>CDZC01010400.1_pt1 | contig 402871 bp, 307 predicted proteins | sample 557371 | NCBI WGS metagenome assembly CDZC01 (sample SAMEA3182085, study PRJEB8094) | gut metagenome | biome: human; feature: gut; material: Stool; isolation source: human stools | place: Canada | collected 2013-01-21
GCCGAAGGGAAATTCACCGTCACGGTGGACGACAACCCGAACGCACTGGAACGGAACGCATCCATCAACGTCTCCCCGAGCGACAAGACCATCCAGACCGGCAGGATACATATCACGCAGGAAGCCGCCGCCGTACCGCCTTCGATAGAACCCGTACTGCCCGACGGAACCACTCCGGAGGAGGGTCTCGAACTGCCGTTCACCGCAGGGTTCGCCAAGTTTGCTGTCAAGGTAGCACCCGACGCGGCACAGTGGTCGGCTTACGCACGGGATGAAAACGACAAAACCCCGGACTGGCTGACCGTACACGCAGTCGTAGCTCCCGAACAGCACAGCATCACCCTCGAATACAAGATAAACGATGCCACGGAGACCCGTACCGCCTACCTGTTCCTCCAGCATGAATCGGAAGAGACGGAACCCGTCAGGGTCACCATCACCCAAAAGGGAAAATCGGATGTCAACAGTACGATATACGAAGATGTGGAGACCGGCCCGATGCTTTACAGCCGGGTAGAGGTAATGGCCAACAACGACTGGCGCGACTTTCCCTTCGTACAATGGACACTGAAGCTCTATACCGACGGCATCACTTACGATACCCTTTGGGGACGCTGGGGAGGCACAGGCGACCGCATCACAATTAGGATGACCGGTTCGCCGCAGCACGAAGACGAAGTCGTGCTCGAAGAGATGACCTACGAAGTCGTACCTTACGAAGAATACAACAAGATGCCCGCATCCGACCGCAAACCGGGTTGGGTATGCGCGGCACAGGGCAGCGGCAACGACGAATATCCCTCCGGAACATGGCATCAAGTATACGAGAACGGTTCTATTACGGGGTGCGCTAATGCCGTCGGCGGTACGGTGACCGTCACCCGCAGCGGCGACGACTACACCATCACCTGGGACTTTACCAGCGATGCCGGATGCAAGGTGACCGGTTCCTATACCGGCCCGATTGAGATACAGCGCTCATAATCCATTCGACCTTTCATGCAAAGGAGGGTTCCCGCTGTCGGGAACCCTCCTTTTTGCTGCCGGCTCCTCCACACCGCCGGACCTGCCGGTCAGGAAAAGATACCCGTTCCATCCGACGGACGTATCCGACCGCCGGAAACAGAGTAACCCATCCCCTCATTTTACATACCGCACTTCCTCCTTGAAGTCCCATTCGACGCATAAATCAATAATATGTTATTTTGTCATTTCCATAATTGTTAATATTGTATATACAGATAGCATGCACTGTTAATTATCGACACTTCAAAAACAACAAATCTCAAAAACAGAAGATTATTTAACCTTGAACCTCATGAAAAAGCATGTTTTTGCATCGGCAGCCTTGCTGCTGCCACTGTTCGGAGGACTCGTCGGATGCACCCAGCCCGGACAAGACGAAGTACAGTACATCAAAGTGAGCATGGCCTCCTGTTCGTTCCGCGGCGTGGATGCGGAACCGCTCCGGATAGAGGTCTCGACCAGTCCCGCAGCGTGGAACGCCGAGCCTTCGGCGACATGGATACGGATTGTGGAAAAAACGGACAACGCCCTCCTGCTGACCGTAGACGACAACATGTCGGCAGCCGAACGCACGGGCGAAGTGACGATAACGGCAGGCCAGGCCGAACAATCCATAACAATCGTACAGGTCAGCGACCACGCCCTGCAATCGACCTACGGTACGACCGGAGAATTTACCATGGGGGCGGTCATCTCTCCCAATGCCCGGTATGTGGGCGGATATACCTGCATATACGACACCGAAGCCGGCAATTGGGTCAATCAGGTCGTCATCATAGATATTCGGAACGACAAGAAATACATGCTCGACCCGTTCCCGGACACTCTCTACCCCCTCTATGACCCGTGTGCGATAACCGACAGCGGTAACGTCTTTTTCCACTGCGAGGACGGAAAAATAGTCATGTTCAGCCTCAGCGGGGATGTCACGGTGCTCGACAACATTCCGGGAGCCGGCAAACCGTGGCTGTCGCAGGTCGCCTCGGACGAGAGCGGCGTATGGGTAGGTTTCTGCCTGGGCGGCGAAACCTTGTACTCCCCCGTCAAATGGACGGACGGCGTACCGGAAATACTCCAGAAACCTGAAACCACCTATCGCGGTTACGGCTGGTATCAGGGCTGCATGGCACGCGGATGCAGCCTGGACGGTACCGTCATCTACGGCACCGCCTGGGAAGGACTGGACTCCGGCCTGATGTGGTGGGACGCAGAGGGCAACGTCCGCTGGGTAGGCGACGAACTCCATAAAATCAAACCGGTACAGATGTTCGACCAACAGACCCAAACCTATTACGACACCAACCTGGTGGACGGCATCAAGGGTAACAGTACGCCGTACTCCATCAGTCCCTCCGGCCAATGGATTGCCGGTACATACCAGACCGAAGAGCTCAGTGAAAACAAAACCGAAATCATTTACACGGCATGTCCCGCATTTTACGACACCGACAACGACCAGACCTACACTTTCCCCGAATACAGCGGTGCGGCGGGCCTGGGAGCCACGGACGACGGCATAGGCATCATCGGCATGGACGGTGTGAGCGGCATTGTGAGTTCGACCGTGCTGATTGACATCGCTACGGGTGTCCAGATTTCAGAAAGCACCGACTGGATATACGAAAACATGGGAATCATCATTCCCTCCTACTCCTATCTCGAATACATATCCCCGGACGGACAGGTGGCCTTCGGCTACGACCTGCTGGGTACGGGCGGAGAGATGATGCGGAAATGGTATGTAGCTCCCAAGCCACAGAATTAATACGCTACCGTTCCGCCGGTCACGGCTCGTATACGGAAGAGTCCGGCGGAACATCATACGGCATTAACCTATTTACCACCGAAAACATGAAACGATACGCATACTTATTGGCCGCAGCGGCACTGGCCCTGAACATATCGTGCACTGGCCCCGAAAACCCCGCACAGCCCGAAGCGACGCTGAAGGCGGAACCCGCATCGCTCCGCTTCGCCGCGGCAGCAGCACCCGCCCAGACCGTCACCGTCACGGCCGAAGAAACGGAGTGGACACACAGCATCCCAGAAGATGCCGGATGGCTGACGGCAACGCGCGACGGAGACCGCCTCTCGGTCAGCGTCGCGGACAATGCGGATGAGACCGACCGCAGCGCCTCCATCACCCTCAATGCCGCCGCCGAAGGGGTGGAACCGGTGAAGATAACGGTCCGGCAGGAGGCCGCGGAAGCTCCCGAACCGGAAAAGCCTTCGCTCTCGGTATCGCCCGAAAAGCTCGTCTTCGCCGCTGCGGGAGCACCGGGACAGGAGGTGACGGTAACCGTAACGGGCGGTATCACTTGGAAAGCATCCCCTTCGGGTGCCGAAGAGTGGATACATATCGTCCCCGCCGAAGGGAAATTCACCGTCACGGTGGACGACAACCCGAACGCACTGGAACGGAACGCATCCATCAACGTCTCCCCGAGCGACAAGACCATCCAGACCGGCAGGATACATATCACGCAGGAAGCCGCCGCCGTACCGCCTTCGATAGAACCCGTACTGCCCGACGGAACCACTCCGGAGGAGGGTCTCGAACTGCCGTTCACCGCAGGGTTCGCCAAGTTTGCTGTCAAGGTAGCACCCGACGCGGCACAGTGGTCGGCTTACGCACGGGATGAAAACGACAAAACCCCGGACTGGCTGACCGTACACGCAGTCGTAGCTCCCGAACAGCACAGCATCACCCTCGAATACAAGATAAACGATGCCACGGAGACCCGTACCGCCTACCTGTTCCTCCAGCATGAATCGGAAGAGACGGAACCCGTCAGGGTCACCATCACCCAAAAGGGAAAATCGGATGTCAACAGTACGATATACGAAGATGTGGAGACCGGCCCGATGCTTTACAGCCGGGTAGAGGTAATGGCCAACAACGACTGGCGCGACTACCCCTTCGTACAGTGGACTCTGACGCTCTACACCGATGGGCTGACATACAACAACAAGACATGGGCACGTTGGGAAGGTTCGGGCGAACGCATGCGGATACTCCTGCTCGGTTCGCCTCAGCACGAGGACGATGTGAAACTCGAAGAGATGACTTATGAAATCGTACCTTACGACGAGTACAACAAACAGCCCCTCACCGACCGCCAGCCGGGATGGGCATGCGGCAGCCGGGGCGACGGCAAAACCGTTCTCTATCCCTCCGGAACATGGTATCAGGTCATCGAAGCAGGCAAAGCGACCCAATGGGCCAGCGCAGAAAGCGGTACGATAACCGTCAGCAAAAACGGAGACGACTACACCGTATCGTGGGATTTGACAAGCGACGCCGGATGCAAGGTGACCGGTTCCTATACCGGCCCGATAGATATCATCCTTTAAGTCCGAACCTTCTAATCGACAGCAGGGAGGGAGCCCGATACCGGGGCTCCCTCCCTGCTGTTTCCGAGATGTCCGGACGCCTCCTCACCCGCCGGTGCAGGCCGCGAGAAAAGGCCGGAGACCACAAGACGTCCGACCGCGGCACATGTTACCGCCCGAGCCGACCAGCTCCGACAAGGTACTCGGCTATCTGTACGGCATTCAGTGCGGCTCCCTTCAGAATCTGGTCTGCCACGCACCAGAAGGTCAGCCCGTTGGGGTTGGCGGTATCCATCCGGATACGCCCCACATACACGGGATACCTGCCCGCCGTGAAGAGCGGCATGGGATACTCCTGCCGAGCCGGGTCATCCATGACAACGATGCCTTCGAAACTCCCGAAAGCCCGGCGGGCCTCTTCCGGAGCGACGGGCCGCTCGGTCTCCACCCATACGCTCTCCGAATGGGCCCGCATGACGGGTACGCGGACGCACATGGCGCTCACGGCCACATCCGAATGCATTATCTTCTTGGTCTCATTGACCATCTTCATCTCCTCCTTCGTATATCCGTTGTCTGTGAATACATCTATCTGCGGGATGAGATTGCCGGCGAGCTGGAAGGCGAACCTCTCCACACGGGGCGGCCGTCCGGCAGCCATATCGGCATACTGCCCCTCCAGCTCGGCCATCGCGCCGGCCCCCGCGCCGCTGGCGGCCTGATAGGTCGAAACATAGACGCGGCGGATATGGGAGATATTCTCTATCGCCTTGAGTGCCACGACAAGCTGGATGGTAGAACAGTTCGGATTGGCAATGACGCGGCGGGGTGCATCCAACGCATCCTCCGGATTGACCTCCGGCACCACGAGAGGCACGTCGGCATCCATGCGGAACGCGCTCGAATTGTCTATCATCAGCGTCCCGTGTTTCGTAATGGTCTTCTCGAACTCTTTGGAAGTACCGCCGCCCGCCGATACGAACGCCACATCCACCCCCTTGAAATCGTCGTTGTGGCGGAGCTGCTTCACCTGCACCCGCTCGCCGCCGAACTCATAAAAACTGCCCGCGCTGCGCTCCGAACCGAACAACAGCAACTCATCCACCGGAAAATTCCTGTCTGCCAATACCCTCAGGAACTCCTGCCCTACGGCGCCGCTCGCGCCGACAATCGCTACTTTCATTTTCGATTATGTTACAATTCCTTCTTTCCCGTCCATCGTACGCCCCCACTCTCCGCAGGTTGCGGCACCCGTTCGCCGGTTTGCCCGGCCGGGCCGCACAGAACGGCGACATCAGACCGACCCCGCATCAGTCGAAAAACTCGTCGTCGCCCGAATAGCCCGTCCCCTCCGCACTGTCAGGGCAACGGTACTCTATGGCTCCCGGCGGACGGTAGAAACGGTCTGTCCTCCGCACTCCCAACGAGGGGTCGGCATACACTCTCTTCATGAACTCCCCGAATACCGGAAGCGCCAGCGAAGCGCCCTCCCCCCCCGTCACCAGGTGGGCGCTTTGGTCTTCGCAGCCTATCCACACACCTGCGACGAGGTTGGGTGTCACGCCCATGAACCACGCGTCGCGATTCTCCTGCGAGGTACCCGTCTTGCCGCCGACCTCCACGTCGCGGAAACCGTACACGTTGCGCAAACGGACACCCGTCCCCGCTATGACGTTGTTCTGGAGCATCTGCACCATCGTATAGGCGGTCTGCTCGCTGATGGCGTCGCTCACCGCAGGTACGAAGCTGGCGATGACGTTCCCCTGCCGGTCTTCGATGCGTGTAATGAATATCGGTTCGGTAAATACCCCCTTGTTCACGAAGGTACTGTAAGCCCCCACCATTTCGAACAGCGATACGTCGGCCGTACCGAGAGCCAGCGAATTGACCGGGTCGATATAACTGTGTATCCCCATCTGGTGGATGAAGTCGGCGACCGCCTTCGGGTCTTTTGCCTGCTTCATTATCCAGGCCGAATAGTTGTTGCGGCTGCGGGCAAGCCCCCACCGCAGCGGATGCAGCACGCCGTCGTACTCCACCCGGCCCGCCTCCTTGGGCTGCCACGGCTCCATGTTCTCCGTTTCGAGCGTTACGGGAAGATTGGGCACCATGGTGCAGGGCGTCATGCCCATATAGTCGATTGCGAAGCAGTAAACGAACGGCTTGATGGTGGAGCCGATATGCCGCTTGCCCTGCTTCACCATGTCGTATTTGAAATATTTGAAATCCGGACCGCCTACATAGGCCTTGACATGGCCCGTATTCGGATTCATGGCCATGAACGAACCGCGCATTATCTGCTTGTGGTGCAGGATGGAGTCGCGGGGCGTCATCAGTGTATCGACCTCACCTTTATAGGTGAAGATGCGCATACGTACAGGAGTACGGAAATCCTCCTCTATCTCCTCCCTGCTCGCCCCCTGCTTCACCAGGCTGCGGTAACGGTCGGTATAGCGCATGGCATTCTGGATGATGCGTTCGGCCGCTTCGTTGGAGGTCTTGATGAAGAGGCGCCCCGTCCGCTTCACCTGGGCATCCATGCGGGGCTGAATGGCGGCGAGCTGCTGGCAGAGAGCCTCCTCGGCATACTCCTGCATGTCGTAACTGAGGGTGGTATATATCTTGAGGCCGTCGCGGTAGATATCGTAAGGGGTTCCGTCCGACTTGAAGTTCTTGCGACACCAGCCGTAAACGGGATTGCTCTCCCACCGTGCCAGTTCGGCCTCGTAATCCCTGCCGTACTGTTTTTTGGTCGGACGCGGCATGTTGAGCACGTTGCGCACCATCTCCCGGAAATAGGTCGCTATCCCGTCGTTATGCGAAATAGGTGCATACCGGAGCTCTATCGGCTCCTGTTTCAGCGAATCGAGCTCCCCGCGGGTAATGTAGCGGTTTTGCTGCATACGCGTCATGACCGTATTGCGGCGGGCAAGCGCCCGTTCGGGATTGCGCACGGGACTGTAACGCGTCGGCGCATTCACCACCCCCACCAGCAGGGCCGCCTCCTGTACGTTCAGCTCGGAAGGCTCCTTGTCGAAGAAGGTCTTGGCCGCCGCCTTGATGCCGTAGGCATTGCTGCCGTAAAAAACCGTATTGAGGTACATGGCGACTATCTCCTCCTTCGTATAGTTGTACTCCAGCTTGACGGCAGTCACCCACTCCTTGAGCTTGGTGACGACCATCCGTCCGCCGCGCACGAGCGGATTGCGGTAAACGGTGGTGTCGCGCGGAAAGAGGTTTTTGGCGAGCTGCTGCGTGATGGTGCTGCCTCCCCCCTGACTGCGGTTGCCGAACGCGAGCGTCTTCACCGCCACACGGGCGAGCGAAATGAAATCGATGCCCGAATGGCCGTAGAAGCGGGCATCCTCGGTGGCGACAAGGGCGGCGACGAGGGCGGGCGACAGCTCCTCGTAATCGACATACGACCTGTTCTGTATGAAGAACGAACCGAGCAGACGGCCGTCGTCCGCATATATCTCCGTAGCCAGGTTGCTCTTCGGGTTTTCGAGCTCCTCGAACGAAGGCAGCCGACCGAAAGCTCCCGACGCGGTAAGTACCAACAATACCAGAAATATCCCTACCGGAATACACAGAATGGTCCAGAACCATTTCGTGAACCGTCTGGCACGTTCCTCCTTTCCCAATTTCTTGCCTTTTCCCTGCATAATCCTGCAAATATAGCTATTTACCGCCTATGTATACAGGCAGTGTCGCAATAAATTTATCCTGAAAAGATATTTATTTACATTTTGCGGTTTTTCACGCCGAATCCGTTAAAAGAGGACTGCCGGACGACGGAATACCTACTCCGTCTCTCCCTTAAACGACTTCGGGCCGCCACCGCTCCTAAAGAACGGTGTACGGTCCCGAATATTTTAACCGCGTTCCGCAGGAGGCGGGCCCAGACCCGCCTTCTGCCGCATCACTTTATCCGCTCCATCTCCTTCCGCAGTTTCGCCGGCAGGTCGGGCACGTGCTTGTGGCACTTCATGTCGATGGTGTACATACGCCCGATGCAATAATTCTTGTGTTCGCATCCGCTGCTGCATGCCATATCGCCGTCGTTCTCCCGCATCCGGTTCACAAAGTCGGGCTGCGTGACCAGAGCACGCCCCATCTGCACGAACTCGAATCCGCTGTCGAGAACGGTTTCGACATTGGCCCGGCTGACTACTCCGCCCACATAAACCAACGGCAGCTTCAACTCTTTGCGGAAACGGAGCGCATCTTCGAGAAAATAGCACTCCTTGAAAGGGACGGTGGGTATCATCATACGCCCGGCGAGCTTGACCCCTACCTTCAGCCACGGAATATCCATATAGTAGGTCAGCGTCTTGATGGGCATCTGCCCCCGCATGACATACATGGGTGCACGGCTTACGAACCCGCCGCTGAGCACCAGCGCATGCGCACCGCAGCGTTCGAGCTCCCTGGCTATCTCCAGCCCTTCGTCCAGCTCGATGCCCCCCTTGAATCCATCGCGCATATTGGTCTTCACGAGTACGGCCATATCGCTGCCGGCGGCCTCCATCACCTCATTCATCGCCATCTTCATGAAACGCATGCGATTCTCCAGCGAGCCGCCGTACATGTCCTTGCGGTGGTTGGTATAGGGCGACAGGAACTGACTGAGCAAATAGCCATGCCCCGCATGCACCTCCACGGCATCGAATCCCGCCTCACGGGCGAGGCGCACGGCATGTCCGAACGCCTTTGCCACCTCCTCTATCTCACCGGGCCGCATACCGCGCACGAAAGTGGGCGAGTAGATATTCAGTCCGCTGGAAGCCGATATGGGTAGCTGCCCCGCCACGCTTTTCTTCGACATGTTGCCGCAGTGACCTATCTGAATGGAGGCGGCCGCCCCCTCCCGGTGTATCGCATCGGTAATCCGGCGCAGGCCGGGCACTATCTCCTCCCTCATCCACAATTGCCTCTTGAAGGAGAGGCCGTTGCGCGTTACCGACGCATAGGCGAGCGTCGTCATGCCGATGCCGCCCCTGGCCACGGAGACATGGTAATCTTCGAGCATCTGCGTCGGCGAATTGTTCTCGCACATGCTCTCGAACGCAGCGGAACGAATAGTACGGTTGCGGAGCGTCAGCGGCCCTATCTTGGCCGGAGTAAAAAGAAGCGAATTTTTCATGTCGTCAGAATACTAAGTCTAAGTCGTCTGAATCTATCAAAATATAAAAGGCAGGATACTTTTTCTGCCAAGCCTCCGGAACTCGTCGCCGAACTCGGCCTCGTAACGTTTACGCAGGGAGACGGCGCGGGGCGCGAGGTTGGCGAACGTCCACAGGGCGAATACCGCCCCCGACCACGACCATGTGAGTACCGCGAACCCTACCCACTCCACGAACTCGCCGAAATAGTTGGCCGAACTCACCCAGCGGAACATTCCGCCGTAAGGGATATGGTGAGCCGTATCGCCGGGGCGGCGGAGGTTCCGGATGATATGGTCGGAGTGTATGTTGATGACCATGCCGGCGATGAAAACGGCCGTCCCGACGATGAACTGCGGGGTTTTGAGCCAAGCAGACGTATAGAGCCCCTCCGGAGCGAGGTAGAATATCCAGCCGCCCTGCATGACGGCGTTCACCATGTTGAAGAGGATTCCCATGGCGATAATCGCCAACGGCATCCTGCCCCGCCCCTTCAGCAGAAAGGGAAAGATGAAGGCCCGCTGGAAATAGTGGAGTTGGAACAGGAAGAGAAAACAGAGCGGCGCCGCCTCAAAACGCCTGTCCGACATCAGCCACAGCACGGTCATCAGCAGGAAGACGGGCGACTCCATCACGAACCAGCCCACTTTGTTGGATACTGTCTTGCCCCACTTCCGGTTCAGCAGCATGCCGTACCCGGCATCCACGAAGAAAAGCGCGATGAAAACCACTACGGCCAGCACAGCCATGACGATAAGCAAGATATTGAATGCCTGCTGCATATTTACTGTACATTAGACACAAATACAGGGAACATTCCCAACGAGAACATAAGGTATACCGGCTGCATCGAAGCCGCTTTGCTAAGCAAATATAGGAATATATTCGATGAAAACCGAACGCAATCATCGAATAACAGCCCAGTCTGCGGGCGCAGACACGATTCGGTTGAGGTAAACACGAAAGAACTGCAAAGACCGGATGCCGCCTCTATATGTGCCGATACGCCGCTCGGAGGCCCTCACAGAACATAACTCCGGCTGCAAACAGAGAAAACGCTTTTTCCGGGGGTTTTATCCCGATAAACCCGCCGGGAACGGCCGAGGCCGCCGAGGGCAGAAACGAAAATCGCCCATACATTTTTTATATGACATACAATTACTTACAATGAAATATGAACAATAAGACGCAGCGTACAATCCGGTCGTTTTCGCATTTGAAGAAAAGGCGTACCGTTTTGTACGAAACGACATGCCGACCCGGCAGTCGTGCTGCAAATTTGCATCGGAAATCAATTAACACATAAAAAACAAAGAAATGAAAAGGATTTATTTAGTATGTATGGCCATGCTCGCCATCTTTTCCATGACTTCGGTTTCCGCCCAGGAGTTCCGCCACGGTTTTTCATGGGGCATAAAAAGCGGCACCAACCTGAGCACCCTCATAACGGAGTCGAAGATTCTGCAGGAGGATGACCATATTGCATCGCGCTGGGGGTATACCGGCGGCGGTTTCATCAATTACCGTTTTTCACGGCGCTTCATGCTATCCTTCGACATCCTGTTTTCCGGCAAGGGGTTTAAAGCCGACCTCATCCCGGGTATCACCGATGCCAAATTCAGACTGAACTATCTGGACCTCCCCGTATTGGCCAACTTCTACGTCTATAAGGGATTGGCCCTGAAGGTCGGCTTACAGCCGTCCATTCTGCTCAATGCCAACGTGAAAGGCAAACTGATTAAAAAACAGCCGGTTCATTCACGTATCCGCAGTTACGACTGTGCGGTACCTCTGGGCATCTCCTATGACTTCACCGACCGGCTCATACTCGATATACGATACACAATGGGAGGATACGGGGTACTCAAGAATCTTGACATCAACAACCTGAACAACAACTCCGTCCTCTCCGTCACCATCGGGTACAGACTTTAAAAATACGATACGGTATGAACAACAAAGCAACAAAAGCCCTCTCCTCCTGTATCTACCTGCTGGCTGTCGGAAGTATCGTCGCAGGTACCGTCTCTTGTAAAGGGCACCTCTTCAACAAGGAAGCCGTCATCTCCGGAGTAATCAGAAACCTCGATGACAAACAACTGCTGCTTCTGCAGGAGGAGAGCGACAGCGCGGATACCATTTCAGTAAAGGCAGACGGTACTTTCCGATACCGCTTTGCCGTGGAGGGACCTTCGGGAACCTATCTATTGTACATTCCGGAAACCTCCACACCGGTCTATCTATATGTGCGGAAAGGTGCCCGCATACGTATCAGGTTCGATGCGAACGAACCCGGACAGCCGCCCACCCTACGCGGCAATGTGGCAAATGAATGCGAAATCGTCCGCTGGATGAACGAAGCCTTTTCGGGTGACGACCCCGAAGAAATCGCCCGGATGAGTTTCCCGGAGTACCGCAAAAAGCTCATGGACGAATACACGGCCGTCGTGAAACTGCTGAAAAAGGTCAAAGACCGGAAATTCGCCGAATCGGCCCTAAAGGAGCTGACGGCCCGCAGGGACTACAACCTTTACTGTTACCGCGCCAGCTACAAACTCTATGTCGCGCCCGAGGGCGACGTGGAGGATGCGATGTTCTGGGACTTCGCACGGAACATTGACCTGAACGACATAGCGAATGCCAGAAGCGGTCTGACGGAACTCGTGTTGGTGTGGGACATGCAATCGGCGCATATCGAACGCTCCGACCTCAACGTGTAGAAGGAACTGGCGCGAAGAGTCTCTAATCAAGAGGTACTGGACTGTCTCTCGGGAGAGTGCATGTATTCCGCTCTCCTGAACGAAACCGCCGTCGAATCGCTGGAAGAAACCTATGCGCTCTTTACCCGAATATGCCGGGACACCGCCACACTGCAGGATATGGAACAAGCCTATGAATCGAAAATAACGGCCATCCGGAAGTTCGGCCCGGGCAAGGAACTGCTCGACCTGGAGATGGAGGACCGGAACGGCACGAAGGTAAACCTTTCCAGCCTGAAAGGGAAAGTCCGCTATGTCGACGTATGGGCCTCCTGGTGCGGCCCCTGCCGCTACGAGATGCAGTTCCTCGAAGAGCTGGCGCAACGATACGAAGGAGACGACCGCCTGGAAATAGTCAGTCTCTCCATCGATACGGACAGGGAGGCATGGCTTCAAACGGCCATGCCCGACCGACCGGGTTGGAAACAATACCTGGCCACACCCCAATCCCGACAGGTCCTAGAGGAGGAGTACAGCATCACGGCAATCCCCCGTTTCATGCTGTTCGACGGACATAACAGGATTATCGACATACACGCTCCCTCGCCCTCCGATGAGGAAGAAATTGACCGTATGTTACAGGAGTGGCTGGGCCCGGACGGGAACAGTACTGCAAAACGACAACCTTGATTGGAACGGAACATCGACAGGCCGCCCGGAGATTTCGGGCGGCTTCGCCGTACCGAAACGATGGGCAGTTCTTCCCGTCCGATTTATCTGCCGGGGGAGCTGCTCATATACCTTTTCCGGTACTCCGAAGGCGACACCTCCATACATTTCGCAAAGGCCCTGCGGAAAGCGCTGGTCGAATTGAACCCGGCCAGTTCCGCTATCTCGTCAATGGTCATCCGAGAATCCGTCTCGAGGAGACGCCGGCTCTCCTCAACCCTGAACCGATTCACATAGTCGGAGAAAGAGACTCCCAGCGCTTTGTTGAACAACTGGGAAAGATAGGTCCTGCCGATAGGAAACCTCCTTTGCAAATCGGACAGGCGCAAATCGCCCCGAAGGTAAGGCTTCTCCTCCCTGAACCACTGTTCTATCTCTTTCACATAATTCGTTCCGGTGAGGAAACCGATTCCGGTATCATTCGCATCCGCCCCTTCGTCGGGACACCGCCAACCGGCCCGGAAAGATACCCTCCACGGTACCTCTTTCAGGAACAGGGCCCGGTAGAAAAAATAGTACCACAAGACGAGGATGACGGCCTTGTCGATTACATACAGCAGCGTATTGTGCGTGAACAGCAGCACCAGATAGAAAACATACAAAGTCGAAAGGATGAGCATAATCCTTTGCAGCCAGCGCAAGTCGTAATTTTCCGGGTCGGATACGTTTTCCCGCAACATCGCAGAGTACGCCCGACCGTCGCGGATTGTCAGGTAGGACGGGATGAGCATATACAGAATATTGCACGCTATCAGCGCACCCCGGAACAATATGTCGATATCGGAGAAGGAGAGCAAATCTCTCGGGCTGTAATAAACCGGCATTTGCCGACGGTAAACGTAATAAACTCCGAAAAGGAGCGAACAGACGATGACCGGAGAGAGGAAAAGAATAAAACGTCTGAATGTAAGGAATCCCGGACGCAGAATCTCAATGATGTAGCATGTAGTGACAGCCATCCCGAATCCTCCGATAATGAGGATAAGCGGCTGGAAAAGGGGCTTGGAACTGTCCAGCCAAGGATTGACCGCCAACCGGAAAACGATTAACACCGCCCAAAGCAGCATACCCGCCCCAAGGATGGATTTGGCTCTGCTTCTCCGCGGGTGTGCCAACAGGGTAACTCCTCCGAACACACACAGACCCAGAATCATCAGGCTCAGAATCAACTGGATATTCCTCAACGTACCATCGAATTCCATCATACGACAATCCAGATTCCGGAAATCAACCATAAAACATGACGCCGAACATCTCGTACCGACCTACCCGCCTGCCGGACGCCGTACCCCCGAACAGAAATTCATGTGCCGGACAGCCTCCCGAAACGGCAAGCGGCAATTACCTTCAACCGTCTCGATTCCAGCATGCTACCCCACCTCCCTGCCTTCGGAGGCCGTATAACAAATATAGAATATCACTTCCAACATTCCAAAAGATTCCCGAATTTTATCGATTCATAAAATCGATCTTTTACGGTACCCGCCTCTTGCCGTTGCCCCGGCAACGTACCGTCCGGACAGCCACAGCCCTAAAGGGCGGCCTCTTTCAAATGCGGCCGGAAGGAACGCCCCGCCTTTCCGAGAAACAGAACCTGCCGACGGTATATCGTCGGCAGGTATCCGGCAATCGCAACCCGAACGGAACCGTCAGTCCCGCTCTTTCAGATGCATACGCTTCATCCGCCTGCCCAGCCGCGACAGGCCGAGGTCGATGAAATACATCAGGTAGGCGAGCACGAACATGCCGAGGGCCGCGAGCAGCGCATTCCGGGCCACGATGCCCACTCCGTGCGCCTGTATGTCTATGAAACTGTAAGGATAAGGGCTTGACGTTCCGCCTATGTTGCCGGCGAACGGTGCCCGGATGAGGATATAGATGAAATAGGCCAGCGGGATAAGCAGCCAGGAGGCGGGGTCGTAACGGCGCCAGCGCCCCTTGGGACAGAACAACAGCCAGTCGAGCAGGGCCATCAGCGGAACGATGTAATGCTGCACCATGTTGAGCACCGAGTAGAAGCTGCCTCCGTTTCCCATCCGAAACGCTTCGGGCCGCAGAATGAAGTGATATATCAGAAACGTGACCGTGATACAGAAAACCACGGCCCCCTCGGCCCGCGGTCTCCACGTCACCGTATGGCACCCCCGGACCAGCCGCCGGACGTTGAACACCAGCGACGCAAGGAAATAAAAGAAGCAGACCGCATTGCTGAGTACCGTATAATAGTTGAAATCGCCCCACTTGCCGGCCGCCATATGGAAATGGAGTCCGTATGCCGCCGCGATGACCAACAGCGCCTTATAGAGGATGAAAAACCAGTTGCTCTTTACATACATATCCTTTGTCATTTAATTCGTATCAAGAAGAAACCGTGAGTCTCCCTCCCGGCATCCTTCGCAGCCCCTCGGCAATTCCACGGATACCCGTACCCGGCATATCCCCGAAACGTTGCTTCAGAAACAAATTTAAAACCAATCTCCGCAAAAACAAAGCGTATGCCACTCATCCCGCCCAGTTTTTCCCTCTGTTCAAGCCGTTTCCCCCACCCATCCTACTTCAATATCTTACCTGAATACATTCGGACCGAACGGCGCGGCTGGAATACCCGACACCCGGAAACATCGAATAAATATTCCGAAACGACAACATAGACTCCTGCCACAAACCGTACACACATCCTCCGCACCGCTTCATATATACAACTAAATGACGGATTATTTTCAAAATAATCGGCATATATGCTATATTTTCAAATAAAAAGATTAAATTGCGACATAATTCATTTCACTAACCGCTAACAAAGATTTCCTATGAAAAGACTGACTTCGATTTTTATTGGATTCCTTGCCTTCGCTTTTGGAGGCTGCAAAGAAACGCCCCCTGCACCCCCAACCGTCGGCCCGACGCAACTTGCAACCCCGGCCGTAACGCTCGGAGCGATTACCCCAACTACCGCCGCCTTTTCGTGGAAAAAAGTAGAAAACGCCGACGGATACGAATACACGATAAAACGGGAAGAGACGACGGTCGTCAGCCAGAAGGTTCCCGACGACGAAACGGAGGCTGTCGCAGAAGGGCTGGAGAGCGAAACCTCTTATACGCTGGCTCTACGGGCCTTGGGCAACAACGAATACGAAGACTCCTCCTGGCGTGAAATCTCTTTCACGACCCGGGCCGATGAACCGGAACCGCCCAGCCATGTCGCAATTCCGGACAAAGTCCTCGAAAAATATCTTTTCGACAACGGCATCGACATAGATTCGGACGGCATCATCTCATTCGACGAAGCCGCTGCTTTCACTGCGATAGAGATGGGATACGATTATGCCGAGGATGCGACCGACGCCAATACGGTAAAAAGTCTGGACGGGCTGCAATACTTCACTGCGCTGGAAACCCTCAACCTGAAATTCCATCGCGTCACGGATACCGCACCGATAGAAGGACTGACAAATCTCCGGGCCCTGAACCTCGGCGAGAATCCGATAACCGCCCTCAGACTCGACCAACTGGGCCAACTGACGGACCTTCGCCTGTACGGCACCGGGATATCGGAACTGAATCTGAGCAAAACGCCCGAAATGACGGTATTGTACCTGCAGCGTACCGCCCTGACCGACCTCGATTTGTCGGTATTGCCCAAGCTGGAAAACGCTTACATAAACGAAGCCCGACTGACCTCCCTGCGTGCCGTCGGGCTCGACAACCTCGTCCGGCTGGATGCCGTAAAAAACCAACTGACGGAGCTGACGGTAGCCGACTGCGCCGAATTGACGGAACTGCACCTGAACGACAACCGACTGACCTCACTCTCCCTCTCCGGACTGCCCAAACTCATGCGGCTCAACGTGTACGCCAACAAACTCACCGCGATTGACCTCACGGAGCTACCGTTCCTGATGTGGCTGTTCGTCTTCGACAACGAACTCGGCGAACTGGACCTTTCCGGCAATGCCGCCCTGCGGGAGCTGTACGCCAGCAACAACCCCGTCAGGGAAATCGATTTGAGCATCCATGAGAACGTCGAAATTGTGGAACTGCAGGATATGCCGGTTCTGGAACTCATCAACCTGAAAAACGGCTATTGCAGCGACTGGGCAGAATATTATATCGTACAGGGCAATACGTCGCTCAAAAAAGTAATCGTAGACCCCGGATACGAACTGGAATACGTGAGCGGCCTCTTCAAAGACAGACCCGAAGTAAGCGTCGTGACGGAATAACACGATGCTCTTTCAAGCACGGCAGGCGGGGTGAGGATTGTTCGTCCCGCCTGTTGCAATACAACAGTTCTGTCCGATACACTCCTCCAGTCGGGAAGATTCCAATCTTCCCGGTCTGCTCTGCAATCCCGCCAAGACGCAAGCCGAAACAGCCATACCCTGTCCGCACCGGATGCAGCACTCCTCGGCCATTTGCCGGTCTTTTGGAACAAATTATCCGTAAACTGCCCCGTCCCGGCATCTCCCGACAGCCGGAAATACTTCTGCGGCAAATACATTACATCTCTCAGAAAACCGGTACCCAACCGTCCCGACAGGAATCCGTCACGAATTATCGGGCCGGGCTATGGAAAATCCGAAAATTATAATTACTTTTGTGTCAATTGGAAAAATAGTGAAAGTCAATGTCTGATACTTATGACAAGGTAGCGAAGAATATAAAACCCGGCTGGCTGAAGATAAAACTCCACAACGACGTGAAATACGCCGATGTTTCGAAAATCGTGGAGAAACACGGACTGCATACGATATGCGACAGCGGAAAGTGCCCCAACAAGGCCGAATGCTGGAGCAGGAAGACCGCCACATTCATGATACTCGGCGATGTCTGTACCCGTTCATGCAAGTTCTGTGCGACCAAAACCGGTAAACCGTTACCTCCCGAACAGGGCGAACCCGAAGAGGTCGCCGAATCCATACGCCTCATGGGGCTCAAACATGCCGTACTCACATCCGTGGACAGGGACGACCTACCCGACGGAGGAGCCGGCCATTGGGCCGAAACGATTCGTGCCATCCGGCGCGTAAATCCCGACACCACCATCGAGGTGCTCATTCCCGATTTCGACTGCCGCAAAGAGCTGCTCGACATCGTCATCGACGCCGCACCGGATATCATCGGTCACAACATCGAGACCGTCGAGAGGCTGACGCCCCTCGTACGTTCGCGGGCCCGGTACCGCACTTCGCTGGAAGTACTCCGCTACATCGCCTCGCGCGGCGCGGTGGCCAAAAGCGGCCTCATGCTCGGCCTCGGAGAGACCGAAACCGAGATACTGGCAACGCTCGACGACCTGGCCGATGCGGGATGCTCCATCGTCACGCTGGGCCAGTACCTGCGTCCCACCATGAAACACTACCCCGTGGCGGAATATGTCACTCCGCAGAAGTTCGCCATGTACGGCGACCTGGCGCGGATGCGGGGATTCCGATATGTGGCGAGTGCCCCGCTGGTCCGTTCCTCCTACATGGCCGAAGAGGCCCTGCTCAACTTCCGAAAAGAGGACTGACCATGGAGACGCCGAAGGAGAGAGTGATTTGCCGCGACTTGGGCGTTATGGATTATGCCGGCTGCTGGGAACTGCAGAAACAGCTTTTCAACGACCTGCTGGCCTCCAAGAGCGGAGACGGACGGAAAGCGGAGCAATATTTGCTGCTGTGCGAACATCCGCCGGTCTATACGCTGGGCAAAAGCGGCCATGAAGAGAACATGCTCGTGGCCGAAGATTTCCTCAAAAGCAAAGGTGCATCGTTCTACCGCATAGACCGGGGAGGGGACATCACGTTCCACGGCCCGGGACAGTTGGTGGGCTATCCCATACTCGACCTCGAACGCGAGGGCATCGGACTCAAGGAGTATATCCACTCGATTGAGGAAGCGGTCATACGGACGATAGCCGACTACGGCATCAGCGGTACCCGTGTCGCAGGAGCGGCGGGGGTGTGGCTGACCGAAGGCGGCCCGATGCGGAAAATAGCCGCAATCGGAGTACGTTCGTCGCGCTACGTGACGATGCACGGTTTCGCGCTCAACGTGAACACGGACCTGCGTTGGTTCGACTACATCAACCCGTGCGGTTTCTCGGACAGGGGGGTGACCTCCATACGGAAAGAGACGGGAACCGAAACGGACCTGAAAGATGTGGCAGGCCGGTTCGCGGCGCACCTCGAAAAGATTATAAATATTAAAATAAAAATAGAAGATTATGCCTATCGAAAAACGTTGGGTAATCAAGCCCCAGGGTGACCCGCAGAAGGTGGACGAACTCGCCACCGCTACCGGAATCCCGAGGGTGCTTGCTAACCTACTCGTACAAAGGGGCATAGACACTTACGACGAAGTTTCGAGGTTCTTCAGTCCGAAGCTGTCGGACCTGCACGACCCGTTCCTGATGAAGGATATGGAGAAGGCGGTACGCAGGGTGGACGAAGCCGTGACGCGCGGTCAGAAAATCATGGTCTACGGCGATTACGACGTGGACGGAACCACTGCCGTGGCTCTGGTTTACATTTTCCTTCGCCAGATGGGGATGGAAGAGCTGCTCTTCTACATACCCGACCGTTATACGGAAGGGTACGGCATCTCGAAACTTGGCGTGGACTATGCCAAAAAGAACGGAGTAGACCTCATCATCGCACTCGACTGCGGCATCAAAGCCGTCGAGAAAGTGGCCTATGCCAACCAGCTCGGAATCGACTTCATCATCTGTGACCACCATCTGCCGGGAGAGGAGATACCGGCCGCCGTGGCGGTACTCGACCCTAAACAGCCCGGAGACGACTATCCTTTCGACGAACTCTCCGGCTGCGGAGTTGGATTCAAACTCGTGCAGGGATACTGCCAGTACAAGGGCATTCCGTTCGAAAGTATCGTGGGTCTGCTCGACCTGGTCGTGGTGAGCACCGCGGCGGATATCGTACCGCTCGTGGGCGAGAACAGGATACTGGCCCATTACGGTCTCAAAAAACTGAATGAGAAGCCACGCAAGGGGTTGCAGTCCATCATCAAGATTTGCGGTCTGGAGGGGCATAAAATCACGATAGACGACATCGTGTTCAAGATAGGACCCCGCATCAACGCCGCCGGCCGCATGGCCGTGGACAGGGAGGAGGACATGTCGGCTCCGTCGGGCGGACACGCCGCGGTCAACCTGCTCGTGGAGCGCAACGAAGACCTCGCCGACGAGTTCGGCATCTTCATCGACAGCAGCAACCAAGCCCGCAAAAGCATCGACCGCTCGGTAACGCAGGAGGCACACGACTACATCCGCAGCCACCCGGAGTACGCCATGATGAAGAGTACGGTGATTTACAATCCGAAATGGATGAAGGGCATCGTCGGCATCGTGGCATCGCGCCTCATCGAAACCTATTACCGTCCCACGGTGGTGCTTACCATGAGCAACGGATTCGTTACCGGTTCGGCCCGGAGCGTTCCGGGCTTCGACCTCTACCAGGCGGTAGAGTCGTGTGCCGACCTGCTGGAGAATTTCGGAGGGCACATGTATGCCGCGGGACTTACCATGAAGCCGGAGAACATAGAAGCGTTCATGCACCGTTTCAACGAATACGTGGAGCAGAACATCGACCCGAACATGCTCATACCCCAGGTGGAGATAGATTCCGAACTCCTCTTCAGCGACATCACGCCCTCGTTCCGCGCGACGCTGGAAGCCTTCCAACCTTTCGGACCCGGCAATACGGCGCCCGTATTCGTGACGCGGGGTGTAAGCAACCGGGGCGATGCGAAACTCGTGGGTGCGGAGAAGGAGCACCTGCGCATGGACCTGACACAGAAACAGAAACCCAACACCACAATAGCCGCCATCGCATTCCAGCAGCCCGCCTACCTCGAATGGATACGGAGCGGCCGGCCCGTGGACGTCTGCTATACCGTGGTAGAGAATCACTATCGGGGGAAAACGACGCCCCAGCTACGCATCAAGGACATCAAGATAGTCCGCTGAGACCGGGCCGTATACGGAACAGGAGAGGCCCTGCAGAATATGTTCGCAGGGCCTCTCCTGCAAATATTGCGATACGGATGCCCTCAACTCCCCGTGTCGCAACTCCTCTTTTCGTATCGATACGACGTCAGGCACTACCGTCCTCCCGGTCGGGTCTCATCCCCGCGGTACGGAAGGTAAAGAAACGGGCCGTCAGGTAACTGTAAACCACCACGACGGCATCCGTCAGCGGTCTCGCAAGAGGTGCATAGAGGTGGGCAGCCTCGACAAGCAGTTTCAGCAGCAGGTAATTGAGCAGAAGCGCACCGCCCGCCTGCAGTACGTAACGGAGAAGCTGGCGGCGGCTGCTGAGGGGCGATAACGAGAAAGTCACGTTGCGGTTCAACCAGAACCCGGTGAAGAACGTTATCACGAACTGTACGGCCAATGCCAGAACATGGGGAGACATCACCACGAAACCGAGGTCGAGGTAGCACCCCCGTATCACATACTTGTAGAGCAGGGCATAGAGCACCCACCCCAACAGCATGTTGATGCCGCCGCATACGGCATAGCGGAACGTTTCGAGAGGAATTATCCTCCTCAAAGGCTTCACGTAGAAGAAATCTACCATCCTGGTTATTATCTCGGCCGCTTTCATTTATCCTCTCCGTCCGAACGGTTGCCGCATCCTCCGTCCGCCGACCGCACCGTTCACTTCCTCCTTCGCACGAATCAGAGCAACCTCCCTCCGCAGTGTGTACGCATTATGGCATGAACCGTTCATCCCCTCACTGTTTTCGTTTTTTGCCGGATACCTCCTGCTCCACCCGCAACTTCTCCTGAAGGGAGTACATGTGGTTGCGGTACTTGGCAGCGGCGATAAAGTCGAGTTCCGCCGCCGCTTTCTCCATCTTCGCACGGGCATCCGCGATGGCTTCAGGCAGGCTCATGGCGGAGTAGGACTCATTGATGTCGGCCGCTATCGCAAAACCGCTTGCCATGGGATAGGGCGAGCTGTCGCTTTCGGCAAGGTTCAGCAGCAGGTCGTTCCCCGCCTTGCCGCTCTTCTGCGCCTGACGCGGCACAAGACCGTGCTCCTCGTTGTAACGGAGCTGTTTCTCCCTGCGGCGGTTGCTCTCGCTGATGGCCAGTTGCATCGCTTCGGTGCGCCTGTCGGCATACATGATGACCTGTCCGTTCACGTTGCGGGCCGCGCGGCCCGCTGTCTGCGTCAAGGCCCTGTCGCTGCGCAGGAATCCCTCCTTGTCCGCATCCATGATGGCCACGAGCGATACCTCCGGAAGGTCGAGCCCCTCGCGCAGCAAGTTCACGCCTATGAGCACATCGAACGAACCGGCCCGCAGGTCTTCGAGAATCTGGATGCGTTCGAGCGTCTCCACTTCCGAATGGATGTACCGGTTGCGGATGCCGATACGGTCGAAATACTTCGACAGCTCTTCGGCCATGCGCTTGGTCAGCGTGGTGACGAGTACCCGCTCTCCCTTCTCGGCCCGGAGCTGTATCTCGTCCACAAGGTCGTCTATCTGATTTTCGGTCGGCCGCACGGAGATGGGCGGGTCCACCAGACCCGTCGGCCGGATGAGCTGCTCCACGATGGCCCCTTCGCTCTTGGTAAGCTCGTAGTCGGCCGGCGTAGCGCTCACGTAAATGGAAGTACCCGCCAGCGCTTCGAACTCGCTGAAGGTGAGGGGACGGTTGTCCTTGGCCGCCGGGAGCCGGAAACCGTACTCCACGAGGCTCTCCTTGCGGGCACGGTCGCCGCCGTACATGGCCCTTATCTGCGGAATGGTTACATGGCTCTCGTCGATGACCAGCAGGTAGTCTTCCGGAAAGTAGTCCAGCAGGCAGAAGGGGCGCGTCCCCTCCTTCCGTCCGTCCAGATAACGGGAATAGTTTTCGATGCCGGAACAGTAGCCGAGCTCCTTTATCATCTCCAGGTCATACTCCACGCGCTGTTTGATACGCTGTGCCTCCATCATCCGGCCCGCCTCCTCGAAGAAGCGGATTCGTTCGCCGAGGTCGAGCTGTATCTGTTGGATGGCCCGGTTGGTGCGTTCCCGCGTCGTCACGAACATGTTGGCGGGAAATATCGTCACCGTGTCGAGTCTTTCGAGTACCTGTCCGCTTGCAGGGTCGATGCGTGCGATTTGTTCCACTTCGTCGTCGAACATCGAGATGCGGTAAACCGAATCGCTGTATGCCGACATGACGTCGATGACCTCGCCGTTCACCCGGAAGGTACCGCTCTGGAGTTCCGCCTCGGTGCGGGTATAGAGGGCATCCACAAGAGCGTAGAGGATTTTCTTGCGGCCGGGAGCCTCGCCTGCCGTCAGCTTCACGCTCGAAGCGTGGAAATCCTCCGGGTTCCCGATACCGTAGAGACACGACACGCTCGATACCACGACAATATCCCTGCGCCCGGAAAGGAGCGAGGCCGTGGTACGCAGACGCAGTTTCTCTATCTCCTCGTTGATGGAGAGGTCTTTTTCGATATAGGTATCGGAGGCCGGAAGATAGGCTTCCGGCTGGTAATAATCGTAATAGGAGACGAAATACTCCACGGCATTCTCCGGGAAGAACGACTTGAATTCGCCGTAAAGCTGTGCCGCCAGCGTCTTGTTGTGGCTTAGGACGAGCGTGGGCCGCTTCAACTGGGCGATGACATTCGCAATGGTGAATGTCTTCCCGGAACCGGTGACGCCAAGCAGGGTATTGTGCCGACTGTGCCCGTTGATGGAACGGACGAGTTCGGCGATGGCCTCGGGCTGGTCGCCGGTCGGTTTATAATCGGATACTAACTTGAAATCCATGCTGCAAAGATAACGATAAGGAAGGTGTATCAGACCTTATAGAAACGGATTCCGAGACTCCCGCAGTATGGAGACGGCACGAAGAACCTTCCCGTACACCGGGAAAGCGCTCCGCCATCCGTACCGGACCGGTTGTTTGCCCGACCGGTCGGCAGCCCCGACCTCGGAACGATGCGGATATCAGGCTTCCCGCCTCTCCTGCATGAATTCCGCAAAGCGGCGGACGGCGATGGCCCTGTGGCTGATGGCGTTTTTCAGTCCGGCGGGCATCTGCGCGAAAGTCTCCGCGTAACCGTCGGGTATGAAGACCGGGTCGTATCCGAAACCCTCCCCGCCACGGGGCGACTCCGCAATGGTTCCGTTCACAATCCCTTCGAAGGTATATTCCTGTCCGTCGAGTATCAATGCGACGACTGTCCGGAAACGGGCGCGGCGGTCGGAAACCCCTTCGAGATTGTGCAGCAGAAGCCTCACGTTGGCTTCGAAGTCATGGCCTTCCGTAGCGTAACGCGCGGAGTGTACGCCCGGCGCACCGCCCAGCGCCGCAACTTCCAGACCGGTATCGTCGGCGAAACAGTCGGCACCGCTTCTCGCATGGACATAACGCACCTTCTGGAGCGCATTGCCCTCGATGGTGGGCTGTTCCTCCGGAATCTCCTCCGTAATACCTCGCTCGCGCAGCGTGACGAGCCTGTAACCGTCGCCGAGGATGGCTTTTACCTCCTCCAGCTTATGCGCATTGTTCGTAGCGAACAGAATCTCTCTCTGCATGATGTTACTCTTCGCACTTGCGGTTCACTCTGAGCGACTCCGCCATGAGCTTTATCTTGTTGTCCGTATATATCTTGTCGATGATGGTCTTTACCAGCTTGTCTATCTCGCCCCCTTCGGTATAGTCCGCCGGGCAGACGTAGGTCGCACGCCCCTCGTCTATCAGCTTCCTCATGGCTTCGAACGAACCCTGGTGGGCGGGGTTATAGACGGCTATCGAGTGTCCTCCCTGCGACTTGACGAGCCGCATGCAGGGGATGTCCGTCGTCCCGTCGCCGATAAATATCATGTGCTTGAACTGCACGGGCCGCTTCTCCTCCTCGAGGTACTGGTTCACCAGTTTCGTATCGCTCACCGATTCGACACCCTTGTTTATCTTGTAGATGAACTGCGTCTTGTTGGTATAGTTCACCCCCACGGCGGGCCAATAGGCAGCGCCTTCGTCGTCGTACAGGAACGAACTCGCGTAGATGTTCTTGAACTCCCGGGCGATGTCCGTCCCTTCGAGAATTTCCTTGATGCCGGAGGAGTTGATGTAGTGCTGTACGTCAATGCCCCGCCCGGCGCCGTATGCGTTGATGCGGCCGAACCACTCCCGCACGCCCCGGTAATAGGTTATCTTGCGCCCCGACTCGCGGAACGCTTCCCGCTTGAGCGAAAGCCCTTTCCGGCGGGCGCACTCAATCATCTTCGCCATATAGGTCAGTATCGGGTCGGCATCCTGCGCCTTGGCTATCACGTTGCTCTCCTCCCAAAACTCGGCCGCACTCTTGCCGACGGCAGGAATAAAGTCGTACTCCTGCATGTTGCCGGGTGCCAGCGTACCGTCAAAGTCGTATATCAGCGCTACCGTAACGGGTTTATTCTCCATAATCCATAATATCTAATGACGGGAAACTCTCTGCCGCATTCCGGGAAAACGTCCTCCGCCGAAAAGTGCCGACACCGCTCCCGACAAAGAAGGTCTCACGGCAGGATGACGACCCTGTCATCCGCGTCGGGTATCTCCTCCTTTCGGATAGGGGCCGGTTCGGCCGTATGCCCTATCGCCACTGCACACAGAATGCGCCTGCCCTCCGGTACCGGCAGGAACGAACGCAGATAATCCTCTGCGGCGGGGCCGCCGGGCTCCTCTCTGCGTTGCGGCCGTCCGGCGACATGTACCCAACAACTGCCCAGTTCCAATGCCTGCGCAGCGAGCTGTACATAGGTAGCCGATATGGCGGCATTCACCTCCCACAGGTCGCTCCGTAGCTGGTCGCCCATCACAAGTATTACGAGCGGGGCCTTCTCCACGAACGCCGAACCGTAATCCCTCATCCGGGCTATCCGGCCGATAAGCTCCGGCTCCTCTACCACCATGAAACTGCTGCTGCGCGTATTTTTCGCAGAGGGCGCCGACAACGCAGCCTTCAGTATCCGGGTTATCGCCGCCTGTTCTACCGGTTCGCCGGTAAAACTGCGGACGCTGTGCCTCCGTTCCACCAATTCGAAAAACTCCATATTTCCTCCTTTTTCTCTCTCCACGCAGCATCCGCCCGACCCGCTTTGCAAATGCGGACCGCAGGACGGCAACCGCCGCGACAAGAGGCTGCAAACCCCCTGGACTATCTGATGACAAAGTTATAAAAACTTATGTCATATCTTTCATTCCGGCCGACCGCTTTCGGAACGGTCTCCCTAAGCATCGGAAAGCCAACAAGGATACCAAGCGTCGGGATTCGGAACAGAGGCCCCCTCCCGCCGCAACGACCGGACACCGACACCGGACATAACGCCACGGTGTACCATGACAATGCACCGTCCGAATCTTCCCCATTGCCGACACTCCCCCGTATAGGGAAAGACCGGCCTATTCGAAGGATATCGTATAGGGCATCAGCGCCATCACTCCGTCCTCCCGGAGCGTACGGCTGAGCATATCGTAATGCACGAACGCCTCGCCGAGTTCGCCGTGCACGCAGGCCGCGGAGAAGCGCTGCATCCGTGCAGAGAACATCGAAAGGAATGCGGCGAACGAATCGGGTTCGGAAAGTATCTCGTACACCCGGAAATCGGCGGCGATACCGGCACGGTCAGCAGCCAGCGCCACCGCATCCGAAAGGCCGCCGAAACCGTCCACGAGGCCGTTCTTTTCAGCTTCCGTTCCGAGCCATACCCTGCCCTGACCTATCTCATCGACCTGCTCGAAGGTCATGTTCCGGCCTGCGGCCACATGCTCGACAAAAGTACCGTAGGTCTTCTCGACCTGCCCCTGCAGGAATGCACGTTCGGCCGGCATCAACGGACGCGCGACGCTGCCCATATCGGCATAAGCGTTGGTCTTGGCCACATCCACCGTAATGCCCACCTTGTCGCGCAGCGTCTTTTCCAGATTGAGTTTCATTCCGAACACACCGATGGAACCTGTCTGCGTGGTGCGGTCGGCGAGTATCACATCGGCCGGAGCGGAGATGTAATAACCTCCCGAAGCCGCCACACCGCCCATGGAGACCACAACGGGCTTCACCTCGCGGCAAAGTTCCATTTCGCGCCACACCACATCCGAAGCGAGAGCGCTTCCGCCCGGGGAATTGACCCGAAGTACGACCGCCTTTACACCGTTGTCCTCACGGGCCTGGGCTATCTGGTCGGCCAACGTGGCACCTCCCACCGCACCGGGATAACTCTCGCCGTCCACGATTTGTCCGTCGGCATATATCAGGGCCACTTTGTTTTTGGAGACTTTACGGGCATGTACGGCCCGTGCCGCTATGTAATCGCCGAGGGAGACGGCATTGAAATCGGTATGTTCCGACACGGAAGCGGCCGAAAGTTCCTCTCCGCGGCAGAGGGCGGAGAGCATGTCCGCCATCTCGTCCCGATAGAGAACACCGTCCACGAAACCGAACCGCAAGGCATCATCCGGTTCACGCACCGCCATCTCCTCCGCATACTGCCGGAGCTTATCGGCCGGTATGCCGCGGGACTCGGAAATATCCGCCAGCATGACATCCCACAGAGAATTGACGAGGGTGGTCATCTGCAAACGGTTGGCCGGACTCATCCGGTCGGTGATATAGGGCTCCACCGCCGACTTGAACGTACCGTGCCGGATGATTTCAACGTCTACTCCGAGTTTATCGAGCAATCCTTTATAAAACATTACATTGGCTGCAACTCCCCGCCAGTCCATGAACCCTTCCGGATGAATGAACACCCTGTCGGCGGCGGAAGAGAGCCAGTAGGCCGGCTGCGAATAAACTTCGTTGTAAGCTACAACGAACTTGCCCGACTCCTTGAAACGCAGCAACTCGCTGCGCAGCTCCTCCATATTGCCGTAATTGACCGCACCCGAACCAGCTATATTGATATATATCCCCTTGATATTGGGGTCCGAAGCGGCAAGCCGGACAGCATCGGTCACCTCGAGCATCGTATTGGAAGTCTCCAACCTTCTCCTGTTCACGTCGAAAGCCCCGAACCGGTTATCCGGAGAATCAACTATTCCGGAACGAAAATCCACCACGAGGACGGCATCCGAAGGAACATACACCTGCCGCTGTCCGAAGGAGGCGGCAATCCCTCCTATAATCGAAAATAGCACGAACCACATCAGCACCGTTCCCACGAAAAACGCCAGCAAAGCGGCTCCGAAAGTCTTGAAAAAATTCTTCATCTTCGTTATATTTATATTTATTGCATGCAATAGGAAAGTCTACAAAATTACAAGATAATTTTCTTATACTTATCGTAATTCGATATTTTTTTATTAAGTAACAAACAACTCCGTGCCTTTGAATCTCCTTCTCATCACAAATCGGTTCTATTTGCCCCAACCGAACCGTTGCGCAAACGCATACCGGGTTTCCGCCGGACGTTTGTCTCCGGTCCGAAGCGGATGTTTCATATATTCCCGCATTGCATCTGCAAACGGGTACCGACGTGTCGTCAGACGACCGTTTTCGGCTCTCATCGAATATATTCCGTCATTTCGCTTCAAACGAACCGCTTCGCAAGCGTACACCGGACATGCACTTTCGTATCTCAGCGAATATAATTTTGTTATATTTGTATCGTTGTTACAATAAAACCGAACACCAATGACTGAATACGAAAACAGGATAAAATCGGTACTCGGCGGCATCGTGCATCCGGAAACGGGAGAAGATATCGTTTCATCGGGTATCGTCGAGCATATCACGGCCAACGGACAGGATGCAGTCATCACCCTCGCCTTCCGCAAACGGCGCGACCCGTTCGCCAACTCCATCAAACGGCAGGTAACAGCGGCAGTGACCGGAGCATTCCCCGAATTGGCCGGCAAGATAGCCGTTACGGAAAAGGAAGAGGCTCCGGCACCGCCCGTAAAAGAGAAAGTATCCTCCACGGCTGGCATACGGCATATCCTCGCAATCGCCTCCGGCAAGGGAGGAGTCGGCAAATCGACCGTCACGGCCAACCTGGCCGTAACGCTGCGCGACATGGGTTACAGCGTCGGAATACTCGATGCGGATATCTACGGACCCTCCATGCCGAAGATGTTCGGCGTTGAAGGATATACGCCGCAGGCAATTCTCCGCGACGAACAGGAGTACATCCTGCCGGCCGAAACCGGAGGCATCAAAATCGCCTCGATAGGTTTTTTCATCTCGCCCGATGACGCTCTTATCTGGCGCGGCCCCATGGCGACGACCGCCCTGAAGCAACTGCTCCATCAGACGCTTTGGGAAGGACTGGACTATCTGCTCATCGACCTCCCTCCCGGAACGGGGGATGTCCACCTTTCGGTAGTCGGAGAGGTAAAGGTAAACGGAGCCATCGTGGTTTCCACGCCCCAGCAGGTGGCCGTGGCCGACGTGCGGCGAGGCGTGAACATGTTCCGCGCAGAGGGCATCGACGTACCCGTACTCGGTATCATCGAAAACATGGCCTGGTTCACTCCGGCGGAACTCCCGAACAACCGGTACTACCTGTTCGGAAAGGGGGGAGCACGGAACATGGCCCGTACCGAAGGCATCGATTTTCTCGGAGATATTCCTATCGTCCAATCGGTTATGGAAGGTGGTGAGAACGGAACGCCGGCAGTATCCATCCATCCGGAAGTAAAAAAATACTATCGGGAGATAGCGGACAAGATTGTCGAAAAGCTGGAAAAAACCGACCGCTGAGTGTTGAAAAGCGAGAAAGAAACTGTTCGCAAATGTTGAAAGATTCCCCCTTTTCCAGCTGGGAAATGCCGTCAATTCGTATATACGGGAATACGAAGGAAAAAAACAAGGAAAATCTTTCATCGGCCGTTACGGAATTATCGACAGCATCTGCACACGGGCAGGCATCCGTTTTGCCGCTGTCGATATGTTGATAACATTATGAACAGCTATTGACAACTCCGCCGCTTCCCTCCGCCGGACGCATCCTCTCCTTGCGACACACAGGATAGGGAGAAAGGCACCGACAAACGGACGGACAAGACATGATGAAGACGGAAAACGGAAAAATACCGCCCTATCTGAAAGTTACATGGCTGTTTTTCAGTAATATATATACAAAAAACTGAAAGACAAATGGATAAAGCGAAGTCATGCGGACACTTTCCTACCGGGAGCAATGTTGATAATTTTTGGCAATTTGTCCGGAAAGCGGAATATAAGGAGTTATCAACATTATGAACAGGCTTTATTATTGTTATTTTCTTTTTAAGATTTAATTAAGGAATAAATAAAAAAATAAAAAGATGGCTGACAACACGACTCTGGCGGATAAGATAGCGGCGTTGAAAAGAGAGAAGAACGCCGTGATTCTCGCTCATTACTATACGCGGCCCGAAGTGCAGCAGGTGGCGGATTTCATCGGGGATTCCCTCGCACTTTCCCAGGCCGCAGCGGCGACCGATGCGGACATCATCCTTTTTGCGGGCGTCTATTTCATGGCCGAGACGGCCAAGGTGCTGTCGCCGGGGAAAAAGGTGCTGATACCCGACCCGGCTGCCGGGTGTTCCCTGGCCGATTCTTGCAGCGCTGCGGATTTCCGCAGGTTCCGCGAACGGTATCCCGACCATAAGGTGGTGGCCTATGTCAATACCTCGGTTGAGGTGAAGGCACTGACAGATATCTGTTGTACCTCGTCCAACGCCGTGAAAATCATCCGGGCGCTGGAGGGACAGAAGATACTGTTCGCCCCGGACCGCAATCTTGGGGATTACCTGAAACGGGTGACCGGCCGCGACGACATCGTGTTGTGGGACGGAGCGTGTCATGTGCATGAGAAATTCTCGCTCGAAAAGATTCTCGAACTGAAAAGGGAACATCCGGACGCCAAGGTGCTTGCCCATCCCGAATGCAAGAAACCGGTGCTGCTGGCTGCCGATTTCGTGGGGAGTACGGCGGCTATCATTGATTACGTAGGTTCCGATGGCGGGAAGAAGTATATCATCGTAACCGAATCGGGTATCTTGTTCGAACTGCAGGAGAAGTATCCGGAAATCGATTTTATTCCGGCTCCTCCGACGGATTCCACCTGCGGATGCAACGACTGCGAATATATGAAACTCGTGACGCTCCCGAAGATATACGATGCGCTTGTGAACGAATCTCCCGAAGTCGTGATTGACGAGGAGGTGAGGCGCCGGGCCGAGGGCTCTATCCGCAACATGCTCGACATGTCGAAATAGGGCCGTCTTTTTCGTGCCGCACTGCCGGAGCGGAGGGACGTGCCGTTTTCTTCCGGGAGAAAAAGACGTTTGTGCCATGACACTGGAAACGGTAAGAAACAGGATAAGGTTTTACAGGGATTTTCCGAAGGAGGGCATCCTGTTCATTGATTTGCTGCCGCTGCTGGGCGATTCGGATATATTCGCCTGGGTAGTCCGGGAGATAGCCGCGCGTATCTCCTCTCCGAATGTGGCGGTTCCCGAGGCCCGTGGTTTTCTCTTCGCCTCGCCGCTGCTTACCGTACCCGGCGGGGTAAAAAGTCTTCTGATATTTCGCAAAAGCGGGAAATTGCCGGCCCGGGCCGATGATTTGGTGAAGATACCGATAGAGAAGGAGTATGGCGACGACAGTCTCTATTTCCGTAAATCCGATTTGAAAGCGGCACGGACGGAGGACGGTTCGGTGGAGGTGACCGTTTTTGACGATGTATTGGCTACCGGCGGGACGGCCGAGGGGATGGCTTTGGAGCTGAACAGGCTGACTGTCGAAACGGCTGCCGGTCTGTTGCCGGTACGGGTACGGGAATTTGTCTTTCTTGCAGAGATAGCGGATATCGGAGCCCGTTCCCGGCTTGAACGTATTGCTCCTGTCGAATCGTTGCTTCGTTTCTGATTGGGCGGTGCGTCCTCCCTTCCGGAACTTCCGGAGATGGGGAATGTACGGATGTTCCGGTCTTTTAGCCGGTATGTCCGGGCGGGAACCGTGCAGAAAGCCCGGGTGCTGGAGCAGGCGTAATGTTACCGGCAGCTTGAATGGAAAGAAATACCCGAAAAAACTTCAGTTTTTTCGGGTATTTCGTATTGCCGTCGTCCGGTTTTCGTTATTCCGGCATCTTTGCCGGATGGAAGAACTCTGTTACGGCCTGTTCGAATCTCGCTACGGTCTTTTCAATGGTATCGTAGGATTTGCCTCCCGAGGCGTTCTTGTGTCCCCCTCCGTTGAAATATTTGGAAGCGAACAGGCTGACGTCCACATCTCCCCGCGAACGGAAGGAAATACGGATGAACTTGTGGGTTTCTATGAACATCGCGGACATCTGTACGGATGCAATCGAGAGTGGATAATTGACGAATCCCTCGCTGTCGCCTACTTGAAAGTCGAAACGCCTCATTTCATTCTCTTTCAATGCTATGTACGCTGCCCGTCCGTTCTCTATCATGCGCATCTTGTCGAGCAGCACATAGCCGAGCAGCCGCACTCTTCCTTCGCTGTAGGAGTTATAGACCTTCGAATTGATGTCGGGGATGTTTATTCCTTTCTCGATGAGTCCCGCAACGGCCCGGAACAGTCCCGGGGTGAGGAAACTGAAGGAGAAATTGCCGGTGTCGGTCATTATCCCGACGTAGAGCGACTCGGCCGCCTCCCGGTCGAATACGTCGAGTCCCGTCAGCCTTTCCGTTATCTGGTAGACCAGGTAGGAGGTGGAACAAGAGGTGGGGTCGGAGAATACCAATGTATATTCGTCCGCCGGCGGGTCGAGGTGATGGTCTATCAGTATCCTGACTGCTTTCCGGTTATCAATGATGTGACGGCTGAGATTTTCGAGCCGGTCTATCCGGTTGAAGTCGAGAAAGAAGATGATGTCGGCATTGTCCACCGCACCGATGGCCCGTTCGTTCTCCTCTTTGGCGATGATGACGTCCCGGATACCCGGCATCCAGGAGAGGAATCCGGGATATTTGTTTGGAACGAGGCACTGTACGTCATGGCCGAGCGAACGGAGCACTTTGGCCCACGCGAGCGAAGAACCGATGGCGTCTCCGTCCGGATTGGTATGCGCCAGAATGGCGATGTGTTTCGGAGTTTCGGTTATGTATCCTTTCAGTATTTCGATTTTTTGTTCCAAATCTTTCATACACAAACAATTCTCTGCCTTCCTCTCACGTTTTTTCCTTGTCGCCGATAGACGAAGTTACGAATTTTACCCGAAATAAAAAATTCAGCGGTTTCCTCCCTGTCCGCTATCCTGTATGGCCGGAAAGCGGAACGATGCCTGCGGGGTTCTCCGAATGTGCGTCTGATACGAATGTATCGACGGATATTTTCGTATTTTTGCCGATGGGTCCCGCCGGATGGAGGCGGCCTGTCAAAAATATGGAAGTCATGCTCTATCCGTTAAAGTTCAAACCTATCCTGAAGTCCCAGATATGGGGGGGCGACAGGCTTGTGAAGGCAGGAAAGAGACTGCCCGCAAAATTGTCCGCTGCTGCCGGAAGTATCGGCGAAAGTTGGGAGATATCCGGTGTGGAAGGAGATGTTTCGGTAGTGTCCAACGGTTTTCTCAAGTCGAACAATCTGGAGGAGATAACCGAAGTCTATATGGGCGACCTGGTCGGAGAGAAGGTGTACGATACCTACGGACTGGAGTTTCCGGTATTGGTGAAGTTCATCGACGCGCACGATGTGCTGTCGGTGCAGGTGCATCCGGATGACGGACTCGCACGGGAGAGACACGGCAGTCGCGGCAAGACCGAGATGTGGTATGTGGCGGACTGCGAACCGGGAGCTTACCTGTATGTGGGTTTCAATCGTCCGGTAACGCGCGACGAGTATTTGCGGGCGGTTTCTGAGGGTACTTTGACCGACCTGCTGATGCGTTACGAGGTTCGGAAGGGAGATGCGTATTATATTCCGGCCGGTACGGTGCATGCAATAGGACCCGGACTGCTCATCGCCGAAATACAGGAGACTTCGGATATTACCTACCGTATATCGGATTGGGGCAGGCTCGGCAGGGACGGGAAGCCGCGGCAGCTCCATACGGCGGAGGCTACCGATGCGATAGATTTCAATTACGGAAAGGAGTATTTCAGGCCGGCCGTCGCAGCGCCCGGTAGTGTGAAAGAGATAGTTTCCACTCCTTTTTTCACGACCAACGTGATAGAGGTGGACGGAGAGGTGAGGCGCGACTACGCCTCGCTGGACAGTTTCGTGGCGTATATATGTACCGACGGGGCGCTTCGGGCGGATACCGATGGGGGCAGCGAAAAGCTTGCGGCTCTCGAGAGCCTTTTGCTTCCGGCCGAAATAGACGAAGCGGTCCTGTCCGGAAAGGGGACGCTTCTCGAAGTGTATATGGTATGATATGAACGCAGTCGGCGGTACGTGCGTACCGCCGGTGGAATATTGTCGTTGGTATCGTTATGACTACGGAAGAGAGATACAGGGGCATCATCGGATGGTTTTCCGAAAATATGCCCGTCGCGGAGACCGAGCTGCATTACGGTTCCGCATATGAACTTCTGGTTGCTACCATCCTGTCGGCACAGTGTACCGACAAGCGGGTGAACATGACTACTCCGGCCCTGTTCGAACGTTTTCCTACTCCGCAGGCGATGGCCGAAGCCTCTGCGGAGGAGATATTTCCGTATATCAAGAGCATATCCTACCCGAACAACAAGGCGAAGAACCTTGCGGCGATGGCTCGGAAACTCGTGGACGATTTCGGAGGAGTGGTTCCGGACAGTGTGGAGGAGCTCCAGAAACTTCCCGGCGTGGGACGGAAGACAGCCAACGTGGTCGGTTCGGTGGTGTTTCACCGGGAGGTGATGGCAGTGGATACGCATGTTTTCCGCGTATCGCGCAGACTCGGACTGACCCGGAATGCCAAGACGCCCTTGCAGGCCGAACAGCAGCTTACGGCGCATATCCCTTCGTCGCTGTTGCCGAAGGCACACCATTGGCTGATACTCCACGGCCGTTATGTCTGTACGGCCCGCCGTCCGCAGTGCGATACCTGTGGCGTGCGCAAATGGTGCCGGAATCCGGTCGTTCCGGCGGAGAAGGCGGTTCCTGTTCCGACGGAGAAGGGGTGAACCCTCCCCTTGTCTATTATGGAGTTTGGGCTATCTTTGTGGGAACGTATCGACAAACCATACAATTTAAACGGAACAAACCGATGAATTTCGCAGAAGAACTGAAATGGCGCGGCATGGTGCACGACATGATTCCGGGCACCGAAGAGTATCTCAAACAGGGAATGGCCACGGCCTATCTCGGCTTCGACCCTACGGCCGATTCACTGCATATAGGCCATCTGGTGGGCGTGATGATACTGCGGCATTTCCAGCGCTGCGGCCACCGGCCCATCGTCCTCATAGGGGGAGCAACGGGCATGATAGGTGACCCTTCGGGCAAATCGCTCGAACGCAATCTGCTCGACGAGGAGACGCTCCGTCACAACCAGGAGGCCATCAGACGGCAGCTCTCCAGGCTGATAGATTTCGATTCGTCCGCCCCGAATGCCGCCGTTCTGGTCAATAATTACGACTGGATGAAGGGGATGGGATTCCTCGAATTTATCCGTGATATAGGCAAGCACATTACCGTCAACTACATGATGGCGAAGGATTCCGTGAAAAAGCGCTTCAACGGCGAGGGCGACGGCATGTCCTTTACGGAGTTCACCTACCAGCTCGTGCAGGGTTACGACTTCATGCAGCTTTACCGTAATTACGACTGTCGGCTGCAGTTGGGCGGTTCCGACCAATGGGGCAATATCACCACCGGTGTGGAGCTCATCCGCCGCATCGAGGACGGACAGGTGTACGGCATGACCTGTCCTCTTATCAAAAAGGCGGACGGTACGAAGTTCGGAAAGACCGAGAGCGGCAACGTATGGCTCGATGCCCGCTATACCTCTCCTTACAAGTTCTATCAGTTCTGGCTGAACGTGAGCGACGAAGATGCCAAAAGTTATATCAGGATATTTACGTTTCTTGACCGGGAGACCATCGAAGCCCTTGTTGCTGAACACGAGGCGGCACCGCATGAACGCAGGCTGCAGAAAACGCTCGCACGGGAGCTGACTTGCATGATTCACTCCCGAGAGGAGTACGACAAGGCCGTGGAGGCTTCCGCCATCCTGTTCGGGGGAGCTACCGCGGAGGCTTTGCACCGTCTCGATGAGCAAACGCTTCTGCAGGTTTTCGACGGCGTTCCGCAGTACAGGGTGAGCCGGTCGGCATTGGAGACGGGTATTTCGTTTCCGGAACTTTGCGTGGAGCGATGCTCCGTTTTTCCATCCAAAAGCGAACTTCGCAAGCTGATACAGGGGGGCGGAGTATCCATGAACAAGGAGAAGGTGGAGTCGCCGGAACGTATCGTCGATACCGGCGACCTCATAGCAGGTCGGTATCTCGTACTCCAGAAGGGGAAGAAAAACTATTTCCTGATAATCGCCGAATAGGTCGGCTGAATGTGATTTAAGAGAATCCGGGACGGAATGTGTTCTTTGTCCCGGATTTTTCGTACCTTTCAAATAAAGTATGCAGTAACGAACGGATACAGTTATGGGAAGAAGGTTCATTTTTACGGCGCTGCTGCTGTCGCTCTGCACAGCCGTTTCGGCGCAGGAACAGGTATCGGAGACCCGTTCCAATCTTGAGAGACACGTGCGTACGCTCGCTTCCGACCGGATGCTCGGCCGCCGGGCGGGTACCGACCAGGGGATGCTTGCGTCGTCCTATATCGTTTTTCAGTTTGAAGAGATGGGACTTCGTCCAGGTGCCGACGACGGCGAAGGGAAATCGTTCATGCAGCGTTTCGAGCGCTATTCGGGCAGGTATGCCAATGTGGTGGGATTCATTCCCGGCAGCGACCCCGAACTGCGCGATGAATATATCGTTCTGGGGGCGCATTACGACCATTTGGGATACCGTTTACGCGGCAGGGATACCGTGATATACCACGGTGCCGACGACAATGCTTCCGGTACGGCCGTATTGATAGAGGCGGCGCGTAAACTGATGGAGCGCGAGGGCGAGCTGAAACGCACGGTCATCATCGCTGCTTTCGATGCGGAAGAGATAGGGCTTTACGGTTCCGAAGCGATGGCCGCCAATATGGACATCGACAAGGTGAAGTTCATGGCCAGCATCGATATGGTGGGTTGGCTCCGGGAGGCGGGCTATCTCGAAATCGAACATGCCGGTTCGCTGGCCGGCTGGCAGGAGCTATTCGCATCCATTCCCTGCCCTGCCGGACTCCAGGTCAAACCGCTGAGCGACGGGGGGAGCCTGTTTACGGGTTCCGACCACGATTCGTTTACGGCTGAGAGCGTACCGGCGGTGTTGCTCACGACCGGTACGAAATCGCCCTACCATAAACCGGAAGATACGGCCGACAAGATAGATTACGAAGGATTGGAACTGATAACGGAGTATGTGGCGGCCATGGCGACGGAGCTGTCCGAATGCGACCGCATCGTACCGTCGGACAAATTGCTTAGGAAGCGGGAAGGTCCGCGGACGGTGGAGTTCGCCGTCAGCGGTTCGGTAGGTTCTTCGTATATGTATTACGGTAACGGGGCCGCCGTGAACGGTGCTCCGCGTTTTTCGTGGAATGCGGGAGCTTTCCTGCAGTTCAATATCAACGACGTCTTCGCCATCCGTCCGGAGGTGATTTATAACCACCGTACTTTCCGTTATCCGCAGCAGAACCCATCGGGAGAGCTGATAGTGACCGATTCGTTCCGCAAGATGGTTTCGCCGACGCTGACCGTACCCGTCAATCTGTTGCTGAAGACGGCCGTGGACAGCGACTATTATATGTACGTGGGTGTGGGCGGTTATTACTCCTATGTGTTCGATACCCGGCTGGATGGCGAACCGATACCCTACAACCGGCACGAGGGAGGTATCTCGATGACCGTGGGATGGAATATCCGTCATGTGGGGGCGGCCTTCACGGGATATTATCCCCTTTCGCGGATGTCGTCCGAAATATTCGGTAAACGCGGTTTTTCGGCCTTTTTTACGATGTATTACAAGTTCTGACGGTCGGAAGGCGGAACGTGATTAACGGTAGTTGTAGATTTATGGGGCATGATGCTGTCGAAATAGATTTCGTGATGCCGTGGGTGGACGGCAGCGACCCGGCCTGGCGGGAGGAGTTTCTGAAATACCGGGCCCTTCAGGCTCCGCAGGGAGAGCCTGCATGTGATACGGGCACGGCAGCGGGTGCGGTCGATGCTTCCGAGGAGCGTTACCGCGACTGGGATACCCTGCGTTACTGGTTTCGCGGCGTGGAACGGTTCGCGCCCTGGGTGAACCGGATACATTTCATCACTTGGGGGCATCTGCCCGCGTGGCTCGATACCGCCCATCCGAAACTGCACGTCGTCCGTCATGCCGACTACATCCCCTCCCCTTATCTGCCTACCTTCAACTCCTGTCCCATCGAACTCAACATGCACCGCATCGAGGGATTGGCGGAGCACTTCGTCTATTTTAACGACGATACGTTTCTGTGTCGGCCTGTCGGTCCCGAACGCTTTTTTCTGAACGGACTGCCGAGGGACGCCGCCCGTCTGGCCGTCATTCCCGCCGAACGGGCCGGCCATAACGTCCTCGAATGCGTGGCGGTCATCAACCGCCGCTACGACAAGCGGGAGGCCGTGCGACGGAATGCGGGCAGGTGGTTCAACAGGTGTTATTCCGTGACCGACATGCTCAAGACGCTAACGCTCATGCCGTGGAGTTTCTTCCCCGGATTCAGGGATTTCCATATGCCCCAACCTTTCCTGAAAGAGACCTTCGTGAGATTATGGAACGAGGAAGCCGGGGCACTCGATGCAACGTGCCGCAGCCGGTTCCGTACAGCCACCGACCTCTCGCAGTGGCTCGTGCGCTACGAACAGCTTGCTTCCGGCCGATTCCGGCCGGTCGGCATGGGAGATACGAAACTGGCGACGCTTTCGGAGGGAGGCATGCCGGAATTGCGGCGTGATATCCTTTCCGGGAGATATGCCATGATATGTATGAACGACAGCAACGACATCCGCGATACGGGAGGCGTCCGCCGGGCACTCACCGATATTTTCGATGCGCTGCTGCCGGAAAAATCCGCCTATGAACGTTGAATTCTCGGTCGTCGTACCGCTTTACAACAAGGAGCGCGAAGTGGGTGCGGCGCTCGACTCGGTGTTGGGACAGCGCCGGCTGCCCCGTGAAATAATCGTTGTGGACGACGGTTCGACCGACGGCGGTGCTGCGGTTGTAGGCGGTTATACATCGCCTTTGATACGTCTCGTGACCCAGAAGAATGCGGGGGTTTCGGCGGCCCGTAACCGGGGGGCGGTTCTGGCACGGAGCGAGTATATTGCCTTTCTCGATGCCGACGACCGCTGGCAGCCCGGTTATCTCGAAAAGATGGCATTCCTGATAGAACAGTATCCCGATTGCGGTGCCTATGCGGCTGCGTTCGACATCGTGAGCGGCGACCGGATATACTCCAACGTACATCCGGCACAGGAGGGAATCGTTCCCGACTTTTTCCGGGAGGCGATGCGTTCCTATATTTGCCAGCCCTCGGCAACGGTCGTTCCGCGTGGCGTTTTTCAGGAGCTCGGGGGGTTTCCGGAAGGGATGAAGATAGGGGAAGACCTCTATTTCTGGATACGGCTGGCAAGCCGTTACCGGATTTGTTTCACGCCGGAAAACCTCGTCCTTTACAGTCGGACGGCTTCGAACCGCTCGGCCGGAATCTATACACCCGAACGGACGGTCTATTCGTTTGAAGATTTGTACTGTCCGCAGGAGGAGAATTCTTTCCGAAACGAGTATATCGCCCGTTGTGCCATCGGAAAGGCATTGACATTGAGTGCTAAGGGAGATACTGCGTTCGGACTGCGTACCGAGAGGTTTTTCGCCTATACGCGAATGTATCGGCGCGGGTGGTGGAAACTTCGTCTTCTGAACCGGATACCGCCGCGTCTGCGCCCTGTCCTGCATGTGTTTTACAACCGCATGGCATGGGCGCTCGCCCGGAAGGGTTTCTGATGCCGCGAAAGGGCGGAAACACCGTTCATTCGGAGGTATCCTTCGCCGCGGCCGAGAACCGATTGGAGAACCGTTTTGAAGAAATACCGGAAAAAACTTTCTCCAGAGAGCGGCGGAGGGCACATCTCGTTATAAACGGCGGAGAATCTCTTCTGCTCGGAGAGCATGTTTTCGAGGTATTCTGATTACGGAGTTACCGGAGTGGAATCGGCGTTATTGCTGTCTCTCCGCTGTCTGTTCGCTCCGGGAAGGGAGATGAGCGAATAGCGAAAGATGCGAAAGGCCCGCAATCGCGCGGGCCCTCCCATATTCTGGTTGGGGATATCACCACTGAACAGGTTCCTGCAGTATGATGCCGTCGGCGGCATCTTCGGCGGTGAAAGTGCCGCTTTTGTACTGCACGCAGAGCATGACGAGCGGCCGGGTGCCGTTGTTGCGTACCGAGCGCTTTCCTGCCGGGGCAACCCGCACGACACTCCCTTCGGATACGGGGAAGACCTGCCCGTCCACCTGGAATTCGCCCGACCCGCTGAGGAAGAAGTAGAGTTCCTCGTGATTTCGGTGGATATGCAGGAAACCGCTTTCCGTTCCGGGCATGAACGATTGGAAAGAGAATTCGCTGCCGGTGGCCTGTACGGCTGTGCCGCCGAACACCTTTCCGGGAATTTTCACTCCGGAACCGAGTTCCATAACATAGTCGTTCAGTTCGTCTGATTTCCCTACGCTGACTGCGTTGAAGTTCGCTCCAGCCGCAATCTTTTCGATTTGTTTCATGACAGTCGTATTTTATGTTTGTGCATGTTGTTTCCGAGATGGCAAAATTAGTATGTTATAATTTATAAAACAATAAGTTACATAAACTACACTTGGTTACCTGCATGTGACCTTTGCAGACGGTCAGCGATTTTCGGCCGATAAAAATTTGCAATTCCGTGTTGTGTGTCGGACTTCGGTTCCCTGTATCGGACCGGCCGGTGGTCATCACGCGCTTCCGTGCCGGCGTGAACGTACCGAAACAATCGGCAGAACCGGCGGGTTGAAATGACAAGAAAACATCAAAAATCTTAACTTTGCACGAAACAAGCAACCATTATGGCAACGAACGACAACGGGACGGCCGGCCGGGAACGTCCCCTCAATTTTCTGGAAGAGATAATAGAAGACCATATCAACAGTGTGGACGGGAGAATTCATACCCGTTTCCCGCCGGAACCCAACGGCTACCTGCATATAGGCCATGCCAAGAGCATCTGCCTTAATTTCGGTCTTGCGGAGCGGTACGGAGGATTGTGCAACCTCCGTTTCGACGATACCAATCCCGTTAAGGAGGATGTGGAGTATGTCGATTCCATCAAGGAGGATATCCGGTGGCTCGGTTTCCGGTGGGCCGAAGAGCATTATGCCTCGGACTATTTCGAGCAGCTCTACGCATGGGCCGTACAGTTGATTAAGCAGGGATTGGCCTATGTGGACGACCAGTCGCAGGAGGAGATACGCCAGACGCGCGGTACGGTGACCGTGCCCGGTACCGAGAGTCCGTGGCGCAACCGCAGTGTGGAGGAGAATCTTGACCTTTTCGCCCGCATGCGGGCCGGCGAATTCGCCGACGGAGAGAAAGTGCTCCGTGCCAAGATTGACATGGCGCACCCGAACATGCTGCTGCGCGACCCCATCATGTACCGTATCCTGCATACCGAACACCACCGTACCGGCGATAAATGGTGCATCTATCCTATGTACGACTATGCGCATGGGCAGAGCGATTCCATAGAGAAGATAACCCACTCCATCTGTACGCTGGAGTTCGACGTGCACCGTCCGCTTTACGATTGGTTCATCGAGAAACTCGGAATCTTTCCCAGCCATCAGTACGAATTCGCCCGGCTCAACCTTACCTATACGGTAATGAGCAAGCGTAAGTTGTTGCAATTAGTTGAAAATGAAATAGTTAATGGATGGGATGACCCTCGTATGCCTACCATTTCCGCTATTCGGCGCAAAGGATATACCCCGGCTGCCGTGCGGGCTTTCGCCGAGCGGGTGGGTGTGGCGAAACGGGATAATGTCATCGACCTTTCACTGCTTGAGTTCTGTGTCCGGGAGGACCTGAACAAAACGGCCGAACGGCGAATGGCGGTACTCGACCCTTTGAAGGTTACCATTATTAACTATCCCGAAGGGAAGACCGAAATGTTCGAGGCTGTCAATAATCCGGAGGATGCTTCGGCGGGAACACGGCCGGTACCCTTCTCGCGCGAGATATATATCGAGCGTACCGATTTCATGGAGGAGCCGCCTAAGAAGTATTACCGTCTCGCACCCGGTACCGAAGTACGGCTGCGTTACTCCTATCTTATTAAATGCGAGGAGGTTGTTAAAGACAATGCAGGCAATGTTGTGGAGTTGAGGTGTACTTACGACCCCCAGTCGGGCAACGGTTCTTCTTCCGATGGACGCAGGGTGAAGGGGGTCATCCATTGGGTATCTGTTCCCCATGCCCGGGCAGCAGAAGTACGGCTCTACTCCAATCTCTTCACCAAGGAAGACCCTAATGATGTAGAGGAGGGTAAGACTTTTCTCGATTATCTCAATCCGGATTCTGTTGTGGTTCGGACGGGATACATCGAACCCTCATTGGCACAGGCTGCCGTGGGCGAGAAGTTCCAGTTTGAGCGTGTCGGCTATTTCTGTGTGGACCCTGATTCCCGTCCGGAGCGGATGGTATTCAACCGTACAGTCGGATTGAAAGATACATGGGCTAAAATAGCGGATAAATAGTTTTCTTATTTTTGAAAAGGGAGGGATGCTCTGCTTATAAGGGGCATCCTTCCCTTTTAATCTTTTCGGAAGTGTTCCACGTGGAACAATAGCATCCCTGAGGGAAGTTGAATTCAGGGGTTATTCGGTTCGGAATAACAAGGATTGCTCTGGACTGGAGATTTGAATCCGGGGTAGGCGGAACGTTCCACGTGGAACACCTGCCTGCCTTTTTATCTTCCGAAGAATATAAGCAGAACGTTGATGTCTGCAGGCGATACACCCGGAATACGCGACGCCTGCCCTATCGTTTGAGGCTTGATACGGCTTAGCTTTTGACGGGCTTCGATGGTTAGCGATGTCAAAGCATTGTAGTCGAAATCCGGCCGAAGCCGAATATTCTCCAAGCGTCGCATTTTTTCCGCGATGAATCGCTCACGTTCTATATATCCCCTGTATTTTATCTGTATTTCCGCCTCCTCTACTATCTCTTCGTCGATATCGTTTTCATGAATGAAGCTATTCAGGTCGGAGAGTACGGTCGTCAATCCTTCGATACTGACACCGTTTCGCAGCAGGATGTCGTAAAGTTTACGCCCCTGTTCGAGCGGATTCGTGCCTATGGATTGCAGGTAACCGTTGATTTCCTCTTTTCCGACACTTCTTTGGCGGATAAAATCAATTAGGTGCTGTGTCAGACGATTTTTTCGTTCAAATGCTTCACGCCGTTCGGATGAAGCAAGTCCGAGTTCAATCGCTTTCGGAGTGAGCCTTAAATCGGCATTGTCTTGCCTAAGCAAGATGCGATATTCTGCCCTGCTGGTGAACATGCGGTAAGGTTCGTCTACGCCTTTGGTAACAAGGTCGTCTATCAGTACGCCGATGTAGGCCTCGTCTCTGGCAAGTACGAAAGGTGCTTTGTCCTGTAATTTCAGAGACGCATTGATGCCGGCCATCAGTCCCTGTGCCGCCGCTTCCTCATAGCCCGTGGTACCGTTTATCTGTCCTGCGAAATAGAGATTGTCCACCCTTTTCGTTTCGAGTGTATGCTTCAGTTGCGTAGGCGGAAAGTAGTCGTATTCTATCGCATATCCCGGTCGATAGATATGAACCTTTTCGAATCCCCGTACTTTGGAGAGCGCTTTAATTTGAACATCCAGCGGCAGCGACGAAGAGAAGCCGTTCAGGTAGTATTCGTTCGTTTCCCTGCCCTCGGGTTCGAGAAAAAGCTGGTGCGAATCCTTGTCGGCGAAGGTACGCAGTTTGTCTTCGATACTGGGACAATAACGCGGCCCTATCCCCTGAATTGTACCGTTGAAGAGCGGCGAATCCGCGAACCCTTCCCGCAGAATATCGTGAACTTCGGCGGTCGTATGTACGAGATAGCAGGGAATCTGGTTGATGACGCTTTTGCTGGAGGGCAAGAAAGAGAATTTTGCGGGTTTTTCATCGCCGTATTGGGGTTCCAGTGCGGTAAAATCCACGCTGCGCCCATCTATTCGGGCCGGAGTGCCGGTCTTCATCCGGCCCGCCTCGAAACCGAGGCTGCACAAATATTCGGTAAGTCCGTACGATACGCCGTCGCCTGCCCTGCCTCCCGGAGCGCTGGCCCGTCCGGTATGCATCAGCCCGTTCAGGAAAGTACCGTTGGTGAGGATGACTGCGCGGGCTTTGAAAAGGACGCCCATAACGGTATGCACTCCTGTAATAATGTATTGATTTTCTGATAATTCACTGTCTGAATCCGTCCGTTTCTCCACCGTGAGCCTGTCTACGGTATCCTGCCAGATGCGGAGGTTTTCGGTATTCTCCAGTACCTGACGCCAGGACTCCGAGAAACGGGCTTTGTCGCATTGGGCACGGGGACTCCACATGGCACTTCCTTTCGAGCGGTTCAACATCCTGAATTGGATGGCAGTCCGGTCGGTGATAATGCCCATGTGTCCGCCGAGAGCATCTATCTCTCTTACTATCTGTCCTTTAGCTACTCCGCCTACGGCGGGATTGCACGACATGTTGGCGAATTTGCCCATGTCCATGGTGATGAGCAGGGTTTGTGCTCCGAGTTTTGCAGCGGCTGCAGCGGCTTCGCATCCAGCGTGCCCGCCGCCTACCACGATGATGTCGTATTCGTAAGTCATCTTCTTTCTTGCCCTTGCCGAGGGCGGTCTGTCCGTTGAAATTGTGCGTCGTTTGCGTTCAGGTGGCCGTGCGGTGTGCGCTGGTTCCTTCTCTCCCCTGCCCGTTTGTTGTGAGTCTTTCTGCGGAAAAGATGCAGGGTTGCCGGAGGCACACTCTCCTGGACCCGTAAAAGGGCTTTTCCCGTTGGAAAGACGGGTCGGCGGGTACTCGTTCGGCGATGGATGGAGTGCGCCTGAAAGGGCGGAAAAAGGCCCTTGCCGTGCCTGTGGTACTTCTTGCCTTTCGGAGGCCTTTCCCTTACCGGGCCGGCAGTACGAACGGAGGATAATCTCCGTTCGCCTGACGGTATGCGGCCAGGCTGCGGTCCTCCAATGCACGCATGGCCCGCTCCTCCTCCGGGGTTTTGTCGCCATGGCCGCAGAGGTGCAGTACGCCGTGTATGATGACCCGCATCATCTCCTCCTGCGGCTGCGTCCCGATGGTTTCCGCATTGGAACGTACCGTGTAAGGGTCGATAAAGATGTCTCCGCTGATATTTCGCGTACCGTTCAGGTCGCTGTAATCGAACGTGATGACATCCGTATGGTAGTCGTGGCCGAGATACTGCCTGTTGATTCCGATGTGATACTCCGGTGAACAGAAGATATAGGCGATGTCGCCGGGGCTGTACCCTTCGGCGGTTATCACCTCTTTTATCCAAGCCGTTATCCTGCGCCTGCCCTGCGGCAGGAATGTGCACTCTTCCGTGTGGAAACTGACAGCCATTGTTTTGGTAAGTTTGTTAAAGTCCGTTGCGGAATACCGCCATTATCTTCTCAGCCGTATTGTCTGCCGTGGTGCGTGTCCGGGCCTGTTTCCGCTCCGGCCCTGCCCTTTGGGAGACGCCGCATCCGGAACCGCCGTTATCTCGACAGCCACTTTTCCGGATTGAGGAACGTCGTACCCTTCCACAATTCGAAATGCAGGTACCAGTCGTCGTTGTTCGCGGTCGAGGGGAGGTTGCCTATCACCTGGTTCCGTCCGACCGCGTCGTTGGCCTTCACGCTGACCGATTCAAGGTTGGAATAGACCGTATAATAATTTCCGTGATTGACCATCACGCAGTTGTTCAATCCTTTGATGAAGACCACCCTGCTCACGGTTCCTTCGAAAATACACCGCACGGGGGCTCCCTTCTCCCCTGCGATATTGACTCCTTTGTTGTCTATCGTCAAGCCGCGCTGCGTGGGGTGCGGATGCTTGCCGAAACGGTCGATGATTACGCCGTCGCTTACCGGATAGGGGAATTTGCCCTCGTTCTGTTCGAAGTTGTTGCTGAGTTCCACCCTCACCCGCTCCTCTGCGGCGGTACGTTTGGTTCCCGCATTGCGGCGGGCCTCCTCTGCGACGAGCCGCTGAAGCTGCTTCTGGGCATTCTGCTTTTCGCGCTCCTTCTGGCGTATCCGGTCGGCCACCTTGCGTTCGTCGGCGGCCAGCCGCGAACTGTTCTTCTTGTAGGTCTGTTCGTCGGCCCGAAGGGTTTGGAGCTCCTTGTCGCGGTTGCTGCGCGAGGTTTCGAGCTGCGCCAACTGGGCATCCAGCCTTTTTACCTCGTCCTGCAACACCGCCGAGAGCGAATCCAGCTCTGAGGCTTTCGCCTCCCGCATCCGGTTGTAGCGCTTCATGTAGTTTATCCGTAGCGTCATCTCCCCGAAGTCGCGCGAGGCGAAGAGAAAAGCCATCGAGTTGTTCAGCAGGTAGTTCTTGTATGCGGCGTATATCATGTCGGCATACTCCTTTTTGAGTACCTCGATGCGCCGGTTCGTTTCCGTTATCTCCTTGTTCTTGGCCGCAATGTCGCGTTCGCAGATGGCGATTTGCTGGTTGAGCGAGGATACGATGCTCTGGCGGTTCGAGATGCGGGATACTATCAGTTTCAGTTCGTTCTGCGTGACGGCCCGTTCGCCCTTTATCTTGCTCAAGAGCGCTTCGTTGCGTCTTATCTCCTCCTCTGCGCGGGCTATCTGTTCATTCAGTGCCTGTATCGAGGACTGCACTCCCTGTGCCCGCAGTCCCGCCGGGACGAGGCAGAGGAGCGAAATCAGTATCAGTAAGGTCCGTTTCATCTATTCCTGTTTCTTTTCCAACCGTTGCCGGATAATCTCCGCATCGTACCCCTTGTCGAGGGCGCGTTTCCAGTAGACTTCCGCCATGAATGCGTCGCCCAACGCATAGAGTATCTCCGCATAATGGAACAGCAGTACCGGACTGCCGGTCATATCGAACGATACGGCCTGCTGCATGACGGTGCGGGCCTCGTCGTATCTTCCGAGCAGATAGAGTATCCACCCTTCCGTGTCGAGGAACGTGGCATTGCCCGGAGTGAGCCCGTTGGCACGGCGGCTCATGTCGAGCGCCTTTTCCAGTTCCCTCCCCTCTTCGCTGAGGTAGTAGGCATAGTTGTTCAGTACGCCGGCATTGTCCGCGTCGAGCCGGAGCGCCTTTTCGTATTGCGTATAGGCTTTACGCGAGTTGCCGAGTTCGTGGTATGCGTCGCCGAGTATTCCTGCCGCTACGCTCCGCGTGGAGTCATCCTTCGCTGCACGGTAAGCCTCCCGGAAGGTACGCACTGCGCCCGCGGCATCGTTCGTGCCGAGGCGGGCGTAGCCTTTGCCGAGCAGGATATCCATATTGTCGGGAAAGCGTGCGAGCGCCATGTCGGAGTATTTCGTTACGGAGTCGGGGCGGTTCAGGAAGGTTTCTATCCCGATGACCTGGTTATAGGCTTCCAGTATGTCGGGTTTCATGCCGATGAACGACTTGTAGAGTCCGAGCGCCTGTTCTATCTCCCCGCCCCGTATCAGGTGCGTGGCATACAGGTCCACCACGTTGTAATCGTCCGGATACTTGGCGATGAGCGTCAATATGAGGGAGTTGATGGCGAAGTAGTTGCGCCGGTAGAACTCCAGGTCGGAGGTGATGTCTTCGAAGATTCTTTTCTTCCCCTCCAGCGGCATGCCGTTGTTTTCGAAAATCAGTTTCAGCGTGGCGAGGTAGTTCCCCGCGTCGTTGGATTTACGGTAGAAATCGGCCAGCGAAGAGAGGGTTTCCATGTTCCCCGAATCGAGCCGCATGGCCTCCGCATAGTTGGCCAGCGCCAGCGAGTCCTTGCCCATCGCGCTGTATATGTCGCCGAGGATACGGTAATTGCCGTCGTCGTAGGGATAGTCGCCGGCCAGCTTTTTCGCCTCCTCCACGGCCTTGTCATAGAGCCTTAGCCGTATCAGTATCTCGCGTTTGTAGGTGGAGAGCTCTTCGAGACGTCCCAACCGCATCTCTGCGGTGTCGAGGATGGCTATCGCCGTGAAGGGTTGCCCCTTGTAGTCGTAAAGGGCTGCCAGCAGCCGGTAGTTGAGCGGATTGTGCGGGTCGTCGCGCATCAGGCGGGTGTAGATGCCCATCGCCTCGTCGTACTTTTCGGACATCACCAATGCCCGTCCCAACTGGTTCTGATAGGCGAGGTTGGCCGTGTCGAGCGCATTGGCCGTTTGGCTGTAGGCCACGGCCCGCTGTGGGTCGGTTTCGAGCAGTATTTCGGCTATCTCGTAGTAGGCCGGGGCGTAGGAGGAGTCCGCCTGTATGGCGCGGCCGAAGCAGGCGATGCCCGCCTGCATGTCGCCCTTCACGGTATGGGCCTTGATGCCTTCGGCATGGTAGTAATAGGGGGCGTTGCGGCCGGCGAAATCCCCTTCGGCCGCCGCCTGCGACGTGCCGTGCGTGGTCACCGTACAGGATATGAATCCTGCCGCCGCGATGCCTGCTGCTATCACCCTGATGTTTTTCATGCCGTTTCCAAATGATGTATGCGGAGCGGAACGCCGCCTTCCCGCTTCTTGCCGGACGGTTTTCGTGCCGCCGGAAGCGGGTATCAAATCACCGTGCCGAATTGGCGCAGGAACCGGATGTCGTTCTCGAAGTAGAGACGGAGGTCCTTGACGCCGTATTTCAGCATCGAGCAGCGCTCTACTCCCATTCCGAACGCGAACCCGCTGTATTTATTGCTGTCTATGCCGCATGCTTCGAGTACGTTCGGGTCCACCATGCCGCATCCCATGATTTCGAGCCATCCGGTATGTTTGCAGACGTTGCACCCCTTCCCGCCGCAGAGGTTGCAGGAGATGTCCATCTCCGCCGAGGGCTCCGTGAAGGGGAAGTAGGAGGGTCTCAAACGTATTTTCGTCTCCGGGCCGAAGAACTCCTGTACGAAGTAGAGAAGCGACTGTTTCATGTCGGCGAAGGAGACCCCTTCGTCGATATAGAGTCCCTCTATCTGGTGGAAAATGCAGTGCGCACGGTAGGAGATGGCTTCGTTGCGGAAGACCCTGCCGGGGCATACTACCCGGATAGGCGGTTTCTGCGTCTCCATGGTGCGTACCTGAATGGAGCTGGTGTGGGTACGGAGCAGGATGTCGGGGTCTTTTTCGATGAAGAACGTATCCTGCATGTCGCGTGCCGGATGTTCCGGCGGGAAGTTCAGGGCCGAGAATACGTGCCAGTCGTCCTCTATCTCCGGGCCTTCGGCTATGACATAACCGAGCCGTTCGAATATACCGCATATCTCGTTCCTTACCAGCGATATGGGGTGCCGGCTGCCGAGCGGCTGCGCGGTGCCGGGGCGCGTCATGTCGTCCAGCGTGGCCGAGGGAGTCCCGGCTGCATGCGCTTCGAGTTCGCTTTTCAGTTCGTTGATGCGTTCCTGTGCGCGGTTCTTGAGTCCGTTGAGGCGCTGGCCCAGTTCGCGTTTCAGTTCCGGGGCGACGGTTTTGAATTCGTCCATCAGTTCGTTGAGCTCACCCTTGCGGCCCAATACCTTGATTCTGAACTCTTCCAGCTCCGCAGCGGTACCGGGGTGGAACTCCTCTACCCTTTTCAGCAGTCGTTCTATCCTGTCGGTCATATCCTTCGTATTGTTTCGGTTCTCCTGAATGATACATTACAATAACTTACAAAGTTAAGGATTTTTGCGGTTACTTTACAAACCGTTGCCGGATAACGGCGTTAAAAGTCGTCCGGTACCGGGAAAGTTTTTTCATGCCGCGTAAATTGTATATCTTTCGTCTCCGTATTGCATTGCATTCCGGATAAAGATATTTCGAGATATGGCTGAATTCATCGTGCAGGGCGGAAACCGCCTGAAGGGAGAGATAGTACCGCAGGGGGCCAAGAACGAAGCCCTCCAGATAATTTGTGCCACGCTCCTTACCCCCGAACGGGTGACGCTGCACAACGTTCCGGAGATAGTGGATATTCTGCAGCTCATGGATATGCTGCGTGCCATGGGGGTCGAGGTGGAGAAGACGGGGCCGCAGAGCTACGCGTTCCGTGCCCGCGACATCGACCTCGATTATATCCGTTCGGAGGATTACCGCCGTCGAGGCGCCCGGCTGCGCGGTTCGGTCATGGTCATCGGGCCCCTGCTGGCCCGTTTCGGCATCGCCTATCTGCCCAAACCGGGCGGCGACAAGATAGGGCGCCGGAGGCTGGATACCCACCTGATAGGGTTTCAGAAACTCGGTGCGAAGTTCGATTACGATTTCGACAACAACTATTTCGCCCTCCGCTCGGACGGTCTGCGCGGAACCTACATGCTGTTGGACGAGGCTTCGGTGACGGGTACCGCCAACATCGTCATGGCTGCCGTGCTGGCACGGGGGGAGACGACCATCTACAATGCGGCCTGCGAACCCTACATCCAGCAGCTGTGCCGGATGCTTGTTCGCATGGGGGCCGACATCCGCGGTATCGGTTCCAACCTGCTGACCATCCGCGGTGTGGAACGTCTCGGAGGAACGGAGCACACCATGCTGCCGGACATGATAGAGATAGGCAGCTTCATCGGAATGGCGGCCATGACGCAGTCGGAGATAACGATTAAGGAGGTCTCTTTCGGCGACCTGGGCATCATTCCCGCACAGTTCGCCCGCATGGGAATCCATTTCGAGCAGCGCGGAGACGATATCTATATTCCCAGTCAGGAGCACTACGAGATAGAAACGTTCCTCGACGGTTCGATAATGACCATTGCCGATGCACCCTGGCCGGGACTGACGCCCGACCTGCTTTCGGTCTTCCTCGTGGTGGCGACGCAGGCGAAGGGTTCTGTGCTCATCCACCAGAAGATGTTTGAAAGCCGCCTCTTTTTCGTGGACAAACTGATAGACATGGGGGCGCAGATAATCCTCTGCGACCCGCACCGGGCCACGGTCATCGGGCACAACCACGAACGCCGCCTGCGCGGTACGATGATGACTTCGCCCGACATCCGTGCCGGGGTAGCGCTCCTTATCGCCGCCCTGAGTGCGGAGGGGCGCAGCGTCATCCAGAATGTGGAGCAGATTGACCGCGGTTATCAGAACATCGATGCGCGCCTCAACGCGCTCGGCGCCAATATCATTCGGGCCGAATAGCCCGTTGACCGGCCGGCCGGAATGCGGCTGCGGGATACCGTGCATCGGAGGGAAGGATTCCCTGCCGTGTACGGTTTTTCGTATGCCTGCCATGGAGAGAAGCGGCAGGTGTTGGTCGTTTCTGCAAAAAATTTTCGTTTCCGTGCAACAAAACGGAACCTTCAGGCATCATATATATGAAAGCCGCTCCGGCAGGGGAGGCCGGATTTGTCGACAGGGATGTTTCCGGAGACTCTGCGGGGCGGGCGACGGGCAAAGAGATTCCCGGGAGAACCGCTGTGGTCCGATGGCCTGAATCAGCCGTTGTCCCTTTCCCAAATATCCAACTCGCCGATTTCGGCCAGATGAAAAATCCGTGCCAGTTCCCCTATTACCGGCGAAACGAGCTCAATCACATCGGAGATTGAGCTCTCTTTTGTCTTGTCCCCCTTCATGCGGTAGAGCATGGCGGCGTAGAGCGTCCGGAAAGCGAGTTCCGTATCGGATATCTCCTGCCGTCCGATGAGCTGCCGCAGACGCGGCAGTTCGGGCTGCAGACGGGCGTACAGTTCGCGGTAATGCTCTCCGGCCGGAGCCTGGAGCAGCTGTTCGTGCAGATTGTTCAGGTCGCCTATGAGATGCAGGGTGTGGTCGAGATGGCCCGTCTTTTCCTTTCCCTCTTCGCGTAGCAGCGACCCCACGTCCATGTACCACATGAGCAGGTTGTTCTGTCTCTCCTCATCCCCGGGTATCTGTGGGGCCACCAGTTGCGACCAGATGGCTTCGGGGCTGAACCGGAGCGCCCGGAGCAGGTCCTCCAACTGCCACAGGTAGAGGATATATTCCGCGATATTCTCCTTTCGTTTCGCTTGTGCTATGTACATTTTCCTTGTTTGAACGGTTTATGTCCTCCGGGCATCCGTTTCCGGAAGGCGGTTTCCGGGCCGCTCTCTTTCCGGCTGTTCAGAGCGGTACCGAGAAGCCGCATGTTACGAATACTTTCTTGTCGCGCGGTTTGTAGACGCCTACCGTAAGCGTGCAGGTCGATTCCGCCGGCATGCGGAACGGGGCGATGTCGAGGCTGACGGCTCCCCCGAACGTATAAATGTGGCGCGGTACGCCGCGTTTTTGCAGACCGTTGCCCGCGGTTCCCGTGAGGTCGATGAAATATTCCGGTTCCAGATAGCGTGCGTATTGGAACGACAGGTCGAGCGAGATGCGTTTCAGGAAAAAGACGCCGCTCACTCCCCAGTCCGGATAGGCTACGGGGAAGAGGTAGTCGGCCGAGGCGGCGAAGTAGCTCGTCGTGGCTATCTGGTCATATCCGCGGGGCTGGAAATCGATGACGTTTATCATGGGGAAGACGTCGGTAGTCCGCTGGTAGGCTGCGGCGAGCGTCAGGCCGTGGTGAAGGAAGAGACCGGGGGTGTAGACGCGTCCGTACACGCTCCATGCGGTGGCGAACAGCTTGCTGAACGGATTGCTGACCGTGCTGGCACGGAGCGTATAGCCCCAGCGCGGCTGCAGGTCGAGGCGGGCCTTGCGGACGTATTTGTTGTACTGTACGGAGGCGAGTACGAGCGATGCCCGGTTCGACTGCCCTTCGGGGGTGATGATTTCCGTATTGTCGAGGTTGAATTGCAGCGTCGGCACCAGCGAGCGTATCCGGTAGCCCGACGAGAGCAGCAGCGGCAAGTAGGCCCTGACCGAGAGGTCGAAGCTGTTGCCCTTGTAGTAGCTCGTATAGAAGGGACTGCTGGCCGTATTGATGGTTTGGTGGGGATGGTCGCTCCACAGGGCCGTCACTTCGATTTTGGGTGCCCAGCCGTAGTAGGCGAACCGTCCCCTGACCGTGGAGTGGCCGTCGAGCGTATAGCCGTATCCGAGGCTCGCTTCCGTCGTACCGAGCAGGTTCTGTGAGATGAGCGTCGCGCCGAACTGGGCATCCAGCGTGGAGTTCTCCATCAGCCGGTCGGGCGAGTAGTAGAGCGGCGCCCAACTGTGCAGGTTGAAGAGGTGTCCCGCTTTGGAGTAGCGTTCGGCCGGATGTTTCTCCATCGAGGCATTCAGCTCTTCCTCCGTGAAGACCACGTCGTCCACGACCGGAACGTCCCACGGTTTCAGGGGGGCATTCACCACGTTCCGGGGAACGGGCGTCCATTCCACCTCCTCCCAGTACTCCACCTCCTGCAGGGCCGTTTTGTAGCCGTCCCTTTCGTAGGTCGTGAGTGCCACGAATTCGCCGCCCGGCGAAGGAGAAGGGGCGAAAGAACCGTAACGCGATTCGGAGATGCGGTACTGCCGCCCGGTGGAGAGGTCTATTGTGTGGGCTTCGTCCTTGCCGGAGTAGATGGAGTTGAAGTAGAGCATTCCGTCGCCGGCGCTCAGGTTATTGACCGTTACGTAAGCGGGGGAGGTGACGGGGAACCGCCGTCCTTTCAGGCCGGAAAAGTCGACTCCTCCGATGGACATGCCGTCATCGGAGAGTGCGATGTAGTAGAAACACTGCGTCAGGTCGTCCCATGCCAGGCCGTGCAGCGATACCGACTCGTCGAAGTGGGTACGCAGCGTACCGCGCTCGCGGGAGTGCAGTTCGACGGAGTAGTGGCCGTCGTAGTGGTAACGGACGAAGGCCAGGTCGCCGTCATCGGTCAGTACCGGATAGAGGACGCCGTCGCCGAACGAAGCCTCCTGTCGGTAGCGGTCGTCCCCGTACTGCATGACGCAGAGACGCGAATCGACTTTCTGTTCCCATACGGTGCTCTGCCGGTATTCCGTCCATACTACGGTGCCGTTGCGGAAGACGGGACGCGTGCTGACCGGCCCCGTGTAGCATACGGTGCGTTCCTGTCCTGAGTGCAGGTCTATTTCCACGAACCGCGATGCCCGGTCGTAATCCTCTTTCAGGACGAGCAGCGTGGAGTCGTTGACGTAGAGGGGATGGGAGTAGGTGGTGTAGATTTTCACCGGCGGCGATACCACGCGCGGACTGTTGCCCGTGTCGGGCAGCGAGTCCCACAGTTCGTTGAGGGAGGAAAAGGTCTCCCGGAAGAGCTGCCGCGTGGAGGTGCCGTAATATTTGTTCAGCGCGAGCTGCGTGGTGAAGATGAGTATCGGGTAGTCGGAGGTGTAGCGCGTGATGCTCGCTCCGATGTATTCGTCGTATCGCCTGTCGGCATAGGAAACGAGTTGGAATCCGAGTTCGTAATGGCTCGGTACGTAATCCTTGTAGGAACCGCAGAACCATTTGTCGGGATTCCGGCTGCGCAGTATTTCGTCGCCCAGCGCACGGTAGTGCATGGTGAATGACGGCTGCAGCCCTCTCCCGAAGGAGGACATCTGCGTTTCGGCCATCACCGCATCGCCTTCGATGAACCAGAAAGGCAGGAGTCCCGTGGCGAGCAGCGGTGCCTGCTGTCCGAACAGATAGCCGAAGACCTTCACCGTCGAACGGTTGACGTTGCCGAACTGAACCATGTGGCGGTACTCGTGCGTGGCGAGCTGTTTGAGCCATGGTTCGGAGTAGGTGTCTATGGCGGGTATCCCTCCCATCTCTATCCGCCGGGGGGCCATCATGGCGAGACCGTTGGAGAAGAAGTTCTCCGTGGTCATCATGACGGGTGTTTTGAGCGGAGGCAGGGGATATCCGTAGCTGATGCGGCTCCGGACGGTGTCCATGTAGAAGAGCGTGCGGTGGGCCTGTTTCCCGAATCCGTCCGGAAAGACCACCTGCAGCGAATCGTTGCCGATGGATTTCCACCGCAGCGAAGCGGGCGACTGCCCCGTGTTGTAGTATTGGGCCCGTGCCTGCGGGACGGCTGCCAGCAGCCAGAGGGCGGTGAGCAGTATGGCGGTTTTTTTCATTGTCCCCCTGCTTTTTTTGCCTTGTATCCCGCTTTGGTGAGTATCTCCGTCACACGGTCGCGGAAATCGCCCTGTATGATGATTTCGCCCTCTTTGGCCGAACCGCCCACCCCGCACCTGTTTTTCAGCATGCTCGCCAGAGCCCGGAGGTCTTCCTCGCTTCCCCGGAAGCCGCGTACCAGCGTCACCTGTTTGCCGGCCCGCGATTTTCGGTCGAGCCATACGCGCAGTTCCTGCTCCTGCGGCGGAAGCGTCGGAATGTTTTCCGGCGCTTCGGTTTCGTATTCGAAGTCCGGATTCGTGGAGTAGACCACGTTCAGCCTCGATTTCCAGTCGTTGTCTGCCATCGCTTGTCTGTTTAGTGCAAATATAGGAAAATATATTCGACGAAACCCGAAAGGAGGTAAGACGGTAGTCCGATATCCGTACAGAAGGTGTCGTGCCGGAACGGCTTGCGCAAGGATGTCGATATATATGATTAAATATTTGTATTGTTGGTAATTATTTCGTATGTTTGAAATAACTACACTGTTGCCTTGTGTTTGTTTGAATTTATTAACCAATCGGATGTTATGAAAAATGTTTCTGCACACTCCCTCACCGTCTTGAAGCCAGAGGGCGAAATTTTCTGTGACGGCGTTTGAACAAGCCGCAGTTAATGCTGCTTCAATAATCTTTAACCTATTAAAATTCTATTATGAAACTAAGATTACTTTCTTTATTATGTGTACCGCTGCTGTTTGCAGGCTGTGAATCTCCGGCCGGGGTAGCCCATTATCGTTATGGCAACCTGACGGACAGAATCATTCAGGTAGAAGCGCCAGATGCAGATGATTATTGGAATCCGTGCACGTTCGAGCTTGCTCCGGGGGAGGAATATGAACTCACGTACACGCACCCTCGAAGTATAATACTTTCTCCGTTTAATCATAGTGAGTATGTCAAAATTTCCGACGGAGAACGGGAAGTCACTTTTGTTTCCCGTCCGGACCAAGAAGGGCAAAAGACTTATTTATATGATATGGACTCGTATCAGGTAGTCAAATCGAAGAAATGCGAAATCTGGTTCCGTTACGATTTTACGGAAGCCGATTTCCGGGACGGCGTTCCGGTAAGTAATGATTAATGTAATTGCGTGAACTTGAGTTGATTAAAAATATTTTTATTATGAAACTAAGATTACTTTCTTTATTATGTGTGCCGCTGCTGTTTACCGGCTGTTTGGGAGAGGGGCCGTGGGTAACTTATCATTATGTTTATCGTAACATGACAGACCGGCCTGTTGAAGTGGTGGCGTATAGTATATATGATAATCATGCCGTGGAAATTATGCATAGTTTTTCCATATTGCCAGGCGGGGAACACACCCTGTCTGGGCAACACTATGGTGGGGGATATTATTTTCCTTTTGAATGTAATCATATAAAGTTATCGGACGGCGAACAGACGGTGATTTTGACGAAGAAAGATAAACCGAGTGATGAATGGCATTGTCTGTTCAAGCAGGATTGTTATCAAAAACAACCTTCTAAAAAGCGTAACGTTGCTTGGTATACTTATGTTTTTACGGAAGCCGATTTTGCGACCGATGTTCCGGTAAATAATGATTAATGTAATTGCATGAATTTAAGTTGATTAAAATGTCTTTGTTATGAAACTAAAATTACTTTTTTTGTTCTGCATGCCATTGCTGTTTACTGGCTGTTTGGGAGAGGGGCCGTGGGTAACTTATCATTATGTTTATCGCAACATGACGGATAAGGTTATTAATGTGGTAGGATGTATTGTGGATGACAATGATAATGTGGTGAAGATTGATAGTAGTTTTTCTATATTACCGGCTGGAGAATATATGGTTTCTGGGCAGGCTTATGGGAATCAGTATTTTCATCCTTTTTCTCATGTTAATTACATTAAAGTCTCTAATGGTAAGCAAGTAATCATTCAAAGTGCAACTGATGAGACGGATTGGTTGTATGGTCTGGATTGTTATGAGAGCTATTCCAGCAAGCGTACTGTATGGTATACTTATACTTTTACGGACAGTGATTTTGAGAATGGTGTTCCGGTAAATGCAGTGTGTTCATTGATTGTGAAACCCTTTTAACCAAACTAAGAATATGAGAAAAACTTTTTTACTTCTGTTTGCTTCGGCGTTGTCTTTCGTCTCTTGTAATAAAGAGGGTGAGATTTTCGGTGACGGTAACGACCAGGATGTCGCGGAAACACTTCTTACCCGTTCGGCAGAGGATGCGAGCGACCCGTTCGCGGTGGATGCAATGCAGCGGGCATTGGATATGCTTGCGGCAGATAATCCGGAGATAACGCCCGTCCAACTTCGCCCAACCCACTATTATGTGAAGTTCAATCCGCAGGACAGCGTGCAGATGGATAAGTTGGAAGGATGTGGCATTGAGTTGTTCAACCATCCGTTGGATAACAAGATTTATATGGAGACCGAACCGGAAACGGTGACTGAGGATGCTCCAATTGTTTATGAACCTCTTTATGCGGTAGTACCTGCCGGATTCGCATTTCCGGATGGGATAGAGTATGAGATTATCCACGGTTCTGTCATCCAGCATAGAAGTGGTTCTTCACCTTCGGAAGAGTCACAGTTGCCACCGGAATTGTACAGTATGGTTCTTGGTTCTTCCATGGCCATGACCGGCAATGCTTCTGCCGGTCGTGCAGCCGCCCGGAAAGTAGTCGAAGCATCGGCAAGAATAAGATATGCAGTTAGCGGTAATTATTATGCTCTTACGCGGGACACTCTTCCCTTAGTCGGTGCAAAAGTAAGAGCCTATTACTATTCATTCGTCGAAACAGGTACAACCGATGAAAACGGCGAAACGGGAGTGATGTGTACGACCGATATCCCTGTAAGTTATGAAATCCTCTGGCAGGATGCGATGTGGACGCTTTATATCGCTTCTAAAAATAAAGTGCGTACGACAGGCCTCGGTACCAATGACGATGGGTTTGTTGATGCGGTACTTCAAACCGGTACATGGGAAGGCGTATTGGCAGGGGCCCATACTGCCCTTTATTCCTATTTTTACGGAGACTATCCTTTGACATATGGGTTAAAGAAACCGGGTAAATGCATCAAAATAGCTACTATGAATAAATATGGTAGAAGCAATACTGTGCCTGCCAGACCGCGACGTGAAATATTTTATTATGGGAAAAAACAGAAAAACAGTGATTTGTATTATCAGTCAGAAGAAGCCATGAGTACCATGTTCCATGAATTGGGGCACATTTCTCATAATCGGCTTAACGATTTCAATTATTCGTTCGTAGCCCATTCCAAGTACGGGGAGTCTTGGGCGACAGGTGTGGAATATGCTTATATGAAATCCGTGTTTCCGGAATATGAATATACTTATTATTCAAGCGAGGGGGATAGTTGGATGTACAAACATGTTGTACAAGGGATGTTGAAGAACGGTTTTACCTTGCAGGAGATACAGCATGGATTCAATGCTGCGGCATCTTCCGGTTGGGATGGCTGGCATAAGGCCATGAAAGATAATGTTATAAACCAATGGACAGACCGGAGTGAAGAGGAGAAGGCAGAGATGAGGGAGATTGTAGATATTATTTTTAACAATCCTGTGGATGTTACTCTGGACCTGCGCGATATCGTGGAGGCGGAGTATGAATCGATCGGTTTGAACCAGCTCGTTCGGCTCCGTCTGAACGAAGATGCGAGAAAACTCTCCTCCAAAAGCAGTAATCTGCTCTCCATAGAGGGTTGGGAGATAGCGGACAGCGACGGCGTTTCGGTGCCGCACCAGTACACGGACAACTCCCTGTTCGTCTATTTCACCCGGCCGGGGAGAAAGAAGATTCGGCTTACCGCCAATGTTTTCGGAGGAGAACGGGTGTATGAAAAGGAGCTGAATGTCGATTCGCAGGACATCGTCGAACGGCCGGCGGACCCGATTGTCGGCCGGGAGGAGGTGTTTAAACTGCGTCAGACGCTGACGGATGCCGGCGTCGAGGTGAAGAAGTGGGCCAGCGGCGACAATAAAACGGAACTGCTCTCTTTCCCCTCCAATGTGCCCAACGGAAGGTTCCGGTTTACCGAAAAGGGCGAACGCACCGTCAAAGTCACGGTATATTATCCGACGCTGCGGGGGACAGTGGAGTATGAGATAAAAACGCTGGTGCGCGACCCCGAGTCCGATGAAATCTTTTACATCCTGAATCCTCCGGAACTTTTCGCCTACGATACGACCTACCGGGCGATGTACGGTGTCGTCGGGGAGAAGATAACGGGCATCGAACGGATTGAGTGCGACCACTGCCATTATCTTTTTTATCTCTATTTCGATGATTCGTGGAGTTTCGACAGGAACAGCGGCGTCCTCTCTTTTTCCATTCCGAAGCACGGTACCTACCTGGATTATTGCCTGACGATATTTTATACCGTGGAGAGCTCCGATGATGTGCGGGAGGCCCGGCTGTTCGTCTCCAATTACCGGTAATCCCGTTTCGTGGAGACGGGGCTCGGCCGGAAACCGGAACGGCTGCAAGGGAAATTCCCCTGCAGCCGTTCCTCTTTGTCCGGAGCCGCAACCGAGACTTGAACTCGGGACCTCTTCATTACGAGTGAAACGCTCTACCAACTGAGCTATTGCGGCCTCTTTATGCGGGGCAAATATAGGACATTTCATTTAAATGACGAAGTTTTCCGGGCGGAAATTTTGTCCGCGCGGCGTTATATGCTTTTTTTGCAGGCATTATTGCTATCTTCGCGCCTGCAAAACGATACATACGTATTCTCAGCAAAAGGTCTGTCAAGATGATGAAACCGGTACTTAGGCCGACGGGGGAGGACAGCTACGTTATCGCCTATCTCCCTGCCGCCGACGGAGATGATTTCGATTTCGCTGCGGAGCTTGCCCGTTCGAGGAGGCAGGAGGACGAACGCGATTTCGAGGGAGCCTGCAATACGCGGCTGCATGCGTTCCAGCGGTTGGTGGATATGATTCCCGAAGAGGGGGAGACCGTGCTGGAGTGGGAGGATGAGCCGACGCAGGCCGCCGTGCTGACCGGTTACTGCTCCGGCATCGACCATTTTCTGGCCGGAGACTGGGAGATGGCCGCCGCCATTTTCGAGATGCTGCTCGACGTAGACCCCGAAGACCATACCGAAGCGACCATTCCGCTGGCTTATACCTACATCGCCATGGAAGAGTATGAGTCGTTCGACGATATTATCAACGACGTGAACGACAAGTATATCGACAAGGTAATCTTGACCCTGTGGAGCGAATTCCGGCGGACGGGCACGCTGCCCCATGGCGAGGTAGTGAGGCTGCGCAGCCGCTTCCGGCCCTATTATGACGAATTTCTGGCCGGGGAGCATCCCGTCAGTGACGCTTACCTGCAGGAGATACGTGCCGAAAGGCCCTCCAAAGAGGCGCTCGCCAGGGAACTGTGGCTCCAGACCGAACATTTGTGGTCGCTCTTCCCGGGTTTCGTCGAGGCGCTTCGGAAGGCGTGAGGCCCCGTGAGGAGGACTCCGTGCGGGAATTTTTTTCAATCGAGAACGATGATATATTCCTGGGGTGACGAGAGGCCTTTCAACAGCTATTCGGGCTACTTCCGGAGACTGTTCGGAGGGCGTGTGCAGAAGCTGGCCGTCAATGCCGGCTTTACGTGTCCCAACCGCGACGGACGGGTGGGAACGGGTGGCTGCACCTTCTGCAACAACGAGGCTTTCACCCCTTCGTATTGTCAGCCCTTCAAAAGCGTCGCCCGCCAGATAGAAGAAGGTATCGAATTTCACCGCAACCGGTATCGTCGGGCCGAACGCTACCTCGTCTATTTCCAATCCTTTTCAAACACATACGCGCCGCTGGAGCGGTTGCGGGCCGTGTACGGCGAGGCGCTCGCCAACCCCCTCGTGGCGGGTGTTGTGGTGGGGACACGTCCGGACTGCGTGGACGATGCGGTACTCGATTACTTCGCGGAGCTGGCCCGCACCTGTTACGTGGCCGTTGAGTACGGCATCGAGTCGTGTTACGACGAAACGCTCCGTGCCGTGAACCGGGGGCACGATTTCGACTGCGCACGCCGTGCTGTGGAGGCGACCGCCGCACGCGGGATACATGTCGGAGCGCATTTCATTCTCGGGCTGCCGGGCGAGACCGACGGGATGATGACCGCCCAGACGGAGACCATCAATGCGCTCCCCCTGACGACGGTCAAGTTCCACCAGCTCCAGATATTCCGGGATACCCCCATGGAGGCGGACTGGAAGGCACATCCGGAACGATACCGCTTCCGTACCCTCGACGAATATATGGAACTTTTCATCGGCATCCTGCGCCGGCTGCGGCCCGACCTGGTCGTGGAACGTTTCGCCGGAGAGGCTCCGCCGCGGTTCCACTGCGGGCCGACCTGGGGCCTTATCCGCAACGAACAGTTGATGGCCATGCTCGAAAGACGTCTGCTCGAAACGGGCGCCTGGCAGTCCCAGCTCTGGGAGGGGTAGAGGGGGACGCCTGCGGCCTGTTGCCGGTGCTTCCATGCGGTCGTATGGATATGAGAGGCCCCGTACCTTTCGGGTACGGGGCGTTCGTTTCTGCGGGCATGTCCGCAGCTTTTATATGGAGAGCATTTTGATGGTCTGTATCAGGTCGCGGTTTATCGGCTTGTCGTCGCGTATCGCCTTCGAGAAGGGGACATAGATGAGTTTGTCGTCCTGTATGCCTACCATGACGTTCCGCTGTCCCTCGATGATGGCGTCCACCGCCGCTTCGCCCATCCGGGTAGCCAGAATCCGGTCGGCCGCCGTGGGCGAACCTCCGCGCTGGATGTGGCCGAGGATGGTGACGCGCACCTCGTACTCCGGATACTCCTGCTTCACCCGTTCGGCGAGCCCCATGGCTCCCCCCGTCACTTCGCTTTCGGCCACGAGTACGATGCTGCTGCTTTTGCTCTTGCGGAAACCGTTCTGAATGAGTTCGGCCAACTGGTCTACCTCGGTGGCGATTTCCGGTATGATGGCCGCCTCCGCACCGGTGGCTATCGCGCCGTTGAGGGCAAGGAACCCGGCATTGCGTCCCATCACTTCGATGAAGAAGAGCCGTTCGTGCGACATGGCCGTGTCGCGTATCTTGTCCACCGCCTCCATGATGGTGTTCAGGGCCGTGTCATAACCTATCGTCGTATCCGTGCCGGAGAGGTCGTTGTCTATCGTTCCGGGAAGGCCCACAATCGGGAAGTTGAATTCGGCCGCGAACTCCCTCGCTCCGGCCAGCGAACCGTCGCCGCCTATCACCACGAGCGCGTCGATGTGTTCGCGCTGCATGTTCTCGAACGCCTGCCGGCGTCCTTCGGGGGTCTGGAACTCCTTGCTCCGGGCCGTTTTCAGGATGGTTCCGCCGAGCTGGATGATGTTGCTTACGTTTTCCGTGCGGAACGTTTCAATCTCTCCGTTCAGGAGTCCCCTGTATCCGTGGTAGATGCCCTTGACCTCGAAGCCGTTGTACAGGGCGGTACGGGTCACCGCACGGATGGCGGCATTCATGCCGGGGGCATCGCCGCCGGATGTCAGTATGCCTATGCAGTTAATACCGAGCATATCGTTTGTTTTTTAATCGAATATCGTTCTCTCCGGGATTCAATAATCGTGCAAATGAAGGTCCGTTTCCCTTTTTGCCGTTCGTACGGGATGCAGACCACGGTGCAAAATTACCATAAAATACACGAGTAACGGCCCCTGCTGCCCTTTTATTTCATTTGCAGCGGTGCGGCCTCTCCATGTTATTTGCGGTCTTTCGCATCTCTTTGGCAGGACCGGGGGAATATAATTGTGATATTATTGCGTCCTTTTATATTATTTTGATAAATTTGTATTCGTATAACTGTCAGGCGGTGTGCAGTGTAACCGCCGGAAATTGAAAAGTTGCGCATGATGGAAAAAGAGATTTACGCCGCTCCCGTCGCGGAGATGGTGGGAGTGGCGTGCGAGGGGGGCATCGCGCTCTCCTATGGTGCGGAGGGGGCCGCCGGCGGTGACCTCCGGGTGGATGATACGGATTTGGAATGGTAAGGCGTATGAAACATGGTTATGTGACGGCGGCATGCCGAGTGGGTGTGCTGGCCGGTATTGCGGCTCTGGCGGCATGTGCCGGAACCGGGGAAGGAAATGACGGTCGGAACGGCGTACGCATCGTATCGGGTGCCTATCCGGACGGGGAAGGTACGCGGGTGGCGTACGAATACGACGGGGAAGCCCATCGCGTGGTGTGGTCGGAGGGCGATGCGCTCCGGGTGGCGGCTTTTGCGGAGGGGGCACGTGTGGCCGACGGCGGCAGGCTGTGGAGCCGTTTCGACATGGTGGCCGATGGCGGTTTCGATGCCTCGTATATGTTGTTTGCGGGGGATGCCCTCGTTCCGCCGGATGCCGGGCCGTTTTCACAGCAACGGCTCTATGCCCTGTATCCGGCCGGTATGCTCGTCGGGGATGCGGACGATTCGCTGCTCTTTCCCGCCGTACAGGCGTACTCCCCGGATGCTTTCGATACCGAAGCCGTGCTGATGGTGGCCGCTCCGGTGGAGGCGGAGATACCGCAGGAGGGTACGGTGCATACGGCTCCGTTCCGATTCGCTCACTATACGGGTTACCTGCGGCTGTCGCCGAAGGATATGCCGGCGGCCCTGTCGGATGAACGCGTCAGCCGTATCGTGCTGGAGAGCCTGGAGGGGGTTCCCATGGCCGGCGGTTTTACGGTGTCGATAGACGATGCGGGCGGCGGCTGGACGCTGGTTCCCGGTGCGGATACGGAAAGTACCGTAACCCTCGACTGTTCGGGCAGCACCGTAACGGTGGGGGAACTCGGCGACTGCTGGTTCGCTCTGCTGCCGGGGAACTACGGCAGGGTGGCGGTCACCGTCGCTACCGAATCGGGTGCAGCCGTACGGATGGAGCGGGACGGACTCGCAATGGCATCCGGGGTCATCAAGGTGCAGGATATCCATTTCGGGAGCGGCGATACCGTGAGCCGTACCTTTACCATGGACGGCGGCGATCTCGGTATACGGGATTATGTGAACGGGGAGACGCTGACCGGCACGGAGAATGGAGTGGAGTTCGGCTTTCTGAAACTGAAATATACCGTGTCCGGGAGCGACAAGTACATGGAGTTCGGCAAACGGGGCGGAATGCTGTGGAATACCGCTGCGCTGCCCGGCCGGGTGGTGAGCGTGGAGGTGGATTGTACGGAGGCATATAACTCCCGCTTTATCGAAGTCGGTATGGGAACCTCTTCCGGGACGTACGAATATACCCGGATGGGTACTACGTCCGAGTTCAACAGTTTCGAGGCACCGGACGGGAGCGATTACCGGTACGTCAGTATCGAGAATACCGGTACCGCTGCCGCCGTCGTCCGGAGTATCAGGATAATCTGCGTGCAGGCCGGGTGACCTGCGCCCTTTTCAGCCCCCGTAAGGCGACAGCCCGGCACGAATTGCCGGGCTGTCGTGGTTGAAGGCGGGCCGTTGTCTTTTGTATCTATCCCGCGTTCATACGGTGTCTTTGCTTTTTCGGAGCATTAATTTATGCGTATAATATATATTAGGAAAATTCTTTGTTTCTTTGCAGCATCGAATTTTCAGATTCACCGTGAATGATTAGCATTGTTACGGCCGTTCACAATCAAATCGGCATGAATCGGCTTTTTTATGAAACGCTGAAACGAAATACCCGCAATGTTTACGAGCTGATTATTATCGACAACAATTCGACCGACGGGTCGCGCGAATTTTTCCGGGAGCATGCCGATACGGTGATTGAAAACCCCGGCAACTACTCTTACCCTTATTGTCAGAATCAAGGCATTGCCGCCGCCCGTTACGACTATCTCGTGTTTCTGAACAACGACGTGCTGGTGCCGGCAGGATGGGATGAGCATCTGTTGCGTACGATGCACGTCAGCGGGGCCGATGCCATCTCTCCCTGTTCGAACGACGATATGGAGTCGCGGGCTGTCCAGCGCCGTATCAATACCCGGTGGAAATATGTAAAGTATCCGCTGCTTAAGTTGTTCGGGACACGGTATGCTGTGCTGCGGTTGATGAAAAGGCTGATGTATCCCGATTTCGAACGGTTCGCTGCCCGTCGTTGGGAGCGGTTCGGCGCACGGACGGCCGAGGGGTTTACCGGCTCCTGCATCCTGCTTACGCGCTGGGTAATCGAACGGGTAGGCCCGTGGGACGAACGTGTACAGGCGGCCGATTTCGATTATTTCTGTACCCTCAAACAATATTGCATAGGGCATGGGGAGGAGGGCTTGCGTCCCATGTGCGTGGCATTGGGCGTCTATGTCCATCATTACCAGCGCCTCACCTTCAAGGTGAAGCATCCCTCTTATCTCGATTCGGCGGGCATGGTCGAATTCCGCGACAAATGGGGCGGCCGCGAGGCTGCTCTGCTGGCCGATATCGAGGTGAACCGTTAGCCTTTTCCCGGCCGGGGCCGTCGTGTGGAGCGGTTGGGTCCTGTCGGAAATAGGGGCGGTCAGCGTTGGGTTGTTCCGTAGGAAGCGTTTTTCGTCCGGCGGGAAATTGTACGGCAAGGGCAGACCCGTCCATGGCCTGCCCTCGGATTCGTTGCAGAGTGGTGCCGTCACTTCGCCGGGTTGGGTGCCACGTACCAGTTGGGTTCGCTTACGGTCGAGTCGGGTGAGATTCCCCAAAGAATGAATTCGCTGCCCGGTTCGCCGGTAGGAATGACATATTGTACGAATCCGGCTGCCGGCAGATAAAGGCCGTATCGGTCCATTACCCATTCCTGGATACTGCCCAGATGTTCGCCCGTTTCGATATTGACTACCGCTCCGGCGGTGGTGAAGACGCTCGGTGTGCCGATGAAACCGATGCCGTCGTCGGTAGCCGTCATGCCGCATCCGTCTCCGAACTCGTTGAAAACGTGTGTTTTCTTAGTTTCGGTATTGAAGAACGCCGGCCAATAGCTCTCGTTGATTGTTTCCCCGTTCTCTGAGATTGATTCTTCGCGGTACGTGCCTGCGATGTATTTGCCGCTCGGACTGGCCTGATAGGTTCCCGCCCAGCTTATCATACCGTTCACTATATTGTAGTCGTATGTGCCGCCGTAACCGTCGGACCGCTGGACAGTGGTGACTGTCCGCACGTCTTCGCCTACGTAATGGACATTGCCCTCCTTGTCCCAATAGACCATGCCGAAGTCGAGGTTGTCCCAAATCGTACCGTAGGCAATCGAGCCGTCGGCGGAGATGCCGCGGGCGATAATGCCCATGCTGTGCGGTTCGTTGCGGTAGTTGAGCTCCGTCATCGGCAGTTCGCGCACGGTGCCGTTTTCGGATATGAGCGGCACATACATCGTTTCGCCCTTGCCGGTTGCTCTGCCTACCCATTTGGTGCCGTCGGCACTGGAACTGTTGACCTGTATGGTGGCGTATCCGGCGACTTCGGGAATGAAATAGTTGCGTTCGTGCATATCGAATGCGAACATGTCTCCCTGCCCGTTTACGACATACATCAGGCCCTGGCTCGTTACGCAGCTTACGGAGGTAGGCAGTATCAGGCTCTCCGGATAGGGGCCGAATTCGGTCCGTTCGCCCGTGCGCAGGTCGATGAAGACCACCGTCATTTTCGAGTAGCTTTCGTCGTCGGCCGTGGAGTAGTATCCGCCCACGATGTTGCCGTCGGGCGAGATGGCCGACGAATGGAGGTCGTCGAGCTTACGGTATATTATCGGCAGGGTGGTGTCGCCCAACTGTGTGACCTGGATGCGTGCCGTGGCCTGGCCTGCCGTGACGGTCACTTCCGTACTCCTTTCCGCTCCGGTCAGGTTCTCTTCGGGGGTGAGAACGAGTGCCGTTCCCTGTCGTTCTGCTTGTAGCCAACTGCCCGACGAGCGTGCTTCCCAATTGTCGGGTGAAGTGATTACCTCTATCGTAAAAGGCGTGTTGTCCGTATGGCGGAAGGTACAGGCGGCATCGCTGAGCCGGACGTAATGCGTTTCGTTATTTGCCGGATTGTTGCATCCCGTCAGCGTTCCTCCAAGGAGGAGCACTATGGGAATGATACGGCGGATGATGTGTTTCATGACCGAATAAGGTTTGCTAAGTGGAATTTAGGTTGTCTTTGTATCGATACAGTTTGCAAGTTACGAATGTCATATTTCATTTCAAATGATATATTATAAATTTGTTTGATGATAAAAATATCACAGAAAGGGTGGAAGATACAGATGCTCGGAGAGGGTGTCGCGGATGGAAGAAATGGGGTAGGGGGGAGTCGCCCTCCGGTCGGGGCAGCCGGCTGAGGCGGCAGGAATGCCCTGTTTTCCCGTTGTTTCCTCTTTCTGCCGTCCGGTGAATGGAAGAGAGCGATATCAGTAAAAGGGACAGCCCCGCCGTACCTGTCGGCAACGGGTACGGCGGGGCGTGCGGGGGAATGGGCTGCAGTTTACCGGATGTTGTCGGTGAGGAGCATTAGGCGGTTGGTGACGTTCACGTCGCTCACACCGCTGTCGAAGTCGAGCGAAAGCAGGTGCATCTGCGGGTAGAGGGTTTTTATCCGTTTCTCGACCCCTTTGGATACGATGTGGTTGGCGATGCAGCCGAAAGGCTGCAGGCTGACGACGTTGTTCACTCCCGTGCGGGCGAAAGTGACGATTTCGGCCGGCAGGAGCCAGCCCTCGCCGAACTGCGCTGAAAGGGAGATGACTTCCCGTCCGCGTTCGGCCTGTTCGTAGATGTTGTGGAACGGGGTGAAGTACCGGAACGCCGAAGCGTCGCGGTTCACCTGCTCCATTTTCCGCCACAGCAGGCCGTAGATTTGCCGCAGCATGGCGAGCGGTACGGTAGAACGTTGGACGCCGGTACGGTGCTTCACGCTACGGTTTACAAATGCCTCCATGAAGAAATCCGTCAGGACGGGCGGAACGACCTCCACGCCGTGTTCTACGAGCCAACGGACTACCCGTTTGTGGGCGAATGAGTTGAATTTCAGATATATCTCCCCGACGATGCCCACCTTCGGGAGCGTTTTCTCCTCGATGATGGCGTCGAAACTGCGGGCGGCCTCTCCGACGAGGCCGTAGAGCTCACCCACCGCATTGCGGGATATGGCCTCTTTCGCCTTTTCGAGATATGCTTCGCGCAGACGCATCGCCTCTCCGGGGCGTATCTCCCGGACGGCGGCCGAGTGGTAGAATTTCGAGATGCAGTCGCCCAGCAGGACGGCCGCCAGCGCGAGCGGAAGGAATTTCGCCCAGTTCAGTCCGAAGCCCGGCTGGGGGTTTACCGACGAGCCCATGCCGAGCGAGATGACCGGTACCTGTGCATAGCCCGCCTCCACCATGGCCCGCTTGAGCAGCGCCACGTAGTTTGTCGCACGGCACTGACCGCCGGTCTGCGTGATGATGACGGCGGTTTCGTCGAGGTCGTAGCGTCCCGAATCGAGCGCCTTAATCAGGTCTCCCACCACGAGGGTGGCCGGATAGCACACTTCGTTGTTGGCGTAGCGCAGGCCATACTCCGCCGATTCGTTGTCGCTTTCGGGAAGCTGTACGATTTCATAACCCGCCTGTCGGAAAGCGGCCGGTACGAGCGGTGAGACGTAGTCGGTGAAGAAAGGCGCCAGCAGCGTGCGTCGCCGTTCGGATTTGGTGAAGGTCTTTGTCGTGACGAACGGTTCGGGCCGTTCCCTGGCGGTATTGCCGAAGCGGATGCTTTCGATGACGGAGCGTACCCGGAGTTTCAGGGAGCCGATGTTGTTCACGTCGTCTATCTTGAGGAGTGTGAAGCTTTTGCCGTGCCTTTGCAGGACATTGCGCGTTTCGTCGAGCAGGAAGGCGTCGGGCCCGCAGCCGAACGACGTGGTCTGTACGAAATGTACATCCTGCTGCGCCGCCGCCCAGTGTGCCGCCCGCAGGATGCGGTTGATATAGCTCCACTGCGTGACCAGGTGCGAATCGGCGATGCCCGTCGTACTGTCGCCGCGGACGATGTCTTCGGTTATCACCGTAGCCCCCATGTCGGTTATCATGTCCGAAATCTTGTGCTGGACGAGCGGGTCGGTGTGGTAGGGGCGTCCGGCGAGCAGAATGGTGACGCCGCCGGCGGCACGGCTTTCGGCCAGCGCATCGCGGTTGAGGGTCGCGATACGCTGTTCGTACTCCTCCTGTGCAGCGAAGGCGGCCCGTATCGCCCGCCGTACCGTCGTGCTCTCCACGCCCAGTCCCGTGAGGTATTTGCGGCAGACGGCCCGCAGTTTCTTTGCGTCGCGGAACGTCACCACGGGCGAGTCTACCGGTACCTCCGGCATGATGGCGTTGCGCACCACCTCCGGATAGCCGGCCACCACCGGGCAGTTGTAACTGTTGCGGGTGTCGGGTCCTTCCGGTTTTTCGTACACCGCCCATGGATAGAATATCCGGTCTACCCCCTTGGCGGCGAGTTCGTAGATGTGGCTGTGGGCGAGTTTGGCCGGGAAACAGATGTTGTCCGACATGACCGAGTGGACGCCTGCCTCGTAGGAGCGGTAGGTGGAGGGGGAGGAGAGAACAACCTCGAAACCAGCCTCCGACAGGAGGGCGTGCCAGAAGGGGTAGTCCTCGTACATGTTGAGGACACGGGGTATGCCGATGCGTCCGCGGGGCCCGGCGGGACAGGGCCTGTCGAAAAGGAGCGCGTTCTTCTCCGCCGATACGTTGCGCCCTTTCGCCGCTCCTGTGCCGCGGTTGGAGAAGACCTTCTCGCATTTGTTGCCGGAGTAGTAGGTGTGGTTCCCGGCGAAGGTGTATTTCGTGATGAAACAGTGGTTCTCGCAGCCGCCGCACGTCAGCCTGCGTGAGGTGTGGGAGGCCGAGGCCAGCAGGCTGTCGAGGCTTGCGGCCGGCTTCTTCTTCGCGGCGGTACGGGCGTACAGTGCGCATCCGTAGGCCCCCATCAGTTCCGGCATGTCGCTGCGCGATACTTCCGCACCGGTGAGCAGTTCCAGCGCCCGTACGACCGAATCGTTGCGCATGGTACCTCCCTGCACCACTATCCGGTCGCCCAGTTCTTCGCGTTTCTTCAGTTTCAGAACCTTGTAGAGGCAGTTCTTGACCACCGAATAGGAGAGCCCGGCTGCGATATCGGCCACCGTAGCCCCTTCGCGGAGTACCTGTTTCACTTTGGAGTTCATGAAGACCGTACAGCGCGTGCCCAGGTCGCACGGCCTCTCGGCGAGGCATGCCTGCGCCGCGAAATCGGCGACCGCATACCCCAACGAGTTGGCGAATGTCTCGATGAAGGAGCCGCAGCCCGATGAACAGGCCTCGTTGATTTCCATGCGGCTGAGTACGCCGTGGTCCACGAAGATGGCCTTCATGTCCTGTCCGCCGATGTCGAGTATGAACGATACCTGCGGGTCGATGTCACGGGCGGCGAGATAGTGGGCGATGGTCTCTATGATGCCCTCGTCGAGGGAGTAGGCCGCCCTTATCAGGTCTTCGCCGTATCCGGTCGAACAGCTTCCCCGGATGCCGAGCGATGCGCCTTGTTCGGCACATGCGGCGGCGAGTCGTTCGAGTCCCTTGCCGACCGTGCCGATGGGGTCGCCGCCGTTCGGGGCGTAGTAGTGGTAGAGCAGATTCCCTTCGCCGTCCGTGACTGCTATCTTGGTGGTCGTCGAACCGGAGTCGATGCCGAGGTACGCATCCCCGGAATATCCCTTCATTTCCCGTTTTCTCATGCGGTTTCCGGCCTTCGAAGCTATCCATGTACCGTACGCCTCTGCGGAGGGGAAGATGCGCGGCAGACGCGGCGTTGCGGAGAGCGGGGCCGTTCCGGCCGGCGGCTGCGATATGAATTCCGAGAGTTTCATCCGGCCGCTTCCGTCGCAGTGCAGTGCGGCGCCCCATGCGGGGATGAGATTGGCCCGGTCGGGTACGCGGAAATCCTCTTCCGGCAGTCCGAGGTGGTTGATGAAGGCCTGCCTCAGGGCGGGGATGAAGGTTAGCGGGCCTCCGCAAAAGAGGATGCCCGGTTTCAGTTCGCAGCCGTGGGAGAGGGTCGTGACGGTCTGTACCGCTACGGCGTGGAAGATGGATGCGGCGATGTCGGTTTTCGGGACGTTCTTGCTGATAAGGTTCTGTACGTCGGTTTTGGAGAAGACGCCGCACCGCGAAGCGATGGGGTGTATATGGGTCGCCTGTCCGGCCAGCGTATCGAGCTCGTCTATCTCCGTGCCGAGCAGCAGGGCCATCTGGTCGATGAATGCGCCCGTTCCGCCTGCACAGTTGCCGTTCATGCGCAGGTCGGCCTGTCCGTCGTCGCGCAGATAGACGATTTTCGCATCTTCGCCGCCTATGTCTATGATGGTCGCTATGCCGTGTTCCCGCTGCCTTACGTATTGGACGGCGGCGATTACCTCCTGTACGAACGGTACCGCGAAACGTTCCGCAATACCCATTCCGACCGACCCCGTCACCGTTACCGCCACCTCCGGGTCGCCCAGACGGGCGGCGGCATCGTGCAGCAGGCCGGAGACGACTCCGTCGATGTCGGCCTGATGGCGCCTGTAGTCGCAGAATGCCACTTCGCCCCGTGGGTCGAGTATCACTATTTTGGCCGTGGTCGAACCGACATCCAGGCCAAGCCTGTAGCAGTTGTTGTCCATATCGTTAGTTCCCCTTTCATCTTTCATCGAAACAGAACCATGACCGGGACCGCGGGGGCCGGGCCATGTGTGCATACCTACCGTTCGTTCTTGTGGAGGTGAGCCGTTTCCGGGAGGAATTGCGGCTGTCTGCGGTGTGTATCACACGGCTCCCACACCGTGACCGACAAAAATACGAAAAATACGTTGTCGGAAATAGCTGTCCCGGTGCGGAAAATATTTGCTGGCGGCGCAAACGTATGGATACCACGTGTTTTTTCGGGACACCGCAGTCGAAAATAGGTATTATCGCTGAGGTCGGCCTTCCTTGTGCGGCTTTCGGGCGACAGGGATTGCGGGCCGTTCTCGCACCCTTACGGCAAACAGGGTGCCGTAACGAAACGGCACCCTGCGGCAAATGTTCGCGGAGAGGTCAGTTGAAGCGGAACCCGATGCTGACGTAGAGGCAGAGACGGTCCCTGCCGGTGTTGCCGAGCGACTGGTAGTAGCGTACTCCGAGTCCTACGAGCGGTTTGAAGTAGGCGGAAGTGCCCCATTTTGCACACAGGTCGTAGTAGAGCGACCGGTGGTATTGGGTGTAGACGCTTCCTCCGAAAGCGGCGCTGAGGGATACGAGCGTGCCGTGACCTGACAGGATGTTGTATCCGGCGCTGATACCCATCCGGAAGTTGTTCTCGTAGTTCTGTACGCCGTCTGTGCGGAACAGCTCGTTGGAGAGGGTGAGGGGGACTCCGACGAAGAACCGTCCGTCGAACGCATAGCCCGGCGTGAAAGCGACATCTATGGGGCTGAATCCCGTATTCTTTCGGAAATTGTTTCCTATCTCCGTCGATACGGAGTACATGAAACCCCGTCCCTGCCCGGTCGCCGTTGCAGCGAAACAGAGGAGTGCGGTCAGTACCGACAGCCATTTCATTTTCATGTCTATTGCGGTTTTGGTTGTGATTATGATTACAGGTTCGTCCCGATATCAAAAACAGGCATTATTCCTGTCAGTTCCACGACTTATATATTCCGTTTTCAATTGCTCTCCGTATGTGGAAAATTACGGGGGCAGAGTGGCTTCCGTAATTGCTTTTGGGGGGAAGTATCGTTTGCGGTTCCGTGCCGCCTGCCTGACAGGACGGGTGCCGTACATCGGACGGCCTTCCTGCGGGGCGGCGGTGTACGGAGTATGTCAGTTGAACCGGATGCCGATGCCGGCATACATGGTGTGATAACTTTGCCCGGCAGTTCGGTTGGATTGATAGTACCTGTAACCGAGCCCGATGGAGAACTTCGTTCGGCGGCCCAGGTGGAAGAAGAATCCTCCGTCGTAGTAGACATATTTACGGATACTGGCGGTTACCGTTCCCCCGATACTTCCTTCGATGCCCAGTGTTAGCACACCGTTCGACAAAAAATCGCAGGCGACCGTTCCGCCTATCAGCAGGGGCCTGTCGAACGTTTGGGTTGGCGTTCGGTAGAGTTCGCACGCAACAGTGAAAGGAACCCGGACCGAGAGCCAGTTGTTGAAAGCGTATCCGGGCGCCAGCATGAAATCTACCGAACTGAAATCATACTGCGCCGAATAGGGCCGATTGGTACTTACCTGATACCGGGCGGTTGCTTGGAATCCTTTCTGTTGTACCGGATACGGGGCGGTGTGCTGCCCGGAAGCGGGAGCGGTACAGAGACCTGTCAACACCAGTAGCGTTAAGAGTGGGTTCTTCATGGTGTAGGTTGTTGGTTAGTTAGTTTGCAATGTCGTATGACAAGGTTCTATAACAAATATACAAAATAACCGGATATGGTATTCGTCGAATAGAGTTTTTTATTCGGTAGACGGCCGTCAAAACAAATCCCCTCCGGACGAATTTTCGTCCGGAGGGGATTTCCGTAGTTTCGCTCTCCGCAGGGAGCGTTCTGGTGGTTACTGTCAGTTCCTGTAGGTCAGCGTATCGTTTGCGGCGTCTATGACGATGGGCCGCTCCTTCTCCACGTCGCCTGCCAGAATCTTCTTCGAAAGGTCGTTCACGATGTAACGCTGTATCGTTCGCTTGACCGGACGGGCACCGTACATCGGGTCATAGCCCTGACGGGCCAGCCACTCCTGTGCCTTGGGCGTCACTTGCAGTTCGATGCCGTTCTCGGCGAGCATCTTCGTGAGCGAACGTATCTGTATCCCCACGATTTCGTAGACGTTCTCTTTCGTGAGCGGCGTGAACATCACGATTTCGTCGATACGGTTCAGGAACTCCGGCTTGAGCGTCTGCTTGAGCATGTCGATGACGTCGCCCCGCGTGCGGTCTATCACCTCCTGCGGAATTTTCTCGCCGTCGTATCCCCTCGAGAAGTTGTCCATGATGAGGTGCGAGCCCATGTTCGAGGTCATGATGATGATGGTGTTGCGGAAATCCACTGTCCGTCCCTTGTTGTCGGTCAGACGGCCGTCGTCCAGTACCTGCAACAAGATGTTGAAGACGTCGGGGTGCGCTTTTTCGATTTCGTCGAGCAGTACGACGGAGTAGGGTTTGCGCCTCACCGCTTCGGTCAGCTGGCCCCCTTCGTCGTAACCGACGTATCCGGGAGGCGCTCCGATGAGCCGCGATACGGCGTGCCGTTCCTGGTATTCGCTCATGTCGATACGCGTCATCATGTTCTCGTCGTCGAAGAGGAACTCCGCCAGCGCTTTCGCAAGTTCGGTCTTGCCGACGCCCGTGGTGCCGAGGAAGATGAACGAGCCGATAGGGCGGCGTGCATCCTGCAGTCCGGCCCTCGAACGGCGGACGGCATCGGCTACGGCCGATATGGCTTCATCTTGTCCCACGACGCGCCGATGCAGCTCCTTTTCGAGGTTGAGCAGCTTTTCGCGTTCGCTTTCGAGCATCCGGCTGACGGGGATGCCCGTCCATTTGGCCACCACTTCCGCAATGTCCTCCGCATCGACCTCCTCCTTTATCATGGAGCCGTGCGAAGAGCTGGCTTTGTTCAGCTCCTCCTGCAGGAGGGCTATCTGCTCTTCCGCCTCGCGTATCTTGCCGTAACGTATCTCGGCAACCAAACCGTAGTCGCCGTTGCGCTCGGCCTCCACGGCCTGTTGTTTGTACTCTTCGATAAGCTCCTTATTCTTCTGTATCTTGTCGAGCATACCCTTTTCGGACTGCCATTTGGCCCGCATCTCGCTCCGTTGGGAGTTGAGTTCGTCTATCTCGTGCGAGAGCTCTTCGATGCGTTTCGTGTCGCCTTCGCGGCGGATGCCCTCGCGCTCGATTTCCAGTTGGCGCACCTTCCGGTCGAGCGAGTCGATTTCCTCCGGTACGGAGTTCATCTCGAGCCGCAGCCGTGCCGCCGCCTCATCCACGAGGTCGATGGCCTTGTCGGGCAGGAAACGCGAAGTGATGTAGCGGTGCGAAAGCTCTACGGCGGCCACTATCGCCTCGTCTTTGATACGTACCTTGTGGTGGTTTTCGTAACGTTCCTTCAGACCGCGGAGAATGGAAATCGCGTCGGCGGTCGAGGGCTCGTCTATCATCACCTTCTGGAAACGCCGTTCCAGCGCCTTGTCCTGTTCGAAATACTTCTGGTATTCGTCGAAGGTCGTCGCGCCGATGGTGCGGAGCTCACCCCTTGCCAGGGCCGGCTTGAGAATGTTGGCAGCATCCATGGCACCCTCACCCTTACCGGCACCTACAAGGGTATGTATCTCGTCGATGAAGAGGAGTATCTCGCCTTCGGAAGCAGTCACCTCCTGTACGACGGCTTTGAGCCGCTCCTCGAACTCGCCCTTATACTTCGCACCGGCGACCAGCGCTCCCATGTCGAGCGAGAATATCTGTTTGCTGCGCAGGTTTTCGGGTACGTCGCCGTCCACGATACGGCGGGCGATGCCCTCCGCGATGGCCGTCTTGCCCACGCCCGCCTCGCCGACGAGGATGGGGTTGTTTTTCGTCCTGCGCGAAAGAATCTGGAGTACGCGCCGTATCTCCTCGTCGCGTCCGATGACGGGGTCGAGTTTTCCGGTGCGTGCCATCTCGTTCAGGTTGATGGCATATTTGCCCAATGCGTCGAATACCTGTTCGGAAGTTTGGCTGTCTATCGAGCCGCCTTTGCGGAGCTCCTTTATCGCCGCAATGAGCTCTTTTTCCGACACACCGCTCCCCTTGAGCAGTTTCGCCACATCGCCGCCGTCGGCCACCAGGCCGAGAAGCAGGTGCTCCACCGACGCGAATTTGTCCGCGAAGGTCGAGGTATAGTCCACCGCTTTCTGAATAACCCGTGAAGAGGCCTGCGAAAAGTAGTTCTCGCCGCTGCCTGATACTTTCGGAAGTGCATTTATCCGGTTCTGTACTTCGCTGCGGAGGGGCTGTACGTTCACCCCTATCCGCGACAGCAGGTAGGTATCCAGCGCGTCGTCCTCGGCGATGAGCGCCGCAAGGATGTGCACCGGTTCGACCGCCTGGTTGGAGGCTGCCGAAGCGATGGAGAATGCCGACTGCAGAGCCTCCTGTGCTTTAATTGTCAGTGTGTTTATATTCATATGCCGTTTGTTGTTATTGCTTTTTTCCGTTTTCCTTTTACAGCAAATAATTTGCCAATCGTGGCTGCTGTCATTCTGTCATGTGTGGCAGTCGGGCCTTTTACGGCGGAGCCTGTCCGGAGAATACGTGTGTCCGGCCGGATTGGAACCGGGTTCGTTCGGAGTGTCCGGCATAGGCGGACAGGCTGCGGTTACCGTTTCCGCTTTTGCCGTAAAACGGAGAACGGGAAGGCTGTCGGCCTTCCCGTTCTCCGCTGCCGGTCGGAGCGGTTTCGTCATCCGGCTTTCCGGATATGCTGGAGTTCGGCCTTTTCGACGTTCGCCTTGGCGTAGGGCAGGCGGATATGAAGGCTCTTCCTGTTCTTGGAAGGGGTTTCAAACATCGCATCGGTCATGATGGCCTCGCATATCGAACGCAGGCCGCGAGCTCCCAGTTTGAACTCGATGGCCTTGTCCACGATGTAGTCGAGTACATCGTCGTCGAAGGTCAATTTGACGCCGTCGAGTTCGAAGAGTTTGACATACTGTTTGATTATCGCATTTTTGGGCTCGGTGAGTATCATGCGCAAGGCCTTGCGGTCGAGCGGGTCGAGGTGGGTGAGCACCGGGAGCCTGCCGATGATTTCCGGAATGAGCCCGTAGGCGCGCAGGTCCTGCGGTGTAAGGTACCGGAGCAGCCGATCGTTGTCGAAAGCGGCCGTATCGGGCGTGTCGTAACCTACGGCATGGGTGTTCAGTCTGCGCGAAATGCGTTTGTCGATACCGTCGAAGGCACCTCCGCAAATGAAGAGGATGTTCGACGTATTGACCTGTATGAATTTTTGGTCGGGGTGTTTGCGTCCTCCCTGAGGCGGAACGTTCACGACCGTGCCTTCGAGTATCTTCAGCAGTGCCTGCTGTACCCCTTCGCCGGATACGTCGCGCGTGATGGATGGGTTGTCGCTTTTACGGGCTATCTTGTCTATCTCGTCGATGAAGACGATGCCCCGTTCGGCCTGCGGTACGTTGTAGTCGGCAGCCTGGAGCAGACGTGTAAGGATGCCTTCCACATCTTCGCCCACATATCCCGCTTCGGTGAGCACCGTGGCGTCCACTATCGTGAAGGGAACGTGGAGCATCCGGGCGATGGTACGTGCCAGCAGCGTCTTGCCCGTTCCCGTCTCCCCTACCATGATGATGTTGGATTTGTCTATCTCCACTTCATCCTCTTTCCCCGTTTCGGCCTCGGCGTGCATGAGCCGTTTATAATGGTTGTAAACCGCTACTGCGAGCGTCTTTTTCGCATCGTCCTGTCCGATTACGTATTGGTCGAGGAACTCCTTTATCTCGGCAGGCTTCATGAGGTCTTCCCGCTGCAGTTTGGTCTCTTCACGGAGGAGCTGTTCCTCGGCCATCTGTCTGTCCATCAGGGTTTCGTATCCCCGTTCTATGCACTGGTCGCATATTGCGGCACCGTCTGCACCGGAGAACAGCACCCCTACCTCCGTTATCGGCAGGCCGCAGAACGAACACTTGTCCGCTTCGATGTATGTCCCTTTGTTATTTGCCATTGTCGCGTTTTTTCTTGCTGGTAACTATGTTGTCGACGAGGCCGTACTCCACCGCCTCCTGCGCAGTCAGCCAGTAGTCGCGGTCGGCGTCTTTTTCGATGGTCTTGATGTCCGCACCGCTGTGCCGTGCGAGAATCTCGTAGAGCTCCTTCTTGAGCTGGATTATCTGCCGCGCCGTTATCTCGATATCGGATGCCTGTCCCTGGGCGCCTCCCATGGGTTGGTGTATCATGACGCGCGAGTGGGGCAGGGCGGTGCGCTTGCCCTTTTCGCCCGCGGTCAGCAGTACGGCCGCCATGCTCGCCGCCATACCCGTACATATCGTGGATACGCTCGGTGCGATGAGCTGCATGGTGTCGTATATGCCGAGTCCCGCATAGACCGAACCGCCAGGGGAGTTGATGTATATCCGGATATCCTTGCTGCTGTCGGCCGCCTCGAGGTAGAGCAGCTGTGCCTGGATGATGTTCGCCACATCGTCGGTAATGGGGGCGCCGAGGAAGATTATCCTGTCCATCATCAGGCGGGAGAATACATCCATGGTGGCTATGTTAAGCTGGCGTTCCTCGATGATGGTCGGCGACACGTAGTCTGTAACGGACGAGGTGTAATCGTACAGCGTGTGCGAATTGATACCGAGATGGCCCGTCGCGTATTTTTCAAAATCGTTCTTCTTCATGAGCGTAATTTTTAGATTGGCGCAAACTTGCGTGAATATACCGTTATAACGCGCGGCGGCAGCGGTTCATTATGCATGGCTTCGCTGCGGGCGAAACCGCTTCTTTCGCGCCGTACCGGACGACGTTCTCTGCCGTTTGCTGCGTCTGCCGCCGGTGCCGGCTCTCCTTCGGGAGGCAATTATTGTGCCGCCCGAAGGCTCCTTGTACTCGTCCGGCGGGGCTTTCTCTCCGTGGAGAATGCCCGGGGGTCTGTCGTCTTTTCCGGTCTCCGGCTTTTCCCGGCTTTTCTCCGGGCCGCTCGTTTTTACGGTTCGGCGTCGTCGAGGTTCCGTGTTGAGAAAGTTTTCCCCGTGCCGGAGTGCGGTACGGGGAAACGCATGGTATGTCCGTGCCTTGAAGACTATTTCGTCATGGCCTCGAATATCTTGCCGAGCTCCTCCGGTGTCACCGATTTGTTGGAGACCTTTACGAGGGGCGTTACCGCATCCACTATCTTCTTTTCATAGAGTCTGTCGAGTATCTTGTTGGCCTCCTCCTTGTTGCCGAGGATGGAGTGGGCATACTTCGTGAGCGTTTCGTCGCCTACGTTGGCCATGCCGTACTGTGCGAACTGGGCGGCGGCGTAGGCTTTGGCCTCTTCCAGCATCTCGTCCTGTTCCACTTTGATTCCGAAACGGTCGGCGAGTTTCTTCTGTACGAGGTTCCACTTCATCATCCTGAGGAATGCGGGGAACTCCTTCTCGATATCCTCCATCGAGAACTTGCCCTCGTTGATGGTATAGAGCCACTTCTTGAGGAACTCTTCCGGCATGGAGGGGTTGGCCTTCTCGATGAGGAAGTTGCGTATTTCGGTGGTGAATACGTAATCCGTTTCGCGGGCGAGGTCGGCGGCCACCTGTTCGTCGATGTACTTTTCCAGCCCCTTTTCGTCTTTTACCGAGCCGTCCGGGAAAACCATCTTGAAGAACTCCTCGTTGAGTTCCGGTTCGGCGAATTTGCGTATCTGTTTGATGGTGAACTTGAATTCGGGATTGACCGCTTCCAGCTCCTTCTCCTTGACGCCCAGCACCGATGCCCGCTGCGATGCGCTCGGATAGAGCTCATTGACATTGACCGTCAGCTCATCGCCCACTTTCTTGCCGATGAACGGCTTGCGCTGTTCGTCGTTCATGGAGATGAGGCCCACGTAACCCTCCTCGACCTTGATTTCGCCGTTGTCGAGGATACCTGTGAGCGCTTCGTCTGCTGCAACTTCGTCCACATCAACCAGCCGGCCGTAACGGCGCAGGAAATTGGTGCGGTAACCCTCGCGCATTTCGTCGGAGACCTTGATTTTGTACTTCGTGAGTTTATCCTTTTCGGAGAGTTCGATGTCGATTTCGGGCGCGAGTCCCACCTCGAAGACGAATTCGTGTTCGGTATTGTTGTCGAAGTCGAAGGCTCCCTGCTCGTCGCTCGGCAGGACGTCACCCACGTAGTCTATCTTCTCCTTGTCGAGATATTCGAAAACCGCGTCGGATGCCATCTTGTAGGCCGTTTCCGCTATCGTGCTCTTGCGGTATGTCTTGTTGATGATGCTCATGGGCACCATTCCCGGACGGAAACCCGGCATGTTGGCCTTGCGGCGGTATTCGCGCAGCTTCTTCTCCACTGCTTCGTTGTAGTCGGACTCGCCGACGGTAACTTTGATGACCGAGACCTGGCCTTCGCGGTTCTCTCTTGTGATGTTCATTATCTGTGCGTTTGATTTTGATTGTTTTCTCTTCCCCGTTTCGCTTCGGCCGCAAACGCCCCTCCGACCGGTTCGGCGGCCTGCCGTTTCTGCGACGCAAATCCGTTTATAAACGTCTGAAAAGGCACTTTATGCGGGTTGCAAAGATAATATATTTAGATGCCGGGAGCAAATTTTAGGGCCACAAGATTGCGGGACTCGCCGGCGGCGCTCTGCGCTACTCCACGAAAGTTACCGAGGAGAGCAGGCAGCGTGAGAATGCCACGTATTCGTTCCGGTCGGAACGGTAGCAGAGCGTCATGGCCCGGTCGTTCAGCCGTTCGATGCGGAAGTAGCACTCCATGCCCTTGCCTGAGACGGAGATGATGCCGCTTTCGGTATCCACACTGTACGTGCATTGAGTCTCCAGGGCATACGCCGTTTTGAGGCTCGTGTTTTCGTCCGTGTCGTTCCGTTTCCTGAATACGGACATCGTATGGCCCGCCTTCTGAAAGAAGACCGCGCCGTTCGGGTCGGCCAGCATTTCGGGCAATCCGTCGGCGTTTTCCGCGAAGTCGGCCACCGTCCACAGGCAGTCGTACAGATATTCGTAGGATATCGGTGCGGCATCCGGTACTTCTTCTGCCGTTTTCTCTTCGTTCAGGTGGCATCCAGCCAGCAGCAGGGCTGCTGCGAATGATACGGAGAGGATAAAGCGTTGCGCTATCGTTTTCATTTTTTCGGTTCGGTTAATTTTCCGGAAAGGTTTCCGGGTGTTTGTCGAGATACTCTTCCCGGGACATGACGGTAACGGATTCGGCCGGGACCTTGATGAATTTTACGGTCTCCCCGTCGTCCGTTCCCAGCGTGAGGGTGGTACTGTTGAGTACGAGAATGTCGTACCATGCGTCGGGAAGCAGGCAGAGCCGCCCGTTCCGGACGTCGATGGCGTATTGTGTATAGGATTGGATGGATGTATCGTAGTATGCATCGTACCGGCCGGCCTTGTCCGGGCCGGAGCAGGCGTAGTAGAAAAGACTTTCGGAACCGGAGAAGCGTACCAGCAGTTTGTTTTCGTCCTGTTCTTCCCGCCAGTATCCCTCCGTCAGGTCGTTCAGCAGCGCCTCTTCCTTCGTTGCGTCACAAGACTGGAGCGGACAGAGTGCCGGGATGGCGGCCAACATGAGAATGAGGTTTTTCCAGCGCATCGTTTATCTCTTTTGTCCGTTGTGCGGAAGCCCCGCAGCTCGTTCCCTTTCCGGAACCGCGTCCGTGTCCGCATGGAACCGAAGGTCGAGGCTGCCGGTGACCCCCTCCAGCCACAGCCGCTCGACCGATATCTCCCGTACGGTGAACGTTCCGTATGAATCTATCACCATCTCCGCGGCTTTGGGGGTGTAGATGTACCGCAGTTGTTCGACGGGCTCCGAGGCGGTCCCTTCCCCTTCTGCGGCGAAGACCGACAGGATGCCGTCTTCTCCGAATATATAGAGGAACAGGGCGGATTCCGCATCCCTCTCCGGAACGGTGTTCTGCTGTATGTCGGGCGTGAAACGCTCCCCACACCACACCGTCGAGAGAAGTATCTCCATATTGACTCTCCCGTCGTCTCTGCTCGTACAGCCTGCGGCCATCATACAGACCGCTACCACCGTTATGAAGTGTCGTGGACGGAACATTTTCTGATTTGTCCTGTTATTTTCCCCTGTTGTCCAAATATCCGAAGTAATACAAAAGTAATGTTTTTTTCATTATTTACCAAAAAATGACATTGGCATGTCCGGCGGTACGTTGCCGGGCGGCTGCCGGTCTATCTCCTGCGGATGAACGGGATGTTTTTCATTGCTTCGGCGACGTGTTCGGAGAGTATCGTGAGCGTTACGGCGCCGATTATCAGCAGGATGCCTGTGACCAGCCGGCCGGTCAGTGGTTCGTTGAAGACGGCGACGCTGATGATGACCGCCACCACGGGTTCGAGCGAACCCATGACCGCGGTCGGCGTCGAACCGATGAGTTTGATGGCATTGACAAGCGTTATGAGCGAAATGACGGTGGAAACGAGCGCGAACAGCAGGATGTTGATGCCCGTGTCGAATGTCATGGCCGGGGTGAACGAATCCCGCGAAAGGGCCCGCAGCAGGAAGAAGGCGGCGCAGAACAGCATGGAGTAGAAGGTGACTTTCGTCCCCTCCATCTTTCTGACCGAGGATTTGTTCACGATTATCATGTAAAGAGCATAGGCGAGGGCCGAGAGCAGTACCGCCACCATTCCGGCGGGATTCATCCCGCCCTCCCCGCCGGTTCCGTTGAGTACGCCGACACCCAGCAGCGCGAGGGCTATCGCTCCCCACATCACCCATGAGAGTTTCTCCCTGAAGAAGAGTCCCATTATCAGGGCCACGAAGACGGGATACAGGAACAGAATGGTCGAGGCCACTCCGGCGGACATGTAGTCGTATCCCACGAACAGAAAGTGGGCCGAAAGCGAATACATCACTCCCAGGACGGCGAGCGTCCCCAGCTCCTTTCCCGAAACGCGCATGGCGCTCTTTTTAGCGAACAGGTAGACGCCGATGAGGATGGCGCTGAACAGAAACCGGTAAAAAAGCGCGGTATCGAACGAATAGCCGGCATGTTTGATAGGAAGTGCGAAAAGCGGTATTGTGCCGTATGTGACTGCCGATATGCAGGCGAGCGTGTATCCTTTGGTCTTGACGTTCATGGCATGGTCGTGCCGCGAAAGGCGGACGCCGCAAATTTAGGATATTTTGTTCTAACGGGGAAGGGGGGCAGCGAAGCGGTATCTCCGCTGTGTCATTCGCCGGGGGCCGAATCGGAGTAGTAGCGGATGGCTCTGGTAACGGCGGCTACGAGGTCGTCGGGAGCCGGGCTGCTGATGATGTAGCGTTTTTCGTAGGCGTCCGTAATTTCGATGAAGTTGTCCCACTGCTTGCAGTAGAGTTTCAGCGTTTCCCAGCTTTTGCCGTCGATGTAGTAGCCGTAGTAGCCGAAAAAACCGTAACTGCCGAAGAAGACGAACTTCTTTTTCATCGTTTCGGGCGGGATGCGCCGGATACTCCGCAGGTCGGCGTATTTGATATGGGTTATCTCCACGATACAGCGTATTTCCAGCGCCGTATCGCCCACCACCACCCTGCGGGGAATGGACATGACGTAGAGCAGGACGACTGCCCCGAGCAGGGAGACGGCCCATGCCGTGATGTAGCCCCCCTCCCCCCAGAAGAACCATACGGCGGCCAGGATGGCGGCCAGTAGCAGGAGCCAGCATACCGTGAGCCGGGCAGCCCTGCGGTCCATCCGGCCGTAGTCGAAAGTGCGGAAGGTGTCTTTTACCGTTGTGCGTCGTTTCATAGGCTGTCCGTCTCTTTCCCGTCCCCCGCATGCCGCAGGATACGTGCTATGAGGAGGTCTGCGGGCGAGGTTATCTTGATGTTGGTGCGTTCGCCCTCGCAGAGCGTTACCTGTTCTCCGTTCGCCTCCACCACCGAAGCGTCGTCGGTGAATTCCGGGCGGTAGTCGGCCTTGTAGGCCCTGCGCAGCAGGTCGGCGCGGAAGACCTGCGGCGTCTGTACCGCCCGCAGCGTCTCGCGGTCTACCGGCCTGCTCTTCCCCGTCGTCGCATCGACCCTCCGGAACGAATCGGCGGGGCGTATGGCGGGGACGGCCGTCCCGTACCGTTCCGCCGTTGCGACGCATGTATGGATGAGGCGTTCCGTGACGAGCGGTCTTACGCCGTCGTGCACGGCGATATAGTCGCACGGACCGAGCGCTGCGATTCCGTTCCGGACCGATTCGAAGCGCGTTGCCCCGCCGGAGCATAACCGGTGGGTCTCCGATATGCCCCGCTGTCGGCATATCTCCCGCCAGCGTTCCGTTTCGGCGGCGGGAAGTACGACGACGATTTCGCTGTCCGGCAGCGCCGCGAGAAATCTCCGCAGCGTCGCTTCCAGTATGGTCTCCTCTTCCTCCAGAGGGAGAAACTGTTTCGGTACGGCGGCTCCCATTCGTGTGCCCGAACCGCCAGCCACGATGATGACCGAGATGTTCGTCATGCCTCTCTCTTCTTTTTTCTGTTTCGGGAGGCTGCGACCACCCGTTCCACCGTTTCGGGGAGCGGCGTATAGGTGAAGTCGCAGTACCTCGTTATCTTTGAACCGTCGTAACGTGTCGTCCGCAGGACGCTGCCGAGGTTCTCCCGTGTGACGCCCCGGTCGCGTATCAGATGCAGTGCGATGCCTGTTCGCATACAGCCGTATGCGAAATCGACGGCCCCCTTCCCGATGCGGATGAAAGGACGCGGCCGATGGGCGGCCCTGGCGCCGAGGGTGATGAGTTCCCGATAGCTCAGGTCGCCGGCCGAGAGGATGAACCGCTCTCCGACGGCCTGCGGGGCTGCGTCGAGCAGCACCATGGCCCTCGCTACGTCGCGTACATCGACGTAGGACATCAGCCCTTCGGTATAAAAGGGCTGTCCGCAGCTGATGGCGGGGATGAGCGCCGCGCTGTTGTTGCCTGTTGTATCGCCCTCGCCGAGTATGACGCCCGGCGAAACGATAACGGTCGGGAGTCCTGCCGCCGCACCCCGGCGTACCTCCTGTTCGGAGTAGTATTTGCTCTGTCCGTAAGCCGCATAATCCGTCACGCTTTCGGGGTCGCACTCCTCCGTGACAGGGAGGCCGGGGCCCGTCGGATTGCCGAGGGCGGAGATGGAACTCACGTGTATCAGTTTGCGTACGCCGGTGGTCAGGCACCAGTCGGTGACGGAACGGGCGATGGCCACGTTGTTGGCGATGAGCTGTTCCGTGGTCATGTCGCCCGACATGATACGCGCCGCACAGTTGAATACCGTATCGATGTCCCGTACCTTTTCGTCCAGCCGGACGGGGTCGGTCAGCGGTGTTTCGATGATTTTCAGCACGCCTTCGGGGGCGTGTACGCCGAGCCTTCGGAGGGCGGCCTCCGTGACGGCGATGCGGGCCGCATCGCGTACCGGAAGCGTGATGTCGGTGTAACCGGCACGGAGCAGTTCTGCCACGAGATGGCTGCCGAGCATGCCCGTCGCCCCGGTGACTGCGATGCGTCGGCCGTGAAATTTTCCAAGGTCGGGGGCGGTGTTCCGTGCGTTATTCATGCCACAGGAGTTTTTTGCCGAAACCGAGCCGGTTGTCGGTGAATTTCATGGAGGTCGGACGCATCGTCCACAGCGTGAGGTCGGCCACGACGGCGTAAGGAAATCTCCGCAGGTAGGCACTGCGGGCCTCTCCTGCAACTTCTCCTTCGGCGAGGGCGGCGCGGCCGAGTATCTGGAGACCCTGCACCTGACCGACGGTGCGCGTTTCGAGGACGATGGTGGCCGCTACGCGTCCGTTCAGGTACATTTCGCGGTAGTGCCTCGTGCGGTCGTCGGAGGTGAATACGAAAAGGTTGCGTTCCGGAATGTAGGCATAGAAGAGGTTGGCGCAGTAGGGCCCGCATTCGGTTGCCGCCGACGCGATTGTCATGACGTGGTGGCGGCCGATGAACTTGACGATGCGTTGGTCTACCCCGTTGTCCGTATGTTTCCCGTTTGCCATGTACGTAATCGTGCTCTTTCCTGCCCGATATTCTGACCGAAGACCCGGAGCGAATCGGTTCAGGCCGGGATTTTCTTCCCGCTGTTTTCGGTCGTTTGCCGGCAGTTTTCGGCTTCTTGCCGGTTCGTTGTTGCCTCCTGCTTTTTATCTGCCGCCCGGTGCAGCAGTTGCGGTTTTGTGCAGGGGGCGCTGACGTAATCGGCCTCTGGCTTCCAGTGCTGCGGAGCGCTCATCCCGCGGGCTCTCCTCGGGAAAGGAGGTACCGGCCCCCGGTGGGGCTATTCGTCGCTGCCGGCGAGGTCTTCTATCCGGTGCTGCTGCACGGGCGTATAGTCGAGGCTGACGATTTTTTCATCGTCGGGAACCTCTCCCTCCAGTTCGGCGATTATGTTGGTTTTGAAATATTCGAAGGCTTCCCGATTCGCCGGGCTTATCGGTTCCACCGGGTCGGAGGGAATTTTGAGCGGGTCGATGGCCGTCCCGTTCTTCCAGATGCGGAAATCGAGGTGCGGGCCGGTCGATGCTCCGGTACTTCCGACGTAAGCTATCGGTTCGCCTTGCGATACCCGTTTGCCAACGGTTATTCCTCTGGCGTATCCCTTCAGGTGCAGGTAGCCTGAAATGTAGTTGTTGGCGTGTTTTATCTTGAGGATATTGCCGCCGCCCTTGCTGTCCCACCGTTTTTCGGTTACCACGCCGTCGGCGATGGCTACCACTTCCGTCCCCGCAGGAGCGGCGTAGTCGACGCCGAGGTGCGGTCGGCGCACTTTGTATATCGGGTGCAGGCGCGAGGGGGAGAAACGCGAACTGATGCGCGTGTATTTCAGCGGGGCCTTCAGGAACTGTCGGCGCAGGCTGTTGCCGTTCTCGTCCCAATAAGCCACCCGTCCGTCCTGCCGGAAGGGGATGGCACGGTAGAGTTTGCCGTTGTGCCGGAACTCTGCTCCCCACACCATGCCGGTACCTACCCGAACGGTGTCAATCCACCGCTCGTCGAAGATGACCGTGAATTCGTCGCCCTCCTGAAGCCCGAAGAAATCCACGCTCCAGCCGAATATGTCCTCCATTTCGCATGGAATGCTTGCCGGCATGCCGGCAGCAATCGTAGCGTTCCACAGCGAATTGTTCGTCTTGTCTATCTTCGCCGTCTCCTTGCGGCGTACCAGTTTCACCTCCTTGCTCTCCTGCCTGACCGTTACGGAGTCGCCTGCGAGCGATACCACGATGTAATCCGTGGGATTTTTCTCGTAAACGAAGTGGCGCAGCCTCCGTCCGAGCGAATCGTGTTCCATGAAGGCCGTGTAGGGCTGTCCCGCCCGCATACCGCGCATGTCGAATACCGACCTGCTTTCGCGGTCGATGCGGTCCACCGTGGCCGGGCCTACGCCGAGGCCGTCGAGGATGTGCGACAGGGTTTGTCCGCTGCCGACCTTCTCCGTGATGACGTCGTAGTTTTCATATTCGATGCCGTACATGAGATTGGGGGCCGACATCTCTTCCTCTTCGGAGAGGAGGCTTCTCTCCGCCGGGTGTGAGCACCGTTTCGTCCCGAAGAGGAGGAGCAGGACGATGGCCGCGGCAACGGCAGCCCCGCCGGCGATGATGCCCGCCCGCTTCAGTGTTTCTTTTTTTATCTTCATCTTTTTCATAAGGTCCGTATACTCAATCGCCCGCTGAGGCGACAAGGGCTGTCTCCGTAAGAACGCGGGAATACCTTCCGGGGTATGCCGGCATTCGAAAAAACGTACCCCGCGTCAGTTCACCGAAGGGAGGAAAGAGTACCTCGACGAGTAGTCCAGCATCTGTTCCGTGTAACTTTTCGGGTACTCGTAGATGATGTCCACGATTTCGCCGCCCTCCATGACAGGAGTGTATATCGGGTTCACGAAGCCGCTGTAAGGCTGGATACCGAGTTTGCCGTAGCGTTCGAGCACCTCTTCGTGCAGTTTGCGGTCCACCTTGACGCCGTACCGTTCCACCAGGTCGCGTCCCGCCACGAAATCGCCCTCCGACTTGATGCGCTGCACTTCGCGGAGCATCTTTCCGAAGAGGGTACGCAGCTTGTCGAAGTCGTTGACGACGATATAGGTCTTCCTGTCGTTGACTACCTTTTCGATGACATTCTCCCTGCGCCCCAGTTCGTAAGCCCATTCGCTTATCATTTTGCGGTTGCGCATGTGCGTCTGTTCGATGTCTTTGCCCAGTTCCACGCGTGCGAGCTGCGTCATCATGCCGTTCGAGATGTAGGAGGCGTACTGTGCCTTGGCCACCTCCGCGTCCGGCAGCAGCCCCAGCTCCTCCATCTTCGGGTCGGCCATGTAGTAGAGGCTGAAAAGGTCGGCACGCGCCTCCTCCAGCACCGAGCCGTACTGTTTCAGCTCGTCGCCCTTCACGCCCGGTGCGAGCTGCCCCGAACCGTGGCCGAGGCATTCGTGCAGGTCGGTGTGCATGTTGTCGCCGATGGTTCCGTACAATGTGATGCGTTCGCGGTCTTCGGGCCGGAAGATGAACTCCTCGATGAACCCGTTGCCCTTGCTGCTCTCGGCGTATGCCTGCGTGATGTTTTGTATCGTGACGGATTTGGAACCATAGTCCTTCCTTATCCAGTCGGCGTTGGGGAGGTTGATGCCTATCGGCGTGGCAGGATAGCAGTCGCCGCCGAGTATCGCGGCATTGATGACTTTCGCCGATACCCCTTTCACCTCCTTTTTCCTGTATTTCTCCTGTATGGGCGAGTGGTCTTCAAACCACTGTGCATTGGCGCTGATGATTTCTGTGCGACGGGTGGCATCCATATCTTTGAAGTTCACCATGGCTTCCCACGATGCCTTGTACCCCAGGGGGTCGCCATACACTTCCGTAAAGCCGTTCACGAAATCCACCATGCTGGCCGTATCCTGCACCCAGAGGATGTTGAACCGGTCGTACTCTTTCAGGTCGCCGGTATTATAGAACGAGATGAGCGCCTCTATCGTTTCCTTTTGGACGGGGGAGGCCACTTCGGCGGCCTTTTCGAGCCAATAGACTATCTTCTCGAGGGCGGGCGCATACATGCCGTCTGTCTTCCAGACACGTTCCGTAAGTTTTCCGTTCTGCTTGACGAGCTGTGAGTTGAGACCGTAAGAAATCGGCTGCGGGTCGCCCGGTTTGGCCATGCGTGCGTAGAATGCCTCCGCCTCGCGCTGCGATACCCCGTCGTAGTAATTCATCGCCGAACTCTTCAGCAGGTCGGCTCCGGCTGCTTGATTCACCCGTACCGGATAGAGAGCGGGGTCGAAGATGACCGGCTTGATGATTGCCATCAGCTGTTCCGCGGAACCGAAGTCGTGCGGCAGCTTCTCTGCCGGAACCGATGCCACGAGCGTATCGAAATAGGCTTCGCTGAATTCCGGAGTGAACTTGTCGCTCGAATAGTGGTGATGGATGCCGTTGGCGAACCACACCTTCTTGAGATACTTCTCGAAGGCCTTCCATTCGGCTGTAGTGCGGTCGCCGCGGTAGTTCGTGTAAATCGCCTCCAGTGTTCGGCGTATGGGAAGATTGTATTTGAAATTCTGGTCGAAGATGATATCCCGTCCGCTCAGGGCGGCCTGGTTGAGGTAGTAGATGAGTTTCTTCTGGTCAAGGGAGAGGTTCTCGAAGCCGGGTACTTTGTACTGCAATACTTTGATGTCGTCGAACGTATCCACTACCCATTTGAACTCCTCCGTCTGTACCTGCTCCTGAGGTTGTTTCAGTTCGATGCAGGAGGGTGCCCCTAATGAAACGATTGCCATAGCTAAAACGGTTAATCCTTTTCTCATGACTCTGCCTTGGAAATTTACCCCGTAAAAATAGTGATAAAAACCGGATAATGGCAAACCGATTTCCGTTCGGGCGCAATCTTGTTTTTTGAACGGCACGAAAAGGCCGGCGTTCGGCGGCGGATACGGAAATGCGGGACAGGGGAGGCCTTCCCCGCTCGTCGGGATTACCGTTTTTCCGGCACGGCGGCGAACCACGCTTCGATGCGTTCGGCGATGCGTTCGGCGGCGGCGGTTTTTGCCTCCAGCGGGTATTCGTCGGTGTGTCCCTGCCTGTCTATGACGGTGATTTTGTTCGTGTCGCCGGAGAATCCGGCTCCTTTGTCGCGTAGGGAGTTGAGCACGATGAAGTCGAAGTTCTTGCGGCGCATCTTGTCGAGGGCGTTGTTCCGCTCGTTGTCCGTTTCGAGTGCGAAACCGACCAGCAGCCGGTTGCCCTTCACCCGGCCTGCTTCCGCTGCGATATCCTTCGTGCGTTTCAGGCGGACGACCATTTCGCCGTCCCCTTTCTTGATTTTTGTCGGACTGACCTCCGCAGGAGTATAGTCGGCCACTGCTGCGCACATCACGGCGCCGTCCGCCTGCGGGAAACGTTCCATCACTGCACGGTACATCTCTTCGGCGGAGAGTACGTCGATGCGTTCGGTGCCGGCCGGAGTCGGAAGGCAGGTACGGCCGCTCACGAGTGCGACATGCGCTCCGCGGGCGGCGAGTGCGCCGGCTATCGCATAGCCCATCTTCCCGGAGGAGTGGTTGGAGAGAAAGCGTACGGGGTCCAGCGGCTCGATGGTCGGGCCTGCCGTAACGATGAGGTATCTGCCTTGGAGCGACATGGTCAGGGAAGGAGTCCGCGCACCTGTTCGATGATTTCTTCCGGTTCGGCCATGCGGCCCTTTCCCGTCAGGCCGCTCGCCAGCTCTCCGGAGCCCGGTTCGATGATGCGTACGCCGAGGTTCCGCAGTTTTTCGATGTTCTCCTGCGTTGTGGGGTGGGCGTACATGTCGAGGTCCATGGCCGGAGCGAGAGCGACAGGGCAGCGTGCCGACAGATAGCATGTCAACAGCAGGTTGTCGGCGATTCCGTGGGCCATTTTCCCGATGGTGTTGGCCGTGGCGGGCGCGATTAGGTAGAGGTCGGCCCACGTTCCCAGGCTCACATGACTGTTCCACTCCCCGTTCTCCGGATTGAAGAAATCCACGAGGATGGGGTGGCGGGAGAGCGTGGCCATCGTGAGGGGGGTGATGAACTGTTTGGCCAGCGGCGTCATGACAACCTTGACCTCGGCTCCCTCTTTGACGAGGCTGCGCGTGAGCACGGCGGCCTTGTAGGCTGCGATGCTGCCCGTTACGCCCAACAGTATGTGTTTTCCTGAAAACATGGGTTCATGGGACTGTGCCGAACGGACGGCGGAGTGTACATTCCGTACTTTCTGCCGCACGACGGCAGAGGGTCCGTTCTTCCGCAGGCTCCCGAAGCCGGCGGTTACTGCTGCTCTGTCTCGGGCGTCGCGTTGCGGAAATAGACTTCTCCTTCGAGGAACTCCTCCGTTGCGATGAGGGTAGGCTTCGGAAGCCTTTCGTAGTAGCGGGATATCTCTATCTGTTCCCTGTTCTCGAAAGTCTCCTCCAGCGTGTCGGTGGTGCTTGAAAAATCGGCGAGCTTCCGGTTGAGTTCCTGTTTGAGCTGCGTGGCTATCTGGTTGGCGCGGCGCGATATGACCACGACGGATTCGTATATGTTGCCTGTCTGTGCGTCGATGTCGGTGAGTTTTCGCGTCACCGTGTTGTTGGGCACGTTATTTTTCTTGATGTCCATGGTATACTTGTTCTTATTCTGTTGCTTCGCTCTGGTGTTTGTCGAGGTATTCCCTCGCGGTTTTCTGCAACCGGTCGAGTTCGCGGCGGTATCCGCTCTCCGGAAATTCGGAAATGAACGTGTAATATGCGTCCAGCATATCGAGGTAACGGTCCGTTTGCAGCGCATGGACCGAGTTGGCCGCCAGTTCGTAGCACGATTTCACGGTGAGGTAGAGTATCTCCTCCCGGTGCGGTGTTTCGGGGTACTCCCTGAGCGCATTCCGCAGGGCGACGACCGCCGATTTGTAACGGCCTATCTTGTAATACGTCCGTGCGTTGATGAACGATTTGTCGTACAGCGTCTGCTGCAGTTCGTCGAGACGTATGAGGCACAGTTGCTTCTTCAGCGAGTTGGGATAGCGTTGCAGGTATTCGTTGATGCTGGTTATCGCCATGTAGGTCGATGTCTGGTCGCGGTTGGCCGGCGGCGACATGTAATAGAAACCCATGGCGTATTTGTATTCCGCCTCCTCCACGAAAGGACTCCGTCCGAAGCGGCGCCTGAAGTCGTCGAACTCCATGGAGCTGAGCTGGTAATCACGCGACCGGAAGTGTGCGTCGGCCGTGTAGAACAGGATGGTGTCTTCGCGGACGGTACCCTGATAGTAGGGCGCTATCTCCTCGAAGAGCTGCAGCGTTTTGTCGAATTTCCCCTTCTCGAAGTAGTCGAGCGCTGCCTTGTACATCTGCTCCCTGTCGTTGCTTTTCAGCAGTTTGTTATAACCGCTGCAGCCTGCTGCCAAAAGCAGGACTGCGGAACAGACCGTTATTTTCAGGACCGGTTTTGTCATGGCTGTGATGGTTTGCAGGCGCGCACGGTACAAATGCGCACAAAGTTACGTAACTTTAACGAGATGCAAAAAAGTTTATTGCATTTTCTCTTACTTTCGGTAATAATGGCTAAATTTGTCCGGTCTCTTCGGCGATTCGCCGAACGGTTTGATATATAACCTCAAAAACATAATTCAAGTGAACATCTTAGAGAGAATCAGGAATAATTCCGGCGGCCCGATTGGGCAGTATATCGATTATGCACACGGCTATTTCGCATTCCCCAAGCTGGAGGGCGACATAGGGCCCCGCATGAAGTTCCGCGGCAAGGAGGTTCTCAACTGGAGCCTCAACAACTACCTCGGACTGGCCAACCATCCGGAGGTACGCAAGGCCGACGCCATCGGCGCCGTGGAGTTCGGCATGGCCGCTCCCATGGGCGCACGCATGATGAGCGGGCAGACCAAATACCATGAGGAACTGGAGCGCCGTCTGGCGAAATTCGTGGGCAAGAAGGATGCGTTCCTGCTCAACTTCGGCTATCAGGGGATGATATCCATTATCGACTGCCTGCTGACGCGCCGCGACGCCGTAGTTTACGATTCCGAGGCGCACGCCTGCATCATCGACGGACTGCGCATGCACATGGGCAAACGTTTCGTCTATCCGCACAACGACATGGAGCGGCTCCGCGTGGAGCTCGCCCGGGCGTCGGAACTGGTGAAGGAGACCGGCGGCGGCATTCTCGTCATTACGGAGGGTGTGTTCGGCATGAAGGGCGACCTCGGCAAGCTGGACGAAATCGTGGCGATGAAGAAGGATTTCGATTTCACCTTCCTCGTGGACGATGCCCACGGTTTCGGGACGATGGGCCCCGACGGACGCGGTACCGCCCACCATTTCAACTGCGTGGACGGGGTGGATGTCCTCTTCAACACTTTCGCCAAGTCGATGGCCGGTATCGGCGCCTTCGTCTGCGGTGACAAATATCTGATAGATTTCTTCCGTTACAACATGCGTTCGCAGCAGTTTGCCAAAAGCCTTCCGATGCCGATGGTAATCGGTGCGCTCAAGCGCCTCGAGCTTATCGAAACGCATCCCGAATACCGCGAGCGGCTCTGGACGATAACCCGCGCCCTGCAGCAGGGATTCCGCGACAAGGGATTCGATATCGGCGGTACGCTCTCGCCCGTGACGCCCGTCTATATGAAAGGAGGCGTGAACGAGGCCACGAACCTCGTGTACGACCTGCGCGAGCGGTTCAACCTCTTCTGCTCCGTCGTGACCTATCCGGTGATACCCAAGGGCGAAATCATCCTGCGCATCATTCCGACGGCGGTGCATACCCTCGAAGATGTGGAGTACACGCTCAACTGTTTCGAAGCCTGCCGCGAGAAGCTCCTCAAGGGCGAGTACCAGAAGGAGATGCCGCGTGTGGCGGACAAGTATTTCGAAGAACAGGCGAAATGACAGCATAAAGTCATGTCCGGTCAGAACGGCCGACAGCGTCATTCGGGGGGAAGCGATACCGCTTTCCCCCGTTTGTTTCGTCCTTGCGTCCGCCGCTCCTGCTGCGCACGACGCACCCGAATGCAAAAGGCCGGCTGTCTGCCGGCCTTTTGCATATCCCGTACCGATGCGAGTTGGATTTACGGTTGTTCGCTGAGCAGTATCCGGGCCCCGTAATTCGGGAAATCCAGCCATTGTTCCGGATTCTCGAAATAGAGCATGGAACTCTCCCCGCAGTACTTGTCCGTTTGCGGGAAATGCAGTGTGATTTGTGCTGCTACCCCTAACTCGATGACTTCTTTGTATTTGTATCCGGCCTTGACGTTGATGGATGTGTCGAAATAAGTATCTTCGTTCGGTCCGAGGACGGCTATGGTTTCGTAATCGTCGTTGGTATTGCCTGATGTTCTTTCTCGTTTGCGGTACAAGAAAACAGAATGGATGCTGCAATGGATTTGGAAACAGGTTTCATAATTTTAGGGTTTAAAGATGTGTTTAGGCATTATCGGTTGCTACCAATCGTTCCAGATATCGTGGTCGACGGTCATAACGTACTCGGCCGTCCATTGACCGGTACGCGTATAGTACCAATGTTCGTAAGACCATATATTTTTATGACGCCAATCCCAATCTCCTTTCGGATATACTTGGCATATTCCATGGAACGTGATGATATCGGAGTAGTAGAAACAGTTGAACGGTTCGGTATTGTCCGGGCTTTCAAATACTTTTACGAGCGTTTTGGTATGTGCAGGTAAAAGTATTTTACGGTATAAATTGACTTGGAACCTTTTCGGGAGGTCAGGCGTTCCCGGTCTAAAATATCCTTCCAGAACGATATTAGTTCCCGGCTCTTGATAATGAGGCCCTGAAAACTCAAGGTCTATATCCAGATTGTTCTGTACATAAAAGTAGCTCAGTCCCCGCGGAAGCGGTTCCGGCGGTTCAGCATGGCCGCTTTTGCTGCAGGCCGTCGGTATCATCAGCATCGCTGCCAATACCGGCAATAGGAAATTTTTCATTTTAAAAGCTGTTTAGAGTATTTGTGTATAAGTGTGGTATTTCTTTAGACTAAAGTTAGGTAAAATATAAGAATAGACAAAGCGATGCGTCGTTTTTTGATGTGTATTCATGGAAAATATACGCCCGCATCAGGTGATGGCGGGAATCGGGAGGAAGCAAGGCAGAGGTTCCCGTATTGTCGTATACACCGTCGGTCGGCAGTAAGCTGCCGACCGACGGTGTATAAACGGTTTCTGTATGGGGTTAACGATGTGCGCAGGTTTCAAACCCGCGGTCGGGTCAATTGTCCAGGTCGATGACGTTGAAGTTGAGGTCGAACTTGATTTCCCACCGGTTCGAGAGGTTGACTTCGTAGGTGTGGCGGTCGCGTTCGATACTCCTGATGTAGGCGTCCGGATAGTTCTCGGTGACGTATTTCGTAATTGCGGCAGGGACTATCGCGGCAGGTACCGCACCCTCCCGGTACTGTACTTCCGTCCATTCGCCGGAACGGTCGAATTCCACCTTGTCGCCGTTGGTGAAGATGACTTCGTAGCTCTTTTCGAAGAGTTCCGAATCCATTTTCGCCATCGCCACCTTATGGCCGGAGAAATGGTCCGAGATGAATTGCTGTGCCGTCTGGGGCAGGTCCGTGACCTTGACGGGTTTGTCGTCTGCTGCGAATGCCGTCGCCTGGAGTGCGACCAGGCCGATCAACAGGAATGCTAATTTTTTCATAAATAAGATGTTTTTAATGAGTTGGTGTTTGAACAAATTTCTGTTTTCCGATTGATTATTTCCGCAATTTCCGCTCCAAACTTTCCGCAGCCGCTTCGTGTTCTGCGGTTCCGGAAATATTTTCATCCCCTGTCGTTTGTTCGTTCGCCCGGATTACCGGTATCTTTGCATGTGCCGCCGCAGGCGGCCGGGTCAGTGTAAAATATAAAACGTTATGATAATCAGAGAGAACGAATCAAGGGAAGAGTACGTTATGTCGGTGGCCAAGGCGATGATGTCGGCTGCGAGGACGGCACCCAAGGGGTGTGGAGTGGATAATCTCGAAATCGCCGCATTGGGTCTGTCGCGCCTTTCCCGTCTTGCCCGCAAGATGCGTGAGATAGGCGAACGCGACAGCAAGGCCTTCTTCCTGCGCGATGCCGACAATGTGGAGAACTCCCAAGCCGTCGTCCTCATCGGTACCCGCCGTGCGGTGCGGGGATTGAACTGCGGACTGTGCGGATACCCTACCTGCCGCGAAAAACGCGACAGTGCGCCGGCCGTTCCGTGCGTATTCGACGTCACCGACCTCGGCATTGCCGTAGGGAGCGCCGTTGCCATAGCGGCGGACTGCCGGGTGGACAACCGGATTCTCTATTCGGCGGGCGTTGCCGCGAAGGAGCTGGGCTTTCTCGATGACTGTGCCATCATCTATGCCGTGCCGCTCTCTGTCAATGGCAAGAACATCTATTTCGACAGGTTTGCCAAGTGCGGGGCCAAGTAGGGCGGAGACCACCCGCTGTTCGGCGGCAGTATGTACCGAGGTCCCGTCCGTACGGGCAGGAACCCCGGTGCCGCTTACCGTTTTCCCAGCCGCGATACTATCAGCGCGATGCCTGCTGCCATGACCAGTATCGGCAGGACGATTTTGTTGAAGGATAGGCTGATGTCCAGTGCGTCCATGACTACGAAGAAGACTCCGAGTCCTCCGATTATCACGCCTGCGCTCCAGCGGCGGACCGCAAGCAGGTAACCTCCCGCGGCTACCAGCAGCATCTGCCATGAGAAGAGGGCGTTGAACAGTCCGTAGCCTATCCAGCCGGTGTTGTAGAAGAGCCATATCACTCCGATGGCGACGAGGATGATGCCGAGGTAGATGTTGCCGGCTATGTTGGTCTCCCCTTTCCTGTGCGGCTGCTCGGGCAGCCTGCTGTCGTTTATTACTTCCATGTGTATGAATTTTTAAAGTTTTTCAATCGTTTCCCCGGTCCGGATACCTGCCGGGACGGCTTATGACGATGCGTTCGTCGCTGAGCGTATCGGCCGGATTGTCGGGATGGACCACCACCTTGCGGATGGTGACCCTGCCGTCCTGTTCGGTTATCTCTACATGGACATTGTCATCTTCCCAGTCCTCTTCGCGGTATTCGCGGTAGAGGTCGTCGATGCTGCTGTCCTTGCGGAGTTCCTCTTCTTTCCACTCGCCCTGTTCGTCCCAATCATCGGGCAGGGCGGGCGTGTGCCGGTACCAGTCGTAGAAGTCGTCGTACTCCTCTATTTCGTATTCGAGTCTGCGGGCGCCGTCGCGCAGTCTGTCGGCATTGTGCATGGTGACGACCGAGAGGTAAACCACGAGTGCCATCCAGATGACCGATGTGACGAGCAGAAATGTCCGGTTGGTTTTCGAGCCGAAGAGTACTTTGAGCAGGAAGTATCCGAGGAGGACGAGGGGTATCAGTATCGCCAGCAGCGTCAGTCCGGCATAGAGACCGGGCGTAATGCCCTCGAGGCCGGAGAAGTTTTCCAGTACCATCCGTCCGCCGACCAGTTCTGCGCTGAACAGGACGGCTATGATGGCGACGAAACATCCGATGGCTGCGATGCCGACGCCCAGTGCGATGAAGAATACTACCGCTTTGAGCAGGAAGAGCAGGATGCGTCCCAGCCCATAGACGATATCCGCCCAGACCGATGCCGACCGCTGGCGCTTCGGGGAGGGCGGCATGGCCGAGGCGTCCCCTGCGAAGGTCTGCCGTATGGAGGATGCAGTCACTTTTTCTCCTTGCATTTCGAGTTTCTGCCGCGGTGTCCGCGCCATGGGAATGGCTATCCAGAGAATGATGTACAGGACGACGAACATGACGAACATCGAACCAAAAAAGGCCGAAGCGTCGCCCGTGGGAAAGATGACCAGCAGCATCGGCAGGAAGAATGCGAGCCTTATCCATACGGGGTCGGTACGGAAATAGGCAGCCAGTCCGGAGCATACGCCGCCGAGTACCGCCCCGTCGGGATTCCGGTAGAGCCTTTTCGGAATCTTCTCCACGGGCGGTTCTTCTTCCGTATCCAAATCGTCCGGAAAACCGAGCTGCGCCACCACCGATTCCGCGAGTGCGCGGCTCACCACGTTGTCGCTCTCCTGTTCGTTCAGTATGAGTTCTGCGATACGCGCTTCGATGTCGGCCACGATTTCGCGGCCGTCGGGTTTCTTCGCATACCCTGTTTCGAGCTTGTCGAGGTAATCCTTCATCACCTGGTAGGCCTCGGCGTCGAACGAGAACGCGATGCCCGATATGCTCACTTTCACAACCTCTTTCATCTGTGCGGAAATTTGGACGGCCTGCCGTTAGCGGCCGCGGATTTGTGCTATCTGTGCTATCAGTTCATCCCACGAGACATCGAGCTGCGACAGCGCCTCGCGGCCTTTGTCCGTGATGGAGTAGTATTTGCGGGGAGGGCCCTGCGGGGACTCTTCCCAGCGGTACGACAGGAGTCCCTGGTTCTTCTGACGCGTCAGGATGGGGTAGAGTGTACCCTCCACCACTATCATCCGGGCGTTTTTGAGCTCCGCAATGATTTTCGGAGCATAGGAGTCGCCCCGCGACAGTATCAGCAGGATGCAGTACTCCAGGATGCCTTTGCGCATCTGCGCTTTTGCATTGTCTACATTGATGGGTTCCATGTTCAGCTCCTTCCGTAATTATCGCCGCCGTTCGCCGAAGCCGGTTCGAGCGGTACGGCTATCCACAGCACCAGATAGACCCAGAACCCTGCCGAGAAGCAGAAGAGGGCGAACAGAGCTATGATGCGTACGAGTACGACGTCCACGTTGAAATAATCGGCCAGTCCCTGGCATACGCCGCCGATGATGCGCCGGCGGCTGCGGTAGAGCCTCCTGGGCTCCCTATTGTCGTTGATGATTTCCATTTTCTTGACTTTTATGTTTATATACATTGTTTCCGCCGCGGCTGCAGACCGCGTCCGTGCCGGCCGGCACGGCGTATTTCACGCCTCGGAAGGTATCACTATCCACAGGATGATATAGACCCACAGGCTGATACCGCCGAAGAAGATGAGCAGGAACATCAGCAGGCGTACGACCGCTACGTCTATGCCGAAATAGGCCGCCAGTCCGCCGCATACGCCGCCTATTACCCTGTTGCTGCGCGAACGGCGCAGGCATTTGATGTCGGCCTGAGCCTGCCTTCCCTCCGGTCTGCGGCGCGGTTCTCCGAACTCGTCCGCCCGCCCGAGTATGGCTATCGCCTTGCGCACGAGGTCGGCGTTTACCACCTGCCGCGGTGAGGCAAGGTTCTCGCTGAATATGTCTGCTATGCGCATCTCCAGGTCGTTGAGTGTCTCCGCGGCCTCTACCGGTTCGAAGCGTTCTCCGACGTCGTCGAGGTATTTCCGCAGGATATAATAGGCATCCTCGTCTATGACGAATGCGACGGAACCTATGTTTACGTTAAGTGTTTTCTTCATGGCTCATACGGTTTAATATTGTTTTGTATCGCAAATATACGATTATTTCCTAATACTATGTATTGCATAGTATATTTTTTTCAAGAATTGTGCCGTTCCGCGTGGAAGCGGAGACAAATTGCAGGTAGGAACAGGAGTCGGGGCGGAAATTGGCCGGCGGAACAGAGAGTTTTCCGGAGGAGTGTCCGAATACCGACGGATAAGGAGCCGCAGCCGTGGAGTGGAGCCGGCGGATGTTTCGCCTTTCGTAGAGCGTATCCGCTGCGGGAAGGTTTTATGAGGAAGTGCCGGCCGATGGGGGCGGACCGTTCATTCGCCTTTGCACGCCGCACGGCGTGTCGAGACCGGAGAACGGTATGGCAACGGGGGCCGGGCAGTGCGGTTATGGACTTGTTTGAAGGGGATTCCTAATCTTTTCGCCGTTTTTTTCGAAAAAAAATTATGAATCGTTATTGGAATTAAAAAATAAGCTATACTTTTGTGTTATCGAAATAACAGTTATTTGTGTAACAGATACGTTTTCAATACCGCACTGTGAAGTCCGGGCAAGCAATAGTTAGGATAGTAAGTTAGGTTAGAAGTGGATAGTGCGGGTGCGGCGGCAGACCGTACCCGCACGAAACACGGGGAACTTCGGTTCCGAAAGGTTCTTTGGAGAGTTTGGCATTCCGCGGCGCATGGTCGTCCCTGCGGCCGGACAAATCCGTTTTGGCAAAGAAATTGTCCCTGTATCGGAGGGAGGGGAGGATTCCCCGTTCGATTGAGGATTTCTTAAAAGCGAAGATTATGGATTTATTCGGATTGAAAGGACGGGTAGCGGTAGTGACCGGTGCTTCGAGCGGATTGGGTGCGGATGCCGCACGGGCATATGCGGCTTACGGGGCCGACGTGGCGTTGGTCGCACGAAGGAAAGAGCGGCTCGAAAGTTTGGCGGAGGAGCTCCGCAGAGAGGGGGTGAAGGCTCTGCCGGTCGCCTGCGACGTTTCGCGGGAAGACGATGTCCGGGCTGCGGTGGAGCGTATCATGGATTACTTCGAACGGGTGGACATCCTGCTCAACGATGCGGGAGTGGCTGTTCCGGGCGGTGTGGAGACACTGACCGCCGAGGAGTGGGACAGGTCGATGGATACAAACGTCCGGGGGATGTTCTTGATGTGCAAGTATGTCGTTCCGCATATGCGGGAAAGGAGATACGGCAAGATAGTGAATATATCCTCCGTGAATGCCACCCTGGCCGATAAGGTACCGGAGTTGTGGCGGCACGCCTACAACGCCTCGAAGGCCGCTGTGAAGGGATTGACCGTCGGGATGGCGGCCTCCTATGCGGCGGACAACATCACGGTGAATTCCATCGGACCGGGACTGTTCGAGAGCGAAATGACGGAGAATACGCTCTTCAGGCATGAAGCGTTCATGCAGATGTACGATACGCTGACGCCCGCATCGAGACCCGGTGCGAAAGGGGAGTTGAACGGTACCATCCTCTATTTCTCCTCGCAGGCTTCGAGCTATGTGACCGGACAGCATATCATCGTGGACGGAGGTTTCTCCATCGTATGACGAAAGTGGTTTTTAAGATATACCCGCCCGTTCAAGGCGGACGGGCGTTTAAGTTTTAGGTAGGATTTTAGAATGGTAGCGCAGGCAAGCTGGGAAGCTCGCCTGCGCTTTTTCGTCTCCGCTGCCGGGAAAAGAGGATTCTTTTCTCCGAAAGGAGCCCCCCGTGTGCCGCATCATTTCCCGATATTCCTGCCAATCCGGCTCATGCGGTCCAGCGAATCCGCCATGTCTGCATCGATGTCGTCTTTCGCCCGCAGCGCCTGGTCGGAGATGTCGTATGTTTTGGCTGCGACCGTCCCCGCTTTGGCGTCGTCGCGTATCCTGCGCCTGGCTTCTGCGACCTCCTCCCGGAAATCGGCCTTGTCGTCGTCGAAGTCGGCGCGGGCCGTGATGACCTCCATATTGACCATATCCTTCGCCCGCCGGGCGGTTTCGCGAGCCTCCCGGATGTTATGGCTGGAGCATCCGTCGCCGAGTATCTTCTCCATGCGTTCCGTTTCCCGGAGCTCCTCCTTTATCTCTTTCATGCGTGTATCCGCACTTTCTCGGACGTTCCTGTACGCTTCGCGTGCCTCTTTGCGTACCTCTTTCCCGAGCCCCGCAGCGGTTTCGCCGAACTCCCTGCGTGCTTCCCTGTATTCTTCTTTCTTCATGACCGTGTATTTTAAGTCTTGTTTCTGGCCGGTTGCCCGGCTTATAAAAACCTTACTTCAAAAAAGAGGCCAATCGGTATCGCAGCCCTCCGGAGACGGATGTCCCGTCCGGTCTCCCATACTCCGAAACATGCAGACGATTGTATTTTTCGCAGTTAATCCCTATCTTGCAGATTCAATCAATGCATACGGTAATTTTATGGTGTCTTTACTATCCCCCTCTGTAATGACGCTGGCTATACTTATCGTCTCATGTGTCTTTTTCATGAGCGGTAAGGTCAGGTCCGATATTGTCGCGCTCTGCGCCCTGCTCGCCTTGCTGATATTCGGCATACTCACTCCCGCCGAGGCGCTTTCGGGTTTTGCGAGTCCGGTGGTGATAATGATGGTGGGGCTGTTCGTCGTGGGTGCGGGCATCTTCCGCACCGGTCTCGCCAAGATGATAAGCAGTCGTATCCTGCGTATCGGCGGCAAGAACGAGAACGTGCTTTTTGTCCTCGTGATGCTCGTTACCGCCCTGATAGGGGCCTTCGTGAGCAATACGGGTACGGTGGCGGTGATGCTGCCTATCGTGATGAGCATGGCCGCATCGTCCGGCATCAGTTCGAGCCGTTACCTGATGCCCATGGCATTCGCCAGCAGCATGGGACTCTTTACCCTGATAAGTACCCCGCCCAACCTCGTCATACAGGAGGCGCTGGTGGATGCGGGCATGGAGCCGCTCGGTTTCTTCTCGTTCGCCCCGGTCGGAGCAGTGGTCGTGGCGGTAGGCATTGGGGTGCTCTATTTCCTGAGCCGCCTGCTCGTTCGGAAGGACGAAGGCAAGCGGAACGAAAAACGGAAGGCGAAGACGCTGGCCGAACTCGTGGAGGAGTATAACCTCGTGCACCTGAGTTTTCAGGTGGAGGTTCCCGCCGCATCGCCCATGGTCGGCCGTTCGCTCAAGGAGCTTCGCATCGGTTCCCTTTACGATGTGAGCGTGGGGCGTATCATCCATGCGCCGCAGACCCGGTTCCGCAGGATAACCACCGAAGAGGTGGCCGGGCCGGAGAGCGTGATTCTGGCGGGCGACGTCCTGCACCTGCACGGCAGCGAGGAGCATGTGGACCGCCTCGTGGCGGAGCAGGGACTCGTAGCGACCGAGTGGAGTCCCAAATCGTCCGGGGAGACTGCCGACACCGGGTATGCCGAGGCGTTCATCATGCCCAACTCGCACTTGATAAACCATACGGTGGCGGACAGCCGCTTTAGGGAGCTGTACAACGTGAATGTTCTTGGAATAAAGCGTCACGGGGAGTATGACCTCGGCGATATGCGCGATGTGAAGATGCATGCCGGGGACTCCCTGCTCATTCAGGGAACCTGGGACAATATCACCGCTCTGGAGGAGTACACCGACGAGTTCGTGCTGTTGGGGCAGCCGGAGAAGCGGGCCGCCCGCGTGACGCTCGACCGGAAGGCGCCGATGGCCGCCCTCATCATGGCGGGCATGATACTGCTCATGGTGCTCGATGTCATTCCGGGCGTAGCGGCCGTGCTGCTGGCGGCCGTATTCATGGTGCTGACCGGATGCCTGCGCAACATGGAGGAGGCCTATACCAGTATCAACTGGGCCAGCGTAGTGCTGATAGCCGCCATGATACCCATGTCCACGGCCTTCGACAAGACCGGCATCACGGCTGCCATATCCGGATTCCTGCTGCACGGTCTCGGCGATATCGGGCCGCAGGGCCTGCTTGCAATGGTCTATTTCGTCACTTCGCTCACGACCATGTTCATCAGCAATACGGCGACGGCGGTGCTTTTCGCCCCCATCGCCATGGATGCCGCCCTGCGCATGGGCGTCAGTCCCTATCCTTTCCTTTTCGCCGTGGCCGTTTCGGCCAGCATGTGTTTCGCCTCGCCCTTCTCCACACCGCCCAACGCGCTGGTGATGAGTGCCGGCGGATATAGGTTCGGAGACTATATCCGGGTGGGGCTGCCGCTGCAGGTCGTGATGGGGGTCGTGATGATATTCGTGCTGCCGCTGCTCTTCCCCTTCTGACGGGTCTGCCGCGGCGGGCCATCAGGAGGAGCCGAACGCTTTCCCGGCTGTCTGTGGAACCGGGCCGCACGGAGTTCCGTTCTGTCTTTGTCTTCAGTGGCGGAGGAGAACCGTCGCCGGGAAGGTGCGGGCGAAAACCCCCTGCCGTCCGCAAACGGTGCCCGGAAAATTCGTAAATTTGCAATCCGTAATCCTTACGCACGAGATGATAGACAGGGAAACAGTGGACCGCATCTATGCCGCCGCAGACATCGTGGAGGTGGTGAGCGACTTCGTCACCCTCAAGAAGAAGGGGGCGAACTACCAGGCATGCTGTCCTTTCCACAGCGAACGTACCCCTTCTTTCATCGTCTCTCCGGCCAAGGGGCTCTTCAAGTGTTTCGGCTGCGGCAAGGGCGGGAATGCCGTGACCTTCGTCATGGAGCACGAGAAGATGACCTATGCCGAGGCACTCAAGTATGTGGCGAAGAAATACGGCATCGAGGTGCGGGAGAAGGAGCTGACTCCGGAGGAGGCCAGGCGGAACGACGACCGCGAAAGCATGATGGTCGTCAACAGTTGGGCCGCCGACTATTTCCAGCATGTGCTGCACGATACGGATGAAGGGCTGAGCGTGGGAATGGGGTACTTCCGTGAGCGCGGTTTCACGGATGCCACGGTGCGCAAGTTCGCGTTGGGGTACTGTCCGGCCAAGGGCGACGCGATGACCATGGCGGCGCTCGGTGCCGGCTACAAGGAGCAGTTCCTCACCGAAACGGGACTCACCATCAAGCGCGAGACGGGCGGTTATTACGACCGTTTCACGGGCCGGGTGATATTTCCCGTCTACTCCATCAGCGGCCGCGTCATCGCTTTCGGCGGGCGGGTGCTGAAGACGAGCGACCGGACGGCCAAGTACCTCAATTCTCCCGAAAGCCTCATATACAGCAAGAGCCACAGCCTTTACGGCATCTACCATGCGAAGAACGCCATCGTGCGCGAAAACTTCTGCATTCTCGTGGAGGGCTATACGGACGTGATGCGGATGCATCAGACGGGCATCGAGAATGTCGTGGCTTCGTCGGGTACCTCCCTGACGGCAGACCAGATAAAGCTCATCAGCCGTTTCACGAAGAACATTACCGTCATTTACGACGGCGATTCGGCAGGTATCAAGGCGTCGCTCCGCGGTATCGACATGATACTGCGCGAGGGGTTGAACGTGCGGGTGGTGCTGCTGCCCGACGGCGAAGACCCCGATTCGTTCGGCCGTTCGCATTCGGCAGAGGAGGTCAGGGCCTACATCGAGGGGCACGAAGAGGATTTCATTCGTTTCAAGACACGCCTGCTGATGGCCGACGCAGGGGACGACCCGCTGAAGCGGGCGGCACTGGTCACCGATATCGTGCAGTCCATCTCCGAGATACCCGACCCGATTGTCCGTTCGGTTTTCATCAAGGACTGTGCGAAGAGCATGGATGTGGACGAGCAGGTACTCGTGGCCGAGGTGGCCCGCAAACGCCATTCGGTGCAGTACGACCGCCAGACCGGCGATTTTCTGCGCAGCATGCAGGCTCAGCGCCGCCGCGAAGAGCAGGCCGCCGCGTTGCCGGCCTCGCTCAAGGGTGTGACCGCAGGCAGCAGCATGGACGAGCTGGAGAAGGAGATAGTGGGATACCTGATGAAGTACGGTCATCTCTATTTCGAACACAAGGAGGGACGCAACCTCGTGAAATTCAACGTGGCGGAGACTATTTTCAGCGACCTGCGCGACGACGTCTCCATCCGGAATCCCCAATACAGGGCGTTGTACGAGTGCTACGAGCAGCACTATGCCGAACTCGGCGAAGGTGTCAAGGTACCGGAGCACTACTTTACGAACCATGCCGATCCGCTGGTGTGCAATGCGGCGGTGGATATTCTCACCTCGGATACCAACTATGTGATGAGCGAGCTGTGGAAACGTCACGAGATTTTTCTCGACAGTGAGGAGGAGCGCCTTTCGGAACTCATACCCCGTGTCGTCACCCTCTATAAGTCGAAGACCATCGAGGCCATTATCGGAAAACTGAAGGAGAGTCTGGCCGACGAGGCACTCTCCGAGGAGGAGCAGATGTCCATCATGGAGAACATCGCCGCGCTCAACGAAGTGCGTACCCGGATTGCGAAAAAGATATCGAGACTGATACTGTGACGGGCCTCCCCGGCCGCCGGTACGTGCCGGGTCCGGTTTTTGTTTATCGCTGCGGAATATGTACCTTTGCAGGGTTAAGCTATGGCGGATTACAACAAGAAGATAAACATAAAGAACAAGCGTGCCGCGTTCGATTACGAGATACTCGAAGAGTATGTCGCAGGCATCGTCCTGACCGGTACCGAGATAAAGTCGCTCCGGCTCGGCAAGGCCTCCATGGTGGATTGCTACTGCTATTTCGACCGCCACGAACTCTACATCCGGGGGCTGAATATCTCCGAGTATCATTGGGGTACCTACAACAACCACCAGCCCAAACGCGACCGCAAGCTGCTGCTCAACAGGCGCGAACTCGACAAGCTGGAGCGGGCCTCGCAGGACAAGTCGGTGACTGTCGTGGGGCTGCGGCTCTTCCTGAACGAGCGGGGACTCGCCAAGGTGGTGATAGGGCTTGCCCGCGGGCGCAAACGTTACGACAAACGCGAATACATCAAGGAGAAGGATGCCCGGCGGGAGATGGACCGCGCCATGAAGCGATGACCTTTTCTGTCGTACCCTGCCGGGTGTGCGGGGGATGGCAGCCCGTCGTGCGGAACTCGCTTCCTTCCTAAACGGATAAAAAATGTCCCTCATACTCTGCATAGAAACCGGAACGGATGTCTGTTCCGTCGCGCTCGCCCGCGGGGGGCGGCTCGTCTCCCTCCGGGAGGAGGCGGGACGCGACCATGCCCGCAAGGTGGCCCTGTTCGCCGACGAACTTTTTCGGGAGGCGGGAATATCTCCCCGCGGCCTGGATGCGGTGGCGGTCGGCCGGGGGCCGGGGTCGTACACTGGGCTGAGGATAGGTACGTCGTTCGCAAAGGGGCTCTGCTATGCGTTGGATGTTCCTCTGCTGGCGGTGGACTCGCTCGCCGCGATGGCGGTTATCGCATGCGATGACCGCGAGGCGGGACTGTTCCGCTCCGCGCAATGGGAATCCGCCCTGCTGTGTCCCATGATAGACGCCCGCCGGATGGAGGTCTATGCCGAGGTGTTCGACACCTCGCTGGAGAGTCGTTCGGAGGTGGCGGCCGAGGTGGTGACGTCCGGGAGTTTCGGCAGGTTCATCCGTCCCGAAGGGGAGTTTTTCGTTTTCGGGAGCGGTGCGGCCAAGACGGTCGGGGTGCTTCCGGCCGAGGGCGTCCGGTTCATCGATGTTCGCCCGTCCGCCCGGGGGCTTTGCAGGCTTGCTCAGGCCCGGCTCGACGCGGGACTGGTGGAGGATACCGCCTACTTCGAACCGGCTTACCTGAAAGATTTCGTGGTGACGGCAGGCCGGAAAAAATTGTTCTGAGGAAGTAAGATTTGTCGTAATGGGATATCACGAGGAGAAACAGAGGCAGTTGGACATGCGCTATATCCGCATGGCGAAGATATGGGCGGAGAACTCCTATTGCATCCGCCGGCAGGTGGGAGCCTTGATTGTCAAGGACAAGATGATAATATCCGACGGTTACAACGGTACCCCCTCCGGGTTCGAGAACATCTGCGAAGACGAGGTGACGGGCAAGACCAAACCTTATGTGCTCCACGCCGAGGCCAACGCCATTACCAAACTGGCCAAAAGTGCCAACAACGGCGACGGAGCCACGCTCTACATCACCGCCGCACCCTGTATCGAATGTGCGAAACTCATCATCCAGGCGGGTATCAAGCGGGTGGTCTATTGCGACGACTACCACAGCGACGACGGCATTCTGCTCCTCAAGCGCATCGGTATCGAGGTGACGCAGGTCGAACTGGCATAACCTTTTCCGTTCGTCTCTCTTCCTTGTTCGGTCAAATCTGCAGTGGGATATCTTTTGCGTCCGGGTTTTCCGGGGGAGAGCCTGCCCGGCATCAACTGTTCTTGCGGTAACTCAGAATGGCCCAGACGTTCAGTATCAGTGCCATCGCCGCGAGAGCCGTAGCCTCGCGCCAAAGGTCGGAGAGGTCGCTCCCCTTCAGATAGATTCCCCGCATGGCGTCCACCATGTATTTCGTCGGATTGACGGCCGCGATGGCCTGCGCCCAGTCGGGCATACTCCCTACCGGTGTCAGGAGCCCGCACATCATGACGAATATCATCACGAAGAAGAGCATCACGAACGTGGCCTGCTGCATGGTGGAGGAGCTGTTGGAGATGATGAGCCCCATGCCCGTCATGGTGAGGATGAAGAGCCCGGTGAAGAGGAGGATGTTCCAGAGGCTTCCCACGGGCCACAGGCCGTAGATGAGCCATGCGAGCAGTATGCTGACCACCAGCGCGAAGATGCCGATTATCCAGAAGGGTATCAGTTTGGCGAGGATGAACGAGAGTTTCGATACGGGCGTTACGTTTATCTGCTCGATGGTGCCGAGCTCCTTTTCCTGTACGATATTGACTGCGGGCATGAAGCCGCACAGAAGCATGACGACCACAACCATCAGGCCGGGAACCATCGTGTGCTTGTAGTCCAGCAGAGGGTTGTACATGTTTTTGACGAACATTTCGAGCCGGGGAACGAGCGCCGGAGCGGCTTGTGCAGGGGAGGGTTCGCCCGCCGAGAACTCCGTCGTGAGCATCTGGATGTAGGCGCGGCCCAATACCCCTTTGGTGGTGTTCACCGTATTGATGGAGACGAGCAGGTCGGCCGAACCGTCCCGGATGTAGTCTTCCTCGAATCCCGACGGAATCTCCACGATGAGGTCGGCATCGCCGAACTCCATGGCATCCACCGCCTGTTCGTAGCTCTCCGTGACATCCCGCAGCCGGAAGTACGACGAGGCATTGACCGCCTTGACCAGGTCGCTCGACATCGTGCTGGCGTCGTGGTCCACCACGATGGTGTTGATGTCCTTGATATCGAGGGTCGTGGCCCACGGCATGAGCACCATTATCATCAGGGGGAATAACACGACGAGTTTCGGCATGAACTTATGCCGGAAAAACTGTTTGAACTCTTTTTCGAGCAGATACTTGAGTGTCATTATTCGAGTCGGTTATTCAGTTTCTTGAGGCTTGCGCCTATCAGTACGACGGCCATGGATGCGAGGATGACAATCTCTTTCCATGCGTAAATCATGGGGAGGCCCTGTATCATCAGTTTGCGGACGGCCGTGATGTACCACCGGGCCGGCAGGATGCATGAGATACCGCGAAGCGGCCAGGGCATACTCTCTATCGGAAAGACCATTCCCGACAACAGCATGGTCGGCATCATAAGCAACAATCCGGAGAACATCAGCGCGATGACCTGCTGCTGGGCCATGGTCGAAATGAGCAGACCGAGCGAGAGGTTGGCGATGATGTAGATGAGAGACACGAGCCACAGCGCCGCAAGGCTGCCCGCCACAGGTACCCCCAGCACGAAGACCGAGAGCAGCAGGATGGTCGCCAGGTTGATGCACGAGAGCACGAAGTAGGGTACCATCTTCGAAACCACGATGTAGATGGGCCGCACGGGGGATACGAGCAGCACCTCCATGGTTCCCGTTTCCTTTTCGCGGACGATGGAGATGGAGGTCATCATGGCGCAAATCAGCATCATGATGAGCCCCATGATGCCGGGCACGAAGTTGTAGGCCGATTTCATCTGCGGGTTGTAGAGGAACTGCACCTGCGTGAGGATGCCGCTCTCCGTTCCGCCGGAGGCCATTTCGTTTCCGAAGGCCGCTATGATGCCGCTCGCATAGGATGTGTAGCTTTGGGCCATGTTGGCGTCGCTGGCATCCACTATCAGTTGCATCTGGGAACCGTCCGGCGAGAGCATCCCGCCCGAAAAGTTCTGCCCGAAGGCCACCACGAGCTGCACCTCTCCCGATTTCATCACCTCGTCTATCTCTTCCGGCCTGTCGAGCCACTGCGTTACGGTGAAATACTCGCTGGCGTCGAGTCGTTCGGCTATCTGCCGCACCGTCGGGTCGGACGACGGCGAGAGGATGGCGATATTGACGTTGCGCACCTCGGTCGAGAGCGCGAAGCCGAACAGGATGATGAGTACGACAGGCATGACGAGCACGATGAGCATCGTCCGCTTGTCGCGCAGGATGTGGTAGAACTCTTTCTTGACGAATGCCCCGAACTCTCTCATATCGCTCTCCTATTCCGTCCTTTCGGCTTTTCGTGCGAGGGCCTGAAATACCTCCTCCATGGAGCGTGCCCCGAAACGCTCCTTGAGATTGTGCGGCGTATCGAGCGCGTCGATGCGTCCGTCCACCATGATGGATACGCGGTCGCAGTACTCTGCCTCGTCCATGTAGTGGGTGGTGACGAAGACCGTGATACCCCGGTCGGCCGCTTCGTATATCATCTCCCAGAACTGCCGCCGGGTGTAGGGGTCCACGCCGCCCGTGGGCTCGTCGAGGAAGACGATGGCCGGGTCGTGGAAGATGGAGACCGAGAAGGCGAGCTTCTGTTTCCAGCCCAGCGGAAGGGCCTTCACCATCGTGTTGCGTTCGCGCGTGAAGTCGAGCCGTTCGAGCAACTCGTCGGTCTTGCGGGCTATTTCGGCATCCTTCATGCCGTAAATGCCGGCGTAGAGCCGGATGTTCTCCCACACCTTTAGGTCTTCGTACAGGGAGAATTTCTGGCTCATGTAGCCGATGTTCCGTTTTATCTTTTCGTGCTGCCGCGTGATGTCGAATCCCGCCACCGTGCCCGTTCCCGAAGTGGGACGGCTCAGGCCGCAGAGCATGCGCATTGCGGTGGTCTTGCCCGCGCCGTTGGCACCGAGGAATCCGAAGACTTCCCCGCGGGCCACATCAAATGATATGTGGTCCACTGCTGTGAAGTTGCCGAACTGTTTGGTCAGACCGTCGGCATGTATGACCGTCTCCTTTTCCATCCCTCTTATTGTTTTGCGAGCAGCATGTAGCAGTCTTCGATGGTAGCTTTGGCCGGCTGCAGGCAGACGGCGGTGTGTCCCAATCCCTCCAGGTAGCTGCGCAGCCCGTCCGCGTCGAACCCCTCGCATGCGGTGAAGTGGTGCGTCTCTCCGAAGGCATAGCAGTTGTCCACTCCGGGGAAAGCCCGTACATCGTCGAGCAGCCGGTGCATCTTCTCCGAGCGTACCGCCCAAAGGGGAGCGGAGAAACCCTGCCGGATGTTCTGCGGCGTATCTATCTGGAGGAAACGTCCCCCTTTGATGAGGGCGATGCGGTCGCACAGGTTGGCCTCGTCCATGTAGGGGGTGGAGACCACGATGGTGATACCCTCCTGCTGGAGTTTCCCCAGCATCTCCCAGAACTCCTTGCGCGATACGGGGTCCACGCCCGTGGTCGGTTCGTCGAGGTAGAGGATGTCGGGCTTGTGGATGAGGGCGCAGCAGAGCGCGAGTTTCTGTTTCATGCCTCCGGAGAGTTTTCCCGCCCGTCGCTTGCGGAACGGTTCGAGAAGTTTGTAGATGCCCTCCACGAGGTGGTAATTCTCCCGGATGGTCGTCCCGAATACCGCGGCGAAGAACGAGAGATTCTCCTCGACGGTGAGGTCCTGATAGAGCGAGAAGCGTCCGGGCATATAGCCGATGCGTTTGCGAAGCTCCTTGTAGTCCCGCACCACGTCGAACCCGTCTACCGATGCGGTGCCGCTGTCGGCCAGTATCAGGGTGGCGATGATGCGGAAGAGGGTGGTTTTCCCGGCGCCGTCGGGTCCGATGATACCGAACAGCTCTCCCTTCTCCACCTCGAAGCTCACCCCGTCCAGGGCGACGGTCTTCCCGTACCGCTTGGTGATATTTTCGACGCTTACCGCAGTCATGGTCTTACAGTTTGATTCCTCCGTACATTCCGATTTTCAGGTAACCGTCGTTCGGAACGGCTATCTTTATCGCATACACCATGTTGGCGCGGTCGTCCGAGGTGACGATGTTCTTTGGCGTGAATTCGCTCCGGTCGGATATCCACGTCACCGTTCCTTCGTATTCGCGCTTTTCGTCTCCTCCGAAGTCGGCATAAACCTTCACTTTCTGTCCGAGTTTCACCTGCGGAAGCTGCGAGGAGACGAGATAGGCTTTCAGGTGGATGTTGTTCACGTCGGCTACTTTCATCAGCGGTTTCCCGGCGACGGCAAGTTCGCCCGCCTGTGCGTATTTGGCCAGTACGGTCCCCTCTATCGGCGAGCAGATACGGCATTTGGCGAGCTGTTCTTCGAGTTGTCCTGCCTGCGCGCGTGCGGCCGCTATCTGTGCGTCGATACTTTTGAGCGAGTTGCCGAGCGCGCTGCGCTGTGCGTCGAGCTGCTTCTCGAGCACCGTTATCGCCGAAGTGATGTCGTCAAGCTGCTTCTCGGTCGTCACGTCGGCTTTCATCAGGTTCTCCACGCGCTGCCTTTCGCGTTGTTGCTTGGCGAGCTGTTCCTCCAGAGGGGCGAGCTGCTCCCCGATATCGGGTCGGCTGCTCTCCAACGCCAGGATGTTGCTCTCGACCTGCAGCCGTTGCAGATGCAGTTGGGTGGAATCGATGAGTCCCACCTGTTCCCCGCTGTGCACGGGGCTCCCCTCGCTGATGGGAAATTCCAGGATGCGGCCGTTCACTTCGCTCGATACGACGACTTCCGTCGCTTCGAAATTGCCCGTGGCGTCGTATTGGTTACGGTCGCCCGCACAGCCGCCTGCCGCAAGGAGCGTCACGGCTGCCAAGAGGGCCGCGCTTGTCGTTTTTATGCTCATGGTTTATTGATTTATCGTGTATTTAAGGTCGTATATGTTCTTGAGCCACTCCACCTCGTGGGCCGTTCTGTTCCGGCGTGCCCGGTCTTCGGCGTTGATGTCGCGCAGCAGGTCGTTCACACTCCCCTCGCCGTTGGTTACCTGTGCTTCGGTACGCTTGCGTATCGTACTGCGCAGCCGGATGATTTCGTCGTCGTAACGCATTACCTCCTCCATCTGTTCGATTGCGGCCCGTTCCTGGGTACTTTGCAGCCTGATGTTGTAGAGCAGGGTTTCGCGCTGCGTCTCCAGTCGTTTCCGGTTGAGTTCAATTTGGGACATCCGGTTCTTCTTGGTGTAGAAGCCGTCGATGTTCCATTTGAGGCTGATGCCGGCGAAGAGGTAAGGCGACCATTTGCCGTCGCCCATCATGCTGTTGAAGATGTTGGGACTGGGGTTGGAGTAGGCGCCGAGGACGAAGGCGCCTATCTGCGGCATGACGCTCGCCCGTACCGCCCTGCGCTGCGCATCGAGCAGGCCGGCCTGTGCGTCGAGCAGCGCGAATTCGGGCCTTCGGCTCCCGTCGCCTGCCGGTATGCCGTCGGGCGCAGGTTTTTCGAGTTCTGTGGCGGCAGTCAGTTCGAGTCCCGTCATGATGCTCAGCATGGCGATGTAGGCCGTGCGCGTGGAGGCGAGCTGTGCACGCTGCTGCTGGGCGCCGAGTATCTCCACCTTCAGCATGTCGAGGTCGTTCTTTTCGGCCGTGCCGAATGCCGCCATGGATTCGAGCATCTTGTAGTTGCGCTGCAGGTCTTCTATCATCAGGTCGGCGGTGGCGATATTCTCCTGAAGCAGCAGCGAACCGAAATAGAGCTGATTGACCCGTTCGGTGAGGGCGTACATTTCCGACTCCCAGCTGCGACGGGAGACTTCGCTTTCGGCTTTGGCAGCCTCGGTCTGCGCTTTTATCAGTCCGCCGTCCCATATCGCCTGCTGTATCTGTACCGTAGTGCCGTAAAGCGTATTGGGCATTGCCGCGAGGTTCACTCCGAGCTGGGAGAAGAGGTCGTTGAGCGTCGAAGGGAATTCGGGGACTTCGGAGAGATAGGCCGCCATGGCCGAGAGCGAGATTTTGGGCAGCCAGTTGCGGCGGGCATTCGAGATGTTGAACTCTTCGAGCTGGTCAATCAATTCCTGTTGTGCTATCACGGGATAGTTGTCCCGTGCCAGGAGCTGGCACTCTTCGAGCGTCACGCGATGCTGGCCGTAGCAGACTGCAGCCCCTATGACGAACAGTATCAGGCATGCGATGCGTTTCATGTGTTTTCGTATGTTTTTACCGGCCGCCGACGGGTGTCGGGATGACCGTTTCGGTTCCGTGCTGCCGGGTGTGATACAACAGCACGCTAAGTTACGGAAAATTCGTGATTGCGTGCAGCGTTCGGCGGTAAAACGGCGAGTGTCGCCATTCGGATGCCTTGGGCTTTCGTTCGGTCGTCCCGCAATTTCCTTGCAAAATCCGTTACAGGCAAGCGTCGAATTTTACAAAATAATTATCCGTCCGGCCCTGTTTTTCCCCGGTTTGCTGTCGGAATCCGTTCTCCGGCGGCAAAATCCGGCGGGCGGCTCTGCCGACCGCAAAGATAGCAGGATAGCGCCGGATTCGGAACGCACCTTCCTGTTTTCCTGGCGGTATTTTCCCGCCTATTTCGGGAGCATCGGCCGGGCGATGTGCGGGGGGCGTGCGGAGAGAGGCAGGGGCCGGGAAACATTCCCGGCCCCTGCCTCTCTCCGTTGCACATTTCCCTATTCGGGGACGTAGATGATTTCCCCGTTTTCGAGCTGGTAGGCGGTGCCCACGCGTTTGCCGCGCGAGTTCTTGCCGCTCTGGTCTTCCGACGGAGTGTACTTTTCTATTTTCTCTCCCTTTTTGGTGATGATTTCCATCTGTTCGGTACCGGGGTTCTTCACTACCGTGAAATCCTCCTGCGAGAACATCTCGGTCATGTCGAACCGTGTCACCAGCGCGACCATCAGCGCCACGGCGAATACCATCGCCACATCGAAGAGGTTGGTGAGGACGGCCATCGGGTCGTGGTCCTCGTCGTTCTTGATGAGTCTTCGTCTGCGTGCCATCTTATTCCTTTTCATTGAGGGATTCGACAACGTATTCCAGTATGTTCATGTCGTCCGCCACCCAGCGCTGCTTTACCTGGAGCGTAATGAAACCGATTGCGCCGATGACGATACCTACTACGGTGGTGGCGAAGGCCACCTGCATGTTGTAGGCCATCGAGCCGATGTCGCCCGTAGCAAGTCCCACGAGCGCCGGACCCATCGGGATGAGCGTACCCATAAGACCGAGCATCGGGCCGATTTTGACCAGCAGTTTCGATTGTCCCAGTTCCTTGTCCGCGGCTATTTCGTAATCGCCGAGGAGCTTTTCGCGGAGCGCCCGGTCTTGCGGGGCAGCCTTTATCTTGCGGAGGTACTCCAGCAGTTTGCTTTTGCCGTTGCCCTCGGGCAGCGTGTCGAGGAACTCCTCCACCCCGGTCTTTCCTATTTCGCGGTTGAGCTTGACGTTGATTTTGGTGCGGGCGATGTACGTACCGTAGAAGCCGCCAATCATCAGCAGTGCCTTGATGAAGAAGAAGAGCAGAAAAATGATGTCAGGTATCAGCATCCCGTTGGATAGCCAGAACAACATGTTAGAAATCAATTCCATTTTCAATTATGTCTATTAATGAGTTTTTTGAAGTTTATTTTTGAAAGGAGCAGCCCCAGCAGGAAGAAGCAGGCTGTACCGGCGGTTAGTGCCGCGAGCGCGCCCCATTCGACATTGCTGACGGTGGCGTAGACGACGGTACTGTCGGCTACCGACGCATTGACCAGCAGGCCGATGAGGAGGATACCCATGTTGAGCATGATTTTCAGTTCGAGCTTCATGCTCTCGTGTCGGACGAAGAGGTGGATGAAGCCTGCCGCGAGCAGGACGACGGCGAAAACGATACCCGCATAGATGGCGGCGGTGGCCCCGAAATCGGCGCCTACCCGCTGCCTGAAGAAGAGCAGTTCGAAGTAGGCCACCGCGAATATCCACAGGATGCCGGGTACCACTTTCAGCACGAAGACCGATTTTCTGCGCTGCCCTTTCGGTTTGAAGTAGTTGCTCAGCAGAAACACCGAGACGAAGATGCCGAGTATGGCCTCCGTCGTGGTCAGTACCGCCCCGTCCGTCACCAGTTCCCGGTCGGCCAGCAGATTCGTTATCACCGTGGCGGGCTGTTCAATGACCGTCGGATAGAGCGCCAGCGATACGAGTGCCGCGAAAAAGGCGTAACAGGCCATCGTCCAGAAGCGGCCGGTCATGGCCGCTTTCAGACAGAATTTCGCCAGTGCGAGGACGAATATGATTTGAATATAGAGTTCCATCGCCTATTTGTCCTGTTTGCGCCGTACAATCAGCCATACGATGACGAGCCCCAGCAGAATGCCGGCAATCCAATACACCGTACCGTTCCGTCCCGGGGCGGTCTCTTCCCTCTGCGCTTCCCTGCGGCGTTCGGGCTGCTGCTCCTCCTTTTGCAGGACGACGTTGTTCTCGTTCTGCTCTTCGAGCTGTATCTGCCGGGCGGCGTCTATGTTTTTGTTGTAGCTCTCGGCCGCCTCTTTGTCCACCTTGGATGCGATGAAGTCGCGCAGTTTGGCGTTGTCGCAGATGAATCCGCTGCATCCTGCCGCATGTTCCGAGACGAGGCGCGTGTGCAGCTCGGCCACTTCGCGTAGCTGTACGTCCGTGGCGTGCCACATTCCCTTGCGGGCCGATTCGAGCATCACCGCAGTCATCTCCTGCAGGGCGTAGGGATTCTTCTCGGAGAAGGTCTTTTCCAGTCCGAGGTCGTATGCGTCCTCGACGTACACGTCATAGTATTTGTTCCAGATGTGCTGGTCGATGGCCGAAGGCTTCATGGCGTTCCAGCCGTAGGTATTGCGGAAGGTCTCGGCGAAGGTCTCCATGCTGCTCGCTTCGCCTTTCATCATTTCGCGGATGTACTTCGGATTGAATACCGTGGAGTTGGTCTCCACGCCGATGGCCTCCTTGAGCCCCTGCACTTTCGGGCGTCCCGTATTGCGGAAGTCGTTGAAATAGCCCGTCGGGTCGTTGCCCGTGACATGGCGGACGGCCGCCGACATGCCGCCCATGAATTCGTAGACGTGGTCGAGGCTGAGCGGCCCCCACGTGTTGCTCGAACGCGGCTGTACGACCACCGAGGTGTTGAGCAGCGCCGCTTCGAACACCCCTTCGCGGGTTTCGCCCCAGGCCTCCGAACCGTTGGCGGAGTAGAGGGCTCCCATGTTGTGGATGTACTGTCGGGCTATCTCCTCTTCCGACTCCCATGCGTCGCCCTTTTCGACGAGGCCCATGATGCCGGTTCCATAGCTGCCGTTCAGACCGCCGAATATCCGTTCGCCCGCATATTTGCGTGCGTCTGCCGGAGAGAATCCCTTTTCGAGCAGCAGGCGTTCGGCATCCTCGAATCCTTTGCGCACGTAGTTTCCGTACTCTTCGTCGTGCGCTTCGGCCGCCATGGCGATGGCGTCGTTGATGAGTTCGAGGCGCGACGCGGCGATGTCGCGCAACTGTCCGGAGGTCTGTACCACCACGTCGATGCGGGGCCGGCCGAGCTGGTCGGAGGGAATGAGCCGCAACGAGCGGATATAGCCGAAGCCGTCGCGCATCGGTTCCACGCCCAGCAGGTAGAGTATCTGTGCGATTGTCGCTCCTTCGCTCGATATGAAGTCGGTGGACCACAGCGTGAAGCTGACCTTTTCGGGATACTTGCCGTTGGCCTTCATTTCGGCGGCGAGCAGGTCTTCGGCCAGCCGTTTGCCCGTTTTCCACGCTTCGGCGGAGGGGGTGGTCTCCGGATTGATGGAGTAGAAGTTGCGTCCGGTGGGAACGGCCTGCGGATTCACGATGGGGTCTCCCGCCGAGCAGGGTTCCACATAACCGCCGTTCAGGGCGTTGAGGAGTGCGGCCGGTTCCGCGTCTGTGCTGTGCTTCAGTGCCGCATAATATCCTTTCACGCCTTGAAGCGCTTCCCGAAGGGTTTTTAGTGCCGATAGGATGCGTTCTTCACGGCGTTCTTCGCTGCCCGCATCGACCCCTGCGGGAGTGGCCTGCGCCATCATCTCCATCATGGAGGCTGCCGGCTGGGCCGCATGTTCCGCAGCCTGTTCCTGCGGTGCGGCGGGAATGATGTTCCCCTGTTCGTCGAGGAAGCGCGGCAGCTCCTTTTTGGGCTCGGCGGCCATCGTCCGCATCATTTGCATCATCGCCTCCTGCTGCTTCCGTTGTGCCGCGTCGTCCGCTTCGAGCATGGCCATGCCCTCCGCGCCGACCAGCGAGCGGAGCAGCCGGTCGGGGTTCTCCCCGGCGAGCGCACGCGCTATTGCATTCTCGGTCGCTGCTCCGTAGCGGTGGTTGATGAAGGCGATGTCGTCCAGCCGGTCGTTGTCGATGAGGCCCTTTGCCGCGTCGAGCGAGGCGAGCGAGTAGCGTATCGGGTCGATGCTCATCAGGCGGGCCGTATTGCGCAGGTTCTCGTCGCTGTAAGGAACGCCCAGCGTATAGAGGCCGTCGTTCACCTTGGCGCCGTCTATCTCTTCGAGGTAGATGTGTACGCGGTCGATGTCGGCATCGGTCAGCGTCCGTGTGGAGTCGATGTCCAGCGCGGAGAGGATGTTCTGCCGTGCGGCCATCTCCGTGATGGTCTCGCGGTAGTTCTGCTTGACGCTGCTCTCCTCCATGTTCTCGATGCGGTGGATGCGGTCTTTCAGGATTTTCAGTTCGTCGTACAGTTCGCTCTGCATGAACGGCGCGGTAAGATGCGTCACGAGCGTGGCATAGCTGCGGCGCTTGGCGATGATGCCTTCGCCGATATTATTGATGGTGTAGATGTAGAAGTGGGGCATGTCGCCGACGAGTACATCGGTCCAGTCGTAATCCGACAGCGCCACCTGCTTGCCGGGAATGAATTCGAGGCTGCCGTGCGTCCCGAAATGGATGAGCGCGTCCGCACCGAACCCCTTGCGCGTCCAGAGATAGGAGGCTACGTAGGGATAGGCGGGAGCTCCCTCCACGCCGTGCACGATTTTTTCCGTGTCCTCGCCGACGGCCGGCAGCGGCTGCGGCAGAATGGCGACGTTGCCGAACACGATGCGCGCCACCGCGATGTATTTCCGGCCCTCCTTCTCGACGCCCATGTATTCGCCCGGAGCCTCGCCGTACGTGTCGCGCAGTTCCTGGCGCAGCTTTTCGGGAAGGATTTCCTCTGTCCATTCCGTGAAGGTCTCCACATCGACGAGTTCGGGGTTGCCGTGCTTCAGGAATTCGTCGTATGCGCCGAGCGCATAGGGGCCGAGTACGGAGCCCTGGGTCTGTATCATCCGTTCGAGCGCCGCAGCGTCGGCGGGCAGGCCGGATACGTCGTAACCGGCATCGCGCAGCGCCTTCAGCGTATTGTAGAGCGACTGCACGCCTTCGATATCGGCCGCCGAAACGGCACCCTTGCCGGCTCCTTTGTAGTAGTAGATGGCGACCTTCTTCTCGCTGTTGGGCGTGTCGTGCAGACGGGCATAGTGCTCCACCAGACTGCAGAATTTTTCCGTGTGGACGGGAATGGCGTCGAAGAGTTTCATGCCGTTGCGCTCGAACTGTGCGGCCACGGCGTACGGTGCGACGGCACCGTCCAGTTCGGGCATCACGATGCTCATCGAGGTCATGCCGCCCGATGCCATTCCCTGCCTGTCGGTCAGCCAGTTCTCGTACAGGTCGCTGACGGTGACCGGTGCGAGGATGGGCACGTTGAGTTCCCGGAGCATCCGCGTACCGCTTTCGCCGCCGCCCATGACGAGCCGGCCGTGGGGACGGTTGATGATGACATCCGGCGCCACCGCCCGTATCATGCCGAGCTTCTTCATTCCGAACGAGTTGATGGGATAGACGTTCAGCCCGCGTTCTTCGAGGGAATTGATGATGGCGGCCATGTGCTCCTCGTTGGAGTTCTGCATGTTGATGTTGCCCGAAAGCAGCGCCACACGGGGTGCTCCCTCCCTGTAGCGTCCTGATTCCTCGTAGAATTTCTGGTACTCCTCATAGGTGGCGAAGAATTGGTCGTCGCCCAGGTGGAAGTAGTAATCCTCCGGTATCGGTACCGGCTCCGCATAAGGTTCGTTGAAGAGGGCTTTGCGGTCGATGTGTTTGCGGACGTAGTTGAAGAGGCTGCGGTAGTTCTGTATCGAACCGTTGGCCATTAGGGCGTCAATGTATTCGAGTTCCCGGCCCGACAGGGTGTTGATTTCGGGGTTATCGCTCTCGGTGGCATAGACGGGTACCCCTTTGGCAATCGCCTTTTGGATGGCCTGCAGGTGCGTGCCGTTGAGACTGCTGCCATGAATGCGTACCAAGACGATGTCGTATTTCGCTATCTTTTCGGCTTCGTCGAGGCCGATGGGGTTGATTTTAATAAAGGGATTGTCGTTCGAGCGGATGAATTTCTCGACGGTGAAATCGGGAAAGTTGAGTGTCGCTACCCTTGTCACGGAGGCGAACCGGCAGTAGAGCATGGCGAGGATTGCGACCGCTGCGGCGACACCCCCGATGATGTACAGGAGTTTCTTTCTGTTCATATTACAGTCAATGCGTGTTCAATGCGCTTACCGAAAGGAGCATACTGTATCCGTTTTGACAGCGTGCATCCCTCCGGTAACCGCAATCCGTGCAAAAAAGTGGTCGTCTATTTAACTTCGGCAAAAGAGAATATTACGTGTCCGGATTCCTTGTTTTCGTCCTGATACTGGGTGAACAGCACCTTGTAACAGTGATTGCCGTCGGCCGAACGGAACAGATAGACCGGGGCCTGCAGGTAGACCGGCGGCATTACCTTGTTGCCTTCGGCGTCGGTCTTGAACAGGATGACGGTAGCTTCCGATTTTACCGTCGTGGTCGTACCGCCCATCCCCTCCGAGGTGACCGCTTTGTCGGTGCTGAAAGTGGCTCCGGCGGGTACCTCCGCGACGGAATCGAAGGTTACGGTGCTGTCGAACGTGTAGACGCCTCCTTTGGCTGCGGTCGAAGAGGCCTCTCCGCTGTTGGTGCGGATGCTGTAACGGTTGATGGCAATGTCCCAGTCGGTACGTGCGGCCCAGGCGGCGTTGTCGGTTTCGTCCTCCTTGCCCGAACCGACCACCTTGCCTTCGGCGAACGAGAAGTATTGCCATACGCCGCTTTCGCTGGCGTTAACGGATGCTTCGAGGACATTCCCGCCTTCACCTCCGCCGTTGCCCTGCTCTTTGGAGCAGGACGAAAGTGCGAGCAGCACTGCTGTGGCTGCCATGAAATAAACTGCTTTTTTCATCTTCTATCGCTGTTTTTGATTATTGAATTGGCTATTTGAATGCGTAGCGTATTCCGATGAGGAACTGGCGGCCCGGGTCCACGAAAGAGGCCTCGCGGAAGTTGAACAGGTTGTCCACCTTGAAGGTCACCTCGATGGTGTGCTTGTTGATACGGAAGGGTTTCACCAGCACGATTTTCCATATCGAATACGGGTCCGATTCCTCCATGGAGACCGTCTGGCTGCCGTCGCTTCCCGTAATTATCTGCTGGTAGAGTTTCGGCGAGTTCATCCGGCCGGCTATCTGAAGGGAGAAGGGACTGCGGGCGATGCGGCCGTTCCAGGTGAGGGAGACGGTTCCGCTGTGTTTCACGTTGTCTTCGAGCTGGAGCCCCGTGGAGTTGTCCACCGCGTCGCAGAAGCTGTAGTTGGCCCGCACGGCAAGGTGCTTGGAGAAAAGGTACGAGAAGGTTACGTCGATGCCGCGGAGCGTGGCGCTGCTCACGTTCTTGTAGTATTTCTCGTTACCGCCCGCCGCATTTATCACGTCGTACTGGGTAATCTTGTTGTTGATGTTGTTGTAGTAGGCCGATACCGAGACGTTGAGCAGCCCTTCGGTGTATTCCGCCGACAGCGAGGAGTACAGCCCTTTTTCCGCCTTCAGGTCGGGGTTGCCGTAGACCCAGAACATGCCCTGATGGTCGAAGTCGTAATAGAGTTCCTTGATGCTCGGCGCACGGAATGCGGTACCGACGCCGCCCCGGAAGCGCCATTCGGCCACTTCGTACATGAGCGACAGCTTGGGCGTGAAGGCGGAGCCGAACTGGCTGTTGTAGGTATAGCGGGCGCCCGCCACGGCGTCGAAATTTTTCAGTATCTCGTATTCGGCCTGGGCGAACACGTTGGCGTCGTCGAGCGTCTTGGTGGTCGGCGTGGCGCCGAGCGTGGAGGTGGCGAAATTCTCCTCATGGTTGTATTCGAGGCCGCCGATGAGTTCCCATTTTGCAGTAGGAATGAAGGTATCTATGAAGCGTGCGGAGATGTAGCTCGATGTGTTGTCCTTGTTCTTCGTGTCGTTCTTCTTTTCGAGGACCTCGTAATCGAAGTATTTGTCGAAATTCACGCTGAGCCGCATGCTGTTGCGCTTGTCTGCGGAAGAGAGTCCGCCGTTCGCGCCGAGCGACAGGTTGTGCGACAGGGCATGCGAGGCGTTCATGCTGCCGGTCGGATTGAAGGTTTCGTGGCTGAAGAAACGGCCCACGACGTTCACGTCCGAGCGGTCCGTCGGACGGTAACCCATGTTAAGCGTCGCCCCATAGTCTTCGTAGGCCGCTGCATACGCCCCCTCCCCGTCGCCGCCGAAGCCGTCCGAGGAGTTGCGGAAGCCGCTTGCCCGGGCCGAGAACTTTTTGAGGTTCGTGCCGGCGCTCAGACGGGTACGCCATGTGTTGTGGTTGGCCCAGGAGGCATTGGCATCTGCTTCGAACTTGTGTACCGGCTTTTTGGTGATGACGTTGATGACCGCTCCCACGGCGTTGGAACCGTAGAGCGCCGAGGCTGCGCCGTTTATCATCTCGATGCGCTCGATGTTGTTCACGTCGATTTGGTCGAGGTTTACGTTGCCTCCGGCCCCTTCCGATACGAGGCGTTCGCCGTCGACAAGCATCAGGATGTACCGGCTGTTGAGCCCCTTGATGCGCATGTTATTGCCCATGGCATTGGGCGATATGACGATGCCGGGAATGTTGTCCTGCAGGGATTCGAGCATGGATACCGAACCGGCTTTCTCTATCTCCCGTTCCCCTATCACGGTGGTCAGTACGGGGGCCTCTGCAAGTCTTTTTTCCGTTCTCGTGCCGGTCACCACCACTTCGTTGATGTTGAATATCTGTTCGGCCAATATGAAATCGACCGTCGTATCGCCCGTGAGCTCTATCTCGCGCGTGGCGGTGGGGTAGGATGAATAATACATGGTCTTGAGGGTAACCTTTCCGGCGGGAACGTTCTTGATGACATAGTGTCCGTCGCCGTTCGTCTGTCCTCCCTTGCTGCCTGCCGTTACGTAAACGCCGGGCAGCGGTTCGGAAGAGAGCGAATCCACTACTGTTCCCGATATGTCGTATGTTTTCGTTTGCCCCTGCGCATTGAGGGCGGATATCGCAAGCAGCAAAGAGAACAAGGCAGTCGCTGTTTTTTTCATGAATCCTCCTGTTTTTAATTCCGGTGCAAAAATATCGGCTCCCCGTGGGGTAGGCAATTCCTACTTTTGGGGATATTGCCGGGGGCTGTTACTAAAATCTGTGCATCGGAAAGAGGCCGGAATGCCCGATTGGGGCGTGCGGTGCGTTCGGATTCTTCTCCGGTACGATGCCGTTTTCGGATATAGATAAAAAATATTGTCATCGCGAGGCGCTGGATGCCCTCACGATGACAATACGGAATGCGTGTACCGGAGCGGCCGACTGCGTACCGTCCCATCGCGTTTCCCATGCTGCGGGGAGGATGGTGCCGGTACGGGACAACGTGCTTTCCCGGACTTTACGGCTGCTTACAGGACCGGTTTGGGATACTCCTGCATCTCCTGCTCTCCGTAGAAGATTTCGTAATGGAGCTCCCACTCTTCCACATACGCGGATGTCACGCGTCCCGTTCCGTCGAATTCGTACCGGAATGTCCTCGGAGAATCGCCGGTCGTCCCGGCCGGAAGGTTCGTGGAGGGTGTACCCATATACGAGGAAGCCGGGGTAATCCAATTTTCGAGAATGAGGAAGAATCCGAAGTCGAATCCGGTTTCGGGGACCGCATACTCCGGAGCATACGTTATGTCTTCTTCGTTGAAATATACCATGTTCCCGTTTTCCCACCGTGCGGCTATCTCTTGGCTTTCATACTCTTTGTCTGCCCATATCCAGGTCTTGAGCGTGTTGTCCGCGTTATATGCGGCCTCGACCCATAAGTCCTCGTCTCCGACGGCGTAGGGCTGTCGTACCGCATTTCCGTTGTCGTCGAGCAGGATGGATGAAGTGTATTCCGACTTCTCGCTCTGCATCTCTGCCGTGCTTATCCATTCGTTACGTGTCAGAACGGTAATCTCGTTGCCGTCGCTACCTGTCACCGTATGGCTTACGTGATAATAGTAGATACATTCGCCCGCTTCCATGTCGATGTCGAACCGGTCGGTACCGACGATGTTCCCGTTTTCGTCGTATGCGATGTAGAAATCAGAGACGTCGTTCGGGTCTTCGGTTCCGGTCAGTCGTATTTTGGTGATGAACTTCTCGTCCGATGCGACGGGCTCGTCCGGGTCGGGGTTGTTCGGGTCCGGGTCGTCGGTACTTTCGGTACCTTTCTGGACGACGGTAATGGTTGCCGGGTCTCCGCCTGCGGTGAGTGTGATTTCGGTTGTGCGTCCATCGTTGCCGTCGTTTGCCGTGAGGGTCGTGACGGTGATTGTGTTGCTTCCGCTGTTGCCGGAGTCGGGAGCGACGGCGAGCCAGTCGCCCTGTACGCTTGCGGTCCACGAGGTGGTCGAGGAGAACGTGACGGATTTCTCAAGGCCGGCTTCTCGGCCGAATGTCAGGACTTTGTCCTGTTCCCGGAGTGTGATTTTCATGTACTCTTTCTGGAGGGCTTCGCACCCGGTCAGAAGCAATGTCGTCAGAGCGAGTATTGCTCCCGAGTAGCAGATGTTTTTCATAGTTTGAAATTGGTAAATTGTCCGTGTTCTATCGAGTACGTGCTGCTGGCCGTACGGTGTGCGGAATGGGCAGGAAGTACGCGCTGAAAATTTTGGCCAAGGTAGCAAAAGTAATGATAAAAGTAAATAATATATTGATAATGAATAAATAAGACGTACAAGCAGGAAGTCGGACAGCCGAACGGGCATTGCGGTCGGCGAGGAAAATGTGGTGGGAAAAGAAGGATGTCTGGATGGAGCGTCGGACAGGCGTAGTACCGTAGATGGCGTAAGGGAGAGCGAAGCAGGGGGCGGATATGGTTTGTGGGTGGATGCTGGGTAGCCGGGGCAGTATTGGCAGGGAGGCGCTGTATGTCTCCGTTGCGGGAGAAGACCTGCTGTCGTCGAAGCGTATCCGTGAATGCTGCGTTTGAACGGTGCTGCGAATCCCTTCCGCAAAGAACAGTATGCAAACAGAGAGACCCGCATTCTTGCGAGTCTCTCTTACCGGCTCCTCAACCAGGACTTGAACCTGGGACCCCCTGATTAACAGTCAGGTGCTCTAACCAACTGAGCTATTGAGGAATATTTCGTTTTTGAAACGGAAGTCTCTCGTAAGTCTTCGACTGGCGGGTTCCCGTTTCGGGATGCAAATATATAGCAAATATTTTTTTGTGCAAAATTTTTTCGGAAAACTGCATGACAATTTCTCGGATGTCCGTTTGTCTCTTGCGGGGACGAACCGTACGGGAGGTGTCGGTGGGCCGGTACGGAGACGGTGCAGGGTTTCTCCGAATTGTTTTTGACGGGCCGGTACTCCGATATACCTGTTATTATGAATACGGCGTTCCTCGTTACATGAATATTTTATAGATTTGCAGGGTTTTATTGTTATGAAAGTGTACGGAATAGCGAAAAGGGCGGTGCTGCTGACCGCAGCGCTGTTGGTTTGTGTGGCCGGGTGGGCGCAGAACAGCATCTCCGCGCTCGTTTTCGATGAATACGAATGGGATTTCGGTACGCTGCGTGAAGTGGACGGCCCGGTCAGCCATCTCTTCTCCTTCACCAACACGGGTACGGGTGCGGCGGTCATTACGCGCATCAAGGTGGACTGCGGTTGTACCGCAGTCGATTACAGCCGCGAACCGGTGAAGCCGGGCGGGCGCGGTTCCGTGGAGGTGGTGTTCGACCCGGCGAATTATTCGGGTAAATTCTCGAAGAGCGTGACCGTCTACAGCAACGGCAACCGAAATCTGCTTACGGTGAAGGGGACGGTGATAGGGCGTCCGCGCAGTGTGGAGGAGGAGTATCCGTTCGCGTTGGCGGGCGGAGTACGGGCCGAGGCCATGCATGTGGCGTTCGGATATGTGGAGAACAGCAGTGTCGAGTCCGTTGCCGTCGGTGTCGTCAATACGGGGGAGACCGAAACCGTGTTGTCTGTGAGGGCCGGTTACGGGAGCGGCCGGCTGACGATAGCCGCTCCGGAGCGGCTCGCACCGGGAGAGAGAGGCTTGGTGACCTTTACCTACGATTTTACCGAAGGGGACCCGGTGTACGGTCTGCTGGCCGAGCGGGTCTATTTCTCGGTGGACGGCGAGGAGGCGGGCCTGCCCTTTACGGCCAATGCCATCGCGGTGGATGATTTCAGCGCTACGGATATCTCCCGGGCTGCCCGTTGCGAGGTGTCGCCGATGTACCGGAATTTCGGGGATGTCCGGCCGGGAAGCGAGCTGACGCTTGAGGTGAATATCTCGAACAGCGGGCAAAGCGACCTGATTGTACGGAGCGTGTCACTCCGGCGCGGTACGGAGTGTCCGCTGACCCCGGGGACGGTCGTGCGTCCCGGAACGTCGCTGGCCGTGCCGGTGACGTTGAAGATAAGCGAGGAGGCTTACGGTACAGAGTCGGGCGGGGTCTCGTTCGTAGTGAACGACCCGGTGCGTCCTTTCCGTGAGGTGCGGCTGGGGGCCGATGTCTATTGATACAACGGCTTCCGGCTCCGGAGAATTGTTGCAATGGAAGTATAACCAAATACGTAATTATGTTCAGGATAGTAGAAAAAAGGCTGCTTGCGCCGGATATCTGGCTGATGAATGTCGAAGCGCCGCGCGTAGCCAAGGCGGCCCAGCCCGGTCAGTTCGTGATAGTCCGCGGTACCGACGACGGGGAGCGGATACCGCTGACGGTTGCCGATTACGACAGGGAGCAGGGGACAATCAGCATCGTGATACAGGCTGTCGGTGCTTCCACCCGTAAGATAGTGGCCCTCGAAGAGGGCGGCGCTTTGGCCGATTTCGCCGGCCCGCTCGGTCAGCCGTCGGAGTTCATACACGAAACTCCGGAGGCTCTGCGTGCCAGGAAGTTCCTTTTTATCGCCGGAGGCGTGGGTGCGGCGCCGGTTTATCCGCAGGTGAAATGGCTGCATGAACACGGCGTCGAGGCGGATGTCATCGTGGGAGCCCGTAACCGGGAGATGTTGATTATCACCGATGAGCTGCGCAAAGTGGCCGGTAACCTCTATCTGTCCACCGACGACGGAAGCGCGGGTTTCCACGGCAATGTCACGGCGCTGATGAAAGACCTCATCGACAACCGCGGCAAACGCTACGACGAGATTGTCACCATCGGACCGATGATAATGATGAAGTTCGTGGCCCTTGCGGCGCGTGAATACGGCATCAGGACCATCGCAAGCCTCAATACGCTGATGATAGACGGAACGGGCATGTGCGGAGCCTGCCGGGTGAGCATCGGCGGCAAGATGAAGTTCGCCTGCGTGGACGGTCCGGAGTTCGATGCGTCGCTGATAGATTTCGACGAGGCGATGCGTCGTCAGCGGATGTACAAGTCTAAGGAATCGGTCGCCGACCACCGTTGCCGTATCGGCCGGGGATGACGGAAACCGAAAATGTACGGCGGTTTTCTGCCGGATGGAGTGAAGAAGGGATAACGCGGGTACGGCCCGCATAAATATATCTAAAAAAAGAGTATGGCTAACAAGATTCCCCGCGTCCCGGTGCGGGAACAGAATCCCCGAGTAAGGGCGACGAACTTCGACGAAGTTTGTTACGGATACGACCTGAACGAAGCGCAGCTTGAGGCTTCGCGTTGCTTGAACTGCAAGAAGCCCCAGTGCATGGCGCATTGTCCGGTTTCCATCAAAATACCGAATTTCATTACCAAGGTGCTGGCCGGTGACCTGGCCGGTGCCGCAGCGGTCATTGCCGAGGACTCTTCGCTGCCCTCGGTGTGCGGCCGTGTCTGTCCGCAGGAGGCACAGTGCGAAGGAGCGTGCGTGCTCGGCATTAAAGGGGAGCCGGTGGCTATCGGCAAACTGGAGCGTTTCGTGGGAGATTGGGAATTGGAACACGGCAGCAGCCAGCGGGCGGCGGTCGCCTCCAACGGGCACAAGGTCGCCGTAATCGGCAGCGGTCCTTCGGGATTGGCATGTGCTGCCGACCTGGCCAAGATGGGGTATGAGGTGACGGTGTTCGAGGCGCTGCACAAGCTCGGCGGGGTGCTGCAATACGGCATTCCCGAATTCCGCCTTCCGAAAGACAAGGTGGTGGCCCGCGAGATAGAGAAGGTGAAGGCACTGGGAGTCCGGTTCGAGACCGATACCATCGTCGGACGTACCGTGACCATCGACGGCCTGATGCGCGACGAAGGGTTCGAGGCGGTATTCATCGGTTCCGGAGCCGGTCTGCCCAAGTTCATGGGGATTCCGGGCGAGAACCTGAACGGCGTACTCTCGGCCAACGAGTTCCTGACGCGCAACAACCTGATGAAAGCCTATCTGGAGGAGTCCGACACGCCCGTCTATGTGGGCGAACGGACGGTGGTCGTAGGGGGTGGCAACGTCGCCATGGATGCCGTGCGTACCGCCAAACGGTTGGGGGCCGATGCCTATATCGTCTATCGCCGTTCCGAAGCGGAGCTTCCTGCCCGTCTGGAAGAGGTACACCATGCCAAAGAGGAGGGGGTACAGTTCGTGATGCTCGCCAATCCGCTCGAGATTCTCGGCAACGAGGAGGGTTGGGTGCGGGGCGTGCGCTGCATCCGGATGGAGCTCGGCGAACCCGATGAGTCGGGGCGCCGTTCCCCGAAAGCGGTTCCGGGTTCCGAGTTCGAAATTCCGTGCGATACCGTCATCATGTCGCTGGGTACCTCACCGAATCCTCTCATCGCCTCCACGACGGAGGGGCTTCAGACGACGCGTTGGGGCGGTTTGATTGCGAACGACGAAGGGGCTACTACCCGTGAGGGCGTGTTTGCCGGCGGCGATGCCGTGACGGGCGCGGCTACGGTTATTCTTGCCATGGGAGCGGGACGCAAGGCGGCCGCGGCTATCGACGCCTATATCCAGGGCAAGGGAGCCCAGTGAGATACCGGTATCCTGTCCCGTCGGTCGAGGCCGTATTGGGAAAGGGTACGATACGAAAGCCGAAAAGGGAAGGATTTCAATCCTTCCCTTTTCGGCTTTCGTATCTGTGGCGGCTGCCGGGCCGTTTTCTTTGCGCATCGCTGCCGGGGACGTTTTTCCGTATCCGGCGCTACCCGCAGTTTTGCCGGGGCTTGCCATATCGTGTACTCGGTTTGTAGTATGTCGGATTGGGCCTTCTTTCCGTACCGTCGCCGGAGGCACTGTCTCCCCGTCCGGCCGTGTGCGGTCTTTGCAGAGGGTGGATGATATCTCCTTGCTACTGCGGGGTGTTCCGGGCCTGTTGTGTCTCTCCGCTGTCGGGATATCGCTTGAGGCTGACTCTGCCTGTGGAGTCGAGTACCGCATAGGTGGGATGTTCTATCCATTCGCCGAGGAATACGGCGGTGGAGCCGTTGCCCAGCGGATAGATTTCGGCACAGTGGTTGTGGCCGAATACGAAGTAATCGACCGGTTCATGGGCACAGTAGCGGCGGGCGAAACGCACCATCGGTTCCTCTTCGGCAAGGAAGCGGTGCGTGACGGCCTTCGATTTGCGGCTGTGCGACGACCATCCGTATCCGAAGCGCAGTGCGGTGTCGGGATGCAGCAGATGGGAAAAGAGCCACCGGACGGCGGGCGACCGGAAAGTCCGGTTCATGAGCCGCGTCGGGAATCCGTGTTCGCGGGCGGTGATGTCGTCGCCGTGGGTGATGAAGAATCGTTTGCCGTAGAGCAGGGTTTCGAGGGGTTTGTCGTGGACATGGACTCCGCACTCCGTTTGGAGATAGCCGTAGGCCCACATGTCGTGGTTGCCGGTGAAGAAGTGGATTTCCACCCCCCGGTCGGTCAGCTCCGACAGGGTGCCGAGCAGCCGGGTGAAACCTTTCGGGACGACGCGCCGGTATTCGTACCAGAAATCGAACAAATCTCCTACGAGGAAGATGGCTTCGGCATCGGCGGCAACCCTCCGCAGCCATCCGATGAGCAGTTTTTCGCGTTCCCGCGACTCCTGCGCCGGTAGCAGTCCGAGATGCATGTCCGATGCGAAGTAGTACATGGCTCCCTTTTATTTCAGTCTCCTTACGAGATTGTCCACCTCGCGGGCGAGTTTGTCGGTCGGGATGTCGCGCCCCACGATTTCGCCGTTGCCGTCGATGAGGTAATTGGCGGGAACCTTGTCGATGTTGTACACGCGCGGGGCGATACCTGCCGGCCCCTTGAAGTCGCATACCGAAATCCAGGGCAGCCTCTGTTCCTGTACGGCGTTTATCCACACCTGTTTGTCGGTATCTATTCCCACTTGGTATATCTCGAAGCCCTCCCCGGCGAATCGGCTGTAAATCTCCTTGAGTTCGGCGTTGTACATCGCCGCCTCCGGTGCTGCGGCCGACCAGAAGTCGAGTAGAATGACCTTGTTCCCGATGGACGAGAGCCGGCGGACGTCGCCGTACATGTCCGGCAGGGCGATGTCGGGATAGGGAGCCGGATTGCAGATGCTTTCGCTGACCATGCGTGCGAGCTCCTCGTTGGCGTCGGCCATGTCGACCTGCGACCGGAGCGCGGCCACGTACGGCGAATCGGGATAGTATTTGGAGACGGAATCGGCTACGAGCCGGTAGTAGATGATGTCGGAATTGCCGTTGAAGAGCGTCTTGTCGTCGGGCAGTCGCTGGTAAAGGGCGTAAAGCGCCGCAAGCGACCGGCTGTTGGTTACGATGAATTTTATCTGTTCGCGTTTCAGACGGCTGTACTCCCTGCCGTACTCCTTGATGTACTCTGTCCGGCGTGCGGCGTTGCGGTCGGTCGTGGAGATGAGCCGGGAGAGCGAATCGAGCCTTCCGGCCCCGGCATTCATCATGTCATTGAGCTCCTTGACGAGGATGGATTCGCGCGACCCTCGTATGATGTAGTCGCCCGGGTTGCCGTACATCGACGAGATGGTGACCTTCTCGCCTGGCGATACGAACAGGGGTATTCTGTCTTCGCCTATTCGGAGATTGTAGAATGTCGTTCCGCTCGGAGGCAGTTCGATGTTGAACCGGAAGTTGCCCCTGCGGTTCGTGGCCGTCGAATCCACCGATACGGCGCCCGTGGCCGTTATCTGTTCGAGCACCACCATGCACCGCTCGGGGCCGGCGATGCGCCCGGACACTTTCGCCCTGTTGCTGTCGCAGGAGACGGCGAGCGCTGCTGCGGCGCATACCGCCAGGGCGGGTACAAGAAGAGAGTGTTTCATACGTGTCGGTTTGGGGTACAAAGATAACCCGATTGATAGGAAAACGCGAAAAACGGCGCGATATTACGTGCCGGTTTCCGCAGCCGCAGCCCTGTGCGTCTTATTTGGAATAGTTGTGCCGCTGGGGGCCCTTGTTGTTCTTGCCGTTCTTCTTGTTGGCGTAGAGCGGTTTCTTGCTGCGTACCGGCGCCTGCTTGTATTCGCTCTTTATCAGACTCAGGGCATCCTCGTCCACGCTGATGCGGTAGTCCGACATTCGCTTTATCTCCTTGATGATGGCCTCGTTGTTGGGGTGCTCCTGATTGTATTCGTAACTTTTGGTGCGCATGTAGCGGGCAATGTCGCCCAACACCTCTTGTACGGCCTCCTGGTCCCGTACCCCTTCGAGCGAACGGATGACCTTCTTGACATATTTGCCGTAATGTTTCAGCCCCACCTTTTCGTCGGGATAGTCCATGCGGCGCGGTACGGGTGTCAGCGTCATCGAGGTGGGAATGGGATAGGGAGAATCCACGTCGAGCTTGAAATCGGACATGATGAACATGTGGTCCCAGAGTTTGTGGGTGAACTCCGGGGTGTCCCGCAGGAGGGGGTTGAGGTTACCCATCACGTTTATCACTACCCGTGCCTTGCGGTTGCGTTCATCGCGGTCTTCGATGGCCATCAGGTTGTCCACCATCTGGTGTATGTGCCGGCCGTACTCCGGCAGCTGCAGGTTTTTCCTGTAGATGTTATAGTTTTTTTCCATAAAATGAATCATTAGTCGCTGCCGCAAGACGGCAACCACCTGTTCACGATAATGACCGGCTCCGTTCCTCGGTAGGACATCCGTCCGGTAAAATATGTGAAATCAGGAGGTCAAAATGCTGATAGGTAGGAGAAAAATAACAGCATGTCTTTTGACAAGAAAAACTAATTACTTAACTTTGTACAAAGTTAATGCGATTTTTTGGGGAAATCAAATTTTGCTGTAACATTTTAACCTCCGACTATGGCCAATATACTGGTAATAGATCCTTCGCGCAGCATGCGCAATACTCTGAAAGAGCGTTTGGAGTATGAGGGCCATGCGGTGGAAGTCGCCGAAGACACGATTTCCGGCATGACCGTCTATGCGAACCGGCATTTCGACCTGTTGCTGTGCGGACAGCCCGATTCCCCGCTGAGAACCTCCACGCCGTGGATAAGGCTGTCGCATGACAGCAGCCCGGAAAGCGCCGTTCTGGCTATGCAGCAGGGTGCTGTCGATTTCGTCACGAAACCCATCAACATGAACCGGCTGCTGGATGCCGTGCGCAAGGGGCTGGCCAAGACGCCTGCCGCCGTGGCGGATGCGGCGGACGAGGCCGAATCCGTCCCGGAAGAGGTCGTCCCGGTGCGCCGTGTGCGTGCCGCGCGGTCGCATGTCGGCAGGATAGTGGGCGAATCGGTTCCGGTCAAGCGTCTGAACACGTTGATTGACAAGGTCGCCCCGACCGATGCACGGGTACTTATCATGGGAGCCAACGGGACGGGCAAGGAGCTCGTGGCGCGTTGGCTGCACGAGAAGAGCCGCCGGCGCGACGGACCGTTCGTCGAAGTAAACTGCGCCGCCATCCCTTCCGAACTTATCGAAAGCGAACTGTTCGGTCATGAGAAAGGGGCCTTCACCTCCGCCGTCAAGCAGCGCAAGGGCAAATTCGAGCAGGCCCACAACGGAACGTTGTTCCTCGACGAGATAGGCGATATGTCCCTGCCGGCGCAGGCGAAGGTACTGCGCGTGTTGCAGGAGCGCAAGATAACGCGCGTCGGCAGCGACCGCGACATCGACGTGAATGTGCGTGTTCTGGCCGCGACCAATAAGGACATTCCCCGCGAAATATCCCGCGGCGAGTTCCGCGAAGACCTTTTCCACCGGTTGAGCGTCATCATCATCCGTGTGCCGACGCTGGCCGAGCGCATAGACGATATTCCCATCTTGGTGGACCATTTCCTGGAGACGATATGCGGCGAATACAACGTGCCTGTCAAGAAGATAGAGGCGGAAGCGCTGGCCGAACTGCAGAAATTGCCCTGGACGGGGAACATCAGGGAGCTCCGCAACGTGGTGGAGCGCCTCGTCATCCTGTGCGAGAATACGATAACGGTCGATGACGTGAAGATGTACGCCAACGGACTGCAATAGCTCCGCAGATTGCTTGTTGCAAAGAGAAATGACAGTGCAGGGCGCATACCGAAGAGTATGCGCCCTGCGCTTGTCGTGTCTGTTCGCTCTTGTCGTGTCTGTTCGCTCCCTATTTCGCGGAGCAAGGCGCCCTGCCGGGAACGAACTTCGAGCTGCGGGGATGAAAAAACCGGGGTCCCCGTTTCGGGGACCCCGGCACCAACATTAATTATCCTAAAACCGGACTATGCAACCATAGCCTTTTCGTCATTGCCTACTCTTTGCTGTTCTCGGTGGAGAGTACCGTCACGGTGCCGGTCGCCTTGATTGCGGCGAGGTCGGGTATCGTGATAACGGCTACGGCGGTAGCGTCTTTGTCGGTCTGCAGGTCGCCGCCCTTGTTCAGCCACGTCAGTACGCCGGTTGCAGGGTCAATCGTCAGCCCGCCGCCGAAGGATGCTTCGCTGTCGGCCGTGTATTCAAGCGAGTATTCGAACCTCAGGTCTGCGGCATTCAGCTTGTAGGTATCCGTACCGAGCGTCGTGAGTTCGCCGTTCTGGTATACTACCCTGTTGTCCGTATCCTTGATGATTACCAGGTCGGCGATGTCTGCCTCGTCAGCCGTAGCGGTAAGCGTCCGGAGCTCGACGGCGGCTATCGTCGCGTTGAAGGGCCTTACGAAGCGTACGGTGAAGCTCTTTTCGCACCATTCGCCGTTCTGGCAGGTTGCAACCATCTCGACTTTGTACTCCCTGTACGATTCGTTCTGTGTCAGCGGAGTGGTCAGCGAGATTACCTGGTCGGACCACTCCGTACCGGTAATTTCGGCACCTTCGTTCTCGAGCCTGTTGTCCTCGAACCGGAAGGAGAGACCGGTATGGTTGCCTGCGAGTACGTCGTAACCGTTGAGGTAGTTTTCGCAGAATTCCTTCATTTCGGCTTCGAGCTTCCATGCACCGGCTACTTCCCGGCCTTTAACCTGTACCGTCTGGTCTGCACCGGCGATGAGGTAGTCGGGGTTCAGTGCGGGCATGTGGCTCAGGTCATGTTCGATATTGTAGTCGAGCGTGATGACGATATTCGGGTCCTGTTTCCTGTTCTTCGCAGGATACGTGAGGGTGAAAGTCTTCTCGCCGAATTTCGCCTTGTTGGTAATGAGGATGTTTGCCAGCTCGGTGGAAGTATTGACATCCGCCGGATTCTTCGAGTCGATGGTTACGCCGTCGGGCATTTGCGTCGTAGGACCGTTTACCGGGTCTATGTATTTTACCTCGGCATCGTTGTACCTCGTGGAGAATTCTTCCATCGTCAGTCCGAGTACATCGAGTATTTCGGCGTTGAAGGTAGCCCAGTCGTAGTGTTCGGTATAGCCCGTGTTCGGGTCGATGTCCGCATACTCGATGGCCTCTCCGTGGTTGATGTTCCAGGTCTTCTCGAAGTCCTCCTTGTCTTCCGGAGCGACGTCGTCTTTGGTTATTTCGAGTTTGATGTAGGCGTTGGCGATTGCCTTGTCATTCACGAACGCGTATACTTCGAATATGGGGGTACGGCCTACCGCTGCGGTACCCTGTGCGAGCCACTCCTTGTCCACAGTCACGATGCCGGTCTTCTCGTCGAGCGTTACGAACTTTTGCTGGTCGGTATTGCCGTCCTCGGGCGATATGTACGAGGCGGGTTTACGGAACTCGTAGATGGGTTCGAAACGTACGGTCGCATCGGTGAGTACCTTCTCAATCTCCTTGGCATACGTTTCCACGACGGTGTGGAGGTCGATTGACGCATCGTATTTCAAATAGGCATCGGCAGCTTCGTCGAAGGCGGGAGTAGTCCAGCCGAGCGTTACGATGTCGGATTCGTCATAGTCCACCTTCTGCTGCTCGTCGTATTTCAGCTTCGTTTTGTTGATGATGACGAAATCTTTCAGTTCGGTCACCTTCACCGCTGCATAGTCGGAGACGATTTCCGTATCGTTCTCCGTATTGAGGGCCTGCAGGGCTACGATGGCTTCCTGATTCTCCTTCAGGCTTTTCAGCGCGTCGTTGGCCTTGACGGTGAAGTTCATGCCGCCCAGTTCGCCCACTTCGCTGGAGACGATGGTGAGCAGGTCGGCGTTGTCGCCTGCAACGCGGGTTTCAACCGTGCGGTCGATGAACGACCACTCGATATCGGAAACCTTTGCGTTCTGCGGATTCAGACGGTAGGTGACCTGTGCGTCGTTGGCAGCGATGAATTCACCTGCCCGGGTGATGGTGTAGAAGTCAATCACGCCCATACCCAGTTTCGTGTCGATAACCTGCGGCACGAAAGCAATCGACTGCAGATGGGTATAGAGCGGGATGCGTACGGGTTCCTCTTCCGTAGCGCCATCCACGTTGTAAAGCGTCAGGTAACCGTTTTCGCTGTCCCATACTGCGGTTACGGTACCGAGCGGCAGCCACGTTTCGGTGAGGATGCGTTTCGTTTCGTTGCCGGTAACGCCGTCACGGGTCACCTCTACCCAAAAGCCGTTCTCCTCGCCTTCGGTGCCCGGATAATAGTAGATGGTATCGCCCTTATCACCTTTATCTCCGGTATCGCCTTTATCACCTTTGTCACCAGGGTCGCCTTGGTCGCCCTTGTCGCCTTGGTCGCCCTTGTCGCCTTGGTCGCCCTTGTCACCTTGGTCGCCCTTGTCACCCTTGTCACCCTTGTCACCCTTGTCACCCTTGGATGCGTAACCGGTGTCTACACCGTCTATGAACCAGTTGCCGTTGTCGCCGATGGTCACTACCGAACCGGGCTTGCCGTCCTGACCGTCGGCTCCGTTCGAGCCGTTGGTGCCGTTGGCACCATCCTTGCCGTTCGTAAGTTCGAAGGTCTTGCCGTTGCTCAGCGTTACCTTGACGCCGTTTTCGGTGGGAGTCACATCGGTGATGACAGCGCCGGCGCTGATTTGCGCTTTCAGTTCGCTGACCGATTTCTCGACAGCGGTGATACGGTCGTCCAGACTGGCGATGTCGCTGTCGTAATTCTTACAGGACACGAACATCCCTGCCGAACCGGACACCAATGCCCCGCACAGAAATAAGCTTAGAAATTTTTTGTTCATGACACAAAAGTTTAAAATTTATAAATTTTAAAAAAGAAAATGTGGCCTTGTCAGCGGTTGGCTCAATTATCCCCGTGTGTTTTCCGTTACTTTATAGGTAACGGCACATGTCCCTGTATCCTCACCGGAGGCCGTTTCGGATATGGGGTCGTGGTACGGTTGCATACGGACAGAGACAGCCTGTCCGGGGAAACGCATCTCCCCGGACCGACCGTCGCAGTTGAGAAAAGTCGCGGATTTGTTCGTATCCGGTTTCCGGCAGCCGGGGGGAGGCGGCTCCGGCAACCGGGCCGAACGTTTATCGGCCGGAGTTTTTCCGGGCCTGTTTTTTTACATAGGATATCACTTCCCGGTTGGCTTCGTCAATCCGGTCGTCCCGGAACGGTTTGAGGTAGGTCTCGGTGACCGCTATGGAGGAGTGTCCCATCGCCTCGGAGATGATGCCGGGATGTATTTCGCAGTAGTAGGCCATGGTAGCCCATGTATGCCGTATCGTGTAGGTGCTGATGGGCGTCGAACCGCCGAACCGTTCCCCGAGCGCGGCGAGCTGCCGGTTGAAACTCCGCAGCGCACGCTGGTATTCACGGTAAGCCTCCTCGCTCCCTTCCGGACTGGTGAGGAACGGCAGCAGATAAGGCGATTCCTCCCTTTTATCCGACAGGGTGTCGATGAGCTTCAGGGCCTCCGGTGTCAGTATTACGGTGAGTCGTCTGCCCGTCTTGCGTCGCCTGTACCTTAATATATTGCCTTGGATGTCGCTTTTGCGCAGGTAGGCGAGGTCTACGAACGGGATGCCGCGCAGGATGAACATCAACTGGAGAATGGCCAGCGTGCGCTCCATTCCTGCGGAGAGTTCCTCGCCCTTGCCGTTCATCAGCCCTCCCATGTCGGAGGCTTCCAGCGACCTTTTCCGCTCGGAGGAGACCCCCGTTTGTACGTGCCGGAAGAGCCGTGGGACATAGCTGGCGTAGCCTTCGTCCACGGCCCGGTTGTAGGTGGCCCGCAGCACTTTCATGTAGGTGGAGACGGTGTTCCAACTGCATTTGCGTTTGCGGAGGTATATCTCGAAATCCTTCAGGAGCGCCGGGGTGAATTTCTTGAACGGGATGTCCCGGCAGCAGGAGAACAGGGCGAACGAATTGTACGCGCTTTGGTAGACGTGGGCCGTACCCCATTGTCCGTTCTCTTTAAGCTCCTGTATGATAGATGATAGCGTTTGCAATAACGATTTCTGTTCCATAGTACCGCATTTGTTTTGAATACATTGATTTATCGCCACATAATAAAAAAAACAACTATTATTTTGCGCGGTTGCAAAAAACAGCTATATTTGCGTTGTGTTATGTGCCGTTACCTATAAAGTAACGGCACATGCCGTTTTCGGGCGTTCCGGATGCGTTTTGGAGGCCTGAATGTGTCATATATCGGAGTGGTTGATGGTATATGCAGTACGGAAGATGTTCCGTACGGTGTCTTTCCGTATCTCTTTGCCGTCCGGTATCCGCTCCGGAACGGATGGACCGGATGCCGTATCGCCCAAATTCGGGTATTTTTGTGCATCGTTTAATCAAGTTTAAAAAAAATTACTATTTTTGTCTATTGTGACTTATGCGATATGTCATCAACTAAAGTAAATTATAATAATCTAAATCTCTGACTATGAGTAAAAAAATCTTGCTCGGAGCAATTTGTACGGTACTTTTTTGCGGTACTTCTGCAACTGTGTTCGCTCAGGACAATGCTCCCTCGGGTGCTGCGTCTTCACTGCTTAACAGCGCCGACCCCCGCGCCGCCGGTATGGGTATGGCAACTACCGCAGTGAACGACAATCCTTTCGGAATATTCGGCAATGCCGCATCCAACCTCCTCAGCGAAAAACGGATGGGCTTTGGCTATTCCTACAACCCCGTGATGCCCGATTACAATAAGGGCGTTGCTACCCATGCGGTAGGCGGTTATTTCAACCTCGACGAAAACAACGGTTTCTCCCTCGGCTTCCGTTATTTCAACGGTCCCAAGAGCATTATCGCAGGTGACGATGCCGTTGCGGGCGATTCCTTCCGTCCCAACGATATGGCTGTCAGCATCGGTTATACGCGCAGGATTGTGGATAACTTCACCATGTCGCTGACTGCCAGGTATATCCGTTCGGATTATACGAAGTTCGGCAGCGACTATTACAAGGCCGGCAATGCGTTTACCTTCGACCTGGGATTTTACTATGAAAATACCATTGAATCTTTCTACGGTTCGACCTGGGCGGTGGGCCTCAACGTCAGCAACGTAGGTACCAAACTCGATATCTCGGTGCCTTCCAATCCGATAGCGATGCCTGCCTACGCTAAGCTGGGCGGTTCTATCGACATGCCTTTCTCCGAAAACCACAAGCTGCTCGCAGCTCTCGACCTCGGCTATACCTTCATGCCTTCGACCGATGCGTCGTTTACCGCCGGTCTGGGTCTGGAGTACAACTTCCTGAAACACGGTTTCCTCCGTGCCGGTTATCACTACGGTGACGAGAAATCCATCGGCGGCAGCTACGCTACCGTGGGGCTCGGTGCGGCAGTAGGTCCGGTGAGGGTCGATGCTTCATACTGGATTGCAGGTAAGGAGAGCCCGGTGAAGAATACCTGGGCAGTGGGCCTCAGCCTCTTCTTCTAATCGGACATAGCGGCCGCTTCGGCGGTGACGAACAGGCGGGTATCCGGTGAGGGTGCCCGTTTTTTGTCGTCGTCCCGAACCGACGGAAGCGGAACGGGTTTCGGAGCCGTATCGGTTTCTGTTTCCGACCTTTTGTGTTTGCGCCTTGGTTTTGCCTTTCCGAAAGGGGCTTTGTGCTGTCTTCGCTCGTCTCATTCCGGTCGGAGGTGCGGCTTGTGTCCGCACGGGCAGAGAGAGGGGAAGGCGGCCGGAAGAAAAGGACTGAGGCGGAAAGAGGGGCTTCTGCAGTCGTCTCGGCTGCGCAGGAGGATGGATGGGACTGGAACGCTTCTGCTGCGATTTGTCATTGACGGCAAAAAAAGCTATTTTTGTCACGCACTGCGGATATGGCGTAATTGGTAGCCGCGCCAGACTTAGGATCTGGTGCCGAAAGGCGTGGGGGTTCGAGTCCCTTTATCCGCACAAGTCGGTTATGGCAGCGGAAGATAAATCGCAAGTCGTTGCGTTGTTATCGGTATCGGATGCGACCGGTTGGGCTGGAAGATTTTTTCGCACCGGTTTTCGATGTCTCGTCCGGGTGGGGTTAGACTTAAAGAGGCCGTACCGTTCTGAACATATCTGTTCAGAACGGTACGGCCTCTTTAAGTTATTCGGAAAGTGGGGAAGATTGCGCGGTGGTGTCGGCGAAGCCGGTTCGGAAGATGGAAAAGCGGTCATTGTCTGCGCCGCAAAACAGATGCAGGGAGACGGATTTCCGTCTCCCTGCATCTGTTTGATAGTTGGTGTCGGCGTTAGTCTCTTCGCGCGAACCCGATGTAGTAGAGGAGGGTGGCGATGGCGCTCAGGGCTGCGACGAGGTAGGTGCGTGCGGCCCATCGGAGGGCGGTTCCGGCCTGTTGGAGCGCTTCGCCGTGGAGCGTGCCGCTCGCTTCCAGCCACTGCATGGCCCGGTTGGAGGCATTGTACTCCACCGGCAGCGTAATGACCGAGAAGATTGCCGAGAGGGCTATCAGGGCGATGCCTGCCCAAAAGATGGCCGGCATGGTGTTGATGAGGATGATGCCGACAATGATGAGCAGGAAAGACCACTGCGATGCGAAGCTGATGACCGGCACGAGCGCCGAGCGCACACGCAGGGGGGCGTACCCGTAGGCATCCTGTATGGCGTGTCCCGTTTCGTGGGCGGCCACGGCCGCAGCTGCGATGCTGTTGGAGGCGTAGACGCTTTCGCTCAGGTTGATTGTCTTGTTCGTGGGATTGTAGTTGTCGGTAAGGTGTCCCCGCGTGGAGGTCACGGTGACGTCGTGGATGCCGTTGTCGCGCAGCATCTTTTCCGCCACCTCACGGCCCGTCAGCCCTCCTGTCATCGGTACCTTGGAGTATTTGGAGAATACGGACTGCAACCGTCCCTGTACGATAAGGCCGACAATCCCGATGATTATCAGCAGCCACCACTCTATTGTCATCGTTAATTCCTGTTTATTGGTTTCTGTATCAATAACGGCGCTTCGGGGAGGCTATTGCGTTGCCTCCCCGATAAATCGTTTGCCGTGCCGTTTCTTTCGGCGGAGGCTTACATCTCTTTCTTGTTGTAGTAGGAGTTGGCCTGCGATACGGGTGTCACCACGATTTCGTCGATATTGACGTGGGGCGGTTGCGTGACCGCCCAGAGGATGGTGCGGGCGATGTCCTCCCCCCGCAGCGGGCGGATGCCTTCGTATACCTTGTCGGCCTTCTCCTTGTCGCCGTGGAAGCGTATCAGCGAGAATTCCGTCTCCACTTTGCCCGGACGTATCTCCGTGACCTTGACGCCCGTGCCGAGCAGGTCGATGCGCATGCCGCGGCTGAGGGCGTGTACGGCGTGTTTCGTCGCGCAGTAGACGTTGCCCGCCTCGTACGCCTCGGTGCCGGCTATCGAACCCAGGTTGACGATATGTCCGCCGCCCTGCTGTGCCATCCGCTCCGAAACGATGCGGGCCATGTAGATGAACCCTTTGATGTTGATGTCGATTACCTCGTCCCAGTTCCGGATATCGCCCTCCTGGAACTTTACCAGATCGGTGGCGCGGCCGGCGTTATTGACGAGAATGTCGATGCGGCGGTACTCCTCGGGCATGGAATCCAGGGCGGCCAGGCCCCGCTGGTAGTCCCTGACATCGAAACTCATGACGTGTACCTTCGTGCCGTAGGCCTCTTTCAGCTCCTTTTTGAGCGCTTTCAGCCGGTCGGCTCGACGGCCCGCTATGATGAGGTCGTAATCGCCTGTCTGTGCGAACAGCTTTGCCGTCGCTTCTCCTATACCGGAGGTCGCTCCGGTTATCATCGCAACTTTTTTCATGACGGAATTGGAGTTTTCATATTTCCGGTAAAACTACGAATAAAGCGGCGGATATGCAATTTTGCCGTCCGATTTCGCTCAACCCCCGTTTTTTGGTTTAATTTTGCGGACGGAGGCGGGAGCATCGGGCATGTCCCGTGCGGATTATGTCCGGCGCCGCCCTCTTCAGAGTTATCGGACCGTACTGTCATGTCGCATATCAATACAGAGCTGTTTATCTCCCGTCGCATCTCCTCCCGGAAGGGGGGGCGGGAGAATATCATGGTGCGCATCGCCACGCTTACCGTGGCGGTAGGCATGGCCGTCATGATACTTGCACTGGCGGTCGTGACGGGATTCAAGCGGGAGGTGACGGCCAAGCTGGTCGGGTTCGGTTCCCATGTCCGGATAGTGAGCCTCCACTCGAACGCCTCGCTCGAAACCGACCCCGTGACGGTGGATACTGCGCTCATGGAATCCGTCGCCCGTCTGCCGCGCTTCGCCTCCGTGGCCCCCTATGCCGTGAAGGGGGGGATGATAAAGACGCCGGAAGCGATACAGGGCGTGGCGCTGAAAGGTATCGGTCCCGATTACGATACCGCTTTCCTGCAGGAACATCTTGTCGTCGGTTCGCTTCCTGCCGTGGGAGGGGAGGTACGGAGTAAGGAGCTGCTGGTCTCCGCCAATATTGCCCGGATGCTGGGGCTCGCCGTGGACGACCGGGTAGAGATGCTCTTCATCAGTTCCTCGCGGCCCGTCAGGCGCGACCGCTTCAAGGTGTGCGGCATCTACTCCACCGGTATGGAAGAGCTCGATAACGCCATGACCTTTACTGATATCCGGAACGTGCAGCGGCTCAACGGCTGGAACGGGGAACAGGTGACCGGTTACGAGGTCATGACCACCGATTTCAGCCGGCTTGACGAGTTCGCCGAGGCGGTCTACGGGGCCGTGTTCGATAACGCCGACCGCACTTCCGACGTGTTGAAGGTGGAGGATATCGTGAGTCTCAATCCCAATACTTTCGACTGGCTTCGCGCCCACAACGTCAATGCCGCGGTCATCATCGTCATCATGCTGCTCGTGGCCTTTCTGAACATGGTATCGGCGATGCTGATAATCCTCCTCGAAAAGACCTCCATGATAGGCGTGCTGAAAGCGCTGGGCATGCGGAACCGGGCTGTGCAGAAGGTCTTCATGCTGCGCTCGCTGGCCATCGTGTTCCGCGGGATGCTGTGGGGAAATGTCGTCGGGATAGGGCTGGCGCTGCTGCAGAAATATACCGGGCTGATACGGCTCGACAGTACGGGGTACATGCTTTCCCGTGTCCCGGTACATTTCGGATGGGAGTGGTGGTTTGCCCTGAATGTCGGGGTGCCCCTCGTGATGCTTGTCCTGATGGTCATTCCGGCACGGGCCGTTTCGGCGGTCAGACCGGAGCGGACCATGCGTTATCAGTGATGTGATGGAAGAGAACAGCAAAAAAACGCGGGTGCGCGAGATGTTCGACAGCATCGCCCCCAGATATGACCTGCTGAACCACCTGCTTTCGTTCGGGGTGGACAGACTGTGGCGGCGGCGTATGGTCGGCGTCGTGGCGGCCGGTACGCCGGCTGCCATACTCGATGTAGCCGCAGGGACGGGCGATGTAGCCGTCGCCCTGGCCCGCCGTCTTCCAGCGGCCCGGATAACCGGTATCGACCTTTCCGGCGAGATGCTCGCCGTGGGGCGCGGCAAGGTGGCCCGCAGGGGACTTTGCGACCGTATCGAACTGGTGCAGGGCGATGCCGAGCAACTGTCCTTTCCCGACGGGACGTTCGATGCGGTGACCATCGGATTCGGAATTCGCAATTTCGGCAGCATCGAGGCCGGTCTCGCCGAAGCCTTCCGGGTGCTTCGCCCCGGCGGCCGGCTCTGTATCCTCGAATTTTCGACGCCCCGCGGACGTTGTTTCGGCCCGCTGTACCGGTTCTATTTCCACCGTATCCTGCCGTTGGTGGGGCGCCTGATATCGAAGGACGATTCGGCTTATACCTATCTTCCCGAATCGGTGGACCATTTTCCGGATAATTTACTATTTTTGCGATTGATGGGGCAGGCAGGGTTCGCAGCGTGCCGCTCCCGCCGCCAGATGCGCGGAATCGCCTATATTTACGAGGGCAGAAAGGAATGAGAGGAAAGATTTGCATATTCGTCGCGGCGCTCGCCGCACTCCTGGCATTGCAGGGGTGCATGAGGAGGGATGCCGTCATCTTCCAAGGTATCTCCGACGTGGAGGTTTCGATGGAGGCGTCGCCCCGTGTGGGCGTCGTGCTGCTCGTCGAGAACACCTCCGGCAGGAACATCACGGTGCGCGACGCGTCGTTCGTCCTCACCTCCCGGGACGGAGGCCGTATCGCCAAGGCTCGGGTGGAGGGAGAGCTTTATCTGCCGAAACGATGCCGTACGGAGCTGTATGTGCCCTTGCAGTGTTCGCTCGACAATCCCTTGAAGGCACTCGCCGTTTTGGGAGACATCGAGGGAAATGCGCCGCTGCTCTTCGTAACGGGAGGCGTGACGGTGAAGGCAGGATGCCTGAAGAAAACGTTCGGAGTGGAGAAGATGCCTCTGTCGGAGTTTCTGAGGTATTTCGGGGAAAGCGTATCGTCCTTTCGCGGCGCTTGAATTGTGTGTTATGAGGATGAAATTGTTGGCATACGGTACGGTCGCACTTCTGGCGCTGCTCCTCTCTTTCCCGGCCGCAGGGCAGGGGATAGGGACGTTCAAGGCCCGGCTGGCCCGGCCCGGCGAATCGACGGATGCCGTGGTGACGGTTCGCGAGTACGGTTCCGCAGTCGAGGCCGTGCGGCGCTACGACAACAGCGACCGGCCGACCGAGATTCCCGGTTACCGTATCCGGATATTTTTCGATAACGGACAGAATGCCCGCAGCGAGGCATTGGCTACGCAGGAGCGTTTCCGCAGCGAGTTTCCCGGTATACCGACCTTTCTCGTTTACGAAAATCCTTCCTATATCGTGACCGTGGGTAACTGCATCACGATTGACGAAGCGCTGATGCTGTGGGACAGGGTGCGGAAGAGTTTCAGTACCGCGTTTCTCTGGCGGGGAAGCATCCCCGTCGAGGAGTTGCTGCGGGAAGAACCGGTTCCGGTACCGGAATCCGGCCTGCAGGCCGATACCGTTGCGGCAGTGACACGGGTTTTACCGTATTAATTCATTATAATAACCTACTAAAATTTAAAGACCATGAAAAAGTTAACGCTCGTTTGCATCGTGGCTATGGCCGCTTTCGTGATGACCGCATGCGGTAACAGGAACGCTAAGAAGGCTGCGGAAGTACAGGTTATCGAGACCGAGACGGTGGCTGCCGAGGCAACTGCATGCTGCGCCGCCTGCCCCTGCGAGGAGTGCAAATGCGGGGAATGCAAATGCGCCGAGGGGGTGTGCACTTGCGAGAAGTGTGTTTGCGAAGGGTGCAGTTGCGCCAAAGCTGCGAAGTGTGAGAACTGCGCATCGTGTGAGGATTGCAAATGCCCGGCAGAGAAGTGCGAGGAGTGCAAATGCGAAGATTGCAAATGTGCTGACTGCTGTGCCGAGACCGTAGTTGTCGAAGAGGCCGATACGGCGGTAGCCGAGTAGTCGCATTGCATCCGGGAGGCTGCAGCGCTTTCGGGTGAAGGAAGAAGAACGGCAGTGGGCGGTAAGCCTCGCTGCCGTTTTGTGTAAATGCGGTTTATTTGAGTATCTTTACGGTTCGTAAAAGATAAAAGATGACCGAAAACGAAGATTTCGGCTCGCTCGGGCTCTCTCCGGAGATGCTCGCCGCAGTCGAAGCGAAAGGGTTCGAGCGCCCTACGCCAATTCAAAAGCTCACCATTCCCATATTACTTGACGGCCGGAACGACATTATCGCTCAATCCCAGACGGGGACGGGCAAGACCGCCGCATACGGTTTGCCCATCCTGCAGGAACTCGTGCGCGGTGCGGGCAGCGTGCAGGCCATCGTCCTCGTGCCGACGCGCGAACTCGCCCTGCAGGTGACCGAGGAGCTGGTCTCCTACAATCGGGAGAAGCGGCTTTCTATCGCGGCCATATACGGCGGAGCCTCCATGAGCGAACAGCTCAGGCGGCTGGCGAAGGGGGCCGATATTGTGGTGGGGACGCCGGGGCGCGTGCTCGACCACATCCGGCGCGGGACGCTCGACCTGTCCGGCATCCGCTACCTCGTGCTGGACGAGGCTGACGAAATGCTGAACATGGGATTCATCGAGGATGTCGAGGAAATTATGTCGCATACGCCCGGAGAGCGGCGCGTCCTGCTCTTTTCGGCGACCATGCCGCAGCGTATCGTGAACCTTTCGCGGACCTACATGCGCGACGTGGAGATGCTGCGCGTGGAATCGGCCCGGCTGACGGCCGACCTGACCGACCAGATTTATTTCGAGGTGCGCGAAGCGGACAAGTTCGACGCCCTGACGCGTATCATCGACATCACTCCCGAATTTTATGGCATCGTCTTCAGCCGCACGAAGGTGGGGACGGACGAGCTGGTGAACCGGCTTCTCGAACGGGGATACGCGGCCGAGGGCCTGCACGGCGACGTGTCGCAGGCACAGCGTGAAAAGGTACTGCGTAAATTCCGTAACAGGCAGGTAAATATCCTCGTGGCTACGGACGTGGCGGCGCGGGGTATCGACATCAACAACCTGTCGCACGTCATCAACTATTCGCTGCCGCAGGATTCGGAAAGCTATGTGCACCGCATCGGGCGTACAGGCCGGGCCGGGAATCAGGGAACGGCCATTACGTTCATCTCCTCTTCGGAGATGCGGCAGTTTGGCTTCCTGCGCCGCGATATCAAGGCCGACATCCGCAGGCAGGATTTGCCTACGCCGCAGGATATTGTGGCCGTCAAGAGGCAGCGCATCAAGGAGGAACTGCGGGAAATCGTCGAGGGGGACAACTATGCGGATTACGGCGATATGGCCGAGGAGCTGTTGGCTGCCTATACGCCGGAAGTGGCGTTGGCTGCCCTGCTGCGCCTCGCTTTCCGGAGCGAGCTCGATGAGTCGAACTATCCCGAAATACGCTCCTTCTCGGTAGACAGGCGGGGAACGGCGCGGCTCTTCCTCGCCGTCGGCCGGAAAGACGGTTACGACGTACGGAAACTCGTGGCCCTGCTCAAACGCGAGTGCGGCCTGCGGGACAAACATATCAACGATGTGAAGCTCGGCGACAGCTATTCTTTCGTCAGCGTTCCCTTCGAGGATGCCGAGCAGGTGGTGCGTCGGCTGAACAAACTGCGCCGCGGTACGCGTCCTCTGGCGGAGATAGCCCAATCGGTCGGCGGGTCCGACGGACCGCGCGGCCGGGAAAAGGAGCATGTCGGGGAGGAGGTTGCAGCCAGGGAGGAACCTATCCGCGGGAAGCGGGAGACGGGCCGGTCGGTCGGGTGGGAGCGTCGTTCCTGCGATGGGGCGGAGTATGTTGCTGCGGAGCGCGGGAAGCGTCCGAAGAAAGAAAAGGGGCGGCCGGACAGCGGTCGCGGAGAACGACCGGCCGGAAAGGGAAAACCGTTCCCCTCTTCCGGACGGGTGGATGCGGCATTCTCTTTTGAATCGGAAGAGGGAGGCAGCGGCGGATTCGACTGGTCGTTTTTCGAGAAAGACGGCAACCGGTGGGAACGTCCGGCCAAGGGAAAGAAACGGAAATAGCTGAATTGCGCGGCGTATCCGTTGTAGACGCACTGTAAAAACGAAGCCGGAGTTTCCTCTCCGGCTTCGTTCGTTGCTGGAAACAGCAGGTATTGAAATCAATCCGACCTTTCGAAGATGACGATTATTCGGACAGGCCGTCCGCTGTTATTCCGGACATCTGGACCGTCGTCCGGTCGATTGGACGGTCGGTAATAATTTTGTCCGTTTCCTATTCGCCGATTGCCGTGTCCGTCGTTTGAGACGCAGGCGTATCCGGGAAATTCGATACGATGAGTATGGCAGGCTCTTCGACCTCCACTCCGTTTACCTTGTAGTGTATGATGAGTTTGTAATCGAAAACCAACGGGTGGTCGGGAATAAGGAAAGACAGCGTTCTTGTGGATTTGTTGTAACTCCATGTATCGAAAGGATAGTACGGGTAATGTGTCCGGTGGTCGGCCTCCACATCCACGATTTCGACATCCGTTTCCGTCCCCATATATTTGGCCCGGTAAGTGGTGTTGTAGGCGTAGGTCTCCGGTGCGTTGATGACTCCGAATACGCTGTAAACATCCAATGGCTGCACGCGTATCGGAGCGGTGTATTCCACTTCGGGGCCGTTTGGCTGGAACTGTATCTTTAGCTTGACGGTCATATTTCCCGGCTGTCTGAAAGTGTACTGGGCGCTTCTGTCCGTCTTCGGCGTAATGGTTGCGTCGCCCTGAACCACCGACCACTCCGTGACTTTCGCATCCGGACAGATTTCCAAATCCATCACCGAAACCGTGACCGGATAACCCTCCGTAGCGGTTCCGGGTACCGAAACGATGCTCGTGTTTGAGACGGTGACGGTCTTGTCGAACGTCTCTTCGATGCCCGGTGCCAGCTCTACTGTGGCACGCAGGGTCTTTTCTCCCGGTTCGGTAAAACATACCAGAAATTTGGAAGTATTGTTATTCAGTATCGTGGCGCCCGTACCTTCCGTTATCTCCCAAGTTGCAGGGAGGTATTTGTCGATATCTTTTATACTAAGTCGGACGGGTTGGTAAAGCCGTATCCGGGTATCCGAAACCTCGGTCATATCCCTCATATCGAAATGATAGTCGTTCGGATTGTCGAAGATAAGGTTCACTAATCGGTCGCTTATCTGTTTGTCGCTTCTGGCACGGATTCTCGATTGCCAGTGCCCCCAATCGTCCGAACCGTAAAAGTCGTACTGAATCTGCTCCATCGTAAAGCCGTTCAGTAACAGGCACTCTATAAGTCTGGTATATTCTTCATTGGTAGTGCCACTCCATTCGTATTCCTCCCCCAGCAATGCACGCGTATAAGCATATGAAACGCCGTTAGCCCAAGATTCCATGTCTTTTCTTCGACCGAAAAGATACATGGCACTGTAACTGCCGGCATCCTTATAGTAGTGCGATGCGTGTCCCAATTCGTGAAAGGTCGTTTGCATTGCACTTTTGGACGAGTGATAGCCCCCAACACGGGATTTTGCATACATGGTCAAAGCGTGTTCTCCTATTACGGCAGTAAGTATAGGAACGTATCTGCCTTCCCACTTAAATGGCGTTTCTTTATCGACGATTCCTATATTGAGCAGTTTCTGTTCCCTGGCCAGTCCCGGAACGAGATTCGGCTCGGTATAATAGGCCGTCAGCGCACGGTGAGAACCTGCAAGGAAATAATCGAGACCGCACTGCGACGTCAGTACCGTATCGAGCGGCTCCGTGTGTCCCTTACACCAAGAACCGCGCCTCGTCCATGTATTGCCCTGCCGGATGACGAAATGGTGGGAATCCCATACGACCTGATAATCTACGGGGCCTATGAACTTATCGGTGACTGTAATCCTTCCGTCCGCATCGGTATAATATCGCTTCTGATTGCTGCCCTGTACGACCACTACGTTGAGCTGTTTTAAGGGGAGTATCGTGTCGCTGTTGTCGCCTACATCGACGTGAAACCGGAATCTTGCCGAAGGGTTCCACTCCTGCTGCGATTCGCCTGCACGCGTTGCGACAGAAGTGTGTCCCGTAGCGGCCAGCGTCTGAGTCAGGACATCTTTGAACAGGTCGGTCGAAAGCTGCTCCTCCGAACCGGAAGCAGATCCTGCCCCGCCGAGGCTCTGAATATAGACATCATATATCTTCGTATAGGGTATATCCTCCGGAAATTGGAAACCGATTGGAACCACGGAGTAAAGCGGCAGAATCTCACCTTGTGAATCTTCATCGGGTTCGGGAATCGGCCGGCCTTCTTCTCCGACAGGATTATAGGACGTAATCAGGTCGAGCGCCTCCAGCCGGGCTACCTGGGCCGAATCGGCCGGAGAAAAGCATACGTATTGGTGGGTAGGTTCCAACACGATTCTCGGCTGTCCCGTTTGGGCGAGTTTGGCGTCGAGCACCTCTTGTACCAGCGACAGTTTGTACGGGTCCTTCTCTCCAGCGGAGCGGGTGACGGCCGCCGTGAAAGTTCTTCGCCCTCCGACAGCTGAGGAAGCTCCTCCTTGACGCACGACGCCAGGAGCAGCCCCGAAAGCAGTAACAGGTAAAGTCTTTTCATGTTGCAACAGTTTTAAGTTAGGTAATTATGGGGTTAATCGTAAACCGGCACAGGTAATCCGAGGTCATTAAAAAAATCATCGTCGAATACGCACTGTAGATGGACGGATTTGTTCGTGGATTTTGTCTCTTCATAAAAGCCGATGTATCCGCCGTATTGATAAAATAAACCATCGGGACTTCGATGTGAAACTATTTTCTCTCCATTCGATACGGTAATACAGTGTGCTTCTTCTATATCCTTAAACGGAGGAGAGAAACTTTTTTTTCCCATACCCGGATATGGCTGCAGTATTCTGGTGTATTGTTCTCCCGGTGCGATGACAAAGCGGAATACTTCTTTGGCATCGGGATTGACTTCTACTTTCCAATCATCCGTATAGAAGTCTTGGTCGTAAAGTGTCACGACAACTGTCTTGTCCGTAGCATTGATATAGGTGTAGTAGGTCAATCGGTGCCCTAAACGGTCGCAACCGCACAGCGTCGCTGCGGCGATAAGGAGTAATAGAAGTCTGGTTTTCATAATAGAAGGTTTTTATGAGTTAAACTTAAATCTTCACCCTAAAGATATGTTATTTATTTTACATGTCCAACATTTTACGGTCATGGATAAGCGGTGGTGCAAAGAATGCAATACGCCATGAGGTGTATAGGGTCATACGGTGTCGAACGTAATGCAGCGAATTCCGTCTGCTTGCCGAATGGATAAGGGGCAGGGCGGTATTGTCGGTATCTTTGAGGACGATGTACTGTCGGTGGGAGGTTGGGCCAGTTCGCGGGAGGAATTGTTTTAAGGGTACCTTAACCGAAGAGGGGAGAGTGCGAATATCGCACTCTCCCCTCTTCGGTTAAGGTACCCCGTGAGGGACACCCTGTTATTCAGGTTGATTACATCATGCCCATGCCGTTCATCCCTGCGCCGCCTGCCGGCATCGGGGGTACGGGCTCCTTCTTCTCGGCCAGTACGCACTCGGTGGTGAGGAACATGGAGGCTATCGAAGCGGCGTTTTCGAGCGCTACGCGGGCTACCTTGGTCGGGTCGAGGATACCTGCTTCGAGCATATCCTCGTAACGGTCGCTGCGGGCGTTGTAACCGAAAGCACCCTTGCCTTCGCGTACCTTGTTCACTACGACCGAACCTTCGCCGCCGGCGTTGGCGACAATCTGGCGGAGCGGCTCTTCGATGGCCCTCTTCACGATGGCGATACCGGTCGTCTCGTCGTCGTTCTCGCCCTTCAGTTTGTCGAGTGCGGAGATGGCACGGATGTAGGCCACGCCGCCACCGGGGATGATACCTTCTTCCACGGCTGCACGCGTTGCGGCCAGCGCATCCTCTACGCGGTCTTTCTTCTCCTTCATCTCCACTTCGGTGGCTGCGCCGACATAGAGTACGGCTACGCCGCCTGCCAGCTTGGCGAGTCTCTCCTGGAGTTTCTCGCGGTCATAATCGGAGGTGGTGGTCTCTATCTGCTTGCGTATCTGGTTTACGCGCGCCTTGATGGCATCCTTGCGCCCGGCACCGTCCACGATGGTGGTGTTCTCCTTGTTGATGGTCACCTTGTCGGCCGTTCCGAGCATTTCGAGCTTGACGTCTTCGAGCCTGTAACCTTTGTCTTCGGTGATGTACGTACCGCCCGTCAGCGTGGCGATATCTTCGAGCATCTCCTTGCGGCGGTCGCCGAAACCAGGAGCCTTGACGGCAGCTATCTTGAGGGTACCGCGGAGCTTGTTCACCACCAGCGACGAGAGCGCCTCGCCGTCCACGTCCTCGGCAATTATCACGAGTGCCCGACCGTTCTGTGCCACGGGTTCGAGTACGCCCATAATCTCCTTCATCGTGGAAATCTTCTTGTCGGTGATGAGGATAAGCGGCTTGTCGAGCTGCGCCTCCATCTTTTCGGTGTCGGTCACGAAATAGGCCGAAATGTAGCCCCTGTCGAACTGCATGCCTTCCACTACCTCGACGGTGGTCTCCGTGCCTTTGGCCTCTTCGACGGTGATGACGCCCTCCTTGTTCACCTTGCTCATGGCTTCGGCGATGAGGGAACCTATCGTGTTGTCGTTGTTGGCCGAAATGGTCGCTACCTGCTCGATTTTCTCGATATGGTCGCCCACCTTCTGGCTCTGTTTGCGGAGGTTCTCCACAACGGCTGCGACGGCCTTGTCGATACCCCTCTTGAGGTCCATCGGGTTCGCGCCGGCGGTCACGTTCTTGATACCCACGCCGATGATGGACTGGGCGAGCACCGTGGCGGTGGTGGTACCGTCGCCGGCGTCGTCATTGGTCTTGGAGGCTACCTCCTTGACAATCTGGGCACCCATGTTGGCGAAGGGCTCTTCGAGTTCCACTTCCTTGGCTACCGTCACACCGTCCTTGGTGATGTGCGGCGTACCGAACTTGCGGTCGATTATCACATTCCTTCCTTTCGGGCCGAGCGTTACCTTTACCGCATCGGCGAGCGCATCGACGCCCTCTTTCAGAAGCTCGCGGGCTTCCGCATTGTATTTTATCTCTTTAGCCATGGCTATATGATTTATTTGCGTGTGAAATGATTAGATGATTGCGAAAATGTCGCTCTGGCGCATGATGAGGTATGTTTCGCCTTCGACGGTCACCTCCGTACCCGCGTATTTGCCGTAGAGTACCTGGTCGCCTACCTTGACCTCCATCTTTACCTCCGATGTGCCGGGGCCGACTGCTACCACTTTGCCTGCGAGCGGTTTTTCCTTCGCGGTGTCGGGGATGATGAGGCCTGCCGCCGTCTTCTCTTCAGCCGGATTGGGCTGTATCAAAACTCTGTCTGATAACGGTTTGATTTTCATAGCTCTTAAACTGTTTTGAAGTTATATGTTATGTGATATCGTCTGCTTTTCGCATTGCGGCAGTATGTGTCGCACATTATATGCCAAACGCTCCGGCCGTACAAACTGTCACCCTTTGTATGCCAGTCTGGCAACAAATCGTATCGGCTGGCTGACAGAATTGCAGACGGGCGCTACGTGATTGCCGGCGGCCCTGTCGGCATATCGTAACGTTGCAAAAGGTTTTTTGTGGATTTTATGCTGAAAATATCCGGTTCGTTGCATATATATGTCTTGCGAAAAAGATGTAATAATATTAACTATCAGCATTTTAATGTTTTTTTAATCGTATGTTTGCATTGCGTGCATGCAGACGGTCCGATGTGACGAAGATTTTTGGATAATCTTAAACCTACTAATTATTCATGAAAAAGAATCGGTTTTTTACAGGTGTTATGTGTACTTTGGCGGTTGTCGCACTCTCGGCCTGCGGGCAGGAGGCGCAGGAGCAACTGCAATACGTGAGCCTCAGCCAGGCGGGCTGTACCTTTTTCGGTACGGATAACGAGCCTTTGGCAGTGACGGTGGAAACATCTCCGGCGCAGTGGGCGGCGGAAGCATCCGCATCCTGGGTGAAGGCGGAACCCGGAGAGGACGGTACGACCCTTGTTCTATCAGTAGAAGACAATGATGGCGATGCCGAGCGAAAGGCTGCCGTGACGGTGACGGCCGGGCAGGCATCCCAGACGATTACGGTCTATCAGTTGGCACCCGACCTCTCCATCAACCGTTTCAGGAAGGAACGGATGTTCCAGAACGGCGGCGTAGTGTCGCCCAGCGGCAAGTACATCGGCGGTTTTACGAACAAAGCGATGGAGGACAATACGTGGGAATACTATCCTGTGATTATCGACACGGAGACCGGAGAAAAAATCAAACTCGGTCCGTTCCCTTCCGCGCTTTTCAAATGTAGTCAGCCGTTTGCCATTACCGATTACGGCCAGCTTTTTATCTCCGACCATGAGAACGGTGGTTCGGTCATTTTCGACCTCAACGGCGACTACATGCTCTCCAGTATTCCGGAGGGTTGTACGAACCGGGGCAACGTGATGGGCGTTTCGGGCGACGGTTCCAAATGGGTAGGTTATGCAATCAGCGAAAAGCAGGAGGGAGAGCGCATCGGTCAGTACCGTCCGATAATTTGGGAGGACGGCGAGGCCCGGATGCTTTCCATGCCCGAGAAGAACTTCAAGGGCGAGGATTTCTCGGTAGGGGCGATGGCGCGTGGCATCTCCGCCGACGGCTCCGTGATTTATGGAACGACGTGGGACAACAGCGACGGAGCCATGATTTACTGGAAAGACGGCAAGGTCAAGTACGTAGGCGAGGATGTACACGAAATCAAGTCGGTAACCATTCCCTATCCGGAAGGCGACGAGACGTTCTACTATGCCAACGGAATAGTCAGCCAGGCCGAAATCTACAAGATGAGTCCCTCGGGCAACTGGATAGCCGGCGCTTATCAGGAGATAACGGTCAATACGGACGACTATTCGACGGTCGCCAGTTCGTGCCCGGCCTTTTACAATACGGAAACGGAGACGACTGTCGTATTGGAGGAGTACAGCGGTGCCAAGGGCGTGCATGTGACCGACGGGGGCATCGCATTCATTGCACTGCCTATGGCCGGCGGCGAAGTGTACGACCTCAATGCGGGAGTTGCCATCGGAACGGTAGCCGAATGGGTTTACAGCGAATACGGTCTCATCATTCCGTCGGATATCTTCATCAAAAGCGTTTCGCCGGACGGTCGGGTGGTGCTCGGTACGGGTACGGAACAGCCGGCGGGTATGAAGGGGAGAATTTACCCGTGGTACATCATTCCTCCGGCACAATAACAAAAAACTCTTTTCATAATTTTTACATAAGGTTATTTGACAGGTGGCTGGTCCGTGGTTTCGTCCGGTATCCGTCCGAAGGCGGATACCGGGCCGGGACCGGTTTGTTGCCGGCATCCCGGCGGCGAGGGAATTTCGGCCCGTACCGGACATTAACCGTCTATTTAGCATATTTTTAACTGACCTAATACTGAACAGACCATGGAAAAAAGATTGTGCGTTATCGCCGCGGCCTGCCTTGCTGCGGTGTCGTGTACGACCAAAGGGGAAAACGAACCGCAGCCGTCGCTCGAGGTGTCGCCCACTTCCCTCATTTTCGCGGCTGCCGCCGCCCCTGTCCAGGAGGTAACGGTCACGGCCATCGGTACCGACTGGGAATACGAACTTGTAGGAAATGCCTCGGAGTGGGTCTCCGTGACCGAAGACCGCACGAAAGGGCTCCTGACGGTCGGCGTACAGGATAATCCGCAGGCCGAACAGCGTACCGCCTCCCTGACGGTAAACGCCGCTGGCGGCAGCGGCATCAAGGTGAAAGACAAGACCGTGACGATTGTCCAGCAACCGTCGGACACTCCTGTTGTCTATTCCATTACCGTGGAGCCCGCTTCGCTGACTTTCGAGGCGGAGGGAGCGGCTACACAGAAGGTGACCGTGATGACCGAAGGCGAAGGACTTACCTGGCGTACCGAAGTGGATGAGGCTGCCCGCGGGTGGCTCACCGTGACCGAGGGCGAAGGACAGTTTGCCGTGGCGGTGTCCGACAATCCCGATACAGTGGAACGTGCCGGCAACATCACCGTAATACCGAGTGAGGAGTCCGCTTCGCCGAAAGTGGTGCGCGTCGTACAGAAGGAGAAGGTGATACCCCCTTCGCTCGATATTGCACTCAGCAACGGTGCGACGCCCGAGGAGGGATTCGTGTTCGATTATCTGGGCGAAAACCAGAATTATTCCATCGATGTACGGGCCGTAAATATCGATTGGGACTATCGGGTGGAGTACGATTCCGCCGCGACCGACTGGATTACGGTTCGGAAAAACGAACTGTCGGACCGTGTCGGTTTGATGGTGCTGCTGAACAACAAAAAAAACGAAGCTGCCGACCCGCGTTCCGGCCGTATCGTGATTTATACGGGCGAAGAGGGTATCGGCCCCTATGAGGTGAAGGTGACGCAGACCGGAAAACCCGAATTTCAGAGCACGATTCTCGAAAACGTTGAGGTAGGAACAGTGACCGGAACGAGGGCGATTGTCTATCCCAACAACGATAAACGGCAGTTGGCCTATACTGAGTGGAATATTACGCTGTGGGGTAGCGGTATCGAGTTCGTGTCGAAATTTGGCAAATATACCGGTTCGGGCGAATTGCTCCAGTTAGAGCTTGCGACGAATCCTATCGAAAAGAACGAGGAGGGAATTTACGTGATTCCGGACGGAACGTACGCACTTGCCCCGAATTTTGATGGCAAGAACGAAGATGGGACTTCGGTCGTTCCGGAGCCTTTTACCGTGAGCGGAGGCGAGCGGGGATTGTGGAATCATCCGTCGACGGCGAAAGGAACCTGGTACCTGCGGATGCAGGATGACAAGTACAACGGCGAGGAAGCCCGGATTACCGGCGGTACCCTGACGGTAACGGGAACAGGAGACGGTAATTACCGACTCGAATGGGATTTCGTCTCCGATGCCATGTATCATACGACGGGCAGTTACGAAGGGCCGCTTGCATTGGAGGTCGTGGGCTGATAAATATGGAACGGGACGGCGCCGTCAGACCCGTGACGGCGCCCGACCTCCATTCTTTTCATAGGTGGGGCGTGCGGAATTTCGGTTCCGTGCGCTTTTTTAATCCATAGTTTTTTATTCGCCGCATTGCCGGATGCGGTGCGTCTGCTCGATGCCGTATGGGGGTATCGTCGGGGCGCCGGGGAGCGGGCGGAGAAAGGGCGGCGTTTTTCGGTTGCCGGGCAGAAGGTATCGCAGTCCGGATGTTCCGTTCGTTCCGGTGTTACGCTCAGGTTTGTACGGTCGTCTGTGTATGGAGCCGCAAGCTGTGCGGCCGCCCTTTCACTCCGTCGTTTTACGGTTGTTGTCGCGTCAGGACGACGTGCCGGTGGTACTCTATCGGGACGGGAACGGCGATGCCGCCCATCGTGAGGGTTTCGTAGTAGATGTAACTCGCTTCGCCCGTTTCGCCCCATAGCTGTTCGGAGTCGGGAAAGAGTTCCGGAGTGGCCGTGAGAAGGTCGGGCAGCAGGAGGCGTTCGAGTCCCGATGCGTCCCGTTCTACCGATACCGGAAGAAAGGTTTCCGGCTCCGTCCATGCCTCGACGATTCCTGACGGGAATACGAGATGCGAGGCCGAATAGTAGGGCTTGTCTCCCTTTCGGAAAGCGGCTCCGAAGGAGACTCCCGCCGTACCGTCGCGCAGTATGAGGTGGATGGTGGCCGTCGCCCCGCCGAACCCCTGTACGCCGCTGCCGGCGATGCCCGTGACGGCATACCCGCCGTTTTCGCGGGCAATGGTCGCCGTCCCGGAAAATTCGGAGGTATTCGTCCAGTCCTCCGTAGTGGCGGAGAGCGAATGCCACTGCCATGTGCCGGAGAGGTCGGCGATGGGGGTACCCTGCTGCGATACGGCCACGGTTGCCTCGCTTCCCTCCGCCGAGCGTACCGTGACGGTTCCGCTCCGTACGCCGCTGCCGCTCCATGGTGCGGCGGTCACCTCCAGTGCCGTTCCGGTCACGGCGGCCGAGAGCCATGCGGTGCTTCCGGTGTCGGTTGCGGCCGTCAGTTCCGTTCCTCCGGCGGTGATTCCGCAGGTGCGGCGGCCGCCCTCCGGCCCGAATGAAAGTTGTGCCGGTTCGACAGCGATACCGGTATCGCCGGCCGCCTGCTGCGTAACCTCCAGTACCGCGAAGGCCCCTTCCGCATTGGTGACCGTGACCTCTCCGCGGCGTTCGCCGCCGTCATTGACGGTTGCCGTCACAAGGAGTTGTTTCTCCACTATCTCCGCCGAGAGCCATTCGGCCTGGTCGGACGTCACCAAAGCGGCGGGAACACTTCCTTGTGTTACGACGGAGACGGTTTTGGTCAGCCCGTCGCCCGAGGAGGCGAAAGTCAGCGAAGCGGGTTCGAGGGTGATTCCGTAAGCGGCGGGAATTCCGGCCTGCCGGATGGTCAGCACGGCTTCACCGCCTTCGGCATTCGTGACCGTTGCTGCTCCTTCCCGTGCCTCGGCGGAGGAGTTGGGCGCGGCCGTTACGATGAGCCGCTGTTTTTCGATGCGCACCTCGTACCACGTATCCCCGGCGGCCCGTTCCGCCCGGAAGCCGCTGCCGGCGGAGATGATTTCCGCCTCTTCCGTCAGGGTACCGTAGGCGGGAAGTTCGAGGCTGTCCGGCGACAGTACGACGGCATAGTCCGTCCCTTCCCCCTCGCTACCCTGCGTGACGACGACGGTACGGGAAGCCGCCCGGTCGGCACTTACCGTGAGGGTCGCCCGGCGTTCGCCGTCGGAAGCATTCCGGCTTGCGGCCGATACCGTGATACATGTTTCTTCCTGTGCCGTTTCCAGCCAGTCGGTCTCCTGGCCGGAGTAGCTCACCGAAAAACTGAAAGACGGAGCATCCGTTTCGACGTCTATCCGTTTGGATATGCCGGTTTCATCGAATGCGAACGACAGGACGGCAGGGGCAACTTCGAGCGTATGGGTGACGAGTCGGGGTTCCCGGTTTTTGCATCCGGCGGCGAGCAGAAGCACTGCCGAAAGGCAAAGAAGACGTATCGGACGGTTTGTGCGCATGGTATGGAGAAGGGTTATGATTTGCAGTTTCGGCATTTGTCGGGCAGGTTCCGCTTCCCGGTTACAAAAAGAACGGTTCATCCTATGGACGGATGTTCCGGCCACCGGTCCATTCGCCTCTTTTGTCCTGTCGGATGCGGGCGGCAGCGGCTTGCGGTGGACAACCCTTTTCCTTCTGGAGACGGGAGCGTGTCGCCGCCTGTTTCGGCTCCTCGTCCGGAGGAGCCGGTTATCGCGGTTCGGAGACTTCGGGGCGGGTACCCTGCTCTTCCCTCTGTTCCTCCGGCTCTTCCGTCGGCGGAGGCGTCGTGTCCCATCCGCCGCCCAGTGCCTTGTAGAGTTGTACGAGCGCGATGTATTCATCCCGGATGGCATTGCTGAGTCCTATCTGTGCATCGAAATACTGGCGCTGTGCGTCCAGCACGTCGAGGTAGTTGATGACGCCGTTGATGTATTGCAGCCGGGCGAGCTCCACGTATTTGCGCGAGGCCTGTTCGAGATTCCGTTTCAGGACGCACGCTTCGCGGGCGCTGTTGTAGCCCACGATGGCGTCGTTCACCTCCTGAAAGACCGTGAGTACCTTCTTTTCGTACCGTGCGCACTCCTGTTCGTAGGCGTGCTGCTGGGCCCGGTATTTGGCGCGTTTGGCGTTGAATGAGAAGATGGGAGTGGTCAGCGTCCCACTCAGCAGACCGTAGGGAGACTGAAGGATGCTCTGTATGGCGTCGCCTTCGAGTCCGTAGGCTCCCGTGAGGCGTATCCGCGGGAAGCGGTCGGTGTAGGCCATGCCTACCGCGGCGTTGGCCGCTATGAGCGCCTGTTCCGCAGCCCGGACATCCGGGCGCCGGAGCAGTAGTTCGGAAGGCAGTCCCACCGGCAGCTCCTGCGGTAGTTTCATGGCGTTGTCGAGCGACGAACGTTCCACGGGCCCCGGATACCTGCCTGCCAGCAGTGCGATTTCATTCTCTTTGGCGGCCACTTTCCGTTCCAGCTCCGGTACGAGGGTGGCGGTACTCGCAAGTTCTACCTGCGACTGCTGGTAAGAGGTTTCGGAGGTCAGGCCCCCCTCGAAACGTATCTTGGCCTGCCGTACCCCCTCCTGCCGGGTGGCGAGCGTCCGGCGGACAATGGCCAGTTCGTTGTCCAGAGCGGCCAGTTCGTAGTATGCCTGTGCCACTTCCGCAATCAGCGTCATTTGCAGTGCCCGCTGCGCCTCCACCGATTCGAGGTATTCCGCCACTCCCTTGCGGCGTGCCCAGCGGAGATTGCCCCAGAGGTCGAGCTCCCAGCCCAGCGTGAGTTTGGCTCCGAATTCGGGGCTGACGTCGGGATTGTTGCCTCCGTAATTCTCCCACTCCCGTTCGCCGTAGGCCGTCCCTCCTATCTGCGGAAGCATGGCGGCGTTGTCTATCCGGCGCAGTTGGGCAAGTTCCTGTACCCTTTCGGCCGCGATGCGCATATCCTTGTTGTTGGCGAGCGTGGCGGATATGAGATTCCGGAGAGTAGTGTCGGAATATACTTCCCACCACCGCATGTCGGCGAACAGCAGCGAATCGTTGTCGGGGGCCGAGTCGGAGAGGCGGTCAGGAAGGTTGAGCTCGGGACTCTGGTATTTTCTGCCGAGTACGCACGACCCCATTGCCGCCGCTACGGCGACGAGCAGCAAGGCCCGGAGGATGTGTTTTACGGTCTGCTTCATGCCCTCTTCTTTTTAAGCCTGTCGGTGAACTTGTGTATCATGACGAAGAAGAACGGTACCAGAACGATACCCACGATGATGGCGACTATCATCCCGAAGAAAACACCCGTGCCGATGTCCTGCCGGCTCGAAGAACCGGGGCCGCTCGCAAGCACGAGGGGTACCATGCCGAGGATGAAGGCCAGCGAGGTCATGAGGATGGGGCGGAAACGGAGCCTTGCGGCGTGTATGGCCGCCGTGGTGACGTTCACGCCGCGCTTGACTTCGGCCTGGGCGAATTCCACGATGAGGATGGCGTTCTTGGCCACGAGGCCCATGAGCATCACCAGGCCAATCTGGAAGTAGGCGTTGTTCTCCAGGCCGCATATCCATACCCCCAGATAGGCGCCGAGGACGGCTACCGGCAGCGAAAGCATGATGGCTATCGGTATCGACCAGCTTTCGTACTGTGCGGCGAGAAAGAGGAATACGAAGACGAACACCAGTCCGAGGATGTAACCCGTCTGACCGCCCGCCTTCTTCTCCTGATAGGAGAGCCCGCTCCAGTCGATGCCGATGTTTTCCGGCAGCTTCTCCCGTGCGATTTCCTCTATCACCTCCATGGCCTGTCCGGAGCTCTGTCCCTGTGCCGCTTCGCCGGTAATGGTGGCCGAGTTGAACATGTTGAACCGCTTGATTACCCCCGGCCCCGTGGTGTAGTAGGCCGTGCCGAGGGCGGTGAGCGGTATCATCACTCCTCCCGTGCCGCGCACGTAGAACATGTTGATATCGTCCTTGTGCGCCCTGTAAGTCCCTTCGGCCTGTATGTAAACGCGGTAGATACGGTTGAACATGTTGAAGTCATTGACGTACACCGAACCGGTAAAGGTCTTCATGGTGGAGAAGACGTCGGCCAGCGGGACGCCCGACAGTTTGACCTGGTCGCGGTCCACGTCGAAGTAGAGTTGTGGGATTTCGGGCTGCAGCGAGGAGGATACCTCGTTCAGCCTGCGGTCGCGGCCCGCATAGTAGATGAGGGTGTCCGACGCCTGCCGCAGGTTGTCGAGCGTGGCTTCGCCCCTTGCTTCCAGTACCATTTCAAAACCGCCCGACGTACCGAGCCCCGGGATGACGGGAGGGGTACGGAGCACCACCTTGGCCTCCGGATAGCGCGACAGTTCGCTGCGTACCTCGTCCATGATTTTGTCCAGTTTCCCTTTCTTGCGCTCTTTCCACGGTTTCAGAATGACCGTCAGCTCGCTGCGCGATTGGCTCGTTCCCACTCTGGAACTCGACCCTGCGACGCTCTGCACGTATTCGACGTCGGGGCGGGCCATGAGGTAGGCGATGGCGCGGTCGGTCACTTCGCGTGTCCGCTGCAGCGTGGCTCCTTCGGGCAGTTCGAGCTCCACGGTGAAATAGCCCTGGTCCTCTTCGGGGAGGAAGCTGCCCGGCACGGCGTAGTTCAGCAGCCAGATGCCTATCACGATGATACCCAGCCCCGCGAATACACGTTTGGGTACGGTCAGACTCTTTTTAATCATCTTCTCGTAAGTCCGGTTTCCACGGGCGAGGAAGATGTTGATGTATCGGAAGACGATATTCTTTTTACGGCCGTTATCCGGCTTGAGCAGCCGGGCGCACATGGCCGGACTCAACGTGAGGGCCACGACGGTGGAGATGAGTACCGACGCTACGATGGTGACGGTGAACTGGCGGTAGAGCATGCCGGTGATGCCCGAAAGGAAACTCACGGGGACGAATACCGCGCAGAGTACGAGCGAGGTGGTAATCAGCGCTCCGCTGATGCCGTGCATGGCCTCTTTCGTCGCTTCGTAGGCTCCGATTTTCTTCTCCTCCATGATGCGTGTGACGTTCTCCACCACTACGATGGCGTCGTCCACCACGATACCGATGGCGAGGATGAGGCCCAGCAGGGTGAGCATGTTGAGCGAGAAGCCGAATATCAGCATCACTCCGAAGGTACCTATCAGCGAGATGGGGACGGCGATGATGGGGATGAGCGTCGCCCGCCAGCTCTGCAGCGAGAGGAAGACGATGAGGATGACGAGGAAGAGCGCTTCGAAAAGTGCCTTGTAGACCTCGTGGATGGATTCGGAAATGTAGGTGGTGATGTCGAACGGGATGAGGTACGAGATGCCCTCCGGGAAGGAGGCGCTTATCTCTTTCATCGACTCCCGGACGAGCTTGGAGACCTCCATCGCATTCGCACCGGGCAGCAGACGGATGTTCATCACGGCCGCATTGCCGCCGTTCAGCCCGCTCTCGGTGTTGTAGCTCTGTGCTTCGAGCGATACGCGGGCCACGTCCTTGAGGCGGATTATCGAACCGTTCGGGTTGGCGCGTACGACGATGTTCTCGAACTCCTCCACGGAAGAGAGCCTGCCCTGCGTGGAGATGGGGATGGAAATATCCACACCTTCGATGGGCTGCTGGCCGAGCACGCCGGCGGCCGATTCGCGGTTCTGGTCCTTCAGTGCGCTCTGCAAGTCCTGAACGGTTACACCGAAACTGGCCAGCTTGTCGGGCTGTACCCAAATCTGCATGGCGTAGTAGCGGCTGCCCACGTTCGATACGCCGCCCACGCCCGGTATTCTTCGCAGGATGTCCACCACGTTGAGTGTTGCGAAGTTGCTCAGGTATATTTCGTCGAATTTGTCGTCCGAAGAGAGCAGGCAGACGGTCATGAGTTGGTTGGAGGCCTGTTTCTCGACGCTGATGCCGTTCTGCACCACTTCGGCGGGGAGGCGGGCCTCCGCCTGTTTCACGCGGTTCTGTATCTCTACGGCCGCGAGGTCGGGATTGACCGATATGTCGAACGTCACCGTGGCACTGAAACTGCCGGTATTCGTGCTGCTCGATTCCATGTAGAGCATGCCGGGCGTACCGTTGAGTTCCTGTTCGATGGGCGTCGCCACGGCCTGGCTGACGGTCAGTGCGCTGGCACCGGGATAGCTCGCGCTCACCTTGACCGTCGGCGGTGTGATTTGCGGATACTGGTCGATGGGGAGCATCGTGAGCCCGATGAAGCCCACGATGACGATAACGATGGAGATGACCGCCGAGAAAACCGGTCTGTCTATGAAGAAATCGGCTTTCATGGGCTATTCCTCCGCATTGTTGTCCATGCCCTCCGCGGCGGCTTCCCCGGCGACAGGTTCCACGATTTCGACCGTCATGCCGGGCATCAGTTTATGATATCCCTCCACGACAATCCGTTCCCCGGGGATGAGCCCGCGCTCCACTATCATCATGTTGTCGGTTTCGGGACCGAGCTCGATGAATCGTCTTTCGGCTACATTGTCGGGTCTGATGACGTAGATGAATGCGCCGCCCTTCTCGATGATGACGGCCTTCGAGGGTACCACCACGGCTCCCTCGCGCACGTCGAGCAGCAGCTTGACCTTGGTGAACTGTCCCGGCAGCAGCACATGGTCGGGATTGGGCATCTCGGCACGTACGGAGAAAGTACCCGTCTGCGGGTCTACCTGCGGGTCGGCGAAATCCACCAGTCCTTCGTAGGGATATACGGAGTCGTCGGCCAACGTGACGGTGATGTAGGGGTTCCATCCGCGTGTCGGGTCCTGATGGCCGAGGTTTACGTTGCGTTCCTTGCTCCGGAGGTAGTCGAGGGCGGTCATGCTGAAGTCCACCCGTACGGTGTCGCTTTTGACGATGGTGGCCAGCAGCGATTTGCCGCCCGGGCCGACGAGCGTGCCGATATCCACGTTGCGTTCGCTGATGTATCCCGAAATAGGCGAGCGTACCGTCGTATAGCCGAGCGCCAGTTCCGCCTGTGCGAGGTCGGCTTCGCTCATGATTACCGCCGACACGGCGCTTTCGTACGAGGCGATGGCGTTGTCCAGGTCGAGCTGACTGGCCGCATTCTGCTCGAAGAGCGGACGGATGCGGTCCAGGTCGCGTTTGGCCTTGAGTTCGAGGGCCTTGTCTTTCTGCAACTGGGCACGTGCGCCATCCACGCGCGCCTTATAGAGTTTCGGGTCTATGACGAAGAGCACCTGGTCTTTCTTGATGTAGGTACCCTCTTCGAAAAGCATCTCTTCGAGGTATCCCTCCACGCGGGCGCGTATCTCGACGAACTGCTGGGCCCGTATCCGGCCTACATATTCGCCGTAAATCTCCATGTCGTCCGTGGTTACGGTCTCCACTACGACGGTCGGATGGACCTCGGGCTGGGGACGTTTGCGGAAAATGAAATAGAGGGCTACCGCTATTATTGCCAGTACGACGGCTCCTGCAATGGCCTGGCGTTTCGTGAGTCTGAGTCTCTTCCTTTCCTTTTTTGCCATGGTTGGGCGTGTTTGTTGTTGCCGGTCATCTGACGTCCGGTCGGATTTTAAAACATACAAATATAGGGATTGGGGCGTAATTCCCCTCTTTCCCCCGCTCAAAATCTGTTTTCGCGACCGGGACTGTCCCGTTCCGGCGGGCTTCCTTTCCCGCGGACGGATATGTATCCATCTCTCTTCCAGCGGATATTGGTCAAAAGGAACGGACATCTGCCGTTCGTCGCGATTTTTTGTCGCACCGGGTTTTTCCGCTCTTCCCCGGACCGCAGAAGGGGATATGCCTTGCAGACTAATGATTATAACGTGGGTTCGGGTGCTTTATTTTGCGGGTTGGACGTTATCGGCCGGGGCACAACCTTTTTCCCGGCCGTTCGGCTGCGGCCCTTCTTTCCGAAACGGTCCGATTTCGGAAAAACTCTTCTATCTTTGCCAAATCTTTTGCGGCGGGTAGATGGATTTTGCAGCGATATGGGACGCACCGACAATTTTAAAGGGATAGTTTACGCGATACTTTCGTCTTCGACGTTCGGTTTCGCACCGTTTTTCACGCTGATGCTGATAGGGGGCGGCCTCTCCTCGTTCGAGGTGTTGTTTTACCGTTGGGGCGTCGCTTCGCTGGCACTCGGATGTTTTGGACTCGCCGTGCGGCAGAACTTTCGCATCGGGTGGCGCGACCTCGGGACGGTATGCCTGCTGGGAACGGCCCGGGCCATGACCTCCCTGAGCCTCGTGATAGCCTACCAGAACATAGCTACCGGGGTGGCTTCTTCCATCCACTTCCTCTATCCGCTCGCCGTGGCGTGCGGCATGGCCCTTTTTTTTAGGGAGCGTATCTCGTGGCAGGTCGTCGTGGCGATACTCGTATCGCTGCTGGGTGCCGTCCTGCTTTCGGCGGGCGACCTGAATGCCGGCGGGCGACACGCTTTGGTCGGCATCGGGGCGGCCTGCCTTTCGGTGGTCTGTTACAGCACTTATATCATAGGGGTACGTAAGACCCGTGCCGCCCGGATAGATTCGGCGGCCCTGACGTTTTATGTGACCGCTTTCGGGGCGCTGCTTTTCGGCTGCTGCGGATTGCTGTTCGACGGCGGCATACGCCTCGTCACCGGCTGGAAGATGTGGCTTTGCGTACTGGGCATCGCCCTTCCCGCCACGGCCATCTCCAACATCACCCTCGTGCAGGCCATCAAGTATATCGGGCCGACGACCACGTCGCTTTTCGGCGCCATGGAGCCGCTGACGGCCATGGTTATCGGCATACTCGCTTTCGGAGAGCCGTTTACGTGGATGACTGCCGCAGGAATGGTGCTCGTCATAGCCGCTGTCAGTTGGGTGGTGCTCAACAATGCTTCCGGCAGCGGTGTCCGCAGGCGGGCCGGAGCTGCAGGAGACCGGTAGGGGCACTGTTTCGCTATCCGTTCGGCGGTACCGCGGTAGGACGGACGTTCGGCCTTGTCAGTATCGGTTGCGGCCGTATATCTCTTCGAACGGCTTGCGGACTTTCTGCCGTACCGGGGTATCGGAATAGCCGAGCGTTATCAGCAGCGGTATCCGGCGCTTTTTGTCCACTCCGAGAAGTCGTTTTACCTTGTTTTCGTCGAACCATCCCACCATGCAGGTGCCGAGTCCGAGCGCGGCCGCCTGCAGGCAGAGCTGGTTGGCGGCTATGCCTATGTCCAGCAGCCTGTACTCCTTGTCCTGTATGACGCTTCCGACAGCCGAAAGCATGTTCTGTTTTTCGAGCACGACGGCGATGATGACGGGGGCTTGCCGGACGAATTTGTTCATCCCCATTCCCGCTGCCGCATCGGCGATGCGGTCTCTGAGTTCCGGTTCGTCCACGACGACGAACCTCCATGGCTGGGAGTTGTTGGCCGAGGGCGACAGACGTGCGGTTTCGATGCATTGCATCAGTTTCTCCTCCTCGACGGCCTTTCCCGAATAGCTTCTTACACTCTGGCGTATTCCGGCCAGTTCTGCGAATTCCATCATAGTGTCGTTAAGTTTTCATTTTTGCCGGGCGGCCGAAGGGGCGGCCCGGCAGCCGGCGCTCCTTCGGCCGCGGTGCAGGTAAAGGTAGGGACAATTTTTTAAAAGCGAAATCACTTCGTATTTGCGCTTCCGGTTTTTCGGACCTGCAGGGAGAGATACGCGCGTAACAATCTTTTAACCTCGCCTTAACGCTTCGTTAAAGTCGCCGCGGTTCTTTTGCGGCGTATTATTCAAGAACGATGCAATGAAGAAATTTACGCTATTGGTGATATGGACCGCTTTTTCGTGCTTCGCAGGTTTCGCACAGGAGGATATGCCTGCCCGCGCTTCGTTTCGCAACGGCAAACTGACGTTCGAGACGCGTGACAGGGCGTTCAGACTCTGGTTCGACAACCGCATCTATGTGGATGCGGCCGCCTATCTCCCCTCGGAGGATGTCTCCGGACTGATGTCCAAGCCCAACAAGGACCTCGAGTACGACGACGGGGCGTTCCGTTTCAGCAACGGCATGTCGATACGGCGGGCCCGGTTCGCAGTCAAGGCCACGCTTTATGAGAAATGGTTCGGCGAGCTCGACCTCGATTTCGCGTACAACGAGGTGGAGTTGAAGGATATGTTCATCGGGTACCGTTTTTCCGACCGGGTTTCGGTCAAAGTCGGTCATTTCAAGGAACCGATGAGCATGGAGCGCCTGACGAGTTCCAAATATCTCATCAACATGGAGCGTCCGATGGCTGTCGAGGCGTTCGCCGGCGGGCGGCGGCTCGGGGCTGCGGCCACCGCATGGGGGAACCATTGGTGGGTGTCGGGAGGCATCTTCGGTCGGCAGGTGGACATCATCCAGAAGGAGAAGAACCGTGGCGGCGACGGTTACGGCTTTACGGCGCGGGTGGCTTTTTCGCCGCTGGCCGACAGGGACTTGACGCTCCATATCGGCGGTTACGGTACCTGGCGAGTCCCGGAGATGAGCGGCAAAACGGAGCGTTTCGTCGAATTCAGAACCTTCCCGGAGAGCCGCACGGACCGCAGGCGTTTCGTGAGGGCCGAGATATTCAATGTGAAGAGTTACTATACGGTGGGTGCCGAGCTCGCTTTCAGATGGCGCAAGCTGCTCGTCTACGGCGAATACATCTTCACCGAACTCTCCCGCTACGGGCTTTCGGGCGGGGAGCGGATACCGCTGAAGAACGCCTCCTTTAACGGCTGGTATGCCACGGCCTCCTACATGCTGCGCGGCGAACAGCGTCGTTATGCACCCGAAGATGCCGAATTCGGGCCCATGGAGGTGCGTCGGGGCGGGAACCTCGAACTGGCTGTCCGGGCGAGCAACATCAACATGAACGATTTCCATGATGCACGGGCGGTCATTACCGGCGGAGCGGCCACGAGCTATTCCGCGTCGCTGAACTGGTACCCGAACCGGAACGTGCTGATAGGATTGAATTATACCTACATGGACAACGACAAGTATGCCGACGACAAGGGACACATCACTCTCGACGGGAAACCGCTCAGTCAGATGCTTCCTTCGGGGCTCGACTTCAGCATCCTGCAGCTGCGTCTGTTGCTGTCGTTCTGATACGGAAAATTTTATAAACAGACAGATAAGAGCATGAGAAAGATTGTTTTCGCGGCGCTTTGCGCATTCGCGGCGGTGGCGGTATCCTGTAAGAACGACAGGGAGAGCGATGTGAACCCCGGCGATTCGGATATCGACGGGCTCTACATCAATGAAGTGTATTCCTGCAATCCCGACTGGGTGGAGCTTTACAATGCGGGGAATGAGGAGCTGCATATCGGCGGCTTCATCCTGCAGGACGACAAGGGGGCGGAAGAGGAGTACGTCATACCGGAAGGTACGACGATAGGTGCTGGGGAGTTCCTCGTATTGGAGGAGTTCTCGTTCGGCATCAGCTCCTCCAAAGGCGACCGGGTGACGCTGCTCGACGCATCGCGTAACGTGGTGGACGACGTGATGCTTCCCGTAATGGAGGATGGCAGTTCCTATGGGCGCAGGAGCGACGGCGGTTCGGAATTCGCCGCTTTCACTGCGCCTACGAAAGGGCGGAGCAATACGGGCGGCGGCGACCCCCTTCCGGAACCGGAACCTTCGGATGCGAAGGTGTATATCAACGAGGTGCTGTCGGCTCCCGCGGGCGATGACATGGATTTCATCGAGCTCTATAACGGCGGCGAGGCGGATGCCGATATCGGCGGATTCGTTCTGCAGGACGATAAGGGGGCTGCCGAAGAGTTCGTGATTCCGGCCGGAACGGTCATCCCGGCGGGCGGATTCCTGGTGTACGAACAGGTGTCGCCGGGCCAGGGCGAAAGTTTTACCTTTGGTCTGAGCTCCAAGGGAGACAAGGTGGTGCTGCTCGATTCCGAGCGCAAGGTGGCGGACGAGGTGGATACGCCCGATTTCGGCGATACCAAAGGGGAGTCCTACGCCCGTACCGTCGACGGCGGCGGCGGGGAGTGGCGGATTGCCGCCGTACCGACCAAGGGCTTTTCCAATACGGACGGAGCGGATGCCTCCCTGAAGGGGGTGCTTGTCATCAACGAGGTTTACACGTATGCCGATGGCAGTGAAAAGGACGACCTCGATTTCATCGAACTCTACAATGCGGGCGGCAGCGACATCGACCTCGGTGGCCTGAAGCTGTGGGAGAGCGGCGGAAGCGCCGAAGCATGGAGTTTCCCCGAAGGCTCCCGCGTTGCGGCGGGCGGCTTCTTCGTGGTGGTCTGCGACAAGGACAACGCGTGGTATGCCGACCCCGTGAACTATCCGGGCTGGGGGCTCAGCAAAGGCCCCGACGAATATGTGACGTTGGCCGATGCCGAGATGAACGAGATAGACTGCGTGGCATGTCCCAGCATGAAACGGGGCGAAAGTTACGGCCGTGTGACCGACGGGGCGCCGGAGTGGCAGATATTCGCCGCCTTTACCAAGGGAACTCCCAACGAGGGCCCTGCCCGGCAGCCCGTGACGAATACGATGGGACTTTGGGTGAACGAGGTGTTCACCAACAACCAGGATACGGCCCAGCTCCCGTGGAACGAGTCGGTGGATTTCATCGAATTCTATAATTCGAGCGATACGGCGATAGACTTCGGCGGATATGTGATAAAGGACGACAAGGGAGCCGATGACGAATCCTATACCGTTCCGGCCGGGACGGTCATTCCGGCGGGCGGGTTCCTTACCTACGACGTCTGCAAGAAGAATGCGGAGGGACCTTCATTCGGACTCGGCAAGAGCGGTGACTGGGTGTTCGTCTATGACCCTGCGGGCGTGCTGGTGGCCGAGTTGGAGATACCCGCTTTTGCAGACGATGAGGTGATGTCGTACGGGCGCATGCCCGACGGAGGCGATGTGTTGCGGAAGATGGAGCCTACCAAGAATAGCAGCAACGGCGGGGAGGTGCATCCGGAGGTGGCCGTGGTGATTAACGAGATACTGACCAACGGTTCGCAGGACGAGGACTGGGTGGAGTTCTATAACGGAGGCAGCGCCGATGCCGACCTGGAGGGGTATGTGCTCTATGACGACGGCGGTGTCGAAAAGGCCTTCACCTTCCCGGCCGGAACGGTGGTTCCGGCCGGCGGTTATCTGGTGATGGTGGCCAAGGAGGAGGGGTCGTTCGATTTCGGGCTCGGCAAGAAGGGCGATGCGCTGACGCTGCTCGACGCTTCGGGGGCGGTGACCGACGAGGTGGAGATACCGGCGCTCGACGATGACGAGACATACGGTCGCCGTACGGACGGCGCGGCGGAGTGGACGGTGTTCGGCACCTCCACCCGCGGGGCTTCCAATGCGGGCGGCACGGTCCGGGAGTGACCGGAAAAAGAGGCGTAGGACTTGTCTGCAGCCGGGCGGAGCAGTCCGGTCGGACTGCAGACGGTCTTACATAGGAACAGCGGACACAGGGGATTTTTCAGACAGGCAGGTCGCAGGGCCTGTCCCAAATTGAAAACGTATGAAAACGGTTGTTGCAGGCAAGCGAATGTTCGGGGCGGTTGCGGCCGCTGCGCTGTGCTGGGGGTGCGGGAGCGCTGCCTCCTCCCTGCCCGAACGGGTGGCGGTACCTTTTGAAACGGTATGTCCGCAGGCGGACGGAACACCTGTCTTTATTGGCGGGTACGGCTCGGCGATGGGTTACGATGCGGCCGATTCCTGTTTTTGGCTCCTGACCGACCGGGGACCCAACGTGGACGGGCCGACGCCGGAGAGCAAGGTTTTCGCACTGCCGGAGTTCGCTCCGCGGGTGGGAAAGTTCCGGCTTTCGGGCGATTCGCTCGAGGCGGTCGGAACGGTGCCGCTTCGGGATGCTGCCGGAAACCTTTTCAGCGGCCTGCCTGCCGCCGGCGGTGACGGCAGTACGGGAGAGGTGGGGTATGACCTTGCCGGAGAGGCGGTATGCGACAGCCTGCGACGCGGTCTCGATACCGAAGGGCTCGCACTGGCGGGCGACGGTACGTTTTGGGTGAGCGACGAGTACGGCCCTTACCTGCTCCGTTTCGACGGCGAGGGGAGGCTGCTTGAGGAGTACAGCCCCTTCAACGGGGGATTGCCCGAAGTGCTGGCCCGTCGCCGGCCCAACCGCGGCATGGAGGGGCTCGCCTACGATGCCGGAGCGGACATGCTCTTCGGCATCATGCAGTCGCCGCTCTACAATCCGGACGCCTCCACGAAAGATACTGCGGTGTTCTGCCGTATCGTGGCGCTCCGTCCCACCGACGGCCGGACGGCGCAGTATCTCTATCCGCTCGAGGACCCCGGTAATGTGGTGAGCGAACTCTGCGTGCTCGGCGGCGGAGATTTGCTCGTGCTGGAGCGCGATGCGGAGTTTCCTGCAGAGGGGCGCGGTTTCAAGAAGGTTTTCCGTATTGACCTCTCGCAGGCTTCCGATATCTCTCCGCTGGACGGATACATGGCCGTCGATACCCTTGCGCCCGGCCGGCTGGCCGGGTATGGCCTCAGGGCCGTGGAGAAGGAGCTTTTTTGCGACATCCTCGCCGCAGCGCCCGGTTATCCCCACGACAAGCCGGAGGGGATGTGCCTCCTCGGAGACGGAACCCTTTGCGTAGTGAACGACGACGATTTCGGGATAAACGCCCCGGAGGTTCCGGACGGGCGTATCGTTCCCAAACGGATTCCCGGAATCTCGGACCGGGATATCGGCGAGATTTGGTTTGTGGCGCCCGCTTTGCGGACGATGTGAGCGAGCATGGATTTTGTAGCTTTGTGTTGTTGGATTCTTGGCCCTGTCACTGTCCGTGACGGACGGTCGGGCCCCATGTCGTTTCCGCAGGAATTTTCTGCGGAAACTTCATTTTTATGGGGTTTGCGGGGCGGAGGAGGAGATGTGCCGCCCGGCCATCGTATCGGGAAAATTAAATATATATTATTATTGGCCGCTTTTTTCTACCTTTGTACATTCTGCTATTGTTTTATGGCCTGTCGGTGCGGGGTTGCCGGCGGGTGCGAAAGTTAAGGAACGATTGTGCCGATGGACGGTAGGAAGAGACGGAAAATAGGGATTCCCGCGATTGTGGCGGTTCTCTCCATGTGTCTTGCGGCAGGCTGTTCCGCCGGCATGGGCAACGGTTGCGGAGAGGAGGTGCTCCGGCGGGTATATGTCTGTGCCGTGCAGGAGGGAGAAGTACCCGAACCGGTGTCGCGAACCTTTATCGGGGGCGAGGCATTGGACCGGTGCTTCTGGTCGGAACGGGATACGATAGGGGTCTATTACCGGTCGGCGGACGACGCCGGAAGTCCGGTCGGCCGGGCATTCGGCTGTTATAGGGCCTATCCCGGCGAGGCGCTTTTCGCAGCGGAGATGCCTGCGATGGCGGAAGGGGAGTACAGCTATTACGGAGCCTATCCCCTGCCGGAGCGTATGGACGGTACGTCCGTGACCTGGCATCTGCCCGCCGTACAGTCCGGCCGCTATCGGGGCTATTCGGAAAATTTCGATTTCATGCTTGCCGAACCCGTTCGGGGGCAGGCGCTTACTTCGGAGGCGGAGGAGCTCTCCATGAATTTCATCCATCAATGTCATGTCATGCGCATACAGATACCGGAAGGACGTAACCTGTGGGGAGTGGGTGTCCGGAAGTTGCGTGTCGAGTTTCCGCGCGATGTGGTAGGGACGATGACGGCGGATATGGCCGCTCCGACGGCTCCTCCCGTGCTGACGGAGGGCAGTGCGACCGTGACGGCCGTCCTTTCGGAACCGTTGCACGAGTCGGAGGAGGATTCGCCGGACGGAGCGTATGTGTGGCTTTTCCTTTGTCCGGGGCAGGTTTCCGGTACGGTGCGGTTCACCGCCTACGACGCCAACGGCTATCAGTCGGGTTCGCTGGAGGTGGAGATGGACAGGATGCTGGAGGCGGGACGTATCACGCCCGTCAATCTGACCGTGCCGCAGGAGCTGCCGGTGGCGTGGATAGACCTCTCCGTTACGGGCAACAACCTCGGTGAAGAGCCCGAACGTTTTACGGTCAGGGCGCCGGAAGGGGCGAAGTTCCGTAACGGGACGGATACGTGCAGTTTCGAAATCAATTCGCAGAACAGCTACCGGCTCTGCTATTACGACCGGTACGACGGTATAGACAACGGTGCATTGATGAAGAACGGGGAGTTTACGTTCACTTACGAATCGGCCAGTGCCGTAGTATCGGAGAGACGGACCGTCGCTCCTTTCCCCGAGGCGGGCGGCACACCGGTCGGGCTTACGGTTCCGTACCTGTTTTACGAGGATTTCAGCGGAGCAGCCGGCGGAGAGGACGATTCGACGGTGGAGCTGGATGGTTACAGCCTGCCGGATTGGTCGGGTTCGCGTTTCGGGCTGGAGGCGGGAACGGCGGCGAGGATATCGGCCTATCTCGGCTCTTCGGCCATTCTTCCCGACCCGGACAGCGGCGACAACAAGCGCGGCAGGATGGATACGCCGTTGCTTGCGGCTATCAAGGAGGGGGCGACCGTCACCCTCGACGTGTCGTTCGACATCGGCGGTACTTCGCAGAAAGGGACAAATTTCTTCGGCCAGGCGGTCGTCTATTCGCAGTACGAGTTCGGGAGCGATACCCGAACGGGTGCGGTAGCGTATACCAACGGCATCGAAAACACGGTGCTGGCGGCGGAGGATGCGGGTACCGACGGCAGTTATACCTCTCTTCCGTTGCATAAAGAGGGAATAGAGGTGCCCGGCTGCACCAATGCCCACCGGCTCGCATGGAGAACATCTTACCGCATCGAGTACGCGGGGGCGTCGACCATTACGGCTAAGACGGTCTACGTATATATAGATAATATCAGGGTCTCCATCAAACGATAACGATGAAAAAGATTGACGAAATGAAGAGATATTGGGCTGTCGTATGGGTATCCGCAGCGTTGTTCGCCTCTTCCTGCTCGGCAGGCGGGGAGGGTGCGTCCGCGGGCGAAGGCAGCGTGGAATTCGATTGCAGCGTATCGGCTTTCGTGGGAACGCGGGCGGAGACGAGAGAGCTGCCTGCCGAACTCATTCCCGATGCCGGGGCGCTGTCGCTCTCCCTGTCGGGGACCGACGGCGTCGTGGCTTCGTACGAAACCCTGGCCGATTATGACCAGCCGCTGCTGGCGGAGGGCAATTATACCGCCTCCTTCACGTATGGCGACCCCGAAGCCGAGGGGGCCGGTGCCGCATGTTTTTCCGGTGAGGAGGCATTTACCATCGTGGCCCGCAAGACCGTGACCGAACCCGTTTCCGTATCGCTGGCGAACTCCGTGTTCACCCTCGTCTTTTCAGACTGGTTCAGGAAGTACTATTCGGAATTCACGGTGAATATCCGTACCGATTCGGGTTTCCGGGCCGGGTTCGTCGGTTCCGCATCCAGTCCTCTGCCGCAGACCGTACCGCAGTTCGTCAAGGCGGGTACCGGGCTTTACATGAGCGGCAGCGCCACGAAGACCAACGGAGTCGAGGTGGCGTTTCCGGAGACGCTTGTCGGAACCACCGCGGCCCGTACATGGCATACGGTGACGGTGGATGCCGGCCAGGTAGGGCAGGCGGGAATCGTGGTGTCGCTCGACGACACGCCCGTGGCCGTGGAGGAGATACCCGTAGAACTGAATCCCGATGCATAAGTAAAACAATGAAAACGAATCATATGAAAAGATTTACGCTGGCCATCGTATTCGCATCCCTGCTGCTTGCGGGATGCAAGGACGAGTCGATAGATTTCGGAGGCGGCGGGAACGGGGAGACCGAGATAGGTTACCTCTCCCTGTCAGCCCTGGAGGTTGATGTCGCCAATTATGCGGAGGAGATAACTTCCGGTACGGGAGCCGGCGGGGCGCAGTCGTCCCGTGCGGCGGGTGCGACGTCCGATGCGCCGGGTGACTACAAGGTGAAGATACGGAGCGTCAAGAGCGGCGAGGAGTCGGTTTACACCTATGCCGACCTCAAGCTCGCCGGGAACCAGAAGCTGCCCCTTGCGCCGGGAACGTATGTCGTGTCGGCCGAATCGCCTGACCATGCGGACTATATGGCGGGGACGTCGTGTGCGGATTGGGAGCGTCCCGTTTATTTCGGTTCCGTGACCAAGAACGTGATAAAACGGACGGAGACGCAGGTGAACGACCTTGTCTGTACGCTCGCCAACATCAAGACCACGGTGACGCTGACGCAGGACCTGCAGGAGCTCTTCATGAGCGATGCCGAAGCGGAGGCCGCCGGCAAGGAGAAATTGACGGTCACCCTGTCGGTCGGCGACAACCGGCTCGTTTTCGACCGTGCCGCCGCCGATGCGGGCAAAGCGGGCTATTTCAAGGCTGTGGAGGCATCGAATACCGTCAAGGTGGTGCTCTCCGGACAGTATAACAAGGCGGCGGCCGACGAAGCGCCGGAGTATGTCGCCGTGAACTGGACGAAAGAGATAACGGGCTGCAAGGCGGGGCAGTGGCGCAAGGTGTCGATAGGCGTGCTCAATGCCGACGAGGGCAACGTACAGTTCCAGGTGACCGTGGAGAACTGGGTGTATGACCAGAAGGTCGAGGTGGACGTTACGCAGTTGTATGCTTTCGGGGAGGAGACCATTCCGGACGACGATGTCTCCGATGCGGATTCGCCCGTCGTTACGCTCGACGGTTACGACATTGCGAACGGCTACGACATAAACGGTTCGATGTACGACGATGCGCTCGGCAAGTGGAACGAGAACCTGAAGGCGGTGTTCACGCCGGCCGAAGGAGCGTCGCTGTATTCGGTGGAGATGGTGTTCGGTTCCGACAATGCCGCCTTCCTGGAGGCGCTGGATGCTGCCGGCATACGGGATAGAACCGTAACGCTGTGGCCGGAAAATGAGGAGTTGGCTGCCTATGCGGTCGTGAGAGCGGCTGAAACCGGCGTCGTGACCGCTGCGGTGAAGGATGCCGGCATGTCGGCCCTGTATGGCTTTGAAGGGACGCATACCGTGAAGTTCGTGGCTGCGGACGATAGGGGACGCACCTCTTACACGGTACTCGCCATCCGGGTACGGGCCGGCGGTGCCGTCGCCGAGGGGCCGTCGGTCGTATGGACGGACAAGGCCGGGACGAAACATTACGATTTCGGTACCCGCTACAACCATAACGCCGTGGAGATTGTGATAGACGTGACTACGCAGAGCGCCTTTACCGGATTCACGGTCGATATCGTCAGCGAATCGGTGCTGCCGCCCTCCGAACTGACCGGGGTAGGACTGACCGACCACCTCGACCTGATAAATCCGGGACAGTACAAGGCGCAGCTCGAAGGTTTCGGATTCCCGACGGGTGCCGCGGTGACGGGGAGCAAGCGGGTTTCGTTCGATATTACCGGTTTCATGGACCTGCTGTCGCTGCTCAACCGGGAGGGAAACTGCGATTTCCGGCTGACCGTGACGGACGCTTCGGGTACCGTTACCAAAACCATCCAGTTGTACGTTGTGAAATAGGAGGGCCGTTCGGTAGAAAGAGATGAAGATGAGAAGATATATGAACCGTACGGCCGTGTCGCTGGCTGCTTGTGCCCTGTTGCTGGCCGGGTGCGTCAAGGATGCTCCTGTCGGTGAACGCGGTGGCGAGGGAGAGTGTATCCTGCAGCTCAGTGTGTCGCTCCCCGACCAGTCGCGGGCGGATGACGGAGCGTACGATGCACTCGCCTTGAGTACGATGCGCATTTACAGCCTTACGGACGACGGAGAGGGCGGCACCGCCGAAAACCTTATCCGTAAATACAGACCGGCTACGGAGGTGCCGACCGACCTCTATCTTGCGGCAGGCCGTTACAGGGTGGCGGTCGAGGCGGGCGACGGCAGCGAGGCTACCTTTACACGCAAGAGTTATGCGGGCGGGGAGACCTTTACGCTCGCGGCCGGCGACGTGAAACCGCTGCCGATAGTTTGCCGGATAACCAATATCGCCGTGAAGGTGGTGTTCGACGGGACGGTGGCCCAGCGGTTCGACGAAGGGTATCTCGCCTATGTGAGCGCCTCGGACGACTTCTCGAAGACGGATGCCGAGAACAGTCTCGTGCCGACGCTGAAATACACCTCCGACGGAACGGGTTATTTCCTCCTTCCGGAAGGGACGAAACACCTCAGTTGGGGATTCTACGGAACGAGTTCCGATGCCGACGTGTCGGCGAAGGGCACGAAGACGGGCCGGATAGAGTTACCGGAACCGGGGATGCAATATACCCTGACGTTCCGCTACTCCAAGGATGCCGACGGGGAGCTGACCGTCAACGTACAGGTGCGCGAGTGGGAGAGTTCGCACGACGACAACTTCAATTTCAGTCCCCAGCCGGCCGTCAGCGGCGACGGGTTCAACATCGGGGAGGTGACAGGATATCATACCGACCCGATTCGTTTTGCGATATCTTCGATAAATCCTCTCGCGGCCGTTGCCTTTACCGCCGGGGAAGAGTACTATGAGGTGATGGCCGGCGGCGAGGTCGTCGGCTCCGGAGCCGACGGAATCTCCTATTCCCGTACGGATGCATTCAACGGCGTGCTCACGCTCGACGGTGATTTCTTCGCCGGACTGCCGGCGGGCATCAATACGCTGGATTTCCTCGTGACCGATACGGACGGAAGCGAGGGCAAGGCTGCGGCGCGGATAGCGGTGGCCGGAGCGACGGGGCTCGTGTCGTCCGACCTCTGGTTCGGCACGGCGACGGCAGGGGCGGCCGTGACCGACCCCGGTGTCGTCTCCGTAAAGATACGTTACCGCGTGCAGGGCAGCGACGAGTGGACGGAAGCCGATGCTGTGCGGGGTGCCGACGGATATACCTATACGGCTGCCGTTTCGGGTATCGGAGCCGGCCGGCGCTATGAGTTCCGGCTCGTGACGGACGGTTCGGAGAGCGGACCGCTCGCAGTGGCGGATACCGAATACGGGGTGCAGCTGCCGAACGCCGGTTTTGAAGAGTGGCATCAGTCCGGCAAACCGTGGTATCCTTATGCCGCGGGCGGTACGGAGTTCTGGGGAACGGGCAATCCCGGCGCCACCACGGCGGGTGAGGAGTACAACCTGACGACGGGTGTGGAGGACCCCCGGCCCGGTTCGGAGGGGCGTCTTGCCGCAAAACTGGAGACCAAGAAGCCGAGTTTCTTCGGTATCGGCAAGCTGGCTGCGGGCAATCTCTTCGTGGGGTCGTTCGGCGCCGTTTCCGGTATGGGCGGTACGGTCAATATGGGGCGGCCGTTCGATTTCAATGCACGGCCCGCGGCGTTGCGGGTATGGTACAAATATACCCCGGTGGGAAGCGACAAGGGGAGAATATTCGTCTGTCTGGTCAATATGACCGACGGCAGCACCAGCCATACGGTGGATACGAACAATGCCGAAAAGACCGCTTTCTTGCCTGACGACGAATTTCTGTATGCCGACAAGAGCAACCCGTCGACGTTGCAAGGACACGTCATCGGCTACGGCGATTTGATGCTTGAAACGCAGGTAGGCGAATGGACGGAGGTGACCATACCGCTCGTTTACCGCGACAAGTACGCTTCGGAGCGGCCGAACGTGCTCATACTGACCGCTGCGGCAAGTTATAGGGGTGATTATTTCGAAGGGGAGGTGGGCAGTACCATGTTCCTCGACGATGTGGAATTCATCTATTAGCCCCGATGAACCGCCGCCTCTCCATCCTGTTGCTCCTCCTCTCCCTTGCGGGAGCGGAACGGTGTGCGGCGCAGGGTCCGGCCCTCTCCGGCAGCCCGTCGCGACCGCAAAAGGAGATGCGCGGCCTGACGAGTCTCTCCAACGTCTTCGTGCCGAAAGGGCAGTGGGTGACGGGACTGAACGCCTCTTTTTCTACCCATGACAACAGCAACTATACGCTGGTCGTGATAGAGGGCATCGAATCGGAAGGCCATACCATCAAAATCTCTCCTTTGCTGGGATATGCCGTAGCGGACAATATGGTGGTAGGAGGCAAGTTCGGATATTCCCGCACTTTCCTCCGCCTCGACGGCGGCGGGTTCAGCATGGGCGGCGGGGATACGGGTATCGAACTGAAAGTCGATTCCTACTATGCGCTCAAACATCTGTATGAAGGTTCCTTGTTCTGGCGGCAATACATCCCGTTCGGCGACAACAAACGTTTCGCCCTTTTCAGCGAGGTACAGTTGATACTGGGCGGGTCGCAGGCGAAGTTCGCCGCCGATACTCCGGTGAGGGGTACCTATGAAACCGGTTTTACGTGTGCCCTCAGCGTGACGCCGGGGCTCGTGGCTTTCGTGACCAACGCCATGGCGTTGGAACTCAACGTGGGGGTCATGGGCATTACCTACGAGAGCGTGAAACAGATACATAATCAGGTGGCGGTCGGCCGCCGGTCGGGCAGTATGATGAGTTTCAAGGTCAATCTGCTCTCCATCGGCCTGGGAATGGCGTTTTATCTTTAAATACGGAGAAAGAATGAGAGGAATGAGACGCTTTGCATGGATGGCTGCCGCCGCAATATGCGCCGCCGTTCCGTCTCTGGCTGCGGAGGGGCAGGCCTCCCTGCGCAGCTGCGGCATGCGTTCTGTCTGCGGTCTGAGCGGGATTTCCGCCCGCGATTCGCTGCGTACTTCCGTGCCGGCCGACAGGCGGTTCCTGCCGACCTCCCGGCGTATCGACCGGGGGATAAACGATATATGCTATGCCTACAAGGGCGAGATGGCGATAGGATTCGCGGCCTCCTACGGTACGCTGACGAGCGACGACACGGACCTGATGCTGATACTCGACGGCATCGACATGAAAGGCAGCGTGTTTACGCTCAACCCCTCGTTCGGCTACTTCATAAAGGACAACATCTGTCTCGGCGTCCGGTTCGGCTATACCCGGACGCAGGGGACGCTGGGCCATGTGTCGCTCAATCTCGGTTCGGCCAACGACATCAGCATGTCGCTGTCGGATGTCGGTTTCAAGAACCGGATGACCACCATGGGGGCGTTCATGCGCTCGTATGCGGGCGTGGACCCGAAGGGGCATTTCGGGCTGTTCGGCGAGCTGGAGCTGATGTTCCGCATGGGAACGTCGGTCTTCTCCTATGCGCCGGAGGGGGGCGTCAAGAGTACCGACGGCAGCAACATGCAGGTACGCATAGCCTTCAGCTCGGGCGTCGCGGTCTACATATTTCCCAATGTGTGCTGTACGCTGTCATTCGGGTTGGGCGGTTTCCAGTTCAGCAAAGTGAACCAGAAGGATGCTGCGGGCAATGTGACGGGCAGCCGGCAGGCCTCGAAGCTGTTGTTGCGCCTGAACCTCGCCGATATCAAGATAGGTTTGAATTTCCATCTTTAGAATTACGGTCAGAATGAAGAGATTCCGTCGATTGTTGCTGATGTTGCCGGTGCTGGCCGCCGTGTCGTGTATCCGGAACGACATTCCCTACCCTGTAGTCGTGCTGGAGATTCTCGGTGTGGCGGGGGAGGGCTTCACATGCGAAGCCTCCGATATCGATACGAAAAACAATATCGTTACGCTGCACCTCGCCGAAACCACCGACATAAGCCGCGTGCGTATCGACTCCATCGCCCTGACCGAAGGAGCGACCGCTTCCATCCCCCTGTCGGGCGAGTTTGACCTGCGGGCCGACCTGCCCGTGGTGCTGTCGCTCTATCAGGATTACGAATGGACGCTGCGGGCCGAACAGACGATAACCCGCGTGTTTACGGTCGAGGGACAGATAGGGGCTGCCGAATTCGATACCGACTTGCGCACGGCACGGGTGAATGTGCCGGAGGGTACCGACCTGAACGATATACGGGTGACGGAACTGAAACTCGGGCCGGAGGGTATCACGACCATGACGCCTGCCCCGGAGGAGCTGACCTCTTTCGAGACTTACCGCACCGTGGACATACGCTACCACGATTTCGAGGAGCGGTGGATACTCTATGTGGTTCCTACGGATATCAAGGTGGAACTTACCGGGGCGGATGCCTGGACGCGGCTTGTCTGGCTCTATGCGCAGGGCAGGCCGGGTACTGCGCTCGGTTTCCGCTACCGTGTGCAGGGTGCCGGGGAGTGGAGCGAGGTGCCTGCCGAAAAGGTCGAGACGGAGGGCGGGACTTTCCGGGCCTGTTTGTCGGGCCTGGAGCCCCTGACGACTTACGAGGTGGTGGCCTATTCCGACGAGGAACTCTCCGCCGTGGAGACGGTGACGACCGGAGCGGAGGTGCCGCTCGTGAACGGCGGTTTCGAGGAGTGGTGTACGGAGGGCGGTATCGTCTATCCCGGTCTCTCGAAAGAGGGCATCTTTTGGGATACGGGCAATACGGGTGCGGCGATAGCCGGTGCGACGCTGACGGACAAGACTTCCGATGTGCGTCCCGGTTCCGACGGGCAGTATGCCGCGAAACTCGAATCGAAACTGGCCGGCATCGCCGGTGTAGGCCGTCTCGCGGCCGGTAATCTCTTCGTCGGGCGTTATGTCGCCACGCGGGGGACGAACGGCATCGTCGGCTTCGGACGTCCCTTCGCAGTACGTCCTACGGCACTGAAGGGATGGGTGAAATACCAGTGCGGGGAGATAACGGATGTCGGTACGACACAGCCGCCCGGCGTGACGCTCTCTAAAGGTGACCCCGACAACGGCATTATCTATTTCGCCCTCGGAACGTGGACGAAAGAGGAGTACGGCGTTTGCGAAAAGGAGGAGGGAGACAAACTGGTGGGAACCGACGAAGTGCCCATATGCGTGGATACCCGCGACAGGAATACTTTCTTCAGTCCTGACAGCCCTGCGGTGGTGGCCTACGGCGAACTGGTGCTCGACCGTTCGGTCACCGAGTGGCAGGAGTTCACGATAAAGCTCGATTACCGGGCGACGGATATCGTTCCCACGCATATCGTCCTCGTTTGCTCGGCGTCGCGGTATGGCGATTACTATACCGGGAGCCGCAACAGTATCCTGTGGGTGGACGATTTCGAACTGGTTTACGATGAATGAGGCGGATGGGAAACCTTTCCCGTGCAGGAACGATGAAAAAGGGCGGCATGGTTTTCGGCCATGCCGCCCTTCGTGCGCCGTATCCTCCGGCGGTGTGCCTCCGGACGGGTTATCTGATATCCGCCTGTTCGACCAGCGAGACAAATTCGGCCCGGTATCCGTGCGGGTCGCTGCCGACTCCTTTCCCGGCCAACTCCCGAACCATCGCCTTGTTCGCCGAACCGGCGTATTCCGATTGTTTGAGCAGCATGCCGAAACCGGCCACGGCCGCGGCGAAACGCATGTCGTCCGAGGCTTCCGTAATGGGTGCCGTTCCGGTCCGGACATTTTCGGAGAGAGGGATGCCCGTACTGCCTGCCTCCTTTTTGTAACGGACGTCGAATGAGGCCAGCGTCTCCTTTCCGTTTGCAGTCGGTACGATTTCGTAGAGCACCGTCACGCTCTGCCCGGCACCGATTTCCCCGGCATCCCTGTTATCGTTCTCGAACTCTTCGTCGTCCATCAGCCGGTTTTCATAACCTATCAGCCGGTAAGCGGCGACGGCCTTCGGGTCGAAGGTCACCTGTACCTTGCAGTCCCGGGCAACGGTGTGGAACCGGGAGCGTTCGTGGATGAATATCTTTTCGAGCTGAGCGAGGTTGTCGATGTATTCGTAGTTGCCGTTTCCGTTGTCGGCGAGCTGTTCCATCATCGAATCGTTCAGGTTGCCCGAACCCACGCCGAGTACGGTTAGGTAGATGCCCCGTTCGCGCTCTTGCTCCACCAGTGCCACCAGCTCCTCGGTGCTCGATATACCGACGTTGAAATCGCCGTCGGTACCTAAGATGATTCTGTTGTTGCCGCCGGTGACGAAGTAGCGGGATGCTATTTCGTATGCCGTTTTGAGGGCAGCCGCACCCGCCGTAGACCCTTCGGCACGGAGCGAAGCGATTACTTCCTTTATTTTCGTCTTGTTGGCCTCTTCGCACGAGGTGGAGTGCAGTACCACCTCTTCCCTGCCGGAATAGACCACGATGGCGATGTTGTCCGTGGGGCGGAGTACGTCCACCAGCATGGAGAATCCGGTTTTGAGCAGTTCGAGCTTGTCGATGGCCGCCATGGAGCCCGATACGTCTATCAGGAGAACATAGTTGGTCGGGGGAAGCCGGTCGTCGGGGATGGCTTTCCCCTTGATGCCGAGGCGCATGAGCAGATGTCCTTCGTGCCACGGACATGCTGCGACTTCATGGGTAAGTGCGATGTTGTGTCCTGCGGCGGGTTCCGGACAGTCGAACGTGAAATAGTTGAGGAACTCTTCGATTCGGACTGCGGCAGCCGGCGGATTCTGTCCGTGGTTGAGCCATCGGCGCATGTTGCTGTAGGAGGCGCCGTCGCAGTCTACCGAGAAGGTCGACACGGGAGCCTGCGATGTGTTTACGAAAGGATTTTCCCCGTAGTCGGTGTATCTGTCACCCGGACGGAAGGGCCTCTCGCCGGGGGCCGGTTCCGGAGGGAGAGTCCCGGGACAGTAGTCGTTTTGTTCCAGACTGCATGCAGTCGATGCCAGCGCTGCGACTACGGCCAGGGCCGGGAACAGCGTGCGTAACAGGGTTTGTTTTCTCATGGTTCTTCGGGTTTTAGGTTCTTTTTCCGTTAATAAGATGCGCGGGAGACAGGTTTTGTTGCATGGGTGCGGTATTTTTGCAGGTCGGTACCGTGAATGTTGGACGGGAATGGCGGTTTTTAGCAGGCAGTCGCTGTTTTTTATCGGAATCTTTCCCTGCGGGATGTTTTTTACGATTTTTTCGTTATCTTTAACGGGTGTAACCATTGTGGTACAGTCGGTGTGTCCGGGCGGCATCCGACGGTACGGTTTGCCTATGGCGGCTTTTCTTGATATTGCAAAAAGTTTTCCGGGCCTCGTGCGGGACGGTTTCCGCAGCATGCCTCTGGGGCGTACGTTGTGGTTCGTGGTACTGCTCAAACTCTTCATCATGTTCGCTGTCCTGCGGGCTTTCTTTTTCCCGAACTTCCTCAATTCCAATTTCGATACGGAGCGGGAGAAATCCGTTTATGTAGGCAACGAACTCGTGGAAAGAGGTAGATAACCGGGGGGACGGTCCGGTCGTCCCCGTATATATAGTAACCGTTAATCTGTTTCACAGATGGAATTCTTGACTGCTTCATTAGTAGGATGGTCGCGGGCGCAGTTCGCCATGACGGCCATGTACCACTGGGTTTTCGTCCCGCTGACGCTCGGACTGGGCATTATCATGGCGGTGATGGAGACTCTTTACGTACGGACGGGCAAGGAGGAGTGGAAGTCGGCGGCCAGATTCTGGATGCGGCTGTTCGGCATCAATTTCGCGTTCGGTATCGCAACCGGCCTCGTGCTCGAATTTCAGTTCGGAACCAACTGGTCCAATTACAGCTGGTTCGTGGGGGATATCTTCGGGGCGCCTCTCGCCATAGAGGCCATACTCGCCTTCTTCATGGAGGCTACTTTCATCTCGCTCATGTTTTTCGGATGGAAGAAGCTGAGCCGGGGGGCTCACCTTGCTTCCACGTGGCTCACGGTAGCCGGAGCCACCATTTCGGCGTTATGGATACTGGTGGCCAACGCTTGGATGCAGTATCCGGTCGGGATGGAGTTCAATCCCGATACCGTCCGCAACGAAATGCACGACTTCTGGTCGATACTGCTTTCGCCCGTCGCTGTTAACAAGTTCTGCCACACGGTGCTGTCGGGCTGGGTGCTCGGGGCCCTCTTCGTGACGGGCATCAGCGCGTGGTTCCTGCTCCGTCGGAGGAATACCGATTTCGCCGTCAGGAGCATGAAGGTTGGGACGGTGTTCGGGGTAGTCGCTTCGCTGCTTGTCATCGCAACGGGACACATGTCGGCTTATAACGTAGCTCATCACCAGCCCATGAAATTGGCGGCCATGGAGGCTCACTACGAGGGATACGAAGGGGTCGAGCTGATAGGCGTGGGCATCATCAACCCGCAGAAGAAATCGTGGGACGACGGCGTGCAGCCCGTGGTGGGGCGTATCGCCTTCCCCAAGATGCTCTCCTTCCTCGGTTTCTCGGATTTCAACGCTTTCGTGCCCGGTATCCGGGATATCATCGAAGGGGGGTACGAACTGCCGGACGGGGAGACGGCTCTTTCCTTCGAGGAGAAACGGGCCCGCGGCAGGCTCGCCATACAGGCCCTGGCCGATTACCGCACGGCGGTCGAGGCCGGCGACGATGAGGCGGCGGCCCTTTACAAGGAGGAGCTGCGCCGCAACTACGCCTACTTCGGTTACGGCTACCTCGAAACTCCCGAAGACCTCATTCCGCCGGTCGGGCTGACTTTCTATTCGTTCCGCATCATGGTCATCCTCGGCATGTGGTTCATCCTGCTCTTCCTGGTGGCCGGATTCTTCGTATGGAAACGGGACGTCGCCCGGCAGCGCTGGCTGTTGTGGGTGGCGTTGCTCACCATTCCGCTGGGTTATCTGGCGGGCGAATTCGGTTGGGTAGTGGCCGAGGTCGGGCGGCAGCCGTGGGCCATTCAGGATATCCTGCCCGTACAGGCGGCCATATCGAGCATATCGGCCGAGTCGGTACGGCTTACTTTCTTCATCTTCCTCGTCCTCTTTACGGCGCTCTTCGTGGCCGAGGTGCGCATTATGCTGCGCCAGATAAAGAGGGGACCCGTGGAGGAGATAGCCGCGGGTACTACGGATATTGACAAACAGGAAAAATAGACGGTCATGATAACATACGCTTTTTTACAACATTACTGGTGGTTCCTCATATCGCTGCTCGGCGGACTGCTCGCGTTCCTGCTCTTCGTGCAGGGCGGCCAGTCCATGCTCTTCTCGCTTCCGGGGAACGACGGCCAGAAGAAAGTCATGCTCTCGGTACTGGGCCGCAAGTGGGAATATACCTTCACCACGCTCGTCACCTTCGGCGGCGCTCTGTTCGCCTCCTTTCCGCTCTTTTATTCCACGAGTTTCGGCGGCGCGTACTGGCTCTGGATGCTCATCCTCCTGTCGTTCGTGCTGCAGGCGGTTTCATACGAGTTCCGTTCCCGGCCCGGCAACGTGTTCGGGACGAAGACGTACGACATCTTCCTTTTCATCAACGGCCTGCTCGGTACGCTGCTTGTCGGCGTCGTGATAGGGACGTTCTTTACGGGGTCCGACTTTACGGTGGCCAGAGACAACATCACGACGGTCGGAGCTCCGGTGATAAGCCGTTGGGGAAACGCATGGCACGGGCTGGAGTCCATCGCGAATCTCCGCAACCTCTGCCTCGGTGCGGCGGTGCTCTTCCTTGCACGGACGCTCGCCCTGCTGCTCTTCATCAACCGGGCCGGCGACGAGGAGCTGCGGGCACGGTGCCGGCGCGGCCTGTGGTACAATGCCCTGCCTTTCGTCGTCTTCTTCCTCGTGTTCGTGATATGGACTTTCCTCGGCAGCGGGTATGCGGTGAATTCCGCGACGGGCGAGGTGTTCATGCAGGAGCATAAATATTTCCTGAACATGGTGGAGATGCCTGCCGTCGGCATCGCATTCGTGCTGGGCGTAGCGGGCGTGCTGTACGGCATCGTCGTTTCGCTCGCCTGCGCAGATGTCCGTCACGGGATATGGGCTGCGGGCATCGGGACGGTCGTGACCGTCACCTGTCTGCTGCTGTGCGCGGGTTACAACGGGACGGCCTTCTATCCCTCTTCTGCCGACCTGCAGAGTTCGCTGACCATCTTCAATGCCTCGTCGAGTTTCTTTACCCTGAAGGTGATGTCGGTGGTGTCGCTGCTCATCCCCTTCGTGCTCGCTTACATCGTGTACGCATGGCGTTCGCTCGAAAAGAGGCGTGCGACGCTGGAGGATGCCGAGAACGACGGGCATCCGTGATGCCTTGCGGCGGTATTGCCGTTATGTATATGAAAGGGGGGCGCCCGTCGGGCGCCCCCCTTTCCTGTCCGTTCCGTTGCTGTGCGGTCCGTGATTGGGAAGGCGGATGAGGGGATGTTTTTTTGTACCGGTGCGTTTTTTTCGTACCGCTGCCCCGTCTCGGCGGCATATTTGCAGGGATAAAGTCGGGGACTGCGGTGCGGTCTCCGGGACAAGACAGATATTAACCAAATATTTTACTGTATTATGAAACGGAAATTGGTAGCCGTGTTGGTGATTGCCGCTGCGGCGGCAGCCTGGCCGCAGGGTGCGGAGGCCTGTACGGGCATTACATTGAAGGCCAAGGACGGTGCGTACGTTGTGGCACGCACGATAGAGTGGGGCGGCAGTAACCTGAACAGCCGCTATGTGGTCGTACCCAGAGGGTATTCCCAGCATTCCTATACGCCGCAGGGTACGGACGGTATGGAATTTACCGCACGTTACGGCTATGTGGGTATGGCGGTCGAGCAGGAGGAGTTCGTGGCCGAAGGACTGAACGAAGCGGGACTCTCCGCAGGGTTGTTCTATTTTCCCGGTTACGGGCGTTATGAGGCGTTCGATGCCTCGAAGAAATCCTCCAGCATCGCCGATTTGCAGCTCGTGCCGTGGATATTGGGCAGTTGTGCGACCGTAGAGGAGGTAAAGGCCGCAGTGGGAAAGGTGCATGTGGTCGCTGTTTATCCCGACGCTTCGACCGTACACTGGCGCTTTGCGGACGCTTCGGGCCGCCAACTGGTGCTGGAGATAATCGACGGCGAACCGATATTCTATGAAAACGAACTCGGCGTACTGACCAACTCCCCCGGATTCGAGTGGCAGCTTACCAACCTGAACAACTATGTCAATCTCTATCCCGGTGCCGCTCCTTCCCAGATGCTCGGCGCTCTTCGGCTGAGTCCCTTCGGGGCAGGCAGCGGTTTCCTTGGTATTCCCGGCGACATCACGCCCCCGTCGCGCTTCGTCCGGGCGGCTTTCTACCAGACCTCCGCACCGGAGCAGGCTACTGCTGCGGACGCTGTGACGCAGTGTTTCCATATTCTGAACAATTTCGATATCCCGATAGGCATTGAGACCGATCGGGGCGGCAAACCGACGGATATTCCGAGCGCGACGCAGTGGACGGCGGTCACCGACGTGAAGAACCGGGTGATTTATTACCGGACGATGTACGACAGCAACATCCGGGCGTTCGACCTTCGTTCGATAGATTTCGCTGCGATATCCTACCGTTCCGAACCGCTCGACAAGACGGCGGAACAGCCCGTGCAGTTCATCCGGGTGCGTTAACGGCTTGCGAAGAGATATATGACAGGAGAGGGGAAACGATTTCGACCGTTTCCCCTCTCCTGTCTTTCGTGCGTGCCGGTTATCGGCCGTTGGGAATCTCGCACTCCATGCCGCCGGCTGCGGCCATCGTCGCCAGGCGGTGCACCACTTTGGTGCGGCAGACGAGCGCCGCACGGTAGGCATGCCAGTTGGCAATCGGCTGGCGTGCGACGCCGGAGTCGATAGCGGCTTGGGCCACTGCACAGGTTACCTCGGTGATAAGCCTCGGGTCGAGGGCCTTCGGGATGAGGTATTCGCGGCCGAAGTCGATGTGTTCCTTGTTGTAGGCGGTCAGCACCATGTCCGGTACCGGTTGTTTGGCGAGTTCGGCCAGTGCGTGTACGGCGGCTACCTTCATCTCCTCGTTTATCTTGCGGGCCCGCACGTCGAGCGCTCCGCGGAAGATGTAAGGAAAGCCGAGCACGTTGTTCACCTGATTGGGGTAGTCGGAACGGCCGGTGGCGAAGATGATGTCGCCGCGCGACTCCATGGCGTTCTCGTAGGATATTTCGGGATTCGGATTGGCGAGTGCGAAGACAATTGGATTCGCGGCCATGGAACGTACCATGTCGGGTGTGAGTACGTCGGCGACCGAGAGTCCGAGAAATACGTCGGCTCCTTTCAGCGCCTCTTCGAGCGTGCGGATGTCGCGGTCGGTCGCGAACCGGGCCTTCATGCCGTCCAGGCCCGGCCGGTCGCGCCTTATCACCCCTTTGCTGTCGCACATGACGAGGTTGTCGGGCTTTACGCCGAGTGTGATGTACATCCTGGAGCAGGAGACGGCGGCGGCTCCTGCACCGTTCACCACGACCCGAACGTCGCCTATCTTCTTTCCGGCCACCTCCAGCGCATTGAGCAGGGCTGCGGCGGAGATAATGGCCGTGCCGTGCTGGTCGTCGTGCATCACGGGGATGTCGAGTTCGCTGCGCAGCCGCTCTTCGATGACGAAACACTCCGGGGCTTTGATATCCTCCAGGTTGATGCCGCCGAAGGTGGGAGAGATGTTCTTGACCGTCCGGATGAATTCGTCCGCGTCGTGCGTATCCACCTCGATGTCGAAAACGTCTATGTCGGCGAATGTTTTGAAAAGCAGTCCTTTTCCTTCCATGACGGGTTTGCCGGCCAGCGCTCCGATGTCGCCCAGACCGAGTACTGCCGTTCCGTTGGAGATGACGGCCACCAGATTGGTCTTCGAGGTATATTTGTATGCGTCCTCGGGGTTCTTCTCTATTTCGAGGCACGGATAGGCTACGCCGGGGGAGTAGGCCAGCGACAGGTCGCGCTGCGACCCGAACGGTTTGATGGGGATGACTTCGAGTTTGCCGGGCCGGCCCTCGGAATGGTATTTCAGGGCAGCCTCTTTCAGTTTTGTATGCTCTTTCTTCATGGTCGTTTCCTTTCTCCGGTCTTCCGCAGTGTGCGGAAACCGGCGCAAATCTACCAATTATTCTCCGGATTTTCATATAGCGTTCCGTACTCCCCTTTCCGTGCGGTACCTTCCGCCTGTCCGTACGGTTTTCCGGTTCGCAGGTATGGCCGCTGCGGAATGCTCCGTACATCCTGTACTCCTCCCGTCAGGGGGGCCGGCGCCTTTTCCGGGCATTTTTCCCGCTTCTCCGCAGGAGAAAGAGGCGTGGCGTCGATAGCGTCGGACGGGGACGGTGTCCGAAAATTCCGAAGCATATATGGAAAACACTCAATCGTAATTATGAATTGTGAGTGATGTCGGCGAACCGACTGTCGGCAGGGACAAGGATGTTGCAGGGGTGTTTTGCGGGGAGCATGCTGCGAAGCGGTGCCGTCCATGCGGGGCTCGGCCCGAAAGAAGAGGACGATGTTTTAACGGCTTGACCGTATGCCGTAACCGGATGGGAGGGACGGCAAACTCGGCCGACCGCTTCGGAATGTCTTTCCGAACGGCCCCTGTACTGTGCAGCGCTTGGTACGATACCGGTCCGTACGGTAAAACCACCCTATTTGCAGCTCTCCCGCATTCGCTATTAAACGTTGGATAAAAAAGGTATGTCGAAAAAAGCTCTCTATAAACTTGAATAGAGAGGGCAAACAGGCCCCTTATGTTTTTGGTTGAAAGAATGTTAGTCTTTTTCTATGTATAAATAGTTTTTCATGTTTATCTTTGCATGTGAAAATCAACGTTTTATCCAACGTTTTATCCAACGTTTAAATCGTGATATTTTTCGTTTAATGTCTTGTTAATGAGCGATTTATATTTCGATTAAGCGATGGAGCGTTCGGTTGTACCCGTAATTGCCGGACAGGAGGGCGGCAGGGAGGCGGGTGGGCGGACGGTTCTGAACTGATAAAAAATGGATGTATGAGAAAATTTGTCTTGTTGCTTCTTCTCGGAACGATGCTGGGGGCGGGGAGCGCGGTCGCACAGAAGGTGGCGGTAAAAACGAATATTCCCTATTGGGCAACGACCACTCCCAATTTGGGATTCGAATTCGGGCTGGGTGCGCGGACGACGCTCGATATAAGCGGCGGATACAATTTCTGGACGCTTAACCGGGAGGCTAACCGTAAGATTAAGCATTTCGTGGTGATGCCGGAGGTCCGTTGGTGGCTTTGCGAACGTTTCAACGGGCATTTCTTCGGTCTGCATGCCGGTTACACCGAATATAACATCAGCAACGTGCGTATCCCGTTCCGGCCGGCCTCGTCGAAAGACCACCGTTACCAGGGGTGGGGGGCAGGCGTGGGTATCTCCTACGGATATTCATGGATTATAGGCCGCCGGTGGAACCTGGAGGCGACGGTGGGTGTGGGATATGTCTATACCGACTACGACAAATACGACTGCGTGACCTGCGGAACCTTTCGCGGTACCAATACCAAACACTACTTCGGCCCGACGAAGATAGGCATTTCGTTCGTCTACATAATTAAATAATAATACGATAAAGCGATGAAATACAGATACTGCACACTTCTGCTGATGTTGGCGTGCTGCTCTGCGGCGGCGCATGCCCAAAAGAGCGGAAAGGAGATTACCTATCTTCCTGCCGTCGAAATCCGCGACGGGGCGGTCGAGAAAGAGGCCCGCGAGGTACGCCTGACGATGACGGTGGACCTGAGCGAAATGCGGCTCCGAACGCAGCACACGATGGCACTGACACCCGTGCTCGTGTCGCGCGACGGCAGCCGGGAGGCCGCCTTTCCGCCGATTGTGGTGGACGGTAAGACGCGAAACAATGTGTATCTGCGTGCCCGGCGCCTCGAAAGCGTGGAGCTGCCGCCCTATCACGACGGTGAAGCGCAGGTAATCATCCGGCGCCGCAACGGCAGGGAGCAAATTTACGATTACGCCGCCTCGTTGCCCTACCAGCGCTGGATGCTCGAAGGGCGTATCGAAATGCGCGAACAGGTGTACGGCTGCGTGAATTGCGGCGAAGGCGAGGCGGAAGCGCTGCTGATGCCCCGCGTGCTGCCGGAGTTCATACCGGAGTATCGTCTCGATACCATCGCGCCGGAGCCGGAACCGGTGAAGGTGCGTGCAGAGACGCGTACCGCACGTCTTCAGTTCCGTCAGGACAGTTACCGGATAAGACCCGACTACAAGAACAACCGGGCCGAGCTGGATACCGTATCCAACTCCATCCGGCTGGTGAGGGAGAACGACGACGTGAAGATAACGGGCATCTTCATCACCGGTTATGCCTCGCCCGAAGGCAGCGAGGCGCATAACCTCACCCTGTCGGAGAACCGAGCCAAAGCGTTGGCCGATTACATCCGCCGTCAAGATGCAATAGAGGCCGACATGCTCCATGTCGCGTGGATGGGCGAGGACTGGGAGGGGCTCGTGCGCGAGCTCGGCAACTATCCGGAACTGCTCGGACGCGACCGGATTCTGGAACTTATCGAACGGTATCCCGACAACCGCGATTACTGCGACCTCCAGTTCCAGAGACTTCAGCCTGCGGAGATATACCAGCGGCTGCTGAACGAGGTCTACCCGGCCCTGCGCCGCAACGAATACCGTATCGAATACAATGTCCGCAACTTCAATATCGAGGAGGCCCGCCGGATGGTGCGCGAACGGCCCGACCTGCTGAGCCTTACCGAAATGTACAAGGTGGCCGCCTCCTACGGAAAGGGTACCCCCGGATACGAGGAGGTGATGGCCGCTGCCGCCCGCTGTTTCCCCTATGAACCGGCGGTGCTGAACGACCGGGCATTGGATGCCATGGCGGCGGGACACTATGCCGAAGCCGTGGAACTGCTCGAAGGAGTGGCTTCCGCCGATGAACCCGTGCTGCTCAACACGCTCGGTGTCGCATACGCCGGTGCCGGCGAACCGTACAAGGCCGAAAGTGCTTTCCTGCGCGCCTCGGAAGCGGGCTGCAGGGATGCGGCCCATAACCTGCAGCAGGTGCGCGGTGTGATAGACCAACTTTGATTCTCCCGATACACGGACTGAAAATTCATTTTAATTAACCTTTAAAACAAAAAGAGTATGAAACTTGGAAACATTGTGCTGGCAGGTGCAGCCCTGACCGTGGCGTTGGCTTCCTGCAGCCAGAAAGAGGAAGGCGTCGCAGTATCCGGCAATCCGAAAGCGGTGACCGTATCGTTCGCCAATGTCACCCGTTCGGTCGGCGACAAGGTGGATAAAGACAAGACCGCCCTGTACGAGGATTTTTACGTACTGTTTACCGACGATGCCGGTAAAATCTACAAGGGAAAGAGTGCGGACCTTACCACGGATGCACCCATCTATTTCGCCAATGCGGCCGCAGCGGGCGATATGACTTTCCACCTGCTCGACAACAGCGTGAAAAAGGTGTATGTAATCGCCAACCCGACCGATGAAATTAAGACCGCAGCCGATGCGGCGACCGGTATCAATGAAATCGAAAGCGTTGTCGTGGCTGCCGCAGCACAGCAGAGCGTCAATCCCAACGACAATGCCGACCTTGTGCTCTACGGCGTATGCGAATCGCTGGTAGATGCGGGTACCGCCGATGACAAGGGCCATGAGGATTATTATACGGCAACCGTGAACATCAAGCCGCTGGTAGCACGTATCCAGATAGGTGCCTTCACCTGCGACTTCACCGATACGGAAGGCATCACGGCCTACGACATCGAGCAGGTGGCTCTGAACAACTACTATACGACCTGCACCCTCGGCGGTACGCCGGGCGGCCTGAACAATACGCCCATCACCGGTAACGTGTTCGATTTCTTCGCCGATGCCGACAGGCCTGCGTGGAGTCACGATGAGGCGACCATCCATCTGGACAACAGCGACGTAGAAGGTGGCAGCAACACGCATGCGTTGGCCGATGACGCGAATTTCTGTTACGACATCTTCCCCGGTGTGACGCCCCAGCTCCTCGTACAGCTCAACGATACGACCGATGCGGGCAGTCCCGTTCCCTACTATCTGGCAACGGAAGGATTCAGTGGTCTGAGCGACAACACCTTCAAGGCAGGTTACATCTATAATGTGAACTTCTCGTTCAAGTGGAACGACCCGCTGACTCCGGAGAAGTGCGTTACCGTGAATGTGACCGTCGAGCCGTGGACGGTGGAGGCGATTACGCCTGAGTTCTAATTCATCCGATTTATCACGGAAGCGGGAACGTTCCGCCTCCCGCTTCCGTTTTTTCCATTACGTAAACATACAAGGACTTATATGAAATTGGGGAATACTGTTTTCTGCCTGTTGCTGCTCGGAGGGCTCTCCACCTCCTGCATACGCGAGGACTTGAGCGACTGCTTCAGCACCAATACGCTGCTGCTGAGCTATAAGGGCGATGGAGAGACCGAGATTTTCGGCGACAAGATTTGTCGGGTCGAAATGTATGTTTTCGATGCGGAGAACCGTTGCGTTGCCAACGGCGTGCTTCCCCCGAACGAAGTGGAGGCACGGGCGGCGAAACTGCCGCAGCTGAAGCCCGGAGATTACCGTATCGTCTGTCTGGGCAATACCCACCATACGCAGGTGGGCAACGTCGCTTCGTGCGATTTCAGCCGGATTACCTTTGCCGACGGCGGCTATTTCGCCGGGGAGACCGTTTCCGGCAACGATTCGCTCTATTATGCGACCACGCCCTTTACGGTGGAACCTTTCACCGGCAGGGAGGACGACAACAAGACACGGCTCGTCGAGTTCGCCAGCTCGCACTACGACGTATCGGTCGAGGTAGCCGGTATTCCCGATGCAGGAATGAATGCTGCGGCCGCTTCGATGCCGACACTTGAGATTTGCGGTGTATCGCCCTGCACCGACTTTGAGAACCGCGCTTGCGGAGAGGCGACGGATTATCTGCTCGAAACCGAATACGACGGCGGCAGCAATCTGCTGACCGCACGCACCAATATAATGCGCCATACGGACCATTCGCAGGTGGGCGTCTGTCTGCGTTCCCCCGACGGCAGGACGCTGCTGGCGGAGGTCAATCTGGCCGAGTTCCTGGCCGAAAACCCGGTCATCGACTGCTCCCGCAACGAAGTGCTTATCCCCATACGCATGGAATTCGTATCGGGGAAGGTGGTCGTGACCGTTCCGGAATGGTACATAGAGGATGTGAAACCCGAATTTTAAGGAACGATAATTATGCGAAGAATAGGATTTATCTTGTTTGTTTCCCTGTTGGCCGGTGCCTGCTGCGCCGCCCTGGCCGGATGTGCGAAGGGCGAGGGGCCGGTGTCCGGCGAGGAAATCAACGTGGCGGTACAGGTGAACGTGGATGCCCGTGCGGTGGAGAGTACGGACGGTACGCCGACTGCCGCGGAGGCGGAGCTGCACTCGCTCCGCGTCTACGCCTTCATCGGCGACGAGCTGGTCGGATACTATTTCAATGACGCGGAGGTAGCCGATTCGTTCCTTATGGAGATGGCCGTGCGTTCGCTCTCGATGCAGACCGTCGACTTCTATGTGATTGCCAACGAGGCCGCCATGGTGAAGCCCGGTTCGTCGGAAAACCTGACGGAGGATACCCCCAGGAGTGTGCTCGATTCCTATACCTTTACCGCGCTCGATACGGCGAACGGTCTCCCGATGTTTTACCGGGACCGGGTGGAGATAGATGTGGCGACCGATGCCGACGATAACCCGCAGACCCTGCCCGGACATGCAGGGCATACGCTGCTGAAGCAGGAGCTCGATTTCCCGCTGCGGCGCCCCGTCGCCAAACTCGGTGTCTTTGCGGCCAAGGAGGCCGGCGAATCCGCCGCTCTGACCGTCACGGGACTGACCTTGCTGAAGGAGGGTACCCGGATGTACAACTACCTGATGCCGCAGAACGAAACCGTACTCGGGAGCATCGGGACCATGTCGGAGGATATCCTCCTTTCGGCGGCGAACGGCGAGGTGACGGCGGCGCTTGCGGAGGGCATTTCCGATGCCGAACGCAAGAATCCGGAGAACTATACCCCCGTGCTGGCCGTTCCCTTCTATCCTTTCGAGAATCCGTTCGGAAGCGGCGACTGGAGCCTGCCCGACGCCGAGGGCCGGGGCAACGTGCTTCGGATAGACTATACGTTCGGCGGAGAGGTACGTTCGGGGACGGTTTATCTGCCGCCGATGCTCCGGAACCACTACTATGCGGTGTGCTGCCTGATGCGGAACGACGGAAAGATTGCCGTGGAGTATCTCGTGGCCGACTGGGACGACGCACCCGCATGGGACGATATGGAGTTCGCCTATCCGACCTATGACAATCCGCTCATGCCCTTGTCGGGCAGCGTGGCGGATATGAAGAATCCGACGGTCTATTGTTCCCTTAACGATACCAATCCGGAGGCCGGCGACTTCTCCGTGAGGTTCCGCATGACGGCGCCGGCCCAGCAGGAGTGGAAAGCCACCCTGATGGATGCTTCGCCGGCCGATTTCGAGGTCAGGGTTTATCAGGGCGGCGAGGAGGTAACGAATCCTACGGCCTCGGAGGAGTGGTACACGATTACCGTACGGGCACTGAATCCCGATATGGTGGGGCAGACGGTGCGGCTCGGCATCGCCATCACGCCGACCTGGCTGGCTCCGGGCGAGACCACCCTGTTGCTGATAAACGGACTGACGGACGCCATTGCGTGGCCCGACAGCGGCAATATGCCGGAGTATATTGAGATAGAGCAGATTCCCAATCCGAACGATTAACCGAATGAAACGATGAAGACAGTATTGTATCGTATTGCCTGCTGTGCGGCTGCCGTTATGCTGGCGGCCTGTAGCAAAACGGGTGACCTTCTTCCCGGCTGCGGGTCGGGCGACAACATCGTTCTCGATGTGTCGTCGGCGGGGGCCGTCAGCCGTGCGGAGGCGTCGGGCGCCGAAGTCGCCGTCAGCCATATCGACGTGCTCATCTTCGCCGGCGACGAGACCAAGGTAGTCCATGAACGCGTGACGGGAGCGGCTGCCGCCGGCGGAAAGATAATCCTTTCGGCAAAGCGCAGCAGTTTTGCCGAAAATGTCGGATATTGGGTATATCTCGTCGCCAACAGCACCGAGGAATCGGAGGCCTTCGATGCACTGACCAACCTGAACGGGCTGAAGGCCATGCAGCAACGGGACCCCAACATACACATGACCGGTATCGCCAGCCTGCCCGACATACCGCAGACCTTCCTGATGGACGGGATTGCCTATACGGGCGACAGCGAACCGGCATCGCCTGCCGCAGTGGTACTCAACGACGGCGATGCGTCGGCCGATACCGAATTGAAGGCCATGCTGAAGCGTGCGGCGGCAAAGATAGTGGTGAGGATACGGAAAGGAGAGAAGGTGGAGTTCAGCAACGAGTCCGGCGCAGGTGAAGCCGGATATTACCTGCGCAACATGCCCTATACCACGTCGGTCATCTCCGGCGTCGATGCCGATGCCGAGCTGTGGACGCCGGGACGCAACGCCTCCTATTTTCACTGGACGGCCGATGTCGTGACCGTGACCGCTTACGCATACAGCCATGACTGGGCGAACCAGAGTGCGCTGGAGAAGGAGACGCGCCTTATCGTGAACGTGCCGCTCTATCCGCTGGACAAAGAGGGCAACCGCGGCGAGTTCCAGCCGAGGAGCTATTACCAGATACCCGTCAGCAAATCCAAGAACCTGCTGCGCAACCATTGCTATCAAGTGGCCGTTACGGTGAATGCGGCGGGTGCGACCGACCCTTCGGAGGCGCTCGAACTCGGTCCTGTCGAATATTCGGTGAGCGAGTGGGACGAAGAGACGATAGACGTGGGAGGCGGGACGGAACATCCGATATATCTGACCGTGAATACCGACGAGATGGAGATGTATAACATCGAGGCGGATACCGCCACGCTTCGTTTCGCCTCCTCGTCGCAGGTCGGGGTGGAGGTACTTCGTGCCTATTTCATCAACAAGTTCGGACAGGAGGAAGAGGTGGACCGGGATATCTTCGATGCCATCCGGGCGACCCCCGCCGAGGGGCTTACCGGCAATATCGATGTGTACAGTCCGCTGCCGCTCAACAATGCCGTGCGTTACATTGAGCTGGAGGTGACCAATACCGACGGGGCTACGCCGCGTACCGTCATCGTCGAGCAGTATCCGCTGGAGTACATCACCAATATCCAGGGATGGTACTCCTACCGCTCCGATTTCGGCGGTACGACCTACGAGCTGATAAACGGAGAGCCGGTCGATAATCCCTACGATTCCGATAACCGCCTCAACGGAAACGATGACCGCATCGTGGCCGTCGGAGGATGGAACAACGGGACGGGCAGTTGGAGGAACTATTATCAACGGGGCGGGTCGAATTCGTCCTATTTCTTCACCTCCAAGGTGGCCGAACAGATTACTTCCGGGAACAATCGGGGCAAGTCCAACATTTACTATTACTCTTGGGACGAGTCGGAGGAGAATGTCGGGTCTTGGTGGAGGCCTCGTTATGAGTACAGCTACGAGATAGCTACCACCGGTTTGTTTACACCCGGCAACGCCCGCATGTACCATGTGCGGATTACCGCCTCGTCCGGCGACTATACCGTGGGGAGGCCGCGCATGAGCGACGGCGTGACCGACCCGGGTACCGACAACGAGGTGATGGTGTCCCCGTCCTTCATGGTCGCGTCGCAGTTGGGGGCGACCTTCTCTCCCACGCAGGAGAGTGCGGCGAGCCACTGCAAGGAGTATGTGGAGGTGTACCGCGACCCCGAAACGAACGAGGTCGTCCATCTGGACGACTGGCGTCTTCCCACCAGGGCGGAGATAGGGGTCATCATCGAGTTCCAGTACCGAGCGAATGCGGCGATGGACGAGGTGCTCGCCGGCCCGGAGTACTGGAGCGCGAACGGCATCGTCGAGAATCCGAAGGCCACTCAGGCGGGTTCTGCGGCAATCCGCTGCATCCGGGATGCTTACGACGGCGGGAAATGAATTGTGAAAGGCAATTAAAATCGAGAGATATGACAAGGAGAATACGCTATGCGGCCCTGCTTGGTGCGCTGTTTCTGGCCGCCGCCTGCCAGCGGGAGGAGTGGCCGGCGGACGGGGGAATGTCGGCGTCGGACGGTTATGTGACCCTGCGTGCGGGGGTCGAGATACCCTCCATGCCCGAGGTGGTGACGAGGTCGGTGGACCCCGACGGACTGGATGTGCAGACCATGACGCTGTTCTGTTTCGATTCGTACGGGCTCTTCATATCGACCGCCGATGCGGAACTGGACAGGCAGGGCGATATGCAGGGTTCGCTTACCGCCCGTGTACCGGAGAATACGCGGACGATACATTTCATCGGGAACCAGAATATGCAGGATTTTGCGGAGGACAGTTTCCGCAACAAGTCCGAGGCGGAAGTCATGGCCGTACTGGAGGGTTCCGCGGGCAAGATGATATATTGGGCCCGTTTCGCATGTGCGGCGGGAGACAACCGGAAAATCGACGAGCAGATGCAGGGCAGTACCATCGTCCTCGTACGCAACCAGGCGAGGGTGTCGGTGCTGAATCCTACGGGCAACGGTTTCCTCGAAGTCACCGGTTTCGTGGTCTGCAATACGAATGCCTACGGGACCGTGGCCCCCTGGCATCCTCAGGAGGGGTTCGTATGGCCCGGTACCGAGCCTTTCATAACGCTTCCGCAGAACAGGGCGGTGGTGAGCGACATCATGGACGTGCGCACCGCTTCCGACCAGTATGTCTTCGAGAGCGAGAATGCTTCGGACAACCCCGTGAGCGTCATCCTTCGTGGGCATCTGCCCGGTGAGGATACCGACCTCTATTACCGTGTCATGCTCATCGACGACGAGGGAGAACAGGTGTTGATACGCCGTAACTGCCATTACCGGCTGAACATAGCCGGCACGCTTTCCTACGGACAGCCCGACTTCGCCAGCGCGCTGGAGGCGCCCGCCACGAACAACGTCTGGGTCTCCATATCCGACGAGGTGAATGAGGTGGAGGACCAGAACTACATCCTGGCCGTGGCGAAGACGAGCTATGTGCTCGGTGAGGAGGAGACGGGCGATTCCTATACGCTCTATTATACCGTGACCGGCAAGAACGGTACGCGGATAACCGAGGCCGACCTCCCCTCGGTGACGTGGCTGGACGGTAACAAGGTGGGGGGCATGAACGTGGGAAACCGTTTCGCCCGCATCGAAAACAATACGGTCGGCTACGGCGAGATAACCGTGAACCTGCTCCGGATGGGGGAGAATGACAAACTGGAGGGTACGCTGCTCGTGAAGAAGGGGCGTCTGCAGCGGAAAATCAAGGTGATAACGGTCAAGACGCAAAAGTTCGAACCTGCATGGGTGGGAACGCAGGTTTACGGCCACAATATCGGCGAGCACGTGACGCTGATGTTCACGATTCCGGAGAGCTGTCCGCAGGAGCTGCTTCCGCTGCGCGTACTGATTTCCACCAACGACCTCGACGTGCGTCATGAATCCGGAATGGACCTGCCGCTCGTTTTCAAGGGCGAAGAGGGCTATGGCGAGCTGGACAACGAGTGGGGCTATAAATATGTTTACACGGCCCGGCAGACCGGTGTGCAGCGCGTCTATTTCGAGAACGTCCTCCTGCAGGGGGAAGGACATGTCGGCGATGTGATGCTGGAAGCGAATTTCTTCGACGAGTTGACCAAACAGGTCGTATTCGCCGACCACCAATTCTCCATCACGGTCTCCGGACTGAATGAATACAACAACCTGCCCGGCGGCGATTATGCGGAGGACGACGTGATACTCTACCGTCTGGTACCGCAGAAGAAGGGGGCCAACGTGCAGTTCGATATGCAGATGATGAACAACGGCGAGCAGCCTGCACAGCCTGTCAATGCCGGGGACAGGGACGAATTCCTGCTCTATTCCCAGAATCTGAACTATTACCTCGACGACGAGACGGACAAGGCGGGTGTTGCCGAATTTGACTGTACGTTTTATCCGATAGATGAGGAGTCCTGGGGAAGCGGGGGCCGCGTGCATATGTTCATGCCGAAGAGGCCCCAGAAACCTGCGTCCGAAACGGGCAGGTATGCCATCTACATGTACACCAACCGCGCGCAGAGCGCCGAAGTGGTACGTATCGCCTCCAACCAGCCCGGGTCGTCTTCTGGGTACCCCGGTAACGGAGGAGCGCCCTACGAGGGAAATGCCTATCGGTCGGTGACGTTCGAGCTGGCCAACTACAATCCGTTCCGCTTCGCGGCCCGGGTGAACGGAGAGGGAACCGATACCTCGGGAGCGGAGGAGGAGACCGTGACGCCGCTGTCGTGGACGTACCGTCCGCAGCAGCAGGTGGATATCGAGCTGGATGTGACGAGCTTCGCCGGTTCCGACGGCAAGTCCGTAGACCCCTTCGGGGAGCCGTTCGAGATATATATCGACGCTCCGATGCTCGAGATAGACGAATCGAGGCTGGCCGAGTGCAACCTGACGGACGGGAAGCTGAAGGCCGACCCGTCGGTTCCGGGAAGATTCATCTATACGGTGGATGCGCAGAGAAGTACGGAGCGTACCTTCGGCACGGGCAGTGCGCTGAAAAAGGACGGAACGCTCCTCGACAACGGCGGCTCCGTAGACCAGGCGGGTGAACGGAAGCGGCTGCCTTTCCTTACCGGCGAAGTGGTAAGTGCCGGTGACATCACCGTCAGCTCCGACGAGGAGATGGTCGTATTCTTCCGGAAGACCTTCCGTGTCACGAACGAGTCCATCCGGGGTATCATTCGGTATAATGACAACGGGGTGATGCGCGACGTGCCGCGGAATGCCTTCGTCTCCTTTGAACGCGTCAGCAACGGCACGCGGATAGGCTCCATGACGATTACGGCCGACGGAGAGTACGAACTGCGCCTGCGCAAGGAGTATGCCTTCAACTGGTACACCGACCCGATAGGGGTATATTATCGGGACGGAGAGGGGAATACATGGCATGCGGACGTGACCAGCCTGGCCGACCTCTTCGACGATACGGCCATCGAAATGAGACTGGAGGAGGGCAATTGACGACATGCGGTATCGAGGCTGCGGTATCGCTGCGCCGTGCAGCCCTGCCCGTACCGCACGCTTGGACCGCCGCACGGCTCCGAACCTGCCGAAGGTTCGGAGCCGTGCGGTATCGGAAGAATCAGACGTATGGGTTTTCTCTCTGTCGTGTCGGTGTGTGCGGCCTGCCTGGCCGTCGCCGGCTGTGCGTCTATCGCCGGCTCTCCGCTTCGTGCGGGGGGTGAAACGGAGCTGTCCGACGGGGTCGGGTTCCGGCTGCCGGATATTCCCGACACCCTTCGGGGAGCCGCACGGGCCGAGTATCTTGCGCTCCATTACTGGGACGGTTTCGATTTCGCCGGCGCGGATATCGCTGCTCCGGAGGCCGAGCAGGCATTCGTGGATTTCCTCGGACTGCTGTCCCGTATCGCCTCGGCGGACGGTGCATTCGGTGCGCTTTTCGGGCGCGCGGCTGGTTCCGACGGGTTGTACCGTCTGATGGAGCTGTGCGACAGGTATCTTTACGAACCCTGGTCGCCGATGCGCAGCGATGAGCTGTATGCGGCCGCGCTGCGGGCATTTACGGAGAGTCCCTGCATCGCGGAGATAGACAAGGTTCGGGCCCGGCAGGCGCTGGAGAGGCTGTCGATGAACCGGCCGGGTACTCCGGCCGCCGATTTCATCTATGTCGACCGCGGCGGGAGCCGGCATCGCTTGTCGGATATCGAGGCACCGCATATTCTGCTGTTTTTCCACTATCCCGGCTGCGGGGAGTGCCGCCGGATGAAGGCCGCGCTGGAGGCTTCGCCGATTGTGGGCGAGTCGCTCCGTAGGGGGAGGCTTGTCCTTCTGGCCGTATGCGTCGGAGAACGGGACGATTGGGAGCGTTCCGGATGTCCGATGGGGGGAATTGACGGGTTCGACGGAGGGATGTCCTCCTCCTGCCGGACGGTTTATGACCTGCGGGCTCTGCCGACGCTCTATCTGCTCGACGGCGAACGGTGCGTGATATTGAAGGATGCTTCCGTGGTACAGGTCGAGGAGCAGCTTGCAGCCTTGTGCAGTGGACAGGCTGCGGCTGCGAAGCGACCGTCATAGTTCGGAGGAGCCGGAACGGATGCATGGCCGCTATCTTGCCGCACCGGCCATATCCTGGAAGGTCTTCCGGATTCTGTCGGCTCTTCTCCTTCCTGTTTCGGAATTTTCGCCGTGTCGGGCCGGAATGACGGACGTATCTGTGTCCCGATAGGCGGGAGTCCGCATTCCGCGTCTTGCCCGACCTCTTCGTCTCTGTCGTTGCTGTCGGTTTCTCTTTTCTGTCTCGGGAAGGTCCGTGAAAGAGATACCCCGCCATACGTCGTATGGCGGGGTATCTTCGAGGTGCGAAGCGGAATCGAACCGCTGTAGAAGGTTTTGCAGACCTTTGCCTAACCGCTCGGCCATCGCACCGTAGTGTTTCGCTGTCCCGTTTCGGGGTACGAAACGGTGTGCAAATATAGCCAATAATCTTCATTCTCCAAAAAATAGGCGATGCGGGTGCGGTAAATTTGGTGCCGGGGCATTTCCGCCGGCCGCATTCGACCGGAGCGGCCGGCATCCGACGGAACCGTCTCCGCTGTCGGCCGTCGGTACGGGCGGTGGAAAAGGACACAGGCGGTGGAGAACGGAAGGAGGAGAAGATACGGGAGAGACAGTACGGGTTTTTTATTACCTTTACGGTAAAAACCGCGGCGGCATGACGGTGGACGACATAGCGCTTACGCTTCAAAAGGGACTCGGTGTCCGGGGAGCGGCACACCTGCTCTCCCTGGCGGGCAGTGCCTCTGCGGTGTATGCCGCATCGGAGGGGGAGCTGTCCGGAAAGTTCGGGCTGCGGAGCGACATCGCGCGTGCCCTGGCGGCGAAAACCGCGCATCGGGAGGCGGAAGAGGAGCTGCGCTACATGAGGCGCCACGGCATATCGGCCGTCGCATCCACGGATGCGGATTACCCGGCGCTGCTGCGGGAATGTCCCGATTATCCCCATGTCCTCTATTTCGTCGGCGACGCCGCGGCTTTCCGCGGCAGGATGCTGTCGGTGGTCGGTACCCGTGCGGCGACCGTTTACGGTCAGCAGATGTGCGATGCACTGGTGGGCCGCGTGGCCGAACTCGCCGCCGGAACGGCGGTCGTCAGCGGGCTCGCTTACGGGATAGATGCCGCCGCACACCGTGCCGCTTTGCGGTATGGGCTCCGGACGGTGGCGGTTATCGCCAATCCGCTGCCCGGCGTTACCCCCGTACAGCACCGGGCACTGGCGCACGACATTGCGGAACGGGGCGGGGCCGTGGTGACGGAGCTGCACTCGCGGACCAGGCAGAACGGCGCTTATTTCATACCGCGCAACCGGATAATCGCCGGGATGGGTGAGGGAACCGTGGTCGTGGAGTCCCCGGCCGGAGGCGGCGCTCTCTCCACCGCGGCGTTGGCGGACGGTTACGGCCGTATCGTAATGGCGGTACCGGGGCGTGCGGGCGACCGGTGTTCGGCGGGAGCCAACCGGCTCATCATGGAGCGCCGGGCCGCCATGGTGTGTTCGGGTGACGATATCGTCCGGGAGTTGGGATGGGACATTGCGTGTCCGGGATTTATTCCCGTCCGGGAGTCGCCGCCGGTGCTGAACGGAGACGAACGGCGTATCATGGAGTGTCTGCATGACGGGGAGGCTGCGGACATGGATACGCTGGCGCTGCGCAGCGGCATACCGATAGGACAGATTTCGGCCGTGCTGCTGGGGCTGGAACTCGGCGGGATGGTCCGGGCGTTGCCGGGGAAAAGATACGAAAAGAGCTGACCGGTGCGGCGGGAATGCGGCACGGGCGGACGGAGGAGTCCGGAAGCCGGTCTGTCCGTCGTACCGGAGAGGGAGGATACGAAACACGAACGATATGGAACTGATAGATACGCATACGCATCCGTTCGACGAGGCATTCGATGTCGACAGGGCGGAGGTGGTCGCGCGAGCGTGCGAAGCCGGGGTTCGCAGAATGATGTGTCCCGCGATTGACGCTGCGACGCATGCGGCCCTCTTCGGACTGTGCGACGCATACCCGGATGTCTGCCTGCCCATGATGGGCCTGCATCCCACTTCGGTGAACGACAATCCCGATTGGCGCCGGGAAGTGGCGCTCGTGGAGGAGTACCTTTCGGGAGGGGTGTCCCGCCGTTTCTATGCCGTCGGAGAGGTGGGGCTCGACTTCTATTGGAGCCGGGAATGGCAGAGGGAGCAGGAGGAGGCTTTCCGCCGGCAGGTCGAATTTTCGCTCCGCTTCGGACTGCCGCTCGTCATCCATACGCGGGAGGCGTGGCCGGAGATGCTAGGCCTCCTGCGGGAATTCCGGGGAAGCGGAGTGCGGGGTGTCATGCACGCTTTCAGCGGTACGTGGGAGGAGTACGAGGCGGTGAAGGCGTGCGGCGATTTCCTGTTCGGCATAGGAGGCGTCGTTACCTATAAGAAGAGCACACTGCCCGAGGTCGTGTCGCGCATGCCGCTCGGCGATATGGTGCTCGAAACCGACGCCCCCTATCTGCCGCCGGTTCCTTACCGGGGGAAGCGCAACGAGCCGGCCTACATCGTCCACGTCTGCAGGAAAGTGGCCGAACTGAAGGGCATCGCTCCGGAGGAGGTGGCTGCGGCGACATCCGCCAATGCGTGCCGGATGTTCGGCATCTGATTCTTCCCTCCCCGGTTTTTAACGAATTCGTTACCTCCGCAGCTTCGCGGATAACGAAAAAGTCATTAAATTGCACCCCGTTTCCAGCGCACGGAGGGCCGTGCGGCGTCTTTTACAGCATATTTGTTGAAGTGGTTGAAGAAATTATTGGTCTATGGGAAGGTCGTCAGTGCTTTTGATATATACCGGCGGTACGATAGGAATGAAGACGGACCCCGTTACGGGGACGCTCGTACCGTTCGACTTTAACGGTATTTATGACGAATTTCCGTCGCTCCGGCGGCTGGACGTGGACCTTGAGGTGCTGCCTTTCGAGCCTATCGATTCGTCGAATGTGGCCCCCGAACTCTGGGTGAGGCTGGCGGATATCATCCGGGAGAATTACGAGCGTTATGACGGATTCGTGGTGCTGCACGGCACCGACACCATGTCGTATTCCTCCTCCGCCCTCAGTTTCATGCTCGAAAACCTCGGCAAGCCGGTGGTGTTCACCGGCAGCCAGATACCCATCGGAGTGCTGCGCACCGACGGCAGGGAGAATCTGATTACCGCCATCGAGATTGCGGCCGCCAAGGAGGAGGGGCGGGCCATTGTACCCGAGGTGTCGCTCTATTTCCAGAACAGGCTGTTCCGGGCGAACCGGACGAAAAAGCACAGCGCCGAGGAGCTCAGCGCGTTCGCTTCGCACAACTATCCCGCGCTCGCCGACGTGGGCGTGGGCATCCACTACCGTTACGGCGCAATATGCCGCTGCGACGCCGGGAAGACCTTCTCGGTGAATACCGCCGTATCGCAGGACGTGGCGGTCGTCAAGATATTTCCCGGCATGACCGAGCCTGTTTTCCGGGCCATGCTTTCGGCCGAAGGGGTGAGGGGCGTGGTGCTCGAAACCTACGGGGCGGGAAATGCACCTACGTTCGGATGGTTCATCGGAGCGCTGGAAGAGGCCATATCGCGGGGGGTACATGTGCTGAACGTGACGCAGTGCGTGAGCGGTTCGGTGAATATGGATATTTACGAAACCGGTCGGCGCCTGCAGGAGGCAGGCGTCATCAGCGGCCGCGACATCACGACCGAGGCGGCGCTTGCCAAAATGATGTGCCTGCTCGGCCGCGGCTGCGGTACGGCCGAGTTCGTGGAGCTCATGAGGCACTCCGTCCGGGGTGAGATGACCGAGGAGTGAGGCCCGCCCGCCGCGGGGAGACCGTTCCGGCAAATGGCAGGATGCCCCGGAAACAGCGGGAACAGGGTCTGACCGGGATAATAGGTGTATTTTTTTAGAAGAAAAAAAATTTCTATATTTCGGAGGTTTTTAAGCTGGCAGTATGTCTTTTTACTGACATGCCGGTTTGGGTGTCAAGCGGATTTGATGTTTAAATAATTGAAAATCTGCTTTTTATCTGCAAAAAGGGAGAAATGACCGAGTGGCTGAAGGTGCGCGCCTGGAAAGTGCGTATACCCCAAAAGGGTATCGTGGGTTCGAATCCCGCTTTCTCCGCAGTTCGTCCGGCCCGTTTTTTTCGGAGAGGCGGACAGTGTTTTTTTGACTGCGATGCAGTGCGGTCTGAACGGCCCGCACGGAAAGGGAGAGCTTTTATTTGACTAACGATAAAAACAATAAGTCTAATCAATTCTAAATTAAAGCTATGAAAAAACTTTTTTTGATTCTGGCAGCGGTAGGCGTTATGGGCTTTTCGGCTGTGAATGTTTACGCTCAGGAGGCAGAAACCCAGGCGCCCGAAGCTGAAGCTACGGAGCAGGTGGCAGCCGAGGTAGAGACCGAGGTGGTGGGCATCAACCCCGAAACCGAAGTCGAGGGTACTCCGATGCACCAGGCCATCAAGCAGAAATTCCTCGAGGGCGGTGCAGGCTGGATGACGCCGGTGTTGTTGTGCCTTATCTTCGGTCTGGCTATCGCTATCGAACGTATACTTTATCTCAACCTCGCTTCCATCAACACCAAGAAGTTCATGGCGCAGATTGAGGAGGCCCTCAAGAAGGGCGGCGTTCCTGCCGCTATGGAGATTGCCCGCAACCAGCGCGGTCCGGTTGCCAGCATCTACTATCAGGGACTGAGCCGTTACGGCGAAGGACTTGAGGTCGTTGAGAAGAGCGTGGCTTCCTACGGTTCCGTACAGATGGGTCTCATGGAGAAGGGTCTTACGTGGATTTCGCTCTTCATCGCCCTCTCCCCTATGTTGGGATTTATGGGTACCGTGGTCGGCATGATTCAGGCTTTCGACGCCATTCAGGCAGCAGGCGACGTGTCCGCTACCTTGGTGGCAGGCGGTATCAAGGTGGCCCTTCTGACGACGCTCGCCGGTCTTATCGCGGCTATCATCCTGCAGTTGTTCTATAACTACATCGTTTCCAAGATAGACACGCTGGTCATCAATATGGAAGACAGCTCTATCATCCTGGTGGATATGCTTACGGAGTACAATAAAAAATAATCAGTTTCACACCACCTTACAGTAATATGAACAATAAGATTTTCAAATATATCAAATACCTCAGCTACGTGCTGTTGCTGCTCGGCGTCGGGGTATTCGTATATTTCGTCGTCGCTTCGGTGCTCTATCCGGAGCCTGCGACGGAATTCCCGGTGGGTACCGTGGGCAATGCGATGGGTGTGAATGTCATGCTGATTTATGCCTATGTGGTATTTGCCGTCGCGCTGGTACTTGCCATCATGTTCCCCCTTATCAACATCATCAGCAATCCCAAGGGCGCCATGCGTACCCTGATTGGCGTTGTGGCGATGTTGGTAATATTCTTCGTGAGCTATCTCCTTTCGAGCGACGCTCCGGTGCCGAATCCTGCTGCGAACGGTTATTTTACCAATTCGGCCGTGCTTAAGCTGACCGATGTCGGCCTGTATGCGGGTTACGCTATTTTTGTCATTGCAATTCTGGTCATCCTTTGGGGAGAGATAAGGAGTGCGGTAAAGAAAGGCTGATTTGAAAAGTAAATTAATATGGCAATAGATAAAAGAAAAATCCCGGAAATCAATGCCGGCTCGATGGCCGACATTGCCTTCCTGCTGCTGATTTTCTTCCTTGTCGCCACCACCATGAACACGGACACCGGTATTCAGCGTGTCCTGCCCCCCTGGGTCGATAATCCTACGGACGATGCGCCTCCCATCAAGGAGCGTAACCTGATGCAGGTAAAGGTCAATCAGTATGACCAGATACAGGTTCAGGGCAAGCTGGTGCACCTGTCGCAGGTGAAGGACCTCGCAAAGGATTTTATCCTGAACCTGGGGAACAGCGAAGACCTTCCCGAAAAGGTCATGACCGACATAGAGCTTTTGGGGCCCTATCCGGTCAGCGAAGGGGTGATATCGCTCCAGAACGACCGCGGTACGAGCTACGACATGTATATCAAGGTACAGAACGAACTGACGCGTGCCTTTAACGAAATCCGTGATGCCGTGGCGCGCGAGCGGTTCGGTGCTTCGTTCAGCGAGCTCGACGAGGCGAAACGCAAGGCTATCCAGCAGGCGGTTCAGACCAAGATATCCGAGGCCGAACCTAAAAACATAGGAGGAAATTAGTATGGCAGTTATAAGGAAAAAAGGTAACAAGGGTGTGCCGCCCATTTCGACGGCCTCCCTGCCCGACGTAATCTTCATGATTCTGTTCTTCTTTATGACGACCACATCCATGAAGGAGACCGAGTTGAGGGTGGCATTCACGCTGCCGGAGGCTACCGAAATCCAGAAGCTGGAGAAGAAGAGTCTCGTAAGCTACATCTATGTGGGACAGCCTACCAAGCAGCTTCAGGCCCAGTTCGGTACGGCACCCCGTATCCAGTTGAACGATACCTATCGTACTCCGCAGGATATTCTGGACTTCATTGCTTCCGAGCGCGACAAGCTCAACGAAAGCGACCGCAATGCCATGTCGGTTTGTATCAAGGCCGACCGTTATACGAGAATGGGTATCATTACCGACGTGAAGCAGGAGCTTCGTAAGGCGAATGCCCTTCGTGTGACTTATGCGGCGTCCAAATCGCTGGGATACAATTAGTCGTAGAATATATACGTAGTTTTTGCGGGCGGCCGGAAGGGCGCCCGCATTTTTTTGTTGCCTGCCGCTGCGGAACCGTTCCCTCTCCTGCCGCAGGAGTGAGACGGGGGATGGGAAAGCAAGGAAGGGGTCGACGAGGCGGACAGGAACCGTCGGCCGTTGCGGAACGGTTTTCGGGCGTGTCGGTCGGGAACGGTATGGCGATACAACTGTCGTAATATAGCGGGGGCGGCCGGGGGCCGGAGCTACGGGTGACGGAGAAAGTCAATGTATGGGGCTGGTTTAGCAAACCGGAATGCAGGGCTATGGATGACGGAAAAACGAAGTGTGGAATCCGAAGTACGGACTGGCGTGCGCGCGGGAAGAGGTATTGTGTAAGAAAAAAGTTTAAAAGGAATGGCCGGGGGCTTCTCGGAAGACGATGGCCTGCGGGACGGGACGATTGTGTGGAGAAAGGGCTAATCGGGCGGTGTGAGGTACTCCGGATGGGCTGGTAGGCCTGCTGGGACCGTATGTTCCGGAAGCCGTTCGGCAATAAAAAAGGCCTTCCTCTAAGAAGGCCTTCGGGGTGGAAGATGGGGCTCGAACCCACGACACCCAGAACCACAATCTGGTGCTCTAACCAACTGAGCTACATCCACCATATAGCGTATCCTTCAGCGGATACGCGGATGCAAATGTAATATACTTTTTTGTTTTTACAAAAAATGGGGTTAAAATAGTGTTGCGGCACCTTTCCCTATCTGGGCGCCGGGGTGGCGAGCCGTATCGTTCGGCCCTTAGCGTTTTCGGTCGGGAAGGATGACCGGCAGCGCACCGTGCTCGCATGTGATGTCGATGGGGAACGATGGGCCGGGCTGGCCGTCCACATCCGTATGTTCGTCTCTGTCGCACTCCGCGTGAAGCCGGCTGCACCGGATGTGAACGATGCCTTCCGGGTAGCGCCGGCGGTGAAGCAGCCGGGGCAGGTACCGGATGGCCGTGTGCAGGGTGTCGAGCGGCGTATCGCCTTTGAGTACCAAAATGTCGAGCAGGCCGTCGTCCCCCTCGGAGAGATAGGCGAGCGGCAGTGTGCCGGCCGTGCGTCCGTTGAAGACGAAGAAGATGATGGCATTGCCTCGGAAGTCGCCTCCGTCGGAGGTGATGGAGAGCTCCATCTTACGGAAACGCGGCAGGTCGCCTATCCCGTTGATGTAGTAGGCTATTTTGCCGAGGTTGTTTTTCCATGCGGTCGGCGTTTTCTGGGATACGTCGGTGAAGAGACCGCAACTGAAGACATTCGCGAAGTAGCGGCCGTTTGCCCGTCCGAGGTCCATGGCGTGAATGCGTCCTGCGAGTATCGCCCGGCATGCCTCTTCGATGTCGGTCGGCATGCCGAGTAGGGTGGCGAAATCGTTGGCCGTTCCTGCAGGCAGTACTGCGACGGGCAGGTTCAGTCCCATCCCCTTTATCAGATTCACTGCGTAATTGATGCTGCCGTCGCCTCCGGCCAACAGCAGGTGGTCGAAGCTGCCGTCCACTGCGGCGAGGACCGCTTCGTCGCCGGCATCGAACGCAAGACGGTGAAACAGCATGTGCAAGCCGTGAGCCTGGTAGAGTTCGATGATGCGGTCGAAGCGGCCGGTTACCGGGCTCTCTCCCGAAGAGGGATTATAGATGAAGAGTACTTTTCGTAACATATACTGTAATGTTTCCGACGGAGAACCGGGCAGGCCGTGGAGTACCGGGAACGGGGTCCGTGCTTTTCCCTGCTCTTCGGGAAATTCCGGAGTATGTTCCGGAGGCCGTGCAGGCGGAGGCGAAGGATAGCCCGACGGTGCTTCCGGGCCGTGTCCCTGTCTTGTGCCGATGGCTTTCTCCATGGGTAAAGGTAGGCATTTATATCGGAAACGGTATATACCGGCAGGAATAGTTTGCATGGTCTCCGTCGGCGGCCCTTTTCGGGAGGAGAAAGAAAAGGGACGAACGACGAAAACGCCGTCCGTCCCTTTCGTGTCTCCCTTTCGGGCAGGATTATTTGTTGGCCGGATTGAACTTCTTGTCGTAGTCGAGCAGGAAGCGGACCAGCTCCGGGTCGCGGTGCGACCCCTGAAATTCGCGGGGCCGGTCGAGCGGCCGGATGGAATCCATCTCCGCGGCGGAGAGCTCGAAATCGAAAATATCCAGATTCTCCTTCATGCGGTCGATGTGCGTGGTTTTCGGGATGGCGATGATGCCGCGCTGGATGAGGTACCGCAGGGCCACCTGCGCAACCGTTCTGCCATGGCTTTCGGCGATGGCTTGGAGCGTCGGATTTTCGAACAGGTCGGCATCGGCCTGTGCTATCGGTGCCCACGCCATGATTTTCGTTCCGTATTGTTCCATCTCCCTTTCCGAATCCCACTGTTGGCTGAAGACATTCGTCTTCAGTTGGTTGACAGCCGGTTTAATCTCTACGTTTTCGGCCAGGTCCACGAACCGGTCGGGGTAGAAGTTGCTTACTCCGATGGCGCGTACCTTGCCGGCCCGTACAGCCTTTTCCATGGCCCGATACGTTCCGTAATAGTCGGCGAAGGGCTGGTGTATCAGCAGCAGGTCGATGTAGTCGGTATGCAGCTTGCGCAGGGACTCTTCGATGCTGGCTGCCGCCCGCTCTTCGCCGGCATTGCTAATCCATACCTTGGTGGTGATGAAGAGTTCGCTGCGGGGAATGCCGCATTTGGCGATGGCGGCGCCGACGCCCGCTTCGTTGTAGTAGGCTTGGGCCGTGTCGATGCTGCGGTAGCCCGCACCAATCGCATCGAGCACGCACCGTTCGCACGTTTCGGGGGCAACCAGATAGACTCCGTACCCCAACTGCGGCATTTCAACGCCGTTGTTCAGTGTCACGCTCTGCATAGTGTTTCGTTTTTTATTGATAGATGAACAAAGATACAGAGATTGTGCCATTCTCGCCTTATACATTTTACCTGAAGGATTACCTCTTTTCCGGATGGATACGGAACGGACGGCTGCTGCGGAATGTCTCCCGCAGCATATCGGCCGCACGGTATGCCCGCCCCTGGGCGGCCTGCACTCCGTTGTCCGGACAGGCTGCGGCGTATGTATGGGATGGATACGGAAAACTTCGGGGGGGGGAGGTCACATGTATTGTTCCATGGCGGGGGAGATGTGCATTTTCATCTCTCCGTTCCCGTCGGCATAGATGAGCAGGACGGCGAATTCGGGATGTTCCGCCAGCAGGGCCAGCGACCCTTCCAGTCCCAGTGCCATGTACATTGTCGCCATCGCGTCGGCGAGCGTGCAACTCTCCGCCACGACGGTGGCCGAAAGCAGGTTGCTTTCGGTATTTCCTCCCGTCGTAGGGTCGATGATGTGCGTGTATTTCCGTCCGTCGGGCCCCGTGTGGAAATTGCGGTAATTGCCGGAGGTGGCGATACCCGCCTCCGATACATTGATGACGGTGCTCGTGCTGGCGCCGGGAAGGTAATTTCCCTCATAGGGGGTGTCGATGGCGATGTGCCAGCGTTCGCCGGAGGGATTGACGCCGCGGCAGAAAATCTCGCCGCCCACATTGACGAGATAGTCCGATGCCCCTTCCTGTTCCAACATGCGGGCTATCTTGTCCACCGTGTAGCCTTTGGCGATGGAGTTGAGACCTATCTGTATCTCGGGATACTGCTTGACGAGTCGTCCTTCGCGTATGGTTATCTTCTCGTAACCGACGTACCGCAGCAGCGAATCCACGTTCACCTCGGCCGCCTGTCGGCCGTCGATGAAACCGTAGGCGTCCACGAGGGGCTGTACGGTGATGTCGTACTTGCCGCCGGAGAGTTCGCTGACACTGCGGGCGAGCTCGATGTTGCGGATGATGTCTTCGTTGAGCGAATCGGTCTCGTTGCGGTTGATGCGGCTGAGCAGCGAGCGGGGGTTGAATACCGACATGGAGCTGTCGGCCGCAGCGCATATCCCTTCTACCTTCTCCCGCAGACTGTCCGGCGCCTTGTCCGATACCGTTACCTTGTAGACGGTGCCGAGGGCAAATCCCTCAACGGTTTCTGCCGTTCCGGCGGGCCGTCCGCAGGCTGCGAGCAGAAAGGCGGCCCCGACTGCCAGCGCGTTTCTCCTTCCGATGTTGTTCCGGTGCCGTTTGCGGCCCTGTTCCGATGTCTCTCTTGTCTGCATGGTATCCGTTCGTTTTTTTACGCTCCGTCCGATGTGTGGGCGGAGGGCTCACACCTCTTTTTTCCGGCAGTAGAGGATGCCGTTTTCGTCGCGCGTGACGATGACAGCGATGCCTTTTCCGATGAATGCGGCGTCGTCTCCCGCCGCTTCGTAGTGTCGGCCGCCGATGACCACCTTCCCGGCCGGGCGGAGCGGCGTGGAGGTGATGCCTTCCCGGCCGGTCAGCCCCCGGTCGGCGGCGACGGAGACGTACCCGTCGGCGGGCTTCATGTCCGAGACAAGTACGACGCGCCTGCGCAAACCCGATTTGCCGCGCAGGAAACGGTTGCCGAACCATATCGACAGGAGGAGTCCGACTCCGGCGGAGATAATCACTATCAGGAAGGGGCCGAGCACGACCGATACGGGAAGCTCCCCGGTCGGTACGTAGCGAAGCAATGCGGTGTCTATCAGTGCGAAAGCCAGTCCCGTAATCATGGCGACGATACCGAGTATGCCGAGAACTCCGAAGCCGGGAGTGACGAAAATTTCGAGGATTATCAGTACGATGCCCGTCAGGAACAGCAGCAGTTCCCAATGGGCGGCCAGTCCTTCCGCATAGAGGGGAGCGAAGTAGAGTACCGCACCCAGAATGGCGACCACGAGCGGAAATCCTACGCCCGGCGTCTGGAGTTCGAAATAGATGCCTCCGATGATGAGTATGATGAATAGCGCCTGCAAGGTGGGATTGGTGAGGAAACCGATGAACCGGTCGAGCCAGGAGGGGGCGTATTCGTAAAGCGTATAGTCGTCGATGCCGGCCAGTGCAAGAAGCTCCTCCACCGAGGAGGCTTTCCCTTCGCAGAATCCCCATGCGATGGCTTCGTCAGCCGTCAGCGTAACCACCTGCGTGCCGTCAGTAAGGTCGGGAACGGCTGTCGAAGGGCTCACCATGGCCTCGGCTATTTGCGGGTCGCGCCGCCACCGCCACACCGTGTCGCCCCGTTCGGCCGAGGGAACCCGGCCGTGCGCCTCTGCCGTGGCACGCATCATGGAGCGCATGAAACTCTGATACTTGTCGGGCATCACTGCGCCGCTTCCGTCTACCACCGTGGCTGCTCCGATGCTTGCGCCGGGGCGCATGTAGATGCTGTCGGCGGCGAGGGCAATCAGCGCTCCCGCACTGGCGGCCTGGTTATTGATGAAAGCGATGGTGGGGGCGGGGTAGTCCAGCAGCATGGTGCGTATCGAGTCGGCTGCGTCGAGCACTCCTCCGTAGGTGTTCATGTCGATGACCACGCAGGAGGCGTTCAGCGCCGTCGCCTCTTCCAGGCATCTGGTGACCTGCCTGACCGTCGCGGGCATGATGTCTTCGCGTATGGGCAGGAGATAGACCGTCGCGCCGGCATACGGGGCGGCTTCTTCCCGGGCGGATATCTCCGCCCCGCGGACCGATACAGCCGCGGCAAAGAGCAGGAGGTGGAACAGTATTGCCGTACAGAGCTTGTGCATGGGCGTATGGTTTTGGATGGCTGTCCGCATCGGCGGACGTTCCGACTGCAAATATAACCAATCGGCAGGGGATTTCCCTGCCTGCCGGACCGGAGAATTGCTGCGGTGGATTGCCGTCCATTCCCGTTCGGTGTATATGCGTTATTAAATATTTTTAGTAACCCCTCTTCTGGCTGTCTCTCCGCATACGGAGGTAAAATAATGATAATAAATAATTTTAAAGGGGGTCTTTTTGCGTAAAGATAAAAAAGATTTATCTTTGCACCACGCTTTGATGTCACCCGGTAAGGCGGATGCATCGTAAAGTGGAACACTAAATAATTTTTAGTCATGAGCTATTTGACAGCTGAAAAGAAGCAGGAGCTTTTTGGGCAGTACGGTTCTTCCAATACCGACACTGGTTCGCCTGAGAGCCAGATTGCGTTATTCACCTACCGTATCAACCACCTTACGGAACATCTCAAGAGGAACAGGCACGACTACGGGACCCAGCGCGCGTTGCTGAGGCTCGTCGGTAAGCGCCGCAAGTCGCTCGATTATCTGAAGAAGGTTGATATAGAACGTTACAGGGCTATTGTGAAAGCTCTGAACCTGAGGAAATAATACGGTTCCTGCAAGGCTGGAGTCAAGTGAAGGCAATTAGACAGTAATTGCCTTCGCTTTTATTGGATAAGACATTTTTGGAGGATAAAAAATATGATGATGTACAAAGAGACGACGAAGGTCATTCCGCTGGGGGATGACCGCGAGATTACCATCTCGACGGGAAAACTTGCCAAGCAGGCCGACGGTGCGGTCGTGGTCAAACAGGGGGATACGATGCTCCTGGCGACCGTGGTCGCAGCCAAAGACGCCAAGCCGGACGTGGATTTCATGCCGCTTTCGGTGGAATATAAAGAGAAATACGCCGCTGCCGGCCGTTATCCGGGCGGCTTCCTGAAAAGGGAGGCACGTCCGTCGGACAGCGAAATACTCATAGCGAGGCTCATCGACAGGGCCCTCCGTCCGCTCTTTCCGGCGGATTACCATGCGGAGGTTTTCGTGACGGTGAATCTGATTTCGGCGGCGAAGGACATTCAGCCGGATGCGCTCGCGGGCCTCGCCGCATCGGCGGCGCTCGCCGTATCGGATATTCCCTTCGGCGGTCCCATTTCGGAGGTGCGCGTATCGCGTATCGACGGTAAGTTCGTCATCAACCCCACTTTCAGCGACAACGCCCGTGCCGATATCGACATCATGGTCGGTGCTACGATAGACAACATCCTGATGGTCGAAGGCGAGATGAACGAGGTGAGCGAGGCCGACATGCTGGAGGCCATCAAATTCGCCCACGAGGAGATAAAGAAGCAGTGCGCCGTGCAGATAGAGCTCATGAAGGAGCTCGGCAAGGATGTGAAGCGGACCTATTGCCACGAAGTGAACGACGAGGAACTGCGCCAGCTCGTCATCCGGGAGACCTACGACAAGGTGTACGCGGTGGCTACGAGTGCATCCGGCAAGCAGGAGCGTACCGAAAAGTTCGAAGAGATAGAGGCCGAATTCTGCACCCGTTATACCGAGGAGGAGCTCGCCGAGAAGCTGCCGCTCATCAAGCGCTATTTCCACGACGACGTGCTGAAAAAGGCGATGCGCCGTATGATACTCGACGAGGGCAAACGCCTCGACGGCCGCCGCACGGACGAGATTCGTCCGATATGGTGCGAAGTGGGTCCGCTGCCCGCCGCGCACGGCTCGGCGATATTCACTCGTGGCGAGACCCAGTCGCTCACGACCGTGACGCTCGGTACGAAACTCGACGAAAAGCAGATCGACCAGGTACTCGTACAGGGTTCCGAACAGTTCGTCCTGCACTACAACTTCCCGCCCTTCTCGACGGGAGAGGCGAAACCGGCCCGCGGCCTTTCGCGCCGTGAGATAGGGCACGGCAACCTCGCATGGAGAGCCCTCAAGCCCATGGTGCCGGTCGGGGAGGAGAATCCCTATGCGGTGCGGGTGGTGTCGGATATTCTCGAATCGAACGGTTCGTCGTCGATGGCTACCGTATGCGCCGGTACACTGGCACTCATGGATTCGGGGCTGAAACTCAAGAAACCGGTTTCGGGTATCGCCATGGGGCTTATTTCCGACTCCGAATCGGACAAGTATGCCATCCTGTCCGATATTCTCGGCGATGAGGACCATCTGGGCGACATGGACTTCAAGGTTGCCGGTACGCGTGACGGCATCACCGCCACGCAGATGGATATCAAGGTGGACGGCCTCTCCTATGAGGTGCTGGCCAAAGCCCTCGAACAGGCCCGCGTAGGCCGTCTCTACATTATGGACAAACTGACCGACACGATAGCCGAACCGCGCGAGGACTTCCGTCCGTTCGTACCGCGTATCGTGCAGATTACCATTCCGTCCGACTTCATCGGAGCCGTTATCGGCCCGGGCGGCAAGGTCATTCAGGAAATCCAGAAGACGACCGGTACGACCATCACCATCACCGAGGAGGACAACAAGGGTATCGTGGATATTTTCGGCGAGAACAAGGAGGGTATGGATGCCGCGCTCGCCCGTATCAAGGCCATCGTGGCCGTTCCCGAGGTGGGCGAGGTCTATAACGGCAAGATACGCTCCATCGTAGCGTTCGGCGCTTTCGTGGAGATACTTCCCGGCAAGGATGCGCTCCTGCACATCTCCGAGATAGACTACAAACGTTTCGAGACGATGGACGAGACCGGTCTCAAGGAGGGCGACATGATAGAGGTCAAGCTGATAGGCATGGACCCCAAGACCGGCAAGCTCAAACTCTCCCACAAGGCACTGCTCCCGAAACCGGAGGGTTACGAAGAGCCCGAAAAGCGTGAACGGCGCGACCGGGGAGAGAGGTCCGAAAAACGCGACGGCAAGCATGAAAGGCGTGAACATAAGAAATGAATGGTATAGTTTTTGACGCCTGATTCGAACCGAACGGAAGGATTGCCGGGAAAGCGTGTCGTTTTTAACTTCCGTCGGGCAAAGAAAGAATTGTAGGTGAAAATTATGCGGAAATAAAATATATTCTTATTTTTGCTTTACTAACGCCGTTTAGTCGTGTGGGAAAAGAGATGCAATAAATAATAACAAACTATCTTAATACATTAATTATGAGAAGATTAGCTCAGGTGGGCCTGGCGCTTACCACAATGATGGTTCTGCTCGTCGGATGTAATCCGTACAACAAGATGCAGAAGAATGTCGGCAAGATAGACGCTTACGCGACTCCCGAGGTGCTTGCGCTTAAGGGACAGACCGTTGAAGCCGATATCACTTATACTTTCCCCAAGAAGTACTTCTATGAGGAAATGATTCTCAAGGTAACCCCGGTGCTCGTGTTCGAGGGCGGCGAGGTTGCAGGCACCCCGAAATATTTCCAGGGCGAGGACGTAAGGGACAACTACACCCCGGTTTCGTGGAAGAATGGTGGCGTATTTACGCAGAAGGTCGTTTTCCCGTATGACGAAAGGGCCAATCTTTCGACGCTCGTTCTCCGCGTGGAGGGCCGTACGGCCGACCAGTGCCGTCGTGACAAGTTCAAAACTTTCGGCGACTTCGGCTCCGTAGTGGTTGCGCAGGGTATCAGCACCGTACAGTCGCTGGCCGATATGCCCTACATGATTCTTATGGACCACAACTTCAAGAGAGTCAGGACTGTTACCGGCGAGGCCGATATCCATTATCAGATAAACAGCCCGGTAGTGCGCAAGAACCAGCTCTCCCTGGAGCAGGTGAAACTTTTCGAGGCATTCGTGCGTGAGAACTCCGCTGCCGAGGATGTGACGATGGGAACCGTTTATGCAAAGGGTTACGCATCGCCCGACGGTCCGGAGAACTTCAACCAGAAACTCTCCGCAGAGCGCAGCAAGAGCGGTGAAAAGGCTATCAAGGAGAACCTCAAGGGTATCGACGTACAGTACGACGCAGCCGCTTACGGTGAAGACTGGGAAGGCTTCCGCGAACTGGTTGCCGCTTCCGATATCGCCGACAAGGACCTTATCCTTCAGGTGCTTTCGATGTACGATTCCTCCGCACGCCGCGAACAGGAAATCAAGAACCTTTCCGCCGTATATAACGAGCTCAAGACCAAGATTCTTCCGGAACTTCGCCGTACCCAGCTCGTTGCTTCGGCCGATGTAGTAGGCCTCAGCGACGAGGAGATTGTGGCCGCCATTCAGTCCAAGGACGGCAGCCTCAGACTCGATGAGATACTTTACGGCGCTACGCTTATCAACGACCCGGCCAAGAAGATTGCCGCTTATAGGATGGCAGCCGAGAAGTACAACGACGTGGCCGCTTACAACAACCTGGCAGTCGCTTTGATGATGAACGGCGATGTAGCCGGTGCAAAGCAGGCTATCGACAAGGCTGCGCGTATCAACGGCAACCCGACGGTGACCAACAACCTCGCAGCCGTGGCCATCGCACAGGGCGACCTCGAATCTGCCAAGAAGTACCTCTCTGCACTCAACAGCAAGGAGGCTCAGATGAACAAAGGACTCGTTGCTCTCCAGGAAGGCGACTACGTGGTAGCAACCCGCGACCTCGAAGGGTACAACCTTGCTGTGGTGGAGGTGCTGAACGGCAACTATGCGAATGCGAAACAGGCTCTCGGCAACTGCAAGTGTGCGGATTCCGAATATCTCCGTGCTATCATAGCCATGAGGGAGGGCGACAGCCAGGGTGCTATCAGCTATCTGCGCAACGCTATTGCTCTCAAACCGTCGCTCCGGGAGGCTGCCAAGACCGATGTTGAGTTTGCAAGGCTCTTCAACTCTCCTGAGTTCCAGGCTCTCTAATCGAGCAGAAAAGATATGATATGAAGGCGGCGCTTTGAAGGCGCCGCCTTTTTTCGTGCGGTCCGGCCGGGAGGCGTTTGGCGGTTGCCTGCGGGCAGGACATGACGACCGTTGTCGGGTTTGTCTGTGTCGTTGTGCGTATCTGACGGAATGTGTGTCGTGCGATGCACGCTTCGGGCTGGAGGCTGCTTATGCGGACCGGGGACGGAATCGGGGCTGGTATCCTGTGCTTGTGTCCGGTGTTTCCTTGTTGTAGCGCATGTCGGGTGCACCGGCGGATTGGATGGCATGCGGCCGGTGCGGTGCTTTCCGGTTTCGGGCAGTCGGTTCTGCCTGCGGGACAGTTCCGTGAACGGTGCGATACCGAAAGGGTTCGGGGCGATAATAGGCGGACAACGGATAGTGCGCCAATCTTTCTTTTTCTTATCTTTGTCGACGTTATACCTTAGAATCGTATGCCGGGGCCAAAGGATTATACAAGAAGCGGGTTTTATATCACTTCGCTCGTCATCATACTGCTGTTGTGCGTTTCGTTCATTCCGAGTTTCCGGGTGGGAAACGTGGTGGTGAAAAGGGCCAATATCCTTTCGGATGTCGTGACCTTTCAGGATGAAAGGCTCGTGCCCGTTTCCGATATGGATTTGCTCGACACGTCGTTCCTCGATGATTTCAAGCCCGTGCCCGTACAGGAGGTGGTGGATGCCACGGGTGTTACGGGACCGGAGGGAATTCCGGGCGAGGACGGAACCGATGCGGAGGGGTTGTCGGTCCCCTGTGTGGAGGGGCCCGGTATCGTTCCAATAACGGATTACAGTCCGGACGAACAGATGATGGCACGTTTCTACCATGCGCTGGCATACGAAGCCGACGAACGTACGGTACGTATAGCGGTGCTCGGCGATTCTTTCATCGAGGCCGATATCATTACTGCCGATATGAGGGAACAGCTGCAGATGGCATACGGAGGTAGCGGAGTCGGCTTCGTCCCTTTCTCCACGCCTCTGTCTAAATACCGCGGTACGGTGACGCACAATCACGAGGGGTGGACCGACTACAACCTGATAAAGCGCAAGAGCGTGCCGGAGGAGTATAAGGAGTGGTTTTTCGTGTCGGGAATGCTTTCCATTCCCGGGGAGAACGCCTCGGCGGAGTATAAGGGGGTGCAGTTCCGTCGGCGTATCGAGAAGACCAATACGGCCTCCCTCTTTTTCGTCAACCGGAAACATACAGTGCTGGAGGTTACCGTCAATGGCGACGAAAGGCGTAATTATGCCCCCGATTCGGGCGAACAGGTGCAGCGGATATTCATCGGCCGGCCCGATATTTCGGAGCTGCGGATAAATCTCTCCCATACGGCCGGTTTCATCGGTTACGGGGCGGTGCTCGAAGACAGTGTGGGCGTCAGCGTCCACAATTTTTCGGTACGCAGCAACAGCGGACTCGCCCTGCTCGGTACGGATTACCGCATCAATCGGGAGTTCGACGAATACATGAATTACGACATGGTTATCCTTCAATACGGACTGAATGCCATGTCGGCGGATGTGACCGATTACGGCTATTACCAGAAACAGCTTGTCAAAATCATCAATTACATAAAGCAGTGTTTTCCGGGCAGCGCCGTCGTGGTCATGAGCGTGGGTGACAGGAGTACCATGCAGAACGGTACCGCCGTCACCATGCCTGCCGTGAAGGCCATGCTGAAGACGCAGGAGCGTGCCGCCGAGGAGTGCGGCGTCGGTTTCTGGAATACGTACGAGGCCATGGGGGGTAACAACTCGATGCCCAAATTCGTGGAGCGCCACTGGGCTGCGAAGGATTATACCCATATCGGTTATCCGGGAGGCAAATACATCGCCGAACAGTTCGTGAAATTCATCAATGCTGCGGTGGAGAACGTTCGGGAGCAGGATGCCGAGAAGGCCCGGCGTGCCGAGCAGCTACGACGGGAGGAGGAGAAGCGGCGTGCGGCGACTCTGCTCGGCCGGGGGACGCTGCTCGACGACAGCCTCTCCGACAGGCTGCGGGAGGTCTCGGGCGGAGCCTTCTCTTTCGGGACGGCCGATGGAGAGAGCGACGTCGAAGCCGTGGCTTCCGATGGCGCTGAGGAACCTATAATGGGCGCTTCCGGTCTCGGCGACGATGCAGGGACGGAGTTCTCCGTGCCCACGGCAGATGCCGGAGCGGTGCGTAACGGCAGCGCTGCTCCCGGCGTTCGGAAGGAGGGAATGCCCTTCGTATCGCCGGATGGAAATTCGAATTCTCAGCCTGTCTCTGCGGCGCGGGTGCAGGGAGGAGAGGTTCCGGATGCCGGCGGGAATGCCGTTTCTTTGGCAGCAGGCGGGGAGACGGCTGCTGCTTCATCCGATGTCGGCCGAGGGACGGAGGAACCGGCCGAAGAGGGCGCGGAAACGGGGCTGACGGATGCCGCAGCGGAATAGTAATCCCTTGCAGAGAACAGATGGTCGATATTTCCCGCATAACGGAGGCCGTTGCCGAATTGCTGCGATACAATCCGGCCAGCCCGATGATATTCAGCAGCGGGATATTCCTTTTTCTCTTTGCAGGGTTCACTTTGTTCTACTCTTTCATGCGCCGGACACCCGTGCTGCGCATGGTCTATGTCTCCCTCTTTTCGATTTATTTTTATTACAAGACCGGCGGTCTCTATTTTTTCCTGCTGATACTTGTATCCGTGACCGATTTTGTCATCGGACGGTTGCTGGCTGCCACCGAGGCGAAGCCTTACCGGCGGGGACTTGTTGCGCTGAGCGTACTGATAAATCTCGGTATGCTCGCCTATTTCAAATATACCAATCTCTTCATACAGATAGCGAACGACCTTGCCGGGCACGACGTATTGGCTTTCCGGAACATCTTCCTGCCGGTAGGCATCTCTTTCTTCGTGTTCCAGTCGATGAGCTACACGATTGACATCTACCGGCGGCAGCTCACGCCGTTGACCTGCTGGCTGGACTATTTCTTCTATCTTTCGTTCTTTCCGCAGCTCGTCGCGGGTCCTATCGTGCGTGCGCGCGATTTCATTCCGCAGATAAGACAGAACCCGCTGCGGGTGACGAGGGAGATGTTCGGCCGGGGGCTGTTTCTGATTATGACCGGTCTTGTCAAAAAGGCGGTCATATCGGACTATATCAGCGTCAATTTCGTGGACAGGGTGTTCGACAATCCGATGCTGTACAGCGGCTTCGAGAACCTCATGGGCGTTTACGGCTATGCACTCCAGATTTACTGCGATTTCTCCGGTTACTCGGACATGGCCATCGGCATCGCGCTGCTGCTCGGTTTCCGGTTCCCGAAAAACTTCGATTCGCCTTACAAGTCGGCCACGATAACGGAGTTCTGGCGGCGCTGGCACATCTCGCTCTCGACGTGGCTCAAGGATTATCTCTATATCTCGCTCGGCGGCAACCGGAAAGGCCGGTTCCGCACTTATGTGAACCTCGTTGTCACCATGTTGCTCGGGGGGCTGTGGCACGGTGCGGCGCCGAGATTCGTCCTGTGGGGCGGTTTCCACGGCCTGCTGCTCGCACTGCATAAGTTTCTGATGCGGCTCTTTCCCCGGATGAAAGCCACCGGTGCGGATATGAAAAGAGGATGGCGCATCGCCGGTATCTTCGTGACATTCCATCTCGTATGTCTCGGCTGGATATTCTTCCGTGCGCGCGACGTGGGTACGGGAGCGGATATCCTCGAACAGGTCTTCACCAATTTCGATATTTCACTTATTCCGAACATAATAACCGGATACTGGGAAATCTTCGCCATGATGCTCGTCGGCTATGTCGCCCATTTCACCCCCCGGCGGCTGCAGGAGCGGGCATGCGATGCCGTCATCCGGAATCCGCTCGCAGTGAATGCCCTGCTTATCGTGGTGATAATATGGGTGGTGATGCAGGTGAAGTCGGCGGACATCCAGCCGTTCATCTATTTCCAGTTCTGACGGCGGCGGTCGGAGCGACGGAACGAAAGAGTACAGTAAATTGACAGGCATATATGAATGAATTGGACAGGAGCGTCATGCTCGCCCTTAATTTCGACGGCGGCCCCGTGATGGATGCCGTCATGTGGTTCGCATCCGGAATACCGAACTGGATACCGCTTTACCTGGCGGTGCTTTATATCGTTTACCGTAACTACGGGTGGAAGTATATGCTTTTCGCGCTGCTTTTCGTGGGGTTGGGTGTAGGACTTTGCGACCAGGTGTGCAACTTTTTCAAGCGGAATGTCCCCTACCTCCGTCCCACGCATACGGAGGATATGCTGCCTTATCTGCATACGGTCAAGGGGTATCTGGGCGGCCTGATGGGAACGGTGTCGGGCCATGCCTCGACGAGTTTCTGCATCTTCCTGTTCACGTCGCTCGCCGTCCGCAGGCGGTGGTTTACATGGATGATGCTCACCTATACGCTGCTTACTTCCTATTCGCGGATATACCTCGGCGTCCATTGGCCGTTCCAGATATTGTTCGGCTGGATACTCGGCCTGCTCGTCGCGCTGCTGATGTGGTACCTTTTCTCCCGGTTGAATGACCGTTACCATTGGGAAGTGCCGCGGACGAAGCGGGAGGCTGCCCGCTCTTCGGCGGGTGTCCGTTGAGGCCGGCCTTCCGGCGGGACCGGTCGTGTCGCTGCATGGCGTATCCGTTCGGCCGGGAAAATAATTCCGTTCCGGGGGCGTTAGGATGGTAGACGGAAAAGAGTACACGGATGGATACGCTTCTTTCGATATTGGCGGTAGTGTGCGGCCTTACGGGTGTCGCGGGATGTTTCCTGCCCGTACTGCCGGGGCCGCCGGTGGCTTACCTCGGCCTGCTGTTGGTGCATTGGACCGATTATGCGCAGTTTTCGGGCGAATACCTTGCCCTGTGGGCGGTGCTGACGGGGGCGGTAACGCTGGCGGATTACCTGCTTCCGGCATGGATAACCGGCCGGCTGGGCGGCTCGCGGCAGGCGACACGGGGGGCGGCCATAGGCACCGTGGCCGGATTGTTCTTCATGCCCTGGGGATTGGTGCTCGGTCCCTTCGCCGGTGCCTTTATCGGAGAGATGCTGCATGACCGTACCGATAATGTCCGGGCGTTCCGCGTGGCATTCGGCTCTTTTCTCGCCTTTGTACTCGGTACGGGGTTGAAGCTCGTAGTTTCTCTCTTGATGACTTTCGCTATCGTAAAGGCGGTATTGTTCTGATTCGCCGCATATTCGCGGAATCTTGAGACTGTCTGCGGGACTGCGGCGTGTGCACCTGTCCGACGACGGAGTGCGTTCGGGCACGCGTCCGTTTTTGGCTGTCGTAATAAATCCTTATATTTACACGGACTATAAGTGTGATATACGATGGAACATTACGACCGGAGGGAGAGTGTTTTCGACCTCATACGCTCGATGAGCAAGGCCGAGAAACGCAATTTCAAACTGTATGCCGCGAGGCAGGGTGACCCCCGTGAATCCAAATTCATCATCCTGTTCGACTGCCTGGAGGGAATGGAATCCTACGACGAGGAGCGGATACTCAGCCGGTGCCCCTCCATCAGGAAGGAGCAGCTTCCCAATATGAAGGCGCATCTGCACCGTCAGATACTCATCAGCCTGCGCCTGCTGGGCGTGCAGCATTCGCCCCTTCTCCAACTGCAGGAGCAGTTGGATTTCGCCCGCATTCTCTTCGACAAAGGCCTCTACAATCAGGCGGACAAGCAGCTCGACAAGGCGGAGCGCATGGCGGCGGAGCTCGAACAGCACGCTCTGATGCTGCAAGTGACGGGACTCCGGCGTCAGGTGTACGAATGCAAGGTCTCCGATGAGATGACGCATTTTGCCGCGGCCTCCAATCGCAGTATCATGGAGACGTGCGACAAGCTGGAGCGTACCAATGAAATTTCCAACCTTGCCGTCAGACTCTATTCGCTCCACCTGCAGCTCGGTTACGCCCGTTCCCAAAAAGACCTCGACCTGCTGAACGACTATTTCAAGCCCCGCCTCTGCGTCTATTCGCGACATAGGCTCTCCTTCACGGAACGTTTCCATTTCTATCAGGCAATGACATGGTACCATTACATCCGCCACAATTTCGCCTATGCCTACCGGTACGGACGGGCGTGGATAGACATGTTCGAGGAGCAGCCGTGTATGAAGGAGGTCATGTACGACAGCTATCTGCACGGCTATTCGCGTTTTCTGGAGGGGATGTACCTGATGAGGAAATACGGGCTTTTCGTGAAGGCGATAGAGGATTTCGAGCGGGAGAGCCGGATTACCGGGAGTCTGAACGAAAATGCCGTCATGATTTCCCAGCAGGTGCTTTTTACGGCCCGTATCAATAAATGTATTCTGGAGGGGGCCTTCAAGGAGGGACTGTGGATGGCGCGCAGCGTGGACGGCTATCTGCGCCGGTATGCCAAATACCTCAGCCTGTACGACCGCATGATGCTCGACTACAAGATAGCCCTGCTCTATTTCGGCGACGGCAATTACGCCAAGTGCATGGAGCATCTCTCCGGAATAATCGCCGTGAAGGACCCGCAGGTGCGGCGCGATTTGCAGTGCTACGCGCGCATGCTGAATCTGGTAGCCTCTTATGAGGCGGGCATCGACCACAACCTCGACTACCAGATACGTTCGGTGTTCACTTTCATCGTCAAGATGAAGGATATGACCGACATGAAGCGGGAGCTGTTCGCCTTTTTCCGCAAGCTCAACAACCTGGCCACTCTGGAGCTGAAGAAGGAGTTCCAGGTGTTGTACGAACGGTTGAAACCCTATGAAAACCATCCTTACGAGCGCCGCACGTTTTACTATTTCGACCTCATCTCGTGGCTTAAGAGCAAGATAACCGGCCGCAACTTCGGCGATATCGTCCGTGAACGGTTCGATGAGCTGGTGGCCGGGGAACGGAAGCGGGCCGCCGCATCTTCCCGGTCTTAGGTAAAGTTCGGGATAAGCGCTATCTTTGCGGTATGGCATTCGACAGGGACAGAAGGAATATGGAGAGCGATTCGGAGTTCGAGAACCGGATACGCCCGCAGGAATTGGACAACTTCCGCGGCCAGGAGAAGGTGGCGGAGAATCTGCGTGTCTTCATACGGGCAGCACTGATGCGCGGCGATTCGCTCGACCATGTATTGCTCCATGGCCCTCCGGGGCTCGGGAAGACCACCCTCGCCAACATCATCGCCAATGAGATGGGGTCGACGCTCCGGGTGACCAGCGGCCCGGTGCTCGACAAACCGGGCGACCTGGCGGGGTTGCTCACGAACCTCAATGCAGGAGATGTGCTGTTCATTGACGAGATACACCGCCTGAGTCCGATAATCGAGGAGTACCTCTACTCCGCCATGGAGGATTACAGGATAGACATCGTCCTCGACAAGGGGCCTTCGGCAAGGTCCATACAGCTCGAACTAAATCCGTTTACCCTGATAGGGGCCACTACCCGGAGCGGATTGCTGACTTCGCCGCTGAGGGCGCGTTTCGGTATCCAGTGTCATCTCGAATATTACGACACGGATGTGCTGACCGGTATCGTGAAGCGTTCGGCCTCCATCCTGAGTATAGACATAGACGACGATGCGGCACAGGAGGTCGCGCTGCGAAGCCGCGGAACGCCCCGTATCGCCAACTCCCTGCTCAGGCGGGTACGGGATTTCGCCATGGTGAAAGGGGACGGCGTCATAGACTTGCCCATTACACGGACGGCGCTCAAGGCCCTGGACATAGACTCCCGCGGTCTCGACCAGATGGACAACAAGATACTCTCTACCATCATCCACAAGTTCGGAGGAGGCCCGGTCGGCATCAATACCATCGCTACGGCGGTCAGCGAGGACGCCGGTACCATCGAAGAGGTGTACGAACCTTTCTTGATAAAGGAGGGGTTCCTGAAGCGTACCCCGCGCGGCCGGGAGGTAACGGCGCTCGCCTATTCGCACCTCGGTATCGCTCCGCTTTCGGACGGCACGACGCTTTTCTGAGAGAGGCCGCCGGGGATATCGTTCCGCCTTTGACGACAGTCCGACCTGCCTTGAGGGTGTATTGCCTGCGGCAGCGGGAAACGTCTTCTGTCGTCGGCAGCATCTCGCCGGTCGGGAAGTCCGGGTGTCGTTTACAAATCTCTCTTTGTGTTTGGTTTACCTTTTCGGCCGGTTGCTGCGGGAGTTTTCTGCGGGAGAGTGCCCGTATTTTGTGCATATAGCATAAAAATACGAATAAAAACACATCATGCAGGAAGAATGCCAGAAAAAAATGCATATAATCCTTGTTGATATGGAATTTATGTATATATTTGCAATGCGAAAATACATTTATTACGTCATCTCTTTAACAGCTGCCTCCTTCCTTTCTGGGAAGGATGATGGAATTGACAAAGGTTTGCTGCAATATTATAGGGTGTAATGAAAAGTTGGAGATGAACCGAATCCCGTATCCGAGAAGGACACGGGATTTTTATTTTGCATTCCGGTACTTTCCGAAAGGCTCGGTTGTCGCGGTCGGAACCGCATGTCGCATATGCAGCTCTTTCGGGACGATAGTGCCGGAGACACGTCCGCTATCCACTTTCCCGCATTATTCGTAACTTTGCGACGGAAAGAATTCGATGGTTATGGCAGCAGAAGGAGCGAGAAGACCTGTGATAATAGCCGGACCGTGCAGTGTCGAGAGCCGCGAGCAGACGCTTGCGACATACCGGGGACTGGCTGCCTGCGGATGCGTGGATATGATAAGGGGAGGGGTGTGGAAACCCCGTACCTATCCGTCGTGTTTTCAGGGGGTGGGCGAGGTCGGCCTGGAGTGGCTGGCGGAGGCGAAAGCGGAAACGGGGCTTCCGTTCGGGGTCGAGGTCGCCAACTCCCGCCATGTGGAGGCAGCCCTCGGTGCGGGCGCCGATATGGTGTGGATAGGGGCGCGTACGACGGGTAATCCGTTCAGCGTACAGGAGGTGGCCGATGCGCTCCGTGGAACGGAGGTGCTGGTGTTGGTAAAGAATGCGCAGATGCCCGATACCGGTTTGTGGACGGGTGCCGTGGAGCGGATGCTTACGGCAGGTGTCGGGCCGGAGCGGCTCGTGTTGGTACACCGCGGTTTTGCGCAGACTTCCGGCAACGAGTACCGCAATCCCCCCGTGTGGCATGTGGCCCTTGAGATGAGGCGCCGTTTTCCGGAACTGAAAATGCTGTGCGACCCTTCGCATATCTGCGGCCGTCGGGAGGGGCTTGCCGCTACGGCGCAGAAAGCGGCCGACCTTTCATACGACGGACTCTTCATGGAGAGCCATGTCCGTCCTGACGAGGCACTGAGCGATGCCGCCCAGCAAGTGACGCCGGAGCAGCTGGGCGAACTGCTCGCAGGGATACGGTGGCGCCGCGAGACGGTCGATGTACCGCAGTTCGAAGCGGATATGGAGCGCCTGCGGCTTGAAATAGACCAGATAGATGCGCAGCTCTTCGCGCTTCTGTCGCGCAGAATGGGAATAGCCGAGGATATCGGGCGGATAAAACGTGAAAATGACGTGATTATCCTGCAGCGGCGGCGCTGGGACGAAATTGTGGACAATATGGTGGCCCGTGCCGGAGAATTGGGTTTGAGTCCCGAATTCATCCGGACAATACTCGATGCGATACATATGGAGAGTATTGCCCGCCAGAACGTCGTCATGAATCCGTGACGCCGGAACTTCGGCAGGATTTGTACAGGAAACGGTGAGTGCCGGGCCCGTTCGGCCCGGCACTCACCGTTTCCTCTTGTTCCAGGGGGGTTATTCGCCATATATCGGTTCGAACTCGTACTCCTGCGATTGGCCGAGCCGGCAGGTGGCGGCATTCGCGCAGAAGTAACCGTAGGGTTCTATCGTAGCGTCGGCTTTGCAAATGAAGTAAACGAGGCGGCAGTTGTCGAGGTTGTGGTCGATGGGTTCATGGGTAGGAATGGTGAAGCGGTAGTCGTAGGTATATTCGCGTTCGCCCTCCAGCGTTCCGAGCGGTTCCAGACCAAGCCTGCCGTATTTGCCTATTCCCTCTTCGGGCAGGTCATCCTGATTGCCTTCGGGTTCGGTCAGGCAGTAGTAAGCCACGTTCCGCTGCATCATCATGCCGTCGTCGGCACCCGACTGTTCCGTGTAGATGTCGTCCTCCACGATGTAGGCGCCGAGGAAGTATTCGGCCGTTTCGCGTGGGGTGGTTTTTATCTTCACCGTCAGCTCCCGGCCCGACAGCGTCGTTTCGACGGCGAGCCCCGGTGTCTGGGCATATCTTGCCTGTGAAGCCTCGATGCTGTGCTTCAGCGCTTCGGCGTCGGAGCTGGTGGATTTGTAGGTAAGATTCCAGTCGATGATGTAGTACGGGTAGGCGAAGATGCCGTAGTCGTTGGTGAGGATGAAGAAGTTACGGTACAGAGGTACATTGCATGCATCGTCGTTGAGGTGGAATGCCAGCGGTATCATCCGGTCCGGCAGGAGATAGGTTTCCGTGTATTCGATGGTTTCCGCCATTGCCGGGCAGCCGGTACAGTTCGTGCCCGTTCCTTCTGCCATCAGCGAGCGGCGGTAGTACCGGTCTTCGTACCCTGTGATGTCGCGTTCTTTCACGATTATCTCCACGGTATTTTCGGCCCTTGCTATCTCGGCGCCTTTGAAGTCGTACTTCACGGCATCCACCGTATAGACGCCCGCTTCCGGAAAGACATTGGCCATGGCGCCGAACTGGCTGAATCTTTCGCCTCCCTTGATGCCTGCCTCGAAACCGTAGGCATCCTCTTCCTGTTCCACGCCGTCGATAATCTCCTTTACATGGAAGGTCACTTCGTCGAGCACGTAAACGACATCCTGGTCTGCGTACAGTTTGTAGACCGAGCCGCTCACTTCAATCGTGATGGTGTTCTCCGCCTCTATCTCGGGATTCGCCTTGCTGTGGGCCGTTACCGTGTGCGTACCCGGTTCCGACCAGCCGAACTTGTTGCCTACGCGGCACATGCTCTCGTCGCAGAGATTCCATGCTTCGGTGACGTCTTCGCCGGCACTCGATGTGACGGTGAATGTCACCTCCTCGTTTACCTTGACCTCGGTTTTGTCGCAGGAGATGGTATAGGTCACCTCCGTTTCGCTGACGGTCACCGTGACCGTATTCGCAGCCTTTAAGGCAGGATTCGTTTTGGCGACGGCGGTGACGGTGTAGGTTCCTGGTTCCGACCAGCCGAAGCGGTTGCCTTCGCGGATGCCCGTGTCGTCGGAGAAGTTCCATTCGGACGTGACGTCGCGCCCCTCTTCCGATTTGACGGTGAAAGTTACCTCTTCGTTGATGTTTACGGAGGTCTTGTCGCTCGAGAGGGTGTATTCGCCCTCCTCCTGCCCCGTCGGGGTACAGGCGCCCGCCAGCAGAAGGCCGGCCATCAGCATGACTTTGAGTAGTAAATGGGTTTTCATAGCCGTAGTCGTTTGTTGGTTAAATGTTCTTGTCGTCTTGGCCCGGAGGCATGGCCGGGTTTTGCTCGCCGTCGTTGCCTCCCGTTCCCCTTCGCGGTTTTCGCAATTTCAAATATAATTCTGAAAAAGGAAAAATCCTATTTTTGCGGCGAATTATGAATCGAATCGCCCCCATATTGCTCGATTGGTACGCCCGCAGCGGGCGCGACCTGCCCTGGCGCCGTACCCGCGACCCCTATCGTATCTGGCTCTCGGAGGTCATCCTCCAGCAGACGCGTGTAGGACAGGGGCTCGGTTACTACCTGCGCTTTACGGAGCGTTTTCCCGATGTCTGTTCGCTGGCGGCCGCTTCGGAAGACGAAATACTCAAGTTGTGGCAGGGATTGGGGTATTACAGCCGTGCCCGGAATCTGCACGCCGCCGCCCGGGAGATCGTCGGCCGGTTCGGCGGAGAGTTCCCTGCGGAGCCGGACGCCCTCCGTTCGCTGCCGGGCGTGGGCGATTATACCGCTGCTGCGGTGGCTTCGATGGCGTTCGGTCTGCCGTACGCCGTCCTGGACGGCAATGTCTTCCGGGTGCTGGCCCGGCTTTTCGACGTAGAGGTGCCCGTCGATACCGGGGCGGGGCGTCGGATTTGTGTGGAGTTGGCGCAGTCGTTGCTGGATACGGAGCGGCCGGGAACCTATAATCAGGCTTTGATGGATTTCGGGGCGCTGCTGTGTACTCCGGCGCAGCCCCGCTGCGGGGAGTGTCCGTTGGCCGGATGTTGCCTCGCCCTCGCGGCCGGGACGGTCGCCCTGCGTCCCGTGAAGCAGGGACGGACGAAGGTGCGTGAACGGTGGTTCCATTATCTGCACATTAGCTGTGAAGGGCGGACACTGCTGTGTCGCCGGGCGGGGCGCGATATTTGGCAGGGGCTTTATGAATTTCCGCTGCTCGAAACGGAGGGTCCGGCGGATTTCCCCGCATTGGCCGCACGGCCCGACTTCCGCGAACTGCTGGGAGATGCGGAGTGGCGACTCGTCGGAACGGTGGTCATGCCCCGCCATCAGCTCTCCCATCAGACCATTCATGCGACGGTCTATCGCATCGAAACCCCCTCGTTGTCTGCGGCGGCCGCTGCGCTGGCGGTCGATACCGCCGCGGTGGGCGATTATGCCGTGCCGCGGCTGCTGGAGCGTTACCTGCTGGAATACGACGGTTGAGAAAGCGGCAGGGAGGCCGGCACAAACGGATAGCTTTCCGTTGCCTGTCGGGCAGGGAGCTGGCAGGTGTGGGGAAGATGGCTGCCTGCTCTCCGAAAGGGTAGGTTCCGGGGCGTTCTCTTTTCCTGTTTCTTCACCGGACGGTAAGCTGCTGTCGCGCGTTCTGGCCCTCCGGAATGCTCGCATGTTCGGTTATTTCAGATAATTTCCCCGATAAGATAGAAACTGCCGCCGATGAATATCATGTCGTGCGGCGAAGCGAGGGCGCGGGCGCGGGCGAGTGCTGCCGCGGCCTCCGGAAGCGTTTCGCCGTGCAGTCCGTACCGTTCCGCTTTCGCGGCGAGTTCCGCGGCCGGCAGGGCGCGCGGCGAGGCGGCCTGTGTGAAAAGATAGTACGCCGCTCCCGGCAGGAGCGGCAGTATGTCGTCCAGTTCTTTGTCGGCCGAGAAGCCGAGTACCATATAGAGCCGTTCGTATCCGCCTGCATTGAGCTGGCGGACGATTTCGGTCATCCCGTGGGGGTTGTGCCCTCCGTCCGCCACCGTCAGGGGTGTCTCGGCGAGCACCTGCCAGCGGCCCGAAAGCCCGGTGGTGGCCATGGCGTTCCGGCAGCCGTCGAGCATCGCCCGACGGCTGATGTCGAGCTGCGTGCGGTGGCGCAGCAGGCTGACGGCGGTGCGGACGGTGACGAGGTTCTTGCGTTGGTATTCCCCCAGCAGGTCGATGGCTATTGTGCGGGTGGCACCGTCGCCGATGCGGCGCAGGGTGCAGTATTGCAGGGGCGGCCGGAGCGTGCTGCCGGTACATTCGTAGGTCCGGTCGGCGAAGACCAGCGGTGAGCCGCATTCCGCTGCGCGGGCCGTGAATACGGGCGCGCTTTCGGGGTCGGTTTCTCCGACGAGTACCGGGATGCCCGGCTTGATGATGCCCGCCTTTTCGGCCGCTATGTGTGCGACGGTGGGGCCGAGAATATCGCTGTGGTCGAGTCCGATGTTGGTGATGATGCTCAGGATGGGCTGCAGGACGTTCGTGGCATCGAGCCTTCCTCCGAGTCCCGTTTCCACGACGGCCACTTCCACCCCCGCCTCGGAGAAGCGGTGGAAAGCCATTGCGGTCGTCATCTCGAAGTAGGAGAGCCCCCGTTCGGTCATCTCCTTTCCGTACCGGTCGAGAAAGGCGGCGACCTTCTCCTGCGGTATCATCTCGCCGTCTACGCGAATGCGCTCCCGGAAATCGTGCAGATGGGGCGAGGTGTAGAGTCCCGTCCGGTACCCCGCCGCCTGCAGGACGGAGGCCAGCATGTGGGCCACGGAGCCTTTGCCGTTGGTGCCTGCGATGTGGATGGAGAGGTAGTCGCGCTGGGGGTCTCCCATGGCGCGGCACATCCCCGTGATGGCTTCCAGACCGCCCTTGTATGCGGTACGGCCTGCAGTCTGGAACGAAACGAAATTTCCGTTGAGGAAATCGAGGGCCTCCTGATAGGTCATGGATTTGCTGTGTGTTTGTATCGGTCTGTTTTCAATTCCGCCGGGGCCGGCGTTTATTCGTCCACCAGATGGCTTTTGCGCCGGAACCGGTAAACGACGTAGTAGAGTACGGAGAGCAGGAAGACGTAGCCGCTCACCCGGCCGAGCACGTCGCCGTAACGGACGTACAGCGTTACTTCGTCCGACAGCGGTACGGTGTCCGTGACCGTTCCGCGAAAGTCCCAGCCGAGCGTGTCGAGCACGTCGCCGCGGGAGTTGATGAAGCCCGATATGCCCGTGTTGGCGCTGCGCACCACGTATCGGCGCGTCTCTATCGCCCGCATGCGAGAGAAGGCGAAATGCTGCTTGTAGCCGGGGGTGTCGCCCCACCAGCCGTCGTTGGTGATGACGAACAGCAGTTCGGCCCCGTGCCGGGCGAAAGTGGCGAAGTGTTCGCCGTAGACCGATTCGTAACATATCGGTGCCGCAGTGTGTATCTCGCGGCCGTCGCGCTGCAGCCGGAATATCCGGTAGTAGTTGTCCGTGCCGAGTTGTCCGGTTGTTCCGCCGAGGTCCACGATGAAATCCGTGAAGGGAGCCAGCAGCTCCATGAAGGGCATCATCTCCACCCCTATCACGAGCTTGGCCTTGTGGTGGACGGCGATGCCGCCTGCGGAATCTATCGCCAGCGCGCTGTTGTAGACATCGTACCACCGTCCGTCGCCGAGGGGGCGTGCCGAAAAGGTCTTCTCTCTTTCGCTGCGGTAGAGTTTCAGCGTCGTCGCTCCGGTAATGAACTGCGCTTCGGGCCGCTCGTTCCGGATGAATGCGAGGTATCGGGCCACCGCGGCGGAGCTGCCGATGCGGTTCTCCCAAATGTTGTCGTCCACGGCCGTTTCGGGGGCGACGATGAAATCTGCATCGGCCGGCGAGGAGGCTGCGAGGGCCAGGATAATGGAGTCCTGTTCCTGCTGCGGGAGCGTGAACTTTTCGGTATAGGGCTCTATGTTGGGCTGGATGGCGGTCACCGTCACCCGCTCTCCGGCAGGCTCCTTCCAACTCCAGAAGAGGACGAGCGACAGGAGGACGGGAAGCGCCGCCCAGGCCGTTTCGCGCAGCCACCACACTTTCCTGCGGGATGTCAGCGCCCGGAATATCAGCAGGTTGGAGACCAGTACCCAAAGCGAACCGCCGAGAGCACCCGTAAATTCGTACCACTGTATCGCCCATGTATCGTTGGCGAAGCCGTTGCCCAGCAGCAGCCATGGGAAAGAGATTTGCCCGTTGAGGTAAATGTACTCCGCCGCTATCCATCCGCATACGAGCAGGACGTTGGCGAGTGCGGGGCGGCTGCGCTTGCTCGTGTAGTGGTAGAACATGAAAACTGCGCCGAAAAGCACTACCTGTACTGCCGTGGCGGCGAAGACGCCGATGGGGGCCGCGTTCCATACCCACCATATCGTGGCGACCGACCAGAGGCAGAAGGTGAGCGCCGTCCAGCCCGCCATACGCCAGAAAGACCGGCGCGAGGAGTCGTAGCTGTTGCTGATGAGAAGCAGCGGGACGAGGGCCGCGAGCAGCGGAAGTCCGCTGATGCGGAGCCACCCGACCGATAACATGATGACGCTGCCCGCGACGAGCAGCCATTTTTTCCCTGTTGTCATTTTCTGATAGAGACGGTGACCTTTCGCGGTTCCTGCCGACGGCCGCGAAAGTACCGCAAATATAGAATATATTCGATGAAAAAGAGCGGCAGAGGTCGGTGCAGGTTCGGTTTTCGGTACCCGAATCGGCTCAAAGAGCCGATTCGGAGAGGATTCGCCGGAAGGGACGGCGGGAATCGGCTGCCGGTCCGGTTTTCGGAGCGCCGGCTTCGTGGCGGGAGAGGGAGCTGTCTGTACGGAGGCTGTTTCCGGCAGCCGTGTTTGTGGAAAAAACGTTTCTCCGGCTACGTGCAGTGCTGTGACTTATCCCGGTCTGTCCGAAAGAAAGCCCCTTAGACTGTTGTTCCGAATACTTTTGCCGGTCGGAACCGTATGACGGGCAGTCCCATGTCGTTTTCACCAACCCCGTTTTGGCAAAAAGGGGCACCCGGAAGGGTGCCCCTCATGTGGCGGAATGCGGTCGGTGCCTACTCAATGGCCTCGACTGAGCTGAAATAGCTTCCCCATGCCGTTTTGTACTCTTCGACCGAAGCTGCCGGAACTTTCAGTATCACGTTGGCTTTGTTGATACGGATGAAGGCCGGATAGGTATAGCTGCCCAAGTCGTCCGTATAGGACGTCGGCATCTCCGGTACGGCCGCGGCGCGGCATATCACGGTTTTCAGTGCCGTCGATTCCCAATGGAAGGCGGTGGAGGCCAGCACTTCTATCGACGCGGGCAGGTCAATCGTCTCAAGGTCGTTGTACGCGAAGGCACTGAAATCGATTCGTTTCACTTTATCCGGAATCACCAGGCTGGTAATGCCGTTATTGGAGAAGGCCCTTTGCCCGATGACTTCCAGCGAGGAGGGCAGGGTGAGCGCGCTTATCTGGCATTGGTTGAAAGCGTCGGCTCCAATGGTCGTAACCCCCTCGGGCAGATTGATGGAGGAGAGGCTTTTCTGGTAGATGAAGCATCCTTCCGGAATTTCGGTAACGCCTGTCCCGGTGAAAGTGACCGATGTCAGGTAGCTCTTGTTACCGTTGTCATAATAGGGATTTTCGAAAGCCCAGGCGCCTATGGAAGTAACCGAGGCGGGTACGACCATGGCTGTAATAGCGCTACCGTAGAAGCAGCTTGCGGGGATTTCGGAGACTCCGTCAGGAATCGTGAAGGTCTTTACGGCGGTGTTTTCCAGTATCCACCTTCCCAATTCGGAGACCGAAGAGGGGACATCGAGTTTTTCAAGGGCGGTGCAGTTGGCGAAGGCCGCATCTTCAATCGTCGTAAGTCCTTCGGGTAGAATCACCTCTTTCAGGGTCGTATTGGCATCGTCATAGAAGGCCAGGGCCCTGTTCGGGAACACGGTCATCTCCGTGCCGGAGAGGTCGAGGAGTTCCAATGCGGTAAGGTTCTCGCGGATATATGCAAAGTCGGTTGCGTTCAAGGTGCCCGTGATGCGGAGGGCGGTAACCGAAGAGGCATCCGTCCCGGCGAGCCGGTCGGCAAGCTCCCCAGAAAGGTTCTCCACCTCTATCCCGTCGAAGAACTCCGAGGGTTTGAAGTGCGTCACCGTACTGCGTTCGATGACCACGCCTCCCTCCGGCGATTTGGTATAGGAGTAGCTGCGCCCGTCGGAGGTGCGCGCCCTCACGCCGACCGAAGCGTAGGTCCCGGCCGGAAGAACCACATGGAACGAGGTGGCCGAAGCAGGGTTCAGGGCGATGCCGTCGCCGCACTCGAGCCGTACGGTCGTGCTTCCGCCCTCGTCCGGTACGAACAGGGGCCCCGAGGCGTAACCGCCGAAATCGACACTCCCGCTGCCGGCGATGACCGCGCCGCCGGCCGTCACTTCGACCGAGCCGATTTTATCCTCCGCACTGCCCAGCAGCCGGATGTCGAGATAGCCGCAGGCGTTCTTGAAGGCATAGTTCGCGCCGTCGGCCGATACGGCGACCGAAATGTTGGCGTTGGGCCCGAACGAACCCTGCCGGTAGGTCTGTACGGCAGGCAGGGTGACGGGCAGGGTAAGGTCGGCCCCCAGCCGGTTGCCCGGCACCATCGGATAGTAGGCGTAGAACGTCTCGCCCGAAAGCGTGATGTCACCCTCCATGGTGAAAAGGCCCTGCGAGGCATCCGTTTCGGTAAGCGCCCGGTAGGTCAGGTTGGCGTCGGTGTTGTCGGCCGTCATGACGCCTATCACGTCGCCCTGCGACCACGCCACACGGCCGTTTTCGTCGAACGAAGAGCGGCTCACGGCTCCGTCGTGCACCTCCTCCGCAACGGCCCGTATCGCCCCTTCGCCCGGTTCCGGCTGCCGTCCCCCCGACGGAGCCTCCTTGGCACACGCCCCCAGCAGGAGCGCGGCCGACAATGCAATGGATAATCTTCTTTTTTTCATGCCCTGTAATGTGTTGATGTCCGTCAATATTCGTAGCCTCCGTCGAGGGTTACGTCTTCGTGCGTGCCGCTCACGCTCTCCGGCGAAGAGACCGCGATGCCCTCCTCCACGGCCACCGCCAGCAGCTCGGCCCGGGGCCGTTCGTAAATGCGTCTTTCCATACTGCAAGTGAATTAAAATGAACCTGTATAAATACATATGCAGGCGCTCCGGACGCAATCCTCCGGAAACCCATGCGCCTGCCCGACACAAAGGTAGGGCGGCCGATGAATTTTATCCAAAACAATAATTTATTTTTATAAATTGTAAAAAAACGTATCTTTATAAATTCATTCATGCATATCCCCATTCCCGGCTGCAGAAAGCCGGGACACACCCGCAGCTCCCGCACTCCCCCTCTACGCCCCGCACAAGAAAGTTCCCCCACAAGGGACTGTTTTATCCGCATTCTTACTACTTTTGTCAGGGAATGGATATGTGGCTGGACATATTTTTGCGGGGTATCCTCATCGGGCTGGTGGTTTCCATGTTCTCGATAGGACCCGTCGGCGTACTCTGCATCCAGCGGACGCTGAGCAAGGGACAGCGTTCGGGCTTCTTCTCCGGGCTGGGGGCTGCGACCGCCGACACCGTCTATGCCACGGTGGCCTTTTTCGCCATCGCATTCGTGCACGGCTTCATCGAACAGAACCAGTTGCTGCTGAAAATCATCGGCGGCGCGTTCGTCGTCGTGGTCGGCCTTTATATCTTTTTCCAGAACCCCGTGGTGCAGATACGCCGCAACAGGTCCGGCAAGGTCAGCCTGTGGCGCGATTTCCTCTCCATTTTTCTCTTTACCATCGCCAATCCCGCTATCAGTCTCGTCTTCGTGGGGCTGTTCGCCATGTTCGGCATCAGCAACGATGCCGGTTACATAAACGGCGTGGCCATGCTGGTAGGGGTGCTCGCCGGGGCTGCCGGATGGTGGTTCTTGTTTACGTTCGTGCTGAACATCTACCGCAAACGCTTTCGTCCCCGATACCTGCTCTGGATGAACCGCATCGCCGGCATCCTTATCATCCTGCTGGGAGTGACGGCGATAATCTCTTCCCTATTCAATATCCATTTCGATGAACTCATCCCGAAATAGCGCACAGGACAAGAAAATCGTGATAGCCATCGACGGCTTTTCGTCGGGAGGCAAGAGCACCTTTGCACGGATGCTCGCCGCCCGGCTCGGCTATATATTCATAGATACGGGGGCCATGTACCGTGCCGTGACGCTTTACGGTATCGAACACGGAGCGATACGGAACGGTGTTCCCGACCGGGAGCGGCTCGTGGGGATGCTCGGGGAGATAGCGATTTCCTTCCGGTTCAATCCCCGCCGGCAGGCGAGCGATATCTACGTCAACGGCGAGTGCGTCGAGGAGAAGATACGCGGTATCGAGGTCAGTGCGGCCGTCAGTTCGGTCAGCAGCATTCCGGAAGTGCGCCGGAAACTCGTGGCGCTGCAACAGCGGATGGGAAAGGACAAGGGCGTCGTCATGGACGGGCGCGACATCGGTACGGTGGTCTTTCCCGATGCGGAGCTGAAACTCTTCATGACGGCCGACCCGAAGGTGCGGGCCGTGCGCCGTTACGAGGAGCTTCGGGCACGGGGAGACGACGTATCGCTGGAGGAGATAGAGCGCAATATCCGGGCCCGCGACCGGGCCGACCAGGAACGCGAGGTCAGCCCGCTGCGGATGGCTCCCGATGCGGTGGTGCTCAACAACAGCGACATGACGCTCGCCCAGCAGATGGAGTGGATAGAACCGATACTGGAAGAGAAGATACGCGGTATATGACGGAAAGCCCGCTGCGGCGGGCAGGGTTCGTGTTATGGCAGAGGGAAAAGTACATATAGAGATAGACGGCGGGTCGGGGTTCTGCTTCGGCGTGGTCAATGCCATATCGCAGGCCGAGCGGTCGCTCGCCGGGGGCGGCGGGGTGGCCTGCCTGGGCGATATCGTGCACAACCGCCTTGAAGTGCAGCGTCTGGAAGCGATGGGCCTCCGCACGGTCCGGCATGAGGAACTTGAGGGACTGGCCGGCGGACGGGTGCTCATCCGGGCCCACGGGGAACCCCCTTCCACGTATGAGAAGGCGGCCCGTCTCGGAATCGAGGTGATAGACGCTACCTGTCCCGTGGTGGCGGGGCTGCAGCGTACCGTGGCGGCGGCCTATGCCGAGATGCAGGCCTGCGGCGGCCAGGTGGTGATACTCGGTAAGCGCGGCCATGCCGAGGTGGTGGGGCTCGCCGGCCATGCCGACGGCCGGGCGGTCATCGTCGAGGGCCCCGACGACCTCGATGCGGTGGATTTCTCGCGTCCGGTCTATTTCCTCGCCCAGACCACGCAGAGTCTGGCACTTTTTCACCGGATGGCGGACATCATCCGGGAACGGACACGCTGTCCGGAGTCCGTGACGATACGCGACACCATCTGCCGGCAGGTGTCGAGCCGCGAGGCCAAACTGCGTGAGTTCGCGGGGAGATTCGATGCGGTCATCTTTGTCAGCGGGCAGAAGAGTTCGAACGGTAAGGTGCTCTACGGCGTCTGCCGGGAGGCCAATCCGAACAGTTATAGCATCGAAGACGCCGGAGAGCTGCAGTTCCGGTGGCTGGAGGGTTGCCGTTCGGTGGGAATATGCGGAGCCACTTCCACGCCCGGCTGGCTGATGCGCCGGGTCGCGGAGCGTGTCGGCGAGATGGTCGGGACGCCGGAGGAGTGACGCCCGGCCGGTGCGGCGGAAGAGGGAATTTCATATAAAAACAGCATAAGACGATGAGTGCAGGACAATATATCCGCCGGGCGGCGGGTTATTTCATAAAGTTAGTAGTGCTGGTGGGACTGCTCTACCTGCTGATGTTCGTGACGGGAACGGCGCGGGTGAGCGCGGAGTTCTTCTTCCGGGAGCTGTTCACCACGCCGCGGGGCATTCTTCTCATGGCGGCGCTGGCCGTGCTATCGGCCTTCTATCCGAAGTTCGGGTACGTCAGCCGCGAAGCGGAAGCCGACATCGTGGCCGACCGGGATGCCATCATCAATGCGTTCCATGCGGCGGGCTACGTGATGGCCGGCGAAGTTCCGGGCGAATCGATGACCTTCCGCGCCGGTTCGTTTCTCCGCAGGCTGTGGCTCACCTTCGACGACCGGGTGACGGTGAGGACCTTTGGGGGCGGCATCGTTATTGAAGGCATACGTAAGGAGGCGGTACACGCCCAGTTCAGGATAAACACATACATACAGAACAGGAGTTATGGGAAAAGGGATTAAATACGGGTTGTGCGTACTGGCCGGTGCCGTCGTGCTGGCAGTAGCTACGGCGGCCGTTCCGCCGCCCGACGGGTTCCGGATGGGGCGCAACATGGAGGTGCTGGTCAATATGCTGCGCGACATCTCCCTTTTCTATGTGGACGACGTGGACCCCGACGAGCTCCTCTCGGATGCGGCCGCCGGCATGACGGCCGGACTCGACCCATATACCGTCTTTATCTCCGAGGAGGATATGGATACCTTCCAGCTCCTCACCACGGGCCGTTACGGCGGCGTGGGTTCTCTTATCCGCAAGAGCGGCGACGGAGTGGTTTTCGCGGAGCCCTACAAAGGCTCGCCGGCCGATAGGGCCGGTATCGTCGTGGGCGACCGGATTCTCGAAATAGACGGACAGGACGCTTCCGCCATGACGACCGAACAGGTGAGTTCGCTGATGAAGGGAGAACCGGGCACCCGACTGAAGATGAAGGTGGCCAAATTCTATACCGGCGATACGGTGCAGGTGGAGTTGAAACGGGAGATAATCAATATTCCCGGCATTCCCTACTACGGCATGTTGCCCGACAGCGTGGGGTATATTCTCAATATCGATTTTACGGACGAAGTGAGCAACGACATGCGCAACGCCATCATGTCGCTCCGGGAGCAGGGGGCCAAAGCCCTTATACTCGACTATCGGAACAACGGAGGCGGTATCGTGCAGGAGGCGGTCAAGATACTCTCCTTCTTCGTGCCGCGCGGAACCGAGGTAGTCAGCCTCAGGGGGCGCAATCCGGAGGAGAATGCGGTGTTTACCACGCAGCAGGAACCGCTCGATACGGAGATACCGCTCGTGGTGCTCGTCAATAACGGTTCGGCGTCTGCCGCCGAAATCGTGGCCGGTGCGCTGCAGGACATGGACAGGGCGGTGCTCGTCGGCCGCAGAACCTTCGGTAAGGGGCTCGTGCAGTCTACCCGGCCGCTCGGTTACAATGCTTATCTGAAGGTCACCACTGCCAAATACTACCTGCCCAGCGGCCGCTGCATACAGGCCATCGACTATGCGTCGCGGGCCGAGGACGGTACGCTCAGCCATATCCCCGATTCGCTCATCACGGAGTTCCGGACGGCGGCAGGAAGGCGTGTCTATGACGGCGGCGGGGTGATGCCCGACGTCCGGGTCCCGGCCGAGTATGTGAGCCGTTTCGCCTACGTCGTCTACGGCAAGGGGTATATCCACGATTTCGTGGACGGCTTCATGCGGCGCAACCGCGACCGGGAGATAGTCCCCGGGAGTTTCGCGCTGAGCGATGCGGACTATGCCGATTTCACGGCGTTCATGCAGGACAAGGACGTGGAGTGGGAGTCCGATACGAAGCGCCTGCTGGCCAGGTTGAAGGAGTCGGCCGAGGCGGAGCGCTACATGGACAGCATCGGCGTCTATCTGGAGGGTATCGAGGCGAACCTCGACGACGATGTCCGGGCCGGCCTGCAGCTTTATCGGCAGGAGCTTACGGAGCTTATCGAGAACGAAATTGTCCTCCGCAGCGCTTACAATGCGGGGGTCGTGGAGCATAACATGGCGAAGGACCCCGACGTGCGCGAGGCGCTTGCGGTACTGAACGACCCGGAACGTTACCGGGAAATCCTCGCCTCGAAGGATACCGACCGAAAATAGGGGCGCCGACAGGCGGCGCAGTGCGCTATGAAGGCTAAATGGAATTTCATGAATATCGACCGCACCACGCTCTCTTTCCGCAAGAAAGTGGTGCTGATATCTTTCGGTCTCGCTATCGGGTGCGTTTCGCTGTGGTTCACCTCGAGCATGGCCCGTCAGTTGCGCGAAAAGGAGAACTACGAGGTGAGGCTCTGGGCGCTTGCCATCGAACGGCTCGGACAGTTCAATGCGGACGACCCCCTGTCGGCCTACATCATGGACAGCCGGAACAACATTCCCTTCATCCGTACGACCGACAATTTCAGCGAGGTGCTCAGTTCCAACCTGATTCCCGACCGCATTCTCTACCATCCCGACCTGCTGAGCCGCAAGCTGGAACAGCTCGCGCGGGAGAATCCGCCTTTGGAAATCACGGCGTGGAACGGTTCGCGGTTCTACATATTCTACGGCAATTCGCGTCTGCAGAAAACGCTCACGGTCTTTCCGTTCGTACAGCTCGCCGTGATAGTCATCTTCATCGGTTTCGGGTTCCTCACCTTCCGCAGCTCGCAGGAGGATGAACAGAACAAAGTATGGATAGGGCTTGCCAAGGAGACGGCTCATCAGCTCGGTACGCCCATCTCGTCGCTGCTCGGCTGGATAGAGTACCTCAAGACGCAGCACATCGACCCCTCCGTCGTAGAGGAGATGAACAAGGACCTCACGCGGTTGATGAAGGTGGCCGACCGCTTCTCCAAAATAGGCTCGGAGACGGTGCTGTCGCCGGCCAACGTGAACGAGGTGGTGGGCAGCAGCGTGATGTATTTCCGCACGCGCATCCCGCGTAACGTAACCCTGAGCTACAACGGACTCGCCATCGCCCCTGTGCAGGCGATGATAAACGGTGCCCTGTTCGAGTGGGTGGTGGAAAACCTGCTGAAGAACTCCCTCGATGCGCTGCAGGGGCAGGGGGAGATAGACGTGCGCATCTCCGACGACCTCGAATGGGTCTATATCGACGTGAAGGATACGGGCAAGGGTATCCCGAAATCCAATTTCAAACGTATTTTCGAGCCCGGTTTTACGACCAAGACGCGCGGTTGGGGACTGGGGCTCTCGCTTAGCAGACGCATCATCGAGGAGTACCACAAGGGGCGTATCTATGTGGTCGATTCCGAACCCGGCCGGGGGACGACCATACGCATCGCCCTTAAAAGGCTTTACGCATGACATTCGGGGCTGCGGGGGATACGACGGTGGTGCGGACGTTTCCGTACGGCGTTCCGGAGGGAGCGGACTCTCTCGTGCGGTTGTCGTTCGGAGCGGACGATACGGTGCGGCATGTCCCGGGGCGACTTCTGCCGACGGATTCCCTTCCGGAACCGTTTTCCCCGGTACTCCCTGCGGATACCGTATCGGCAGCCGACATTTATGGACCCGTCAGTTTCGTTCCCGTTGCCGGTGCTCCGGAGCCTTGCGGCATACCCGTTACTTTCGGTGTCGGGTATCAGATGCTGACGGTACTGCTGCTGTTGCTCTATCTGCTGCTGGTCTTCCGTGCCGGCGGTCATGCGGCGCGGATGATGCGTGCCGTCTGGGGACGTGGCGGGGAGGGGAAACACCGGCATGACGGCGACATGCCCGGAGCCGAGGTGCAGGCACTGATTCTAGCCTGCGGCCTGCTGATGTGCGGCTTGGCGGCGGTAAAAATCTTTGAATTGTGGGGAGAGTGGCGGTGGCTTCCCTCCTCTCTGTGGGGCGGAGGGTGGCTCGCCGTGCCGGCGGTCATGCTGGCGCTGCTCGCCGTCATGGGGGTACAGTCAGCGGTCTTGCATGTCGTCGGGAAACTTACCTTCAGCACGGAATTCATCCGGATGCTTTGCGCCAAGCGTCTCTCGTTGTTCGCTTCCATGACCGTGACAGGAACGCCTGCGGTGTTGCTTGCGGCTCTCTCCGGCGGTGTGTGGGCCGATGTAGCGGCCGGCTTGTTTGTGGCCGTAACCGTCGCTCACTTAGCGCTCTATGCCGGACGCTCCTTTTTGTGGTTTATCGACCGAAAAGTTTCGATTTTGCTTTGGATTTTGTACCTTTGCGCCGTCGAAGCGATGCCGTTCGGCATATTTGCGGTCGGCCTGTCCAGGAGCTGGCCGGTATAGACGCAGTAGAACTTAAACAGGTTTGAGAGTTGAAGGTCAGGAACATATTGATTTCGCAGCCGGCGCCTGCCGTCATTGAAAAATCTCCGTTTTACGAAATTATCCAGAAATACAACGCCAAGATAGACTACCGGCCCTTTATCAAAGTCGTCGGTGTCAGCCTCAAGGAGTTCCGCAGCCAGCGGGTAGAGATACTCGAACACACTGCCGTGGTATTCACGAATCGCACTACCGTAGACAGTTTTTTCCGGATATGCGAGGAGGCGCGCATTACCGTGCCCGAAACCATGAAGTATTTCTGCAATACCGAGGCGATAGCCCTCTATCTCCAGAAATATATCGTCTACCGCAAGCGCAAGATATTCTTTGCGGACGGTAAGTTCGACACCTTCATGGAGTTGATTCTGAAACATAAGGAGGAGAAGTTTCTCGTATCGCTCACCGAACCGAACAACGGCGAGGTACCCGATACGATGGAGAAACTGAAACTCAATTTGTCGAAAGTGGTGTTGGCCAAGACCGTGGCAGCCGACCTCGAGGGGATAGAGCCTTCGCAGTATGACCTGATGGTATTTTACAGCCCGTCGGAGATTTCCACCCTCGTTTCCGCCTTCGGAGTCGAAAGTATTCCCACGGTGGCTACGTTCGGAACGAGTACCGCTTCCGCCGCCGCGAATGCGGGCCTGCGGATAGGAACCCTTGCTCCTTCTCCCGAGGCGCCTTCGATGGCCAAGGCGATAGATATCTACATAGGCAAGATAAACAGCGGCCAGGAGCTTTCGCCGGTGGTGGTGAACGGCAGCGGCAAGGCGGCCGAGTTCCTGAAAGCGCAGGAGGTGAAGCCGGGACGCAAGGCACGCCCGCGCAAGCCGGAACAGGCACCTGCCGACAAGAAGGCGAAACAGGCATAATACGGCCGGGAACCGGAGACAGGGAGACCGTTCGGTAAAAGCGTATGGCGCTTTGCCGGGCGGTCTCTTTTTTGTAATTTTGCATACATTCCCGATGGCGGTGCGTGCCGGAGAATATCGGCGTACGGATGTTGGTTTAGCGACGGATTGACATGGCGGAGAACGGACTGTCGCGGGCCGAACGGCTTCGCGGCGACAAATCCATAGGAGAGCTTTTCAGAGAGGGACGGAGCGGTTTCGTTTTCCCGTTCCGGTATTACTATCTCTGCGTCCCTGCCGAAGCGGGAGTACCCGCAGGTTCCATGCTCGTGTCCGTTCCCAAGAAGCTGTTCCGCCGGGCCGTGAAGCGCAACCTGCTGAAGAGGCGGACGCGCGAGGCATTCCGGTTGGAGAAACACGGCGCAGTCCGTTGTACGGCCCGGGAGGAGTGCCTCCGTATTGCGTTGGTCTACGCTGCGAAGGAGGAGGTCGGAACGGTACGGCTGCGCGGGAGCGTCCGGCGGATTTTTGCGGAGATTGCGGCTGCGCGGGAGCGTTCGGCCGGGCAGACCGGAGGAGGGGAGCAACGATGAAGCCCGCTGAGATAGCGAAAAGAGTGGTCGCTTTTCCTTTCATTCTGTTGGTGAAGTTCTACCAGCTTTGCATTTCACCCTGTACCATGCCTTCGTGCCGTTACACGCCGACCTGTTCCGAATACGCCCTGCAGGCCATCCGGAAATACGGCCCCCTGAAGGGTGGCTGGCTCGCCCTCAAACGCATCGCCCGGTGCCATCCCTGGGGCGGGCACGGGTACGACCCCGTCCCCTGACGTTTCCCTTTTGTATTTGTTGCCGGCGAGTCATTCGCTGTTTGGTTCCTACCGTTTTATTTTATAAATTTATAACATTATTTGTCATCTGCCTAAAACTATGTGCTATGAAAACGCTGTGTTCATTTGCAGGATTGTGGCTTCTTCTTGTATTTGCTGCGGGCTGCGAGAGGCGGCCGGTCGAGGAGCCGCCCGTGATAGGGGATAAGGGATATACGCTCGAATGTACTTATTTCAATGAGTGTTCCGTCCCGATAAAGTTCGACTTTATGTATGGGGAGGTCGCCGATGTCCCCGTAGGCGGAAAATACACCCGTAACAGCGTGGGACTGGGGTGTTTCCCGGACCATCCTTTCAAGCCTTACAGGTGGTTCAAGTTGTATTGCGGAGATTATCGTGTCGATGTCATCGACCGGCCGGAACTGGAGCTGTTCGACCTGACGAATTATGACCTCGTGCGGGAGGAGGAGTGTTACCGTAGGTACGAATATACCTTTACGGACGAATATTTCGAGAAGAATGGGTACGAGCTGCCGCAGCAGCCGGCCGATTGAGAGCGGCGGACGGTTCCCGAAAATCGCGTGGCGGGATGCCGAAAGGGGGAGGCCGGTTGGCCGTTGTCGGAAAAAATCGTAACTTTACGGGGAATGGCTGAAAAAAGTATGACATTTAAAAGATAATCACCATGTTCTCGAAAGAAACCTACGTCAAGCGGCGCGAGCTGCTGCGCGAAAGGGTATCGCGCGGGGGACTCATCCTGTTGCCGGGCAACAGCGAGGCTCCGAGAAACTATCCCGACAACGGCTACCATTTCCGTCAGGACAGCAATTTCCTCTACTTCTACGGTCTCAAACTGCCCGACCTGGTCGGCCTGCTCGACATTGATGCGGGCGAGGACTGGCTCTTCGGCGACGACCTCTCGATGGACGACATCATCTGGACGGGACCGCAGCCGACCGTAAGCGAACTGGGTGCTCGATGCGGCATTTCGCATACCGCCCCGCTGGCCGTGTTGCAGGAGAAGCTGACGCTCGCGATAAGGAAAGGGCGTCCGGTGCACTTCCTGCCGCCCTACCGTGCCGACAACAAACTGAAGCTGAGCCGCTGGCTCGGCATCTGCCCGGAGGCGATAGCGGACCGCATTTCGATAGAGCTTGCCATTGCCATCGTATCGCTGCGCGACAAGAAGTCGGACGAGGAGATACGCGAAATCGAGGATGCCTGCGAAATCGGATACCGTATGCACACGACGGCCATGAAGATGTGCTGTCCCGGTGCACGTGAGCGCGACATCGCGGGGGCAATCGAGGGCATCGCGCTCGAAATGGGCGAAGGCGTGTCGTTCCACTCCATCGTCACGCAGCACGGCGAGACGCTCCATAACCACGGCCACGACGGTATTCTCGAATCGGGCCGTATGCTGCTGGTGGATGCGGGGGCCGAGAACCTGATGAACTATTGCAGCGACTTTACCCGTAGCTATCCGGTAAACGGCCGGTTCACCCCCATGCAGCGCGATATTTATGAAATCGTACTCGCCGCGAATGCCCATGCGTTCGAGATGGCCAAACCGGGTCTGCTTTACAAGGAGGTGCACCTGGCCTGCGTGAAAGTCATCCTCGAAGGACTCAAGTCGCTCGGTCTCGTCCGGGGCGACATGGACGATGCGGTGGCCAACGGGGTACATGCGCTCTTCATGCCCCACGGCCTCGGACACCTCATGGGGCTCGACGTCCACGATATGGAGGATATCGGGGAAAAGTACGTGGGATACGACCTCGAGACGGAACGCAGCACGCAGCTCGGCGTAAGCAACCTGCGGATGGCCCGGCGCCTGCAGGTGGGGATGGTGATGACCGACGAACCCGGTATCTATTTCATTCCGGCCTACATCGCCAAATGGAAGGCTGAGGGCACGAACAAGGAGTTCGTCAATTTCGACAAGCTCGAACCGTACATGAATTTCGGGGGCATACGTATCGAAGACGACCTGCTCATTACCGAAACGGGCAACCGCATCCTCGGTAAGCGCCGCATTCCGGTTACCGTACAGGAAATCGAGGAGTTCATGGCCGGCGACCGATAGGAGGCCTTCCGGTTGGAAAACGCACAAAGCAGGGGAACGGATTGCCGTTCCCCTGCTTTCGTATGCCCCCGTTTCGTCGCCTGCATCGCGAAACGGCCCGGATGCATCGGTTGCGCAACCCGTACCCGCCGCGCCGCAAGTGCGGACGGGATGGTGCCGCGCGCTTTCGACGGTCGGGACGACCGGAACGATGGGGGGCGATGCGCTGCAAAGGCGGCGGGAGGCGGCGCGTCCGTCTTTCTGCCCGCCAACTGCGGGCAGCCGTATCCTAAAGAGGGCGTCAGGGCGCTATTCCCGTAATCCGAAGATACAGTTCCCTGCCGTCGATGGTGCACTGCGCCGTGATGTCGCAGTCGAAAGCCGGGCGCTGTTCGGGCGGGGCGGAAGCGTCGTATTCGGTGCGGATAAAGCCGTCGCCGGCTATGCCGAGACGGGAATATTTTTCGGCTCCGTCGACAGAGAGCGAGGCCCGGGAAGAATATACGTATAGCCTCACATCGTAATCGTCGCCGCCGACCTCGAAACTCCCCGTATCGAATACGTACTTCCGGCCGTTCCGGACGGCCTCGCACAGCAGCGTTACGGCATTCATCATGCCGTTGGAGTCGTCCCGTACCGTTATGCGTCCGTCGGAAATCTCTAACGGGTTGCCGTCGAGGGTGACCTCCCATGCGGTGATGCGGTAACTGTCGATTTTGTCAATCATCCCGGTACATCCCGGTATCGGGGGGCAGGTATGTGCCTCTTTGTTGCATCCGTATGCCGCTCCCCGCACCGCCGCATATATCATTATCCGATGCAGTAGATGTAGGTTCATCATGGTGATAGCGATGATTGTATGTTATGCAAGATAACGAAAATTCCGGTAAGATGGCGTGAAGCGTCCGGTTTCTGTCGCACGGGTGGGATGCCGATATGCGGAACGGCTGCCGCCATGTGAAAAAACGGCACCGGACAATGGGCCGGTGCCGTTCGTTCAGTCGGGAAAAGCATTACGCTTCACCCATGTTGAAGCCCTTGATGCCCTCTTTCGAACCGCCCTGCGGGATGTTGATGCGGCCTACGTTGGCCTCGTAGCGGGCGATGTTCTCCTGCAGGGAGAGCAGCAGCCGCTTGGCGTGTTCCGGGGCGAGGATAATCCGGCTTTTCACTTTGGCTTTCGGTACGCCCGGCAGCACGGCTGCAAAGTCGAGAACGAATTCCGAAGTGGAGTGGGAGATTATTGCGAGATTGGCGTAAGTGCCCTGTGCGACCGCCTCTTCGAGTTCGACGTCGATTTGATGTTTTTCGTTTGCCATAATTCAGTAGTTTTTAAAATAGGTCGTTTTCGGGGCAGCTCCGTGTCCCGCATTTATACAAAGGTAACGTTATCGGTGTATTCCGATTGTCCGGTACCGGATAAGTTATCGCACTTTTATCAACAAAACGGTTGGCGGACGGCGGTGCGGGGCGCAGACCGACCGGCTGACGGCGGCAATCGGCCGTCCCGTTCCCCGGCCGTTTCGGGCCCGCGGAGGATACTTCAATCGAGATAGAATTCCCGGAGCTTCCCGATGTCCGCACCGAGCTCCTCGCGCAGGTAGGTCTCGACGGAGCCGTAGGCCGTCCTGATGCTGTCGATACCGGCGGAGAGGTAGTTCGGTTTTACTTCGAGCATTCCTTTCAGTTGCGGGAAACGTTCGGCATACCGGCTGTATTTTCCGGCGAGGTAACCGTTGGAGGCGAGGTAATCCTCCATGACGGTCTGTTCGGGTACGCCCAGTGCATACAGTATCAATGCTGCACCCATGCCCGTTCGGTCCTTGCCTGCCGAACAGTGGAACAGGATGGCTGCATCGTCCGTCTCCTGGAGCAGTCGGAAAAGTTCGCGGTATCGTTCCCGGCCTTCGTCGGAGGTTGCGAAATAGACGTTCATCCATTCCATTTTCGCCTCCACCTCTTCCGGTGTCATAGCGATGTATGATTGAAGGTCGTCGAGGCTGCCGGGAGTGATGGGCAGGCCGACGTATGTCATTCCCTGTGGGGACAGTTTGTCGGGCATTGCCCTGACTTCCTGTAGCGAACGGAAATCCGCGACGGTCTTCACCGGTATGGATGCCAGGTAGGCGAGGTCTTCGTTGGTCAGGCTGTGCAGGTCGTCGGAGCGGATAATCCTGCCCCATTTGACATGCCGTCCGTCCGAGGTGCGGTATCCTCCGAGGTCGCGCATGTTGAATCCGCCGGACATCGGCAACTGCCGTTCGGCGAGTATCGCCCGGTTGCCGCCCGTTTCGAATTGGAAATAACTGCGTGTGCCGGCCGGTACGGGGAGGGTGTAACTGCCTGCACCGCTACCCGTCAGGATGGGGGCGGAAAGGTCTATCGTCTCCGGGGCGGCGCCGGCATAGAGTTCCCACTCTCCGGGCAGCGTTACGGTCAGTACGGCTGTTTTCTCCTCCCTGTCGCGGGAGACGGTTACTTTGCCGGAGAGGTCTTCGCCGGCATATCCGGGGGTATCGGACCGTTTCCCGCAGGAAACGGCAGCGGAGAGCAGTATGGCCGCTGTCAGGGTGGATTTGTTCATAATCGAATAAGGCTTCGGCCGACGGGATGCGGTTCGCTTCCTGTCGGGAGTGTGCATGCACGACGGAATCTCCGCCGGAACGGGCGGGGTGGCGTCGGTGCATGCGTCTTGTCGTTGGAGAGGGTATCCAAAATTGTGCCATGCGATGGAAAAGGGCCGGAAGGCGGCGATGCTTCGTGCCGCGGTATCGTTGCCCCTCTCCGTCGTCTCCGGAATGCGGTGCGGAAGGAATCGCTGTAAAAGAGGGTTATTCCCGGTTGCGCGAATCCATCCAGATGGTGACGGGGCCGTCATTGATGAGTTCCACCTGCATGTCGGCCCCGAAGACGCCCGTAGCGACCGGTCGGCCGAGGAGCTCCGCGAGCCGCTCCGTAAAGATGCGGTAGAGCGGCAGGGCCGTCGCTTCGCCCGCCGCGCGGATGTACGAAGGGCGATTGCCCTTCTTCGTGGAGGCCATCAGCGTGAATTGGCTGACGGCCAGGACTTCGCCTCCGACCTGCCGAATGTCGAGATTCATCACCCCCTCCGCGTCGTCGAAGATACGGAGTCCGGCACACTTGCGTACCAGCCATTCGATGTCCTCTACGGTATCTTCATCCGCTATGCCCACCAGAATGAGCATGCCGGCGCCTATCCGCGAAACGAGTTCATTCCTGACGGAGACTGAGGCCCGTCGTACCCGCTGAATCAATATCCTCATGGTAATTTCTGTCGTCTTGTAATGGTCGGGGTACCGTGCCGCTATCGTCAGTGCGCTTCGAGCCAGTTCTCTCCGACGCCGCACTCCACGACCAGTTCTACCCGAAGCCGTGCGGCGTGTTCCATGGCCTCCCGGACAAGGGCCGTGACCTCCTCCTGTTCCTCGCGGAGCATGTCGATGACCAGTTCGTCGTGTACCTGGAGGATGACTTTGGAATGGATGCCTCGGGCGGCGAATTCACGGTGGATGCGGTTCATGGCGATTTTGATGATGTCGGCGGCGCTGCCCTGTATGGGGGCGTTGATGGCGTTTCGCTCGGCCAGGGAGCGCACCACGGAGTTGGCCGAACGGATGTCGGGCAGGTATCGGCGGCGGCCGAAGATGGTTTCTACGTATCCCGTCTCCCGCGCCTGGGCCACCACGCGTTCCATGTACTCCTTTACCTTCGGGTATGCGGTGAAATAGCCGTCGATGATGCGTTTCGCCTCTTCCATGGTGATGTTGCCCATTCGCTGCTTGAGGCCGAATGCCGAAATGCCGTAGATGATGCCGAAGTTGGCCGTTTTGGCCTTGCGCCGGTGTTCGGGCGTCACCTCTGCGAGCGGGATGCCGAACAGGCGTGCCGCGGTGGCCCGGTGGATATCCTCACCATGGCGGAAGGCCTCTATCAGCGCTTCGTCGCCGCTCAGATGCGCCATGAGGCGTAGCTCCACCTGAGAGTAGTCGGCCGAGAGTAGCAGGTGGTCGCTGTCCGACGGGACGAATGCCCGCCGTATCTGGCGCCCCTGTTCGGTGCGTATCGGGATGTTCTGCAGGTTGGGGTTCGTCGAGGAGAGCCGGCCGGTGGCCGTAACGGCCTGGTTGAAGGAGGTGTGCACCCGTCCCGTAACGGGATTCACGAGCTGCGGCAGTGCCTCGATGTAGGTCGAGAGCAATTTTTTGAGTCCCCGGTACTCCAGTATCATGTTCACCACCGGATGGCGGTCGGCGAGCGAGGCAAGGTACTCTTCGTCGGTGCTGTACTGTTTGGTTTTGGTACGTTTCGGTTTCGGGTCGATGCGCATCTTCTCGAAGAGTACCGTGCCGAGTTGACGCGAGGAGTTCACGTTCAGGTCGGGCGTTCCGGCGAGCTCTCGGATGCGCCCTTCGAGGGCGTCCATCTCCACCGTCAGTTCGCGGCCGTATTCGGCCAGACGGGCGGTGTCTATCTTGACGCCGGTCAGCTCGATGTCGGCCAGCACGTCGATGAGCGGTTCCTCTATTTCGCGGTAGAGCTTTTCGAACCCGGTGCCCGCAATCTGGGGCCATAGAAGGTTTTTCAGCCGCAACGTCACGTCGGCATCCTCCGCACCGTACTCCGCGATGGCTTCGAGCGGTACCCGGTCCATGGTAAGCTGTCGGCTCCCGCGTCCGATGAGGGACTCTATCTCAATGGGCGAATAGTTGAGGTAGAAACGGGCCAGGTGGTTCATACCGTGGCGAGACTCCGGGTCGAGCAGGTAGTGGAGTATCATGGTGTCGTACTTGAAGCCGGCTACCCGGATGCCCGCCGCGGCGAGCGCCATGATGTCGAACTTGATGTTCTGCCCGATTTTGGCTATTGAAGGTTCTTCGAGAAGCGGCCTGAGCGTGGCGAGGAAACCTTCCCGGTCGCCTTCCGATATGGGAACGTAGCAGGCTTCTCCCTCCGAGGCGCTGAACGAAATGCCAACGATGCGGCTGGTGTGGCAGTCGAAACCGGAAGTCTCCACGTCGAAGCAGAACTCCTTTTCCGTTCCCAGCCGGGCCACCAGGTCGGCCAGTTGCTGCGGCGTGGTGACGGTATGGTATTCGTGCGGCGTGTCGGATACCGTATGGTAGCCTGCCGAGAGATTTTCGAGGAGGGCCGTCTCCTGTGCGGATTGGGAAGGAGAGCCCGCCGTGGCCACCGGATTGCCGAACAGGTCGCGCTGTACGGGGAGGTCGGTACCCTGCGGCGCGGAGTCCGTTCCGTCCTCTTTCGTCGGGGCGCTGCAGGGAGCCGTTCCTTTCACTGCCTTGGTGAAAGGCGTGGTACGCGTCCCCTCCATCTCGCGCAGGAACATCCCGAAATCCAGCTCCTTGTAGACATCCCGCAACGCGTCGCAGTCGGGGTCTTCCATGACGAGTTCTTCCGGGACAAATGCGATGGGTACGTCCGTTTCGATTGTGGCGAGCCGCTTGGAAAGCAGCAGTTGTTCCCGACCGGCCAGGATGTTTTCCTTCTGTTTCCCCTTGAGGGCATCGGTATGCGCCAGGATGTTTTCCACCGTGCCGAATTCGTTTACCAGCTTCACGGCACTTTTCTCCCCGATGCCGGGGACACCCGGAATGTTGTCTGCCGCATCGCCCCAGAGTGCCAGGATGTCGATGACCAGCCGCGGGTCGTCGATGCCGTACTGCTCGCGGAGCTGCTCGCAGCCGACGATCTCCACGCCTTCGCCGTTGCGGCGCTGTTTGTAGATGTAGACGTGGCGGTCGATGAGCTGTCCGAAATCCTTGTCGGGCGTCACCATGTAGACCTCGAAACCCTCTCCGGCGGCTTTGCGGGCGAGCGTGCCGATCACGTCGTCGGCTTCGTAGCCGGGGACCTCGAGGCAGGGAATGCGCATCGCTTCGAGGATGCGTTTGATGTAAGGAACGGCCGTCACGATGTCTTCCGGCGTTTCGTTTCGGTTAGCCTTGTACTGCGGATAGAGTTCGTTGCGGAAGGTTCCTCCCTTGGGGTCGAAGGCGACGCCCATGTAACGAGGCGCCTCCTTCATCAGGATGTCCCGCAGAAACTTGGTGAAGCCGAATACCGCCGAGGTGTTGATGCCCTGCCGGTTGCGCATGGGTCGCCCCATGAAGGCGTAATAAGACCTGTATATCAGGGCGTATGCGTCGAGTAGGTATAGTCTTTCCATTGCCGGATGTCGTTTCGGTTGTGTTTGTGGAGAGGGGCTGCGGAGTGGCCGCAGCGGTGTTGCGGCGGCTGTCAGGCGTTGTCCGAGGCGAACCATTCCGCATAGGAGGTGGCCGTTTCGTGCAGGCGCAGGGAGAAGAGTTCCACTCCCCGGGGAAGCTCTGCCGCGATGGTCTCCGCGAAACGCGTGACGAGGTTTTCGCACGTAGGCTGGAATTCCACCGCCTGCAGCTTGCCGAACCGTGCGGCGAGCGTTCTTATCAGTTCGCCGTTGTCTGCGGTACGTCTTACCACCAGGCTGTGGTCGTAGACGTCCACGATGCGGCCCCCCACGATGCGCTTGAGTACGCCGAAGTCTATCACCATGCCGTATTTCGGATTCTGCGGGTCGCTGCACGGCGTTCCCGCCACGGTGACGAAGAGACGGTACGAATGGCCGTGTATCTCGCTGCACGGGCCGTCGTAACCTTCCAGCATGTGTGCCATCTCGAAGGAAAACTCCTTCGTTACCCGGATGCGGCTCATGGTATTATTCGAGGTATTTGACATCTATCTGGCGGCTGAACGACTGCACGAGCGAGATGAATGTTTCGGTCTTGAGCACGCCGTCGATGGTGAGTATCTTTTCGAAAAGTATCTGCATCAGGTGTTCGTTGTTCAGGCAGTACACCTTGAGCATCATGTTGTATTCACCCGTGATGAAGTGGCACTCCACCACTTCGGGGATTTGTTTCAGCGTCTCCACCGTATTTTCGTACCGCGAGGGGTCGGAGACGCGGATGCCGATGAGCGCACATACGTCGAATCCGAGCTTTTTCGGGTCCACTTCCAGACGCGAGCCGAGGATGACGCCCATTTCGTCGAGCTTCTTCACCCGCTGGTGAATGGCCGCCCCCGATATGCCGCATTCGCGGGCGATTTCGAGGAAAGGCATCCGCGCATTCCGGATGAGGTGCTGCAATATCTTGCGGTCTATCGCGTCGATTGATGCTTTTGACATGGTCTTGTTGTTTAGGGTAATGGTATTTTAAGAGGGGAATGTGCAAAATGTCCGCCAAGCGGGGTGTCCGTGTTGAAAAATCATTCCCGCCCTGAGAGTGCGGGGCGGGAATGACCGTTGTCTTCGTTGTCCGCCCGGGCCTATTTGAGCACTCCGAGCTCCTTGCCGATTTTGGTGAAGGCTTCGACGCACTTGTCGAGATGGGCCCTCGTATGTCCGGCGGAAACCTGTACCCGGATACGTGCCTGTCCCTTCGGAACGACCGGGTAGTAGAAGCCCGTCACGTAGATGCCCTCGTCGAGGAGTTTTTTCGCGAAGACCTGCGACAAGGGGGCGTCGTAGAGCATCACGGCGCAGATGGCCGATTGCGTGGGTTTGATGTCGAACCCGGCGGCGAGCATCTTGTTGCGGAAATATTCCACGTTCTCCACGAGCCTGTCGTGCAGTTCGTCCGACTCCTTGAGCATCCGGAAGACTTCGAGGCTGGCGCCTACCACTGCGGGCGGTACCGAGTTCGAGAAGAGGTAGGGACGCGAACGCTGGCGCAGCAGTTCGATGATTTCCTTGCGGCCGGTGGTGAAACCGCCGATAGCGCCGCCGAATGCCTTGCCGAGCGTACCGGTGATGATGTCCACCTGGCCGCGTATGTTGTAGAGCTCCGTCACGCCGCGGCCGGTCTTGCCCACGACGCCTGCCGAGTGGCATTCGTCCACCATTACGAGCGCGTCGTACTTGTTGGCCAGTTCCGTAATCTTGTCCATCGGGGCTACGTTGCCGTCCATGGAGAATACGCCGTCCGTCACGATGATGCGGAAACGCTGTGCCTGGGCGAGCTTGAGTTGTTTTTCAAGGTCTTCCATGTCTGCGTTGGCATAACGATAACGTACTGCTTTGCAGAGCCTTACGCCGTCGATGATGGATGCGTGGTTGAGCGAGTCGGAGATGATGGCATCCTGGTCCGTGAAGAGCGGTTCGAATACGCCTCCGTTCGCATCGAAGCATGCGGCGTAGAGGATGGTGTCCTCCGTACCGAAATACTCCGCAATGGCGGCTTCGAGCTCCTTGTGGATGTCCTGCGTACCGCAGATGAAGCGTACGGAGGACATGCCGTAACCGCGTGCATCCATCTCCTTCTTGGCTGCCTCCACGAGCCTCGGGTTGTCGGAGAGACCCAGGTAGTTGTTGGCGCAGAAGTTGAGTACCTTCTTGCCGCCCACCTCGATTTCCGCCCGCTGGGGCGAGGCGATTATCCTTTCTTCCTTGTAGAGGCCAGCCTCCCTGATGTCTGCAAGTTCTTTTTGCAGAAACTCTTTCATTTTTCCGTACATGATATTCGTTAGTTTGGATATTGCTCTTGAAGTCTTACAGTCTGTTAGCAAAAGTAGCGTTTATGTATTAAATCTCCAATAAATCATCGTAAAAATATATGGATTTTCATGGGAGGACCTTTCTGCGGCCTTTGCAGAGGGGGAGGGGGTAACAGACCGTAAGCCGGCGGAGGCGCATGGGGGCGGAGGAGGTGCCGTAATCGGGGTGTCCGTTCCCGTTGTAAATCCAAAACAGTTTCTAACTTTGCGGTACGGTTTTCGCCGGAAACCGTCTGATAATTTTCCGGGACCAAAACTTCACAGTTATGAATACGATTGACAATTACGATTTCAGGGGCAAGCGGGCCATCATCCGGGTGGATTTCAATGTGCCTCTCGACGACCAGGGGAACGTGACGGACGAGACGCGCATCCGGGCGGCCATCCCCACCATCCTCAAGGTGCTCGACGGCGGGGGGGCGGTCATCCTCATGTCGCACCTCGGGCGTCCGAAGAAGAACAACGACGAAAAATATTCGCTGCGCCATATCATCCCCACCATCGAGAGGCTGCTGGGCCGGCCGGTGATTTTCGCCGGCGATTCGATGGGGGAGAAGGCGGCCGAACTCGCCCGCGGACTCAAACCGGGCGAGGTACTGCTGCTCGAAAATTTGCGTTTCTATGCCGAGGAGGAGGGCAAGCCGCGCGGTCTGGCCGACGATGCCACCGATGAACAGAAGGCCGAAGCCAAGAAGGCGGTCAAGGCGAGCCAGAAGGAGTTCGTGAAACGGCTGGCATCGTATGCCGACGTCTATATCAACGATGCGTTCGGTACGGCCCACCGTGCCCACGCCTCTACGGCTCTCATTGCGGACTACTTCCCGAACGACAAGATGTTCGGTTACGTCATGGAGAACGAGCTCAAGGCGATAGACAAGGTGCTCGAGTCGCCCCGGCGTCCTTTCCTCGCCATTTTGGGAGGGTCGAAGGTATCCACCAAGATAACCATCATCGAGCGGCTCATGGAGCGGGTGGACAGGCTGATTCTCGGAGGGGGCATGACCTATACCTTCATGGCGGCCCAGGGAGGCCGGGTCGGCAAGTCCATCTGCGAACCCGACCAGTTTGCCACGGCACTCGCGATACTTGCCAAGGCGAAGGAACGGGGGGTGGAGATAGTCCTTGCGCCGGACGCTTTGGTCGCCGACGATTTCAGTGAGAATGCCCATACGCGGCAGGCCCCCTCGAACGATATTCCCGACGGATGGGAAGGGGTTGATATAGGCGACCGGGCCAAGGAGCTGTTCCGGGAGAAGATACTGTCTGCCAAGACCATCCTCTGGAACGGGCCGGTCGGCGTGTTCGAGATAGACAAGTTCGCTACGGGTACGAAAGCTGTAGCCGAAGCGGTCGTGGAGGCTACCGCGCAGGGGGCCTATTCTCTGATAGGTGGCGGTGACTCGGTGGCTGCCATCAACAAGTTCGGTCTTGCCGACAAGGTGAGCTACGTATCGACCGGAGGCGGAGCTCTCCTTGAATACATGGAGGGAGCGGAACTTCCCGGTGTGGCCGCGATACGCAAATAATCCGGCCCTCTATAATAATTATGGTATAAATAGGGAGGAGGCCATGCGGCGACAACGCCGCATGGCCTCCCTTTTTTGCAGGATGATGAAACCGGCGGCGGTTCGGTACGACCGGTTTCGCGAAAAAAGAGAGGGCCGCTCCGTCGGAGCGGCCCTCTCCTGCGGTATCGGGGAGTTCCCTATTTGGCCGGTATTTCGATTGTCGTCTGGAGACTTTTGGAGAGCATGAGCTCCTGATATTTGGCTATTTTGTCTTTGCCGACCGTCTGTTTGCTGACGTTCAGACCGCCGTAGGTACGGCCGTCGCTCGTCTCGTAGGAGATGGCATGTCCGAAGCCTAACTCGTATTGTTCTTTCTCTTCGTAGCTTTCACGCGCCGTGAGGGTTATTTCCATTTTGGCGGTGTAGGGAAGTGCGAGGCCGGTGAGTTCCTTCGACCACGGCAGGGAGCTGATTTTTTCGGTTGCCGTTTTGCCTGTCGCGTCCGTATATTTCACCTCGGCGTCGAAAATGAGCAGGAAATCGGCGCCCCCGCCTATGGCATAAGCGACGTCGACGGTGTTTTCGGTCGGTGTAACAGGGTCCGTATCGGGGCCCGGCTGGTTGCCGCCCTCTTTGTCGCAGGCGGTGAAGGCCATCGCTGCGCAGAGTACGAGGGCCAGGGAGAATCGTTTTACTGACATGACTGTAATGTTTTAGTGTTTGTCCGGTTTCTTCGGCGGTACCGCGCGGCACGGCCGTTCGTGCGTCCGCTCCGTACCGGTGCAAAGATAAGATTTCCGTAACATTCGTGTCGCCTGCTGCGCATAAAAAACGAAAGAATGATGCATTGGGGCGGAGAGTCGGGTATGTCGTTGAAGCGCATCGTTCGGTACGGATGTTCGTTTCGGTTGAAAATTGTGATGCTATGTGGTAAAATGATACGAAAAACAGAAAGATGTCCGTTTTATAAATAGGTTGCATATGTAATATATTTTGAATATTTTAGCACTCGCTTTTAGATGCGTAACCAAACTTTCATTAATTGCAGTTATTCTATGAAGAAATTTTTGTTTATACCTGCACTGTGCCTGCTGTTTGCATCGTGCGGAGGAGACAAGGGGACTGACGGGGGCGGTGTACCGTCGCTGAAGGTGGAGCCCTCGTCGCTGGATTTCGCGGCTGTTTCGGCTCCGTCGCAGAGCGTGACGGTTACGGCCGTGAACGTTGAGTGGGAAGTGCGTGTATCGGATACGGCTTCGGCCTGGCTGAAGGCGGAGAAGACGGACGGTACGACCGTGACGGTTTCGGTAACCGACAACGGTACCCCGGAGCAGCGTACCGGTTCCTTTACCGTCGTTCCGACGAACAACGAGGATGTGAAGGCCAAGAGCGTTACGGTCGTTCAGACGGGGAGTGACGTGGAGTATAAGTTTTCGGTCGAACCTGCATCCCTGACGTTCGAAGCGGAAGGAGCGGCAGCTCAGACGGTCACGATTACGGCCGAAGGAGGTCTGACGTGGGAAGCCGAGGCCGAGGGGGATGCGGCCTCGTGGATAACGGTCACTCCCGGCGAAGGGACGCTTGAGGTGAAGGTTTCCGACAATCCGGAGACGGCGGAGCGTTCGGGGAACATCGTGGTTACGCCGAGTGCTGAGTCCGTAGGTGCGAAGGCCATCCGTGTGACGCAGGCCGGCAAGGTACTTCCTCCGTCGCTGAGCATCAACGTGGAGGACCCGGAGACGGGCTTTAAATTCCAGGCCAGCGGCGTACAGTACGAAGGGGCGTCGAACATTCAGGTGACGGCGGTGAATACGGACTGGAATGCCCGTGCGGTAGATGCGGACGGGAATGCGATTACCTGGCTGAAAATCACAGTGAACAAGAACGACGGTTTGTCAAGCATTAACGTGGATGTCACGAAGAACGAAACCTACGAGGAGCGTGTGGGTTACGTACTGATTACGGCTACCGTGGAAGGGGTGCCGGAGATTCGGGTGACCGTTACGCAGGATGCTGCCCGCGAACATTTCAGTACACTGTCGGGCAACGTGGATGTCAGCAAGTTGGTTTATTCCTATGCCGAGGTCAATCCCAATCAGGATTGGGAAGAGGCCGATATGGGAGCCGGATGGTATGTTTACCTCTATTCCGAAGGATTGACGGAAGATAATGGAGTCTTTACGGGGACGGGAACGTATATTATGCTGGAGATGTCTGCCGAACACATGGGGTTCAATGACGATAAGGAGTATTATCTGTCGGAAGGCACATACGAAATCTATACGGACGAGAGCGGCCAGCGCGGACCGCAGATGACCTATACGAAAGGGTATCCCGGTTACTTCGATTACCAGAATTTCGGCAGTTGGGCGCTTGTCGTGGAGAACGGCGAAATTGTCGAGAAAGGACCGTGCGCAGCAGGAACGGTCACTGTCAGCCGGAGCGGTGACTCTTATACCTTTACGCTCGATATCGAGGACGATATGCAGTATGCCGTTTCCGGTACCACGACCGTGGAGTTTTCCCGCGTCAAGGTACTCAGCGACCCGGTTCCTCAGCCTCCCACGGGATTTCAGTAGCAGATGGAGACTGCAATCTGTCGGGGCCCGGTCAAGACCGGGCCTCTTGTTTATAAATTAAGATATAGCCTAAGGGAGCGTGTGTAGAATAGCGCTTTTTTGTGGAATTAAACGGCGTTAAATGGCAGAGATGAATAAAATTCGGCGATGCACGCTGTCGTATTGTTTATATAATGTTTATGTTCTAATTTAGCCATTACTTTTATACCGGTTTAACTAACTTTAAAAAACTTACCTATGAAAAGATTACTGTTTATTTCTGCACTGTGCCTGCTGTTTGCATCGTGCGGAGGAGACAAGGGGACTGACGGGGGCGGTGTACCGTCGCTGAAGGTGGAGCCTTCGTCGCTGGATTTCGCGGCCGTTTCGGCTCCGTCGCAGAGCGTGACGGTTACGGCCGTGAACGTTGAGTGGGAAGTGCGTGTATCGGATACGGCTTCGGCCTGGCTGAAGGCGGAGAAGACGGACGGTACGACCGTGACGGTTTCGGTAACCGACAACGGTACCCCGGAGCAGCGTACCGGTTCCTTTACCGTCGTTCCGACGAACAACGAGGATGTGAAGGCCAAGAGCGTTACGGTCGTTCAGACGGGGGGCGACGTGGAGTATAAGTTTTCGGTCGAGCCTGCAGCCCTGACGTTCGAAGCGGAGGGAGCGGCAGCCCAGACGGTCACGATTACGGCCGAAGGAGGTCTGACGTGGGAGGCCGAGGTCGAGGGGGATGCGGCCTCGTGGATAACGGTCACTCCCGGCGAAGGGACGCTTGAGGTGAAGGTTTCCGACAATCCGGAGACGGCGGAGCGTTCGGGGAACATCGTGGTTACGCCGAGTGCTGAGTCCGTAGGTGCGAAGGCCATCCGTGTGACGCAGGCCGGCAAGGTGCTTCCTCCGTCGCTGAGCATCAACGTGGAGGACCCGGAGACGGGCATTACTTTCAAGGCGAATGGAGAGGTTGCTTCTGGTACCACATCCATTCAGGTGACGGCAGTGAATACGGACTGGAATGCCCGTGCGGTGGATGCCGAAGGCAATGCGGTGACCTGGTTCTCGGTCGTTGCCGATAAGGAAAACGGCCTGTCGAAGATTAGTATCAATATGTCTAAGAATGAGACTACGGAGGAGCGCGTAGGTTATCTGCTGATTACGGCTACCGTAGAGGAGGTGCCGGATATCCGGGTGACTGTCACGCAGAAGGGGTTGCAGGAGTATTACAGTACGTTGACGGAGAACGTGACGCTCGACAATCTGGTGAATGCCAAGGTGAGCGTCAGCCCCACCCAGAGTTGGGACCCGGAGACGGGTGCGAGCTGGATGCTCGAATTCTGGACGGACGGCGTCGAACCGACTGGTGATATCTATAACCCTTACTCGGGTACCGGAACCTATATTTCGCTCGATATGCGTTCGGAGCCTATTTTCTTTAACGACGACAGCGAATATTACATGACAGACGGAGAGTACACCGTTACGGAGTACGACGGAAATGTTCCGCCGATGCACATAGCCGGAGGGATTCCCGGATATTACGACTGGCAGCACCCCGGCAGTTGGGTATTCGTCGTGGAAGACGGCGTGGTGAAGGGAGCGGGGCCTTTGGCTGCGGGTACCATTACCGTAAGCCGTGACGGCGACCGTTACACTTTCGTCTTCGACTGTCAGGACGATTTCGAGTTTACGATGACGGGAACCTCTGTGCTGGAGTTCGTTCCGAGATGTTCTTCCATACCTACCGACCCGCCTATAACGCCGGGAGCATAGGATTTCGTACGGGAATGTGGTGTGGGCCCGGCGGATTCCGCCGGGCTTTTCATATGCTTCGCCCGGTGTCGCTTTCGGCCGGCCGCGGAATATGACCGTATGAAAAGGAATTGCATGTTTGATTATGAACGGTTTACGGTAAATATGAAAAAATATTTGTTTTCTATATTATGTTATTGTGTGGGTGATGTTTCCTGCTTAAATTAGCTTTCAGTTGTAGACCGTGTTACTAATTTTAAAAAACTTACCTATGAAAAGATTACTGTTTATTTCCGCACTGTGCCTGCTGTTTGCATCGTGCGGAGGGGACAAGGGGCCTGAGGGGGGCGGCGTACCGTCGCTGAAAGTGGAGCCCTCGTCGCTGGATTTCGCGGCTGTTTCGGCTCCGTCGCAGAGCGTGACGGTTACGGCCGTGAACGTAGAGTGGGAAGTGCGCGTATCGGATACGTCTTCGGCCTGGCTGAAGGCGGAGAAGACGGACGGTACGACCGTGACGGTTTCGGTAACCGACAACGGTACCCCGGAGCAGCGTACCGGTTCCTTTACCGTCGTTCCGACGAACAACGAGGATGTGAAGGCCAAGAGCGTTACGGTCGTTCAGACGGGGAGCGACGTGGAGTATAAGTTCGCGGTCGAACCTGCGGCCCTGACGTTCGAAGCGGAAGGAGCGGCAGCTCAGACGGTCACGATTACGGCCGAAGGAGGTCTGACGTGGGAAGCCGAGGCCGAGGGGGATGCGGCCTCGTGGATAACGGTCACTCCCGGCGAAGGGACGCTTGAGGTGAAGGTTTCCGACAATCCGGAGACGGCGGAGCGTTCGGGGAACATCGTGGTTACGCCGAGTGCTGAGTCCGTAGGTGCGAAAGCCATCCGCGTGACGCAGGCCGGCAAGGTGCTTCCTCCGTCGCTGAGCATCAACGTGGAGGACCCGGAGACGGGCTTGCATTTCAGGGCCAATGGTGCAGCTTCCGATGCCGGTACTATCAGGGTGACGGCGGTGAATACGGACTGGAATGCCCGTGCGGTGGATGCGGAAGGCAATGCGGTGACCTGGTTCTCGGTTGCAGTCAATAAGGAGGATGGCCTGTCGAGTATCGGATTGACTGTCACGAAGAACGAGACTTATGAGGAACGTGTGGGGTACGTGGTGATTACGGCTACCGTGGAAGGGGTTCCGGAGATTCGGGTGACCGTTACGCAGGATGCCGCGCTCGAACACCTCAGCACGCTTACGGAAGATGCGGACGTCAGCGGCATGACGCATGCGTATGTGGGGGTCTACCCCAATCAGGCCAAGGACGATGCCGAAAAACCGGCGGGCTGGATGATTACTCTGATGACGGAGAATTTGACCACTACCGGACCGGGTTCTATTTCGCGGTCGGGAAGCGGAGTGCTGCTGGAGCTTTATATGAGTTCCGTGCACATGCCGTTCAACGACGACCAGGAGTATTGGATGGCGGACGGCGTTTACGAAGTCGGTCCGTCTGTCGAGGGAAGTCAGTTCCCTGCTCAGCGGATGGCAGTCGGTGCGGGTTATACAGGTTATTGGCCGGGCCAGTATATGGGCAGCTGGGTGATGTATATAGAGGAAGGCGAATTCGTGAAGGGAGGTCCCGCGGCTTCCGGTACCGTGACAGTTACGCGTGACGGGGATGACTACACCTTCGCAGTGGACCTCGCGGATGATTTCGGCTATAAGATTACCGGTACGTTTACGGTAACGTTCGATAATGTGAAGCAGATGACTATACCTTCGGATTTTTAAACCGAGACAGAGCAATCGTGAAAGCCCGGCGCACTCCGCCGGGCTTTTTGCATGCGGCAGCCTCCCGCAGGCGGATGGTCGGCCGGGTCGGACATCCGTTCGGTTCGTCCGAGCGGTTGCGGTCAGGAGCCGCGGTGCCGGAAATGCCCCGTTGGATGCCGCAGGCCGATGCGCCGTTTTCGCACGACCGTTCGGTACCGGGAAGGAGATGGCGGTGTCCGTTTCCCGTGACACTGCGGCCGGGAACCGTATGGATACGGCCGCTCAGAAACAGGTGATGAGCGATATCCGGTGATGTTCCGGATGGTATTTGAGGGCTAAGACCAGTTTATAGGGTTTGTCTCCCGGCAGCTCAATCATGATGTTGAACTTCGTGACGCCGTACTGTTCGTTTATCTCCAGATTGTAAAGGTAATTGGAGGTGATTTTGTCATGAATCAGCTCTTCGAGCTCTCCGGCCGTTATCTCTTCCAGTCCGACGCGCCGCAGCGTGTCGCCCTTTTCCTGTTTGATGTATGCCAGCTTGCGGGGCGCCACCTCGACGGCGGCAGTCCTGAGCGGGCCGAAAAGCCGGTCGAGGAAATTGAGTTCCATGAGCTGGTCCGCTTCGTCCATTCCGTCGCACTCCCGTTCAATCTTGTATGAGAGGAAGATTCCATAAAGGTCCTGGCTTATGGCCGTTGTCCGGAATCCGTTCTCGGCGAAGGGAAATCCCAGCGGATTTGCGGGACCCCCGAGCGACTCCTTCTTTTTGTCGAGTATCCACTCCGTGTAGTCGTATTCGGCTTCCATGATGACGGTATCCCGAACTTTGATGAAGCCGGGTATCAGCATCGTGCTGAGCAGCGTCTTGAATACGGAACCGTACGACAGGTCCGCAATACCCCGGTAACCGGCGAACTCCCTGAAATGCCGGTCGAGATTCGCCGGGTCGCTTTTCGAGAGGTTGTTGAGATAAACGATGAAATGGTCGTGCGTCCCGTCCGTGTCAATCCGGCTGCCTGTCTCTTCCAGACAGCGCTGAAGGTACCCCGGGGAAGACCGTTCGATGAAGTCTCCCATCAGGACGGAGTTGACGGATTTTCGGTCGAGGTATTGGAGGAGTTTCTCGAAGACCGGCAGGGGATACCACGCGTCCGGAATGGCCGCCGTGTCGAAGATGAGCGCCGCTTCCCTTTTCTTCTTGGCAGGGACGAGGGCCGCTTTCAGCTCCCGGTAGTCGATGCCTTCGCTCTGCAGTTCGGCTTCCAGCAGGTCGTGCCAGTCGCTTATCAGGGAGTGCATCGCGTCGGACTGTATGCCGAAAAAGGCGGCGACGGTCAGCAGTTCCAGGTTTTCCCTGCTGTCAATCGTATGGATGGATTTGCTCATGGCCGGAGAGGTCGGGGAAATAGGGTTCGGGCCGGTATCGGCTTTGTCTCTGCGGGGAGGCCTTCGGCGGTTTCGGCCTGCGGAGAACGGAGCATACCGGTCATATCTCCGCTATGCCGTTCTTGATGGCCCAGACCACTAGGTTGGCCGTGTTGCGACAGCCGGTCTTCTCCAGAATGTTGGCCCGGTGCTTGTCCACCGTCCGTTTCGATATGAAGAGCTTGTCGGCGATTTCCTGGTTGGACATTCCCCTGCATATCAGCAGCAGTATCTCTTTCTCCCTGTCCGAAAGCACGTCGCCCGGACGTTCGCCCCGGGTGGACTTGAGGCTTCCCACGAGGTTGCGCAGCAGCTCTTGGGAAAAATAGGTACCGCCGTCGCACACTGTCCGGATGGCCGTCACCACTTCGTCGATATCGGCACTTTTCAGGATGAATCCCTTCGCGCCTGCTTCGACCATGCGGAAATAGAATTCGTCGTCGCCGTGCATCGAGAGGGTGATTATCTTCTCCTCCGGATTGAGGGCGAGGGCCCGTTCGGTAGCCCGTATGCCGTCCAGTACGGGCATGTCTATGTCCATCAGCACCACATCGTGTTCCGACTCCTGCATGAGGGCGAGACACTTCTCGCCGTTGGCGGCCGTTCCGACGACCTCGCACTCGGCCCGTCGGGAGAGCAGTCCCTGAAGGCCCGACAAAAAGAGGGCGTGGTCGTCGGCCAGGATAATCCTATAACTTCTGTCTGCGTTCATCCGAATGTCCTACGTTTACGCTTATGTGGGCCGACATGCCTTTGCCGCGTTCGCTCGTTATCTCTACCGTGCCTTTGAGCGACTGGATGCGGGAGGTGATGTTGGAGAGGCCCATGCCGGTATCCAGGACGGCAGCCGTGTCGAACCCTTTGCCGTTGTCGGAGTAGTCTATCGTGACGGTATCGTCCGCATAGGTCAGGCCGAGCGTCAGCAGCGTGGCGCCCGAGTGCTTCATGCTGTTGTTGATGAGTTCGCCGATGACACGGTAGAGAATGACCTCCACGTTGGGGTCGAAACGCTCCGTTTTCAGGTTGGTGTCGAACCGTATCTCCACATTCCGGTTCGGGTTGATGGAGATGGTCTTGTTCACGAAGTTGCTGACTGCGCGCGACAGGCCGAATGAATTGAGCGTGTGCGGGCTGAGCTTGTTGGATATCTCCCGGATGCTGCGTATCGCCTCGTCGATGACGTATGTGGTGTTGGCAATCAGTTCGGCATCCTCCTTCGAGGAGCAGTTCTTGGCGAGCTCTCCCAGCGACATGCGGGCCGACGAGAGCAGCGGGCCGAGGCCGTCGTGCAGCTCTTTGGAGAAGTTGAGCCGTTCCGTTTCTTCGGTACGGAGCACGGTGGTGAGTATCCGGCGCTCGGTCAGTTTCCGCTGGTAGTTGAGCCGGCGCGTAGAGTGGATGATTTTGCCGACATAGAACATGCCGACCGCGAAACAGAGCGACGTTACCACTCCGACCCATGCCATGAAGTGCGGAGGAAGATGCCACTCCCGTCCGCCCACCACGTAGATGTATTCGCTCAGCCGTATCATGCACATCAGCACGAGCCCCAGTGTGAAGAGCAGCCATGAAATGTTGTACTTCGTGACGCGGGTGAGCCGGATGGCGACAACGGCGGCGACAAGCTGCAATGCAATGGATATGATGATGAGGACTTGCAGTATCATAACATTTGCGGATTTGGTTCTCTGGTTATGCAAATATAGAAATATATTCGACGAAAACCGCAAGCTGGCGTCGGGCGGCAGCCCGGCCTGCGTTCGCAGCGCGATTCGGTTGAGTCAACTGGGGCCCAACGAAAACCGCAAGCTGGCGTCGGGCGGCAGCCCGGCCTGCGTTCGCAGCGCGATTCGGTTGAGTCAACTGGGGCCCAACGAAAACCGCAAGCTGGCGTCGGGCGGCAGCCCGGCCTGCGTTCGCAGCGCGATTCGGTTGAGTCAACTGGGGCCCAACGAAAACCGCAAGCTGGCGTCGGGCGGCAGCCCGGCCTGCGTTCGCAGCGCGATTCGGTTGAGTCAACTGGGGCCCAACGAAAACCGCAAGCTGGCGTCGGGCGGCAGCTCCTGAGGAGAGGAAGGCGGCCCGGTACGCGGCGAGGAAACCGGTGGCGTGTGCGGTGCCGGGGTGTTTGCCGGAGTGGACGGCAGGCTCTTGCCCTGCGCTGTGCGGCCTGCCGGAAACAAAACGGCGGGACTTGTATACAAGTCCCGCCGCCGTACCGTCGGTCGGTCGTTATTCTTCTTTCTTTCCTGCGCCTACGTAGCGTTTCTCCTTGATGCGGGCCTTCTTGCCCGTCAGGTCGCGCAGATAGTAAATCCTCGAACGGCGAACGACGCCCACCTTGTTCACTTCGATGCTGTCGATGTGCGGGGAGTAGAGCGGGAAGATACGCTCCACGCCTACGCCGTTGGATACTTTGCGGATGGTAAACATTTTCGTGATGCCGCGGCCCTTTATCTGGATGACCACACCGCGGAAACTCTGGATACGCTCCTTGTTTCCTTCCACGATTCTGTAGGATACGGTGATGGTATCGCCGCTCTTGAAAGAGGGTACCTCTTTCTTGGTCCACATCGCGTCTTGCGCGATTTTGATAAGATTGTCCATGAGTAGCTCGATACTTTGTAATTAAACGCGGAATATTACGGACTCCTGTGTTCTCATAAGAGATTCCTGCGCCGGAGCGCAAAGATACTGTTTATTTTCCGAATTGCAAAAAATCCCGTAAACGGATGGCGGGAACATAACTTTCCCGCGGATTTGCGGAGCCGGAGCGATGGTTTCTGACGAAAGTTTCGTAACTTTGATAAAACGGTCGGGTACATCTCGCCGGGTTTGCTCTCGGGAACGCATGCCGGAGCGGCCCGTATCGTGAGAGTACCGTTCCGGATAAACTTAACCCTATTCTTTAAACCTAAATTCGTTTTGAACGATGAAAAAATTGATGGCAACGGTGCTCCTCGCCCTGATGGCGGCGGGCGTATGCAGTGCACAGTGGTATGTCGGCGGCGCCATTTCGTACGGCACAAAACACACCACCACCGGCAATGATGTACGGACTTCGGAGTTTTCGTTTACTCCGCGCGTCGGATATGTATTCAACGACAGGATGTTGGCCGGCTTGCAGGTCGCCTATGCAAACAGTTGCGAGAAGACGACGATTTCGGATGTCATCGACCTCACTTCCGAAACCACGCTCAACATGGGAGGCATAGCGCCCTATTTCCGGTATAATGTAGCCACGGCCGGGCGGTTCACGTTCGGACTCGAAGCTACGCTGTCGGTCATGTTCGGCAAGACGAAACAGAGTGCGCTGCAGACGCAGTCGGTAGGACTCGGCGTAGCTCCGGTGGTCAGTTTCGGACTGACCGAGCATTGGTGGGCGGAGGCCTACATGCAGCTCTTTGCCTTGAATTATACCGGCGTGAAGGATGCTGACGGAACGGTACGCTCCAGCACTTTCAATTTCGGTTTCGATGCCGACAACATTTTCAGTTTCTCGGCGCTGCACTTCGGAGTGGTTTATCGTTTCTGAGGCGGACGCATCATCCGGAACAATGCCCGACGGATACCGAAAAACGGCGGTACCCGCCGGGCGCTGTGTTTTACGGCGGTTTATGCTTATCTTTGCATCCTAAAAATGGAGGGGAAAGAGATGAAAAAACCGTTCATATTCATAACGAACGACGACGGCGTGAATGCACGCGGACTGAAGGCCGTCACGGAGGTGGCCCTGCGCTTCGGGCGCGTGGTGGTGATAGCGCCGGAGACCACGCAATCGGGTATGGCCCACGCCGTGACGATGTATAGTCCGCTCTACCTGCGGACCGTGGAGAAGCGCGGTGACCTGACCGTATATGCCTGTTCGGGTACGCCGGTGGACTGCGTGAAGATGGGGTATGACCATATCTTCGCGGGCGAACGGCCGGCCCTCAATATCTCCGGCATCAACCACGGTTCCAACTCGGCGGTCAGCATTCTCTACTCCGGGACGATGGGAGCGGCCATCGAAGCGAGTTTCTACGGGGCCCCATCCGTGGGCCTTTCGCTGACCGACCACAGTCCGGACGCCGATTTCGAGGCTTCGGCCCTCTTCGCCGAGAAAATCATCAGCGACATGCTTACCGCGAATATCAACGAGCCGGTTTGCCTCAACGTGAACATTCCGGTGGGAAGACCCGACCAGATACGCGGTTACCGTGTCTGCCGGCAGAATCGGGGGTATTGGAAGGAGGAGTTCTACTGTCGGAAAGACCCCAGAGGGAAAGATTATTTCTGGCTGACGGGTGATTTCTACAATCAGGAGCCGGACGCGACCGATACGGACGAGTGGGCGCTGGCCAACGGTTACATATCTGTCGTGCCCGTGCAGGTGGATATGACCAACTACCGCCAAATCGACTCCGTGAAGGCGATACTGAAATAGCCGGAGCCGGATATTCATACATCCCGCCGCTTCCGTTCCAGAACGGCGTTTACTGCAAAGTAGAAGGCAGCGAGTGCGGCGGTACCCGCCAGGACGGTGTATAGATGGAGATACCGCAGGCATATCGGCTGCACCGCTGCAATGCATGTTCCGGCGATGCTTTGCAGGAGGGTGCGCAGGTCGGGACCGAGCACAACGAGCGTTCGGCCTCCGAGCAGGCAGAGGGCCGCTCCCCCGACGGCAACGGCCGTTGCTCTCCATACCTTGCCGGTCCGTTTGCGGCGGCGGACTGTACGTTCCGTCCGCCGGACGATGTCCTGTTTCAGGGATTCGGGCATCTGCTGTACCGGCAGTTCCGCGAGTCTGCGGGACAATGCCTCTTCTGCCCTTTCCGGGATTGTTTCCTGTTTCATGTTCGGTTCGATATAAGGGCGGCGAGTTTCTTCCTTATCCGGAAAAGTTTCACCTTGATGCTTCCTTCGGTGTGTCCCGTTACTGCCGCCAATTCGTGTACGGGGATTTTCTGCAGGTAAAAGAGTTCCACCAGGGCTTTTTCATCGGGCGCAAGCCGCTGCAGGGCCTGTTCGAGGTACTCCATCTGCGTCTCCCGGAACAGAATTTCCTCTTGGTCGTCGGGAAGTTCGTATTGCCGGTCATTTATCTCTACCGTGCGGGGGCGCCTGCGGCGGGTATGCGAAATCGCCGTGTTGTAGGCTATCCGGTAGAGCCAGGTGGAGAAACGGCACTCCCCGCGGAACCTGTCCAAATGGGTGAACGCTTTCAGGAATACGTCGGATGTCAGTTCTTCCGCATCCAGCCGGTTGCCCGTAATGCCTGTCAGCAGGGAGAAGATACGGTCGCCATACCGTTCCACGAGTTCACGGAAGGCTTCCGGGTCGCCTTCCGATGCCCGTTGTACCGTATTGAATTCTTTGTCCTCCTCCATTTTTCAGTTTTGACGCCTCGTGTGCAGAAAGGTTACATGTGGCAAAGATAACCGGAAAGCATCGCCGGTTCGGAAGCCGGGCCTGTTGTTTTTGCGGTGTACAGGCGGGTGTCCCGGTTCGGCTCTGCCGGCGGGCGTGTGCGGCCGGAAAGGATTGTTGCGGAAAAACGGAGTCTCGTGTGTAACTTCGTTGGCTGTCGGGCGTCATAAAAACAAAGGCGCAAAAGGAGACGTCATTGAATTCTTTGTCCTCGTGCCTGGAACCGTGTTATTTAATTAAAAGAAATGCTTATGTTGGAGGATGTATTGATTGTCTCGGTCGTGTTTTTTTTCATTTACAAAACCATAGAGGTATTGGCCCGCCGCAGGGAGCGGCTGATGATGGTGGAGGCATTCGCCCGGAATCCGGAACTGTGCCGGGAGCGGGGCGGCTCGTTCAGAATGGAGATATTGCGGGACGTGTACGGTGTGCTGCGGCCGTGCGGGTTCATTGTCGGGCTGGGAATAGGCTTTCTGGTGTCCTGGCTGATAATGCCGGAAAATGAGGATGCGTATGCGTATGGGGAACATGCCGAAATGGTCGTCTTTGCACTCCTGTGTATTTGCGGCGGACTCGGCATGCTGGGGGCATTCTTTGCGGAACGGTGGCTGCGTCGCCGCGACCGGGTGTCGGCAGGAGCTGGAGATGCACGATAGGGGGCCTGAAAGGTCGTTTCCGTAAGCCTGCGGAAATTGCTTTTTGTGTTTTGTACCGATTGGGTGACAGGGAATCGGTCGGCAGTGTGTGCGACGGAAACGGTTCGCGTCGCAGCCGTCCTCAGAGGATTTTCAGGGCGATTGCGGCGCAGGCTTCGGCGTCGGCGAGGGCATGGTGATGCTGCTGCAGGTCATAGCCGCATGCTGCTGCGACCGTGGGCAGTCGGTGGTCGGGGAGCGACCGGCCGAAGGTGCGGCGCGAGGCGCGGCAGGTACAGTAGAACGTATAACCGGGATAGGGCAGTCCGTACAGGTCGAAAGCGGCTTTCAGGCACCCTTCGTCGAAAGGGCTGTTGTGCGCTACCAGCGGCAGACCCTGGATAAGGGGCGCTATTTCCCTCCATACTTCCGGGAAGTGCGGGGCCTCTACGGTATTGTGATAGCAGAGGCCGTGGACGCGGGTGCAGAATTCGGAGTAGTAGTTAGGGCGCGGACGTATCAACCGATATGTCTTGTCGCATATCTCTCCGCCGCGCACGACCACCAGGCCGACACTGCATACGCTCGTCCGCTTCCCGTTGGCCGTCTCGAAGTCTATGGCTGCAAAGTCTTTCATGCGTAGCGTCGTGACGCGGAACCTCGTTCGGGGCGGGAGGTTCCGACCGCACAAAACTAACGAAAAAACGGTTTCCTGCCGCTCGGCAGTATAATGGGAAGAATAAAAAACGGGGACGCTTCGAAAGCGTCCCCGTCGGATGGATTCCGGAAACCGGTGCGGTTATTTTACATCCACGATGGTGTTCCAGTTGTGCTTGTCCTCTATCTCACCGTATTGGATACCCTGAAGGGTCTTGTAGAGTTTCTGGCTCCAGGGACCGGCGGTCTTGCCATCGCCGTAGACGATAGTCTTGTCGGTCTTCGGGTCGTACACGCTTCCGATGGGGGAGATGACGGCCGCGGTACCGCAGCATCCCGCTTCGCTGAAAGTCGGGAGTTCTTCGACGCCCACCTTGCGCTGTTCCACTTTCAGGCCGAGGTCTTCGGCTATCTGGCGGAGGCTCTTGTTGGTGATGGACGGGAGTACCGAATGCGAATCCGGCGTGATGTATTTGCCGTCGCGGATACCGAAGAAGTTCGCGGCGCTGCACTCGTCGATGTACTGTTTGGTGGCCGGGTCAAGGAATATCACGCTGGCGAAGCCTTTCTGGTGCGCTATCTCGCCCGAATCGAGGCTGGCAGCATAGTTACCGCCCACCTTGACGTGCCCCGTCCCTTTGGGGGCCGCACGGTCGTGGTCATAGTCGATGATGACCTTGATGCAGTTGAACCCGTCCTTGTAATAAGGGCCTACCGGCGTTACGAATACGGCGAACAGATAGTCGGCCGAAGGTTTCACGCCTACCTGAGGACCTACGCCGATGAGCATCGGACGGAGGTAGAGCGATGCGCCCGAACCGTAGGGCGGAATGTAGTCGGCGTTGAGCTTCACGGCTTCGATGCATGCTTTGGTGAAGAGTTCCACGGAGGGTACCGCCATCTTGAGGTATTCGCCCGAATTTATCATGCGCTTCGCATTCTCCTCCACGCGGAACAGCCTGACCTTGCCGTCCGCGCCGCGGAATGCCTTGAGGCCCTCGAATACCTCCTGTCCGTAGTGGAGGCAGGTCGATGCCATGTGGATGTTCATATTGACGTCTTCGGTGGCGTAGAGTTCGCCCCACTTGCCGTCTTTGTATTCGCACCTTACGTTGTAATCGGTTTTGAAATAACCGAATCCAAGCTCTGACCAATTAATGTTTTTCATTTCGGTTTAAATGTATTTGAGGTTTACAACTTCTCTTCGTTCTCTTGCTTCGTTTGTCGGCTCGTCCGGCAGGCGTCAGCCTACCGTCGTTCCGCAGGCCGTCTCGGCGGCGGGCTGGAGCAGTACCAGTTTTCCCGTCGGGTCGGTCCCCATGAGTATCATTCCTTTCGATTCGATGCCCTTCAGTTCGCGCGGAGCGAGATTCACCAGCACGAGTACCTGCCGTCCGACAAGCTCCTCGGGCGTATAGTGCTCCGCGATGCCCGATACGATGACGCGCGTGTCGATGCCGGTATCCACCGTCAGTTTGAGGAGTTTTTTCGTCTTGGCGACCTTCTCGGCGGTGACTATCCGTGCGACGCGGATATCCATCTTCTGGAAGTCGTCGAACGTTATCGTCTCCTTCTGCGGTTCCGTCACGGCTGCTGCTGCCGCATTGGCCGCCTTGGCCTCTTCGAGCTTGCGGAACTGTCGTTCGATGACTTCATCCTCGATTTTCTCAAAGAGCAGTTCGGGCGTGCCTGTACGGTGGCCTGCGGGAATGAGGTCGCTTCTGCCCAAAGCATCCCATCCGAGCGGTTCCGTGGCCAGCATCCGCCACATCTTTTCCGCTGTGAAAGGCATGAAGGGTTCGATGGCGATGGCCGTGTTGGCCGTTATCTGGAGGGCCGTATGGAGTATGGTGGCCACCCGTGCCGGGTCGCTCTTGACGACTTTCCACGGTTCGGTGTCGGCGAGGTATTTGTTGCCGAGACGAGCGAAGTTCATCGCATCTTTCAGCGCCTCGCGGAAACGGTAGTGTTCGATATTGTTTTCGAGCGACTCCCGGATGCGGGGCAGTTCGTCCAGCGTTTCGCGGTCGTAGGCAGTCAGTTCGCCTGAGGCGGGTACGGTGCCGTCGAAATATTTCCCCGTGAGCACGAGGGCGCGGTTCACGAAGTTCCCCAGCACGGCGACGAGCTCGTTGTTGTTGCGGGCCTGGAACTCTTTCCAGGTGAAGTCGTTGTCTTTCGTTTCGGGCGCATTGGCCGTCAGGACGTAACGCAGTACATCCTGCTTGCCGGGCATCTCTTCGAGGTATTCGTTGAGCCAGACCGCCCAGTTGCGCGAGGTGGATATTTTTTCGCCTTCGAGGTTCAGGAACTCGTTGGCCGGGACGTTATCCGGAAGGATGTAACCGCCGTGGGCCTTGAGCATGGCCGGGAAGACGATGCAATGGAAGACGATGTTGTCCTTTCCGATGAAGTGTACCATCTTGGTCTCCTCGTCTTTCCAATATTTTTCCCACTCCGGCGTGAGCTCCTTGGTCGCAGAGATATAGCCTATCGGTGCGTCGAACCATACGTAGAGAACCTTTCCCTCGGCCCCTTCGACCGGTACGGGAATGCCCCAGTTGAGGTCGCGGCTCACGGCGCGGGGCTGGAGTCCCCCGTCGAGCCAGCTCTTGCACTGGCCGTAGACGTTGGTCTTCCACTCCTTGTGTCCGTCGAGTATCCAGTGGCGCAGAAACGCCTCGTGTCGGTCGAGCGGCAGGTACCAATGTTTGGTCTCGCGCAGTACCGGCTGGGAACCCGAAATGGCACTGCGGGGGTTGATGAGGTCGGTGGCGTTGAGCGTGCTGCCGCACTTTTCGCACTGGTCGCCGTAGGCTCCTTCGCTGCCGCACTTGGGACAGGTTCCCGTGATGTAGCGGTCGGCGAGGAAGATGCCGGCCTCCTCGTCGTAATACTGCATGGTGGTCTCTTCCGTGAATTCGCCCTTGTTGTAGAGGTCGAGGAAGAAATCCGATGCCGTTTTGGCATGTACGGGCGAGGTGGTGCGCGAATAGATGTCGAACGAGATGCCGAGACCCTCGAACGACTCCTTGATTATCTTATGGTATTTGTCCACTACGTCCTGTGGGGAGATGCCTTCGCGGCGGGCCTTGATGGTGATGGGAACGCCGTGTTCGTCGGAACCGCACACCCATATCACGTCGCGCCCCCTTTTGCGGAGGTAGCGGACGTAAATGTCCGACGGCACATAAACCCCTGCGAGGTGTCCGATGTGTACGGGGCCGTTCGCATAGGGCAGGGCCGATGTGACCAAATAGCGCTTGTATTCTTTCATTTTGCCTTCCTGAGACATTGTATTGCTACAAAGTTATCGTTTATTTTTGATTAATTCTTACGAAGTGCAAGTTTTTATGGGTCTGCGGCGGAATTCGGGCGGAGTACCGCATTCCCGTCATATATGATTTGCCGGAACCGACGGTACGGTATCCGGCAAATCCGTTGCGGCAGGGCGCCCGGAGTGCAGACGCCTCCGCATCATTTCCTGAACGTGTCGAAACCTTCGCCGTATACGCCCATGACGCTGCCCATCGTGATGAATGCCTTCGAGTCGAGCGCCTTGATTTTGGAGAGCATGTAGGTGGATTCGTTTTTCCTTACCATCACCATGATGACCTTGGTGGGCTTTTTCGTGTACCAGCCGGTACCGTCCAGCAGCGTGACGCCGCGATGGAAGTCGTTCGTGATGAGGTCGGCGATTTCCTTGTAGTGTTCCGACATGACGAATATCTGCGCCGACTGTTTGTTGCCCGCGAGCATCACGTCGGCGGTTACGCTGAATGTGGCCGTCAGTACGTAACCGTATATCACCTGTGCGAGGTTGTGTTCGATGAAGTAGGAGGCACCGATGATGATGCAGTCGGTGACCAGCACGACCCTTCCGTAGCTGATGTTGCGGTATTTGTTGATTATCATGGCGATGATATCCGAACCGCCGGTACTGCCGCCCTGCATGAGCACGAGACTGATGCCGAGGCCGGCCACGCCGCCGCCGAGGAGTGCCGAGAGGAGTTTGTCGTTTGCCAGACCGAGGATGTTGTTCGGGATGACCGCCTGCATGACGCTCATGGCTATCGACATGAGGATGATGGAGTAGATGGTCTTTATCCCGAATTTGGCCCCGATGATGAAGACTGCGGCCGTGATGAGTATCGCATTCACGACGAAGTAGCTGATGCCGATGGGTACCCCTCCGTCGATGCCTCCGGTAGCGTAGTACACGAGCATGGCGATACCGGTCGCGCCGCCGCCCATACCGTCGGCAGGCAGGATGATGCTCACCCATGCGAACGAGTAGAGGAGCACGCCGAGCGTGATGATGGTCCACTCTTTTACCGTTTGCCGGACGGAACCTTTGCTGATGTTAAGTTTTTTTGTCATAAACTGTTGCCTCTTTTCTTAAACCTTTTTCGACGCAAAACTAATATAAATTCCGATAGCTTATCCAAAAAACGGGTTTCCGTCCGTTTTTTTAAACCGGCTTCGTATCTTTGTCTGAATAAATTAAGTCTTCGTTCCGTGGATATGTATGCCGACATAGTGGTTCCGGTGGCGCGGGGGCCCTTTACTTTCCGGATAGGGGAGGGGGCCGCCGGGATATGTCCGGGTATGGGCATCGAAGTGAGGCTCGGCGCCCGGAAGCGCTATATGGGTATCGTATGGCGTCTGTACGACCGGCCTCCGGGGTTTGCCACGAAGACGGCCGGGCGGTTGATGGGCGATGCGCCGCTGCTTACTCCGGCACAGATGGAGCTGTGGGAGTGGATGGCGGAGTATTATATGTGTACGCTTGGTGATGTGATGCGGTTCGCCATGCCCGCCGCCCTGAAGCCTGCAGGGCTGACCGAGGAGGAGTTCCGGCGCGTCGAATACCGTCCGGCCACGGTTCGGTATGTGAAGCTGGGGCCTTCGGTGGCGGATGCACAGGCGCTGCATGCCGCTCTGGAAGGATTGCATCGTGCCAAGGCACAGCAGGCCGCGCTGCTCGCCTTCTGTGCAGCGTTTCCCGACGGCGGCGTAGGAGGCGGGGAACTGCCTCGTTCGGCTCTTTCGGCGCCGTCCGTCGTCCTGAACAAATTGGAGGAAAAGGGTATCTTTTCTTTTTTCGACCGGGAAGCAGCCGTGGGCACCGAGATGCCTTTCGATCGGGCGCAGGTGCCTTTGGCTCCCCTTTCTCCGGCTCAGACGGATGCATTGGAGGAGGTGCGGCGCGGATTCGTTTCACAGGATTGCGTTCTGCTGTACGGCGTTACGGGCAGCGGGAAGACGGAACTTTACATGCACCTGATGGCCGATGCACTCGCGCGGGGGGAGAGCGTTCTCTATATGATGCCCGAAATCGCCATGACCTCCCAACTCGTGGCCCGTGTCCGCTCCGTATTCGGCAGCCGGGTGACGCTGTATCACTCCCGGCTCGGCGAACGCCGCCGTGCGGAGATTTACCGGAGGCTGCTGGCCTCCGGGGGAGGGGAGCTCGTGCTGGGAGTCCGTTCGGCTCTTTTCCTGCCTCTGCCGTCGTTCGGGCTGGTTATCGTGGACGAGGAGCACGACCAGAGCTATAAACAGGCCGAACCGGCACCGCGTTACAATGCCCGAGACTGTGCCGTGTGGATGGCCCGGCGGTCGGGGGCGAAGTGTCTGCTGGCAAGTGCCACCCCCTCCATAGAGAGCTACGTGAATGCGACAGGAGGAAAATACGGTTTTGTGACGCTTGCGGAACGTTACGGAGACGGACGCCTGCCTCGTATTGCAGTGTCCGATTCGCTGCGGGCCTTCAAGCGGGGCGAACGTAGGCTCCATTTCGATAAGGCGCTGCTCGACCGGATGGCTGCGACTCTCGGCAGCGGCCGACAGGTCATGCTTTTCCAGAACCGGCGCGGATTTGCTCCGTGGGTGGAGTGTACGCAGTGCGGCTGGGTGGCGCATTGCCCGCGCTGCAGCGTGACGCTCACCTATCATAAGCTGGGCGACCGGATGAAGTGTCATTTGTGCGGTTACTCCTCCGCACTGCCCGCCGCATGTCCCCGGTGCGGGACGCCGGCACCCGGATTGATGGGATTCGGTACGGAGAAGGTGGAGGAGGAGGTCGCGTCGCTCTTTCCGACGGCCCGCATCCTGCGTCTCGACCGGGATACGGCCGCATCGCCTGCGCGTTACGAAAGGATAGTCGCCGATTTTGAACGGGGAGAGGCTGATGTGCTCGTGGGAACGCAGATGGTGACGAAGGGATTCGATTTCCCGAAGCTCGGTTTGGTCGGTATTCTCCATGCCGATAACCTGCTGAACTATCCCGATTTCCGAGCTTCGGAGCGGGCCTACCAGACGATGACGCAGGTGGCCGGGCGGGCGGGGCGCACCGATGCCGGCGGCGAAGTGGTGATACAGACCATGCAGCCCGACCATCCGGTGGTACGGCAGGTGCAGTCGTTCGACTATGAAGGCATGGTTCGGTCGCAGTTGGTCGAGCGGAGTGCGTTCGGGTATCCTCCTTACGGAAAACTGGTGGTGGTGAATCTGCGTCACCGCGACGAACGGCTGCTCGGAGCGGCTGCGGCGTGGGTTGCCGCACGGATGCGGACCCTCTTCGGGGAGCGGGTTTACGGGCCCCATCCGCCCGTGGTGGATAAGATAGGCGGCGAGAATTATCTCGAAATATTGTTGAAGATAGAGAACGGCCGTTCTCCGGCGCGTGCCAAGGAGTTGCTGGCGGAGATTCTGAAGGAGGCGGCCGGTCACGGGGAGTACAGGCGCGTTTTCATCTTCTGCGATGTGGACCCCCAATAGCTGCCCTCCGGAGTGTCGGCGGGTGTCCGTGTCCGGTTTGGGACGGACCTTGCGGAGGCATTTCGTCCGGAACGGTATATCCGCGTATGCGGAAAGAGCGATATGCAAAGGGGCGGGAACGCCTGTTCCCGCCTGCGGTAAAGCGTTTTTGATGAGATGAGCTCGATTTGGAAAGACCTGCGCGACCTTTTTTGGCCGCCGCTGTGTCCCGTCTGCGGAGAGAGGATGCCCGACGGGGCGCGGACGGTATGTACCGTCTGCCGCATGGATGCACCGTTGACCGGATTCTGGACGCAGGTGGACAATCCCGTGGTACGGAAGTTCTGGGGACTCGTTCCGGTAGTGAATGCGTCGGCCTTTCTCTTTTTCGTGCGCGGCAACGGTTACCGAGACCTCATTCACGGTTTCAAATATTACGGACGCTGGCGGCAGGCCCTTGAAATGGGAGCGTGGTACGGCGGCGAACTTGCTGCCGGAGGGCTCTATGCCGGAGTGGATGTCGTCGTTCCCGTCCCCCTGCACCTGCGCAAGCGCCTCCACCGCGGTTACAATCAGGCTGAATACATCGCCCGCGGCATTGCGGAGAGCCTCGGCGTGCCGGTGGATGTCCACAGCGTGCGCCGCCACCGGCACAATCCGAGCCAGGCGCTCAAGGAGCACCGGCAGCGGTGGGAGAATGTACGGGGTATCTTTTCCGTGCGCCGGCCCGGGCGTCTGTGCGGCAAACACATCCTCCTCGTGGACGACGTGCTGACTACGGGAGCGACGGTAACCTCTTGTGCCGAAGCTATCCTGGCCGCCGTACCAGACGTTCGCATCAGTATCGCCGTCCTTGCCGTCTCCCGCCACAACCTCGAAGTGGCTTGACGGATAAAAGATGGTTTGCTGCTATCCGCAATGACAGCGGAAGGATGATGGTACGGCGAAACATGGCCGGCAGGGACCGTTGATAACGAGGGTGTAATTTAAGTCCGTATAGGGACGGGAGGCATCCAGTCGCTTTTCTTTGCGTTGGTTTTACAGGTGATGATTCACCGGCAGACAACAGGAGTTTGACTATTATAAATAGGTATTGTGGCTTAATTTTAGTGGCAGGGAGAAAAAAACGGGAAAATCGAAAAAAAGTTCTCTGAAAATTTGGAGGCAAGGAAAAAGTGCGTACATTTGCACCCGCAAACGAGATAAGACGCCGGTGCGGCGAAAAATCTTAAGGTTCTCAAAAATAAATTTGGAAGTTAAGAAAATACCTCTTATCTTTGTACTCCGATTCGCCTGATGAAGTTTTTTGAAAGGCGATTTTTTTAGCGCCCTCGCTGAAGGGTGTGCAACGGAACGGTTCTTTGATTTATTGGTTTGATTGAGAGAAAAAGAATGCAGAAAAGCAAAGTTCAATTCCTTTAAAAGGATTCAGTAGTCAGGACTCTAAACAATTTATAATTCATTACAATGGAGAGTTTGATCCTGGCTCAGGATGAACGCTAGCGGCAGGCCTAACACATGCAAGTCGAGGGGCAGCACGTTAAAGAGTTTACTCTTTATGGTGGCGACCGGCGGACGGGTGCGTAACGCGTATGCAACCTGCCTGACACAGGGGGATAATCCGAAGAAATTTGGTCTAATACCCCATAATACCGATATAGGCATCTATGTTGGTTGAAAGCTTTGGTGGTGTCAGATGGGCATGCGTTGTATTAGCTAGTTGGTGAGGTAACGGCTCACCAAGGCGACGATACATAGGGGGACTGAGAGGTTAACCCCCCACACTGGTACTGAGACACGGACCAGACTCCTACGGGAGGCAGCAGTGAGGAATATTGGTCAATGGGCGGAAGCCTGAACCAGCCATGCCGCGTGCAGGAAGACGGCTCTATGAGTTGTAAACTGCTTTTGTACTAGGGTAATTTGCGGTACGTGTACCGTATTGAAAGTATAGTACGAATAAGGATCGGCTAACTCCGTGCCAGCAGCCGCGGTAATACGGAGGATCCAAGCGTTATCCGGATTTATTGGGTTTAAAGGGTGCGTAGGCGGCAGATTAAGTTAGAGGTGAAATTCCGAGGCTCAACCTTGGCACTGCCTCTGATACTGGTTTGCTAGCGAGTAGATGCTGTAGGCGGAATGTGTGGTGTAGCGGTGAAATGCATAGAGATCACACAGAACACCGATTGCGAAGGCAGCTTACAAATCTATATCGGACGCTGAGGCACGAAAGCGTGGGGAGCAAACAGGATTAGATACCCTGGTAGTCCACGCAGTAAACGATGATAACTCGTTGTCGGCGATATACAGTCGGTGACCAAGCGAAAGCGATAAGTTATCCACCTGGGGAGTACGTTCGCAAGAATGAAACTCAAAGGAATTGACGGGGGCCCGCACAAGCGGAGGAACATGTGGTTTAATTCGATGATACGCGAGGAACCTTACCCGGGCTTGAAAGTTAGTGACGGATGCCGAAAGGTGTCTTCCCTTCGGGGCACGAAACTAGGTGCTGCATGGTTGTCGTCAGCTCGTGCCGTGAGGTGTCGGGTTAAGTCCCATAACGAGCGCAACCCCTATCGTTAGTTACCAGCACGTGAAGGTGGGGACTCTAACGAGACTGCCGGTGTAAGCCGAGAGGAGGGTGGGGATGACGTCAAATCAGCACGGCCCTTACGTCCGGGGCGACACACGTGTTACAATGGTCGGTACAGAGGGCAGCTACCTGGTGACAGGATGCGAATCTCGAAAGCCGGTCTCAGTTCGGATTGGAGGCTGAAACTCGCCTCCATGAAGTTGGATTCGCTAGTAATCGCGCATCAGCCATGGCGCGGTGAATACGTTCCCGGGCCTTGTACACACCGCCCGTCAAGCCATGGGAGTCGGGGGTGCCTGAAGTACGTTACCGCGAGGAGCGTCCTAGGGCAAAACTGATGACTGGGGCTAAGTCGTAACAAGGTAGCCGTACCGGAAGGTGCGGCTGGAACACCTCCTTTCTGGAGGCTAATCCAAAGGTATTAGCTGCTCACACTTCAAAGACTTCTACAGCAGTATCACTATAGAGGTGTAGCGGAGCGAAACCGCGATACTGCTCGAAGTCCTCCGGGACTGAAGAGTTCATTGACATGATTAAGGGATGAGAAAGAGGGTATGTACCGAGCAAAAGGCGGTGCATATTGGAAGAAAGTAATTAAGGGCGAATGGGGGATGCCTAGGCTCTTGGAGGCGAAGAAGGACGTGGTAAGCTGCGAAAAGCTGCGGGGATTTGCAAACGAGATTTGATCCGCAGATATCCGAATGGGACAACCCGGCTGGCAGGAGGCCAGTCACACCGTAAGGTGGGCTAACCCTCTGAACTGAAACATCTAAGTAGGAGGAGGAGAAGAAAGAAACATCGATTTCCTGAGTAGCGGCGAGCGAAAGGGAAGAAGCCTAAACCGACGTTGTTACGGCAATGTCGGGGTTGTAGGACTGCGGGATTCGATACTAAGAGAACCGGAACGGTTTTGGAAAAGCCGGCCGAAGAGCATGAAAGCTGCGTACGGGTAATCGAGGTAAAGAAGGCAGTATCCTGAGTAGGGCGGGACACGAGGAATCCTGTCTGAATCTGCCGGGACCACCCGGTAAGGCTAAATACTACCAAGAGACCGATAGTGAACCAGTACTGTGAAGGAAAGGTGAAAAGTACCCCGAACAGGGGAGTGAAATAGAACCTGAAACCGTTCGCCTACAATCGGTCGGAGCCACTTTGTGTGGTGACGTCGTGCCTTTTGCATAATGAGCCTACGAGTTACTGATCACTAGCGAGGTTAAGTGGCGATAGTCACGGAGCCGAAGCGAAAGCGAGTCTGAATAGGGCGTATAGTTAGTGGTCGTAGACGCGAAACCTTGCGATCTACCCTTGGCCAAGATGAAGTTCGGGTAACACCGAATGGAGGTCTGCACCGATAAGCGTTGAAAAGCTTCCGGATGAGCTGAGGGTAGGGGTGAAAGGCTAATCAAGCTGGGAAATAGCTCGTACTCCCCGAAATGCTTTTAGGAGCAGCGTTTTAATAGTCTACTGGAGGTAGAGCTACTGATTGGATGCGGGGGCTTCACCGCCTACCAAATCCTGACAAACTCCGAATGCCAGTAGAATGATTTAGAGCAGTGAGCGGCTGGGTGCTAATGTCCGGCCACGAGAGAGGAACAACTCAGACCAGCAGCTAAGGCCCCGAAGAGTATACTAAGTTGAACTAACGATGTGCGACTGCAGCGACAGCTAGGATGTTAGCTTGGAAGCAGCTATTCATTTAAAGAGTGCGTAACAGCTCACTAGTCGAGCGGTTGTGCGTGGATAATAAACGGGCATCAAGTATACCGCCGAAGCTCTGGGATCTACGGATCGGTAGGGGAGCATTCCATTCGCGTCGAAGTTGTAGCGTGAGCTATGGTGGAGCGTATGGAAAAGCAAATGTAGGCATAAGTAACGATAAGGCGGGCGAGAAACCCGCCCACCGCAAGACCAAGGTTTCCTGATCAACGTTAATCGGATCAGGGTTAGTCGGGACCTAAGGATAAGCCGAAAGGTGATTTCGATGGACAATCGGTTAATATTCCGATACTGATATGGACTGCGACGGAGAGACGAAGGGGCGTAAGCCACGCCAACTGACGGAATAGTTGGTTAAAGGATGTAGGTAAATCGGGAGGTTAAGAGCTTTCTGATGCTGAAATCCGACAGTACCGCAAGCCTACGGGTGAGCGGATAGTTGGCCCAAGCGGACTTCCGAGAAAAACTTCTAAGCTTCAGGTTCATATCACCCGTACCGTAAACCGACACAGGTGGTCGAGGAGAGTATCCTAAGGTGCTCGAGTGATTCACGGTTAAGGAACTAGGCAAATTAACCCCGTAACTTCGGAATAAGGGGTCCCATTGAGAGATGGGCGCAGCGAAGAGGTCCAGGCGACTGTTTAGCAAAAACACAGGGCTCTGCAAATTCGAAAGAAGACGTATAGGGCCTGACACCTGCCCGGTGCTGGAAGGTTAAGAGGGGATGTCATCGCAAGAGAAGCATTGAATCGAAGCCCCAGTAAACGGCGGCCGTAACTATAACGGTCCTAAGGTAGCGAAATTCCTTGTCGGGTAAGTTCCGACCTGCACGAATGGTGTAACGATCTGGACACTGTCTCAACCGTGAGCTCGGTGAAATTGTAGTCCCGGTGAAGATGCCGGGTACCCGCAACGGGACGAAAAGACCCCGTGAACCTTTACTGCAGCTTAACGCTGAATTTGGGTATACGATGTGTAGGATAGGCAGGAGACAATGAAGCGGGTACGCCAGTATTCGTGGAGTCAACGTTGAAATACTGCCCTTTGTGTATTTGAGTTCTAACCCTGCGAAGGGGACACCGTTTGGTGGGTAGTTTGACTGGGGTGGTCGCCTCCAAAAGCGTAACGGAGGCTTCCCAAGGTACCCTCAGCACGAATGGTAACCGTGCGTAGAGTGCAATGGCACAAGGGTGCTTGACTGTGAGACCAACAAGTCGACCAGGTGCGAAAGCAGGGCATAGTGATCCGGTGGTTCTGTGTGGACTGGCCATCGCTCAAAGGATAAAAGGTACTCCGGGGATAACAGGCTGATCGCCGCCAAGAGCTCATATCGACGCGGCGGTTTGGCACCTCGATGTCGGCTCGTCACATCCTGGGGCTGGAGAAGGTCCCAAGGGTTCGGCTGTTCGCCGATTAAAGTGGCACGCGAGCTGGGTTCAGAACGTCGTGAGACAGTTCGGTCTCTATCTGTTGTGGGCGCAGGAAATTTGAGGGGTCCTGACTTTAGTACGAGAGGACCGAGTTGGACGAACCTCTGGTGTACCGGTTATGCCGCCAGGTGTACCGCCGGGTAACCACGTTCGGACAGGATAAGCGCTGAAAGCATCTAAGCGCGAAGCCTACCCCAAGATAAGATTTCCCTTGAGGGTCGTAGGAGACTACTACGTTGATAGGCCGCAGGTGTAAAGGCAGTAATGTCAAAGCCGAGCGGTACTAATTACCCGAACGACTTTCTGTACAAGACTTTTTCTCATCCTTTAAGTCAATGGATTCCAAAGACGATGTACCGTAGTTTGTCGCAGGTTCGGTTCGGAACGACAGTAGGATGAAGGTACATACGAGATTTAGGTGGTAATAGCAGTGGGGTCCCACCTCTTCCCATTCCGAACAGAGAAGTTAAGCCCATTCACGCCGATGGTACTGCATTTAGTTGTGGGAGAGTAGGTAGCCGCCTCTTCAAGCGCCGATTCACAATCGGCGCTTTTTTTGTGTTTTGCCCTTTGGTAGCGGATAGCGGTTTCAACGGCGCTTTTTTGTGTCTATTCTTTCTCTGCCGTAGGACTTTTCTTTTCTCGGTCGGCCATTCGGAATGCCCCCCTGACAGGAGCGCACTTTTCTTTAAGGTATTGGTGCTGGTTCGGACATTCGATTGCCGATGCAGTTCCCGAAGAGTCGATTCCGAACCGAGAAGATAAGTTCATACACTCCGCATCGAAAACTCGGCATACTTTGTTTGTCTTCTTTCGGCCGCACCGTTCGGAAGCAATCTATTATCCCGAGAAGGCCGTGCTTTTCTTTAGGAAATTGATGTTGGTTCGGACGTTTGATTGCTGATGCAGTTTCCAAAGGGGCGATTCCGAACCGAGAAGATAAGTCCATACGCTTCGCATCGGAGACGTGGCGCGGGAGGCGTAGTTCCGGCAGCGACAGTGTCCGGAGTGTGAATTGAAGAATTTTGGGCTGCGTTCCACGCGCTGTTTCCTCCGTGCGGCCGGGGTGCAGGTTGTCGTTGGGAATGTGTGAAAAGAGGTGGAAACAATCGGCGTTCCCTTGTGGAATGCGCTTTGAAGTAGCTGTTAAGCCATCCGTTTCTCCGTATGAAGAGTGATTGGCTTTTTTTACGAAAAAAATCGAGTAAAAAATAGGATGGATGGCAATATATAATTATATTTGCAAGTAGTAAAACGGAATGAAAAGATTGCGGCGTTTTAAATAGTTAAAAAAATAACGCACAATATTTCGAGATAGAGATAAAGAAATATTTTTATTTTTGCGAATTCTGTTTTATATTTGCATCAGAGGTATTATACGTTTTTTAGCGGGAATACCGTTTGTATGATGGAGCAAACGGTGCGGCAGGATTGTCGGAAAGGCGGCCGCGACTGTATGCTCGGAAGTCCGGATAGACGGTAGGCGAGTTACCGAGCGGAGGTGCCGGAGAGTGGAAAAACGGAAAGACAGGAGAATCAGGATAAAGTGATAAGAGCTTAAAGCAGCCCGGCTTACAGGGCAAACAATAGTAATTGGTTTATATAATAGAAGATTGGTTAAAAGTTGTGGAAGAACGGCTTATCCGGGAGGATGCGGCCGTTCTTTTTTTGTGTGGAGGCCGGCAGTCTTTCGGGACGGTGACGACGAAGCACTCCCCGCCAGCGTTGCGCTGACAGGAGCTACCGGTGTCGGAGAAGTGGATATATAGTCAAAACGACGGGTCTGTGTGTATTTTTCTTCAACAAATATTGTTGCATATGTTATTTTATTATGCTATATTTGTTCTTAACAAGACTGCCATTAATTTCTAACGCATATTTATTCTATGAAAAAAATTTTGACTGTATTGGCCCTTGCGGCCGCCGTGCTGGGCGTGTCGTGCGATAGGCCGGAGGAGCCTCAGGTGAAACCGACGCTGACCGTTTCTCCCTCGGAACTTGCATTCGCAGCTTCCGGCAATTCCAGCAAAACCGTTACCGTAACCGCCGAAAATGTCGGGTGGGAGATTACCATGTCCGACGAATCCAAGGCGTGGATTACCGTGACGGAAAATTCCGACGGCAAGACGCTGACGGTCTCCGTTTCGGACAATGAGGCCGAGACGGCCCGCAACGGTTCGTTTACCCTCACGCCCGACAATGTTAAGGTAGACCCGAAGCGTGTCACCGTTTCGCAAGAAGGTGCCGAAGTAGGTGACCTCTCCTTCTCGCTTGACCCCACTGCTCTTACGTTCGACGGGGAGGGTGCTCCTGCGCAGGAGGTCGTCGTTGCCGTGAGCGATGCGAAGCTGACATGGACGGCGGCTCCAGAAGAGGCCGCCAAGGATTGGATTACGGTGACTGCCTCCGGCGACAAGATTTCCGTTTCGGTGGCCGACAATCCCGATACGACGGAACGGTCGGGAAACGTGATAGTTACTCCCGATACGAAGAGCGTGAACCCGAAAGCGGTTCGGGTGACGCAGAAGGGCAAGGTGCTTCCTCCGTCGCTCAGTACCAGCGTGGAGTCCGGCAAACTTGAATTCGACTACTCCGTTGTCGTAGGTACGACGGTCTATGTGACCGCCGTGGATGTGAACTGGGATGCCAAGGTTTCCGATACCCCCGATGTCGTGGGGAATCCGGTGGAGTGGCTGAAGGTCTCCGGCATCACCAAAGAGAATGTCGATACCCCCTATTTCAGTGTCCGTCCCGAAACGAATACCACGACCGAGGCGCGTAGCGCGTACGTAGTGGTTACGTCCGATAATCCGGAGGTACCCAATGTGACCATCGAGGTGGTACAGGCCGGAGGCAAGGAGTTCCTGACCAACCTGACGGCTCCCGTGGAGATAACCGATATGGGGACGGGCGTGGTGAACGACGTCTTTTTCTCTCCGAACCAGAAATGGCTGGACAGGCCGATAGCCATGTGGTCTCTTACGCTGTTGGCACCGGGCGTCGAGCGCAGCAAGGACTGGATGGGATATTGGCACTATACCGGGGTCGGTACGAGGTTGTACATTGAACTGTATTCGGAGAGAATTGTGTACAACGACGACGGGGAGTACTATCTGCCCGACGGCGATTACGCGGTGGCGGCCGATGAGATGGATGAGAATGACCATGCCGTTCTCGTGCCGTTTACCGTAAAGCCCGGCGAGGAGACCAACGGCAACATGTCGATAGTGGGCGGCAGTTGGTATCTGGAGGTCATCGGCGATGCGGAGGAGGATGTGTATGGAGACATGGCTCCCATATCGTCCGGTACCCTGCACGTGGCCCGCAGCGGTGAGGAGTACACCTTGACGATGGACTTCAAGGACGACGCCGGCTTCTCCATTACGGGAACCTGCGTGACCAAACTCGATAATATAAGAGTGAACTTTTTCGAACGTCCCGACCCGAGCGAACCGGAAGAACCGGAAGACCCGGACGAGGGCGGAGAGCTGCCGCCTTTCGGCCCGCCTACCGAGTGACGTCCGTATGGGATAGACAGCTCTATTTATGTCGGAAGCAACCTCGCACAGATATGGTGCGGGGTTGCTTTTTTCCGGAAAGCCGGTCGGTGCGCCCTCTTTTCCGACGGGATGTCCCTGTCGGCAGTTACGGAAATTTTATGGAGAAATGGGAAGCTTTTATCGGTATTGCGGATACTGAAATATTTATATGTTATTGATTGCTGTTTTAAAATATACTATATTTGTCAATGCTGTAATAAGCGTAACCGACAACCTTTAACTATTGTAGCAAATGAAAAAAATTTATTCTCTGTGGATGATGCTCCTTCCGCTTGCCGTTGCAGCGGTCTCCTGCGGAAAGGAGCCTGTGGATACGGCTGCATCGCTTTCGGTGCAGCCCACGTTGTTGGAGTTCGCCGCAACGGGCAATGGCAGCCAAAGCGTCGCCGTCACGGCAACGAATACCGAGTGGACGCACGAAGTGTCGGGGGCGGCGCAGGAGTGGCTCTCCGCCTCGCTGGGCGAGGACGGGAAATCGCTGCTCATCTCCGTGACCGATAACCCGACGGCCGAGAAACGTTCCGGTACGGTATCCGTCAAGGCGGTGGACCATATCGAAATCAAACCCATCGGCATCACCGTGCAGCAGGAGGCCGGTGAAGGAGTGCAGCCGGGCGGTTCCATCACGGTCAGTCCCGAATCCCTCACCTTTGCGGGAGAGGGTGCGGAGGCGCAGCGTGTCGCCGTTACGGTCAGCAATCCGGAACTGACATGGACGGCAGCTCCGGAAGATGCCGCCAAGGAGTGGATTACGGTGACTGCCGACGGCGACGGAATTTCCGTATCGGTGAGCGATAATCCGGAAACCGACCAGCGTTCGGGGAACATCATCATTACCCCCGGTCTGGACGATGTAAGACCGCGGGCCGTGCGTGTGGTGCAGGAGGGGAAGATATTGCCTCCCTCGCTCGATGCCGACCCGAAGGAGGTCCCTGTTTTTGCGTATGACGGCAGTGTCGAACGGATTATCACGGTAACGGCCGTGAACTGCGATTGGGCCGTTCGCGTGGATTATACCGAAGGCGATGCGGGCGGTTGGGTAAAGGCGCAGACGATAAAAACAGAGGCTCATTCGGCCCTCAGCATATCGGTCGGCAGGAACGAGACGCTCGAAGCGCGTTCGGCCTCGGTGACCGTCTATGCCCTGGGAGTGGAGAATATTCCGGATATCGTCATTCCTGTCAGCCAGGAGGCGGGCAAAGAGATCTTCTCTACGCTGACCGGCCCGGTGGCGATATCCGATATGGAATCGCTGGGGGCGCTTCAGTACCATATCTCTCCGAGTCAGACGTGGGATACCACGAATCCCGGTACCTATTGGATAATGGACATGTGGAGCAGCGGCGTTTCTCAGGAGAGCGATCTGTTTGGCAACCAATCGTTCCTCGGCAGCGGTACGCGCATTTATCTGAAGCTCTTTTCGGAGAATATTCCTTTCAATGACGACCAGGAGTTTACCCTGCCTGCCGGCGAGTATCGTGTGAAACAGTATGATGCCATCATCAATAAGGCGGACATAGTGCCCTATACCGTCGAAGCCGGAAGGGAAACGAAAGATTTGACCTATCCGTCCGGCAGTTGGTACATGAAAGTGGATGACGGCGGATTTGCGGAGGCCGGCCCGCTGACGGGAGGCAGCATGACCGTGGCGGTGGACGGTCCCGATACCTATACATTCACGTTCGATTTTGTGGACGACCGAGGCAATGCGATAACCGGTACAGCCAAAGGTACCGTAACCAAGGCGAGCTGTAACTTCTTCCCGGAAGAGCCGGGAGAGGACGTGGAGCCCGACCCTGACCCTGACCCCGACCCCGACCCCGGTTTCGGGCAGTAACGGTTGCCGGACCATCCGCCGGACGGCCGGAAACGGACAGCCTTGCGACATGCAGTCGCAGGGCTGTCTCCGTTTTTCCGGAGGCGCTTTTTCGCCCTGCGGTATCCGGGAGAAAAAAATATCGCCTGCAAGTTGCGATAAACATTCGGAATGTGTATATTTACCAAACGGTATGCACCGACAACACACAACCTTTAACTAAATTCTATTATGAGAAAATTCTTATTTTTTGCAGCATTCGCTGCCATGTTCCTCGTTGCATGTAAAGGAACGGAGACACCGCAGGAACAGCCTTCCTTAAAAGTAAATCCTTTGGCTCTGGAATTTGCCGCGAGCGGTAATGCGAGTCAAACTCTCACCGTGGAAGCCGTCGCCGTGGAGTGGACGCACGAGGTGTCCGGCGCTGCGAAGGAGTGGCTGACCGTTTCCAAGACCGATGCGGAAACGCTTACCGTGACCGTGAGCGACAACGAGACTGCCGAAAAGAGGAGCGGTACCGTCACCGTTTCGGCTACAGACCATCCGGAAATGAAGCCGATAGGCGTCACGGTTTCGCAGGAGGCCGGCGAGGTGACGGAGTATTCGATTTCGGTGAATCCCGTATCGCTCGAATTCGAGGCCGACAGCACCGAACCGCAGGAGGTTACGGTGACTGCCGTGGGTGAGGGGCTGACGTGGACGGCCGCCGCCGAGCAGGGGGCCTCGTGGCTTCATGTCGAGGCATCGGGCGATAAAATCTCCGTGACGGTGGATGCCTACGAGGATACGGAACTCCAGCGTGCCGCGAACATTATCGTCACTCCCGACCGGGAGGGTGTTGCGGCCAAGAGCGTAAGGGTGACCCAGCAGCCTGCCGAAGAGGTGCCTTCGCTGACGGTCTCTCCTACCGATGCCATGGAGTTCGCCTACAACGAGACTGCCAGCAGGATGCTGCGGGTGACAGCGGTGGCATGTACCTGGGTTGCCGAGGCGAAAGATGCCGAGGGCAATCCGGCCGAATGGATAGAACTGAGCGTCTCCAGGCTGCCCGAGGAGCTTTCGGGTAACGTCGTCGTGAGGGTACAGCCCAACTCCAGTCTGGAGGCGCGTTCGGGCGAGGTGGTCATCCGTACCAATACGGAGGGCATCGAGCCCATTACGATAGCCGTAACCCAGGGCCCCGGCAAAGAGTTCCTCTCCAGCCTGACCGACCACGTGACGCTGGAGGATATGAATCCGGCCGGCGGTTTCTACTATTATCTCTCGCCGGCTCAGAAATGGGATACCTCCACTCAGGCATCCAGTTGGCAATGCGAGCTGTGGGGTGCCGGGCTCACGCGTACGTTGGACGGCGGCACGTACGTCTATTCCGGAACGGGCGACGTACTCAAACTCGCTTTTTATACCTCCCGCATCAATTACAACGACGACGAACTCTTTTATATTCCGGACGGCGTGTATGATGTGCAGTGGTACGACTACTTTCCCAGCAAGGAGCAGTGGGTGCCTTTCACCGTCGTACAGGGAAGAGAGGCGAATAACCTGACCATCCGTATCTCGCATTCGTGGTACGTACATATCGAAGACGGGGAGATTACCGAGTCGGCCCCGATTTGGGAGGGTACCATGAATGTTGCCCTCGGCGCGGACGACACCTATACGATAGAGATGAACTTCAAGGACGATGCGGGATGGGATATCACCGGAACTGTCGTGTCCAAGGTCACCGAATCGAATGTCAATTTCTGGGAGAATCCGGCTCCGGAACCTGAAGAACCCGAGGAACCGGAAGACCCGGACCCCGGTTTCGGACAGTAATTTTACCCTGCGGCCCGGCCGGCGGTTGTTGCGTCCGGGGCGTGAGACAGCAGCGGTGCGTATCGTCGGGCATCCCCTTGCGGGATGCCTGTTTTTATGTCGGAACGGAGCGGCCTCCGGGCGTATGCCCGGTTCATGTCCGGTCGTTCGCCGTTCGGTGCCGGACATGCTTTCGGGTATTGCCGGATTCGTTCGCGGCCGTTTCGGACGCGCCGCCGGGATGGCTGTCGGCTGTGCCGGGTATCGTGACTGCCGGAAATCCGGCCGGCGGCCTCTTTTCGGCGGCGGCCGGCGGATTGGGTGCGGAACGCTTTTTTCAGACGCTTTCCGGCCGATGTGTGAAATCTACGCAGTCCGTGCTCTTTTCGGCCCGTCGGACGCCTGGTTCTGTAAGAAAATGGGGCTGCCGATTGCAAGAGTTTGTAAAATAATATATTTTTGTATCGAAGATATACGTTATATAGTGACGTATTTTAAACCCTTAATTGCAAACCTTATGAAAAAAATCGTTTCATTGGTTGCCGCAGCGTGCGCATTGGCGTTCGTGGCGTGCGACAAACCGACAGAGAGCGAACCAACACTGACGGTCGGTTCGACATCCCTGACGTTCGAAGCGGTCGGCAGTCCCGCACAGAACGTTGGGGTGACCTCCAATGTCGAGTGGAAATGTACCGTGGCGGAATCGGCGGCGGCATGGCTTACGGCCGTGAAGACGGATTCGGGCGACGGCATCACCGTCTCCGTGACGGACAACGGCCCCGAGCAGCGTGTGGGCAAGATAACCGTCGAGGCCGTTTCGGCGAAGGTCAAGGCGAAGGAGATAACCGTGACGCAGAAGGCCGGCGAGGCCGTGGCAGTGGAGTTCACCCTGACGCCCGACAAACTGGAATTCGTGGGTGAGAGCGCTCCCGCACAGGAGGTGACCGTCGTTCTGGACGGCGAAGGAATGACCTGGAAGGCAGCACCCGAGGCGGACGGTACCTGGGCTCATGTGGAGGCCGGCGACGGCAAGTTTACCGTGACGGTGGACGACAACCCCTCCACTTCGCCGCGTGCTACCCGCATCGTGGTGACGCCGAGCGACGAATCGGTGGCCGCCAAGAGTGTGACCGTAACCCAGAACGGCAAGGAAATCAAGCCTTCGCTGAGCGTTACGATGGACCCGCTGGAGTGTTCGTTCCGCTATAACGATATCAGCGTGTACCGGTGCAACGTAGAGGCCGTACTGACCGACTGGACGGCCGGAACGTCGGACGGAGCCGGCAATCTGGTGCCGTGGATTAACCTCACCGTAGTCAATAACGACGACGAGGCTTATATCGGCATCGGGGTAGATGCGAACGACGAACCGGGTGCCCCGGAGCGTACGGGGTATGTGGTCATCACGCCGACGGCCGAGGAACTCGAACCGATTACCATCACGGTGAAACAGGGCGGTCCGACCCTCTCGACGCTGACCGGGCCGGTCGAGATTACGGATATGACGAATGTGATTTGCAACGTGGATTTCTTCCCGAATACTCCCGAGGCAGACGGCGGAGATACCCGTCTTTCCGCGACGTGGGATATGTATATCTGGGGGACGGGACTCGAATACGACACTTCGGGATGGCCCTATGTGTACCGGGGAAGCGGCAACAGACTCAAGCTCTCCGTTTACTCGACGAAGATACCGCACAACGACGATAACGAATATTATCTGCCCGACGGCGAATATACGGTTGTAAGGAACAGCGACAACCAGCCGAATACCATTACGTACGGTCAGGACAATCTCGGTGTCGTAGACCCGATTTTCCCGATGGGAAGCTGGTATTTCGATACGCAGAACGATGCGGCGGTCGCACAGGCTCCGCTGGCAGGCGGCAAGATGACGGTACAGCGGAACGGTGAGGTGTACACGCTGACTTTCGACTTCACGGATGATGCCGGAAACGCCATCACGGGTACCTGCACCGCAACGTTCAATATGACCGTTACCTATAATCCGCCCGAACCTCCTCTGGGAGGCGGCGGTGAGGATGACGGCGGTGTGGTATAGCGCCGCTCCGCTCTTTGCCCGCCGCGGTGCGCGTCGTGCGTACCCGGCCGGAAAGGAACGCCGGATTTTCAGGGGAGAGGCTCTGCGAGCTTTTCCCCTGATTTTTCTGCGGCCGCCGGTCCTGTCCGATTGCGGCGGTTTGTCCCGGAAGGGGCGGGCCGCGGTGCGTTGCGGTTCCCGGCAGACACCCGTTCCGGCGGCCTTGCCGGTGGAATCCGTACCGGTTACCGTATCGGCTGGAACGATATTTTGTGGGATTCGTCGTATCGGATGATAGCGTATAGCCAAAAAATTATATATTTGCAGGCAGTAACGGTCGTCTGCATCCGTACGGAAGCGGCGCAGGAAGCTATTCTGCGGCCTGCGTCATACTAAACCGGCTTTCGGCCGCGTTAGTATTGTGAAGGCCGCCGTACCGTTTAAGGTCTTGCCGGACTGTGTTTTAAAGAAAAAAAGCGGGAGGAACGGCGGGAACGGGGATTCGCAGCCGCCGGAAATTAATGCGGTGCAGCGAATGATTTGCACCGACAAAATTGGGATTTTAAAAAAATGTAAATATATTTGTAATGTGAAGGAGGAGCCGGACAGCGTCGGGGTTCTCCGTGTTGCGGAACAAGTGAATTGAATTAACCCTTTTATAAACGGAAATACATGAAGTGTTTTTCCTAAAACAACTAAATATTCAAAGACAGATGAAAAAACTATTGATTCAACCGTGTGTTTTGATGGTCGCTTCCCTGGGTCTGCTGCTTACCGCGTGTGGCGGTGACGAGCAAGCAGGAGGCGTAACAGTTATCGGCGAACCGACCGTGTCTATCGAATTCGTAGGTACTCCGGGCGTTTCCGACGTAACCGTTAAGTTCGTGCCTACCGAAGAGACTGCCAAGTTCAACTACGCTATCGGCTCGGAGCAGGACCGCGAGAACTTCGAGAACGGTGACATCGTAGGTATGCAGACCGAAACGAGCAACCAGGAGATTACTCACACCTGGAAAGACCTGGAGGCCGGCGAATATTATGTCGTATATGCGATGGCTTATGACGAAGACGGCGCAGCCGGTCCCGTGAGCGCTCACGGTTTCAAGACGGCTTCTTCCGATTTCGTTGTGGAAACCTACTATATAGGCGATAACAGCGCAGCGTTCCGTATCACCAATACGAACGACTACTACACCTACAAGTATGCGCTCGGTACAGCAGCCGACAAGGAGGCTTTCCTGAACGACGAACTGGCAAGCATCAAGACGCAGTCGGAGGTATTCGACTGGGCCGAGAACTATTTCGACCTTGAGCCCGCTACCGAGTATGTATTCTACTGCGTCGGTCAGGACCGCAGCGGCCGCGATACCCAGCTCTTCGAAATTCCGTTCACCACCTATGCAGAGGGCAGCGACGAGATACCGAACTTCGTATATACGGAGGGTGCCAAGGACTTCTACATGCAGAACTATACCGTAACTCCCAACGCGCTCTGCAAGCAGCTCGTTCTTTATCAGCAGACCGAAGGCGCTGCGGACGGAACGATGTTCGGCGTGAACAACTGGAAGGGTCTGACGCTCGACATGTTCGATGCTTGGAAGGACATCAACATCGGTGCCGTAGTGGCCGGGACGTATATCACGTCCGCTACCAATGAGGTGCTGGAGGCAGCAGCCACTACTACCGACCTCGAACTCGAGAATCCGCTGGATGTTTATGTAATAGCTTACGACGAAATGTACAAGCCGTTCCTCGTGAAGAAGTACGCCAACTCCACGCCGGCATTCAACGCGAATGCAGCGCTGCCCGATGCAAGCGACTTCACCATCACGGTGACCGACGTGACGATGGAAGGCTTTAACATCGCTATCAACTACACTTCGGATAACACGAGGGCTTACTTCTACGATATCGTCAGCGGCGACTATTGGGACAACCAGATAGAGCATGATATGGCTGCCCTGAAGAACGAGATGATTACGAACTATCTGAGCCTCGGATGGTGCTATAATAGGAAATCGATTGAGAACAACTATGTAATCGACCCGTCGATTCCCGATTTCGTAGCGGGTGCCAAGTTCTACATCGGTGTGCTGGCCATGAACGAGAACGGCCCGATAGAGGGCGGTTGGGCAGAGGAAGTTGCTCTGAGCGAACCGTTCTATCTCCCGGAATAATCCGAACAGGTATTGCATGAATCACGGGGCCGCTGTCAGCGGCCCCGTTTTTTCGTATGCTATGGTTGCCGCCGTGCCCGACACTTTATCCTTCCTTGCATACTATTCGGAGCGGTCACACCGTTTTATTTATACAAACCGCATTCGGATAAATATATAATATTGGTGGGTGTGTTATAAATATCTATTCATGTAAAAACCGTGCAATACTTCGCTAAAAATATTCTTATTCGGGCATAAGTGTTTTTAAATATTATTTTTTCTTATTACATTTGCGCCGTTCCTCTCCGTGAAGAGGCATCAGGTTAGAGCAGCAATTCCATTACACTAATATCAGACTATGAAAAACATCTTATCGAAAACAGTTTTGGCGCTTGGCATTACGGCCATGGTCATGGCAGGATGTACGGAGAACGGAACTTCCGAAAAACAGTACGTATATCTGAGCGATGCAGCATGTACTTTCCAGAGCGCTGGCAACGAACCTTTTACTATTACGGTAGAAACCTCTCCGGCGGAGTGGACGGTTACGCCCGGTGCCTCGTGGGTAACCGCCGAGAAATCGGGAAATGACCTCGTGCTTACCGTAGCGGACAATGCGGACGGTATGGAGAGAACCACCACGATATCCGTAACCGCAGGACAGGCGGAGCAGACCATTACGGTGATTCAGCTCAGCGACGACGACCTCCCCATGCGATTCCGTAAGTTGGCCGACCTGCACTCGTCGGTGATTTCCCCGAACGGCAAGTGGGTCGGCGGTTACTATTCGGTCGGTGACGAATCTGCCGGAGCGCTCTTTTATATCGTATTCATCAACCTCGAAACGGACGAACGTATCGAATTGGGCCCCTATCCCGAATCACTCGTATTCCTGACTTCGGTCGTTTGCATGACCGATACCGGAATTCTGTATGGAATAGAGGCTAACGGCGGCATAAAGGTATTCGATGTGAATGAAAAGGATTATTATGTCTTGGAAGTTCCCGGTATGAATACCGCTGCGATTGGTATTTCCAACATATCCGCCGACGGCAGTTTCTGGGTAGGATGGGACCAGGTGGACGGTTATTACAGGCCGTTCGTTGTCGAAAATGGAACGGCGACCATGCTGCCCCTGCCGGAGGAGAATTTCAGGGGGCCGTACGAAGACGGGGAAATCAACCTCATGGCCCGCGGCTTCTCCGAAGACCACTCCATCATTTACGGTACCACGTGGGATAACAAAGATTTCGGTATGATTTATTGGGATGCCGACCGGAACGTACATTTCGTGGGTGAGGATGTCCGCAAAGTGACCACCATCCAGCGCCCCGACGGTTACGGAGGAACTTACGACTATAATATCGTGGACGGTATGATTAGCTGGGCAGGCCAGTATCAGATAAGCCCCAACGGCAGGTGGATTGCAGGTACGTTCCGTACCGAAACCGCTGTGGATGACGGCAACAGTATTGAACAGGCTTTTTCTCCTGCATTCTATGATGTAGAGAACAACAAGACCTACATCATGAGCGAGTATGGCGACGGTTCGGGTATGGTAGTAACGGACGACGGCATCGGTTTCATCGGTACGCCGAGTCTGTACACGTCGAGCTGCCAGGTAGTGAAGATAGAGACCGGCGAGAGCCTCGGTACGCTCCAGCAGTATATTCTCGACCTGTACGGTATCTATATGCCTTCGGGATACCTCGTTTACCTGACGCCTGACAAGGAGATTTGGTGGGGCGCTACGTTCGAGACGGAGGGTATCGTAGCTTCTGCGCCGAACTGGTACCTCGCTCCGTCGTTGGCGAAATAGCGGCAGGCATACGATTGCAGCAAACCTTATATTGATGGGACGGCCGGAAGATGACAATCTTCCGGCCGTCCCTTTTGGCAGTGTCGGGCGGGGAGTGTGTCCGACGGCCGTTTTCCCGACAGAGCCTGCCGGGAGGGGGCTTTCTTCTCTTTCGGCGCCGGGTATGTTCCTGTGCTGCCCTCCGGGCACAGAGGGTATGGGCGGGCGGCCGTATTCATTGTGCCGGGATTCGTGCCAAGAAATGGAGTACCGTCGCCCTTTTACTCGAATTGCAGGAGGCGGCCGGCGGTGACTGTCTGAAGTTCATTCGCCGCGTCGGACTGCATGATTATGTATTTCGGAGGGGGATAGCCTCTGTCCTGCGTATATATTTTGTTATTTTCGGGTAGACATGCGGTTTGGTATAAATACGTTACTATTTAAACATAGCGTATTTATATACGATTCATTTCGTACCTTTGTATAAGTATGGTCGGAATGCGGAGACCGCCGACAATTGTTTATATTAACTGTTAACCTATCCAACAATGAAAAGAATTTTATCCAAAGGCCTTGCCGTCGTACTGGCCCTGGCGGCATGCACGGGCTGCAAATCTACGGAGGGAGAGACGTTCCACTATGTGAATCTCAGCCAGGTATTGTGTACTTTTCTCGGCGAAGAGAATCAGCCGCTCGAAATCACCGTCAAGGCTTCGCCTGCGGATTATGAGGTCGCTCCCGGTGCTTCGTGGCTGAAAGCAGAAAAGAGCGAAGACGGGAAAACGCTTACCCTGACCGTCGAAGACAACGAAACCGGTGCCGAACGGAGTACGACCGTTACCGTCGAGGCCGGACAGGCCGTGCAGCAGATTACGGTAAACCAGTTGGCGAAGGATAATGAGTTTGTCCGTTACCGTCGGCTGGAAACCTTCCAGTCCGGGGCTGCCATCTCTCCGAACGGCAAATATGTGGGCGGATTCGTGCCCTCCATCGCCCCGGACGATTCGTGGCAGTATTCCCCGACCATCATCGACATGGAGACGGGAGATGTTTACGAATTCGGCCCCTATCCGGAGGCGGTTTACTACATGACCGACAACATGTGCATTTCCGACCAGGGCGTGCTGTTCATCCATGACGGGTCCCATGGCGGAATGATTATCGTCGATACCGAAGGCAATGTCACCAAGCTCGATGCATACGAAGGCTACCGCGGCGCCCCCATCATATCGAGTGTCTCGGCAGATGGCAGGTATTGGGTAGGCTATGCGGTAAAAGGCAGGGTAGGCGAAGACAATGCCCCCTGCAAAGCCCTGCTGTGGATAGACGGCGTGCCGCACGAACTGCCGTGGCCGGAGCTCAACTACCGCGATGAAGCCACTTGGTACGGCGGCATGGCCCGCGGCATCTCCGCCAACGGCGAAATCATCTACGGGACCTCGTGGGAAAGCTTCGATTTCGGTATGCTTTACTGGGTGAACAACGGCGAGAACACTGCGGCACCGAAATGGGTAGGCCACGATGTGCGGGAGGTGGTTCCCGTCACCATGAAGATGGGCGACGGCACCGAATACGAAACGCATCTCGTCAAAGGTTGTAAATGTACTGCCGAAAATACGAAAGTGAGTCCCAACGGCAAATGGATAGCCACCAAATACTGTGAGGATTCGGTATCCGACGACGGTATCTCCATGTACACCTCCGAAACCCCCGCTTTCTACAATACCGAGACCGAAACGACCGTCATCGTGAACGATTACGGAAGCGGTTCCGGTACGCACGTGACCGACGACGGCATCGCCTTCATCGGACTCGGTTCGTTGGGCGTCACCGCATGTATGGTTTACGACCTGAATACGGGCACCGACCTCGGCAGCATGGTGGACTGGGTTTACGATACGTACGGTATCATCATTCCCGGCAGCGGTTTTATCAGTTATGTGACACCCGACGGGAAGTCCGTTATCGGTTCTTTCCCCATGGCATCGGCCGGAGGCGTCACGTATGTCAGCTGGTATATCGCGCCGCCCATCGGTAAATAGGCGAACAGACGGAAACAACGGTCCGGCATCCGCAGACGGGTGCCGGATTTTTTTGGGGGGGACAGACGTCGTTCAGGGCTGCGTGAGGAACGCTTTCGCCGCAGGGCCTTCGCAGAAGAGCAGGTCGATGACGGAGAGGTTCGGAACGAAGGGGAAGCGGTCGGCGAAGACCTGTTCGTATACGCCGCCTGCCGTGGTGCGCCCGTTGGCCCGGAGCGGTTCGAAGGCGGGGCGCAGGTCGCGGTCGTCCGTGTCGGCCTCGATGTAGGAGTCGCTGAAGCGGAGCGCCGGCGGAGTACCGAGTATTCCGGTGACGGTCTCCAGCAGGGCGATGTTCCAGTCGGCCAGGAAAGTGAACTCCCGGTTGTAAAAGGGTTCGAAACGGTCGCGGTAATGGTCGAAGTAGGGGGAATTCCTGTAGGCGGAGAGAATGGACATCCAGTGCTGGTGCTGCCAGCGTTTGGAGTAGTCGATGCGCATGTCGCACACGGGCCGCTTGCGGATGCTGCCTCCCTTGACGACGTGGACGGTGAGCGACGCGGGGCCCCCGGCCGTCAGGATGTCGCAGCGGTTGCGGTAACTCTGTTTCACGTAGTGCTCGTAGAGGTCTATCACGCACGTTCCGTCGTAGAGGCAGCGGAAGTATTCCGTGCTGCCGAGGTATGTCAGCGGCAATATCGTCTTCATTCCTGCATGGGCTTGTCGGTTGCATGTGTTTCGTCCGGGACGGGCCGTATCGTCCCTTCGAGAAGGGAGCCGGGCGGCGGTCTCGGCTGCGGCCCGCGTCTGCGCTCCTATTCCGGTTCCGTCCAGCGGCCGTCCGACCGGAGCAGCGCGATGAGCGCGTCGAGCGCATCCTCCTGCGGAATGTTGCGCCGGACGGGCTCCTTGCCGCGGTAGAGGGTGATCCGGCCCGGTGCGGCTCCCACGTAACCGTAATCCGCGTCGGCCATCTCGCCGGGACCGTTCACGATGCAGCCCATGACGGCGATTTTCAGCCCCTTCAGATGCGAAAGGCGCTCTTTGACGACGGCGAGCGTATCCTGCAGGGCATAGAGCGTCCGGCCGCACCCGGGGCACGAGATAAATTCCGTTTTGCTCATCCGGGCCCGCGAAGCCTGGAGAATGTCGAGGGCTATGCTGTCGGTGTCGGCCTGCGGCGTTCCTGCCGCGCCTTCTATCCAGATGCCGTCGGCCAGTCCGTCGATGAACATAACGCCGAAGTCCGCTGCGGCCTGCATGGCGAGTTCCGTCCGGTCACAGGACGGATAGGTACGCTTGAGGATGACCGGACGGCGGTCGCCGGCGGCGTCCATGCGGACTATCGCCTCGCGCCACTCCTCGACGGGATGCGGTCCCACGGCCTCGATGACGGCAATGCGTCCGTCGTGCAGGGCGTCGGCTTCGTCGGCCAGCAGTTCCGACCGAAGCAGGGGGGGATTGTCCCCGCCTATCCGGCCGACGGATGCGGTAAGGCGGCGCGAATAGGCGAACGGTTCCCGCAGGGCCTCCTGTCCCCTGCGAAACGTGCCTTCGGAAGCCGTTGCGGCCGCGAAGTGGGCCGTAATGGCCTGTGCGGCGGGAATCTCGTTTTCAGGCGGTTCGGTCAGCGAAACGCGTATCGTGTCGCCCACGCCGTCGGCCAGCAGCGCCCCGATGCCGACGGCCGATTTGATGCGTCCTTCCAGTCCGCTGCCCGCTTCCGTCACCCCGAGGTGGAGGGGATAGTCCATCCCTTCGAGGTGCATTGCGGCCACGAGCATCCGGTAGGCGTGTACCATGACGCGGGTGTTGCTCGACTTCATGGAGATGACCACCCGGTCGAAACCCTCCCGCCGGCATATGCGCAGGTACTCCATGGCCGACTCCACCATGCCTTCCGGCGTATCGCCGTAGAGTCCTACCATCTTGGGCGAGAGCGAACCGTGGTTCACGCCGATGCGCAGGGCGGCACCGCTTCGGCGGCACTTCTCCAACAGCGCCTCGAAGCTGCCGCCGCGGTCGTTGTAGTTGCCGGGATTTATCCGCACTTTGTCCGCGAACGCTGCTACGGCGTCGGCCACCTGGGGAACGAAGTGCACGTCGGCCACCAGTGCGGTATCGGGCCACCGGCGGCGTACCTCGGCTGCAATGATACGCATGCTCTCCGCTTCCCGGAGCCCCTGCGTGGTGAGCCGCACGATACGGCCTCCGGCCTGCCGGATGCGTCCGGTCTGCGCGATGCAGGCTTCGGTATCGTTCGTATTGCGGTCGGTCATCGACTGTACGGCCACCGGATGGCCGGCGCCGATGGCGACGCTGCCTATCTTTACCTCCCGGCTCCGGCGCCTGTTTCCTGCTGTCGCTTCCGCCCAGGCCCGCCTGAGCCTCTCTTTCTTTCCGTCGTCCATTTTTCTCGATAGTATCGGGGCCTGCGGCCCGCACCTGCAAAAATAGTGTAAAAGCCGCAGATGTGCTCTCTTTTTCGCGACATAACGGGCGGACAGGAGACTGGGACGGCGCTCTCATGCCCCGGCGCCGGCGGTCGCAGGAGGGCGGATTGGCCGGTGCGGTCCGCCGCTGCCGGCCTCCCGGCGGAACGGTGGTGCGTTTTGCCGGAAATTCTTACTACTTTTGGTATCGGAAACAGGTTGCAGGCAGATGGCTACCGTACTCGATTACGATATAAAGTTCCTGCCCGGCGTGGGTGAGAAGCGCGCGGGGGTGCTCGCACGCGAGCTGGGTATCCGTACGTTCGGCGACCTGCTCTACTATTTCCCGTTCCGGTACGTCGACCGCACGAAACTTTTCCGCATAGGCGATATCGGGCCCGATGCGCCTGCCTATATTCAGGTGCGGGCCCGTGTGACCGGGATGGCTTACGAAGGGGAGGGGCGCAAACGGCGGTTGCGCGTCTTCGTTTCGGACGGTTCGGGCACAGCCGATTTGGTGTGGTTCAGCGGTACGAAGTGGATAGAGAAACGCATCGAGGCGGGGCGCGAATACATCGTTTTCGGGCGGCCAGCACTGTTCCGCGGCGAACTCTCCTTCGTCCATCCGGAAATCGACCTCGTCGAAGCGTTGGTGAACCGGCCGGGCGGTGGGTTGCAGGGAGTATACAGCACTACCGAGAAGCTCTCCGGTGTCCAGCTCGGTTCCAAGGGGATTTACAAGCTCGTCTGCAATCTGTGGGAACAGGTGCAGGGGCATATTACCGAGACGCTGCCGCCGGCGGTAGTCGCCGCCCACGGTCTGCTGCCGCTGGGGGAGGCGCTCCGCAATATCCATTTTCCGCAGTCGCAGGAGCTGCTCCGGCAGGCGGAGTACCGCCTTAAGTTCGAGGAGCTGCTGGGTATCCAGCTCGCTATTTTGTCGCGGCGCGTCACCCGTACCACTGCAGCCGATGGCTTCTTTTTTCCCCGCGTGGGGGAGTTTTTTAATGGGTTTTACCGGACGAAGCTCCCCTTCGAGCTGACCGGAGCCCAGAAACGGGTGGTAAAGGAGATACGAGCCGATACGGTCACGGGGCACCAGATGAACCGTCTCCTGCAGGGCGACGTGGGGAGCGGCAAGACGCTGGTGGCGCTTATGGCCATGCTGTTGGCTGCCGACAACGGTTTTCAGGCCTGCATGATGGTACCTACGGAGATACTGGCCCGCCAGCATTTCGTCTCGATAACGAAGATGGTCGAGGGGGTGGGCGTGCGGGTGGCGGTGCTGACCGGTTCGACGAAGAAACGGGAGCGCGACGGGATACTCGAAGAGCTCGCTTCCGGAGGACTCCACATTCTTATCGGTACCCATGCGCTTATCGAGGAGCGCGTGAAGTTCGACAACCTCGGGTTGGTGGTCATAGACGAACAGCACCGTTTCGGCGTGGAGCAGCGGGCACGGATGTGGACGAAGAACAGCCGACCGCCCCACGTACTCGTGATGACGGCGACACCCATTCCGCGCACGCTGGCGATGACACTCTATGGCGACCTCGACGTTTCGGTGATAGACGAGCTTCCGCCCGGCCGTAAGCCCATCCTTACCCGGCACCTGTACGATTCCCAGCGCATGAAGCTTTTCGGTTTCTTGCGCAGTGAGATAGCCCGCGGTCGGCAGGTCTATGTGGTCTATCCGCTCATTAAGGAGTCCGAGAAGATGGATTACAAGGATTTGTACGACGGGTTCGAGACGATGTCGCGGGAGTTTCCCCTACCGCAGTACCGGCTGTCGGTCGTTCACGGCAAACTGCCGGCCGAGGAGAAGGAGGAGGGCATGAGGGCGTTCCGCGAGGGGACGACGCAGATAATGGTCGCCACGTCGGTCATTGAGGTCGGCGTGGATGTGCCGAACGCCACGGTGATGGTGATAGAGAGTGCCGAGCGTTTCGGACTCTCCCAGTTGCACCAGCTTCGCGGTCGTGTCGGGCGCGGCGGAGAGCAGTCCTACTGCATCCTGATGAGCGGTGACCGGCTCTCGCGCGAGGCGCGGGCACGGCTCGACGCCATGGTGGAGACGAACGACGGTTTTCGTCTGTCCGAGCTTGACCTCAAACTCCGCGGTGCGGGTGACATAGGGGGGACCCAGCAGAGCGGCACGGCTTTTGAACTCAAAATCGCATCGCTGGCCAAAGATGCGGCGGTGGTGGAGTATGCGCGGCGTGCGGCGGAAGAGATATTGGCTGCCGACCCTTCGCTGACCCTGCCGGAGAATGCCCTGCTGGCCAGGCTGAAGGAACGGTACGTGAACCGGGGAGAGACGGATTTCGGGATGATTTCGTGATTTGTCGCTTCCGACGGTACGGATATATGCGGGAAAACGCTATCTTGTGTTTCGATTGAAGCCTGTTGCGCGAGAGGGCGGATGGCCGCGGCGGTTTGTCCGGCGGAACTTCTCCTGCGTAAACGGCAGATTGATTTATGATTACCGGAATGATAGGGAAAATAGCGATGTTTGCGGCGGTCGTCTTCTGTTGGATGACCGGCCGGGCGCAGGATGACCGGACGACTCCCGCCTTCGGCGGCGGGGAGCGGTTGGTCTATACGGTGAGTTACCGGGCCGCCATGTGGCCGAATACGGATATGGGTACCGTCGTATTGACCGTGGACGAGGATGAGGCGGACGGTGTACCCGCTTTGCGGATAAGTGCCCGTGCCACCGTCAAGGGCATGTTCAGTTGGTTCTATAAGCTCGACGACCGTTACCACAGTTGGCTGCGCAGTTCGGATATGCGGCCGGTGAAGGCTGAGGCCGAACTGTTGGAGGGGGATTACCGCTTTTCGAGCGCTTTCGTCTATGATTGGGACGAAGGTGTCTCCTACAACGCTTTCCGCGACCACCGGAACCCGGAGGCTACAGAGGTCGCCGTGGAGCTCGCGGGCGAGGCGATGGACGGCATATCGCTCTTTTATACGCTCCGGATGCATGATATAGCGGCGTACGAACCGGGGCAGTCGAAAACGCTCGCCCTGCTGCTGAAAGATACCGTACGATTCATCAAATATACCTATCATGGCCGGGAGGTCAGGGAAGTACGGGGGCTCGGCAGGGTCAATACGCTGAAATTCTCCTGCCAGCTTGTGAACGATGTGGCCGACAGTTTCGAGGAGGGCAGCGAGTTCTTCGTATGGATATCGGACGACGGCAACAAGGTACCGGTTTTCCTCGAATCGCCGCTGAGGGTGGGAAGTGTCCGGGCCCGTCTGGTAGAATACGGGGGACTGATGTACGATTCGGGGGCGCTTTGATGTTTTTGGTTGGCGCCGCTGAGGCGCGCCGGAACTGTGGGCCGGGTTACCGTCCCGCAACCGCTTTCGGTTTTCGGCGAATATATTTATTTTTGTTTCGGAAAATCGGCTTTGCCGCTGCGGGTTGGGCTTTTCCAATCGAATAATCGTTATATTTGTGCGGAAGCGCGGCGCCCGGAAAACCTGGAACTGCGAATATTAACCTTAAATATTTTATCTTATGGCAGAAGAATATAACAGTCAGGGAGACAATGCGCCCGAGCGTACCTCCAAGTCCATCAGGGGATACCAGATAGTGATTATCCTCCTTGTGGTAGTGCTGGGTGTATTGGCATTCATCTATTTCCGACAGGTGAAGAGCCTAAAGGCCGAAGCGAAGGCCGAGAAGGCGATACTTGAGGAGAATATCAATGACCTCATCGTGGACCTGGACAATCTCAAGGTCGATAACGATTCGATAAGCTATAATCTCGGTGTAGAACGGCAGCGGGCCGATTCGTTGATGGAGCGTCTCCAGAACGAACGCAACATCAACCGCGCTACCATCCGCAAGTACGAGAAGGAGCTCGGTACGATGCGCGACATCATGCGCCATTACGTCAAGCAGATAGATTCGCTCAACCAGCTTAACCGGAGCCTGACGCAGGAGAACGTGGCGTTCCGTCAGCAGGTGAACGACGAGCGTATCCGTGCGCAGGCGGCCGAAGAACGTGCTTCGGAACTCTCCAACCGGGTGAAGGTAGGAGCCATCGTTCGGGCGAGGGATATTGTCCTGACCGCGCTGAACTCCAATGACCGGGTCGTACCGCGTGCTTCCCGCGCCGAACGGCTCCGGGTGGATTTCATCCTGACAGCCAATGACCTGGCTACGCCGGGCGAACGGAATGTCTATGTGCGCATCACCGGCCCGGACGGCTATGTCCTTGCGAGCGACATCTCCTCGCTTTTCGACTACGAAGGCGACAAACTGACCTATTCGGCGGTACGCGAGATAGATTACCAGAACAAAGACCTTGAAGTAGGCCTCTATTATAACGGTGCCGGAATTACCAGCGGCACTTATCGGGTTGAGGTCTATATGGACGGTTACATGATAGGTACGACCGAAGCCTATCTGAAGTAATCTTTCGGTATCGGTAAGTGTGCGGCGGCCCCGAAAAGGGCCGCCGCAGTCGTTTCGGGGCCGTATTTGCAATGGCCGGCTTGCGGGTTCCGGATGCGGTCGGGTGGGATTGCTCCGGCCCACCGGAGCGAAATGGCGGGAACGGAGCCGTATGCCGGGTCTGGTACGTGTCTCAGGCTGGAGTCGGACGGAATGGATGTGCCTGCCGCGGGTCCGGACGGTATTGCCGGTGCAGTAGGGAGGGCCCGGAATGCACGGTGCTTTTTGTTGCCGTCTCCTTGGCGTTCGGTTCGGCACATTCCGTCCGTTGCTGCTCCCATGCGGCGTGGGCGTGTGCCGTAAGGGTGTCGTGTCCCGGTGATGATGCGGTGGACTCGGCAGGGAAAATAAGAGAAGGGGTACCGCGTGCGGTGCCCCTTCTCTTTCCGTTCGTCGGCCGGTATGCGTTACTCCAGCTTTTCCCAGACGAGGTCTCTGCCGAACATGGGCTTTCCGATATACCCCCTGACCCGGAGCTCCTGCGGACCATCGAATTCCGCCTGTACGTCGTACACTTTGCCATCGACGGGGTTGTATATCGTACCGCCCGTCCACCGCTCCTTTTTCGCATCGTAACGCAAACCGCGCACGAGTACAATGGCGTCGGCCCGGCCGCTCCGCAATGCCGGGTCGGGATTGAGCAGGTCGAGCCGGGGATTCCCCGCTTCGTCGTTGGGGTGTTCGAGCCAGATGATGCGTGCCTCGTAGGTGTCGCCCGTCTTGTATATCCGTACCTTGGAGAGTTCGTGCGTGGTCTCTCCCTCCACTTTGTAGATACCGAGAATTCTGTCGGCCTCCTGTGCCGAAACGCTTCCGGTTGCGGTGCATACTGCCGTAGCGAGCAGAAGCATTGTGATGAACCTGTTCATGGCTGTATTGTGACGTGTTTCTGCGAAGAGAGCTCCGGAGCGGGCTCCTGTCCTTATTTAAGGAAAAATTTGCGTTGAAAGAGAATGATATAGAATACCGCTACCGTGATGTAGCTGTCGGCTATGTTGAATACGGGACTGAAAAAGGTGAACTCCCTGCCGCCTATCAGCGGCATCCAGTCGGGCCAGGTGGAGTTGATGATGGGGAAATAGAGCATATCCACTACTTTGCCGTGCAGGAACGGTGCGTATCCCCCTCCTTCCGGAAAAAGTGTGGCGGCCGCATAAGGTGTTGATTCGGAGAAGATAAGGCCGTAAAAAGCACTGTCTATCATGTTGCCTATCGCCCCGGCGAGTATCAGGGCCCCGCCGACGAGTACTCCCGTGGGAGCCGACTTTTTGACGAGCCGGTGCAGATACCATGCGATGAGCACGATGGCCGCGATGCGTATGAGGCTCAACAGCAGCTTACCCCAGGTTCCGCCGAGCTGCATGCCGAATGCCGCCCCGGGATTTTCGATGAAGTGGATGATGAACCAGTTGCCGAAGACCGGAATGCTCTGATAGAGTTCCATGTTCAGTTTGACGGTGAATTTGACCGCCTGGTCTATGACGAGCAGCAGGACGATGAACAGGGTGAGCTTCGTGTTCGTGGATGGTTTGCAGCGCATGGTATGTTTCGTTTTCTGAGTAAGGCCGCCTACGGCATCCGCAAATATAGTAATATATTCGCTGAAAAGCATGGTACGGGTCGGTCGGCTGGCCGGTATGCGGCGGCGGAACCTGTATTTTGGTGAGATGGAGGGACCGGAACAGGAGATGCGAATCGGTCGGGAGGCTGCTTCTTTGTCCCGCACTTCGGTGTCTGGGCCGGTTCGCGTATGTTGAAGGCAATACCGAATTGCATGAATGCAATGCGGTACTGCCTTTCATCGTGGGGGAGTATGCCGGCTCGTGTGTCAGATGCCGCAGCGCGACTTGATATAGTGGTGGTGCGGGCCGAAACGTTCGAAAGCGGCACGGTCGAGTTCTTCGCGGCTCGCCGGGTCGGCGATGCTTATCAGCAGACGGGCGCGTTCCTGGAGGCTTTTGCCGTAGAGGTTTACCGCTCCGTGTTCGGTCACTATCCAGTGTACGTGCGCACGGGTGGTCACCACGCCCGCCCCTTCGGCCAGAACGGGAACAATCTTGCTGATGCCCTTGTTCGTGACCGACGGCATGGCCACGATGGCTTTGCCGCCTTCCGAACGGGAGGCGCCGTAGATGAAATCCACCTGTCCGCCGACGCCGGAGTAGAAACGCGTACCGAGCGAATCGGCGCATATCTGTCCCGTAAGGTCGATTTGCAGTGCCGAGTTGATGGCCGTCACCTTGGGATTCTGGGCGATGACGAAGGGGTCGTTGGTGTATCCGACGTCTTTCATCAGTACGCCGGGATTGTTGTCAATGAAGTCATAAACGCGGTGTGAGCCCATCAGGAAGGTGGAGACCATCTTCCCTTTGTCTATCTTCTTGTTGGCACCGTTTATCACGCCCGATTCCACGAGGGGCAGTACGCCGTCGGCGAACATTTCGGTGTGTACGCCGAGGTTCTTGTGGCTGCCCAGCTGCGACAGCACCGCATTGGGGATGGCCCCGATGCCCATCTGGAGGCACGCTCCGTCTTCGATGAGCGCTGCGCAGTTGCGGCCTATGGCGCACTCCAGGTCGTTCGGTTCGGCGAAGTGCTCCTCGATGAGCGGCGTGTCGTCCTCGACGAAGAGGTCTATCTGCGAGGTGTGGATGAACGAATCGCCGAACGACCGCGGGACATGCCGGTTCACGACCGCGATGACCGTGTCGGCGCACTCCACGGCCGCCAGCGTGGCGTCTACCGAGGTGCCGAGGGAGACGTAGCCGTGTCTGTCGGGAGTCGAGACCTGTATCATGGCCACGTTGCACGGCAGGATGCCGTCCCGGTAGAGGCGCTGCGTCTCGCTCAGGAAGACCGGTATGTAGTCGGCGAAACCCTGTTGGGTGATGTTCCGGACATTCCCTCCCACGAAGAACGAGTCGAGCTGGAAAATCCCTTCCATTTCGGGGACGGCGTAGAGGGCCTCGCCCTCGGTGTGGAGGTGATGGATATGGACGTGCTGCAACTCCCCGGCCTCGCCCCGTGCCGTCATCGCACGGACGAGTATCTGCGGTACGCTGGCGACGCTGCTCAGGTGGACGTGGTCACCGGATTTGATGACTTTCACCGCCTCTTCGGGTGTCGTGAATCTGATGGGATGGTTCATGGTTGCAATATGTTTTGTTGTATCGGTCGAAGGGGTGCGGAGGCTGCGGCTTTCTGTGCCGCAGAAGGTTTTTTCCGGCTTTTTGTTACGATTTGTAAACTTCGTCAGCCAAAGATAAATATTTTTTTCCTTATGGGTTGCTCCTACATTAGAATTCATTACATTTGCGGATGAATATTGGGCTTATTTACCGGATGCCGGGATATGGTGCTTGAAGCCGTGTTCCGCGTATTGTCACGTATGACGCAAGTTAAGTGAATTTGATATATAAATCAACTACTAATATTTAAAAAACCAGGGAACTTAAGGTACGTGGGCGTACGCTGAAGGTTCCCGTTGCTTTGAAGGCATTATGGAAAACACAAGCATTACGGAGAGGGATGACGTGGTTATCCGGTTCTCCGGGGACTCCGGGGACGGAATGCAGCTGACGGGCACTCTGTTCTCCGACACCGCGGCCCTGCAGGGCAACGGCATTTCGACTTTCCCGGATTATCCTGCCGAAATTCGCGCACCGCAGGGAACTGTGGCCGGTGTATCGGGATTTCAGGTACATTTCGGCGACCATCCGGTACAGACACCGGGTGACTATTGCGACGTGCTGGTGACCATGAATCCGGCCGCCCTGAGGGCTAACGCCTGCTGGCTGAGGAAAGGCGCCACGGTAATCATCGACGGCGATACGCTCGACGAGAAGAGCGTGGCCCGTGCGGGATTCACGACGGGTGACCCGTTCGCCGAGCTGGGAATAGAGGATTACAACATCATCGTCGCCGACATCACGACCATGACCAAAGAGGCCCTCGCGGGGCTCGACCTGGATGTGAAGAGCGTCGTGAAGTGCAAGAACATGTTTGCGCTGGGCATGTGCCTCTTCATGTTCAACAAGCCGCTTGAGCATGCCGTGGAATATATCAACAACAAGTTCGGCAAACGCAATCCGGTCGTTGCCGAGGCGAATGTCCTCGCGCTCAAGGCCGGTCATAACTATGCCCACAATACGCATGCGTTCGCCAATACGTACGACGTGCAGCCTGCCGACCTGCCCAAAGGCCGTTACCGCAGCATCAACGGCAACCAGGCGACGGCATGGGGATTCATCGCCGCTTCCGAAAAGAGCGGCCGGCCGCTCTACTGCGGTTCGTATCCCATTACCCCCGCGACCGTCATTCTCGAAGAACTCGCCAAGCGCAAAGACCTCGGCGTGAAGACCGTACAGTGCGAGGATGAAATCGCCGGCATTTGTACGACCATCGGGGCTTCGTATGCGGGCCACTTCGCCGTGACCACCACCTCCGGTCCCGGCCTTTCGCTGAAGTCCGAGGCCATGGGTCTGGCGGTAATGACCGAGCTTCCGATTGTCGTCGTGGACGTACAGCGCGGCGGGCCTTCCACCGGCCTTCCGACCAAGACCGAACAGGGTGACCTGCTGCAGGCGCTCTGGGGCCGCAACGGAGAGTGTCCGATGATAGTCATTGCGGCAAGTACTCCGTCCGACTGTTTCCATTACGCTTTCATGGCCGGCAAGCTCGCCATGGAACACATGACGCCGGTCGTGCTGCTTTCCGACGGATTCATCGCCAACGGCAGCCAGCCTTGGAAGATACCCTCCATGAAGGATTATCCCGAAATACATCCGCCGGTAATCAGGGAGCTGCCGGAGGACGAAAAGACTTTCCTGCCCTACAAGCGCGACGGACTGCGGCTGGCTCGCCGTTGGGCATTCCCCGGTACGCCCGGTTTGGAGCACCGCATCGGCGGTCTGGAAAAGGATATCCTGAAGGGTTCGCCGTCGCACAATCCGCAGAACCACCAGCGGATGGTCGAGTTGCGTGCCGAGAAGGTGGCGCGTGTCGTGGACTTCATTCCCGAACAGGAAGTGCTGGGCGACCGGGAAGGCGACCTGCTCGTCGTTGGTTGGGGCGGTACCCGCGGCCATCTCGAATCGGCCGTAAAGGAGATGCGGGCGGCAGGAAAGAAGGTTTCCCTCTGCCACTTCAACTACATCAACCCCCTGCCGCACGGCGTGTACGAAATCTTTTCCGGGTTCAGGAAAATCGTGGTATGCGAGCTGAACGAAGGACAGTTCGCCAATTACATGCGTATGTCGTTCCCGCAGTTCCGGTACGAACAGTTCAACAAGGTACAGGGGCTTCCGTTCACGAAAGAGGAACTGGTCGATAAGTTTAACGAATTATTGGAAAAGTAGTCATGAGCGAACTCAAATATACGGTTGCGGACTTCAAAAGCGACCAGGAAGTTAAGTGGTGTCCCGGCTGCGGCGACTATGCCGTGTTGAGTGCCATCCAGAAGGCCATGCCGCAGATAGCCGCCAATGCCGACGTGGAACATTCGCGTTTCGCGGTGGTCTCCGGTATCGGCTGTTCGTCGCGTTTCCCCTATTACGTGAGCACATACGGTTTCCACGGCATACACGGCCGTGCCAACGCCATCGCTACGGGTCTCAAGACGGCCAACCCCGACCTGAGCGTCTTTGTGATGACGGGCGACGGCGACTCGCTCGCCATCGGCGGCAACCATTTCATCCACTCCATCCGCCGTAACATCGACCTGAACGTGGTGCTGTTCAATAACGAGATTTACGGTCTCACCAAAGGACAGTACTCGCCGACGTCGAAGCTCGGCAAGATTACCAAGACGTCGCCCTACGGTACGGTGGAGCGTCCGTTCAATCCCGGCGAACTGGTGATAGGTGCCCACGGCACTTTCTTCGCCCGTTCGATAGACGCCGAGGTGAACCTGACCACGGAGTGCATGGTGGCCGCTTCGAAGCACGACGGCCTGTCGGTCATCGAGGTGCTGGTGAACTGCATGATATTCAATAACGGTACTCACAAGGCGTTCGCCGGCGACAAGGAGGTGCGGGCGGAACACACCATCACCCTCCGTCAGGGCGAAAAGATGCTCTTCGGCAAGAACATGGACAAGGGGCTGATGCTCGACAACATGAAGCTGAAGGTGGTGACCGTCGGCGAGAACGGCGTGACGCTCGACGACATCCTCGTGCATGACGCCCACGAGAAGGATACGATGGTGCATGTGATGCTGGCCAGCATGAAGTATCCCGATTTTCCTGTCGCGCTGGGTATCATCCGTGACGTGGCGGAACCCACTTACGAACGCGAAGTGGCCCGGCAGATTGCCGAGGTTCAGGCTACGGCGAAGATTAAGAACGTGGACGACCTGCTGAACAGCGGGGAAACGTGGGAGGTCGAATAGCGTAGTGTATTCGGTCCGTTCGGAAAAGCAAGGTTCCGGGCGGCTTGTGAAATACTGGCCGGCGGGCAGGAGTTACTCCTGCCCGCCGCTTTTGGTGTCGGTTCGTTCCATGGCGGGGAAGACGGTACCGCTGCGCAAACATGTGTCGATGCTCGTCCGGTCACCGCATCTGTGCCTCGAGGCTATGGAAGATTTCCCGCATCCGGTCGGCGTCGCCGGAGATGGCGGGGGCGGAGATGGCGAAGGTTCCCCTGTCTATCGGCATGTTGATGCGGGGTGCTGCCAGCACGTTGCCTTCGTAAAGGAAGACGATGTGCCGTCCGACGGCCTTGCGGGTGGCGGCTGTCCATCGCTTCTGCTTTTCCGGTTTGACGGTACCCGTTATCTGATAGATGAACGTACCCTCGCCGGAGGGTAGCGAGTCGAGATGCAGTGCGGCGAAGTCGCTGCATGTAACGATGGAGGGGCCGATGCGTGTATCCGGGCCTTCGCCGGAGGTCGTGTACCAGCCGTCCGGCAGGTTGTGCGGAGTGCATGCCGTCAGGATGAAGAGTGCGGCGGCCAAGGAAAGAATGCGGGTTATGGGGCGGTATTTCATGCAGGACATTCGGGCTGACTGGAGTTTTCGGGACGGGAAACGCTTGCTTGTCGGTCGGAAGAGGTGGAATGGTGGTGGGATTGTGTTCCCGCGGCGCCTGTTCCGATGAGGAGTTCCCGGTAGTCCCTCCATCGGCGCAGGACTGTTGCTTTCGGAACGCCGCATGGCGGTTGTCAGGAAAGTTGCTGCATTTCGATGAGTTTGGCGTAGGTGCCCTTGCGGCTGATGAGTTCTGTGTGCGTTCCTTCCTCGGTGATGCGGCCCTGTTCGATGACGATGATTTTATCCGCGTTGCGTATCGTGCTCAAACGGTGGGCGATGACGATGGATGTGCGCCCTTCGAGCAGTGTGTTGAGGGCCTCCTGTACGAGTTTTTCGCTCTCGGTGTCGAGGGCGGATGTCGCCTCGTCGAGGATGAGGATTTCGGGGTTTTTGAGAACGGCGCGGGCGATGCTGAGGCGCTGACGCTGCCCGCCGGAGAGTTTCGCGCCGCGGTCGCCGATGTTCGTCTCCAGGCCGTAGGGAGTCTCTGCGATGAACTGTTCGGCGTTGGCGATGCGTGCCGCATCCATGACCTCTTCGCGCGTGGCTTCGGAGTTGCCCAGGCGGATGTTATTCTCGATGGTGTCGTTAAAGAGTACGGTATCCTGCGCCACGATGCCCATCCGCTCGCGCAGGGAGTGCAGGTCGTACTGTCGGATGTCGCGGCCGTCGATGCGGATTTCGCCTGCCGTCACGTCGTAAAAGCGCGGAATGAGGTCTGAAATCGTCGATTTGCCGCCTCCCGAAGGGCCGACGAGCGCGACGGTCTGTCCTTTCTCTACCGTGAAGCTGATGCCGCAGATGACTTCCCGCTCCTCGTAGGCGAAACGGACGTCGCGGAATTCGATACGTTCGCGGAAGTGGTCGAGCTGTACGGCGTCGGGCGCGTTCCGGACGGAGGTCTCCGTGTCGAGCAGACGCAGGACGCGGTCGCCGGCGGCGATGCCCTGATTGATGGTGGCGAAGGCATCCGTGAAGGAGCGCATGGGGCGGGTTATCTGGGTGAATATGGCGAGGTAGGTAAGGAAACCGCCCGCATCGAGCTTGCCGCCCGTGACGAGGATGCCGCCGAAGATGAGCAGTCCGGCTGCCGCCGCGATGCCGAGGAATTCGCTCATGGGCGAGGCCAGTTGCTGACGGTAGGCGATGCGCCGCGAGATGTCGGAGAATTTGCGGTTGATGTCGTTGAAGCGGCGGCCGAAAAAGGTTTCCGCATTGTATCCCTTTATCACTTTCATTCCCGAGAGCGATTCGTCGAGTACCGAAGTCAGTTCGCCGAACGACTCCTGTACCTCCTTGGCCGAACGACGCAGGCGTTTCACTATCGTCCCAATCAGCAGCGCCACGACGGGCAGGTAGATGACCGAGAAGAGGGAGAGCTGGACGGAGATGGCCAGCATGGCGACCACGTAGAACAGAATGAGGAAGGGGTCGCGGAAGACCACCTGCAGCGTGTTGGTGATGCAGAACTGCACGACCTGTACGTCGGAGGTGATGCGGGCCATGATGTCGCCCTTGCGTTCGTTGCTGAAAAAACCGAGGTTCATGCTCAGGACGTGTTCGTATACCCGGTCGCGCAGGCGGCAGAGCGTCCGCACGCGCATGTTCTCGATAATTCGTTGGGCGAGGTAGCGGAAAAGGTTGCTCAGCAGCGAGGCGGTGACGACCACGCAGGCGAGCATTATCAGCACGTCCATGATGTCGTAGTCGCTGCCGAACAAGCGGTAGAGGAGATAGGAGAGCAGGGCGCTGATGTAGTCGGTCAGATGACGTATGCTGAAAACGGGCATCTCGGTAACGGCCTGCAGCGCTCCGTCGGGGGAGAACAGCGAATTGACGATGGGCATTATCAGCGTGAAGGTACAGACATTGAAGAATGCGTACAGCAGCGTGCAGAAAAAATAGGGTATGGCGTATTTCTCTATCGGTTTCGCGAAGCCGAGCAGTCTCCAGTATGTCTTCATCTCTTCCTTAATCTCCTGAACGGAGCAAAAGTAGGTAAAAATGGCTAATATATGGTTTTTTTACCTTACTTTTGTTCGGTTGTAGAACGTCGCCAAGACAGTAACGGAGAAGACATGGATATAGTACTCAGTGGCATCAGACCCACCGGACAGCTCCATTTGGGAAACTATTTCGGGGCGCTGCGCAATTTCGTCAGAATGCAGCACGATGCGAAATGCTACTTTTTCATCGCGGATTACCATGCGCTGACTACGCATGACGACCCGACGCGCCTGCACGAGAACGTCCGGACGGTGCTTGCCGAGTACCTCGCCGCGGGCATCGACCCCGACGTGGCTACCGTCTACGTGCAGAGCGACGTGCCGCAGGTGACCGAACTGTCGCTGCTGCTCGGCATGCACGCCTATGTGGGCGAGCTGGAGCGTACGGCCTCTTTCAAGGACAAGGTGCGCAAGAATCCCTCGAACGTCAATGCCGGCCTGCTCACCTATCCCGTGCTGATGGCGGCGGACATTCTCCTCCACCGCGCCACGCATGTGCCCGTGGGCAAGGACCAGGAGCAGCACCTCGAACTGACGCGCGTATTCGCCCGCCGTTTCAACAACATGTACGGCGTGGAGTATTTTCCGGAGAGCCAGCCCTACAATTTCGGGGCTGATTTGGTGAAGATACCGGGGCTGGACGGTACGGGCAAGATGGGCAAGAGCGAAAACAACGGCATCTTCCTGGCCGATTCCGACGAGGCGATACGCAAAAAGGTGATGCGGGCCGTGACCGACTCCGGTCCCACGGAGCCGGATTCTCCCCTGAGCGAGGGTGTCGCCAACATCTTCACCATCATGCAGGCGGTGTCCGCGCCCGATACCGTGGCCTTTTTCAGGGAGCAGTACGCCCGGTGCGAGATACGTTACGGCGACCTGAAGAAGCAGCTCGCCGAGGACATTATCAAGGCCATAGCCCCCATACGGGAGCGGATAGAGGCCATCAAGGGCGATGAGGCGTACCTGCGCAGGGTGGTCTCGGAAGGGGCCGAGAAGGCGCGGGCGAGTGCTTCGCAGACCGTTGCCGACGTGCGTGAAATCATGGGTATCCGCCCGTTCTGATACCTTGCATGCCTTAGCGACGCTGCTCCGGGCAGCGCTTACGGGGTGATATGGAGAGCTCGAAAAAGATACTTAACAGGGCTTACGTCCTGTTGATGAAGATAACGCGGCGCCTGTCGGGACAGCAACTGATGATAGTCCTGGCCATCGTCGTCGGTCTTGTGTCCGGTTTCGCCGCCTATGCGTTCGAATGGCTCCTGCATCTCATCCGCCACTCCCTCGTGAGCTGGATACCCGCCGATACGGCCGGTTATCTCTTTCTCGTCTATCCGGCTGTGGGCATCATCCTCGCTTCGCTGTTCGTGAAGCATATCGTGAAGGACAATATCTCGGAGGGTGTCACCCGCGTGCTGTACGCCATCAGCAAGACGGGGTCGCGCATCCGGGGACACAACTGTTATACCTCGATGGTGGGCGGAGCCGTGACCATCGGATTCGGCGGCTCGGTGGGGCCTGAGGCTCCCATCGTACTGACGGGGTCGGCTATCGGCTCCAATATCGCGCAGGTCTTCCGGCTCAATTACCGTGATACGACGCTGCTGCTGGGATGCGGTGCCGCGGGCGCCCTGGCGGCCATCTTCAAGGCTCCCGTTACGGGGCTCATCTTCGTGCTGGAGGTGCTGATGCTCGACATCTCCATGCGGGCCATCGTACCGCTGCTCATCTCCTCGGTCGTATCGACCACGCTCGTGCTCTTTCTCAAGGGGTTCGACCCCATGCTGAACGTAAGCGTGGGGGGAACCTTCAACCTCCAGCACCTCCATATGTACGTCGTGCTCGCCGTGCTGTGCGGGCTCGTGTCGTTCTACTTCCTGACCGTGAACGGCAAGGTGCAGAAATTTTTCGGAAACATGCGCAAGCAGTCCACCCGCTGGATTGTCGGCGGGGTGGCGATAGGGCTGCTCATCTTCCTCTTCCCGCCCCTTTACGGCGAGGGGTACGAATCCTTCATCGACCTCATGCACGGACAGGTGGAGCCGCTTTTCAATAATTCGCTTTTCTATCAGTACCGGGACATTCCGTGGGTGGTGGTGCTCTTCCTGCTGGGGACGCTTTTCCTCAAGGTGGTCGCCATGGCCGTGACGAACGCTGCCGGAGGGGTGGGCGGTTCGTTCGCGCCGTCGCTCTTCACCGGAGCCTTCGTAGGCGGGACGCTCGCCTACATCTGCAATACCTTTTTCGGTATGGAGATGTCGGTGGTCAATTTCTCGCTCGTGGGCATGGCGGGTGTCATGACGGGTGTCATGAAGGCGCCCCTGACGTCGGTGTTCCTTATCGCGGAGCTCTCCAACGGTTACGGGCTCTTCGTTCCGCTGATGCTCGTGGCGTCGCTCTCTTTCGCCATATCCTACTACCTCGAACCCGATTCGATATACACCAAGAAGCTGCGGGCCAAGGGCGAACTCGTCACGCACAACAAGGACCGGGCGGTGATGGTCTTCCTCGACCTCGACAAGCTGATAGAGACGAACTTTTCGCCCGTCAGCAAGGAGGCTACCCTCGGCGACCTCGTACACATCATCTCCTCCTCCAAACGCAACGTCTTCCCGGTGATAAAGGAGGGCGGCGAGTTCGCCGGCATCATCTTGCTCGATGACATACGCACGGACATGTTCGACCAGGCCAAGTACCGGACCCCCGTCTCCAAGTATGTCGTACAGCCCCCGGACATCATCTTCAAGAACGAGATGATATCCGAAGTGGTGGAGAAGTTCGAAGAGTCCAGGGCGTGGAACCTGCCCGTGGTGGACAAGAACAACCGGTACCTCGGTTTCGTCTCCAAGTCGAGCATTCTCGAAGCCTATCGCCAGCAGCTTATCGAAATCACCGAGGAGTGACGTTTCCCTCCTCCCTGCGCGGTGTCGGGTGCTGTGTGACCGTTCTCCGGCAGTTGCCGGGTGTTTTCCGGTCCGGACTCCCTCGCCCGGTTTTGTCTGCGTGTCCTGTTCTCGGGCGCAGAGCCTTCTCCGGGGGTTCGGATTCGCTGCTCGGTCTTTCGTCGTCATCGTTTCCCCGTTTCTCATTCCGGTTTGCCGCCGTTCTTTTTCCGTATGCCCGGACAAAGTCCCGCAGCGCGTCACAATCTCTGTTCCTGTCATAAAGGGAATTGAAAATAATACAATAATATATGTTGTTGTATTATTATTTGAAGTTTCTTATTATTGCATGTTCTCACTTCGCAGAACCGGTCGGACGGACGGCGAGTGAGTGTTGTGCTAACAAGTTAAAAGGAACTAATCGTTATGAGAAAAGATTTATTTGGAGTCCTCGCCTTGCTGGTGGGGTCGGCTCTGTTTGCCGGCTGTACGACCGGGCCGGAAGGAACCGAGGAGCATTACATCAAGCTGAGCGATGCGGTGTGCACCTTTACCGAGGACGGCGGGGAGACGCAGGTTATTGACGTCAGGGCCAATCCGGAATGGAGTTTCGAGAGCGGTGCATCGTGGCTGAAGGTCTCCGAAGGCGAAGGAAGCACGTTGGTGGTCTCCGCAGACCCCAATACCGACGGGGAGCGCAGTGCGGAAATCACGCTGCAGGCAGGCGAGGCGACCGCATCCATCCGGGTCTATCAGCTCGGTTTCGACCGGATGAATGCCCGATACCGCTATCTGGAAGACCTTAATCATGCGGTCATGTCGCCCAGCGGCAAGTATGTGGGCGGTTTCATAACCGGTCTGGAAGGAGAGAACGATTTTACGTTTACTGCTGTCATTATCGACCTTGAGAGCGACGAGCGGGTAGAGATAGGCCCATATCCGGAATCGCTGATGGGACTGGAAGAGGCCGAGGTGATGACCGACCAGGGTACCCTTTATATAAGCGATTACGTGAACGGAGGGTGCGTGGCCTTTGAATTGGACGGTACCTATTACCGGCCGGAGGCCGTTCCGGGCGGATACGGTCCGACGGTCATGCAGAGCGTTTCCGCCGACGGTTCCGTTTTCGTCGGTTATGCTGAGGGCGACCCCGTTACGGGATGTATGTATGCTCCTGTCAAGTATGTGGATGGTGTGGGAACGGCGCTTCCACTGCCTGAAAAGAGTTTTCGCGATGAGGAGTGGTGGGCCGGCGTGATGGTACGCGGCATGTCGGCCGACGGTTCGGTGGCGTATGGCAGTTCGTGGGAGAATTACGATTACGGCATGGTCTGGTGGGACCGCGACGGCAATGTGGACTGGGTAGGCAGCGACCTGCGCAAGGTGACCACCGTTCAGCGGGAAGATGCGCTCGGGAATCCGGTGGATTACAATCTCGTAGACGGGATGATATGCTGGGCGAACCAGACGCAGATAAGCCCCGACGGTACGTGGATAGCAGGTACCTACCGCACGGAAGAGTTCAATGCGGAGAGCAATACGGTGACGCAGGTCAATTATCCGGCCTTTTTCAATACCGAAACGCGTACCACGACCGTGTTCGACGAATATGTCGGTTATGTGGCACTCCACGTGACAGACGAAGGATTGGGTATGATAGGTCTTCAAGGGTTGGGTGTGACGAGCGGTTCGGTGGTGGACGTGAAGAGCAAGACTTTGCTCGGTTCGATGTCCGAATGGATACAGGAGCGTTACGGCATCTACGTTTCCGGCGGTGTCCTCACTTATGTGACTCCCGATGCGAAGTCGGTGTTCGGTTATACCCTTGAAATACAGGAGAATGGTCAACCCTATACGGTTTATTGGTATATAGCGCCTCCGTTGAATTGATGGAGGGGAGTCGGAAGGAGGTTTGCATGTTTGCGGTCGGTCTTGCCTGTACGGGCAGGACCGACCTGTTTTTTTGTAGGTCCGAAGGTTTGCGGATACTGTGCGCGCGTGTTATAGCTGCTGCCTGTTTTCGGCGAATTTATTAAAAATAATACAAAAAAGAGCAGTGCATTGGTGTGTAAAGTTATTGTAATGTTATTGGAATTATTCTATATTTGTACGATTTATGGTCGGATGCACTGTCTCTTGTGATATGTATTGACCTGCGTGAAGCCTATAAGTAACCAAATTATTAACATGAAAAGACATCTTTACACTATCTTGCTTCCGGTGGCGGCAGCCTTGGCGCTTTCCGGTTGCACGACCGGCTCGGAGGAAGCCGATGAGCATTACATCAAACTCAGCGATGCGGTATGCACCTTTACCGAAGATGGCGGGGAGGCGCAGATTATCGAAGTGAGGGCCAATCCGGAGTGGAGTTTCGAGAGCGGCGCATCGTGGCTGAAAGTCTCCGCAGGCGAGGGAAGTACGCTGGAGGTCTCCGTAGACCCCAATGCAGACGGGGAGCGCAATGCGGAAATCACGTTGCAGGCAGGCGAGGCGACCGCATCCATCCGGGTCTATCAGCTCGGTGCACGGGGATTGAGTGCCCGGTACAGGCTGCTCGAACAGTTGAACAGCGCCGTGATGTCGCCCAGCGGCAGGTATGTGGGCGGTTTTTATACGGATGTTCTCGGCGAGAACGGATTTCAGTACACCGCAGTGGTCATCGATCTCGAAACGGACAAGTGGCATGAGTTCGGTCCCTATCCGGAGACGCTGTTCGGTTTTACAGAGGCCGAGGTGGTGACCGACCAGGGCGTACTGTATATCTCCGATTCGACCAACGGGGGCTGTGTCGCGTTCGACCTCGACGGTACCTATACCGTTCCCAAGTCGATTGCGGGATACGGACCGTTGGTAATGCAGAGTTCCTCCGTCGACGGTTCGGTCATGGTCGGTTATACGGAGGGGACTCCCTACGGATGTATGTACGGGCCCGTCAAGGTGGTGGACGGCGAGGTGAAACCGCTGCCGCTGCCCGAGGAGGGCAATTTCCGGAACGAGGAGTGGTGGGCCGGTATCCTGGCCCGCGGTATGTCGGCCGACGGTTCGGTGGTGTACGGCACCTCGTGGGAGAACTACGACTACGGGATGGCCTATTGGGACAAGGACGGCAACGTGGACTGGGTGGGCAGTGACCTGCGCACGGTGACGACCGTACAGAGGCCCAATCCGCTCGACGGTACTCTCTACGACTACAATATCGTGAACGGCATGATATGCTGGGCGAACCAGACGCAGATAAGCCCCAACGGCACCTGGATAGCAGGTACCTACCGTACGGAGGAGTATGACAAGGAGAACGACGAGGTACTGCAGGCGAACTATCCCGCTTTCTTCAACACGGAGACCAAGACGACCACGGTGTTCGACGAATATGCCGGTTGTGTGGCCATGGGTGTCACCGACGACGGCCTCGGCCTTATCGGTATACAGGGGATGGGCGTGAACAGCGGTTTCATCGTGGACCTCGCATCGAAAACCAAGGTAGACGACATGCTGCCGTGGATAAGGAGTGAATTCGGCATCATCATTTCCGAGGGGGCGATACATTACCTCACGCCCGACCGGCAGAAGGTATTCGGTGCCAAACTTCGGTATGAGCAGAACGGTGCGGTGACCACGCTGTATTGGTATGTCGCTCCGGCACTGAACAATTGACGGCCCGTACGGCTTCGGCTGCACCGATTGACGAACCGCCGCATCCTGAAGATGCGGCGGTTTTTTCGTGTCGGGTGCGGAAAGGAGAGGCGGCGGTTGTCGCCGTGCAAGAGAGGCCGGTTATCCGTCCGGGGCGGTGCCCGTCGGCTGCCGTCCGGCGGTGTCATGGCACACCGGTACGGTCGGAAGAATTATGAATGATAATTTGCATAATTATGAATTTATCAAAACAGAGGAAAATTATTTTTAAATTCATCTATAATGTTGTGATATTATTTAAATGATATTATATTTGCTGTAAATTGGCTGTTGCACGGATAAGTATGCTGCGTGTGATGGCCGTGACGAATAGTTATTGCTAACTTAATTTTTAATTTTAACTAATCTATTATGAAAAAAAATGTAGCCGTCGTGTTGTCCGCAGTTGTAACGGCCGCGGTTCTGGGAAGCTGTACCGACCCGAAGGGGGCGGGAGAGGAGCACTTCATCAAGGTGGATGATGCGGAGCTTTCGTTCCTTGCCGACGACAGCAGGTCTGTGACCGTGGGCGTCAGGGCTTACCCGGCCGAGTGGAGCGTCGAGAGCGATGCATCGTGGATACGATACACCGAATCGGAGGGGGCGGTAGCCATTACCGTGGCGCCCAATACCGGCGATGCGGAGCGTAAGGGAGTCATTACCGTGACGGCCGGTCAGGCCCGGCAGGAAATCGGCGTTTGGCAGTTGGGTCAGAGCGGCTTCGACGGTGCCCGATACCGTTTGCTGGACGACCTGTACGGCAACTGTCTCATCTCTCCGAACGGACGGTATGCGGGAGGGTATTATCTGGATTACGATGAGAACGACCATACCATTTATTTTCCCGTGATTATCGACATAGCAACCGACGAACGGGTCGTTTTCGGACCCTTCCCGAAATCGATGTTCTCTTTCTCCGATGCGATGGCGATAACTTCGCAGGGGACGCTCTTCCTTGACGATGGCGTGGGCGGCGGCGTAGTGGGATTCACCCTCGACGGAGATTATTTCAGTACCGAGGTTGCGCCCGGTTTTAAGAGCAGGACGGTGATAACGGGCAGCTCGCTGGACGGCAGTGTGATGGTAGGTTACGGTACCGGTTCCCCGGAGGGGCATACCTACGGCCCGGTGAAGGTGGTGGACGGCGAGTACCGGCCGCTGCCCCTGCCCGAACTCAACTATCGCGACATGCCGCACGACCAAGGCATCCTTGCGTTCGGCATATCGGCTGACGGGACGGTGATATACGGAAGTACGTGGGATAACCTCGACGCAGGTATGGTCTATTGGGACAAGGAGGGCAACGTACACCATGTGGGCGAAGACGTGCGTGATGTCCGGGAAGTCACGATGGTCGATGCGCTGGGCGAGGAGTATCAGTACAATCTGTGCGACGGCGTGATGACGTGGGCCGGTGCGGGCAATGCAAGCCCCAGCGGCAGGTGGCTTGCCGGGACATTCTGTACCGAGACGCTCAGCGAGGACCGACGCGAGGTCTATACCTCCTATTGTCCCGCCTTCTTCAATACGGAAACCAAGACTACAGTGATATTCGATGAACTCGGCGGATTCGGCGGCAGCGCCGTCACGGACGACGGCATCGGTTTCGTGGGCAGTACGGACGGTATGGCGAGCTGCCGTGTAGTCGATGTGAATACGGGCGTCCAGCTCTACGGTTCATTGGCGGAGTGGGTGCGTGCCGAATTCGATATCGTCATCCCCGGCGGGGCGTTGATGTATATCTGCCCGGACGGCAGGTCCTTCATGGGAACCAGCCTGACGACGGGTATCGGCGGGGCCGAGAACATATTTTGGTACGTGGCCGACCCGAACGAGCAGTGACGTAAGCGAGTGCATGCGCCGGTGAGGCGCAGGGCGGTCAAGTCCGCCGGTCCCGAAAGGCCGGCGGACTTTTTTTGTCGGACGGGAACGTCGTTTCGGAAAGCCGTATCCGGGAGTCGGCTGAAAACGGGCGCCTGTCGGGAGGACGGTATCTCTTTTTGACCGGAAACGGCCGGAAATCCGGATTTTTTTCGTAATCGTCTTGATATATTATTGCAAAATATTCGGCGCGTTTTTATATTTGCAAAACGCGCCGGTGCACAGGCCGTTTTATGTTGAACCTAAATACGACAGATTATCAATCTCTATGAAAACTGACTTCAGAATCTTTGTTTGCCTGCTGCCGGCCGTTGTGCTGTCGGGCTGCAAGACCCTCGGAGAGGTCGAAACGCATTATGTCAAATTGGATTATGCGGAGTATTCGTTCCGGGCCGCCGGAAACCAGCCGCTGGTCGTCGAGGTGAGGACGAGTCCTGCCGAATGGAGTGCCGAGAGCGACGCTTCGTGGTGCAGGTATACCGAAGATGAGTTCGGTCTCACCATTACGGTCGACGACAACGTGGCGGAGGCGGAGCGCCGGGCGGTGATAACCGTTACCGCGGGCACGGCTTCGCAGGAGATAGAGGTGTGGCAGCTCGGCGCGGAGACGGGTGTTCCCTCCCGCTACCGCTACATGATTGACTATTTCGGCGGCGTTATTTCGCCTAACGGGAAGTGGTTCGGTGCCTTCTACAACGATTACGACGAGAACGACAATACCATCAACTATCCGGTTATCATCAATATAGAGACCGATAAACGCATCGTTCTCGGGCCCTATCCGGCTTCGATGTTCGGCCTGGCGGATGCGATGGCCATCACCGACCAGGGGACGCTCTACATAGATGACAGCGTCAATGGCGGCGTGGTCGGCTTCACGCCCGACGGCGACTACTTCCTTTCCCAAGCGGCGCCCGGTTTCAGCGGTGCCACCGTTATCGAAGGCAGCGCACTGGACGGGCGCGTCATGGTGGGCTGGGGTACCGGTTCGCCCGAAGGGTACACGTACGGTCCGGTGAAAATAGTGGACGGCGAGTACCAGCCGCTTCCGCTTCCCGAGCTCAATTACCGCGGCGACGAACACGACCAGGGTGCCATGGCCCGCGGTATCTCGGCCAACGGCGAAATCATCTACGGTTCGACCTGGGATAACGAGGATGCCGGCATGATTTGGTGGGATGCCGAAGGGACTGCCCGCTATGTGGGTGAGGATGTCCGCAATGAGCGGGAGGTGACGATGGTCGATTGGAGCGGCTCGGAGTACACCTATACGCTGGTGGACGGCGTGCAGACCTGGAGCGGAGCCGGACAGGCGAGTCCCGACGGCAAGTGGCTGGCCGGTACTTTTACGGTGGAGTCGTTGAACGAGACGCGCGACAGGATAAATTCCACTTACTATCCGGCCTATTTCAATACCGAGACCGGGCAGACGACCGTTTTGGAGGATTATGAGGGTTACGGCGGCTGCGGCGTGACCGACGAGGGGTTCGCATTCATGGCGGCGGTCGGCGGTATGGGCGGCAGCGGCCCGGTGGTGAATTTGGAGAACGGTGCTACGGTGGCTTATGCGTCGCTCGAAGAGTACGTGCAGGAGAGGTTCGGTATCAACGTTCCCTCGGGCGGGCAGTTCAAGTACATGGCGGCCGACGGTTCCGTATTGCTGGCCTCGACGGTGATTGCGGCGCCGTGGGGGGCCGATATCGCGACGTGGTACGTCGCGAAGAGAGGACAGGAAAGTGAATGAAGCAACGGCACATTACATAAGGTGCATTAATTATTCGTCGGCGTCGGTGCCCCTCAGGGGTGCCGACGTTTTTTGTCGTTGCTCCGTGTGCTCCTCCGCGGGCATGGGAGCGGTATCCGCTGCCGGCAGGAGGGCGGATACTACCGGCAGCCCATGCCGGCGGAAGTTCTCTCCGTTCCTCTCGGCATGGAGAAGTTGCGGGCGGAAATAGGCTGCAGGTGTCTCCGGAGGCACTCGCAGGCCGGTTCGGATGTTGTAAACCCCTTTCGGATGTGTCTTATTTGACTTTTGCCGGCGAAAGGATGTTGTTTTATATCGAGAAAGTCCGTGTGAAGTGCCAAAGTTCGTTAGTTGTTGTTTTTTTTTATAATGATATTTTATTATGTGAAATCTATTGCTATATTTGTAATCCGAGAAAATAGAGCGGAGAGTTTTATTGTGTGATGCCGGTAATTCCGGTGCCTGTATAACCTAATTAAATGACGTAATAAATTATGTTTAAACGTTTGCGCATCATCTTTGTAATTGTTGCTGCAGCTTTCGCATGGGCGTGCAACAACGGTGGGTCGACGGAGACCCATTACATCAAACTCAGTGATTCCGCCCTGACCTTCAACGGGGCGGGCAACGCTTCCCGGACGGTGACCGTGGCTTCCAGTCCGGCGGATTGGAAGGCGGAACCCGCCGTTTCGTGGATTAAGATAACGGAGACGGGAAAGAACAGCTTCGTCCTGACGGTGGATGACAGCAATGTCGCCGAAGAAAGGGAGGGCATTATCACCGTGACGGCCGGCCAGGCAACGGTGGAGGTGAAAGTTTCGCAGCTTCCGATGGATACGGAGTTCGCACGTTTCCGTACCATGTATGAATACGAGAACGGCATGGTGATGTCGCCGAGCGGCAAGTATGCCGGCGGCTTCTATGCTACGCTGGACGAGGACGGTTCGCTGTTTTATCATGCCGTCGTCACCGAGGTCGAGACGGACAGGAAATACGAATTCGGCCCGTACCCGATGTCGCTGTTCGAATTCGGATACCCGAACGCAATAACCGACCAGGGAACCATCGTTTTCAGCACCAAGACGGCCGGGAACTACGTCATCAATCTCGACGGTACCTATTATGAGCTTGCCACGCCGACAGGGATGAGTGCGCATCCGAGTGTGGCGAGTACCTCCGCGGACGGCAATGTTTGGGTCGGTTATGCCATGAAAAGCATGAACGACGGCCACGGTTCGCTCTACTGGCCGCTGAAATGGGTGGACGGTGAAGCGCAGGAGCTGAAGATGCCCGCCACGAGTTACAGGGGCGAAGAGTACACCAGCGCCCAGTTCCTGAACGGTGTGATGGCCCGCGGCATTTCGGCCAACGGCGAAATCATCTACGGTTCGACCTGGGATAACTTCGATTTCGGCATGGTTTATTGGGACAGGAGCGGGGAGCCTCATTTCGTGGGCGAAGATGTGCGTAAGGTAAAGCCTGTACAGCGGTCCGACGGTATGGGCGACTACTATGATTACAACCTCGTGGACGGTATCATCTGCTATGCGAGCGCGTCGCAGGTGAGCCCCAATGGCAAATGGCTCGCAGGTACCTATCGGAAGGAAGAGCTTGCTGACGATGAGATGTCCATTGAGGAGACCTATTATGCCGCTTTCTTCAATACCGAGACGGGGACTACTTATATTATAGATGAATACGGCCCTACGACAGCGTGCGGCGTTACGGATGACGGCGAAGGATTCGTCGGCATCGGCAGCTCGATGTGTACCAGCAGCATCGTGGTGGATGTAGAGACGGGCATCAAGCTCGGCACCGCTCAGGAATGGGTGTACGATACTTTCGGTATCTATGTTCCTGACTGCCGTCTCGAACTGTGCTGTGCAGGCAAGGAGGTGATAACGGGTGCGACGCCCCTTTCGGATGCCATATTGGGTTTAGTGGACGGTTATTTCTACGTAGCCCCGCCGGCCGGCAAGTAGGCGGCAGGGATGTGGGGCGTGTCGTCGTCCCGCAGCGGAAAGACAGTATCGGCGGTGCGAAAGCACCGCCGATACTGTCTTTATCCGTTCCGTATCCTGTTGCGGGACGTACCGGATGGCAGGTTGGGACTGCGGAAACATGCCCGCATGTCTGCGGTTGCGTCTGCGGGACTGCGGGGTTTGCTGCGATGCACGCCGTGCGGCCGTGCGTGGCGTCTCTCTGCTGGCGGGACAGCATTATGCGGCTCCTTTTTCTGCCGGTATCCCGTTCCGGTCGGCTGGCGGCGGAAGGACGGATTGTGCGCAGGTAAGGAGGTTCGGTCGCTGAGGGCTGTCGTGTGGCGGGAAACGGCATCGGGTGTGCGGCTTTCATCTGTGTAATGGCATTAATACGAATTTTTTCTAAGGATAAAAACAAAATTCGTGATAATATATATTGTTGTTATAATAAAACATATGGCATATATTTGCAAAAACCGATGGGAAATGCGTCGGTTGCATACGGGACGAAAGACTTACCAATCTTACTGTATATTTTATAAACCGATTTTGTATTACTGCTAAATGTTTGCTTGAATTATGAAGAAGGGATTTTACATCCGGGCTGCTTTGCCTTTCGCGTGTGTAGCCCTGCTCGGGGGGTGTACGGCACCCGGCGGGACCGACACGCAGTACATCCGGCTGAGCGATGCCGCATGTTCTTTTCAGGGAACGGGCAACCGGCCCGTGACCATCGAGGTGCACACCAATCCGGCGACGTGGAAGGCCGAAGCGTCGGCCTCGTGGGTGAAGGTATCCGATGTGACGGCCACTTCGTTTACCATCGAGGTCGTCGATAACGATACCAACGAAATACGGGAGGCGGAGATAACCGTAACGGCCGGCCAGGCGGAAGAGGTCATCAAAGTGATGCAGATGGTCGGAGACCACTCCTTCCCGCGTTACCGGTCCAGACCGGAAGTTTTTCAAAATTTGGCGCCTATGTCGCCGAACGGAAAGTATGTCGGCAGTTTCTATTATGGTCAGGACGAATCGGGCACGACCGTATTCTATCCCGTGATAATCGATGTGGAAAAGGACGAATGGCACGAACTGGGGCCGTTCCCCAAAACGTTGTTCGAGCTGGGTGAGACCTCCTGCATGACCGATAACGGCGAGGTGATTATTGCGGCGCTGAACGATGCCAACATTCTGTTCGACCTCGACGGGAACTATACGAAGATAGAGCCTCCGGCAGGTTATACGAATTATCCGGAAATCAGCCAGGTGTCGGCGGACGGTACGATGGTCGGCTGGGCAAGCAAGGGAGGTGTCTCCTCTCCGTTCAAATGGGTGGACGGCGTGGCAGAGGAGCTTCCCAAGCCCGAACTGAACTACCGGGACGAGCCGATAGGCGACGTGCAGGCCCGTGGCATTTCGGCTGACGGCCGCATCATTTACGGTACGACCTGGGACAACAGGGACTATGGTCTGGTATACTGGGACGAGAACGGTGAAGTGCATTACGTGGGTGAGGACGTGCGTTACTGCCGTCCGGTGGACAGGCCCGATGGCTATGGAGGCACCTATAAGTACAACCTGTGCGACGGCATGTGGACTTCGGCGACCAAAACCAACGTGAGTCCGAACGGGAAATACATCGCCGGAACATTCCGCCGGGAAGCTTTGGAGGAAGGAGCCGAATCGTCCGTCGTAGAGACGAATTACCCCGCATTCTTCAATACGGAGACCGGCAAGACGGTAATATTCGAGGAACTCGTCGGGGGCGGCGGCGTAGCTGCGACGAGCGACGGTCTGGGCTTTACGGTCGATGACACTTTCGGGTCTTCGTCGGGTAAGGTAGTGGATATCGAGAACGGCATTGTTCTTGGAGATGCTCTCGAATGGATACAGGAGAATTACGGCATCATTGTACCGTCGGGATATATCACCTATATGCCCGACAGCAAGGACCGGTTCCAGGGGGGGATGCTGTGGACGGGGGGAGCTGCCGTACAGGGCGTCAATTGGTACGTAGCTCCTCCGGCAAAATAGGACTTACAGTCATTTTCATAGGTTACATAGGTTTTCAGGTGGTGCGCCGGACAATTTTTGTCCGGCGCACTTTTTATGGTATTTGTAATAGGTATTATGTGACAAATATACTTGTATTGTGTTGATTTATTTTTAATAAAACGGTATAAAAGTGATTTTACATATGTTGTTGTTATAATCAAATATATTATGTAAATTTGCAAAAAGAAATGAACGGCCCGTTGAGAGGGCGGGCGGCAAAGAGCATTTACCAATCTTACCATTTGATAACCAACCAATCCAATTGTATTACTACTTAACAAGTTTGCTGAAATGATGAAAAACGGATTTTATGTACGGGCGGCCTTACCCTTCGTGTGTACGGCCCTGCTGCTGACGGGCTGTAAAACCGAGGGCGTGTCCGAAACGCAGTACGTGCGGCTGAGCGATGCTGCCTGCGCCTTTCGGGGCGAGGGGAACAGCCCCCTGACCATCGAGGTGCATGCCAACCCGGCGGAATGGAAGGCCGAGGCGCTGGCCTCGTGGGTAGAGGTGACCGAGGTCACGGCCACCTCTTTCACCGTTGCGGTCGCCGACAACGATTCGGCCGACACGCGCAAGGCGGAGATAGCCGTGAGGGCCGGTGCGGCCGAGCAGACCATCGCAGTGGTGCAATTGGCCAAAGACCATGTTTTCCCGCGTTACCGCTGTCATCCGGAGTTTCAGTACGGCACGGCCATGTCGCCGGGCGGACACTATGCCGGCGGTTTTTATTCGACGTATGACGAGGAGGGCAATGTCAATCAGCATCCCGTTATTATCGACGTGGCAACCGGTGCATGGACGGCTCTGGGCCCCTATCCGAACGGCCTGTTCCGTTTGCTCCAGACGATGTGTATCAGCGATGCCGGTGAACTGGTAATCGCCTGCAACGACGGTTGTGTGGTGATGACTCCCGATGGTAACTATTTTCGTCTGGAGGTGCCCGCCGATTTTACGGGTCTTCCGGAGGTGTCGCAGGTCTCCTCTGCGGGCACCTGGGTAGGATGGGCGCGTAAAAACGGGGCGTCGTGTCCGCTGAAGTGGGTGGACGGTGTGGCGGCAGAGCTTCCGAAACCCGCGCTGAATTACCGCGACGAGCCGATAGGCGACGTGCAGGCCCGCGGCATCTCGGCCGACGGCCGCATCGTTTACGGAACCACGTGGGATAACCTCGATTTCGGCATGGTCTATTGGGACGAAGCCGGCGAAGTACATTATGTGGGCGAGGATGTGCGTTACTGCCGTCCGGTGGAGCGTCCGGACGGTCACGGAGGAACTTTCACGTATAACCTGTGCGACGGGATGTGGACGACGGCCACCAATACCAATGTCAGTCCGAACGGGAAATACATCGCCGGAACGTACCGTATCGAGAGCCTGAGTGCCGACGGTTTCGAGAAAAACGAGCGAAACTATCCGGCCTTCTATAATACCGAAACGCAAAAAACCGTCGTTTTTGACGACCTACCTGGAGGAGGCGCCCTGAGTGCGACGAGCGACGGTCTGGGCTTTACGGCTGACAGTACCTTCGGACCCAGCTCCGGCAAGGTGGTGGATATCGAGAACGGCATCGTACTCGGGAGCGCCCTCGAATGGATAGAATCCACTTACGGTATCCGCATTCCGAGCGGTTATATCACCTACATGCCCGACAGCAGGGACAGGTTCCTCGGCGCCATGTTGTTTACCGGCGGTCCGGTGGTCGAGGGCATTAACTGGTATGTCGGGCCGGCGAGATAGGGAACGGGGCGGTTTTTCCGGAATGCCGGGTCATTTTTCATAGGTTACATAGGTTTTCAGGTGACAGGCCGGACGCTATACGCGTCCGGCCCGTTGTTTTCGTGCGTCCGGTGTGTCTTTCCGCACGCCATTCGGAGTGCGGCCCTTTTGTTTGAAAATTTCATCGGAATTGTGTAATATATATATTGTTGTTATAATGAATCCTGTTGCGTATATTTGTCAAAACAGGAGGCAGGGGATTCCGGTGCTCCTGCTGCCGCAGACGAAGGCTTACCAATCTTACATTATATTATATAACCAACCAATCTATTACTACACAAAAATGTTTGCTTCGATTATGAGAAAAGGAATTTATGTACGGGCTGCTTTGCCTTTCGCATGTGCGGCCATGCTGCTGACCGGGTGTACGACTCCCGGAGAAACCGACACGCAGTACATCCGGCTGAGCGATGCCGTATGCTCTTTCCAGGGAGCGGACAACCGGCCCGTGACCGTCGAGGTGCATGCCAACCCGGCGGAATGGAAGGCCGAGGCATCGGCTTCGTGGGTAACGATATCCGATGTGACGGCCACTTCGCTTACCGTCGAGGTCATCGACAATGACACCGAGGGTACGCGCGAGGCGGAGATAACCGTGACGTCCGGTGCGGCGGAGGCGGCCATCCGTATCGTGCAGGTGGCCAAAGACTACGTCTTTCCGCGTTACCGCTGCCATCCGGAATTCCAGTACGGCACGGCTATGTCGCCGAGCGGTCGGTATGCCGGCGGTTTCTATTGGGAGTATGACGACGAGAGCAATCTGAACTGCTATCCGGTGGTGATAGATGTCGCCACGGGTGAGTGGACCGAACTCGGACCATATCCCCGAACGCTTTTCAGCCTTTTCAGCACCTCCTGCATCAGCGATTACGGCGATTTGGTCATAGCGACCGAGAACGATGGGAACGTCATGTTTCGTCTCGACGGCAGTTACGAGGAGTTCAAGACTCCGGCGGGCTTCACGAGCAATCCGCAGATAAGCCAGGTTGCGGCCGACGGTACGTGGGTAGGCTGGTGTGGCAAAGACGGTACCTCGTATCCTGTCAAATGGGTGGACGGTGTGGCGGTAGAGCTCCCGAAGCCCGCGCTGAATTACCGTGACGAGCCGATAGGCGACGTGCAGGCCCGCGGCATCTCGGCCGACGGCCGCATCGTTTACGGAACCACGTGGGATAACCTCGATTTCGGCATGGTCTATTGGGACGAAGCCGGCGAAGTACATTATGTGGGCGAGGACGTGCGTTACGTCCGGACGGTGGACAGGCCCGACGGATACGGCGGTACCCGGAAATACAACCTCGCTGACGGGATGTGGACGACGGCCACCAACACCAACGTCAGCCCGAACGGGAAATACATCGCCGGTACGTTCCGGAGGGAGAGCATGGACGAAACCGGTCAGGTGAACGAAACGAACTACCCGGCCTTTTTCAACACCGAAACCGGTAAGACGGTGATATTCGAGGAGCTCGTCGGAGGCGGAGGCGTTTCGGCGACGAGCGACGGCCTGGGCTTTACGGTTGACAGCACGTTCGGGCCGAATTCCGGCAAGGTGGTGGATATCGAGAACGGCATCGTGCTCGGGAGCGCCCTCGAATGGATAGAGTCCACGTACGGTATTCTGGTTCCGGCCGGCTACATCACCTACATGCCCGACAGCAAGGACAGGTTCCTCGGCGCCATGCTGTATACCGGCGGTCCGGTGGTCGAGGGCATCAACTGGTACGTCGGACCGGCGAGATAGGACACGATTGTTTTCATAAAATTTTTCAGGCGGGTGCGCCGGGCGGTTTTCGTTCGGTGCACCTTTTTTTGTGCGTGCGTTTCGCTGCGCAGGTTTCCCGGAGGGGCAGCGACAAAGTAGGTATCGCCGGCCGATTCTTTTCACGTGTTTTAGGTATTGCCGGAGCCAGGCGGACACCCTACTTTTGTCTTCAGATAAAAAGATTTTTAGCCATTTCTTTAAAGTCGGTAAGGCCGGCCCCCGCGGCCGGCCTTTTGTCTATTTTGACGGAATGTTATCTTTGCAGAAAACAACATACGCCATGCAGAGAACAGGAAAATATACCAAGGACGACCCGATGAGCGACCTGGTCAGCGACAACTACAGGATATTACTGCTTATGAGCCGCTTCGGTATCGGGCTCGGTTTCGGGGAGAGTTCCATAGGCGAAGTGTGCCGTGCCAACGGCGTGGATACCTCCACCTTCCTCATCGTGACCAACATGATGCTTTACGATGAGATTCCGGCCGATGCCTACGACAAGGTCTCGATGGAGGGTCTCCTCTCCTACCTGCACAACTCGCACGACTACTTTCTCGGATTCCGCCTGCCGGCCATCCGGGAGAAACTCGCTGCGGCGGTGGGGACGGGCAGCGACCTTTCGCGGGCCATCATGAAATATTTCGACGACTATACGGCCGGTGTCCATACCCACATGGCCTACGAAGAGGAGGTGGTGTTCCCCTACGTACGCGCCCTGCTGGAGGGGCGCCGCCAGCAGGATTACAGCATCGACATCTTCAGCCGGCACCACGACCAGGTGGAGACGCTGCTCACGGAGTTCAAGAACATACTGATTAAATACTACCCGTCGGCCAGTACGAACGAAATCAACAACGTGCTGTTCGACATCTTCAACTGCGAGAACGACCTCGCTTCCCACAATGCCGTGGAGGACCTGCTGTTCGTCCCGGCAGTCGGAAGACTGGAGAAAAGAGTGGAGGAGGAAGGATGAGCGTTACGGTCAAGATAACGGTGGCGGAGCCTTCGGTCATCATACGCAGCGGCATCATCGCCGTGATAGGGAGTGCCGAGAACCTGAAGGCCGAGATTTACGAGGTGAGCGAAATCGACCAGTTGCGGAACGTGCTTTCGTGGCAGCATCCGGATATTCTGCTGGTGAATCCCGCATCGCTCGGCCTCTTTCCGCTGCAGCAGCTCAAGAAGGATACGGGCAATCCCGACATGAAATGCGTCGCACTGCAGTTTGCATTTACCGACCATGCCGCCCTGAAAAGTTACGACGATGCCATATCGGTGTACGACAGTGCCGAGACGGTGAACGACAAACTCGCCCGGCTGGTCAGCGAACCGGAGCGCGACAAGCGGCACGAATCGCTGAGCGGACGGGAAAAGGAGGTCATCGCCTGCGTGGTGCAGGGTATGACCAACAAGCAGATAGCCGACAAGCTCTTCATATCGACGCATACGGTCATCACCCACCGGCGCAACATATCCGCCAAACTCGGCATCCACAGTCCGGCCGGTCTGACGATTTACGCCATCGTAAACAAGCTGGTGGAGCTGGACGACATCAAGGACTCCGTAGAGGAGCAGCTCCCCGGAGATTAGGATTGCAGCCGGAACCGCGGGCCTGCCGCTGAGAGTCAGCGCTGGCGGTAACGGGCTACCGTACCCGCCTCCACGAACTCCGCTTTGGCTGCTGTCCATGCCCGGAAATGGGGCGAGGCGTTATGCGCGGCGACGGCCTCTTCGTCTGCCCACCGTTCGATGAAACAGAAGGCGCGGCTGTCGGCCACATCCTCGTAAAGGTCGTAAAAGACGTTGCCGCGTTCGGCACGGCTCGCTTCGATGAGAGGCTGTACCGCTTTCAGAAAATCCTCCTGTTTGCCCTCCCTTATCACATTTCTGGCTACTATCGTTATCATATCGTTCGTTGTTGGTGTCGTGTCGGTACCATCTCTGTCGCGTGCGGTCAGGCGATGTCGGCAGTCCAGTAGGAGAAGGTACGGCGCGAACCATCCTCCATGCCGACCTCCTGCGACCAGCGGTAGGGTTCTCCCAGCCGAAAGGCGACGGACTGCCGGAAGAGGGGCCCGCCGTAACAGAGCGTATGGTATTCGCCGTTCTCGCCGCAGAGGTCGATTCCGGCGGGGAAGTCCGCCACCGTCGCGCAGTTCAGTCTGCGGCCGATATACTCCCTGCCCAATCGCTCTGCCCAGGTCGTGGTGATGACCGCCTCCAGTCCCGAAGCGAGGAACGCTTCCATGGCCTCCTGCGGCGAGAGTTCCCAAAGCGGTTCCACCACCTCGATACCGTAGGGCCGTAGACGCTCTTCGCGGTAGGTGCGGACGTCGTGCAGAAAGATGTCGCCGAAGATGAAACGGGTGACTCCCTGCGCCCGGAACCGTTCGGCAGCCAGCCGCATGGCATGCGTATCGTGTTCCGGCTCCCCTCCCGGCGTTACGTTCACCGTGCAGAGCGGAATGCCGATGGATGCGGCCTGTGCCCGGAGCACCCGTTCGGGAATGGCGTGCATTGTGGAGCGGCCGTCGGCGCCGCTGACCGTCGTCAGAAGCGATACGACGTCGTATTTCTCCGAGCGCAGGGCTGTCAGCAGTGCGAGCGCCGAATCCTTGCCTCCGCTCCAGTTGAAGACGGCTTTCATGCGTGCGTCCATTCCGATTCCTCCGTCTTTTCTTTTGTGAACAGTCCGCCGACCAGCGTGAAGTAGGGGGGCAATACGGGGCCTTCGCTCCAGCGCAGCGGGAGACCGAGCAGTTCTTTCGCCGTGCGGGCTACGTCGAACCCGCAGGCTTCCAGCGAAGTGCGGGCCCGGTCGGGATAACGGCACGGTTTCCCCTCGGTACGCAGACAGCCGCCCCGGCCGCACAGCAAACAGCTGCCCGCAAAAAGGGCCCGGCTGCCGTGATGACGCTTTTCCGCTTCCAGCAGGCGGGCATCCATCGGTCGGCGGGCATCCTCTACGATGGCATAGGCGGCTGCGGCCGCTTCGGATACGTCGGCCGGCCGGTGCCGTTCCTTGGCGTCCAATGTTACGACCGCCCCGATGATGCGGATGTGGCCGTAGCCGGCAAGCCGTTCCAGCGGGTCAGTATCGAAAGGCGGACAACCCCATATCCGGCCGTAATTACCGCATGCCCGGCAATATTCCTCGATGCGGCGTGCGTCGCAGTAGCTGCGGAGGTAATCTCCGGCGGGCAGGCTGGCGGTTATGTAGCGGGTACAGGGCATCTCGGTGCCTGCAAAGATAGCGAACGCGCGGCGGATTGCCGCACTTTTTTCCGTCGGCTTCATTCCCTGTGGACATTTCTATTTTTTGTAAAGCGGCCGTAACGCTTTCGTAACGGGCTCCGGGTAGTTTTGCGGCGTCAAATAATTGTTCGGGATAAAGATATGAGATTGTACACACCGAGAATTCTGTCGTTTTTTCTTGCGCTGTGCCCCTTCCTTGCGGCGGAGGCGGCGCAGCCGCTTTACTCCGTGTCGGGAAGGGTGACCGATGCCGCCACGGGCGAACCGGTGACAGGCGCCGTAGTCATGGTCAAGGATACCTACAAGGGAACCGAAACCGATATGGAGGGCCGTTGGCGCCTCGACAACCTTGCCGCGGGGGATTATACGTTCGCCGTCAGTTTCATCTCCTACAAGAGCATCGAGGTGTCGTGCAGGGTGGCCGCCGATGTGGAGGGGGTGGATGTCCGCCTCGAAAGCGATTCGGAAGAGGTCGAAGAGGTGGTCGTGAAGGCCCGTATGCGGAGCGACACCGAGATAGCCATGCTCGGAACGATAAAGGCCGTTCCGCAGGTCACGAGCGGTGTTTCGGCGGCCCAGATATCGAAAAGCCCCGACCGGAACGCTTCGGAAGTCGTCCGTCGCGTCCCCGGCATCACCATCATAGACGACCGTTTCATCATCGTGCGCGGCCTGTCGCAGCGCTACAACAACGCATGGATAAACGGACTGGCCGTCCCGAGTACCGAGACAGACAGCCGTGCCTTCTCCTTCGACATGATTCCCAGCAGTCAGATTGACAACCTGCTGGTCTATAAATCCCCCTCGCCGGAGATACCGGGCGACTTCTCCGGCGGTTTTGTCAAGATAGTGACCAAAGGTATCCCCGAAGAAAACAGCATCGAAGTCGGTTATTCGACCGGGTTCAATGTCAGGACGCAATTCAGGCAGTTCCGCATGAACCCCGGAAGCTGTACGGATTTCCTCGGTTTCGACCTCGGCAAGAGGCCGCTCGGCCGCTCGTTTCCGGCGCACATGGACCTCGTCACTTCGCCCGACGAGATAACGAGGCTGACGAGAGAAGGGTTCAACAACGACTGGCGCATCCGGAGTTTTATCCCCATGCCCGACCAGCGGCTCTCCTTCTCGATGGCCCGCCGCTGGGATACGAAGCACGGCCGTACCGTGGGCAACATCACCGCCGTCACATACAGCAATACGTTTAAAGGAGTCGAAGGTATCAAGAACGCCCGGTACGGCATCTACTCCGCGGCCGCCGACACGCCCATCTATCTCGACGATTATTATGACAACCAATATTCGAACGATGTCCGGCTCGGAGCGATGCACAACTGGGCGTTCATCCTCGACGCCTCTAACCGTATCGAGTTCAAGAACCTGCTCAATATATTGGGGCGTAACCGTCTGACCGAACGCCGGGGCATCAAGGACATGAGCAGCATGTACTATCTCGAACAGACCGAGATGCAGTACTCTTCGCGCCTGACCTATACGGGGCAGTTCTCCGGCACGCACCACCTGGCCGGTACCGATGCGACGGTGACGTGGGATGCCGGTTACTCCTATGCCGACCGGAACGAACCCGACCGCCGCATCGTCTCCAATATGGCCGGTATCGGAAGTACGGATGACCTGGCGGATGTGGTGACGGGCAACGACAACATCAAACGCTACTTCCAGACCCTCGGCGACCACATCGCTTCGGCTTCCGGCAACTATGTGCAGCAGTTGGCCTGGGGGGGTATCCGACCCACGTTGAAGGCCGGCATCTACGGCGAGTACCGTTACCGCAGCTACGACCAGCGCGAGTTCATCTACCGTTACGACAACCTTTCCGCCGAAGAGCGGCAATATTATCTCAAGCTGCCTTTCCAGGAAATGCTGTCGCCCGAATGGCTGGGAGCGGACAAGGTCTATATCGACGAGATAACCCGCAAGACCAATGCCTACACCGCCGACATCTATTACGGAGCGGCTTATGCGGCGCTCGACATTCCGCTCGGAAAATTCGATATCTATGCCGGGGCACGTCTCGAAAGCTACACCACGAAGCTGACGCGAGACCGTTCGGATGCACCCGAACTTATCCTGATGACCACCAAGACGCACCACGACCTCAATCTGCTGCCTTCGGTCAATGTCACTTACCGGATAGACGACCGGCATCAGTTGCGGGCGGCTTACGGGCGTTCGCTCAACCGTCCGGAGCTGCGTGAGCTTTCCCCTACGGTCTATTACGATTTCGACCTCTTCAGCGAGATAGCCGGTAACGAGAACCTCAGGACGGCCGTCATCGACAACGTGGACCTGCGTTATGAATTCTATCCCGCACCGGGCGAGACGGTGAGCCTCGGTGCCTTCTACAAACACTTCCGCAATCCGATAGAGTGGACCTATATCGACATGGGCGGTTCGCTCCGCTATATGTATGAGAATGCCGACCGGGCCCAAAGCTGGGGTGTGGAGCTCGATGTGAGGAAAAACCTCGGCTTTATCGGTATGCCGAACCTTTCGCTGGTGCTCAATGCGGCGTGGATATACAGCAACGTGACCTTTGTGCCCGGCGAGGTGGTGTCCGAACCCGACCGGCCCATGCAGGGACAGTCGCCCTACGTGATAAACGCGGGACTCTATTACAGTTCCGAACGACTCGGACTCGACGTGGCGCTGCTCTACAACCGGATTGGCAAGCGGATAGTGGGGCTGGGCAAGTCCAACAGCGTCAATCCCGACCCCAATACGCTGATTCCCGATTCGTACGAAATGCCGCGCAACGTGCTCGATTTCTCCGTATCGAAAAGGATAGGGCGACGGGTGACGCTGAGCTGTTCGGTGAAGGACCTTCTCTCGGAGGACGTGGTGTACAAGCAGTTCCCGAAGTTCGAGAAGGACGGACAGATGTACCGGCGGGAACAGGTCACCCGGCGCTACAATCCCGGTCAGAGCGTATCGCTGACTGTCTCGGTAAAGCTGTGAACGATATTCGACAGGACAGACAATAGAGAAAACACCAATTTTTAATCGAACAGAAAAAGATGAAAAAGAACATCAAGATGGCCGCCGTGGCATGTATGCTCCTCTCGGCCTTTGCTACCGTAAGTTGCGACAAGAATACGGACAACGGCGGCGAGAATCCTCCGCAGGGCGAAACGTTCGAACTGGGCGACGGTTCGAAGGATAATTTCGAAATCGCTTCCGACATGACGCTGACCTATCCGAACGTCTATACGCTCAAAGGGTTCGTTTATGTGCCCGACGGTGTGACGCTGACCATCGAGCCCGGTGTGGTGATAAAGGGCGACAAGGCTACGCAGGGTACGCTCATTATCGAACGGGGCGGCAAAATCATGGCACAGGGTACGCCGGAACGCCCGATTGTCTTCACTTCTGCCCAGGCTCCCGGCAGCCGCAAGCCCGGTGACTGGGGCGGTATCATCCTGCTCGGCAAGGCGCCCAACAACCTCGGCGAACAGACCATCGAGGGCGGTGTGCGTTCCAAACACGGCGGTAACGACCCGGCGGACAATTCCGGCGTGCTGAGCTATGTACGTGTGGAATTCCCCGGTATCGAATACTCTACGGACAATGAAATCAACGGAATTACCTTCGGTTCGGTCGGGAGCGGTACCAAAATCGACCACCTGCAGGTATCCTATTCGGGGGACGACTCCTATGAGTGGTTCGGCGGTACGGCGAATGCGAAATATCTCGTCGCCTATTCGGGTTGGGACGATGATTTCGATACCGACAACGGCTTCAGCGGCAAGGTACAGTTCGCCATGGGCGTGCGCAATCCGAGGATAGGGGACAAGTCGGCCTCCAACGGTTTCGAATCGGACAACAACGGCGACGGTGCGGCTACCGAACCCTACACCTCATGCGTGTTCGCCAACGTCAGCCTGTTCGGGCCGGTGTCCAATCCCGCATCCTATACTGAACAGGCCGGCGCCGAGGGTAGCCCGGTCGATGCGAGATTCCAGGCCGCGCTTCATCTGCGCCGCAATACCCAGCTCAGTATCTATAACTCCCTCATAGCGGCTTTCCCGGTAGGGCTGATTATCGAGAACGACAAAGGGTCTACCACACAGGATTGGGCTGAGCAGGGCAAACTCAACGTAACCAACTGCGTGATGGCCGGCATGGTGAAGAATTACCAGGATGCACAGTATTGGAAGGATGGTTCCCAGTTCGACGATGAGGATGCGGGTAGTTTCGCCGACGGTTATTTCAACCGTGCGGAGGGTGGAAACAGGGTGTTCGCAGCCCTCTCCGACCTCGGCCTCAGCGGCAATCCGCTCAGCCTTTCCGCTCCGGTGGTCTTCCCCGGCAGCGACAGTCCGCTTGCTTCGGGTGCTGCATGGACGGAGGAGAAGGTGGCTTCGGGCTTCGATAAAGTGGACTATATCGGTGCTTTCGGTCCGAATGAGACCGCTGTCGCCAACTGGACGAGCGGCTGGTGCAATTTCGACCCCCAGAATACGGTTTACTAAACGTCGGCAGGTTGGTCAATTTGTCGGTGGGCGGGCTGCTGCGGCGGTCCGCCCTTTTCCCGTTCCGCGGCGGAGCTTCCGGTGTGCCGGCAATGCATGCGGGGATTGCGTTCCGTGCAGGAATATTACAGCCCGAGGTCTTCGTCAATCAAGACCACCGTAATCCTCCCTTTCGGATGGCATTTGTGCAGAATGAGCCGTTCGTTGCATATCCGTCGGGGCGATGCACAATCCATGCACCGGCCCGTTTTCACGCACGGCGTGTCGAAATCCTCATGACGTGCCGCATTGCGTGGGGCGGCCGTTTCGCGGATACGCCTGAAGGCGGCATCGCCGTCCTCCACGATTTTGTTCCGACCGACGGTCAGGATGACGTGCCGCGGTCCGAAGGCTATCGGAGCGATGCGGTTGCCTATCATGTCCAGCCAATGCAGCTCCCCGTCGAGGGTGACGGCATTCGCGCCGGTCAGGAACAGGTCGCATAACAGCGCCTGCCGGCGTCTTTCTATCAGTTCCCTGAAAGGAACGCCCTGTTCGAAAGTGTCGATGAACGGATAGGTGCGCTGCGTCCGCAGCCACTCCACCGTCCCCGTCGCGTAGAGCGTCATCGAGTCGCCGAAGGAGATACTCGCCGGCGCGAGTTCGGCGATGCGGCTGCGGATGTATTCGCCGGCCTCGTGTGCGTCGGCCGCTGTCGCCACCTCAAAACCGTTGCGCCTCAGCCTGTCGGCACATCTCTCCGTTGTCTTTGCCTGTTCCATCATGTGTCTCCGTTATGGGCGGTTCCGGCAGATGTTTTCCGGAGACCGTAAAAAAGTCTCCACGGAGTACGCGGAGACATAGGTATTAAAACCTGCGGCCCATGGCCTTATTGTGGTAAGATGTAGAAGTTCTTACATTGCAAATATAGGAAAAATAAGTGCACAAATCCAAAAATTTTCCTTATTTTTACGAAAAACCGCCAATTTATGGAGAAAAGATTGGGTATAGATGTAGGAACCAATTCCCTCGGATGGGCTATCGTGGAGGTGGACGACGAAGGATGTACGCTGCTCGACCGAGGGGTGGATATCTTTCAGGAGGGGGTAGCACGTGAGAAGAATCAGGAGAAACCGGCCGTGCAGGACAGGACCGATGCCCGTGCCCTACGGCGGCACTATTTCCGTCGCCGTTTGCGCAAGATAGCCCTGTTGCGGGTGTTGGTACGGCACGACCTCTGTCCCGCATTGTCGGAGGAGCAGTTGAACGCCTGGCAGAGTAAGGGGATTTATCCGTTGGACGATGCGTTCATCCGTTGGCAGCGTACCGACGACAATGCGGACAGGAACCCGTACCGCGACCGCTTCCGGTGTCTGACCGAAGAACTCGATTTGGCCTGCCGCGAAGAACGTTACGTGCTGGGCAGGGCGCTGTATCATCTGTGTCAGCGCCGCGGATTTCTGAGCAATCGCAAGGATGCGGGAAACGAGGCCGAGGAGGGTAAGGTGAAGCAGGAGATTAAAACCCTCTCTGCCGACATGGCCGCTGCGGGGTGCGAATATCTGGGCGAATATTTCTACCGGCTTTACCAGCGGAAAGAGAAGATTCGCAAACACTATACAGCCCGGAACGAGCACTATCTGGCCGAGTTTCGTGCCATTTGCCGGAAACAGCGGCTTGATGAGGAGTTGCGACAGGCATTGGAAAAAGCCATTTTCTATCAGAGGCCCCTCAAGTCGCAAAAGGGCTTGGTAGGCAAGTGTACTTTCGAAAAGGACAAGAGCCGCTGTCCGGTGTCCCATCCGCGCTTCGAGGAGTTCCGGATGCTCCAGTTCATCAACAACGTTCGGGTTACGGGTCCCGGCGATGCGGAGCCGCGGCCCCTTTCGCCGGAGGAGGTGGAGATTGTCCGTCCGCTGTTCCTGCGCAAGAGCAAACCGCATTTCGATTTCGAAGACATTGCCAAAAAGATAGCGGGCAAAGGGAACTATGCCTGCCGGGGCGAGTTGCTGCAGGCGCCGTACCGCTTCAATTGTGCCGGTAAATCGACGGTGACGGGGTCTCCCGTATCGGCCCTTTTCGCTTCGGTTTTCGGAGATGATTGGCAGCGTGAGATTTGCAGCCTGTATACGCTCGGTGCCGGGAAAAACGAGGAGCAGATACTCAACGACGTATGGCATGTCCTCTTCGCCTTTGAGGACGAGGAGCGGTTGCAGGCCTGGTTGCAGGAGAAACTGCAGCTTTCAGCCGACGATGCGAAAACCCTGGCGGCCTTCCGTCTGCCGCAGGGGTATGCGTCGCTGAGCCTGAACGTTATCAACAAGATACTTCCCTACCTGCGGCGCGGATACCGCTACGACGAGGCGGTATTCTTTGCCAACCTCGGAAAGGTGCTTCCGGCGGAGGTGTATGCCGACCCGGCCAGGCGCCGCGAAGTGGAGCAAGGGATTTCCGCCCAGATGGATGATTTGGGCGACGGAGAGAAAACACGGAAGGAGGAACGTATTCGCGATTATCTGCGGCGTTATTGGGGCGTAGAGGAGAAGCGGCTGGAGCGCCTTTACCATCCTTCGATGATTGAGGCGTATCCGTCGGCGTCTCCCAACGGACAGGGTCTCCTGCAGCTGGGTTCGCCGCGCATCCCGGCTGTCCGGAATCCGATGGCCATGCGAGCCCTGTTCCGGCTCCGCGTACTGCTGAATGAACTCCTGCGCGAAGGAAAGATTGACCGTGGCACGAAAATCAATATCGAGCTCGCCCGCGAGCTGAACGACGCCAACAAACGGAAGGCCATCGAACGTTACCAGCGGGAGCGGGAGGCTGAGAACCGCAAATATGCCGAAGAGATTCGCCAACAGTATGTCGAAGCGACGGGACATTCCATAGAGCCCTCCGAAGAGGATATTCTCAAATACCGTCTGTGGGTGGAGCAGGGGCATTGTTCCCTTTATACGGGGAAGACAATCGGGATTTCCGAGTTTCTTGGCGACGGCCGGCGGTACGACATTGAGCATACCGTCCCCCGTTCGCGTGGGGGAGAGGATGCGCAGTACAACAAGACGCTGTGCGAAGAGGAATTCAACCGGGATATCAAACGCGACAAACTGCCGTCGGAGCTGGCCAACCATACCGCGATATTGGCCTGTGTCGAGTCGTGCGGATGGTTCGAGCGCATCGAGGGGTTGGAGCATCGGGTCTGGGGGGCGGACCGTCGCGCAAAGAGTGCGACGACCAAATCGGCGAAGGATTTCGCCATTCAGGACCGGCACTACTGGAGGATGCACCTCGATTACTGGCGCAGGAAGTGCGAGGCCTTTACCATGACGGAGGTGCCCGAAGGATTCAGCAATCGGCAGGGTGTGGATGTTGGCATCATCGGCCGGTATGCGCGGCTCTATTTGCAGACAGTCTTCGACCGGGTTTATACGGTCAAGGGTGCTACGACGGCTGCGTTCCGCAGGATGTGGGGGCTGCAGGAGGAGTATGCGGCGAAAGAGCGCGTGAATCATGTTCACCACTGTATAGATGCCATTACCATCGCCTGCATCGGAAGCCGGGAGTACGCCCTGTGGGCGCAGTACGTTCGGCAGGATGAACTCTATCGGCGGGGGGAAGCGGATAAACCCCGTTGCGGCAAGCCGTGGCCGACCTTCACCGAGGATGTCCGGGCGACGGCCGATGAGCTGCTCATTTCGCATCACACGCCCGACAACATGCCCAAGCAGAGCCGGAAACGGCTGCGTGTGCGGGGAAAGGTGCAGCGGAACGACAGGGGAGAGGTCAAATACATGCAGGGCGATACTGCCCGGGGTGCTCTCCATCAACAGACATTTTATGGAGCCATCGAACGAGACGGCGAGATTCGGTATGTCGTGCGCAAGTCGCTCGACCAACTGCTGCCTGCGGATGTGGAAAAAATCGTGGATGAGGCGGTCAGACAGAAAGTAAGGGAGGCGGTCGAGGCATACGGTTTTAAAGAGGCGACAGACCCGACGAAACACACCGTCTGGATGAACGAGGAAAAACAGATACCGATTCGGAAGGTGCGGATATTGACCGGTGTGAAAAATCCGATTCTCCTGAAGCCTCATCGCGATGTATCCGTTAAGGAGTATAAGCGATATTACCATGTCGTCAACGACGGGAATTACTGCATGGCGATTTACGAAGGCAGAGACAGGCAGGGCAGGTTGAAACGGACGTTTGAAATCGTCAATAAACTGGAGGCGGCCCGTTATTTCAAACGGAGTGCGGACCGGGAATCCCGGCCCGATTTGGTACCGCTGTCGGATGTCAACGGTTATTCGCTCAAGTATCTCTTGAAAACGGGGACGATGGTGTTGTTTTATGAAAATTCCCCGGACGAGTTGTATGAATGTTCGGTCGGAGAGTTGGCTAAAAGGTTGTACAAGGTCGTGGGAATGGCGCAGGATGGTCGTGTCCAGTTTCTGTTTCATCAGGAGGCACGGGACCAGAAAGCCGTTACGGCGGAGTGTGGAATGGGAATTTCGGTTTTCGATGCACGCCATCCTGCTCCGAAGTTGAGGATAAGAGTTTCCAATTTTAAAATGTTCGTCGAAGGCTATGACTTCGAACTGACGGTTACGGGGGAAGTAAAATTCAAACGGTAATTGCTTCATGGTGAAACGCGCGCTGTTCTTTTCGACGCCTTATAGCCTGAGTCTTCGGGACAATCAGATGATTATCCGTACGAAGGAGGCCCCCGACATGCAGCGGACCGTTCCGGTCGAGGATATCGGGGTGGTGGTGCTGGAGGACCGACAGACGTCCGTGACGCTGCCGCTGCTGAATGCGCTCTCGGATAACAATGCGGCCGTCATCTTCTGCGGCGACGACCGGATGCCGAACGCCATGCTGATGAATCTCGATTCCAACCGGACACAGGGCGAGAACTACCGGACGCAAATCGAGGCGAGCGAGCCGTTGAAAAAAGGGATATGGCGGCAAATCGTCGAGGCGAAAATCCGAAACCAGGCCGCCTTGCTGCAGAAGTTGGGCAAAGACGGGGAGCGGTTGAAGCCCTATTACCGGAATGTCCGCAGCGGCGATGCGGACAACCGGGAGGGGACTGCCGCCAGAATTTACTGGGCAGAGCTGTTCGGCCGGGATTTCGTTCGTATGCGGGAGGGAGATGTTCCCAATAACTTGCTGAATTACGGATATACGGTTCTGCGGGCGGCCGTCGCACGGTCGCTGATGGGGTCGGGGCTGTTTCCGGCGTTCGGCATTTTCCACCGTAACCGGTACAATGCCTTTCCGTTGGCCGACGATGTGATGGAACCTTATCGTCCTTTTGTGGACGAATTGGTGTACGGGCTCCGTATGCAGGGCGAGTCGCAACTGACGCAGGAGGTCAAGGGGACCCTGCTGCGGATACTGTTCGCCGATACGCGTTTCGAGAAGGTGATGCGTCCGCTGGATGTCGGCCTGACGTTTACGGCGGCATCGCTGGCGAAATGTTTCGCTGGAACGCAAAAGAAGATTGTTTACCCTTTGTTGGAGTGACAGGATGTCGGAAGTCCGTTTGAATGCATATCGTATCATGTGGCTGTTCGTGTTTTTCGATTTGCCGACCAATACCAAAACCGAGCGTCGTCATGCGACTCAGTTTCGCAAGGCCCTGGAGAAGGACGGCTTTTCGATGATGCAGTATTCGGTGTACGTGCGTCACTGCCCCTCGAAAGAGAATATGGAAGTACATCTCCGTCGGGTGCAGAAGTCGATGCCGCCTGCCGGATATACCAGTATCCTGAGCGTTACGGACAAACAGTACAGTGAGATTCGGAACTATTGGGGGAAAAGCGAACGGGCCCGGCCCGAGATGCCTCAGCAGCTGGAATTTTTTTGATATATTGCTCTTTGAAATACGAAATTACATCCGACCAACTTCCCCGGTGTGCGGCAGGACGTTTTATGCATCGGTGTCATATGTGTAACGTGCAGAATATGAATTACTGCCATGCGCGAGGTTGTGGTTTGATGTAGAATTGGAATGAGAAACAACCAGTAACGCAACAGCTTGTAAACAACGCAGTTGTGGTTTGATGTAGAATTGGAATGAGAAACAACTCGGCCGCTGGGAGGAGCTCGCCGTGGAGGGTTGTGGTTTGATGTAGAATTGGAATGAGAAACAACGGGCAGAACGCTTCATAAACGCACTTTGTGTTGTGGTTTGATGTAGAATTGGAATGAGAAACAACTTTATGGAGGCGGATATCTCCTTTCGGATGTTGTGGTTTGATGTAGAATTGGAATGAGAAACAACAATTCTAATCGAGCTTCCTCGAGCGAGATGTTGTGGTTTGATGTAGAATTGGAATGAGAAACAACCTTCGGCCGAACAGCGGCAACGCCGATGATGTTGTGGTTTGATGTAGAATTGGAATGAGAAACAACCATGTTGAAATCGGACGCTGAAAGCCGTTTGTTGTGGTTTGATGTAGAATTGGAATGAGAAACAACGACAAGCAAGAGCGAGAATGGTTATCGCGAGTTGTGGTTTGATGTAGAATTGGAATGAGAAACAACCGTCCTGTACATATTCGAGCATATGTCGAGTTGTGGTTTGATGTAGAATTGGAATGAGAAACAACGTTTTACAATAAAGTTATTGCTCGGCGCCTGTTGTGGTTTGATGTAGAATTGGAATGAGAAACAACCATACCCTTCTTCAGCGTATGTGTGTACTTGTTGTGGTTTGATGTAGAATTGGAATGAGAAACAACCGCCGCTCTCCTTGCGCTCGGCATACAGCTGTTGTGGTTTGATGTAGAATTGGAATGAGGAACAACAACCGGCATTCGGCTGTTTTTAGGAAGAATTGACAGACCGGGCGTGCCCGGATGTCATGGGGGGACGGTTGAGGCTGCGGTCTGCCATTGCTGTTCAGGTTGGCGGGAGCATGTTGCCTGCGGAAGGAAAATGTGTGCCGGATATCTGTGTACAAGATGTATCGGAATATATCGGTACCTTCGGATTTTGCGGATAATCAATTAATCTTTATATTTGCACACCCTAACGACGCCCGGATGGCGGAATCGGTAGACGCGCTGGTCTCAAACACCAGTGGAGCAATCCGTGCCGGTTCGACCCCGGCTCCGGGTACGCTTGATGATACAACCCAGCTGATATTCAGTTGGGTCGTATCGTTTAAGAGGAGATGTAGAACGGTTTTTCTTTGCGGTACCATTGCCTCGACCGTTTGGCAATCTCTGTGGGTGCCGGATTGTACAATGTCGCTAAAACGGAAACTCCGGTTCCCCGCGGACAAATATGGCGAGGAGCCGGAGTTTCCCGACGATATTACTGGATTAGAATCCGGCCGTGAAATAGATTCCGGCGGGGAAGTGCGTGTAGTTCTGGTAGTCTGCAACCATTGCGGGCGTATCCGAATTGAGGTCGTATACCGAGATATCGTTCGTGAGGAAACTCCAGCCGTAGCCCAGAATTGTATTGTAGTAGTACTCACCCGTGACGGGGTGTACGGCCGGCATGTTGTAAATTATACCCCAGTTCACGACGTTCGGCTTCACATCGCCCAGCGTTTCGGTCGTATTCGTGGAGAACGTGTGGCGGTAGATTGTCGAGGTATTGTTGCAGAAATAGATTTCGTCGCCTTTGGCGGAAATAGCCGGTGTCGCACCCCAGCCTGCCGAGACGCCGCCTTCGGTCAGGGTGTGTTTCTCCATCGTGTAGTCGGTGGCTGACAATTTGATGATTTGGGCCGGACTGGTCGAACAGGAAACCCATACGTAGCCCTCTTCGTCGGACTTGATGACGCCGGTCACCGTACCCTCCATTGCTATCGTTTCGGCGATGTTGCCGTTTTCGAGTATCAGTACCTTGCTGTTCGCCGGAACGAACACCTTGTCTCCGACGACCGCCATCCGGTTTTTCAGGGCGCCGGCCGTACCCTCTATCTGTTTGAGGCTCCTCGAATCGAGGTCGAGGGTCCATACGCCGGCATTGTCGCGGATGTAGGCCGTGCGACCGACCACAGCCACATGGGAAGGCCACGAGAGCGACGAGCAATCGTCCTTGCTGAAATTGTCCGTGCGTTTGAGCGTTCTGGCATCGGCTTCGACCAGCATACCGTCGTTACCTCCGTTCTGCGATACGATATACAGTTTGTCGTCCGCTATGAACAGGTCCTGAGCCGCGTTGCCGAGCTCAGTACCGTTCATGCGCCAGTAGGCGTAGTTGATGAGGCGTCCGTCGGATGTGATGTAAATGACCGACCCGTTGTCCGACGACGGATTGCCTTCGTTGAGAACGAATGTTCCCTCCGGGTCGGAGTAATCCACTGCCGCGATACGTGCCGATGCCAGCGTCGTCCGCTCTGCACGGTCGATGGCGATGAGTGAAAGGATGCCTTCCGTATAGTAGGAGCTGCCGGACGCCGGGGCCGTTACCGTTACCGTTTTGGCATGCGGGTCGAGTTTGGCCGACCATCCCTGCGGAACGTGCATCAGGTCGACCGTCGCTACATCGCCCGTAAACGGAAGTTCGCGCTCTTCACCGAATGCGAATAGGTAGTAATTGTCCACATTGGTGCCGCCCCTGGGCAGGGTCTCGGGAAAGACGAATGCGAATCCAGCCGTCGAAGTTTTCGGTATGACAATGGTCGTCTTCCCGTCAGAGAGCGTGAAAACCACTTCCGTATCGCCGTCCTCCACCTTCGAGAACAACGAGTCGCCGTCCTGCCCTTCGGCTGTGACGCCCATCGGCGTCCAGGTCGTGCCGTCGAGCGACATCTCCCACTCTTTCGTATCGGAATTGATGCGTAGCTGCGGGGTGATGCCGTCGGAACCTTCGGCCTTTATTTTCCGCCCGTCGATTTCGATGATTCGGCCGTCGAGCGCCCAGTAGTACAGCCCGTCTTCGTCTTTTATGACCGATATGGACGGAGCATTGGTTCCGTTGGTAATCGTTGCCGTCGTGCCGTCGGAAAAGTTGATGGTATAACCGTTTTCGGTCTCGATTACCGAAGTGACTGTCATATTCTTTTGCAGTGCCTCCACCAGTTTCCGAAGGGTTTCGATGCCCGAATTGGCATTCCTGACCGCCTCTTCCATGGCTTCCACGCGGTCGTTCAGGTCATCGACCGCTTCCCGCAGCTCCTCGTCGTCGTATGGGGAACAGCTCCACATTGCGGCGCCGAACAGGACAACCGCCAGACAGGTAAACAGTTTTTTCATGTCGTTTATGTTTAATTGAAAGATTGAATGAGTTTCAAAGACGAAAAAAGGCCGATAGGCGGATGCTGGTTTACGGCAGGTGTACAACGAACCGAAGCCGGAAAAGGAGAGGGACGCAGGAACGGAGACCCTTTCCCGGAACGAACGTCGATAGGGTATGTAAGATTTCCTCGCCATTCGGATTACGCAGGTGACTGCATGGCGGGAGGGGATGAAAATCAAATCGGAAAAGTGTGCCAGAGGCCCGACCGAGCCATTCGATTCCTACCCGAAACCCGCGGGTGCAAATCCAATGTCGTTAAGGCAGGTCTTCTGACTCGTCCCGTTCACCGCGCCTTCCCGGTATCGAAACCAGTGGCAAAGAGTGCGGTAAACGACTTCTCCCGAAGGAGGGGACATACAGCAGCGAGTACTGTTCCGGATTCTCACCGGATTCCCTTTTCATCCGGTGCGGAAGCCCGAACCGGAACCATAACTGCGCAAAGGTAGCAATCTTTTTTGCGAGTTGAGATATGAAACGATAAAAATCATATAAGCCCTCTTCGAAAGGGAAAGGAGGATTCATGAAACGATGGCCGACCGCAATCGTAGGGGCGGCAGGGGAGGATGGTGCGGAACCGTTGTCGTGTCTGTATTCGAACGGACGGGCGAGGCTTCTCCTGCTTGTCGTCGGACTCCGGCGCAGCATCGGGAACGGACTTTCTCTTTGTCCGTACTGCGGATGGTCGGGGGGCCGGACTGCCGGGAAAGTCGTCGGGATGGTTCAGGCTTTTTCTCTGCCGGCGGCTTTCCGGATAGCTGTCAGGATACCTTCCGTGTCGTAGCCGCAAATCCGTTTCAGTTCGGCTATCGTGCCGTGGTGGATGAAAGTATCGGGGATGCCGAGCCGCACGACCTCTGCGGTATAGCCGTTGGCGGAGATGAATTCGGCGACGGCGCTTCCCACGCCTCCCTCCACGGTACCGTCCTCGACGGTGATTATCCGCCGGAACCGCCGCCCGACGTCGTGCAGAATAGCCGTGTCGAGCGGTTTGGCGAACCGCAGGCTCACCACTTCGGCGGAGATTCCCTCCTTCTCGGCCTGTACTGCGGCCTTCAGGGCATCGTTGGTTACGGTACCTATCGCCAGAACGGCGACATCCTTCCCGCCGCGCAGGGTTATCCCGCGGCCTATCTCCATCCGTCGGAATCCGCCGCTCCAGTCGGCTCCTATCCCCCGGCCGCGCGGATAACGGATGGCGAACGGTACGCCCGACAGGAGCGCCGTGTACATCATCTCCTTGAGTTCCGCCTCGTTGGCCGGTGCGGCTATCGTCATGTTGGGCACGGAGCGCATGAAGGCGAGGTCGAACACACCGTGGTGCGTCACTCCGTCTTCGCCGACAAGGCCCGCACGGTCGAGGCAGAATATGACCGGAAGCCGCTGGATGGCCACGTCGTGAATCATGTGGTCGTAGGCCCGCTGCATGAACGACGAGTAGATATTGCAGAAAGGTATCAGGCCGCCGGCCGCCAGTCCTGCCGAGAAAGTGACCGCATGGCCTTCGGCGATGCCGACGTCGAAGCATCGGTGGGGCATCTCCCGTTGCAGGATATCCATGGAGCTGCCCGTGAGCATGGCCGGTGTGACGCCTACGACGCGTTCGTCGAGGCGGGCGAGTTCGAGGAGCGTATAACCGAATACGTCCTGGTAGCGGTCGGGCTGGTTGTCGCCCGGATTGACGAGCAGTTCGCCGGTGACGGGATTGAACCTGCCGGGGGCGTGCCATATCGGCGGGTTGCTTTCGGCAGGTTTGTAACCCTTGCCCTTTTTGGTAACGACGTGGAGCAGTTTCGGGCCCGGAATGCTCCGCATGTCGCCCAGTACCCGTACCAGCGACTTCAGGTCGTGGCCGTCCACGGGGCCGAAATAGCGGAAGTTGAGGCTCTCGAACAGGTTGCTCTGCTTGAGAATGCTCTGTTTGACGACGTTGCCGAAATTCTGTATCGCGCGCCGCATCCGGGGGACTCCCGACATGGCGTTCCATACCCGGTTTTTCAGCCGGTTGTAGTGTTTTGACGTGGTGATGCCGAGCAGATACTCCTTCAGCGCTCCGACGTTGGGACTGATGGACATGTTGTTGTCGTTCAGAATGACCAGCATGTCCGCATTGGATGCTCCGGCGTTGTTCAGCCCCTCGTAGGCAAGGCCGCCCGTCATGGCGCCGTCGCCTATTACGGCGATGACGTTGCGGTGGATGCCCTGCAGTTTGTTGGCCTGGGCCATGCCCAGTGCGGCCGAGATGGAGACGGAAGCGTGGCCCGCCCCGAAAGCGTCGTAGGGGCTCTCCTCCATGCGCGGAAATCCGCTGATGCCGCCTAACTTCCGGTTCGTGTGGAACTGTTCCCGACGGCCGGTGAGTATCTTGTGGGCATAGGCCTGATGGCCGACGTCCCAGACCACCTTGTCGTCCGGCGTGTCATAGACGTAATGGAGCGCTATGGCGAGTTCCACGGCTCCGAGACTCGATGCGAGGTGTCCCGGATTCACGCAGAGTTCCGATACCATGAAGTCTCTGAGTTCTGCAGCGAGCGTTTCCAGTTCGGGGACGGAGAGTCTGCGCAGGTCTTTCGGAGAGTTTATGTCGTCGAGGTATTTATAGCCCGTCTTTACCATGAGAGGAGTGTACGTATCGGGGTACAAAGATACCCAATTATAACTATTTCTGAAAAAAATCGTATCTTCGTGTCGTATAACATCCGAGGTAGGCTGTAAGATGAAATATAAGAGAATATTGCTGAAACTGAGCGGCGAGTCGCTGGCCGGCGATGGAGAGTACGGACTTTCGGCCGGGGTACTCGGTTCGTATGCGTCGCAGATACGGGAAATCGCCGGGGCCGGCGTGGAGGTCGGCATAGTTATTGGAGGAGGAAACATATTCCGCGGCATGCAGGGTGCGGAGAGGGGATTCGACCGTGTGAAGGGCGACCAGATGGGAATGCTCGCGACGGTCATCAACTCGCTGGCTCTGGAATCCGCGCTGCGGGCGGAGGGGATGCAGGCGAAGGTGCTGACTTCCATATGCATGGAACCGGTCGGGGAGTATTACTCCAAGGACAAGGCGGTGGATTACCTGAGCAGGGGATACGTCGTGATAATCGGTGGCGGAACGTCCAATCCCTATTTTACGACCGACAGTGCCGCAGCGCTCCGCGGCATAGAGATAGAGGCCGACGTGCTGCTGAAAGGGACGCGGGTGGACGGCATTTACGATGCCGACCCGGAGAAGCATCCGGAGGCACGGAAATTCGGCGAGATAACTTTCGGGGAGGTGTATGCCCGCGGGCTTCGGATTATGGACCTGACGGCTTTCACGCTCTGCCGGGAGAACGGCCTGCCGATAGTCGTCTTCGACATGGATACGCCCGGAAACCTGCGCAGGGTAGTCCGGGGCGAAGCGATAGGGACGTTGGTGAGGGAATAGCCCTGCCCGGCCGAGAGGAAGGATATCACTTTACAAAAATACGATTGTTTATGAAGAGAATATTGTCAATGCTTTTTGCGGTGTTGTTCTGTTGCGGTATCGCGTCCGCGCAGGGCGACGTGGAGCGGACCACCCTGTTGAAGAAGGGGATGGATGTGCCCGAATTTTCCGTACGGATGCTGGACGGTACGACGCTGACTTCTGCCGAGCTGGAGGGAAAGGTGGTGCTGGTGAATTTCTGGGCTACGTGGTGTCCCCCGTGCCGCAAGGAGTTCACACGGCTGCAAAAGGATATCGTGGACCGTTTCGAGGGGAAGGATTTCGTACTTCTGCCGGTATCGATAGATGACGGCGAGGAGGCCGTCAGGGAGTTCATGCGGAAGAACGGGTACGAATTTCCGGTAGCTTTCGACGGGGACAAGAAACTTTACGGGATGTTTGCGGAGAAATACGTGCCGCGCAACTTCATCATCGGCAAGGACGGGAAGATAGCTTTCCAGACGGTCGGTTATACGCCCGACGAATTCGACGAAATGGTCAGGGGCATCGAGGCCCTGTTGAAATAGAAAACGGGACAATTTTTGATTCAAGCTACATAAAACCTTAACGTTTATGACTGAAGAAGCAACCCTGATATTGGACATTGCCGAGGAGAAGATGAACAAGGCGCTTGAGCATCTTGTCGAGGCGCTGCTCGGAATAAGGGCGGGAAAGGCCAGCCCCAATGTATTGAAAGGAATCATGGTGGATTACTACGGTTCGCAGACGCCCGTTTCGCAGGTGGCGAGTGTTACCGTGCCCGATGCCAAAACGATACTCATCCAGCCGTGGGAGAAAGGGATGATACCCGTAATAGAGAAGGCGATACTCGTGTCGAACATCGGATTGACGCCTTCCAATAATGGTGAGCATATCCGGCTTTCGATTCCTGCGCTGACCGAAGAGCGCCGCAGGGAGCTCGTGAAACAGGTGAAAGGCGAAGGGGAGACGGCGCGTGTGAGTGTCCGCAATGCTCGCCGCGAAGCGGTCGAGGCTTTCAAGGCGGCCCAGAAGAACGGTATGCCCGAAGATATGGCGAAGGACGGTGAGGCGGAAGCCCAGAAGCTGACCGACCGGTTCAGCAAGCAGATAGAGGAGGCGTTGGCCGAGAAGGAGAAAGAGATAATGACCGTATAGCTGCGGTCGGCAGCTCCGTGAAAAGCAATGGTCGCGTGCGGGAATCTCCTGCTTTCCGATGTCTGTCGCTGGAAGAGGCCGGGTTATGGATTTTCTATCTTTATCCGGTATTTGGCAAGCAGGCCCGGCAGGGAGGCCTGAGAGAAACGCGCACCGTTGAGCCGGTTGGTTTCCGGGTCGATAGTAAAACCGGAAGAAGTCAGGAAATCCGCACTTCTCAGGTCGTTGTCGGTAAAGGAGGAGCCCTGCATGTCGCAAGCGTCGAAGAGAACGCCTTTCAAGATGCACGATTCGAATACGGTAGCGTGCATCCGGCATTGCCGGAAAACGGAGTCGGCGGTGATGTGCAGAAATACCGCATCGTCGAAGATACACTCCGTGAAGGATGCCGACAGTCTGTGTGAGCTGTTTCTCTCTCCGAATGATGTTCCGGACATCTTGCATCCGGAGAACGTCACCCCGTCCATTACCGTATTCGCGAATGCGGAGAGGCTGAAATCGCAGCCGGTGAAACGACAGTCGAGCAGGATAATGCCATGCAGGAGCAGTGCCGTGAAGGTGCCGCCTCTGAATATGCATTTGTCGAATACGGTACCCTCCGTAAAAAGGGCCTCCGCATCGTTTTTTCCGAACGTTCGTCCGGTTATAATCCTGGCTTCCATACGGCCGTTCAGAGCGTGATGGGGATGCCCCGGTAGAAGTCGAGGATTTTGGTCTTGAAGAGGTAGCTGTATTTGGCCTGGGCAAGCTGCGAGCGGGCGTTCACGAGATTGTAGAGCGCAATGCTGTAATCCACCGGCGAAGCCGCGCCGAGGTTGTATTTTTCCTCCAGCATGCGAAACGCCTCCTCTGTCGTGGTGACGTTTTTAGCCGCCGCTTCGTACTGTTCGTAAGCTCCTACTGCGTCGATATAGGCCTGCCTTATCTCTTTGTTAAGGTTCTTCTGCATTATCATATAATCGTATTCGGCCCTGTGGCGGGCGATGCGATAACTCTTGACGTTGTTGCGGGCCGAGAGGGAGTTGAAGATGGGAATGCTGAGACTGAGTGATATATGATAGCTCGCGTTGTCGCGTATCTGGTCCTTGAACGGATACTGGATGTAGGTGGCGGGGTTGTTGATGTCGGGTTTCTGCCGGCCGTTGGAGAAGGAGGAACCGTAGCCTGCCGAGAGACTCAGGGTGGGGTAGAGGCCTGATTTGGCGATGCTGATATCACGGTCTGCCATATCCATGGCCAGTCCGGCCGATTTGACCTGCGGCAGCTCCTGCGCCATTTCGTAAATCTCTCCCGGGCCCACCGCCACGCCGTCGCGGGAGACGGGCATCGATTCCGGGATGAGGATGCGAAACGTCTCGTAGTCGTCTATCTCCAGCAATTGGCAGAGCGTAAAGTAAGCGAGGGTTCGGTTGTTTTTCGCTTCGATATCCTGAAACTGTGCATCGGCCAGGTCGGCCTGCAATTGCAGCAGGTCGCCCATGGTTTTGCGTCCCGATTCCACCAGCATTTGCGTCTGTTCGACCTGCAACGTGAGCGTTCGGGTACGCTGTGAGGCGATGGTGACCTTCTCTTCGGCGAACAGCACGTCGAGGTAAGCCGCGGTGATATTGAGCGAGAGGTCGTTGCGGGCCTTGTCCACTTGTAGCAGCATATCCTGCAGGGCCAGGTCGGATTTCTTGAGCTGGTGATATTTGCGCATTCCCGCAAACACTTCCGTGCCGAGCGAGAGGGAGGCGCTGAGGTCGGTATTGCTGGAGTTCTCGCGGAATTCATAGGTGGTCGGGTCGAGGACGCGGCCGAACGAAGTTCCGGAGCCGACCGATGCGCTTACCGACGGTATGTAGTTGAGCCGGGTCTGCTTTCGGGCCAGCTCGGCATCTTCGATGGAGAGCTCCTGCCGCTGTATCTCTATGTTGTTTTCCTGAGCATACCGGATACACTCCTGCAGCGTCCACGGGGCGGCTGCCGGGAGGCCGGTTTCTTCTGCCGCATACCGGGCTGTCGGTGAGGACGACCGGGCGAGGGTCTCCTGCTGCTGTCCTTCGGCTTTTCCGCCGGATAGCAGCAGGGCGGTCAGGGTGAAGAAGACGGTAACTATCGTTTTGCGTTTCATGGCGGTGAGGTTTTACGTTACGGGTAGGCTATTTCTTGGTGCGCGGCATCGCCATGCCCCGCAGCCGGTCGGTTTCGGAGAGTCCCTCCTTGATTTCCATGTTCATGCCGTCCGAGAGTCCCGTCGTGACCTCCCTTTTCTCGAACGTCTGTTCTTCGGCCCCTTCGGGACTTGTCAGCACGTAGGCGTAGGTTTTGTCCTCCTCGAATTCGAGTACGCTCTCCGGCACGGCCAGCACGTTCTCGCGGTTCTCTATCATGATGCTTGCATTGGCACTGTAACCCGAACGGACGAAGATGTTATCGTCCACGTCCACGGCAGCTTTTACTTCGAACATGATGACGTTGTTGTCCGTCGTCGCCTTCGGGGAGATATATTCCAGCCGTGCGTTCAGTTTCGAGTCCTGTACGGCGCCGATGGTGAGCGTGACGGGCATCCCTTCGTGGAGCTTGCCCACATCGGTCTCGTCGACCTTCCCGCGGAATATCATGTCGTTCATGTCGGCCACGACGGCTATTGTCGTGCCGTCGTTGAACGTATTGGACTGGATGACCGAGTTGCCCACCTTGACGGGAATGTCCAGTATCATGCCGTCTATCGTGGAACGTATCTGGGTATTGCTTATTTCGGCGTTGCGGGAGACGATGCCGTCGCGTACGATTTCCAGGTTGTCGCGTGCGCTCTGGAGGTTCTCTTCCGCAATCCGGAGCTGTGTCTCCGCCTTCTCGAACTCGTCGAGGGTGATGACGTTCTTCCGGTAGAGTTTTTCGGTGCGTTCGTATTCGCGCCTGGTCTGTTCCAGATTTATTTCCGCCTGCTTGACTCCCGATTCGGCGTTGTTGAGGGAACTCATCTCCGGAATGACCTTCACGGTAGCGATTACGTCGCCCTGCCGCACCATGTTGCCTGCCTCCTTGTGCAGGGCGGAGATGATGCCCGAAATCTGGGGCTTGATGAGTACTTCGTCGCGCGGTTCGACCTGTCCGGTGGCTACCACGAATTGGGAGATGGTGTCGCGGACGGGCGTCACTATCCCGTAGACGGTCTTGACCGGCCGCGTCTTGTTCCACAGGAAGACGAACGTCCCGACGAACAGTCCCGCGAGCAGGACGATGAGCAGGATTCTAAATACTTTCTTCATAACTGCTATATTTTAAATTTTCATTCCCAGTCTGTCGTTGCGTCCTGTCCGGTTTGGCAGTTGCACGGCTGCATCCGGCGCTACTCCTCCCTAATCGCATCCACCGCCTTTATCTTCATGGCACGGCTGGCCGGGATGATGCCGGCCAGCAAGCTTCCGGCGATGATGATGAGGGTGGCCGTGATGCCGAGCCCGAAAGATATCTGCAGCGGCTGCATGTCGCTCCCCAGCTCCGTCGTGGCCGCTATCAGCTTCTCGAATACCGACAGTGCTCCGACTCCGGCCGCAAGGCCGAGGATACCGGCGATGAAGGTCAGCAGGAAACTTTCGGAGAGAATCTGCGATATGATGGACCACGGCCGGGCGCCTATCGCCCGGCGGACGCCTATCTCCTGCGTCCGCTCCCGTACGATGACGAGCATGATGTTGCTGACGCCTACGATGCCGGCCAGCAGCGTCCCCAGACCCACTATCCATGTCAGCAGGCTGATGCCGTTCAGCAGTCCGTTCACCTTTTCGAACTGTTCGCCGAGGTTGAAGCCGCTGATGGCTTTCTTGTCGTCGGGCGAAATGATGTGGTTGGCTGCGATGATGCGCTTGCACTTCTCCTCGATGTCCTGGATGCGGACGTCGTCTTCCGCCATGATGGTTATCATATCCACCGAAGAACCTTCGTTCCAGAGCTGCTGTACGAGCGAGTTGGGTACGGCGATGGTGGTTTCCGGATTGCTCCCGATGTTTATCGAGGTGCTGCCCCGCTCCATGACGCCCACGACGGTCAGGTAGAGGTCGTTCATCTTGATGACTTCGCCCACGGGGTTTTCGCCGCCGGGGAAGAGCTCCTTCCATATCTGTCCGCCGATGACACACACCTTGCGCTTGCCCTCCATGTCCGGCTGGTTGATGAAGCGGCCGAATTTCAGGGGCTGCGGATTGATTTTCTGGAAATCCGGCGTATAGCCCATCAGGTAGTATTCGCCCTTGCGTTCGTTGTGCGACACCTTCTGCGAACCTCCCCAGTTCATGGCTGCCGCATACTTGATGTCGGGAACCTGCTGCCGGATGGCTTCCAGGTCGTGCATGTCGAAGTTCCACCATCGGCCCGAAGGCATACCCTGATAGGGAATGCTCGTCTGGTCGGTGAAAAAATAGGTCGTATTGGTGGAGTAGCTGCCCAGCGAGGAGAGGGCGGTGCGTCCCAGCCACATGCCGAATCCCATCATCACGGTGAACATGAAGATGCCCCAGAAGACCCCCAGTCCCGTCATGATGCTCCTTTTGCGGTTGCGGGCGATGGTTTCCCAGATTTCTTTCCAGCGGTCGAGGTCGAACATGGCTTGCCTTGTGTGTTATTTGTTGTAGCGCAGCGCGTCTATTGTTTTGAGCCGGGCGGCTTTCCGGGCGGGGACATACCCGGCCACCAGCCCCGCTATTATCAGTACGACGGTCGCCGAGACGGCTGCCCGCAGGTCGAGCGTCGGGTTGCGGAATACGGCGAACGAGTCGGGTACCGCCGTTGCCGTCGCCTCCAGAACATGGTTGACGACTTCCATGACCGCCACCCCGAGGACGAGTCCGACGTAGCCGAAGAAGGCGGTTATCACCACCGATTCGATGAGGATGAGCCGGATGATGGAGGCGGGCCGGGCACCGAGCGCCTTGCGGATACCGAACTCGAAGGTGCGTTCCCTGACCGTGACGAGCATGATGTTGCTGACGCCCACGATACCGGCCAGCAGCGTTCCGAGACCGATAATCCAGATGAACATGTCGAGCCCGCGGAATATTCTGTTCATCCCTTTGAATTGGTTGAAGTTATTGTAGAGATAGATGGCGTTCTTGTCGGTCGGGGCGTAGTTGTGCTCGAACGAGAGGCGGCGCAGCACGTCATCCTCGAATGCGGCCATCTCTTCGTCCGTATTGATGTCCTGGAGCGTGAAGACGATGTAGCCTATCCACGGGTCGTTCTGCATGTAGATGAGCCGGCCTGTGGTGTAGGGAATGAAGACGCTGTTCTGGTTGCCGTAGGCGTAATCCTTGTAGACACCCGCGACGGTCCATACCACGCCGTTCTGTATCACCTCTTTCCCTATTGGCGATTCGTTGCCGAAAAGTACTTCTCTGACGGGCTGGCTGATGACGCATACCTTTCGCTGTCGGTCGATGTCCTGCCGGTTGATGAAGCGTCCCTCCAGTATCTCAATCTTGAATACTTCGGTATGTTCGGGGCGGACACCGTGCATGGAGACGTTGATATAATTTTTGCCGCGGGTCATGGTGCCGCCCGAATACCAGGCGCTCGATGTCACCTTGTCTACATTCGGAAACTCCTCTTCGAGTATCTCGATATCCTTGCCGGAGAGGTAGATGCTTCTGCCTTCGGCGTACCCCGCATAGGGCATCGAAGTGCGGCTGCTGTAGAGCTCGATGGAGTTGGTGGCCATGTAGTCGAAGTTGGACATCATGCCGTTCTGGAGTCCATTGCCGGAGCTGAGCAGGATGATGAGCATGAGGATGCCCCATGCCACGGAGAATCCCGTGAGGAAGGTGCGCAGCTTGTTTTTGCGCATCGAAGACCATATCTCGGTGAAAATCTCCCGCATGGCTTATCTTCCCGTGTCGGTTATGGATTCGATGATGCCGTCCCTGAGATAGATGATTTTGTCCGTCCGCTGGGCAATGTCGCGTTCGTGGGTGACGCACACGATGGTCATCCCTTCGTCGTTCACCTGCCGCAGCAGGTCCATCACCTCCTGCGAGGTCTTGCTGTCGAGGGCGCCGGTAGGTTCGTCGGCGAGGATTATCTGCGGCCTGTTGATGAGAGCGCGTGCGATGGCTACCCGCTGCTTCTGGCCTCCGGACATCTCGTTGGGCATGTGCGTGCCCCACTCCCGGATGCCCAGTTTGTCGAGCAGTTCGAGTGCGACGGCGTTGCGTTTGCGCCGCGGGACTCCCTGGTAGTAGAGGGGCAGCGCCACGTTCTCCATGGCATTCTTGTAGTTGATGAGATTGAACGACTGGAAGATGAAGCCTATCATGCGGTTCCGCGCAGCGGCGGCCTGCGTTTCGTTGAGTCCCCGGATGAGCCGGCCGTCGAGGTAGTATTCGCCTTCGTCGTAGTCGTCGAGGATGCCCATGATGTTCAGCAGAGTCGATTTGCCCGAACCGGACGCCCCCATGATGGAGACGAATTCGCCTTTCTCTATTTCGAGGTTGATGCCTTTGAGCACATGCAAGGGGGAGCCTGCGTGGTAGGTTTTGTGTATGTTCTTGAGGAGGAGCATCTCTTACGTCTTTATGTCGCGGGTATTTCCGTATTTCCGGACGGTGTGCGTCGTCCGGTTCCCGGTGGCTTCAGCAATATTGACGCCTAAGGTAGATGCAATATAACAATTCGGCAACAATATATTGTTGCCGAACCGGTATTTATTCTGTTTTTAATCTTTTCGGGGAAGCATCTATTGGGCGGACGCTCCGAATTCCATAAGATAAGCCTTGATGAAATCGTCTATCTCGCCGTCCATGACACGCTCCACATCGGAGGTCTGGTGGCCGGTGCGGTGGTCCTTGACACGGCGGTCGTCGAATACGTAACTGCGTATCTGTGAACCCCATTCGATTTTCTTCTTCTGTCCCTCCAGTTGTGCCTGTATGGCCTGCCGCTTTTCGAGTTCGCGCTGGTAGAGTTTCGATTTGAGGATGCGCATGGCATTCTCGCGGTTCATGAGCTGCGAACGCGTCTCGGTGTTTTCGATGAGGAACTCCACGGGTTCGCCCGTGTCGGGGTCTTTCGAACTGTATCGCAGGCGCACGCCCGTCTCCACCTTGTTGACGTTCTGTCCGCCGGCTCCGCTGCTACGATAGGTATCCCAGGTGATGTCCGCGGGATTGATGTTGATTTCTATCGTGTCGTCCACCGCCGGCGATACGAAGACCGACGCGAAGGTCGTCTGCCGTTTGTTGTTGGCGTTGAATGGCGAGAGGCGGACGAGCCGGTGTACGCCGTTCTCGCTTTTGAGGAAACCGTAGGCGTAGTCTCCCTCGAATTCGATGGTAGCCGATTTGATTCCCACCTCCTCGCCCGGTTGCAGGTCGGCGATACGTACCTTGTAGCCGTTCAGTTCGCCCCAGCGGGTGTACATTCTCAGCAGCATGGAGGCCCAGTCGAGACTCTCCGTGCCGCCGGCCCCCGAGTTGATATCCATGATGGCGCCCATCCTGTCCTCCGGGCCGCGGAGCATGTTGCGCATCTCCAGCGCTTCGATTTTGGCGAGGGTCTCCGCATAGAGCGCATCGAGCTCCTCCTCCGATGCCCCGCCTTCGCGGACGAAGTCGGGCATCAGCTCCAGGTCGTCGCACAGCCGTTCTATCGCCCGGAAGTCGTCTATCCAGCTCTTTATCCCGGCCACCTTGCGCAGCTGCTTCTCGGCCTCTTCCGGCCTGTCCCAGAAGTCGGGGGCAAGCGTACGCGCCTGCTCCTCGTCGAGTTCAATGAGTTTGTCTTCGATGGCGAGGTGACGCCGCAGTCCCTCGCGCCGTCCGGTGAGCTCTTTTATCTGTTCGGTAGTTACCATGCTTCTCTATCCTGCAACTGAACACTCAATGCCGAGCGCCCGGACGCGGCGTGCGATGTCGCCGAGCTCATCGAGATAAACCTTTTCAAGGTCGGGGTCCGGCGTGTCGCGGTCGATGGTGTATATCATCACCTGCCGCGGCCCTATCTCCTTCACAAGTTCCAGCCAGGCCGACACTTCGCGTTCGGTGGTATTGTCTACGGGCCGCCCTTCGTACGAGCCGCGCAGGAACATGGTCTGGATGATGAGCCTCCCTTCGAACATCTTCATGTAGCGTACCGTCTCCGCCACGCTGTATTCGCCCAGGGGGTTATCTATCAGACGTACCGTTTCGTCGAAGGCCGAGTCGAGTTTCACGATGTTGTTGTCCACTTTTGACAGGGCGCGGCGGACGCTCTCCTTTTTCAGCATCGTACCGTTCGTCAGAACCGAAACTTTGGCCGAGGGAGCGTAGTTGTCCCTTATCTTCAGAACGTCGTCTATTATCTCCTCGAATTGGGGGTGCATGGTGGGTTCGCCGTTGCCTGCGAAGGTGATGACGTCCGGTGCGTTGTCGGCGTTCACCATCTCGAAGAGTTTGTCGGCGAGCAGACGTGCCACGTCCTCGCGTTTGTTGAAGGCTGCCTTGTGTCCCTTTTCCGTCCAGCCGCATTCGCAATAGATGCAGTTGAAGGAGCAGAGCTTGCATTCGAGCGGGAGCAGGTTTACGCCGAGCGAAAGGCCCAGCCGCCGGCTGCGTACCGGCCCGAATATGATGTCGTCGTATAGTTTTGTCGGCATGTCGTCTGTCGTTTAAGTCGGATACAAAAATACGAATTTATTTCGAGGGTATGCAAATCGGGGGCCGGACTGCACCCGTGTCTTTTCGGTGCATGGAAAAGTTCCTCTTCGGCAGCCTCAGAGCCATTTCCGGTGTTTGAAGAAGCGGTAACACAGGAACGAGACCAGAGCCATCAGCAGAATGGCCGCCGGGTAGCCGTACCGCCAGTCGAGTTCCGGCATCATGTGGAAATTCATGCCGTAGATGCTTGCGATGAGGGTGGCCGGCATGAAGAAGACCGAAGCCATGGTGAATATTTTCGTCGTGTTGTTCAGTTCGAGGTTGATGAGGCCGAGGGCCGTTTCGCGCAGGAAATCGAGGCGCTCGAAGCTGAAGTCGGCGTGGCTCACGATGGAGTTCACGTCGCGTATCATGAGTTGCAGCCGCGGGTAGATATCGTTCGGGAAACGTTCGCTCTTGAGGATGCCCGACAGGAGTCGCTGCCGGTCGAAGATGACCTCGCGCATCATCATCGTCGTCTCCTGCAGCGTGTTGATGTGCCGTATTTCGTTCTGGCTGACACGGTCCTGGGCGCCTATCTCTTTGCTGAGGGTGGCGATTTGCTTGGAAACGGCCTCCACGGCGTCGGCGTCGGCGTCGATACGTATTTCGAGGATGGAGACGAAGAGGTGGTACCCCGTGGTGTATCCCCGCGAATTTATCTGGAGCCTCTTTTCCGCTTCGGCGAAGGTACGGAATTCCGACTGCCGGACGGTTATCAGTACCCCTTCGCTAATCACGAAGGAGACGGGCTCCACCGTGATGCCGTCGGGGGAGTGTACGAAGAAGTCCGCGTTGGAGAAGATGGCGTTCTCCGTTTCCGAATATTTGGACGAGGTTTCAATCTCTTCGACCTGCTGACGTGTCTGGAGATTTATCTCCATGAAGTTTTCGACCTCTTTCTGCTCCTTGATGGAGGCGTTCAGAAGGTCTATCCACAGGATGTCGTCGTATCCCAGCTCGTCGAATATCTTGAGGTCGGGATTGCGTACTATCTTGTTATATTGCTTCAGGTAAATCGTTATCATGGCTGGTTGCGTTTGGGTTGTGATTCATGATGCGTGACATGGCCGGAACCTTTCGGAACGGTTCCGTTGCCGACCCCCGGACGCAACTTAGCCCGGATTGGCGCGTGGTGTGAACTTCTTCGCCTTGTCGCGGAAGAGCTCCAGCGCCTGCCTTTTCTGATAATCGAAGAGGAAGTCGATGTTCTCCGTCAGGTAGCCGTATGCGTAATCCTTCTCGCTGTGGCCGCTCTCGACGATGGCCTCCCAGATACGTTCCACGCCGAGTTCCAGCGAGCTTTCGAGAGCGTCGATGAGCTCGGGAGCGCTCCCCTTGCGGGCTACCCATACGGCGAATACGAATGGTTTGCCGGTCAGTTCCCGCCAGCAGTCTGCCAGGTCGTATGTGTAGCGGAATTTGCCTTCGTAACCGAACACCTTGTCGCCGATGAAAAGGAAAGCCTCTCCTTCCGCAGGGTGTTCCGCAGCCGAATAGTCGGTGAGTTCCCGCCACTCGGGGCGTATATGCCAGAGTTCGGCAGCGAGAATCCTGACCAGAAGGGCCGATGTCATGGAGTGCGAATCGAGATGGATGACCGTCGCTTCGCCGATGGGGACATTGCTCATGACCGTTACCGTACGAACGCTTTTTTCTGCGCCGATGCAGTAGTTCGTGACGATTTCGGCATCGTCCATAAGCGGGAGGGCTCCCGCCGGAACGAGTGCGATGTCGGCTTTCCTGTCGATGAAATTCCGGGCGCAGGCGGACGGCGGGGCCAGGAGCAGTTCGGCCTGCAGTTTATCCGCGTGTCGGATACCGTAGATGAACGGCACGGTATTCAGGTAGGATACCGCCGCGATACTTGTCTTTACAACTGCCATCGTCCATACAGTGCCGTGATTGGTTTGACAATATGTCCGTCCGCGAAGGCGGACGAACGTTGCTTCCGCTCGCAAAGGTAGTCAAAAAAGGGGAAAAACCGCATAACGTTCGGCTGGGGGACAAAGAAAAAAGAGGCGATGCCTACGGGCACCGCCTCTTGCAGTTATCGTACCGTCCGATGTCAGTCTACGAACCGGATGTTGAACGGAGTCGCGGGCACTGCGAGCTCCGGAGCAATCGGGAAGGAGGGGATGTAAGCGAGGCCTGCGTTGGCTGCGGCAGCCGACTGGGAGGCTTTTATCACTTCCATTGCACCTTCGTAGATACCGGATATCTCATGACCGTACTTGTCGTAGAACAGGAAGTCCACAATTTGGTTGGTACCGTCTTCGGCCGGTTTGGTGATGATACGGCCCTGGTCGGGCATCGCGCCTGCGTAGCTGTTCAGTTGGAGGGTAGAGCCCTGTTTGGAGGCGTAGGTGTACCAGCATCCCTGCTGCGGGTCGATGCTCTGACCGAGAATGGGGTTGCCGGGCATTGCACTGCCCTCTTCGAAGAGGAGTCCGAAGCCGGGGCTCATCGGGAATTCGCCGACGGGATTGTCGGTGGACTGTGCCGGGCCCCAGATGGCGAGCATCATGAGGTCGCCCGAACCGGTAACGTCGAGGGTGTTGTTGTTAATCGTATAGGCGAGGCCGTCTCCGAATATGTAGTAGAGCCAAGCGGTGAAGTCACCGGTAGCCTTGGGAATGACCTGTACGAGAGCCTGGTTGTGCATGTCGCCGAGTTTCTTGTCCTCTTCCAGACGGCTCATCGGGTCTGCGTAGTTCATCATCGGTTCCAGCGGCCCTTCGTAGAGGTAGTTGACCTCTTCGAGTTCCGTGCCTATGATGTTGAGTGCGTCGGACCGTTTCCCTTTGAAATTGGCGGTAATCTTGTAGTTGTCACCGTTCTTTTCTACGGTCATGGTACCTTCGCTGATAATGTATCCTTTCGTGATGCTCGTACTCTTGTCGGTGTAGTACTCGTAGGTACCCTGATAGCCGTTCTGGGCGTCTACTCCGCCTGCTACCAGCGTGAATGCATCCGTGTTGTCGGCGGAGGTACTAATCGTATAAGTACCTTCGGGCAGGATTACGTTGTCGTTGTCCTCCTGGAGAGGGATATAGCCCTGCAGCTGCAGTGCTTCTACATTTTCGCCGTTGGTGAGGTCGCCTTTGTAACCCATGCCGAAAAGGAACATGCCGGTCGTCGCCTCATGGTCGTTGTATTTGCCGTAGTAAGCACCGATAATGCCGGTAACGGGCCTGGGATTGGGAACCTCGATACGCGGCGGAACCTGCGGCTTGCCCTCGAATTTCAGGGTACCGTCGAAAGAGCCCTTGATGGTCGTTTCTCCCGACGTGAACTCGATGTCCAGTTTGTAGCTGCCGCCCTGACTGGAGACCTTCATGGTGCCGCCGCTGACGGGATAGGCTTCGCTCCCTTTCCAGAAGATGGTACCCTCTTCTGCCGTTGCGGAGTCGGCCGTCACGAACGTGCGGACGGTGCGGTCGTCGAGGGTGCCGGCCTCATAGGTACCGGTCGTGAACCTCGGATTGTTGGAGTTCGATGCTACCGTACCGAAGCAGTCGATGCGCATCTTGTTCCCGTCGGCGTCCGAGAGCGTGAAGGTATAGAATCCGGAACCTTCGGCATACTTCTCGCCGTAATAGACGGCGTCGCTTACGGTCGTGAAGGTGTAACCGTCGGTGGTCGGCCCGGGAGGTGTTGTGGTGTCGGTACCTTGCGAGCAGGAAACCATCAGCGCAGCCGTAACGGCGGTCGATGCCAGCAATAAGAGTTTTTTCATAGCAATGATTGTTAGAGAATTTATTAAATTGGTTGTTACAACATCTGTCTATCTATCTGTCTGTCCTAATAGACGCATCCGGATACTCTTTTGTTGCATGATGCGGTGGGAAAAACGTTTTTTGCCGAATATTTCCTTGCGGCCGGGGTTGTTTTGCTGGCACCGGTCATGCTCACCATATCCAGACAAAGATATATATTTTTCCCAATAAAATACAAGGATATGTATATCCTCTTTGCAGCCGATGCGGTTCCGGGGAACATATACCAGGCCGCGCAGTGGCCCGGGTGTTCGGTTCGGAGAGGACGGAGTGTTCCATTGCGCAACAAAAAAGCGCCTCCCCGGAGGGGGAAGGCGCTTGATTCCATTCCGTCATCCTTTTCAGAAGGAGATGGCCAGACCGCTGTGCTGCTCGAAGGAGTAGGGCACGAACGAGGTGTTGGGCATCGTGCGGACAACGCTGTCGGTCGCATCGTTCGAAGAGAACGATGCTTGTCCGGAATCTACCGTAACTGCAAACGTACCGGTGATGTTATGACCGTACTTGTCGAAGATGTCGACGGCGATATTATACGTTTTGTTGTCGGAGGTGGTTATGTTGATGGAACCCTGCTTGATAACCGCACCGGCACCGTCCAGTACTGCCATCTGACCCTCGTCGTTCGGGCCGATGTAGTAGTACCACGTACCCACGTCCAGCCCGAGCGGGTCGGCACCGCCTACATTGAGAATCGGCTTGCCGGACAGCGTGTTACCTACCGGGTAAACATAGTCGTAGGTATTCTCCACATTGAATGTGCCTACCGGGAACTCGGAGGCAGAGGAGGTGATGAGCTGCATCATCATGGCATCGCCCTCGCCGCTTACATACAGCGTACCGTCCTGATTGTAATACGGGTTGTTCGCATCGATAACCAGGTCCTCGTTGTGGAGAATGATTCGCCAGATATAATTGTTCGTACCCGGTACGCCCCACGGGTCGGCGAAGACGCCGGTAAGGTCGGTGAGTTCCTTGTTTTCGGTGAGCGAACTCATCGGGTTGGTCATATCGACGGCATAGTCGCCGAACTGGGCTCCGGTCAGGTTCCATACGATGTCCGTAACGTGCTGGCCGAGCTGCAGTTTGTTGTTGGAGTAGGAGAATTTCGTACCTTCCAGTGCCGTGGTGACGTTGTAGGTCTCACCCTCTTTGGCGATGGTGACCGTACCGCCCTGGATGAGTACGCCGTAGGAGATGACTCCCGAGTTGTAGACTATCTCTGCGGAATAGGTACCCTCGGCCACGTCGTTGCTGGTCGGGATAATCTGTCCGGCCGCCGTGGGATTGCCTTCAACCACCTCAAAGGTTCCCGTAGGAATAGGCACATTGTCTGCCGGGTAGTCGCCTTCGGTCGGATAGGGTACGGTCATGACGAGCTGTATCTGCTGGTTGGTGTTCTCCGCATCCTGCATCAGCAGCGTCATTTGGCCGAGCTGCTCGTTGGCAAGCATACACTCTCCCGTGTACTGGGCGAGATAGGCGTTGGCCGTAATGGGAGTTCTCGGGGCATCCTGCCTCTGGTCGTCGAAAGAGATGGAGCCGCTGTACTTGGCTTCGATGGTCTCGTCGCCTGCGGTGAGGTTCACCTTGATGGTGTAGCCGCCTGCAGCGGACTGCACATTGATGCTGCCGCCCGTTACGAGCACGGCCGTGCCCTCTTTCCAATAAAGGGTACCCTCCGTATCGGAGCCGTTCGAAGCCACGAAATACGTTTTCGAGGTAGGTTCGGTGATGGTGCCGAGGTCATACGTACCTGCAGTGAGTTTCGGGGTGCTGACCGGGTCGACCACCGAGGCGAACATGTCGAGGCGGAGCTTGTTGCTGGTGCCGTCCACGACGAAGGTCATCGAGTAGTATCCTACGTCGGCGGCGATTTTCTCGCCGTAGTAAACGGCCTCGTCGAGGTTGAGCTTGAGCTCATCCGTAGGGGGATTAGTTTCCCCCCCTCCATTTCCGCCGTTTCCAGTATTGCCCTTGTCTTTTTCGCACGACATCATGGTCAATGCCGCAGCGAATGTCGCGAACATCAAAAAATACTTTTTCATTTTCGGTAACATTTAAGTGTAAAATCGAATAGTTTGTTTGTCGTCCTCCTACATATAAAGACGCGCGGGGCGTCTTTTCTGTTGCATGCCGCGGCGAATTTTTTCGTTGTACCGCCTGCCGCAGGACACACAGTCTGCAAATATAATGGTAAAATACCGAAAAACGATGAGAAACGGACTATTTTTTACGTTTCCGCAGCCCGTCGTGCGGAGAGTGCGTCCGATTGCCGCGGCCGGGCCGTGGCGGGAGTCTGCCCTGCGTCGGCGTCATCCGAACAGCGGTTTCACCCAGTAGAACAGCAGTGCCCAGGTAGCGAAGCGCGCCCCCTTGCCGACGAGCATGAAGAGGGTAGTCTTTTTCCAGTCTACGCGGTAGAAACCGAGCGCGATGGCCATCACGTCGCCTATCAGCGGAAGCCAGGTAAAAAAGGCGAGGAGGCTGCCGTAGCGGGCCACCTTGTGCTGGTGCTTTTCGATGGTTTCCCGTTTGACCTTGAAGTATTTCTCTATCCACTCCCATTTGCCGGCCCGGCCGAGCCAGTAGGAGGTGAGACCGCCGAGCCAGTTGCCCGCCGTCGCCACCGCCACCGAAATATAGGGGTCGGCACCTACGGCGAGGAGTCCTACCAGCAGAACGTCCGAACTCATCGGAAGAATCGTGGCGGCGAGAAAGGCCCCGATGAAGAGCCCTATGTATCCGTATTCGAGCAGGAATTCCATACTTGTCCGTGTCGTCTTGTGGATGTCCCCGGAGGCCCGGTATCGGACAGACCGCCGTTTCTGCTTCTTAACGGCCGTTCCGTGCCCTTATTGTGTCCGGTACTGTCGGATTCCGGCCCGTTTCCGGCCGTTATGCCGGGAACGTCCGGGGTGTCATAACAGTTTTTTCAGCAGGCCGAAACTCCGGCCGTAGGGCGGATAGCGGAGCGGCAGGTCGGTGCGGCGTCGGGAGACGGCCACGGCCCGCAGGTTGGAGAAGGTGTCGAACGAAAAGCGTCCGTGGTACCTTCCCATCCCGCTGTCTCCCGTGCCGCCGAAGGGCAGACGGGGATTGGCGATGTGTATTATCGTATCGTTGATGCAGGCGCCTCCCGACGCGGTGCGGCCGATGAGGCGCAGCCCGTCGGCTTTGCGGCCGAAGTAGTAGAGCGCGAGCGGCTTTTCGCGGGCGTTGATGAAGTCTGCGGCCGACTCCGTGTCGTCGAAGGTCATGACCGGCAGGATGGGGCCGAATATCTCCTCCTGCATGAGCGGCGAACCGGGGTCGGGAGAGTCGATGAGCGTCGGGGCGATGAAGCGTTCCGATGCGTCGTATTCGCCGCCCCACACGATGCGCTCGGCCGTATCGATGTAGCTTTGCAGGCGCGTGAAGGCCCGGTCGCTGATGATGCGCGGATAGGCGGCGCTGCGGCGGAAATCTCCTCCGTAGAAGTGCATGGCATATCTCCTGAACTTTTCGAGCAGCTCCTCCTTCACGTCGCGGTGTACGAGGAGGTAGTCGGGGGCGATGCAGGTCTGGCCGGCGTTCAGGAGCTTGCCCCACGCGATTTTGCGGGCGGCCGTATCGAGGTCGGCCGTGCGGTCCACGACGCAGGGGCTTTTGCCGCCCAGTTCGAGCGTTACGGGTGTCAGGTGTGCCGCCGCCTTCTCCATCACCGTGCGTCCGAAGGCCGCTCCGCCCGTGAAGAAGATGTGGTCGAAACGATACTCCAGCAATTCGGCTGTCTGGGCATGGTCGCCGTCAAAAACCGACACGTAGTCCGGGGGAAATATCTCGCCGAGGATGTTCCCGATGAGGCGGCAGGTACGGGCCGAGGTTGTGGAGGGTTTCAGCGCCACGCAGTTCCCTGCGGCGAGCGCCCCCACCAGCGGGTCGAGGGCGAGCTGGAAGGGATAGTTCCACGGCGCCATGACAAGCACCACCCCCTGCGGTTCCCGAATGATGCGGCTCGCGGAGGGGAAGAGGAAGAGCGGGGTAGGCACCCGCCGGCTGCGGGCCCGGCGCTCCAGATGCCGCAGTTGGTCGCGTATTTCGGCCAGCACAATGGCCGTCTCGCTGATATACGACTCTTCCGCCGATTTGTGCAGGTCGGCATACAGGGCTTCCGCTATCTCTTGCTCGTGTGCCTTTACGGCCTCCTGCAGTCTGCGCAGGTACTCTTTGCGGAATGCGGGTTCCCGCGTGTGCCCTTCGGCGTAGAAGGCCCGCATCGCGTCGAGCCGTTCCCTGATGGATGTTGTCATGGTCCGTTGTCGTTTGGTCCGCGGGCCCGGATACCTGTCTGCCGGTGCCGGCGCATCCTTCATGCGGCCCGTTCCGCGTCGGTTTCACCGATTCTTTGAAACGGCCGCAGTATCTTCGTCAATGAAAGGTATGCCGGTCGGGTATCGCCCGGTTCGCGTCGGCACCGCCGGTTTATTAAAAGTTGAAAACAAATATAACGATTTTTGTCCGGCAAAGAGGATGCCTTCCCGTTGCCGGGGGCCCGATTCTTGCAAAGAAACCGTAAATTTGTCCCGGAACGGGCCGGAGAATGGCCTCCGGGCCCGGAGGCTTAACAGGAAATGTCATGATACACTATTCGGAATATACGCTTCGGAACGGACTGCGGGTGGTTGCCAACCGCGACCGGCTCTCGGCGCTTGCGGCGGTCAATATGCTCTATGGGGTGGGGGCCCGCAACGAGGCGCCGGAGCGGACGGGATTCGCCCATCTTTTCGAACATCTGATGTTCAGGGGAACGAAACTCGTGCCCGATTTCGACATGCCGGTGCAGGTGGCCTGCGGCGAGAACAACGCCTTTACCAACAACGATTACACCGATTACTACATGACGCTGCCCAAGGACAACATCGAGACGGCCCTCTGGCTGGAATCGGACCGGATGACGGGGCTCGACATCACGCCGGAGAAGCTCGCGGCGGAGAAGTCGGTGGTGGTCGAGGAGTACAAGCAGCGTTACCTCAACCAGCCTTACGGGGAGCAGTGGCTGCTGCTGCGGGCGCTGGCTTATAAGGTGCATCCCTACCGGTGGCCGACCATCGGACTGACGCCCGACCACATCCGCGAAGCGACGCTCGCCGACGTCACGGCCTTCTACAGGCGTTACTACGTCCCCTCGAATGCCATTCTCGCCGTGTCGGGAGATATCGAGCCGGAACGGGTGTTCGAGCTCGCCGACAAATGGTTCGGCCATCTGGAGAGCGTTCCCGCTCCCGCGGATGCCTTTCCGCAGGAACCCGTGCAGCGGGAGGCCCGCCGGGAGGAGGCCTGCCGTGACGTACCGGCCACGCAGGTGACCGTGGCGCTTCATATGGGAGGCCGCCGCAGTCCGGAATACTATTGCTGCGACGTGATGACCGACCTGCTTGCGGGCGGTACCTCGGCGCGGCTCTACAATGAACTGGTCAAACGCCGCCGGCTCTTTTCCGCCGTGAACTCCTACATCACCGGCGACATCGACCCGGGGCTCTTCATCCTGACAGGTCAGCTCATGCCGGGGGTGGAACTCCGGGAGGGCGAGGAGGCGCTGTGGAACCAGCTGGAGCGGCTGTGCAGTGAACCGGTGGGGGACGACGAACTGCAGAAGGTGCGCAACAAGTTCGAGGCGAACATGCTTTACGGCGAGATGAACGTGATGAACAAGGCGCTCAATCTCGCCTACTACGCCCTGCTGGGCGAGCTGCCCCTCGTGAACTCCGAGCTGGAAATCTACCGCGGCGTGGAAGCCGGGCAAATCATGGAGACGGCCCGGCGGCTCTTCCGTCGGGACAGAAGTTCGACACTCGTAATCTACGGCAAACATGGAGAATAAGATACATTTCGACCGCAGCCGGCAGCCGGAGACGGTCATTCCGGAGCGTTTGGAAGTGCCCGAAGCATGTGAATACCGTACCGCTTCGGGGGTACGCATTTATGTCCTGCCCGCTCCGGAGTACGGGGTGGTGCGCCTCAGTTTCGTCTTCCGTGCCGGCTCCTCGTGGCAGAAGGTGCCCTTCTGTGCTTCGGCTACGGTGAATAACCTTGCCGAAGGGAGCCGGGACATGACTGCGCGGCAGATAGCCGAACGGCTCGACTATTACGGCTCCTGGTTCGACGTCTCGATGGACCGCGACTGGAGCGTGGTGACGTTTGTGTGTCTGTCGAAATTTTTCGATAAGACCCTGGAGGTGGCCCGCCGCATCATGCTCGAGCCGGAATTTCCGCAGGAGGAGCTGCGCGTCTACTGCGACAAGAGCCGTCAGACGCTGGCCATCAACCGCACCAAGGTCGATTTCAATGCCCGGGAGCTTTTCGCAAAGTCCCTTTACGGGGCGTCGCACCCTTACGGCATCTCTTCGCCGGCGGAGCGTTACGACGACCTTCGCCGGGAGGATGTGCGTGCCTTTTATGAGGAACGCTATACCGCGGCGGGGTGTTTCGCGGTGATGAGCGGCGATGTGGACGACATTCGCCTGCGGGCTGTGGAGGAGTTTCTGGCCGGGCTGCGTCCGGGAGAGGCGGGCGAGCGTGCCGACTTCCCGGCTCCCCGGAGCATCAGCCGTGCCGAAATGCCTTTCCCCGGGGCCGTGCAGTCGGCCGTCCGCGTGGGACGCGTGCTCTTCCCGCGCAGTCATCCCGATTTCATCGGCATGCAGGTGGTCGCCGCGGTGCTGGGCGGTTATTTCGGTTCCCGGCTCGTGCACAACCTGCGCGAAGAGCGCGGATATACCTACGGAGCCTATGCGGCGATGGTCAATTTCGACCGCAGCGGCTATTTCGCAGCGGCCACGGAGGTGGGGGCGCAGTTCACCGAAGATGCGCTTGCACAGATATTCGCCGAGATAGAGCGGCTCCGGTGCGAACCCGTCCCTGTGGAGGAGCTCGCGCTGGTGAAAAATATCATGGTCGGCGAGGTAATGCGTATTCTTGACGGGCCTTTCGGCATCGCCGACGTAACCATCGAGAATATTCAGAACGGTTTCGGAAACGGTTATCTCGGTGAATTCGTCCGGCAGGTGCGGGAGACGACGTCTGAACGGGTATGGGAACTTGCCCTGCGGTACCTTGCGCCCGATGCCCTGACGGCCGTAGTTGTAGGCCCCGGACGCTGACGGTTGCGGTTCGAAAAAGTAGGGACACTGCCGGCCGCTGCCGGGAAGATTCCAAACCTCCATACGGTTTCGGGACCTTGATATATTAGCATCGCGTGCAGGACCTTTCTGCCGTTTTTTCGGTCGGGCCGTTTTCGGGGTGTCTTTTGCGACCGTGCAGTTTGCTCTGTCCGTCTTCCACCGGTACGGGCATCTGCCTTTTCTGTCCGCCTGTCCGGTCTGTGCGCCGGAGAAATGAAAAGCCTCCGGCGCAATTCCTGCGCCGGAGGTCCGTCTGTGAAAGGAATCTATTCCGCTTCGTACCGTGCGGCGACCGTGTGTTTGCTTACTGCACGACGTATTCGGTGATTGTCCCCGTATATGTTCCGGAAATGGTATTTTCTGCATCGTCCTTCAGGTCGAAGACCAGCGTGTAAACATCGCCTTCGCGCGAAACGGTTACCGTTCCGCCGTAAATTCCGGTGCCTTCCGTTTCCGTCCCCTCTTCGTACCGGACGAAAGAACTTGCCCCGTAGAATCCCGGACGTGTGTACTTGCCTGCCGCGACTGCCGGTATCCGGTATTGCTGTAAACCGGTTTCGGGGTCGGTAGTAGGTTCGCCGTCTACCGTATAGGTGCCGTCGGGCAGGAAGGAATAGTCGGTCGGCCGGGCATTGACGAGTTCGAGCGTCAGGAATGTGCCTGTACCCGTGAGCCAGCCCGTATTCGGATTGCGGTAGCAGGTTTCGTCGTGGATTTCCAGATGCCATGATGTCTGGGTCATCTCTTCCAGTTGGTCGGACGATACGGCAATTTTGCTGACGGCGAGGTTTTCTGCGGTCAGTTCCACGTCGTCGGTCAGCGTACTGGTGGCATCCGAGTCACTGCCGTCTTGCGTCACGTTTATCACGATGTCGGCCACGATGCCTCCCGTTTGAACCGTAATGGTTCCTGTGCGCGGCGCAGTGGAGATGTTGCGTATCGCTTCGACCGTGATGGTACCCTTTTCTTTATCCGTCGTCACGTTGAGCATGGGCGTTTCGGCCGGCTGGCCTATCTGGATGTTCCATTCGGGTATCCGGACGGTCTGCACCGAGATGACCTGCGGTTCCTTGTCGATGGCTTTGAAATGGAGTTCGGTTTTGTCTACCGTGAGCGAAGGCTGCCTGTCGCACCCTTCCTGCGTAACGGCTACGGAAACGCTTTCCACCGTTTCGTCGCTCGGACGGACGTTGATTTTGCCCGAGCGCGGCTCATCGGAGGTGTTTTCGTCTGCCGTGACAGTTACCGTATTGCCGTCGGTCTCGGCATGAAGCCAGCCTGCGGAAGTGATGTCGGCGGAAGCTTTCCAGGTGAAGTCTTCGCCCGTGACGGTCACGGTGAACGTCTGCGAAGTGCCGCCCTCCCAGCCGAAAGAGAGTTCGGACTTGTCTACGGTGATGCTGCCTGCCGAAGGAGGAGCCGTCACTCCGGCCTGACGGACGGAGATGCTGACCGGCTGCGCATTACCGTTCTTGTCCGCAATCCGCAGGGTCGCCGTGCGTTCTGCCTCTTCGGTATTGTCGGCAGCGGTGACCTTCAGGGTGCTGTCTCCTTCCTTTACGGCTGTGAGCCAAGCCGTTGCGGTTTCGTCCACGGTCGTGTCCCACTCGACGTTTACCGCAGTGATTTCCACCGTCGCAGGTTCGTTTCCCGTGGCTTCAAAGACGAGTGAGACGGGTTTCGCTTCGAGTTTGTATTCCTTTTGTGTATTTTCGGTTTTGTCGCATGCAACTGCGATAAGCGCGGCGGCTGCGAGTATTATGGCCTTTTTCATTATTCTGTTTTTTGTTGGTTGCTTATTTTACGGGACGGGGAGATACGCTGAACTGGGTGAACGAGACTCCCGTTGCCGATGTTGTCATCATTGTACCCAGCATGCGGTCGCCCGGGGCCGGGATATAGGAGATATAGCCGGTAGTGACCGTGATACCCCATCGCTCCTGAATGTAGTCGAGGCAGTTGCCCAGGTGGATGCCCGTCTCGATTTCCACAAGGAAACCGCTTGTCTGCATGGAGGTGCCTTCGGCTATGAGACCGATGCCGTCGTCAGTGGCTCCGACTGCAGTGCAGTCAGGATAGTCACGCATCACCGTGGTCGTTTCGGTTTCGGTATTGTAAAAGGCGGGATAAATCGTTCCTTTTGTTATCAGTCCGTTTTCGTCCATGCTTTCTTCCCGGTATTTGCCGGCTATCCATTTGCCGTTCGGGCTGATGTTCTGGTTTTCGGCAAAACAGTACATGCCGGCTTCTATCAGGTTGGTTTCGTATGTTCCGCCGGCACCGTCCGAGGCGTTCACGGGAGTGAGTTTGAAAATGTCCTTGCCCACGTTCTGGAGCTTTCCGTCTTTCCAGTAAATCATGCCGGTATCGGTAAATTCCCACTGGGTACCGTAAATCACCGACCCGTCGAGCGACATGCCGCGGGCCATCACCTGATTGGGTACTTTGACGCCCCGGTAATCCAGCTCGGGCATCTCGAGCAGTTCGGGTACGCCGTCGCGCCAGATGACGGGGCTGCATTTCATCGGTTCGCCCCAGCAGTAGCCTACCCAGGTCCGGCCGTCTTCCGATACGGCCGATATGTTCGGAGAACTGTAGCCTGCGGGTGTTTCGGGGATGAAGTAGTCGCCGTCCGCCGTGATGGCCACCGTATGGTTGTCGGGGCCGTAGATGAATGCGGTGCCCTGGTCGGTGACGGCAATCGGTTTTTCGAGGCTGAGGGGGGAGCCGTAGAGGAGCGGCCCGATTTCGGTAATCTCGCCCGTATCCAGATTATGAAAGGTCGGATACATGAAGTACGTATTGTCGGGCTGCAGAACGTGGCGTGTGCCCACGCAGTAGCGGCCGTTGGGCGACATGGCGGCTCCCATGTCGTAGGCGGCGTACATTTGGTAAACCGGCGCGTCGTTGTCGCGCTGCAGTTGGATAACCTTTATTTCCTGTACGGCTTCACCGGAGGTCAGTTCGATGCTGCTTTCACGCGGGTCGGTGTAAGATTCGTTGTTTTCTACAGTCAGCACGAACGACGTCCGGGTTTTTTCTCCGACTTTGAGCCAGGTCGCCTGCGGAACGACGTCCCATTCTCCCGAGGCTTCGACCTCGATGGTGAGGGGAGCGTTGTCCTGTGCATGGAAGGTGCACAGGGCGGTGTTCACCCGTACATACTGGAGCTGTTGCTCCTCGACGTTGCAGCCTGCTGCAATTGCCGCTGCTGCGGCCAATACAAGTAGCTTTTTCATGAATAGGGTTTGTGTTTAAGTTAGACATAGCGGCCTTGTTTCGTGTCGGGCCGGCCGTTTCCCGTATGGTTGTCTGTTTCGTTTTCGGTTCGGGAGTGTCGTCTTTGCGTTGCCTGTTGTACTCCCGGGTACGCTTACAAATATAGTTTTATATAGCACAAAAAACAATATTAAAAACAGTTAAATTTACATAAAGTTTGAAATACCCCCCCCCAGTTAATTATGTTAAGTTTGTGTAATATTATACATTGCGTCCGGTTTATATCGAAAGTCGGCGAACGGGACGGATGGTTGTGTTGCGTCGGCCGGGCAAGGTTGTATCGTTTGCCCATGTCGGCCGCACTGCGGAGAAGAGGTGTTCTTTTTGCGGATGTTCTGCGGGAACGGAAAAAAGCGTTACCTTTGGAAGAAAAACGATGCGCCAGTATCTCGAACTGCTCGATAAAATCATGAAGGAGGGAGCTGTGAAGGGCGACCGGACGGGGACGGGGACGAAGAGTATCTTCGGCTACCAGATGCGTTTCGACCTGGCTGAGGGTTTCCCACTGCTCACTACCAAGAAGCTCCATCTGCGCTCCATCATTCACGAACTGCTGTGGTTCCTCGCGGGGGATACCAATATCAAATACCTGCATGAAAACAAGGTGACCATCTGGGACGAATGGGCTTCGCCCGAAGGCGACCTGGGCCCCATCTACGGCTATCAATGGCGGAGCTGGCCCGCGCCCGACGGACGGCACATCGACCAGATAGCGGCCGTGGTTGAGTCCATCCGTACCAATCCCGATTCGCGGCGCCACATCGTGAGTGCCTGGAACGTGGCGGATATCGACCGCATGGCGCTTCCGCCCTGCCACGCCCTGTTTCAGTTCTATGTCGCGGAGGGGCGCCTTTCGTGCCAGCTTTATCAGCGCAGCGCGGATGTCTTTCTCGGCGTACCTTTCAACATCGCCTCGTATGCGCTCCTGACCATGATGATGGCGCAGGTGACCGGGCTGCGTCCGGGCGATTTCATCCATACGCTGGGCGATGCGCACATCTACCTGAACCATACCGAACAGGCTGCCGAACAACTGCGGCGCACACCCCGGCCGCTGCCCGTCATGAAGCTCAATCCGGCAGTCGATTCGATTTTCGGTTTCCGATATGAGGATTTCACGCTCGAAGGATACGACCCGTATCCCTCGATAAAAGCACCGATAGCCGTATGATTTCGATAATCGTGGCCGTTGCCCGGAACGGCGTGATAGGCGGCGGCAACACGCTGCTGTGGCATATCTCCGAGGACCTGAAACGCTTCAAGGCGCTGACGACGGGGCATCCCGTCGTCATGGGCCGCAAGACTTTCGAGTCGTTGGGGCGCCCGCTGCCCAACCGAACGAATGTGGTCGTGACGCGGCAGCACATCGAGATACCCGGTTGTACGGTGGCCGGTTCGCTGGAAGAGGCGCTGGCCCTTTTCCCGGCGCAGGAGGAGGTGTTCGTTACCGGCGGCGGGCAAATCTATGCCCAGGCGCTTCCGCTGGCCGACCGCATCTATCTGACGACCGTGATGCGGGACTACGAGGGCGACACCCGTTTTCCCGATTGGAACCGCAGCGGCTGGACCGAGGTTTTCCGCGAATACCACGAGCGAGGCAAGGATTTTCCCTATCCTTTCGAATATACCGATTGGGTGCGGGAGGAGTGAGCTGTTTGGACCGGTATATCTTTGGAGATTGAGAATGTAACATGAACAACAGCCCGGACGGAATCATTCCGTCCGGGCTGTTTATGGGTATTTGTACTTATTTTCAAATAGGTTTTATCGCTGTTTAGGAATTGTTGTTACAGGGGTAATTTTGTCATCGGATATTGGCTGCGCGGTCCGTTGCGGGCCGGCGGGGAAATCGTTGCCGGATTTATGGGGAAATATTACGATATGCTCATGGAGGACGTGCGCATGCACGAAGGGATGAAGGCATGCATGAACTGCGGGGTGTGTACTGCGGTATGTCCTGCGGCCGAATTTTACAATTATGATCCGAGGCAGATTGTCAGTACCGTGCAGACGCAGGACGACGAGGCCATCGAGGCGCTCCTGCGCAGCGAGACCATCTGGTACTGCGGGGAGTGCATGTCGTGCCGTCCGCGTTGTCCGCGGGGCAATACGCCGGGGTATGTGGTGCAGGCACTGCGCAACCTTTCCCAAAAGCTCGGGTTCTTCACCGAGTCGGAGAAGGGACGGCAGCAGTTCGCGCTGAAACGGCTCATCGGCGAAAACATCCTGAGAACGGGGTACTGCATCACGCCGCGTCTGGTGAATCCCGACATGCATCCGGAGCAGGGGCCCGTGTGGAAGTGGGTGTACGATAACGACCGCGAAGTGTTCGGGCGCTTCAATCCCACCTACATGCAGGAGGGGCCGGGGGCTATGCGGCGTATCGACGAACGGTCATTGGAGGAGCTGCGGCGCATCTTCGAGGAGACGGGCGGCATGGAGTTTTTCGACAGCATCGAGCGGTATTCGGAGAAGAAGGCGCGCGAGCTGGGGTTCGACGGCGCCGACGAGGAATACCTTAAATATACATATACGACGAACAGCAACTGCCATCACTGACGGGGGCGGCCGTCGTTAAACGTACGACAGAGATGAAAAGGAACAGTTGGCAGGAGTACCAGAAGGAGGTGGCGGACGACCGCTACTATTATCTGCGCAGTTGCATCCGGCAGAATTTCTTTCCCGGTTCCGAGAAGGCGTTCGTCCGAATACTGCGCCAGGAGCTGGGACGCGACCTGTTCGATGACCCGGTGCATACTTCGTGTACGGGTATCGGCTATCATTCCGATATCGTGCCGCTCGAAACCATCATGACCGTCGTGGCGCGGCAGTTCGCACTGGCGTCCGAGGCGGGGTACGAAAACCTCGCCGTATCGTGCATCACCTCCTTCGGTATCTACACGGAGATTCTCGAAACGTGGCAGGAGTTTCCCGAGCTAGAGGCGAAGGTCCGCGAACATTTGTTTCGGGCGACCGGACGCGAGTTCCGCAAGCCGAAAAACGTGTCGCATGCTTCGGACATCATCTTCCACCACCGCGAGGCCATCCGGCAGCGGGCCGCATACCTGCTCGTGAACCGGCGGACGGGCGAACCCCTGCGCGGGGTGGAGCACATCGGATGCCATTATGCCAAGATATTCCCGAAAGAGGGTATCGGCGGCGTGGAGTTTCCTTATGTGCTTGCCGGCATGATTGAGGCGTGGGGCGGACAGGTGGTGGATTATCCGGAGCGGCGCCACTGCTGCGGTTTTGGATTCCGCAATTACATCGTGCAGGCCAACCGCGGTTATTCGGTGGCCAATTCGCAGAAGAAGTTCGAGTCCATGGCACCCTACAAGCCCGACTTTATCGTGGCCAACTGTCCCGGATGCGCCATGTTCCTCGACCGGTGGCAGTACACCATCGCCGAAATCGAGGGGACGACCTATGGCGAGGAAGGCAAGGGGATTCCTGTGCTGACCTACGAGGAGCTGGCGGGGCTCGTGCTGGGGTATGACCCGTGGGAGCTGGGACTGCAGATGCATCAGGTGGACGTGGAACCGTTGCTTAACAAGATGGGTGTCGAGTACGACCCGGCTGCGAAATACCTGCTGCCCAACGGTAAATATATCGGCAGGCCGGAGCCTGCCATGGTAAATCTGGGGGCGGATTGACCGTCTCCGCAGTTGATTGAAACGGTAAAACAAGGAATACCTTATATGGGAAAAGAGGTCATCATCGTCGGTGGGGGAGTTGCCGGCATGCAGGCTGCCCTGTCGCTCAGGGAGCGCGGGGCGGAGCCTGTGATAATCGAGAAGGAGGAGCGGTTGGGCGGCAAGCTGACCGGGTGGCACCGGCTCTTCCCCACGTTCACCCCTGCGGAAGATGTGCTCGGACCACTGCTCCGTCGTGTGGAGGAGGCGGGTATTCGGGTGATGACGGGAACGGAGGTTGAGGAACTCGTACCCGGCGGTGTCGCGGTGGGCGGCGGACGCCGCATTACGGGAGATGCGACGGTGATTTGTTCCGGATTCGAACTGTTCGATGCGAGGCTGAAAGAGGAGTACGGCTACGGCATCTACGACAACGTCTTCACCACGGTCGATATCGAGCGTATGCTCAACGAGGGACGTGTGGCGACGGCACAGGGCCAGGCGCCGCGCCGTATCGCCTTTCTGCACTGCGTGGGTTCGCGCGACGAAAAGGTGGGGGCACACCACTGCTCGCGGGTGTGCTGCATCACGGGTGTGAAACAGGCCATCGAAATGAAAGAGCTGTTCCCCTCTGCGGAGGTGTACAATTTCTATATGGATATTCGCATGTTCGGGCCGGGCTATGAGGAGCTGTACCGCCGGGCACAGCTCGAATACAACATCAATTTCGTCCGGGGGCGCATTTCGGAGGCCAGCCAGACGATAGACGGCCGGGTTCAGGTGAAGGCGGAGGATACGCTCGTGGGGCGGCCGCTCAAGATGACCGTGGACATGCTCGTGCTCATTGTGGGGATGAAGGGCGGAGCGCGTAACGGTGCTTATGCACGCAGCGGGGAACTTCGCGTAGCCGAAAACGGTTTCATGCAGCCGCTCGACCCCTTCTCCGGGAACATGCTTTCGCAGCGGGCCGATATTTTCTACGCCGGTACGGTCACCGCCCCGAAGAACATCGGCGAGAGTCTGAACGAAGGAGCCGCCGTGGCGGAGCGCGTGGCCGGATACCTTAAATTATAAGACGGATGCCACAGTTCGGTTTTTCCATATCGCAGCCCAGGGCGGTGAACCTCGACACGAACGACCTCGTGCCGGCGGAGAAAATCCTGCACGACATGCCGGAGCTGCAGACCTGCATTGCGTGCGGGTCGTGTACCGCGACCTGTACGGCGGGTAATCTGACGTCGTTCAACTTCCGCAAGGTACACACGCTCGTGCGCCGCGGCGAATACCGCGAGGCTTACGAACAAATGGACAAGTGCATGCTCTGCGGCAAATGCCGGCTGGTGTGTCCTCGCGGCATCAATACGCGGGCCGTGGTGATGAAAATCAAACGCGAACTGGGCGATTATTAGCGGGAGGCAGGTATGATGACGTATTACGACCATTTCGTTATTCCGTTCCTCGTGGGGACGGTCTTCATGTTTGCGGTCATCCTGTGGAAGTGGGGCCGGTGGCTGTGGCTGCTGCCCGGTGACGACAAACGGGCTATCGGCAGGGGAATATTTACGGTTGCAACTTTACGCGCCTTCTGGGAAGTCGTTTGCGAATCGCTGCTGCACAGGAAGATATTCCGGGTGAATCCGCTGCTCGGTTACATGCATATGAGCCTCGCTTTCGGCTGGTTCCTGCTTATTGTGGTGGGATGGGTGGAGGCTGCGGCGGTGCTTGGCGCAGGGACACCGCTACATGCCCATGTCTTCTTCCGCTACTTCGGGCCGGAGGGAGAGACGGGCTGGAACCCGTTCGCTTTTGTCATGGACCTGTTGCTGCTGGTGGTCTTCTCCGGCGTCCTGCTCGCGTGGTTCAAGCGGATGCGTTCGCGGACCATGGGAATGAAGCGGACTACGCGTCATGTGTTCGTGGACCGTGTGGCACTGACTTCGCTGTGGCTGATATTTCCGTTGCGGCTTACGGCCGAGAGTTTGACGGCGGCTATCAAACACAACGGCGGTTTCCTGACCGGTACGCTGGGCGACCTGATAGCCTCCGGGATGAGTGCTACTGCCGTCGCCGACCTCAATGCGGCGGCTTGGTGGGCCTACTCCTTCGCGCTGGCCGCATTCTTTATAGCCATGCCTTTCTCGCGCTACATGCACATCTTCACCGAGGTGCCGCTCATTTTTTTGCGCCGGTACCGGCTCCGCAGCGGCCCGAAAGAGAAGAGTTTCGATAATTTCCAGATACAGGCCTGCTCACGGTGCGGCATCTGCCTCGACCCGTGCCAGCTCCAGCGGGACCTGGGTATCGACAACGTACAGTCGGTCTATTTCCTGCGCGACAGGCGGTATGGGAAACTGACGGACGAGGTGGCGGACAACTGCCTGATGTGCGGTCTGTGCGAGGCGCGCTGTCCGGTAGGGATAGAGCTCAACATCCTGCGGCTCAACAGCCGGCAGAAGCGGGTGGATTCGCCTGCGCTGATGCGTTACGATTATCTGAAAGGGGTGGACCGCTCGTCGGGTACGGGGAAAGTGGGATATTTCGCCGGTTGTATGACGCTGCTCACTCCGGCGACGCTCCGGGCCATGGAGAAAATATTCGCCGCGGCGGGCGAGGAGGTCTGGTGGGCCGACCGCGACGGCGGTTCGTGCTGCGGGCGCCCCCTGAAGCTGTCGGGCGAAGTGACCGCCGCCGAACGGATTATGGAGCACAACAAGGAACTTTTCCGCAGGCACGGTATTACCACGCTGGTGACTTCGTGTCCGATATGCCTGAAGGTGTTCCGCGAGGATTACGGTCTGGAAGGCATCGAGGTGCTGCACCACACGGAATACATGCTCCGGCTCGTGCGGGAGGGCAGACTCGGAGTAGGGATGACTGCGACCACTTTCACCTACCACGACCCGTGCGAACTGGGGCGCGGAAGCGGTATTTACGAAGAGCCGCGGGAGTTGCTGCGCATGGCCGGCCGGTTGGCCGAACCGGTGCATAACCATGCCGAAGCGCTCTGCTGCGGGAGCAGTCTGGCCAATACGGTGATAAACGACGGTCAGCAGGCCACGATAGGGCGGTCGATGACGTCCGAACTGGAAGCCACCGGGGCGGATACAATCGTGACGGCATGTCCTCTCTGCAAGAAGGCCATCGTGCGCAGTGCGTCGGTGCGGGTGGCCGATATTTCGCAAATTGTGGCCGAACATCTGCGTCCCGCGACGGAGATTCCGGTCGGAAGCCCTTCTGCGGTCGTGGGCGGCTGTGCCGGAACGGGAGTTGGAACGGCTTCGGGTTTATAGGCTGTTGCCGATTCGATATTCGTGGACGGTAATGCATGTCCGTGTCTGCGGCGACTGCCCTCCGGGGTATGTCTTGTGACCGGTGGCCGAACCGTTCGGGGCAGTCTGTCAGGCCCGGAGGTGTCGGTGATACCTTGCCTGTAGGGAGACCGGCCCGGCAGATACGGAAATGTGCGGGATATTTCGGGAGTTATTGGGATGAATGTCATAGTGTTGTGTCGAATGGTGCGGGCTTTGGCACCTGGAAAAGTCATGGTGGATTTGCGGAAACCGTATTTTCTTTTTATCTTTGCACCGTCAAAAAAGGAAAGCCGCCGGAAATAGGGTCCGCGGATTCCCGAATAAGCGATTCAAAGCCGTCGAGGCAGTACGATATATCGCGGGGTGGAGCAGTTGGCAGCTCGTTGGGCTCATAACCCAAAGGTCGGAGGTTCGAGTCCTCCCCCCGCTACTTAACGAGAGAAATCCATAAGGTTTCTCTCGTTTTTTTTGTCGGTAAAGGGCGATAATGGAAGACCGTGCGGGAGTGTATTTTGTCGGTGCTGATGGTGGCGGCATTGTCTGATGAAGAGGCGACATGCGGAGCGAATCTCGGCGATGAACCTTGTGTGTCGTGGAGGATGTCGTGCGCGCCGGTCGGTCGGAACTGCGCCGACGGTTGCGGATAAGATGTCGTTCCGCTGTCGTCGGCGGTGAGTCTCCGTGTCCTTTGGAAGGATAATGCCCGAAAGATTATCTTTTTCTCCGTTTGGAAATGTTTGTGTTCTTGTCGGATGGGAACGATGGCCGTTTTACGGTGTCTGTCGTTTGCTGTGCGGCAGGAGGTTGCCGTTATTCGCGGCATGTCACCGGCCGGTGACGCGGACGAGGAGGGGGGAATCGAAGATGGCAGCGGGGGAGATGACCGGTTCGTCGAGGGGCGGCGCGGCGCCGTAGCGTTCGGCGAGTTTCTCCCGAACGGCCGGTGCGGAGAGGTCGAAATCTCCCAGTCGCTGCAGGTTGCCCAGTCGGATGCCCAGCGCCCGGTCGTATATTTTCCAGATGAGTTCGGAACAGTATAGCCGGTCGTCCGACCATCCGAAGGTCAGGTCGTAATCCCTGCCGGCAAACCGTGCGGCTTCCCGGCGCATCGCCGCGATGTTTCGTTCGGTGAGCAGGCTGTCCGCGCCGGCCAGCCTCTTTACGACGTAGTGGCCTCCTTTCCCTCGGGCTATCCACTGTGCGAGCGGCGTGGATTTCACGGGCTGTACGGCTTCGTAAACGAAGTAGTCGCAACCGTCGCGGTAGATGATGCCGCAGTGCGAATATTTCGAGCCGGTGGCCTCCTGGATGGCTCTGCTTTGGCCGGACAAGGAGGTCTGGAAGATGAGGTCGCCGTCACGCAGCACCTTTTCCTGCTGCATCGTTTCGACCTCCCTGCAGGCTCGTTTCTGTGCGTAGCGGGGGTTCTGTCGCAGTACACGGAATCCTGCCGCTGCAAATGCGCAGAGGAATACGGCACTCATAATGGCTGCGAAAAGGTATTTTCTGTTCATGCGGTAATCGTTGCTGGATATGATGTTAAAGATAAGCAGTTTTTTGCGGATAATGGCAGGTACGGTGCGAATTTTATGTCGCTCGGGCCCGGAGGCGCGTCGGGACGATTATTTGCGTACATTTGTCATGCAAACAATGCTATATGATGCCGGAAAAGAGACTGTCGCTTGTCATAGCCACCTACAACCGGGGTGCGAAACTCTGTACGACGCTCGATTCGCTCCTGGTGCAGACGCTGCCGCAGGAGCAGTGGGAGGTCGTCGTCGTGAACAACAACAGTACGGACGATACCGCCGCGCGGTTCGCCGATTACGTTGTCGCACATCCGCAGCTCGATGCCCGGATGGTGCTCGAAACGGAGCAGGGAGTTTCTGCCGCCCGGAACCGGGGCATTGCCGAGAGCCGGGGCGAATACATCGTGGTCATCGACGACGACGAGCGGGTGGTGCCCGAGTTCCTCGAACGCTATTACAGCCTTTTCGAATCGCATCCGGAGGTGGGAGCGGCCGGTGGACGGATACTGCCGGGATTCGAGTCGGTTCCCCCTCGCTGGATGTCGAAGTACACCGAACGGACGATTGCCGGAACGCTCGACCTCGGTGACCGGATGCGGGAGTTTCCGGAGGGAAAGTTCTTCGGGGGCGGCAACCACGGTTACAGAAGGGCGGTCGTCGGACGTTACGGTGGTTACGATACGTCGCTCGGCCGCACCGGCGGGGTATTGCTCGCCGGTGAGGAGAAAGAGTTTTACGGGCGGCTCCGGGCGGGAGGGGAACGCATCGTTTATCTTCCCGATGCCGTGATATATCATCTCGTGGAGCCGGAGCGGCTCACGCGAGGCTATTTCGTGAAACTGTGCCGGAACATCGGGCGGAGCGAGCGCCGCAGGACACGGACCGCATCGCGTACCGCTTTCGCAGGGAGGCTTGCCGCAGAGGCGGTGAAGTGGGCGGGAGCCTCGGTGCTTGCATTGGGCTTTTTGTTGCAGGGAACGCCGGCCAAAGGGGGTTACCTGCTGATAATGAGGTGGCAGATAACGGCCGGTCTGCTGGGAGCTTAGGCGGTATTTGTTCCTCTCGCATAACTTGCGTACCTTAGCAACCCATGAAACTTTTTTCTTCGTTGCGCAGGGCCGGCTGTATCAGGCTGGTGCTATTCGTGCTTCCGGTCCTTCTGACAGGAGGGGAGGGAGTTGCCGCACCGCCCGGCGGTCCGCTGGCTTTCAGAGGCTTTTCGGGAGGAATGGCGCTGCATACCGGTTGGGTAGGCGGCGGCAGTGTCCGGCTGACTACTCCTGCCGGCCGTCCGCTGCCCGTGCAGAGGGTGCGGGGAGTGCCGTTCGGTATCGGCGGCAGCATCCGCTTCCATTTCGGAGAGCATCTCCGTGTGGGTACGGAAGGGTACGGTACCTATATCGATTACGGCAGGACGGGCAGCCGGTTCGGTATCGGCTGGGGCGGTCTGCTCGTCGACTGGCAGTGGCATGCCGGTCGGTTCCACCCCTTTGCCGGCGTGACGGTGGGCGGCGGTGTCGTGCGCAATACGACGTTCACGCATCCGGCCGGGAACGATTTCGTGACCGAGGAGGGGATGTCGTTCCGCAAATACGGTTTTACGGCGCTGGCTCCCTTCGTCGGGACGGAATTTGCGCTGACGGCCCGTATCGGCCTAATGGTGAAAGCCGATTGGCTGGTGAATGCAGGGCGTCCGCAGCCCGACTTTCCGCAGGGGCCGAGGCTCTATGTGGGCTTCATCTTTTACCACTGCGGCGAGTGACGCTGCAAGGTGATATTGACCGGCTTCCCGTTGAATATAGGTATGATTGTTATTAAAAATCCCGTTTTTTTGCTATATCTTTGCATCGGCCCGGCGACGGGCCGATGAGGTGCAATTCGAAATGATTCAAACGAATAAAATCCGGAACCTGAAACAAATCAATTCAAGGCAAACATGAAAGAGAAAAAGTTTATTACCTGTGACGGGAACTATGCGGCCGCGCATATCGCTTATATGTTCAGCGAGGTGGCTGCCATCTATCCTATCACACCTTCATCCACCATGGCCGAGTATGTGGACGAATGGGCCGCAGGGGGAAGAAAGAATATCTTCGGAGAGACCGTGAAGGTCGTGGAGATGCAGTCCGAAGCGGGTGCTGCGGGTGCGCTCCACGGTTCGCTCCAGGCCGGTGCGCTCAGTACGACCTTCACCGCATCGCAGGGTCTCCTGCTGATGATTCCCAATATGTACAAGATTTCCGGAGAACTTCTTCCGGGCGTATTCCATGTCTCGGCGCGAGCCATCGCCGCACATGCCCTTTCCATATTCGGCGACCATCAGGACGTGATGGCCACTCGCCAGACGGGCTTCGCCATGCTCGCCACCAGCAGCGTTCAGGAGGTAATGGACCTCGCCGGCGTGGCGCATCTGGTAGCCATCAAGTCGCGCGTGCCGTTTCTGCACTTCTTCGACGGATTCCGTACGTCGCACGAGATACAGAAAATCGAGCTTATGGAGCAGGATGATCTCGCCGCTCTTCTCGACAGGGATGCGCTGGCCGGATTCCGTGCCCGTGCCCTTCGTCCGGAACACCCTGTAACGCGCGGTACCGCACAGAATCCCGACATCTACTTCCAGGCCCGCGAGGCGGCCAATCGTTTCTACGATGCCGTGCCCGATATGGTGAACGAGGCGATGCAGCAAATCAACGCCATTACGGGCCGCGACTACAAGCCGTTCACCTACTACGGTGCGCCGGATGCCGACCGAATTGTCATCGCGATGGGGTCCGTGACCGAAACGCTGAAGGAGACGGTGGATTATCTCCGTTCGCAGGGCGAGAAGGTGGGTGTCGTGACCGTGCACCTCTATCGTCCGTTCTCGGCGAAATACATGCTCGATGTCATTCCTTCGACCGTCCGGAAAATCTGCGTGCTCGACCGCACGAAGGAGCCCGGCGCCGCAGGCGAGCCGCTCTACCTCGACGTAAGGGATGTTTTCTACGGCCGGACGGATGCCCCCGTTATCATCGGCGGACGTTACGGCCTTTCCTCGAAAGATACCACGCCCGCACAGATGCTGGCCGTGTTCGCCAATCTGGGCGCCGCACAGCCGAAAGACCGCTTTACGGTGGGTATCGTGGACGACGTGACCTTCACGTCGCTGCCCGTAGGCGAAGAGATTTCGCTCGCCAAGCCGGGGACGTTCGAGGCGCTTTTCTTCGGACTGGGCGCCGACGGTACGGTGGGGGCCAACAAGAACTCCATCAAGATAATCGGCGAGACGACCGACAAGTATTGCCAGGCCTATTTCAGCTATGACTCCAAAAAGTCCGGCGGCTACACTTCCTCGCACCTGCGTTTCGGCGACTGCCCCATCACTTCGCCCTATCTGGTGACCACGCCCGATTTCGTGGCCTGCCATGTGCCGTCGTACGTGGACAAATACGACGTGCTCAAGGGGCTCAAGAAGGGCGGTTCGTTCCTGCTCAACAGCCTGCAGGACGTCGATGCGATAAAGGAGTCGCTGCCCGACCACATGAAGGCGTACCTGGCCAAGAACCATATCAATTTCTACATCATCAATGCGACGAAGATAGCCGCGGAACTCGGTCTTGGCAACCGTACCAACACGATTATGCAGGCGGCCTTCTTCAAAATCGCCAACGTCATCCCCTACGAAGTGGCCGTCGAGCAGATGAAGAAGTTCATCTACAAGAGCTACGGGAAGAAGGGAGAGGATATCGTGAACATGAACTACGCCGCCGTGGACAAGGGCGGCGAAATGGTGCACAAGGTGGAGGTACCCGCCGAGTGGGCCTCGCTGAGTACGGAGAAGCCTGCGCGTGCGGCATCGTCCGCTCCCGAATTCGTACACCGTGTAGTGGAACCGATTAACGGCCTCAAGGGCGACGACCTGCCCGTGAGCACGTTCAAGGGGCGTGAGGACGGTACGTGGGACAACGGCACGGCCGCTTACGAAAAACGCGGTATCGCGGTGAGCGTTCCCGCATGGCAGTCCGAGAACTGTATCCAGTGCAACCAGTGCTCGTACGTATGCCCCCATGCCGCCATCCGTCCGTTCCTGCTGACCGCAGAGGAAGCCGCCGCCGCTCCTGCCGGCATGGCGTTGATTCAGGGTCAGGGGAATACCAAGGAATATAAGTTCCGCATACAGGTCTCCCCGCTCGACTGTACGGGTTGCAGCAACTGTGTGGATGTCTGCCCGGCGCCCAAGAAGGCGCTCCGGATGGAGCCCATCGACACCCAGCTCGGTCAGGTGGCCAACTGGGAGTATATGACCGGTCAGGTCGGTTACAAGGAGCATGTCATGGACAAGACCAAGACGGTCAAGGGGAGCCAGTTCGCCCAGCCGCTCTTCGAATTCTCCGGGGCGTGCGCCGGCTGCGGCGAAACGCCTTACATCAAGACGATTACCCAGCTCTTCGGCGACAAAATGATGGTCGCCAACGCGACGGGCTGTACTTCGATATACAGCGGTTCGGCGCCCTCTACGCCCTATTGTACCAACGCCAAGGGAGAGGGTCCCGCATGGGCCAACTCGCTCTTCGAGGATAACGCCGAATTCGGCCTCGGCATGCACGTGGCTGTCGAGAAGCTGCGCGACCGTATCGAGGAGAAGATGCGCTATGCCATGGAGAACTGCTCCTGCTGCTCGGAGGAGCTGAAGAAGACCATGGGCGAATGGATAGAGACGCGCCACAGCACGGCCCTTAACCGGGAAGTGTGCGACCGTCTCGTGCCGATGCTGGAGGCTTGCGGCTGCGATACGTGCAGGGAGCTCCTGTCGATGAAGGATAATCTTGCCAAGAAGTCGCAGTGGATTATCGGCGGCGACGGCTGGGGATACGATATCGGTTTCGGGGGTCTCGACCACGTAATCGCTTCGGGACAGGATGTCAACATCCTCGTAGTGGATACGGAGGTCTACTCCAATACGGGCGGCCAGTCTTCCAAGGCGACTCCGGTGGGTGCGGTGGCCAAGTTCGCTTCGGCGGGCAAGCGCATCCGCAAGAAAGACCTCGGAGCAATCGCCATGACCTACGGCTACGTCTATGTGGCGCAGGTTTCCATCGGAGCCAACCAGAACCAGCTGCTGCAGGTAATGCGCGAGGCGGAGGCTTACAACGGTCCGTCGCTCATCATCGCCTATGCTCCGTGTATCAACCACGGCATCAAGGGCGGCATGACACGTACGCAGACCGTAGGCAAGGAGGCCGTCGCGTGCGGTTACTGGCACCTGTGGCGTTACAATCCGGAGCTGGCCGAAAAGGGCGAGAACCCCTTCAAACTCGACTCGAAAGAGCCCGACTGGAGCAAGTTCCAGGCGTTCCTGAACAGTGAAGTACGTTATACTTCGCTGGTGAAGGCTTTCCCGGCCGAGGCACAGGAGCTTTTCGCTGCCGCCGAGGAGAACGCCAAGTGGCGTTACAACAATTACGTGCGCCTCTCCAAGATGGATTATTCCAAGTAGGAGCCGCATGGCTTGAAGCAGCGGGCCGGAACCCCTAAAGGGGTTCCGGCCCGCTCGTTTTGCGGCGTCTCCGGCAGGAAAGATTGGTCTGAGTCTCTCTTGCGGCGACTTTGCGGCAGCCTGTCCGCCTTGTCCTTACGCTGCATGCGGTGCAGCGTGGATACGATTCATCGTGTTGTCTGAAGGTCTGGCAGGGGGTTGCTGTGCGGTGGAAAACATACAAAAGAGCCGGCCTGTTTGTTTTGCGGAGACGGAGTGCGTTTGTTCGTCGGAGGCTCCGGGGAGAGAGAAGGTGAAAAAGCGGGCCGCCGATTCGGCGGCCCGCTGTGCAAGGGTAGAGACGGTTGTACAGAGGGGTTATTGGGCATGGAGGTCGAAAGTACCCTCGAACGAACCGGTCACTTTGTATCCGGCGTCGCTGGTGAGGTCGAAGGTCAGGGTGTAAATCTCGCCCTGCCGCGATACGGTCATCTTGCCGCCCGTTATGCATACCCGGTCGCCGTATATTCCCTCCGTTATCCGATGAAACCAGCTTCCGAAAGGGAACGTAGGATTGAAGTATTCGGCTCCGCCGCTGATGGTCCAGGGAGCCGGGTCCGTATCGTATCCGAAGTTGGCGACTACATCATAAGTACCGTCGGAGAGGTAGTATTCGTTGTCGTCGTTGATACTTATCGGCTCGGCTGCAAGGTAGATGCAGAGTCTGTCGCCCGTTCCTGTATAAGATGATGTTCCGTCATATACAATGCCGTCGCTCCAGAATCTCAAGTCCCATAAGGTATATGGAAAGTTTCGGCGGTCATTGTTTGGAGATACCAAGACGTAGTTTTTCGTCAGGATGCCGAAATCTACATCCTCCGTCAGCGTACTGAGGAAATTGGGGCGGCCCTCCTGGGTGACGGCAATCTCGAACGGTCCGATGCCCTCGGCATCGGTGGAAACGATAATTCGGCAGGCACGGGGAGCGGCTTCTTCGTTTTGGGCCGCGGAAAATTCGATGTGGTTTTTGCTGTCGCTTTTGTATGGATGAAGCGTTATCCAGTTTGTAACGGCAGAATCATAGGCGACCGTGGCTTGCCAGTCGATGTTGACCGCTTCGATGTCTATTTTGTGGTTGGTCGTCGTATAATTGCCTTCGATATATCCCCGGTAATTGAGCGTAAATCCCTCTTCGGGAACCTCTCCTTCCCTGTATGACAAGGAGAAGGACGGTGGCAGTACCTTGGGCTCCTGGGAGATGCGTATGACCTTGCTGCCGGCGGTCTCCTCGCTCGGCGTGATGGTGATGTTCGCCGAACGTTCCGCGGTGTCGGGGTTGTCGGCGACGGCGACCGTCAGCGTCGTCTCCCCTTCGGTACCTTCCGTCGCAGAGAGAGTTATCCACTCTTTGGCGGCGTCCTCCACCGCGGCGCTCCAGGTCATCCCCTCGCCCGAAGCGGTCACCTTCACGCTCTGGCCTGCGGCGCCCTCGGCCTCGAAAGTCAGTACCGTCGGGTCCACCGTCAGCGCATAGACCTCCGGATTTTCGGCGCCCTGTTGGATGATGGTGACGCTTCGGTCTTTTATCCGGTTGTTGTCCTTCGCCTTGAAGGTAACGGCGGCGGTTCGTTGTTCCGCTTTGGTGTTGTCGGCAACGGCGACCGTCAGCTCTTTGTCGGACAGCCGTTCGATTGTCACCCACTCCTTTCCGCTTTCTGCGAGAGAGTATGTCCACTCCACGCCGACGGCCGTTACGGTAATCGTCTGTGGGGCGGTATCCTCCGCTGCGAAGGAGAGCGATGTGGGGGTTACTTCGAGCGAAGCGGTTGTTGTTTCCGTTTCAGTGGGCTTGCATGCGGCTGCCAGTATGCATGCCGCTGCGACGAACAATATCTTTTTCATCATTCATTTGTGTTTTAGGTTATTTTTCCAGAGGCGGTGCAATGTACCATTTAATGAAATTTATCCCCATTGCGGACTCTTGAGCCGATGTACCGAGCATGACGGATCCGTCCGCCGTGATATAGTTGATGTATCCGTACGGGATAATGATGCCGTAGGTATCGTATGCCCAATCTGCTGTGTCGCCGAGGTCGGTTTGTGTATTCAAATCGTAGACTTTGCCGGTAGTTACGCCGAGCGTACCCAAACCGATGAATGCGATGCCGTCGTCGGTGACGAACTGTCCGCCCGATTCGCCGTAGTCCTCTACGATGATGGTCTTTTCGGTCTCGGTATTGTAGAATGCGGCGTAGTGTTCCTGGTCAATCGGCTGTTCGGTTTCCGGGTCGAACTCCTTGCGGTAACGGCCGGCTATCCATTTTCCCGAGGGGCTGACCTGCGTATTCCATGCCTGGCAGATGATGCCGTTCACATAGGTATATTCGTATTCCCTGCCGTCCGGTCTGGTCCAGACACCGGAGACCATTTCCCGGACATCTTTGCCTACCCATTGCGGTGCATCGAAGCCATTGCCATTCCTTTTCCAGTACAGCATGCCGAAATCGTAGTTCTCCCAGGAGGTACCGTAAGCGACTTCGCCGTTGGCGGAGATGCCGCGGGCCATGACGCCGGTTGTAAGCTCCTGCTCTCTGAATCCTTTTTCGGGCATGGGCAGCACTTCGGGTGTACCGTCCGTCCAGAGCAAGGGCCGGTAAAGTCCTTCGCCGCCCTTCTTGTCAACGGCATATCCGACCCAATATTTTCCGTCGGCCGAGGTGGCACTGATGCTCGGTTTGCCTTCGAATCCTGCAGGAGATTCGGGAATGAAGATTTCGCCGTTGAGGTCGATGGCAATCATACCGCCGTTCATGCCGTCTTTGATGAACAGCACTCCCTGGTCGGAAATGCACAGTGCCTGGGTCAGGTAGTAGAGTGCTTCCGGATAGGGTCCGAACTGATGCCATTCGCCGGTTTCTATGTCCACGATGGTCGGCGAGTACAGAAAAGAATCGTCCGGAGCTAAGGAGGCTACGAATCCGCCTGCATATTTGCCGCTGGGCGAGAGCACCGCACCCTGTTGGAATGTATCCAGTTTCCGAAGACGGGCGAACAGGTTGTCTGCGGCGAGCTGCGTGACGAGTATCTGCTGCGAGGCCTGACCCGCGGAGACGGTGATGCGGGCCTCCCGTTCGGTTCCGGAGGTGTTGTCTTCGACGGTGATTGTCAGGCTCTCCCCGTCCTGTCCCTTTTCGGCCGTTACCCAGGAGGCGTCCGGGGCAGCGCTCCATGCGGCGGGAGCTGTGATGACGGAGACCGTCAGGGGTTGGTTGTCCTCGCCCTGGAAGGTACATGCCACCTGACTGAGGTCGATGTAATGGAACTCTTCCTTGTCTTTGGCACATCCTGTCAGTGCCGCGGCAGCCAGAAGGGCGGCGAGGCTTTTGTGCAGATAGTTTTTGTTCATGGTTGGATGGTTTGTTAATTTTTTGCTTAAACAAATTTTCCCCGGGAAAAAAGTACTTTATGTGCGGATACAAACATAATAATAAAATAAAATTAATAATATATGTTGGGAAATTTGCATCTTTTGCCGCGGATGTTTCAAAGATAGTTGTGATGTTGCGGTATTTCTGTGTCCTGTTGCAGGAATATGGGAATAGGCGGGTGTCGTTGTGCAGCTTTTGACATTTCGTTATTTGCTGAGGCGGCGATTTTTGCTGGTAAGTAATTGATAGTTTGTTGTTTATTGTTTGTTTCGGTAAGAACTGGACGAAAAACGGCCGCCCCCTAAGGGGCGGCCGGAATGATGTACGCCCTGCAGGGCGTACATTGCCGGGAATCAACCTTGTACGTGAATCTCGAATTCGCCTTCAAACGTACCGGTCACGCTGTACTTGGCGTCGCTCGTGAAGTCGAACGTGATGGTATAGACCTCGCCGTTGCGCGTTACGGTGGCGGTACCTTCCGATATCAGTGCGTTTTCCGTAATGTTGGACTCTTCGACACGCGAATACCAGCTCCCCTGCGGAAAGACGTAGTTCCATGTTTCGCCGCCTCCGCGTATCTCGCCCGGGTTGAGGCTCGTACCGCCGTCGCCGAAGGCTGTGACGGTGTAAGTCCCGTCGGGAAGATAGTATTCGTTGTCGTCGTTGAGTGTGAGCGGGTCTGAGTAGAAGTAGACGCAGAGTTTCTCGCCCGTTCCGACGTAGTAGTTCGGGTAGTTCGTTTCATCGTAAGTGATGCCGTCGCTCCACAGGCGCAAATCCCAAAGGGTACTTGGTTCATTGCGGTAGTCGTTGTTGGGCTCTACCAGAGCGTAACAGTACGTCAGATTCATGCTGACATCTTCCGTGATGGTACTCAGGAAATCGGGCTTTCCCTGCTGGGATGCCTTGATTTCGAACGGGCCGATACCCTCCGCATCGGTGGTGACCGTTATGGTGGCGGTGCGTGTCTCGGGCGAATCGTTCCGGAGATTGAAGTTGATGGTGATGAGATTGACGGTTTCGCTTTCGTATTTGCTGACCTGCAGCCAGTCGTTGCCGCCCGATTCGTACTGCGTCTTCACGTCCCAGATGACGTTCACCGGCGTGACTGCGATTTGGAAGGAGGCGGAACCCTTGTAGTCGGCGACGAATCCTTCGGCCGGCAGTTCTCCCCCTTCATAGGACATCGAGAAGGAGGGGGGCAGCACCTTGGCCTCCTGCGTCACGCGGATGGCCTTCGGGCCTACCGACTCCACACTCGGCGTCAGGGTGACGTTCGCAGAACGTTCCGCCGTGTCGGGATTGTCCTGCACCGTGACGGTCAGCGTCGTCTCTCCCTCGCTTCCTTCCGTCGTCGAAAGGGTTATCCACTCTTTGGCGGCCTCATCAACCGCGGCGCTCCAGGTAATCCCCTCGCCCGAAGCGGTCACTTTCACGCTCTGGCCTGCGGCACCCTCGGCCTCGAAAGTCAGCGCCGCCGGGTCTACCGTCAGCGAATAGACCTCCGGAGTCTCCGAACCGGCCTGCGTAACGGTTACGCTCTTGGTCTTGATATCCTTGTTGTCGAGCGGTTTGATGGTGATGGATGCGGTACGTTTCTCGGCGGTCGGGTTTTTGGCGACCGAGACCAGCAGTTTTCCGGCCGTCCCGTCGTCCACGGTAATCCAGTCGGCCGACGAAGGAACGGCATATTCCCACTCCACGCCGGTGGCGGTCACGGTAATCTCCTGCGGAGTCGTATCCTCCGCCCCGAAGGTGAGCGACGAGGGGGATACTTCGAGCGATGCGGTGGTTGACTCACCGTCGGTCGGCGAGCAGGCTGCGGCGAGCAGGCAGGCCGCTGCAACGAACAATATCTTTTTCATAGTCGTTTCTGTCGTTTGCAAAGGCTGCGGCAACCTTACCGGAATGCCGCTGCCTTCAGTCATTATACACTTAATTACTTGGCTATGGGCGGTACGATGTACCAACTGACGTAGGTGACGCCGCCGGCCGATGCCATCGGCATGGAGCCGTGAACATGTTTTCCGTCGGGCGATACGTAGCTGATGAAGCCGCTTTCGGGGATGATGATGCCGTAGGTGTCATAGACCCAGTCGGCCATGCTGCCGAGGGAGGTACGGGTGTTCAGGTCGTACACCACGGCGGAGGAGACGCCCAGCGTGCCGATGCCGATGAAGGCGATGCCGTCGTCGGTCACGTACATGCCGGTGGAGTCGCTGTATTCGTCCACGATGATGGTCGTTTCGGTTTCCGTGTTGTAGAATGCGGGCGTTTGGGTGATGCTGAACGACATGCCGCCCTCGTTCGGCTCTTCGGTGCGATAGGTGGTGGCAATCCATTTGCCGGAGGGGCTGATTTTGGTCAGTTCGGCGGTGCAGATGCAGCCGTAGACCTTATGGGTTTTGTACTCGGTGCCGTCACCCATCTGCATGGTGATTTCGGTGACTTCCCTGACGTCTTCGCCGACCCATCTCGGTTTTGCGGTGTTTTCACCGTTGTTTACCCAATAGAGCATGCCGAAGTCGGAGCTTTCCCACGAGGTGCCGTAGATGATACTGCCGTCGGCGGAGATGCCGCGGGCCATGACGCCTACCCATATCTCCTCGTCGCGGTAGTTCAGGTCGAGCATGGGAAGCTCGTGCGGTACGCCGTCAATCCAGAGCAGCGGATGGGTAAGGCCGCCGTTGCTGCCCGATTCGTTCTGGGCAAAGCCGACCCAGTATTTGCCGTCGGCCGAGGTAGCCTGTATCTCCGGACGGAACCTGTAACCGGCCGGTGCTTCGGGAATGAAGATTTCGCCCGAGGTGTCGATGGCTATCTGACCTCCGTTGTAGCCGTCGCTGATGAAGAGCAGTCCCTGGTCGGTGATGGCCATTGTCTGGTGGAGGTAATAGAGCGATTCGGGGAAGGGGCCGAATTCATAGACTTCGTCCGTTTCGGTGTCGACGATGGTCGGCGAGTACTGCCACGAATCGTCCGGTGCGATGGACGCGGTGAATCCGCCCATGTACCTTCCGCTCGGCGACATGACCGCGCCCATCTGGAAAGTTTCGAGCCTGCGGTAGCGGGCGAATTCGCTGTCGAGCGGAAGTTGGTTCACCCGAATCTGCTGCGAAGCCTGGCCCGCTTCGATGGTTATGGTGGTATTCCGTTCGGCACCGGTGCCGTTGTCGTCTACCGTGATGGTGAGCGTCCTTTCGTCTGTGCGTTCGATTTTTACCCACGTCGCGCCGGGCGTGGCCGTCCATTGGGCCGGGGAAGCCTTGACGTCGACGGCGAGCGGGGAGTTCCCTTCGCCGAGGAACGAACAGGCCACCTGGCTGAGGTTCACGTAGTGTACGTTGTCTTTCGTCTCGGTGGTGCAGCCGGTGATGAAAGCGGACGAGCATATGGCCGCCGCAATGAAGTTGAATAAAATCCTTCTCATAGATTTAGTGCGTTTTAGTGGTTATTGAATCGGATGGTATGCATTTCACTACCGTTCATAAGCAAATATACGAATGAAAATCAATAATAATTCCTACTTGTTAGTTAATTTGCATATTAATTATTAGTGAGTGAATATTTAACCGATGCGACACAATGGTCGGAATGTGTTAATTAATTTATGAAGAATGTTGCTAATTTTTCATTTCTGCCGTGTTTCGGGGTAAAATAAAATGACAGACGGGGCAATTCTGAAAAACTGCCCCGTCTGTCATGTCGTGTGAATTCGCATCATTGCGTACGAATATCGAGCGCACCCTTGAACGAACCGGTCACCTTGTAGCCGGCATCGCTGGTGAAATCGAAGGCGATGTCATACTCTTCGCCGTTCCGGGTCACGGTTATCGTACCGCCGGTGATGCAGGCATCGCCCGTCACGGTATCGTTTTCCATGCGGATATACCAGGTACCGCTCGGGAATGTCGGGTGGGAGTAGCCCCAGCGTCCGGCCGTAATATCGCCTGGCTGGAACTCGTATGTCGTGTCGTCTTTGGTGGCGGCTACGGTATAGGTACCGTCGGGGAGGTAGTATTCGTTGTCGTCGTTCTGCTGTATCGGTTCGGTATAGAGGTAGACGCAAAGTTTGTCGCCCGTTCCGGTGAAATTCCCCACGAAATCGTATTCGATTCCCTCATCCCAAAGGATAAAGTCCCAGGCAGTTTTCGATTCGTTGCGGTAGTCGTTGTTTACGGAGGCAATTACCCGATTCCGGGTAAGCACTCCGAAATCGACATCCTCTTCGAGCGTACTGAGGAATTCGGGCTTACCCTCCTGCATCACGGGAATCTCGAACGGACCGATATCTTCCACATTCGTGGTGACCACCACTCGGGCGGTACGCGGGTCGGAGGAAGTGTTCTCCCGCTTGTCGAGATTGCAGGCAATATGGATTTTGTTTACATTCTCGCTCTCAACCTTATTGGCTTCGAGCCAGCCGGAGCCGCCGGCTTCGTATTCCACTTTCACGTTCCATTCGACGTTCACCGGAACCACGTCCACATCGTAGCTGGTTTCTCCCTTATAGTGAATGGTGAATCCCTCTTCGGGAATCTCTCCGCCGTTGTAGGACATCGAGAAGGAGGGGGGCAGCACCTTGGCCTCCTGCGTCACGCGGATGGCCTTCGGGCCTACCGACTCCGCACTCGGCGTCAGGGTGACGTTCGCCGAACGTTCCGCCGTGTCGGGATTGTCCTGCACCGTGACGGTCAGCGTCGTCTCTCCTTCGGCACCTTCCGTCGCAGAGAGGGTTATCCACTCTTTGGCGGCGTCCTCCACCGCGGCGCTCCAGGTAATCCCCTCGCCCGAAGCGGTCACCTTTACGCTCTGGCCTGCGGCACCCTCGGCCTCGAAAGTCAGTGCCGCCGGGTCTACCGTCAGCGAATAGACTTCCGGAGTCTCCGAACCGGCCTGCGTGACGGTTACGCTCTTGGCCTTCACGTCGTCGTTGTTCACGGGCTTGACGGCGATGGATGCGGTACGCTTCTCGGCCGTCGGATTTTTGGCTACCGAAACCAGCAGTTTTCCGGCCGTTCCGTCGTCTACGGTAATCCAGTCGGCCGACGAGGGAAGGGTATATTCCCATTCCACGCCGGTAGCGGTCACGGTAATCTCCTGCGGAGTCGTATCCTCCGCCCCGAAGGCGAGCGACGAGGGGGATACTTCGAGCGATGCGGTGGTTGACTCACCGTCGGTCGGCGAGCAGGCTGCGGCAAGCAGGCAGGCCGCTGCAACGATACCCGTAATAAAGATTTTTTTCATGGCGTTGGTAGTTTTTCTGGTTAGCGAGGGAGAAAGCTTTTTCGGAGCTTGAATCCTTCATAAACAAATATAGCAAAAAAATAATTAATAATTTGAGTATGTCGGTAAATTTACATATTTGGCAATGAAAGATGTAAATGTAACATTGGTGCTATGTATGCTTTCACGGCTTCGCAAGGGAACATATATTACGCAAAACCGGATTGCTATTCAGCAATCCGGTTTTGCGTAAATAATCGTATAGCAGGGACTATTGAGCATGAATATTATCGAATACTCCTTCGTATTTTCCTGTTACTTTATACCCGGCGTCGCTGATGAAAGCGAATATAATATCGTATGTCTCTCCGCTGCGGGCCACGGTCATCGTACCTTCCTTGATGCAGGCATCGCCCGTTGCGACATCGTTTTCCATACGGATGTACCAGGCGCCGCTCGGGAACTGCGGGTGGGAGTAGCCCCAGACTCCGCCTGCTATCTCTCCAGCTGCGAAGTCGTGCCCTTCCGTCTCGGGGCCGGGTACTACGGTATAGGTACCGTCGGGAATGTAGTATTCGTTATCGTCGTTCTGCTGTATGACATCGGTATAGAGTTTGAAAGTTAATTTGTCGCCTGTTCCGGTGAAGTTTCCCACGTTGTCGTATTCAACCCCTTCATTCCAAAGAATCAAGTCCCAATAGGTGCAGTCATTCTGTCTGGTTTCATTGTTGGGCGCAACGATTATTCTGCCTTTCGTGAGCACTCCGAAATCGACATCCTCTTCGAGCGTGCTGAGGAATTCGGGCTTGCCCTCCTGCGTCACGGGAATCTCGAACGGGCCGATATCTTCCACATTCGTGGTGACCACCACTCGGGCGGTACGCGGGTCGGAGGAAGTGTTCTCCGAATTGAAGATACTGACGCCGATATTGATGCGATTGACTGCATCCCCTTCGATTTTTTCCGCCTGTAACCAATCGGAGCCTCCTGCGTCGTATTCCGTTTTTACGTTCCATTCGATATTGACGGGAACAACATCGATGCTGTATTGGTTTTGCCCCTTATAATCAATAATAAATCCCTCTTCCGGTACGTCTCCGCCGTTGTAGGACATCGAGAAGGAGGGGGGCAGCACCTTGGCCTCCTGCGTCACGCGGATGGCCTTCGGGCCTACCGACTCCGCACTCGGCGTCAGGGTGACGTTCGCCGAACGTTCCGCCGTGTCGGGATTGTCCTGCACCGTGACGGTCAGCGTCGTCTCCCCTTCGGTACCTTCCGTCGCAGAGAGGGTTATCCACTCTTTGGCGGCCTCATCAACCGCGGCGCTCCAGGTAATCCCCTCGCCCGAAGCGGTCACCTTCACGCTCTGGCCTGCGGCACCCTCGGCCTCGAAAGTCAGCGCCGCCGGGTCCACCGTCAGCGAATAGACCTCCGGAGTCTCCGAACCGGCCTGCGTGACGGTTACGCTCTTGGCCTTCACGTCGTCGTTGTTCACGGGCTTGACGGCGATGGATGCGGTACGCTTCTCGGCGGTCGGGTTTTTGACTACCGAAACCAGCAGTTTTCCGGCCGTTCCGTCGTCCACGGTAATCCAGTCGGCCGACGAGGGAAGGGTATATTCCCATTCCACGCCGGTAGCGGTCACGGTAATCTCCTGCGGAGTCGTATCCTCCGCCCCGAAGG